>Ga0209478_1000015_pt1 | contig 631047 bp, 560 predicted proteins | sample DewCreD2012metaG_5_FD_184109 | JGI IMG/M metagenome (GOLD analysis project Ga0209478, IMG submission 184109) | Hot spring sediment bacterial and archeal communities from British Columbia, Canada, to study Microbial Dark Matter (Phase II) - Dewar... ...
TAGGCCTCGATCGCCTCATCAAGGCGTCCGGCGGCTTCAAGGTAGCGGCCCAGGGCGATGGCGTAGTGCGGCCGGCGCGGGTCGAGCGCGGCGGCGCGGGCCATTTCGGCAATGGCCTCGTCGCGGCGGCCGGCCTGCCACAGCAGCGCGGCCAGATTGGCGCGGTTGGTGGCAAAGTTGGGCTCGGCGGCCAGGCCGCGGCGCAGGGCGGCGATGGCCAGTTCCAGGAGCGCAGGGTCGGAGGTCTCTGCGGCGAGCATGCCGTAGGCAGCGCCCATCTGCTGGTGGTAGATACCCAGCCGCGGGTCGAGCGCTGCCGCCTGTTCGAGGGCGGCCGCCGCGGCGGGCCAGTCCTGTCTGGCTGCGGCCGTGAGGGCGGCTTCCTGGGCGGCGCGGGCGCGCTCGGGCCACAGGCCGGTGGTCAGGGCGCCCAGGTACGCCAGCAGGATGGCCGCCAGGGTCGCGCGCTGCGCCAGGCGGCGCCCCCGTTGCTCCTGCCGGGGGAGCGCCGGGCGGGCCAGGACCGCGACCAGGGCGGCGAAGACCAGGGTCAGCCAGAGGATAGCCGGAGAGTTCAGGAACGAATTGACCAGGCTGTGCACGCCCAGCCCGGCCAGGCCGGCGCAGGCGGCGGCAAAGAGCCACCAGTCGGACGTCTGCCGCACCCGGGGCCAGGCACGGCAGGCCTGGAGCGCCAGTGCGCCGGTCAGCCAGAGCAGTGCCAGCAGGCCGGCCAGGCCCATCTCGGCGCCCACCTGCAGATAGGCGTTGTGGGCGTGCTCGTGCAATTCGTCCACGTATTCAGGGCGCCAGGTCGCCAGCATGACCTGGCCGAAGGTCTCCGGCCCGCTGCCGAACGGCAGGTGGCGCAGCATCGTGACGATGGCGACGCGCCAGAACTCCGTGCGCATGGTATCGCTGCTGAGCGCGCGGCCGCGCAGGCCCGGCAGGGTCAGGACGGCGAGCGCGGCTAGCGTCCCGGCCGCGGCCAGCGCGCCGAGCAGTGCCGTGCGCAGGCGGGTACGCAGGACGTGTCGCAGGTGGAGCACATCGCTGCGGGAGGCCCAGGCGGCCAGCAGCACTGCAGCGCCGGCTGCGGCGCCCAGCCAGCCACCGCGGGAGTACGTCTGCCAGACGGCAAAGCCGGTGATGAGCAGGTAGGCGCTCCACCCTAGCCGGGCGATCCCGCGCGCCTGCAGCCACTTCCCCCCGGCCAGGGTCAGGGCGAAGGTCAAGAACGCCGCAAAAATATTCGGCCACATCAACGGATCGCCGATGCGCAGGCGGACGGGCGGGACCGGCCGGGCCCATCCGCCAAGCTCAAGCCAGCCATCGCCGCGCCAGAAGACGTGCAGTCCGGCATACCAATCCAGCAGCGTGAACAGGGCGAAGAGGGTGAACACCAAGGCGATGCTGAGGATCGTGCCGACCGCCAGGCGGCGGTGCTCCGGCACGGAGAGATAGTCGAGCAGGGCGTAGTATCCCAGTAGCAGGGTGGCCACGGCGAAGATGCTCTCCACCGAAAGGCGCGGGTCGGTGGAGCGAGCCAGGCTGACGGCATAGGCGGCGGCCAGGGCGAACAGGGGTAGCTCAAGGCCGCTGCGGCGCAGGCGCTCGCCGCGCCGGAGCTTGACCAGCAGCCAGGCGACCAGAGGCGCGGCGGTGAGGCCATAGGCCGCCAGGCGCACCGGCGAGGGCAGGCCGAGGAAATAGGGCGGGGCAAAGACCCAGCAGAGGGAAAAGAGCACAGAGCCCGCTGTGCGCAGGACATACACTCCTCTGCTCCATCCCGCGAGCGCGGCGGATGCCGTGAAGTGAGGGAGGCGGCCGGCGGTCGCCGGGGAGGTCAGTGACTGATGCATTGCCTGGTCCTGTCTGGGATTGCCGATGCTAAGCGGTGATGTATCCCCGGGGGGTGAACACCATGCCGGGGGTGCTTGCTCCAGGGTATGGGGTGAGAGGCCGCGGGGGCCAGCGGCTCCCCAGAAGCGCCCAGGACTTCTGGGCGGCGCTGTCCGGCCATGCGGTCGGTGGGCTGGGGCCGGGAGGGCAGGGCTCCAGGCCTGCCCCTACAGGGGATTACGCCGCCGGTTGCGATCAGGGCAGGCACGGACACCGGGGGCAGGCGTGGGGAGCTGCGGAATGGGTATGCGGTACCTGGGGGCGGTAGTACGCTGGTCATTTTGCATGGGCCGGGGGCGGGCACGGGTGGGATACTGGAGGCAGGCCGAGCGAGGATGGTGGGGTGGGTGGCGGTGTACCGACCGCAGGAGTACCGAGCCGCATATTACCCCTATCTCGTTGATCTGCCGCTGGCGCTGGTGGCGCTGGTGCTGGCCGACCGGCTGCGGCACACGCTGGCCATCGGCCTGCCGATCGAGCCGGATACGGTGTATCTGTCGCCGCCGGTGTACGCCATTGTCGTGGCGGTGTGGGTGACGCTGTATCCCCGCCTGGTGCGCGGCGACGGGCGGCAGGGCGCACCGGTTGCTGGTGAGCTGGGCCGGGTCACCTTCGGCATCACTGCGGCGGCGCTGTGCGTGGCCAGCCTCTTTTACCTCGTCAAGATCGAGAATTTCTCCCGCGTGCTGTTCGGGTACTTCGTGGCGCTGACACTGCTGCTGGTCGCCGCGGCGCGGCTGGGACTGCGCTGGTGGTGGCGCCGTCGGGTGGCCGCAGGCCGGGAGGTGCGGCGGGCGCTGGTGATCGGTGCGCCGGATGCGGCGGCGCGGCTGGCAGCGGCGCTGGCTGCCGAAGCGCCGGACGTACGGATCGCCGGCTACGCTGCACCGGATGGGAGTGCAGCGCCGTGCGGCGAGGCCGGTGGCGTGCCGTGTCTGGGTCCGGCGTGTGCCTGCGCCGCCCTGGCTGAGGCGCAGGCGATCGACGTGGTGTATGTCGTGCTGGAGCCGGGGCAGCGCGACCTGGCGCTGCGCTGCGTGGAAGCGCTGCAGGCGCTACCGGTGCATGTGTACATCGTGCCGGACTTCGTGGATCTCTTTGCAGCCCGCGCCACGCTGCACCTGGTCGGGGGCATGCCGCTGCTGGCGCTGCGCGCGCCGGTGCTGCCGGCCTGGGACGCTGCGGCCAAGCGGCTGTTTGACGTGGTGGTCAGCGCGGCTGTGTTGATCGTGCTGGCCCCGCTCTTCGCTCTGATCGCCCTGGCCATCAAGCTGGATTCGCCCGGGCCGGTGTTCTTCGTGCAGACGCGCGCCGGCGAGAACGGACGGCCCTTTCGCATGTATAAGTTCCGGTCCATGGTCGCCGATGCTGAGGCGCGGCTGGCCGAGGTGGTCGATCTGGGGTCGCTGGCCGAGCCGGCATACAAGCTGCGGCATGACCCGCGGGTGACGCGGGTAGGGCGGGTGCTGCGGCGGTGGAGCCTGGATGAGCTCCCCCAGCTGTGGAACGTGCTAAAGGGTGATATGAGCCTGGTGGGGCCGCGGCCGGAAGATGCGGCGCTGGTGGCGCGTTACACGGCCTGGCAGCGCAAGCGTCTGGCTGTGAAGCCGGGGCTGACCGGGCCCATGCAGGTCAATGGGCGCGGGGACCTGTCGCTGGAGGAGCGGGTGCGGCTGGAGCTGCGCTACATCCAGCAGTACTCCCTGTGGGAGGATATCCGCCTGCTGCTGCGCACAGTGCCTGCGGTCTTGTCCGGGCGGGGGGCGTATTAGGGCCTCACCCCCGGCCCCTCTCCCGCAGCGCGGGAGAGGGGAGGGAGGAGGCGCCCGGCTGGGGACCGGTGCGGCGGGAGAGAGGGAGGGCGCCAGGCCGGCAGCACTGGCTGCGGGAGAGGGGGGAGGGCACCCGGCTGGGGCCGGCGCTGCGGGGAGAGCACCCGGCTGGGGGGCCCTGCTGCGGGAGAGGGGGAGGAGACCAGACCGGCGGCCCGCGCTGCGAAAGGGGGCGGTGCAGCCGGTCTTAGATGCCGGCAGCCTCGCTCAGTTGCGCTGCCAGCATGAGCGCGGCTTCGTAGACCGGGTCACCGCCCAGGGTGTCGAGCAGGCGGGCTAGTAGCTCCGCCTCGTTGGCGGGAGGCAGACGCAACACTCGCGCCGGCTGAGAACGGCTCTCCAGCACGGCCTCCACCGCGGCACACGACGGCTCGGTCAGGCGCACGGCGAAGTGGGCGCCGCCGGCATAGAGCGCTACGCGCCGCACCGCGCCGGCGGTCGGGCCGGCCTGTCCCCGACTATAAAGTTCGACCGCGACGGTGCGCGGGCCGGCGCGCAGAGAGAGACGCGCCGCGCCCTGCTGTGGCGCCGCGCCGGGCTCCCAGCCGAGCCGGCTGGCCAGCCAGGCGACCAGGAGCACCGCCTCGACTTGACCGTCGGGACCGGGAGCGTGCTCCAGCTCGATGCGCTCGATGCGCGTCAGGCATGCCCGCGCCTCCGGCGGGTCGAAACACTGCGCCAGGAGCGTACGCCACGGCGCCAGGCGCGCCCACGCCAGGTCGGCCACGTGGTACCGGCCTGCCGCCTGGTCGCAGCGAGCGGCCAGCCACCGCAAGCCCTGCCCCGGCCCGGCGAAGGCAGCGGAATCGACGATCAACTGGTCGCTCACGCTCAGCAACCGTCCGAAGAGTTCGGCGAGCAAGCGCTCGCCGGGAGGCTCTGCGGTTGGCTGGGCCGGAGCACGCGGTCTGCTCCCCGGGGGCTCGCCCAGCCACCAGAGCGACACCGGCAGGTCGGGCACCAGCAACGGCAGCACCAGGGCCCCGGCGTCGCGCAACGCAGCGCCGCGCGCCTGCAGCGAGATCTGCTCGCAACAGACCTGCACCCCCGAAGGGTCGGGGAGCTGGCAGTGCGCCTGGATCCAGGCTTCCAGCCCCGGCTCGGGCGCGTCTACCTCTGCCAGCACCAGGATGGCGCGGCACGGGTAGCGATAGATCAGGCCGCTAAGCGTCTGTTGCACGCGCGCTGAGTCGGCCGGACGAGCCGTCACGGCGATGAGGTTGAGCACGCGGGCGGTGGTTACCGGTCCGTGGCCGGCTTCCGGCGCACCGGCCAGCTCCCAAAAGAAGGCGAGCTCTTGCTCGATCGCTTGAATGTCCACCCGCCGTGCCGCGCCGGCGCGCAGGTCGGGCGGGTTCTGTGTGCGGCCCATGGCTACAGGCGCCTCCATTCCCTGCCGTCCCGCCCGATGAAGGCATCGGCCTCGGGCGGCCCCCAGGTCCCGGCCTCGTAGAGAGGAATGGGCTCGCGCGCCGGTCCGTCCCATGCCTCCAGGAGGGGCGTGACGATGCGCCAGGCCAGCTCCACCTCGTCGTTGCGTGTAAACAGCGTGGAGTCGCCCAGCATGCAGTCCAGCAGCAGCCGTTCGTAGGCTTCGGGCGCCTGCACGCCGAACGATGCGCCGTAGCGAAAGTCCATCGTCACGGAACGCACGCGCAGCGCCGGGCCGGGCACCTTCGAGGCGAAGCGCAGAGTGATGCCTTCATCAGGCTGGATGCGCAGCGCCAGAACGTTGGGCTCCAGACGGTCCGTGGCGCTCTGACGGAAGAGCGAGAGCGGCACCTGATGGAACTGGATGGCGATCTCGGTGGCGCGCTTGGGCAGCCGCTTACCTGAGCGCAGGTAGAAGGGCACGCCGGCCCAGCGCCAGGTGTCGATGTACAGGCGCAGGCAGGCATAGGTGGGTGTGGTCGAGTCTGGCCGCACGCCCGGCTCCTGGCGATAGCCCGGCACCGGCCGGCCGCCCACGAAGCCGGGGCCATACTGCGCCCGCACAGCGACGTGGGGCACGTCTTCAACGCTAAAGGGCCGCACGGCACGCAGCACCTCGACTTTCTTGTCGCGCACCGCGTTTGCCTCGAACGCCACCGGCGGGTCCATGGCCACCAGGGTCAGGAGCTGGAGCAGGTGGTTCTGGAACATGTCGCGCACCACGCCGGCCTCTTCATAGTAGGCCCCACGCCCCTCGACGCCGAGGTCCTCGGCCACGGTGATCTGGACGTGGTCGACGTAGCCGCGGTGCCACAGCGGCTCGAAGATGCCGTTGGCAAACCGAAACACCAGGATGTTCTGGACGGTCTCCTTGCCGAGATAGTGATCGATGCGATAGATCTGGTGCTCGCGGAAGACTTCCTGCACCAGGGCATTCAATTGCCGTGCGCTGGCGAGATCGTGGCCGAACGGCTTCTCGATAATAATGCGTGCCCAGCCGTGCCCTTCAACGCCCTCCTGTGAGAGACCGGCCTCGCCCAGCCGCCGGATAATGATGGGATAGGCACTGGGTGGCGTGGCCAGGTAGAACACGCGGTTCCCCTGCGTGCCGCGCTCGGCATCCAGCCGCTGCAGAAGCGAAGTCAGGCGAGTATAGCTAGCCGGATCGTCGTAGTCCCCCCGCTGGTAGAACAATCCCTGGGCGAAGCTCTCCCACACAGACGGCTGCACCGGCCGAGTGCGCGAGTAGCGATTGACGGCTTCCAGCATGGCCTGCCGGAAGCCGTCATTGGTCAGCTCGGTGCGACCGAAGCCGACCACGGAAAAGCCGGGGGGTAAGAGCCCTTCCAGGGCCAGGTTATACAACGCGGGCACAAGTTTCCGTCGGGTGAGGTCCCCTGAAGCACCGAAGATAACCATGGCGCAGGGGTCCGGCAGCAGGGGGACCTGCAGGCCTTCGCGCAGGGGATTGGGCGCCGGTGCAGTCTCGACTCCGGAAGTGACGGCCATCGTGCTATCCTGCCCGCAAGAGCGCGGCGCGGCCCGGCACCGGCCGGTGCCGGGCCGCGGTTTCGCCTGTACTTTTTCGTCTTCGCTTTACGTACTTGCCTTGCCTTACAGGATACTATGTTTGCCGGCTCAGCGCACGCTTAGGCGGGGCGGGCTGCCTCGCGCTGCGTAGCAGGTGCGGCGCTGGTAGCCAGGGCCACGATAATGCCCAAGATCACGATCACCAGACCCACCCAGAAGCTCACCGGCTGCGGCAGGGACGTCCTCCAGGCTGCGTCGAGCGAGTACGCCCCCGGCCCTACCAGACCCAGCACGAAGGCGACGGTGGCATTGACCAGCGGATACTCAAGGCCGTTCTCAGACACCCAGATCCTGGGCCAGTGCACCTTAATGATTGCCATTAACATCGAGGCGAGAATGCCCAGCGACCCGAGGGGAGTGAACAGGCCCAGGGTCAGCAGCAGGCCCCCCACAAATTCGACCAGGCCGCCCAGCACGGCCCACAGCCGCGCCGGCCGCAGTCCCATCGAAGCCAGCCAGCCGGCGAAGCCGTCCAGCCCGGGACCGCCAAACCAGCCGAATAGCTTCTGGGCGCCATGTCCGGCCAGGAGCACGCCAACCACGACTCGCAGGATCAGCAGACCAAGGTCTATCGGCATCTCCATCACCTCCGTTGGATAGCCTCTGGAAAGCCTCTGGATAGCCTTGTATGGCCTTGGATAGCCTTGTATGGCCCTGGATAGCCTTGGATGGATAGCCACGTAGAGCAACAAGCTCCTGAGCTCTGACGAGCCTGAAGACTACGGGAGCGCCCGGTCGAGGGTACGCAGCAAGCAGAGCAGCGTGCGCTGCTCGTTGGGCGGCAGGGCACCCATCAGGCGGGCTACCGCGGCCTCATGGGCCGGGACGACCTGGACAAAGAGGGAGCGGCCGGCCGGCGTGAGGTAGAGCCGGTTGACCCGCCGGTCGGCGGGGTCAGCGCGCCGCTCCACCAGCCCTGCCGCGGCCATACGGTCGAGCAGGCCGCAGATGTTGCCCTTCGTCACCAGGAGCCGTTCGGCCAGGGCCTGCTGGCTGATCCCTTCAGCCGCCCCAATATGGGCCAGCACATCAAACTGGGGCAGGCTCAGGCCAAAGCGGCGCACATGCTGCTGCAGATGGCGCTGCATCTTGCTGTACACCCGCGCCAGGCGCAGCCAGGCCAGCACTGCCGGGTCCCGCACACCACGCACCTGTTCCACGTCGCCCCTCCCGCGATCGGACTCCGGCATTCCGCGGCGAGAATAGTTCATATATAAACATATCTTGTGTCTCGATGGCTGTCAACGGAATAGTGTGCGCAATGGCAAGGGCTTCGGGGGATGGGCCTCGGCCGGGTCGTCTCCCTCATCCGCCTGGTCTGCGCAGACTGAACCTGTTCTGTTTTGGGGGCACCCGGCCAGACGCGCATGGCCGGTGCCATCCGCCCCTCCGGGCCGTCCTGGATGGCTTTCCCGTGACCTGCTGAGACGGTCTACGGCTTAGGCGGCTCCTCACGCGCAGACCGGAGGTGTTACAATCCCCGCAGATGGCCGATGCGCGGGCCGCGAGTGGGAAGGGCGTAGGACGCAAGCTCCTGGAGCCACCCAACACCCGGCGCTGCCGGGCCGGATAACCCACGAGGGGCCTGGCCAGGTGCGACGAGGACACCTGGGCCGAGTGGCTCGATGGAGCGGGCATTCTCTTGTCGCCGGCAGCAGAGCGTCATCAGAACCCGGCAGCCTTTCCGACACGCATGCTGCATCTTTTCGCAGAGGTCCGCGGGCTCGGCATCGTGCTCTCAGCGCCCTTCCAGATGAAGCTGTGGCCCAGCGGGCCCGGTGGCGCGCCGAATTTGCTCTTTGTGGCGCGGGAGCACCGCGACGGGGCGCAGGAGTACCGCGACCGCGTGTGCCCCACCTTCCTGGGGGGCCCGGCTGACCTGGGGGTGGAGCGCACCGTCCCGGAGCGTGTCAGCCGTGACCGCGGCGAGAAGGCTGTGGTGGGAGCTGCTGCCGCCGGTGCCGGGCGTGCTCGCTGAGCTTGGCATGGTAGCGTCTCCGGCACATCGAGCCCGACTGAGCGCTCTGTGGTGCTTTATCGGGAGTCAAAAGCATTTATGTCACAGGTTGCTACTTGTCCCTCGAGAGGTCCCTCCACGATTGGAGCCCCGCCACAGCGGCCGCGACGCGACCGGCTGCTTCGCCTGCTTGTGCTCCCGGCACTCGGCACGCTAGTGGGTGCGCTGGCCGGTGTGCTGGCTCTGGGGACGGCGCCGCTCATCGGCGCCTCATCTGGAGAGAACTTCTGGGGGCTCCCGCCGGCGCTTGGCGTCGTGCTCTGCGCGGCAGGCGGGATGTTTGTGGGAAGGCAGCTGCGCCGCTGCCTCGAGCGCACCTGGGATCGTTCCCTGTGGCGTCTAGTGCGCGCGGCTCTCTCCAGTGCCCTCCTCGCCGGGCTGGTGATATCCACCCTCCCTGCCGTGCTCGCCGCGCTGCCTGAAGCTGGGGCAGCGATAGCCCAGTATGGGCTACGTGGCGGGGTCCTGCTGGGCATCGTGCTGGTCAAGGTCACCCTGGCCGAAGCCTGGGCGCTGAGCGTGCTGTACAGCCTCCCAGGAGCGGTCCTCCTGGGCATGCTTGCCTGGGGCGTGCATCGCCTCAGCCTCTTCTCACATAGATAATCATTTAAACTAATGATATAAATCGTTAAATACCCAGATAAATATTCAAAATTCAAAGAACAGGCATGGCTGAATGATACCTGTGGAGGAGCGTCGCGGGAGGGGGCATGAACAGCGCTCACCGGTCTTCACGAAGGACGTGGCTGTCGCGCCGTCGGTTTCTGACCGCAGCGGGATTCGCGGCGCTGGCTGCCTGTCGGGGCGGCTTCGAACAGCCGCGGCAGGATACTGTGCCGCAGCCGGCGTCGGGCACGATCACCTGGCTTCAGCGCGCCCAGCCGGTGGAGGTCGAATGGGCCGAGCGCATTGTCCTGCCGCGCCTGCGCGAGCTGGCGCCGAACGTCACCATCAATCTGACCCTGGAGAGCGGCAACTGGGCCGATAAGGTATTTACGCTGTACGCCGCCGGCACGCCGCCCGACGTGCACAACGGGATTGTAGGCACGTTTATCCAGCTCTACGCCCAGGAGGAGGTGCTGGAGCTCACGCCGCTGATCAAGCGCGACAAGATCGACCTTTCGCCCTTTGGTGGCTTCCAGAATGACCCGGACATGTGCCGGAGAGCGGCAAGCAATGGGAGCTGCCGGTGCTGACGACCCTGGGCCAGGGCATCTTCTACAACATGGACCTGTTTGACAAGGCCGGCCTGCCTTATCCCCCCACCGACTGGCAGGACCGCAGCTGGACCATGGAGCGAATGGCCGAGGTGGCCAGGCGCCTCACCACCAACTGGGGCGCTGAGGATGCCGTATACGGCCTCGTTACCACCGCCCAGTTCCATTTCTGGGCCTATCCCTGGGGCGGCGATCCTTTTAAGCCCGAATGGTATGCGCATGGTATCGCCACCGAGACCCAGGCCGACCACCCGCTGGTCGTGCAGTCGCTGCAGTTCCGGGTGGACCTGATCTATCGCTACCAGGTCCATCCGACCCCCGGCGAGCAGAGCCGCATCGCCCAGGGCGGGCACCCCTTCAAGACCGGCCGTGTGGCCATGTGGTGGGGCACCGGCTGGGAGTATGCGTCCCTGGCCGAGGGCGCGGGTTTCCGGCTGGGCTTTGCCCCGTTCCCCTGGAAGGCCACGAACAAGACCGTGGCCTTCACCGACGGCGTCATGATCACGCGCCGCACGAAGGCGCCGGAGGCGAGCTGGGCGCTGGTCAAGTACCTCACCAGCCGCGAGGGACAGCTGGAGTATGCGCGGGCGACCAAGCGGCCCCCGACGCGGCAGGATGCCCTGGAGCCATGGGTGACGAGCACGTTTCCGCTTACCGGTTTCACGACCGTCCGGCAGTTCGAGCAAGCCACGTTTGGCTTCTTGAGCAATTATATTGATAACTGGGCGCACTACACGATCAATGCCCGGGAGTTGCAGGCGATCCAGGACCGCGAGGGGCCGGTGATGTGGCGCAACGAAGCCTCTCCGGCGCAGCACATGCCGGTGGTCAAGCAGCACATGGACGCCGTGCTGCGCGAGGCTTATGAACGTTTCAAAGACACGCGGCTGTTAAAGGATACACGGTGCTGACGAGCACACGTCGGCTACCGCAAAGCTGATACAATGCACTCACCACACTAAACACAAACAAGGGAGGGGTGTCCATCATGCCCGTTCTTCCGTCTGCACTGACTCGCCGTCGGGCCGTGGTCGGCCTAGGCACGGCGGTGATGTTTGCCTCGGCCTGCCGGGCCGCAGTGCCGTCCACTGGTGGGGACGGCGGCGCCGGGGCGAAGAAGCCGGCCACGATCTCGTACGCCATCCAGGTGGGGCAGGCCGACTTCGAGAAAATCGGCGCGCCTCTGGTGGAGTATCAGCGCAGGTACCCGCAGATCAAGATTGAGGCCACCAACTTCCCCTCGGTGGCCGAGTACATGACGTTTCTGCAGACCGGCTTTGTGGCCGGCACCGCGCCGGATGTGATCTGGATGTATACGCGCGCCTTCCTGCCGTTTGCTGTGCAGGGCGTGCTGGACGAGGTCACCAGGCCGCTGGCCAGCCGCAAGATCAAGCTTTCGGACTACTACGAGCTGGCGCTTGAAGAGGCCCAGTACGAGGGCAAGACCTATGGCATCCCGCAGGGCTGGGGCGTCGGCGTGCTGGGTATTAACAAGACCCTCTTCCAGAATGCCGGCGTGAACTTCAAGCCGAACTTTGACGTGGACTGGACCCACGACGAGTTCATCGCCATGCTCAAGCAGGTGGCCAAGGTCAACGCCAACGGCGACCTGGAGGTCTGGGGCACGGATTATACCGAGGTCTGGCCCTTGTGGTGGGACTTTGGCGCCGACATCCTGGATAAGGACAAGAAGCGCTGTATCGTAAACACCCCACAGGGGGCACAGGCGCTGCAGTGGTGGCATGACCTGACGTGGGTGCACCGCGTGCAGCCGCGACCGAGCGGGATGGGTGGCGACCGGCCGTCGGGCGTGAACATGTGGAACGCCGGACGGCAGGCCATCCTGGGCAACGCCGGGCCGTTCGTGCTGGCGCAGTGGGGTACGCTCGACTTTGACTATGACATCGTGCTGCGGCCCAAGGGACCGGCGCCGCGCTACCACCGCTGGTATACCGACATCTACGTGATCAACGCGGCCAGCAAGGAGAAGGATGCCGCCTACGACCTGCTGGCCTTCATCGCCGGGCCGGAGGGGCAGACCATCGTCGAACGTGCCGGCGGCCGCTCGATCCCCGGGCACAAGCAGATCGCCGAGACGGTCTTCCTGCGGGAAAATCCCACGAAGATCACCAAGCAGAAGTGGCTGGATGCGGCGAAGAGTGCGCGTAAGCAGCCCCTGATCGTCAAGTGGGACGAGATGGTGCGGATCGTCGACACCCACCGCGCCAACGTACTGGCCCAGCGCGCATCCCCCAAGGAGGCCGTGGCGGCGATCGAGCGCGAGGTGAACGCGCTGCTTGAGGGGCGGTGAACGGAGTTCCAATTCCAACTAAATCAATCTAATGTACGCCTTGCTAATGTACGCCTTGCTAATGTATGTCTTGCTAATGTATGTCTTGTGTGTTGCCTGCGGAAGTCTAGGCAATGACTGGGGAGCATTATCTTGCTAAGCGAGCCCAGCACTGCACGCGCCGTGCTTTCACTCGCTGGTCTGTGGCGGTTGCTGGAGGCGTCTTTGCTGCTTGCCGTGAGCGTCTAGGGCCACAGGAGCAACGGCTGAATACTGACTTTCGCGGTCCTGCCGATCTCCAATGGTGGATCATCGGTGGTGAGACGGCGATTGACATTCTCACGCGCGAAATTATCGAACCGTATAGGCGAGAACGACCGCAAATCTCGGTGACGATTGTCTCTCATGGCGACTGGAATGATCACTTCACCAAACTTCAAACAGCCTTGGCTGGTGGAGTACCTCCGGATATCGCTCGCATGAAGGACTATTGGATAGTCGACTTTGTGACCAGGGATGCTCTGACTGAGTTGGACGCGTTTATTGTCGCGGACAAGCTTGATTTGAAGGCCCGTCATGGCGAGGGGCGGCTCGAGTCTACGCGTGTCGGCGGCAAGACCTATGCACTGCCATTTACCACACTTACATTGAATGAGTTCTACAATGAAGATTTGCTGAAGCAGTTTGGGTTTGTTGCTGGTGCAGAGGTTCGTCCACCCACAACGTGGGAAGAGCGGCGAGAATACGCTCGCCGCATGGTTGACCGCGACCGCGGACAGTGGGGCTACCGCAACTATAGCTTTGATCCCTCACAATCGTCAACGGTTGAATGGATGGAACTCTTGTGGCAAAACGGCGGGGAGTTCCTCTCGAAGGATCTCAGCAGGTTTGTCTTTAACACTGCAGAGGGTGTTGAGGCGCTTCAGTATATAGTGGATCTGATTTGGAAGGATCAGGTTGCACCAGCGCCGGGTGTACCTGTGCCTGGGGGTCCTGCAAGCGGAAAGATCGCTCTCTGGAACGGTGGCTGCTGGGATATTCCTAGCTATCGCAAAAACCGGCCTGACTTTAACTTTGGCGTGGCTATCAAGCCGGCGAAGAAATCGGCAACGGTAATGATTCAGGGTAATAACCTGGCAATGTTCCGTGAAAGTAAACAGCGAGAAGCCGCCTGGACGCTCATGCGGTTCATGAATCGCGAAGAGAGCGATCTTGCCTGGAATGCTCAGGGCGGATATCTCCCAGTAGCGTTGGCGAACTTTGAAAAGCCGCCGTTCTCGACAGATCCTGCCTGGCAGATGGTCATCAAGCAGTATCGCCGGCAGGATACCCGGCCTATGCCTATTACCGTCAGTTACCAAGAGATCATCAATGCAATTGGTGCAGAGCTGCGAGCTGCTTATGAGAACAAGAAGCCGGTAAAAGACGCGCTTGCCGATGCGCAACGGCAGGCACAAGACATCCTTGATCGTGCGCGTAAACGGTGAGTTCGTCTTGGGTAACAGGAGCTCTCGCTCTGGCAACTTTGTCGCTCAGCGTCTGTGATTGGGTCGACACTCCTGTGCAGATACTCTATTGCGGCCGGGGCGTGCTGGTCACGCTACCCCAACAGGGGCGCGCCTCGCCGCGTGATCCGGCGGGCCGGCGCGGTGTGGAGGCCGCAGGACATGAGGAGTGTCGCCGCGGGATGTCCCGTCCCTGCAGCGACTGTCAGGTTCTGAGCGGCCGGCCGCTTATGCGCTGTGCAGCAGGTAATCTACGCGCCGCACTAAGTCCTGGGGGTCGAACGGTTTGGTCAGGAAGTCGTCGGCCCCCAGGCGCACGACCTCGCGAGCCTCTTCGAAGTCGCGGGCCGTCACAATGATCACTTTGGGCCTCGGCTCAGCCACATCGGACCCGCCGCGCTTGAAGAGCCACATCAGCCGGTAGCCCGAGACCTGGGGCACGCCAAGGTCCAGCACGATCAGGGCCGGGCGCTGCTCATCGAAGCGGCGCAGGGCGGTCAGGCCGTCGGGAGCGATGTCGACCTGATAGCCAGACTGCTCCAGGTGCAGGCGAATGAGCTCGGCCAGCTCCTCTTCATCCTCGACCACAAGGACGCGCTCCTTTGGCGCTGGTGGCGCGGTTTCGTGCATAGCCCCCCTCCCAATTGACCACGCCGGCTATGGGCCGGGCTGCGCGCCGGGCCACTGGATCTGCGGCCACTGGTCGAGGAGCTTGCGGCGCTGAGCGATAAGCTGCTGGCGGTACTGTTGCCGCATGCCGGCGTTAAAGACCTGCAGGATGATCTTCACCGTAGCAACCAGGTCCTCCGGGTAGAACGGTTTGGTAATGTACTGTACCGCTCCCTCTTCCAGGCCGCGCAGCCGGTCCTCGTCGCCGGCCCGGGCGGTCAGGATGATCACCGGCAGTCCGGCGGTCTCCGGGCGCGACTCCAGACGGCGCAGCACTTCCCAGCCGTCCATGCCAGGCAGCATCAGGTCCAGGATCAAGAGATCCGGATGCTCACGCTCGACCAGGTCGAGCGCCTCCTGGCCCTCGGCAGCCTCCAGCACGCGGTAGCCTGCCGCCTCAAGGTTTACCCGCACGATTTCGCGCAGGCCGGGTTCATCATCCACGACCAGGATCGTTGCTCGTTCCACAGGGCTGCTCCTCGATCGCTTCGTCCGGGGGCCTGGCTGCACCGAACAGCCGGCGCGTTTTAGATATAAGTAGTATGGCACACTTTTCAGTAGTATGGCATGCCTTGGAGCGGCATAAACCTCCTCCGGTCTATCCAGCGGCTCCGTGAGCCTCATAAGCCAGGGAAAGGATCTGCACGAGAGTCTTCTTGGCGGGTCGTGTTCGCAGGTGCTGATTCCGGCCGGGATGGCTCGCAGGCACCACCGGCGTCCCGCGACAGTAACTTCTAGCCAACGCCGGCTGATTCTAGAGCCTGGCAGCAGCCGGAGCGGAAGCGACGGGGCTTCCGCTCCGGCCTTTCGTCCGGCCTGTCCCACGCGGGCAGGGAACGGACTCGCTGCCCTGCCGCCCTCCTTGGCGGGGAACACTATACGGAAGCGTGTACAGCACGTCGGTACGTTACCGAACGGACTAGAGTCCCGGTCGCCTCCAGGCGAACGCAGGGCAGCGAAGTGCGAAGGGGAGTCCGGGGTACTGCGCTGCGGTAGTACGGAAGTACTACCGTACCCTAGTACTTCAGTCCTAGCGAGTGTAGTACCTAAGGGAATATCACTTACCATTTTGTACGGCATTAGACATACAACATTGAAGAAGTTGAAGCACCAGCCATCACGCTGAAATCTCCAGCACATCTTGGAGTACACATGTACTACCGGGCGGCTGGAGGGAAAGGGATGACTGTGTCTCCACCACGAGGCCGCCCGGGGCCAGGTGCGAACCGGCTTCTCACCATCCTGCCGCCAGCGTCGCGAGAGCGGCTCCACACCATCGGCCGGTCTGTGCGCTTGGAGTTCGAGCAGCTGCTGATCCATCAGGGGGAGCATATCGAGCATGTGTATTTTCCATACAGCGGGATCATCTCACTGGTCGTGCTCATGCACGACGGCCGTGGCGTGGACGCGGCGACCATCGGCTTTGAGGGCATGGTAGGGGCATCGGTCGTGCTGGGGGAAGAGCAGAGCCCGTGCGAGGTCATGGTACAGGTCCCCGGGGAAGCCCTGCAGATCCCGACCGCTGCCTTCCGGCAGGCCCTGCACGAGGACGAGGCGCTGCGCGACATACTCCTGCGCTCTATCGAGGTATTGCTGGTCCAAGCCGTCCGCTCCGTTGCCTGCAATCGGCTGCACACCGTGGAGGAGCGCCTGGCGCGCTGGCTGCTGCACGCTCACGACTGGGTCTGGGTGAGCCGTTTCCACCTCACCCAGGAGTTTCTCGCCGCCATGCTGGGCGTCCGCCGCTCGACGATCACCATCGCTGCCGGGGTGTTGCAGCGGGCCGGGCTGATCACCTATCGCCGCGGTGACCTCACCATAGTAGACCGCCAGGGCCTGGAGGACGTCGCTTGTGAGGACTACGCGGTCATCCGCGACGCCTTTGAACGTCTCCTGCCCCTCCCGCCCCACTCCATGTGAGCGCTCGCGGGAGCCTCCGGCCGGCGCGCCTTGTCCGGTCCCTCTCAAGCCACCTCGGCCTGTTCCATCTCGGCGCGTCGCAGCACGACATGGAACGTGCTGCCCCGGCCCGGGGTGCTCTCCGCCCAGATGCGGCCGCCATGTGCCTCAACGATCCGCTTGCAGATGAACAGGCCCAGCCCAGAGCCCCGCTCAGACCCCTCCTGGCCGGGCACGCGGTAGAACTTTTCGAAGATACGCTCCAGTTGATCGGGCGGTAAGCCGCGCCCCTGGTCGCTCACCGTGATGTGCACATCGCTCTGCTCAGCCCAGGCCCGCAGCCGCACGACGGTGCCGCGCGGCGAGTACTTGAACGCGTTCGAGAGCAAGTTCATGACCACGCGGCTGATCTCGTCGGGATCGGCGATGGTTTCCAGGGGCTCATCGGGGAGGTCCACCAGCAGCGTGTGCCCGTCGGCGTGTTCCTGGGCTGTGGAGGCGACCGCGCGCAGGAGCGGCGTCAGGGACACGCGCCGCAGGGCAAACCGGTACATGCCGGTCTCGAGCCGCCGTGCGGAGATGATGTTCTCCACCAGCCGCGCCAGCCGGTCCGCCGCCTGGTCGATGCCGCGCAGGAACCGACGCCGCTGTTCCTCGGACAGAGACAGGTCGGTGCGCAGCAGCGTCGCCGCATAGCCTTTGATCAGCGAGAGCGGCGTGCGTAGATCGTGTGAGATCATCGAAACGAAGTCAACCTTGAGCTGCTCAAGCTCTTTCAGCCGGGTGACATCGCGCACCACCGCTACCACACGGCAGCCGTCGGGATGTTCGTCCGGGACGAAGGTGTAGCTGGCTGCGATCTCCCGGCGGCGGCCATCCCGGCCGATCGTCGTCGTTTCGACCAGCAGGGCGCGCTGCGTCTCGAGGACGTGCTGGACCGGGCAGCCGCGATCGCACAGGCGATTGCCGCGCGAGTCGAAATGGCAGAGGACCTCACTGCACAACCGACCGCGCGCCTCTGCCGCACTCCACCCCGAGATTTGCTCCATGGCGCGGTTAAATTCCGACACGCGACGCTCGCGGTTGTACACCACAATACCGTCGGAGCAGTGCTGGATGATGGCGTTGAGCTCGTGCGCCGTGCGCGTAGCGATGGTAAAGAGACGGGCGTGGCCGATCGCCAGCGCTGCCTCCCAGGCGAACGCGCTCAGCAGGCGGATCTGTTCGGCGACGTCGGCCGGGCGGGTCCGCCAGTATACCGAGAGGGCGCCAAGGGTCTCCCGCTGGGCCCGCAGCGGCACGCCCAGGTACGCGGCGAAGCCCTGGGACCGCAGGAACTGCAGGTGTGCTAGCGGCGTAGGAGTGTGCTCATCCACGTAGTAGGGAGCGTCCCGGGCGAGGGCGATCTCAGCCAGCCGCGCGTCGCCCTGCGCTGCACCGGCATTCCAGGTCTCCGGCGTCATGCCTGCGGCGGCACGGACCACCAGCTGACCTTCTTCGAGCAGGGATACCGCGCACCCTTGAGCCTGTGCGATCTCGGCGGCCACGCTGGCGATGCGCGAGAGCGTGGCCTCGAGGTCGAACCCGGCAGAGAGGGCATGTCCCACACTCTCGATCGCGGCCCGCAGCTGCTGTCCCTTCTGGCGGGTCTCCTCGTAGAGGCGGGCGTTATCGATAGCCATCGCGGCCCAGGTGGCAATAGCCTGAATGATCTCGACATCCTCAGGGGTAAAGGCGTACTGCCGGCGGACATGGTTCACGAAGAGCGTGCCAAGCGCCTGCCCCCGCGCGATCAGGGGAGCTACCAGCAGCGAGCGATCGCCGAAGAGCGCGACCGCGGCCTTATCGGTCCGCGGATCGGTGAGGGCATCAGAGACAACCACCGGACGGCCGCTTTCCAGCGCGGCGCGTGAGAGCGGCTCCCGCTCAAGCGGAATAGGGTTCCTTTTCCAGGCGGCAGTGAACGAGGGGTCCATGCCGTAGAGCGCCGAGGGCTGGAGATAGCGCCCGCCGGCGTCAAGCAGCAGGATGCTGGCGCGATCTGCTCCGGTGAGTGCGGCAGTCCGTTCCACAATGCGGTCCAGGACCTGATGCAGCTCGAGCGTGGAGCCGGTAGCCCGTGCGATCTCCAGCAAGATGGTCGCCTCGCGAGTGCGGCGCCGCTCCTCCTCCAGGAGACAGGCCTTTTCCAGGGCGGCTGCGGCCTGGCCCGCCAGGATCGCAAGCTCTGCCGCGACACTCGGTTCGAGGCGCTGCTCGGCGGCAAAACGGACCTCCAGTACCCCATAGGCGCGAGATGTCGTGCGCACCGCCAGCGCCAGCACTGCGGCCTCCTGGCGTGCTGCGTCAGGAGCGCGCAGGCCCTCGCCATCTCGATCGACCTGGGCGGCCGGCTCTTCAAGCACAGCGAGCAGGTCAGGCGGGCAGGGACGGCGGCCGTGCTCGAGGGGGCTCCCCTGCACTCCACGCACATACCCCACCTCGGCCTGGGGCGTTGCGGGATCGGGGGCATCGAAGTAGGAAGCCTCCACAGCCCCGAACAGGTCGAGCGCGGCGCGAACGGTACCGGCCACGATCTCGGACCGCTCCGTGGCCGCGTACAGCTTCAGGGCGACGTCGTGGAGGGCCTGGAGGCGCTCGGCGCGTTGCAGCGCATCGAGGGGCGCAGGCTCAGTACGGTGCGGCCCCTGCGGACGCTCGTCCTCACGGGGGAGCAGGGACGGCGACGACGGATGCATACCGGGCTCCTTTGCCCCGGTGCGACACAGCGTCGCGGCTGTGTCACACTCCCACACAAACCCACCTGTGTCGCCGGGTCACCGCATGCACTTGTCTCCTGCGTGCGGCGCCGCGGGCGACAAGTCAGGTGCATTATATGTGCCCGGCTTGGATGCGTCAATGCGCATAGCGGAGAGAGGCTCGAGAGATGCCCGGGCCAGCCACGCCGCGCCTGCTCGCCGAGATACCATAGCGCCTGCGCCGACGCCTCCCGTGCGCTGGGTGCTAGAGCCAAACGCCTCCCCGGGGCGTCTCGCGGGGAGCCGGCGCTGTCGGCCGCGGGTAGGGCACCGGAATATACTCCACCGACGGGCGTTGCTGGCGCGCCTGGGGATAGAGCTGCATGAGCTGCAGGACCTCCACCGGCATGTCGGTGGAGACCGGCAGGCCTAGGCGGCGCGCTTCAGCGACGGTAATGGGATAGTCGTGTGTCCAGGTACCGCGGCTCAAAGTCGCCGCCAGTTCCGCCGCCTTGCCCTCAGGCAGGCGCTGGCGCAGCAGCTCGGTGACGAAGCTCTCCACCTGCCGGATCGCCTTCTCGGCCACATCGGCCAGGATCAGCGTCTGGTCATCGATCTCAGCGATGGGTTTGCGCTCGATGACTTTGAGGATGCTGGCCGCCGGGTACTGGCCGAGCTGCGGATCCACCGGACCCAGCACGGCGTTCTCCGCCATGACGATCTCATCGGCGGCTAGAGCGATCAGCGTCCCGCCGCTCATGGCATAGTGTGGCACGAAGACCGTGACTTTGCCGGGGTGACGCAGAAGCGCCTGAGCAATTTGTTCCGCGGCGATCACCAGGCCGCCGGGCGTATGCAGAATGATATCGATCGGCAGCTGCGGATCGGTAAGCTGGATCGCCCGCAGCACGGCCTCCGAGTCCTCGATGTCGATGTAGCGCACGATAGGGAAGCCCAGGAGCGCCATAGTCTCCTGGCGGTGGATCAGGCTGATCACGCGACTGCGGCGCTTCTGTTCGAGCTGGCGCAGCAGCTTGAGTCGCTGCGCTTCCAGCCAGCGCTGGCGGATCACTGGCTGGAGTGTGCTAAAGATGAAGAACAGCCACAGCAGATCCAGGAACGTCATCGCATGCCCCTCCCTCCGACCCCCGACGTACTACCAGGGCCAGTACTGATCGGGATGATACTGCGGCGCCGGCCGCCGCAGCGGCCAGACCAGCACGAGCCCGGCGAGGAAGCCGCCGACGTGGGCCCACCATGCTACTCCGCCGAGGAGCTCCATATCGCTGGCCAGCGAGAGCAAGCCGTTCAGCAGTTGGGCCAGGAACCAGCCCCCCACCCAGATAATAGCCGGCACCTCAACGAACCAGGGGATGAAGAATACCGGCACCAGCGCCACCACGCGCGCCGCCGGGAAGAGCACCAGGTAGGCCGCCAGCACGCCGGAGATTGCGCCGCTGGCGCCGATGGCCGGGACGTTTGACAACGGGTTGAACCAGATATGCAGGAGCGCTGCGGCGATGCCGCAGACCAGATAGAACAGCAAAAAGCGCCAGTGTCCCAGGCGATCCTCGACGTTATCGGCGAAAATCACTAGCGCCAGCATGTTGCTCAGCAGGTGGAACCATCCTCCGTGCAGGAACTGTGACGTGAGGAGGGTGAGCCATTCGTTGGGCCACGGCGCGGTGAGGAAGCGCCGCGGCACGACCCCCAGCAGCCACAGGAACGCCTCCAGCATATCTGGGGGTAACCGGAGCTCAACGAAGAACAGCAGGATGTTCGCACCGATCAGCGCGGCCGTCACATACGGGAACCCGCGGGCGCGCACCGTGTCTTTCAAGGGAATCACAGCCGGATCATCCCTCTCTACGCACGAGGTCTATACATCAGGTCGCCGCATCAGGTCTACGCGTGGAACTCTGCATGCGGGAGGCACTTCCTGCCGGCAGCGAGCGAGTCGAGGTCGCTCCTCCACGCCCTTCCCAGCCCCGCAGCCCCGAGATGCTTGCGGCGCCTGGGGTGCGTCCCCTCATGATAAGTACATGCTAAGTGATAAGTACATGCTAAGTAAAAGGTAAGAGCCGGCAAGAAGCACGCTGCAAGTATAGAAAATTTGCCCCAGTGGGTGCAAGGCTGTGACATTCTCGCACACATGCCAAGCCTGCAACAGCCAGCGGATGCTGGTCACTGCAGCGGCTAACGCCTAGCCCAGAAGCGCTCAGGACGGCGGCCTGCCTGCCCGGCCAGTTCGATAGACATGACACGGGCAGGCACCGCGCGCCGTCCACGGAAGCGGCGGGTGAGCCGCGGGCCGAGCTGGATCGCCAGCGCGCCTACCGGCACGCTGACCAGCACCAGCAGCACAGCGGTCTGGGCTACCAGGGTCTCCCCGGCCTGGAGGGCCAGCGTGCCGAGCACCAGGGTGAACTCCCCACGCGGGATGAGATACAGCATGGTCAGGAGCCGCCCGCGCACGCCCAGCCCGGTCGCGGCGCCGCTCCAGTAGTTGAGGGGCAGCTTGACCAGCAGCGCAGCGGGCACCAGGGCGATGGCGAGGGGCTGAATGCCCTGCAACAGCCGGGCGGCGCTCGCGCCGACGGCGAGGAAGAACATCGCCGCGGCCAGGTCGCGCAGCGGACCGAGCAGAGGTTCCAGGCGCTCGCGCAGGCCGATGCTGGCTACGACCGTGCCGGCGAGGAAGGCCCCGATCCCTTCCGAGGCGCCGGCGCGGTGAAACAGCTCGGCGGTGGCCACGGTGAATGCCGCTCCCAGGAGCAGGAGCGGCTCCGACGGCAGGCGTGCCAGCCAGCGGCTGAGCCGCGGTCCTGCAAGATAGGCGCCGGCGAGGTAGGCCCCCACCAGCACCAGGCTCGCCAGGAGGGCCGGGCCGCCGGCCCGGCCCGCGGTCACGGCGAGCACAGCAGCGATCACCAGATCTTCGAACACCAGCACGCCGAGGACCGTCTCGCTCTCGGGATAGGCGGCACGCTTGAAATCAACGATCAGGCGGGCGATGATCGCCGAGCTGGAGACATAGAGCGCCCCGCCCAGGAGCAAGGCGGCGCGCCAGTCCAGTCCCAGCAGCAGGCCCAGGCCCCACCCCATAGGGAGCGCGAGCGCATCCCAGATCCCGGCGCGAATGGCCTTGCCGGAGAGCGCTGCCCAGCGTTCGGGGCCGAATTCCAGGCCAACGCTGAACAGCACCAGGAGCAGGCCGAGGTCGGGCAGTGGCTGCAGGAGCTCGAGGTTCACCAGCGGGGCCGCCAGCAGCCCCGTCAGGAGGTAAATCGGCAGCGGCGCCAGGCGCAAGTGCCAGGCCAGGACGGCACCGAGGGCCAGGAGCGCGGTGGCCAGTGTGAACTGCAGGATCGCCGGATGCATCAGGCCTTCAGCTGCGTGCGCAACGTATCAACGGCGCGCCGTGGTCCGGCCACCACCAGCATGTCGCCTGGCTCCAGACGCGTGTCCGCGGCGGGGTTGGGCAATAACGTTTCATGGCGGCAAACGGCCAGAATATGCACGCCCTCCGGTACCTGGAGGTCGGCAAGTCGCTGCCCGGCAAGACGCGGCGGCACCGCGATCCAGTCGATCGCCTGCTCACCGACCCGCATGGTGGCCGCCGCGGTCAGCTCTGGATGGAACAGCACACCGCCCAGGATTGCGCCAAGCTCGCGCGCTTCTTCATCGGTGAGATCGAGCGCGGCGGCCGGTTCCTCGCCCCCGCCAGCCTCGTAGTAGAGCACCTGCCGTCGCCCGCTGTGGTGCACCACGATGACGATCTCATCGCCGGACTGCACTTTGATGGTGAACTTGTGGCCTACGCCCGGCAGCTCGACTTCTTCTACCCGCATAGCATCTCCGCTCCCCTGCACCCGGCCCTGGACCTGGAAGGGATGCAAGGCGCACTCTCGCAGGCCTCCAGATCCAGCATCCTGTCGTGAGGCACACGATACCAGTGCTTTCATCGTAGCGCGCCGGTGCACCGGCGCGCTACCCGGGCGTGGCTGGCGCATAGCCTGGAGAGGAAAACGCCGGCCGAGCGCACGACACCGCCCGCAGTGCTGCGGCAGCGTGCCTGGCCCGGCCGGCGCGGCTCTCAGCGCGGCTATCTGCCCGGCTGCGCACGGATCAGCCCAGCTTCTCGATCGCGCGCAGGAGCCCCATCATGTACCCGGTCGAGTAGGCCCGGCCACGGTGGCCCCAGTCGGTATCGTCGATCATGTGCGGCACGTGATCGTCGATCATGAAGCCGGTGAAGCCTACCCGCTTGAGCGTCAGCATCGCCTCGACGACATCGACGTTCCCTTCGCCGATGAAGCACTCCTGGAACTTGGGCACCGTGCCCTGCACGTCGCGGAAGTGCACGTAGAAGATCTTGCCGCGCTCGCCGAAGTAGCGGATGGCGTTGATCACGCCGGTCGAGCGCTCATCGCCCATCTCCGACCAGCAGCCCATGCAGAAATCCAGGCCGCTATTGGGGCTGGGCACCAGCTCCATGGCTTTCTTGAAGCCGTGGAAATCTTTGAACAGCCGCGCCACGCCGCCCAGCGAATCGACCGGTGGATCATCCGGATGCAGCGCCAGCTTGACGCCCCATTCCTCGGCCACCGGCACGACCGCCTTCATGAAGTACTCGTAGTTCTTCCACATCTCCTCTTCGGTGAAGACGCGGCCATGGGTGAGGGGTGCGTTCTTGACCAGCTCCAGGTCAAAGGACGTGACCTGTGCGCCGCCGCGGCCGGGGGTCGAGCGCGAGGTGCGCCAGACACGGTTGGGCATCCAATGGTAGCCGAGAATAGGGATGCCGGCGCGGCCCATGTTGCGGATGGTTTCCTGGTAGTTCTCGATCTGCTCGTCGCGGCCCGGCAGACCGAGCATGGCTTTGTCGTAGAAGCTCACCGGCGTGTTCTCGATCGCCTCCAGGCGCAGGCCATAGTCTTCCACCCGCGTGCGGAGCTGCAGCAGGTCCATGAACTCCCAGCGCTTCTCGCCCGGCAGCTTCGGCGTGTTCAGGAGCACGCCGCTCACGCCGAGCTGTTTGGCGAACATGAGTCGCTCGTGCGTGGGTTCGCTGAACTGTCCAATGGCCACGCGCATGACTTCTTTCATCGCTGTGCACACCTCCTCTGTTCCCGATCGATTGTTCCCGATCGATTGTTACTGATCGACCACCGATCCGTCCACGTGCAGCCGCGTCTGGACCGGCCGCGGCCGGGGCGGGTACTTCTCCCGGGCATCTTCGGCCAGCTCGACGCCGATGCCCGGCGTATCCGGCACGATCAGGAATCCGTTCTCCACCCGCAGCGGGTTCTTCACGATCTCGCTCTTGGGCGGCACGTGTTCGTTCCCTGGATATTCTTGCAGCGCGAAGTTCGGGATGCATGCGGCGAGCTGCACGCAGGCGGCGGTGCTCACCGGGCTGAGCGGGTTGTGCGGGACCACGCCGACGTAGTGGGCTTCGGCCAGAGCGGCGATCTTCTTGCAGTGGGTGAGGCCGCCGGCCATGCACACGTCCGGGCGCACGTACTGCACCGCCCCGCGCTGCAGCAGCATCTCGAACTCGTGGATGGTATGCAGGCGCTCGCCCGTGGCGATGGGAATGTTGATATGGTTCGCCACCAGCGCCATGGCATCGAAGTTGTCCGGCAGAATGGGGTCTTCGTAGAAGAAGGGATGGTACGGCTCGATGCCGCGAGCGAGCACGATTGCCTCGGCCGGGGTCAGCCGGCGGTGAATCTCGATGCATAGATCGACCTCATCGCCGACCGCCTCGCGATAGCGGGCCACGGTCTCGATTGCATCACGCATCTTGTGGGCATAGGTCTGGAAGTACGGCACGTCGCGCGGCTCGTCCAGGAAGGGCGTGAGGTGTCCGACGGCGGTGTAGCCCTGTTGCTTGGCCCGCACGCAGCCCTCGATCAGGGCCTCTTTCGTGCGGCCGAAGACATGCACATAGACGCGGCACTTATCGCGCACCTTGCCGCCCAAGAGCTGATAGCAGGGCACGCCGAAGTACTTCCCGGCGATATCCCACAGGGCAATGTCGATGGCGCTCAAGGCGCCCATGATAGCAGCGCCGCGGAAGTGGCTGCTGCGGTACATGTATTGCCAGTGGTGCTCGATGCGGAGCGGGTCCTGCCCCACCAGGTACTGGGCGAACTTCTGGATCACCGCCTCGGAGGCTTCAAGATAGCCCCAGGTGCCGGATTCCCCCAGCCCGGTGATGCCCTCGTCGGTGTGTATCCGCACGAAGAGATAGCGGTCGATCGGCAGGGTCTCAACGCGCGTGATCTTCATGCTGGCCTCCCCCTCTCTGCGCCGTGGTCTATGGAGCTCTTCACGCCTCGGTGCGTGCCGATGATACTCTCATACTGCCTGTGTCTCAACTTCCGTGTCTCAATTGCTGCCGGCATGCCGGCAGGTAGGGCGTTTGCCACCGGCATCCGATCTCGCATACCATGGGAGCGACTGCTCCCGGCAAGCGCGTCCGGCGAGCGGCTCTCTAGAGTAAAAGAGAGAGTAAAAGAGTAAACAAGAGCAAAGAGCGCCGAGAGCAATGAGTGCAGCGATGTCTCGCAGGCAACCGATCGATGCCGTCCTGCTTATTGGCTTTGGCGGGCCGGAGAAGCCCGAGGACGTCTGGCCATTTCTGCGCAACGTCGTGCGTGGCCAGAATGTACCCGAGCAGCGTCTTCACGAAGTGGCCCACCACTACGAGGCTGTCGGGGGCGTGTCCCCTTACAATCGCTCTACACGCCGGCAGGCAGCCGCGCTCCAGGAACGCCTGGCGGAGCGCGGGCTGCCACTTCCGGTCTATATAGGCATGCGCAACTGGCATCCCTTTCTCCAGGAGACGCTGGCGCAAATGCACCGCGCGGGAGTGCGGCGCGGTGTAGGCATTATCCTTGCGCCACACCGCGCCCAGACGAGCTGGGAGCGCTACCAGCACGATGTCGAGCGCGCTCGCGCGGCGCTGGGCGGAATCGGCCTTGAGGTGCTCTATCCGCCGCCCTGGCACGCGCACCCGCTCTTCCTGGAAGCCCTGGCACAGCGTGTCGAGGAGGCCACCGGCGTTCGCCGCGGCGCCTGGCCGGCCGGTGTCCCGATCGTGTTCACGGCCCATTCCATTCCGGTGCGCATGCCCGGCGCCGAGAGCTACGCCGCGCAGGTGCATGAGACGGCGGCAGGCGTTGCTGCCCTGCTGGCTGCGCCCGACTGGACGGTTGCGTACCAGAGCCGCAGCGGCGATCCGCGTACCCCGTGGCTGGAGCCGGAGGTGGCGGACCGCCTGGCTGAGCTGCGGCAGCGCGGGGCCCAGACGGTCGTGGTCGTGCCGTGCGGGTTCCTGTGCGATAACGTCGAGGTGCTGTACGACTTGGACATCGAGGCGCAGCAGGCCGCGCGGGAGCTCGGCCTGCAGATGCTCCGCGTGCCTACAGTGGGCGATCATCCCTTGTTTATCGAGATGCTCGCCGAGCTAGTCCTCCAGGTCGCGAACCAGTCCGGGTAAGGGCGACCGGGAGAAGCGGCCATCCGGCCCCGGGCATGCCGGGTTGCAAGCGCGGGGTGTCGGGGCGAACCCATGGGTTCGCCCCGACCGAGACAGCGGGCGAGCGGCTGGCCGCGCTTTGCCTGCAGGAGCGCATTGACCTGCTCGACGATAGACTTGGCAACAACGCGAGGAGCTTCCTGGTTATTGCGGATCTTCGCTACTTCAGCATTAATGATGCGGCTGATGTCGTCCCACAGGGGCGTAGGCGGGAAGCGCCGCATGGCCGAGCGGCCCTTGGCGAAGTACTCGTTCCACTCGCGCGGGAAGGCGGAATTGAGATACTCCGGGCTGCGCAGCGTCGAGTTCCGCGCCACGACGCCACCGATGCCCAGCTTGTAGTGCAGCTTCTGGAACTCGGTGCTGGTGTAGAACTTGGCCACCTCCCAGGCTGCAAGGGGGGTACTTGGTCGGGGCGGCGATGCCGATGCCATTTCCAGGGAAGCCGTAAGCGCGGCCGGCAGGGCCCTTCGGCAAGAGGCTCAGGGCCACGTGCGGCTGTACGAACCCGGCGGTGTTCCCCGCCGAGCGCAGCCCCGGGAAGGTCGCCAGCTGCCCGGCGATGAAGAGATTGATCGGGGCGGTGCTGCTGAGCTCCGCCGGGCTGGGAGCGACGCGCCAGCGCCAGATCACATCCTGCATCTCCTGCAGGCCGGCGATCGCCTGCGGGCTGTCCATCACGCAGCGGGTCATCTCTGGATTGAGGATATCGCCGCCGGCTCCCCAAACCCAGACCTCCCAGCTCGGCGCGTGCATGCCAAACTGCACGATCTCGTCGCCGCTGCGCTTCGTAAGCTTCAGCGCCGCCATGCGCCAGTCATCCCAGGTCCAGTCATCGGTGGGATAGGGCACGCCCGCGGCATCGAACAAGTGCTTGTTGTAGTAGAGCACGGTAGGTCCGCCTTCACGCGGGATGGCCCAGGTCTTCCCGTCGAGCACGAAGGCGTTCCACATCACTGGCTCGAAGTCGTCTTTATCAAAGCTCCGATCGCGCGCGACAAACGGGTCGATCGGCTGCAGCATGCCGGCGGCGGCAAAGCGCGGGTACTGTGCCACTGGGGTATGGATGACATCCGGCGGCACCCCCGCGGCAAACGCCGCGGTGAGCTTCTCGACCGTGTTGCCCTGCGGGATGAACTCCAGCCTGATCTGGGGGAAGCGCTGCTCGAAGAGGTCTTTCGCCTGCCCGGTGACGAACTGCCCCATCTCATTGGCCGTCTGCTCCCAGGCGATCTGCAACGTGATGACTTCGCCGGGCTTGAGGCCGAGGTCCGACTGCGGTGAGCCGGCCGCGGGCGTCTGCGCCGGGCGCGCCGGCCGGCAGCCTGACAGCACAGCCACGGCCGGGGGGAGCGCCGGGCCGTAGGAGCGTAGCCAGTCACGGCGGGACAGGCGAGGCAGCGCTCCGGAGACCTGCAGCGTAGTCATGGAGACCTCCTCGCACCCGTAGCAGGGACAGGAGGGCGCGGCACCGTCGTACCCGACTAAGAATTACCCCTAAATTAAAATCTACCTGTGCTGGCCATGTTCGACATGGCCGTGATGGGGACACAACCGGACACAGCGCAGCGCCGCTGCGCCCCTCCGAAAGCCCCTTTCGCCGGTTAGCCCACCGGCTGCACCGGCATCTTCATGCCCTTAAAGGGTGGGTCGCCACCGCCCCAGCTCACCACCTGGTTCATCAGCTCGGTCATCTGCTTGAGACCGGCAACCACGCTGATCTCGCCGCGGTAGATCTTCTGTACCTCGCGGCTGTAGATGGCGCTATCCTCGGTGGCGCCGTAATGCCGGATATAGATACCGTACGGCCGCTTGAAGACATCGGCGAAGACCTGGGCGTGCTGGTAGGGATACATGTCAGGCGGGCGGAAGAAGCGCGGCTGGTGGTCCTTCTTGGCCGGCACCAGGATACGCTCCTCGGCCATGAACCCCTGGAACTCGTCCATGATCATCCACTTCATGAACGCCCAGACATCTTCGGGATACTTCGTCTTGCTGTAGCCGGCCACCGGATGTCCGGCAGTCCATGCTGCACCGGGGCGCCCGCCGATGCGTGGCACCGGCATCATGTCCCATTGGAATGAATCCCGCACCACCGGCCACATGCGCGACCAGTCGTTCACCGAGCGATAGTGGATAGCCACCTTGCCCAGCGCGAAAGGTGTCATGCCCCCGGCATCCAGAGCGCGCCCGCCCCAGGGGGCCATCATCTCGGCACGGACGTCATTGGGCAGATTGATCTTCAGCTTGGTCAGCCAATCGAGCATATCCTGGTGCGCCGCCACACTCTCGGGGATGTCGAGCTGCCACTTCATCTGGTCGAGGTCGAAGTGGCTGGCGCCGCGGGTCCAGATGAACGGCCCGATGTCATGGTAACTGGTATAGCCCCAGTGCAGGCCCCACACGTTCTCGGTCGGATCGGTGCACTTGCGCGCGATCTCGATCATCTCCTCAAGCGTCCAGTCGCCGCGGTTAGTCGACCGCTCCCACGGATCCTGAATGCCTCGCTTTTCAAAGAGAGTTTTGTTGTAGTAGATGGCGAATGGCTCTACCCAGTAGGGCAGTGCGTACCACTTATTGCGCCACTTCTCGATGCCGGTGAGGGCCCAGTCTTTCTCCAAGTTGATCTTGTCCCGGCTCAGGTAGGAATCAAGCTGAAGCACAAAGCCGGCGTCGTAAAATTTCATATCATTGTTTGACACCGTGTCCCAGATATCCGGACCGGTGTCGCTGGCGAACATCGCCGTGATCTTGGTGAGCTGTTCGCCGGAGTTGTTATTACGCTCGATGACGATGTTAACCTTGTTTTTCTCTCCCCACTCTGCCCACTTCTTCTCGAAGCGATCCATCGCATTGGGGCGCCAGCTCATGAAGCGGAGTTCAATCGGCTGAGTACGTCCCTGGGGCTGACCGGCTGTCTGCCCGGCCGAAGGCGCAGCGCCTTCGCGGGCGCGACAGGCAGACAGAACCCCGGTCACAACGGTACCGGCAAGCAGGGTGCGGCGCGAGAGTGATGCCATAGCTTCGACCTCCTGTTTCCCTTAGCTACCCCTACGCGGCTCCGCTCTGCCCGCAGCAAAGGAGCGGTAGAACCGGGCGCTTTCAGTATGCCACACCGGTACAAGATTGTGAAGTGCAAAGTTGTGCAGCGTAGATCTATGCTCCGGAGTGAACCCGTACTACACTAGGTGAAGCCTGCCGGCAGGCTGTGACGTTCGGACTGCCTCGCTCCGGCAGGCTATCCAGGCACGGGTTGTCTGTGTTTCTCCGTATAGTCTGCGCACAGGAGGGGGATATGGCCCTGCATGGCGTTTCCCGGCGTACGCTTCTGCTACGCTCGCCGGCCCTGGTGACCGGCTCGATCCTGGCTGCAGCCTGTGTCCGTCGACAAGCACCAGAGGGACGGCCTGCGCCGACCCTCCAGCGGGGCGAGCTGGTCTACTGGGACTGGTGGGGCACTGCCCAGTCCGACCTGGCTGCCTGGTTCGAGTGGGTCGAGCAGGAGTATCGCAGCCGTTTCCCCGGCGGTACCTTCAAAATGATTACCGTGGACTTCGGCGAATACCCGACCAAGTTCACCGTCGCCGCTGCTTCCGGCGATGTCCCGGACGCCCTGCACTACTCGAACGCCTGGGTGCGCGACTTCTGGGCTCTAGGCGCCCTGCGCGCCCTGGACGACTTGGTGAAGAAGCAGCCGGATGTGGCCATGGACAAGTTCATTCCGGCCTCCAGCTTCTACGCGGTGCGGCAGGGGAAAATCGCCGGTATTCCGATGGAAGGGCCGGATAGCGAGGTGACCCTCTACAACACCGACCACTTCCGCGAGGTCGGGCTCGATCCCTCCTACGACCGGGTGAAAAACTGGACCTGGGAAGACTTTGACCAGGCGGCTATGCGGCTTACCGTCCGCCGGGGCGCCGAGGTGGAGCGCCCGGGCTATACGGTCAAGGTGCCGGACGGTCGCTACTTCGCCTGCTGGATGTACAGCCAGGGCGGGCTCTTCTACAAGCGCGATTACACCGGCCTGGACGTGAACAACGAGAAGGGCGTGAACGTGTTCGCGCACCTGCTCGACCTGCTGGAGGGCAAGCGCGTCTCCACGCCCATTACCGTCACCAACCACTTCGACCTGTTCCTGGAGGGCCGCGCGGCGATGGTCCAAGGGGGGAGCTGGAACGTCGGCACGATCCAGGCACGCAACCCCAGCCTGGCGTTCGACATGATGGCCTATCCTCGCCATCCAGGCGGCGGCAAATATGCCACCGCAACGTGGGTGAATATGGTCGGCATCCCGACGAATGCGCGGCGAGTGGAGCAGGCCTGGGAGTTCTGCGCCTGGTACTCCAGCCTCCCTGTGGCGATCAAGCGGCTGGCCGTCACTAACAAGACCTCGCCTCGCCTGGATTTTTATCAGACCCCGGAGTGGCAGACCGAGGTGCGTCGGGTGCCGCAGCTGCAGCGCATCATCGATGTCGCTCTGGTAGGGGGTGAGCGGCCCGGCGTGCGTTTCGACCAAATGGAAGCGGCGATGCGCCCGATCTTCCGAGCGGTCATGGAAGGCAAGATGTCGCCCAAGGAAGGCGTGGCCCAGCTCGAAGCGGTGACCGCGCCGATCCTCTCGGCCCTTCCGCCCGAGGCGCGCTGAACCGGCGGCCTTGGCTCTGCGTAGAACTGCTCAGACAGGCGTGCTGATCGCCTCCTCTACCGGCCGGCAAACGCGGCGCGGGGCACCAGGTGCACGCCACTGGACCGCACCTGGTGCCCCGGGGGCGACCTCGCTACTGTGGATTAGCCTTGAGGAACTCGTTTACCGCCGCGGCGATGCGGCGTGCCGCAGCCGCGGCGCCCTCCTCGTTGTTCCAGATCTTCTGGAGCTCCGGGTTGATGTAGTCGCGCCAGATTTTATCCTGATCTTTGGACAGAAGGCGCACGAACTGATACGGCTGGCGCAGGATCTCCACCGGCAGGCCGGGCGTCTCGAACGTCGGGATACTCTTGTGCACATCAAGGAGCACCTTTTGCGCTTCCTCATGGTACGGCACGCCGGTGCCATCCAGAGCAAAGACCTTGAGGCCCTCGGGGCCGGCCTTAAACTTGATCCACTCCCACGCCGCCTCGCGCACCTTCGTATCTTTGGCCATGGCCGTGGAGGTCGGGCCGCCGGTGGCGTAGTCATAGGCGTAGGTTTTCCGCTTGGGGTACGGCACCACGCCCCACGTGAACGAGGTGATACTCTTGTACAGGCCGATGCCGGTAGTCCACCGCGAACGGAGGGCCAGCCTGCCGGCCATGAACGCCTGGTCCTCGTTCATGCCCACCTCGGCGGAGAAGCGGTTCAGGGGAGTGCCGCGGTGCTTATACTTCAGGTCCTGCAAGAACTGCAGCCCTTCGATAGCCGGGGGCTCGTCGTAGAGGCACTTCGTCGGTTTCTTGAAATCATCGAAGGGCCGGCCGCCGGCGCTCTCGATCCAGAGGTGGTTGTCATTACTGCCGGTGCCCACCGACGCGCCGACGATCTCCCAGCTTCCGTCCGCGCCGCGCTTGGTCAGCCGCAGCACTGCATCCACGAACGCTTCCCAGGTCCAGCGGTCCTCCCTCCAGAGCTCGTACGGCGTCTTCAAGCCGGCTTGCCGGAAGAGGTCGGCGTTATAGAAGTACACGTTCGGGCTGGTCTCGCTGGGGTGTGCCAGGAGCTTGCCCTGGTAGCTCATGATCTCGAACATGAGCTTGGAGATGGGCCCGGTCCTGTAGCTGCCGAGGGCATAGGACGGGTCTTTCTTGATCAGGTCATTGAGGTCCTGCAGGACGTCGTTCTCGCCCCACATCTGCACGACCTGCAAGTCCATGGCGAAGGTATCCGGAGGGGTTCCACCGGCGAAGGCAGCGATGAGCTTCTCCGTGAGCGAGCCGGGGTTGACCGTCTCGACCGTCACCGCTGGGAACTTCTCCTGGAAGGCATCGGCGATGCGGCGCTCGCGCTCGTTGTACTCCTGCGAGCCCCAGTGCCAGTAGGTAACCGTCCCGCTCACCTGTCTGCCGGCGGCCTGCGGCCCCTGGGGTGCCCTGCCGGCGCATGCCACGCTCGCCAGCGCCGCACCCGGCGCGGCCCCGGCCAGCACCACCGCGCGACGGGTTACCCCATACGGCCGATCCTGCGGCGCAGTGTGCGGCGGACGTTCGCTCGTCATGACGTTTCTCCTGCTATGCGAATATACCGCTCATGTGCGCTCTGCCGGGACTATGGTAATCCAGGAGTGCACGCAAGTCGAGAGGATGACCCTCCGGGGAGATCGCTGCCGCCGCTCTGAGGATCGAGGAGCACTAAAAAATACCCGCCGGGGGCCTCCCGGCGGGATGAGCAACAACATCAGGCTGCGGGGCAGGGATTCGAACCCCAGCTTCGTGGTCCAGAGCCACGCGTCCTACCGCTAGACGACCCCGCACCGTACCATACAACGCCCCAGGTGGTTGCGCCTGGAGCGCTTTGTATTCTAGCATTCCGTCCGGACAGGCGTCAAACCAGACAGAGCGGCTGCTCGCGGTGTGCGCTTGCGGGGTGCGGGCCCACCGAGTACACTGCCGAATGCAGCGCACGCATGTGCTTGTTCCCTTCTGGGAATGCTTTAGAGAAAATATATGCTTTAAAGTATTAAAAAATTCATGGTAATGCAGGAGCAAGACCATGAGCGGGAAGCTCGAAGGGCGGGTGGCGCTCATCACCGGGGCAGCAAGCGGTATCGGCCGCGCCATCGCCCAGCTCTTCGCCGCCGAGGGCGCGCTGATCGCCGCAGCCGACCTCAACCTGGCCGGGGTGCAAGCGCTCGTCGCCGCCTTGCCCAATCCGGAGAAGCACCTGGCGCTGCAGCTCGACGTACGTGACGTGGCGCAGATCTATGCCGTCACCGATCAGGTCGTGGCACACTACGGCCGCCTGGACATCCTGGTGCCGAGCGCGGGCGTGATCCGGGTTGTGCCCTTCCTGGAGTCCTCGGAGGACGACTGGGACTTCGTCACCGACATTAACCAGAAGGGCGTGTTCTTCTCCATCCAGGCTGCGGGCCGCCATATGGCCCGCCAGCGCAGCGGGGCGATCGTGACACTGGCCTCCATCGCCGGACGCTTTGGCTCCGACGACCAAGCGATCTACTGCGCCAGCAAGGCCGCAGTGATCAGCATGACCCGCTCCGCGGCGCTGGCTTTGGCGCCGTATGGCGTGCGGGTCAATGCCCTGTGCCCCGGCCTGACCGAGACACCGATGTGGGAGGTCATCGATGCGGCACGCGCGGCGCGGCTTGGCCTGCCGCGCGGCGAGCCAACCCGCCAGCGCGCTGCTGCCATCCCGCTGGGGGTCACCAACACCCCGGAGGACGTGGCGCGGGTAGCACTCTTCTTCGCCTGTGATGACTCGCGCACGATTACCGGCCAGGCGCTCAATATCGACGGCGGCTTCCGCATGGACTGACCTGCCTGTGCCGCCTTTCAGGTGAGAGCTACCGTGTTTCGGCCTTTCCGTGTGGAGGTCCCGGCGACGACGGCGAACCTGGGGCCCGGCTTCGACGCCCTCGGCCTGGCGCTCGGCCTGCACAACGTGTTCTCTTTCGAGCCCGCGTCGGAGCTCGCTGTAGAGGTAGGCGGGGAGGGGGCGGAGGCCCTCCCGCGTGATGCGGAAAACCTGGTCGTGCAAGCGGCGAGCGCCGTCGCCGGCACGGCCGGCCGCGTCCTGCCGCCGTTCCGGCTGGTCGCCGAGAACCGCATCCCCCCGGCGCGCGGGCTGGGGTCGAGTGCATCGGCTGTGGTGGGCGGGCTGGTGGCGGGCAACCACCTCCTGGGCAGCCCGCTTGCTCCTGACGAACTCCTGCGGCTGGCGGTGCGTTTTGAAGGCCACCCGGACAACGTCGCGGCGGCCCTCTGCGGAGGCCTGGTGGCCGTCAGCATGGCTGGCGACCGCCCCCTGAGCGTGCGGCTGGAGCCCCCGCCCGGCGTCGTGGCGGCGCTGTGTATCCCCGAGCAGCCGCTTCCTACTCAGCAGGCTCGTGCCGTGCTGCCCAAACAGGTGCCGCTCGAAGACGCCGTGTATAACCTCTCCCGCACGGCTCTCCTGCTGGCGAGCCTGGTGGCGGGCAAGCTGGAGCTACTCGCTGTGGCTATGCAGGACCGGTTGCACCAGCCCTATCGTGCCGCCATCTTTCCGGCCCTGGAGCCCTGCATCGCCGCCGCGCTGGAAAACGGAGCGCTGGGCGCGGCGCTCTCCGGGGCTGGTTCGACGGTGCTGGCGCTGGCCCGGCCGGAGCGCGCTGCGCAGGCAGCCGCGGCCATGGCCGCGGCTGCCGCACGGCACGGGTACCCGGCGCGGAGCATGGTTGTTCCGCTGGAAGCGCAGGGCGCACGGATCGTCGTAGGCGACTGACTGCTCGCGGCAAGGCAGGGCGCACCCTGTTCCTCCAATCGTGCCCGGCATCGCCGGCTTTCGGCCATGCAACGCTCCTCGGCGACCGTCGCTCTCCGCCGGCCTCCCTTGACCGCCTCTGCTGCTGGTGCTATACTGCTCTCACTTGTTTAGAACGATCCAAGAGCACGGTCCGGCTTTCCGAGCGAGGAAGAGGAAACGTACGAATGGGCAGGGCGGTCAAGATCGGCGTGATTGGCGCCGGCAGCGCGGTGTTCTCGCTGGGACTGGTGCGCGACCTGTGCCTGGCAGAATCGCTCGCCGGTAGCCTGGTCACCTTCATGGATATCGACGCTGAGCGCCTGGAGCTCGTGCACCGCCTGGCCGTCCGCTATGCCGCCGAGCTCGGCGTCGGCCTGCGCTTCGAGGCGACGCTCGAGCGCGAGCGCGCCCTACGCGAGGCCGACTTCGTGCTCAATACGGCCATGGTCGGCGGCCATGACTGCGAGGAGGCCTGGCGGCGGCTCTCCGAAGAGCACGGCTACTACCGCGGCCTGCGCCTGCAGACCAACCTGCAGCAGTACGAGCTGATGCTCTCGGTGGCCCGCGACATGGAGCGGCTGTGCCCTGATGCCTGGCTGGTGCAGAGCTCGAACCCGGTGTTCGAGGGTTGCACGCTGATGGCGCGCCAAACCGGCATCAAGCTGGTCGGCCTCTGCCACGGTTTCTACGGCTACCGGCGCCTGTGCGAGGCGATCGGCGTGCCTCCCGATGAGGTGCAGTGGGAGGCACCGGGGGTCAACCACTGGATCTACCTGACCCAGTTTCGCTATCAGGGCCGGGACCTCTATCCGCTGATCGACGAGTGGATCGAGACCAAGGCCGCAGCGTACTGGGCGAACTTCCGTGGCAGCTTCAGCGACACCCAGCTCTCACGAGCGGCCATCGATCACTACCGCCGGGTGGGGTTGATGCCCATTGGCGATGCCTCGCGTTGCTTTTCCGAGTGGTATTACCACACCGACCTAGCGACCAAGCGCCGCTGGTACGGCTACCTGGGCGGGTTCGACAGCGAGATCGGCTGGTCGCACTACCTGCAGCGCCTGCGGGAGAACATTGAAAAGCTCCGGCGCGTGGCACTCGATACCTCTGCCCGCGTCACCGAGGCGCTGCCGCCGGTGCGCACGCGCGAGATCCAGGTGCCTCTCATCGATGCCATCGCTAACGACCGTCCCGGCATCTTCCAGGTGAATGTGCCCAACAACGGCGCAATCGAGGGCATCGCCGATGATGTGGTGGTGGAGGGCAAAGCGCTGGTGGATGGTGCCGGCATCCGTCTCCTGCACGTTGGCCGGCTCCCCGAGAAGCTCATGCAAATGGTGCTGCTACCACGCATCCTGAAGATGGAGAAGGAGCTGTTGGCGTTCACCACCGGTGACCGCGATGTGCTGGTAAGCTGCGTGCTGGAGGACCACCGCACGCGCTCACTGGAACAGGCCGAGGCAGTCGTCGATGCCATGCTGGCGCTGCCGTGGAACGCCAACCTGGCGGCGCGTTTTAGCCGGCCGCGCCGCCGTCCGTTGCCCGAGTACCAGCTCGATTCCATCGAGCAACCTGCGCAGTAGATCGCGGGAGAGCAAGCTAGTGCTCGGCACAGCGGGGATGGCTGTGGATCTTACGCTATGTTTGGGGACGTTTACCGAGGGCATGGACTGCACAGCGCATAACTTAGAGCATTTAGAACTAGATCCCATGGGATCTAGTTCTTGGGATCTGGCTCATAAATAAAGTTGCACTGCAAGGCGGGAGGGAAGCTATGGAGCCGTGCGCTAAGCGACTTACTCGTCGTGACCTGGGCCGAGTACTGACGACAGGCAGTGCCTTACTGCTTGCGGGCGCATGCGCGCGTTTGACCACGCCATCAAAGCCGGCCGAAAGTGAGCGCTCACCGCTTGAAGGAGTGAAACCTGGTGGCAAGATCACATGGTCGTTCTGGGCAGTGAGCCAGGAGCAGGCAGATAATACGCTGGCTCGCATCGCTGAGTTTAATCAGCAGAATCCGCACATTCAGGTCGAGGCCTTATGGGTCTCTTGGGGGGAGTACCGCTCGAAAATCATCTCACTCATCAGTGCAGGCACTCCACCCGAGCTTACTCAGGTGGACGCCTATGATATGCCGGCTTTTGTCGAGCAGCAACTCATCCAGCCACTTGATCCATACATCAAGGGGGATAAGAGCTTTAACCTGGATGTGTTTCTGCCCGGTGCCTTCCTGGAGGACCACCACATCTTCAATGGGGTATATTATTCCGTTCCAAATGGCCCAGAGAGCCCGCGCGTGCTCTTCTATGACCGTGCGAAGTGGCTTGATGCCGGGTTGCCATTGCCGAATGACCTGGATACGCAGGGCAAATGGACATGGGACAGCTTTCTTGATGCCTTATTGCGTCTCTCACGCGGTGACGGAGCGGCGCGCTCATTTGGTATCGCCGCCCAGCTCGGTGTGCATCCTGAGCCACATAGCTGGATTTATTCGAACGGCGGGAAAACACTCTCTGATGATCGAAAAACCTTCATCGGCGATATGGCCGAGACGGTCGATGCGCTCCAGTTCCAGGCGGATCTCATCCACAAGTACAATGTGGCGCCGCGACCCGGCGATGATCTCGGTCCTGGTGATCCGTTCCTCTCCCATCGCTTGGCAATGGTGCTCAGCGGCGCTTGGTACGCTGCCCCGCTCTTCACGCGCCCGGATTACGATTATGGCGTCGCACCGCTGCCGAAAAGCCCCAAGGGTATGCGCCGGACTGTGGTGAAGCCGAACTCGCTCACGATCCCGGTTGGTGTTACCGGCCAGAAGGCGGCAACGGCCTGGGAGCTTGCCAAGTTTATCACCGGCCCAACGTACCAGAAGGGACTCATCGATGTTGGGCAGGCCCTCACCAACCGGAAGGACCTGGTAGACTACTTTCTCCGGAACAGCCCGATTAAGAACGCCAAAGTATTTATGGATGCCTATGAAAACCGGGAGGTGCTACCTATTCCTTTGATCCCTAAATGGCAGGAGTACAATGGGATTGTTACCGAAGAGATGAACAAGGTGCGCCGTGGCGAGGTGAGTGTGCGCGAGGCCATGCGTGTGATCAAGTCGCGGGCTAGCGCTGTGCTGGGTGGCGAGAGGTAGAAGGGATGGAGGGGAGGGGTCGTCTAAACGAACGTAAACACCACAAGCGGACATGAACACCGTGCACAAGGACCCGAGGAGGCGTATCCCCGTATGACTGCCGAACCAGCACTTGATCGCACGCAGCTCCGTAGCTACGCCTGGGGACAGCGCCGCGACCAGGCCGGTATGACGCGCCGCGCCTTTCTCAAGGCCGAGGGCTATACGGACGAGGACCTCGGCAAGCCGATCATCGGCATCTGCAACACCTGGAGCGAACTCAATCCCTGCAACATCCACCTGCGCCAGGTGGCCGAGGCGGTGAAGCGTGGCGTGTGGCAGGCCGGCGGCTTCCCCCTGGAGTTCAACACACTCTCGCTCAACGAGGTGTTCTGGGCGCCGACCACTATGCTCTATCGTAACCTGGTGGCGATGGAGACCGAGGAGGCGCTGCGGGCCCAGCCGCTCGACGCTGTGGTGCTGCTGGCGTCGTGTGATAAGACCGTGCCGGCCCAGCTCATGGCCGCGGCCAGCGCCAACATTCCGGCGATCATGGTCACCGGCGGACCGCTGCTGTCGGGGCGCTTCCGTGGCGAGGATATCGGCGTCTCGACCGATATCTACCGCTACTGGAACGAGTACCGCGCCGGCAACATCACCGACGAGGACCTGGCCGAGCTGGAGAACAGCATGTGTCCGTCGTGTGGACATTGCACGATCGTGGGCACGGCCAGCACCATGGCCGCCATGGCCGAGGCGCTGGGCATGATGCTGCCCGGCGGCGCGGCGATCCCGGCCGTGGACGCGCGGCGCTACCAGCTCGCCGAAGCCAGCGGCCGGCAGATCATGCGCCTGCTCGAGCAGGATATCCGTCCCTCCGACATTCTGACGCCGGAGGCCTTCGACAACGCCATCCGTGTCTGCATGGCGATCGGCGGCTCGACCAACGCGGTGATCCACCTGATCGCCATCGCCCGCCGGCTGGGCATCGACCTCACCCTGGACCGCTTCGACCGGCTCTCCCGCGAGACGCCGTACCTGTGCGCCATCAAGCCTTCAGGCCCCTATATGATGGAGCATCTTTTTGAAGCCGGCGGCATTCCGGCGGTGATGGCTGAGCTCCGGCCGCTGCTGCACCTGGATGCCCTGACGGTCACCGGCAAGACGGTCGGCGAGAATATCGCCCGCGCCCGCGTGCGGGATCGCCGGGTGATCGCGCCGCTGGACCAGCCGCTGCGCCCGGAGGGTGGTATCGCCGTGCTGCGTGGCAGTCTGGCGCCCACCGGCGCGGTGATCAAGCAATCGGCCGCCTCGCCGCACCTGCTGCGTCACCGTGGGCCGGCGCTCGTGTTCAACTCGGCCGAGGAGATCCAGCGGCGCATCGTGCAGGAGCGGCTGGAGGCCTCGGAAGACACGGTCTTTGTCCTGCGCTACCAGGGGCCGCTGGGCGCGCCCGGCATGCCCGAGAGCGGCGGCTCCATGCCTATCCCCGAGAATCTGCTCAAGCGCGGCATCCGCGACGTGCTGCGCATCACCGATGCGCGCATGAGCGGCACGGCCTACGGCACTATCGTGCTGCATGTGGAGCCCGAGGCAGCGGCGGGTGGTCCGCTGGCAGTGGTCCAGGATGGCGACGAGATCGAGATCGATGTGCCGGCGCGTCGCCTGGACCTGCTGGTGGACGAGCGTGAGATCCAACGCCGTCTCGCGCAGTGGCGCCCGCCTGAGCGGCCGTGGAACCGCGGCTACCGCGCTCTCTTCCTCGACCACGTGCTGCAGGCTTCGCAGGGCTGCGACTTCGATTTTCTGGCCAAGGTCGATCCGGAGACTTACCGGCCGCCGCGACGGCGTGCCTGAGAACGTCTCCTGGCCCTCCCTGCGGCAGGGAGGGCCAGGAGCTGGTGTTGACGTGGAGACCTGGTACTGCGCGACGCTGCTCATGCGCAGCGGCTCTGCCTACGGCGCAGGAGCAGCCGGTGCGCCCGGCGTCGAGAAGCCAAGGATAGCGACCCGGTCCCCGGTGGAGCCGCGGCTCTTGTCACCCACGACGTGAATGCGCAGGAAGTGCAGCTTCTGGGGATCAACAACGCTCCAGCTATAGGACCGGACTTCCAGCGTTGGACTGTACAGGTCGATGTCGTCATCCCGGATCACATCGTCGATCGAGACCCTGACTTTGCCACGGTCCGGGCCGGCGAGGGTGTACCAAGTCACCGACGGCCCGTTAAAGCGGAAGGCGGCGATCGCCAGGCCGCTCTCAGCCTGACGGTACTTTGGCAGCGCTGGCAGGGTAGCTTGCGCGGCTGTGTCTCCCTGGTCGGTCCATGTGGATGTGTACTCGACCAGGGGATCGCTCGCCCGGTAGAAGCGCGCCGGTTCACCCAGCGTGGTCCCCGGACGTGCTGCCGGCGCTGCACCTGGTGCTGCAGGCCCTGGCAAGGCTGGAGCGCTTGCAGACGGCCCGATCGGGGCGTTGAGCGCCATAAACCCCTGATGCACGACGAGACTATCGTGCGACCGACTGTCGCGGTCACCGGTGACGATGATGCGGATAGTGTGGTTCTGCCCGAGGGTAAGCGTCGACCAGCGGTACTCCCTGGGCTGCTCGACGTCGCTATACAGGCTCATTTCGTCGTCTCGCACCTGGCCGTCGATGATGACATCAATCTTGCCGCGAGCGGGACCTGTGGTGGTGAGCCAGGAGATCCACGGCCCGCTGTAGGTGAGCTGGACCGCTGTGCCGGCGAGCCGGCTTTCGAGATCAGAGGCCATTGGCGTCCACTCACCTGCGAACACCTGCGCCGGATCCTGGGCAGAGAAGCGGAGCGGCACTGGCCCATCCGCCACAGCGACGGTCGTTGGACCAGCCAGGGCAAGGACGCTAGCGAGGCCTGCTACCGCGATGAGATTACGTGTGACAGTCACGAGTTTACCCTTTCTCAACTCTTCTATACTTTCTCAACTCTAAGATACCTATCATCCACGCTGACACGTGGCAGGGTCTGCGTATCAGTCGATAACAGCGTTTTGCCAGACCTCTCTTTCTCCTCCGTGATGACCGGTACTCCTCACACAATCATCCTCGTTTGAGACCCTACCGGCCATGCAAAATGCGCAAGACTGCTCGCAACTCTTCGATCTTGCGTGTTTCTTCGTCGTGCCGTCATGTCTGAACGCCGGTTGGACTCCCTGTGTCGGAGGCATGCCGGCTCACCAGGGGCCGCGGGCAGAGCACGGTCGATCCCTCTCCCGGCGCGTCCAGGCAGCGCCAGGCCACCCGCCAGACGACGGCACTGGGATCTGTTGGTTGTCGAGATCGGCGGGGTACCTGGCCTGCCCTCGCATATTCCGATATCGACGTTATGAACCGACGTTAGATATAGACTCAGTTCCACCCAGTGGAAGTGATCGCGCCGCACAGCTTCCGGCCTTACGGTGCCGGCGACGGGCGTGGTGTAACCCGCGCCCATATACCGTTCGGCAGGAACGAGGTGACGAAGCCGATCTCCACAACCGGACGTTCCGGCATGGGCTGTAGGTCGTAGGCGCGGAGCACAGATGCAGCCAGGAGCTTGGCTTCCACATGGGCGAAGTGCATGCCGATACAGATGCGCGGTCCGCCGCCAAAGGTAACCAGGGCAAAGGGGTTCCGCCTGTCTTCCTCCCTGGGCGGCTCAAAACGATCGGGATCGAACCGCTCGGGGTGCGCAAATAGATCCGGCAGGTGATGCGTGGCGCCCAGAGCCAGCCACACCTGTGCCCCCGCAGGGATGATGTGACCGGCGAACTCGACATCAGCCAGCACGCCGCGTGGCACGGCAACCACCGGCGGATGGAGGCGGCCGGCCTCGCGGACCGCGTGGTCCAGCACGCGCATGGCACGCAGCGCCTCAAAGGAGATGGCGCTGTCTGAGCCGAGTAAGACGCGGGCAAGTTCCTGCCGTACCCGCGTCAGGTATCCAGGGTGCGTCGCCAGCAAGTACAGCAGCCACGCGCCGAGGGTAGTGGTGGTCTCGTGGCCGGCAACAAGCAGGATCTTAAGGTGGTCGACCACCTGCTGGTCGCTGAGCGGCTGCCCGTTCTCATCGCGTGCCTGGACGATCAGGCTCAGCACATTTTGCGGCGCTGCCTCAGGAGGGCGGCTGCGGCGCTCAGCGATAAGCGCCAGCACGATAGCGTGAAGCTCGGCGACGATACGCCGCCGTCGTTCTACAAACTGCCCCCATGTCTCTACACGCTCATCATAGCCGTGGAGTAGAGCGTAGAAGAGCTCACGCAGACGCCCAATCTCCGGACCATCTAAGCCGGCCAGTGCCCGCGCCGCGACCTCGAAGGTGATCTCCCGGGCCTCGGCGAAAAGGTCCACTTCGCCGCGCTCGGCCCAGGCATCAATGCGGCGCCGGATCACGCGCTCCATAACAGGCAGGTACTGTGCCATGCATGCCGCGGTGAAGGCGGGGTTCCACAGCTTGCGATGCCGGGTGTGCTCAGGGGGGGTCCATGTTGAGCAGTCCCTTCCCGGCCCACTCGCCCACCAGCGGTGTCCAGCCCAGGTCGTGACTGAAGTACTGGCGATGGGTATAGAGCACGAAGCGGTTGGCCTCTGGCCCGACCAGGTATAGATGCTCCTGTCCACCCGCCGGCCTATCCCCGAGGATACGCCGGAAGATCGGGCCGTGGGCGCGCGCGGTGGCGGCGAGAAACTGCGGCGCAGCGAGGTACCAGCCCTCCGGAAAGTGCACGACCGGAATAGAGGCAGTGCTGGTAAGCATGGCGGATGCTCCTTATGCTCCACGACACGCAGATAATTCAATTATTGAATTATACAGTGCTCGAATTATACAATACCTGAAGGAAGCGCGCCAAGGGAGGCCGGCATGGCGGGCACGATGATCATGCAGCCCGGGGCTGCGTTCCGCCAAGGAGCCAGACCCCGCACACCTGCACTCCCGCCGGAGTTGTGCACCGGGGCTGTGGAGCTACGTTGCACAGCCGCCCTATACTCCCCGCAGGCCGGCGCCAGATCATGGGCGCGGGCAGCACGGTCGAGTCCGGGCGAGCGTCCGCCTCGAGTGTGGTATGCTGGTGGTGCGTGACAGGGTTCGCTAGCCCGGCAGAACGGGTATCCTGCGCAGGAGGCATGCGCGATGCACGTGGCTCATCTCGATCATGCGCTCATTAAAAGCATTAGAAAGAAATGCATAAAGAAATGCATTAGGAAATGCATTAGAAAGAAACATGCAGACGGAGAGGAGCGTTCCCGCTACGACGAGAGCCATCTCAGCCGGCGCGCCCTCGTCGCTGTTGCCGCGCACGCTGCCACAGTCCCGGCGCTTGCTGCGGCCGCATGCGCCCGGCAGCCCGCTGCGCCGGCACAGCCCGGCCCGGCGGCCAAGGCTCCGGCCAGCGTGGTGTTCTACTGCGTCTTTGCCGCCGGTGAGCGGCTGGAGCGCTACCAGCAGGTGTTCGAGAAGTTCAACGCCGAACGCAAGGATGTCCAGGTAGAGGTACGCCCCGGCACCGGCAGCTACCAGACGCATCGCGAGAAGATCATCCTGGAGCATGCCGCCGGTGCCCCCACCGACTTCTATGACAACGGCTGGGGCCCCTGGACCGATATGGTCGATAACGGGGTGATCCTCGATCTGTCGCCGTTCGTCAAGCGCGACAAGATCGACCTGAACATCTTCATCCCCGAGACGGTGAACTCCTGGACCTACGACGGCAAGCTGTACGCCTGGCCGCATGCCGTGTCGGGCGACTGTCTGGCGATCAACAAGGCGATGTTCGATGCGGCCGGCCTGCCCTATCCGCCGGTGAACCCCGAGGATAAAAACTGGACCATGGAGCGCTTCTTGGAGTATGCCCTCAAGATGACCCGGCCTCCCGACCAGTTTGGGTGGGGTGGCTCGATCAACGGCTATAACATCGGCGGGGTCACCGACGGCACCTACTTTGGCCAGCTCGCCTGGGATGATAAGAACAAGAAGTGCATGATGAACCAGCCCCGCTTCAAGCAGGGCTTGCAGTTCTTCCTTGATCTGCGTTACAAGTACCACGTCTACCCTACCGCGGAGGAGGCCCGCGCCCTACGCGGGGATGCGAACATCGATATCTTCAACACGGGCAAGATCGGCATGAACCGGCCGGGCGGCACGATCTTCACCCAGCCGCCCAAGGACTTCCCGTGGATGCTGGTGACCATCCCGTACTCCGGCCCCGGGCGGAACATCTCCGGGCGCTTCTGGGCTCAGGGCCTGCACATCGATGCCGGTAGCAAGGTGCCGGATGCGACCTGGGAGGTCTTTAAGTGGCTGCTTACCATCGAGAACCAGATGCTGTTCTGCCAGGCCTTTGGCCAGCCGGTCACCGCGCTGAAGAGCGCCCAGCCGAAGCTGCTGGAGGTCTTTAAGCAGCAGACCGGGGTGGACGCTACGGCGTGGACGCTCCAGGTGCAGTACTCTGGCCAATCCGGTGCCGGCATGCTGAAGTACGGGAACTGGCCGGAGGTGCAGCGCGAGCTGACTCCGCTCTACGCCATGCTGCAGGAGAACAAGATGTCGGTGAATGAGTACGCCGACCGCGCCTGCGAGATCATCGATCGCTTGCTGCTCAAGAAGGTGTGAGACGTGAAGGCTGAGCTGGTCTCTGTGGGCACCGAGCTGTTGCTCGGCCAGATTGTAGATACGAACGCAGCCTGGCTGGCCCAGCGGCTCTCTACCCTGGGCATCGACTGCTACTATATCTCTGCTATCGGCGACAATCTCGGGCGCCTGACTGAGCACCTGCGCCGCGCCTGGGAGCGGTCAGACCTGATCGTGATGACCGGCGGGCTGGGCCCCACGGAGGATGACCTGACGCGCGAGGCGATCTCTGCCCTTCTGGGCGAGCCGATGGTGGTCCAGCCGGAACTGGAGCGCGAGCTGCGCGCGTTCTTTGCCCGCCGCGGCATGCCCATGCCGGAGCGCAACATCAAGCAGGCGACCCTGATCGCCTCCGCTCGTGCGCTGCCGAACCCGATCGGCACGGCGCCTGGCTGGTGGGTCGAGCGGGACGGCCGCATCATCGTCGCCATGCCGGGCGTGCCGGTTGAGATGTACCGTATGTGGGAGTACGAGGTGGAGCCGCGGCTGCGCGCCAGGCAGGGCGGCGCAGTAATTCTTTCCAAGACCCTGAAGGTGGTGGGGCTGGGCGAGTCCGCCGTTGAAGAACTGCTGGGCGAGCTGGTGCGCTCCACCGCGCCGACGGTGGCAACCTACGCCAAGCAGGATGGCATCCACGTGCGCCTGACGGCGAAAGCCCCGAGCCGGGCCGAGGCTGAGGCGATCATCGCCCAGATGGAGCCGCGTATCCGCGCCATTCTGGGCCAGCACATCTATGGCGTGGATGACGAGACGCTGGCGCAGGCGCTGGCGCGGCTGCTTGAGCAGCGCGACTTGACCATCGCCACGGCCGAGGAGGTCACGGGCGGCCTGGTGGCCAGCGAGCTGATGGAAGCCGCCGGCCACCGTTTCCTCGGCGGCCTGGTCTATCGCTCGTTCGACTGCGACGCCGCGCCGGTGATCGCCGAGCGGGCGGCCCGGCAGTTCGGCGCCGGCCTTGGCCTGGGGGTGACCAGCACGCCTGCCGGGGAGAACAAGCACAATGTCTTCGCTGCGGTCTGGCACCAGGGGCGTGTGGTCGAGCACACGCGGCTGTATGCCACTACGTTTTCCGCCGTGCGGCGGCGCGCCCTGGTTGACGCGCTGAACACGGCGCGGAACTATCTGCTCGAGGTCAAGTAAGATTTCGCGGGATCGAGCCTCACCCGTAGCGCCCGTGCTCGTCGCTGGCGACCTCAACGCCGACCTCATCCTGCGCGCCCGCAATGAGGAGGCGCTGCGCCCGGTGATGGGCACTGAGAAGCTTGTCGACGATGCCACGCTGACGCTGGGCGGCTCCGCGGCCAACACCGCCTGCGGCCTGGCCCGCCTGGGCATGCCGGTGATGCTGGCCGCGTGCATCGGCAGCGATCCGCTGGGCGAGCTGCTCCTCCAGCTGGTGCGCCGGCACGGCGTGGATCCTGCCGGCGTGCTACGCCATCCGTCTGCAAAGACGGGTATCTCCACCGCCCTCTCCACGCCCCAGGACCGTGGGTTCCTGACGTACCTGGGCGCGCTGGTGGAGCTACGGGCCGAGGATGTGCCGGCCGCGCTCTTGGAGAGGGCACGGCACCTCCATACCACAAGTTACTTCATGCTTGCCGGGCTGCGCCCGGGACTGCCGGCGCTACTTGCTGCAGCGAAACGGCGTGGGCTCACCACGTCGCTGGATACCGGCTTTGACCCGGCTGAGCGCTGGGAGGGGCTCGATGCGCTGTGGCCGTATCTCGATGTATTCCTTCCCAACGAGGTCGAGGCGCAGGCGATCACCCGGGCAGCTACGGTCGAGGAGGCTGCGGCGCGGCTGGCCGAGCGAGTGCCGTGCGTGGTGGTGAAGCTGGGACCCGGCGGGTGCCTCGCCGTATGCCATGGCCGGATCGAGCGCGTCGCCGCGCCGCCCGTGCCGGTCGTCGATACGACCGGGGCGGGAGATGCCTTTAACGCCGGCTTCCTCGCCGGGTGGCTGGAAGGCTTGCCCCTGCGGCGGTGTCTGCAGCTCGGCGTCGCCTGTGGCACCCTCTCTGTGACGCAGCCCGGCGCCACGGCCGGGCAGCCGGCGCGGGGTGAAGCTGAAGCGTTCATCCGGCAGTACCTGCAATAAGCCCCCGGCAGGCAGAGGCCTCCAGAGCCTGTGCTATAATGCGCGCGGCCCCACAAGTATGGGCTCAGAGACGAGGCAGCAGGCGGCAGCACGCGTATCGGACGAACCCGTGGAGCAGCTGCGCGACCAGGCGCGCCAGTATCGCCTGGATCTTCTGACCATCGATACGCCGCCCGGGCGCGTTGCTCTGGCCGGCTTTCTCGCTGGCTTTCTTGCCGTCCTTCTTCTGCTGGGCGGCTTTGTGCTCACGGCCCTGATTGTCTACGTACTGGGCCAGGTGCTGGCGCTGTTTGGCCTCGTGCCAGGCGGCGAGGAGCCAGGCGCATTTCCGGACAATCCCGTGAGTGCGGTCGCGTCCTTGCTCGGGAGCCCGGCGATCCTGCTGCCGCCGCTGTTCCAGGCCGGCGCAGCGCTGGCGGTCATCGGGGCACTGGTGGCGGTCCTTCGCCGGTGGGACCTGCGGCGAGGCGATGAGTTGTCCCTCTATCTTGGGCACCGCCGGTTGTTCGCCGATGTGAGCGCGTTCTCGCTCGCCGGAGTAGCCGGTGGGCTGTTGCTGGCGTACGGGAGTGGCTTCCTGCCGAGCTACGTGCCCCGACGGCAGGGCATGCCCAGCCGCCTGGAACTGGCCATCATCATTGCGTTCCTGTCGCTCCTGGCGAGCTGGCTGCTCTTCTGGGTGTGGCGCCGGAGCTTCAACCTCGTGCTCCCACACGTCGCGGCTCCTACGTTGCGCGCCTGGACCCGATCCGAGGCCGGTGCGGAGGGGAGGTGGTCTGGGGCAACGTCGGGTGGCGAGGAGCAACGGCAGGAGTAGCGGGAGCCGCATGCATGTGCTTCGAGCCTGGTATTTTTTACTTTCACCCTTGCCCAATTTGCTCAAATTTTTGCTCAGAGTGTACTCAGTATACCCATCTGGTCGGCGTCTATTAGTATCCAGTGTGGGGTGAGCCGGAGGCGTGGCGAGTCGTATCCCATCGCTGGGCCGGCGCGCTGATGCGCTGGAGCGGCTGCGCACAGAGGAGTTCGACCTCATCGTCGTCGGTGGCGGGATCACCGGCGCCGGGATCGCCTTGGATGCAAGCCTGCGCGGGCTGCGCGTGGCTCTCCTGGAGAAAGGCGACTTCGCCTCCGGGACGAGCAGCCGCTCGTCCAAGCTGATCCACGGCGGCTTACGCTACTTGGCGCAGTATCAATTCGGGCTCACCCGCGAGGCCTTACACGAACGGTCGACGCTGCTGCGTGTGGCGCCCGGGCTGGTGCAGCCCTTACGCTTTGTCATTCCTGTCTACGGGAGCACGCTTGAGCGAATCCGTATCGGCATCGGCCTGAGGCTCTATGATCTCCTTGCCGGCCGGCACACTCTGCCCGGCCATATTCGCCTCGATGCCGCGGCCCTGCGCCGGTACAGTCCTCTTCTCACGGGCGACCACCTCGCCGGTGGATTTATCTACTCGGACTGCCGCACCGACGATGCCCGGCTTGTGCTCGAGGTGTTGCGCGCGGCCGCCGCAGCCGGCGCAGTGGTGTGCAATTACGTCAAGGTCGAGCGGCTGGAACAGGCGCGCGGGCGGATCCGGGCTGTCGGCGCGCAGGACGTGTTCTCGGGGACCTCGCTCGAGGTGCGCGGCCGGCTGGTCGTCGTGGCGGCCGGGGTGTGGACGGATCGCCTGATCCCGCCCGGCGAGAGCCTGCTGCGCCCCTCCAAGGGGGTACATCTAGTTGTGCCGCCGGCGCTCCTGGCCGGGGCGATCGGGCCTGCCGGGGCCGAGTACGCCCTGTATCTCCCTACTGCGCCCGATGGCCGCATGGTGTTTGTCATCCCCTGGCAGGGACGCGTCCTCATCGGCACGACGGATACGCCCTATCACGGCGATCCAGATGCCCCGACAGCCGGTCAGGCCGACGTGGCGTACTTGCTGGAGGCGGTGCGCCGCGCCTTCCCTGCACTCGACCTGAACGAAGAGGCGGTGCTTAGTGTCCAGGCCGGCCTGCGCCCGCTGGTAGCGAGCAGCGAGACGGAAGACTCCTCCCGGCTCTCGCGCGAGGAGCGCGTGTTCGAGACCGCCGAGGGCGCCCTGGCCGTTGTCGGCGGCAAGTACACCACCTTCCGCGCCATGGCCGAGAAGGTGGTCGACCGCGCGGTACGGCTCCTTGTTGCCGAAGGTGCGCTGCCGAGCCCGCGGTGGAGTATCACCCGGTACTACCCGCTCCGGCCCTCCCCTGACGGCCCTCCCACCCTCGAGCGTTTCGCACCGGACCTTGATGAGGCGGAGGCGCAGCGGCTCGTTGATGCGTACGGGGTAGTGGTTGCGCACTATATTGCCGGGTTGGCCGCCGAAGATCCGTCTCTCCAAGAACGCCTGCACCCCGATGCACCGCACCGGGCTGCCGAAGCGCTGTTCGGCATCAGGCATGAGATGGCTGCTACGATCGGCGATGTGCTGTTCCGGCGCACTAGGCTGGGCCTGCTCACCGCCGACCAGGCGCGCGCGGCCGCCGCGCGCGTGGCTGAGCTCATGCAGCGTGAGCTTGGCTGGACGGAGGCCGAACGCCGCGTCCAGCTTACACGCTTTGACCTCGAGGCGGCACAATACACGCCGCCGCGCTGATCTGCCTGGGCGAACGTATTGTTTTTCGGTTCGCCCATGTCGGGCGTATCTGACATCCTGGGTTCTACCGCAGCAGGCGCACCGGCCGGGGGACTGCACCTGGAAAGCCTCCCTGCACGTCGTATCCTCGCCGCGCGGCCCTGGGCGGTGCAGCGCGTTCCATACGTCCATACGTAACGTTTACCAGCCGGGACGCCTTCTCCTGCCGGTACGTTAGTACTGCCGCGCGGTGCCCAGAAGTCCCGGTCATGCGCGCGACGCTCCCCGGGCACGTACCATAGAGACGTGAAAGAGGTGTGCCTGCCGGTACGCTGCAGCGTCCATTGCCGGCAGGTGCACGAGAGTACGCAGGCACGGCCGCCGTCGCGCGCGCGGCCGGCCGGGGATGGGTGCAGGATGGGGCGGCACACGCGACTTGTGTGGATCGGTGTTATCACCGTTGCGTTCGCCACTGCGGCGATGGTCACATTACGGCTCGCTCATGCCGCGACGATGTACTGGTACGTCTTCTTCTCGCCGGTGGCGCTGTGCGCGTTCGTGTTTGGTCTGCGCGGGGCGTTGAGTGGAGGCGTGATCAGCGCGTTTCTCCTGCTTACTGTGGCGCTGGCCCAGCAGGCAGGGCTGCCCGCCGCTGGGAGCGACTCGCTGCCCACCTTCTCAGATGCTGCCGGGTGGCTTCTTGTGCTGGCCACCGCGCTGGGGGTCGGCTGGCTGGTTGAGCGCAGCCGGCGCTCTCAGAACGTCCTGCTCGATACTGCCCAGCGGCTGGCCAGGACTGATGGCCTGACCGGCCTGCTCAACCGCCGGGCCTTTCAGGAGCATCTCGCGCAGGCCTGCGCGGCGCTGACCGAGCCGCAGCGGCGCTTTGCGCTGGTGGTGCTGGACATCCAGGGGTTCAAGCAGATCAACGACATGCACGGGCATCTGGCTGGAGATGCGGCGCTCCAGGCGATTGGGCGCGCGCTTGCTTCCAGCGTGCGCGCGGGTGATCTGGCCTTCCGCTATGGCGGCGATGAGTTCGCCGTACTGGTGCACGGCGTAGACGCGCGCCAGGCACGCGAGGTCGCCGAGCGACTGAAAGCGGCGGCCGAGAGCTGGGTCTGGCCGGGGAGCAACGCGGATGTGGAGCCGCCCACGCTGCGCCTGAGCGTGGGCGTGGCCGTTGCGCCGGAGCATGGCTGTGATGCCGAACGCCTGTTCGCCAGCGCCGACCGGGCCATGTATGCCTCCAAGGCAGCCGGCTCGCGGCAGGTGGTGGTGTGGCATAATCCGCCGCCGGCCCAGGAGCCTGCTCGTACGCTCGGCCGGGCCCAAGAGCCGGTGCGGCTGGGGTGAGCGCTGTCCGCGGGCAGGGACGGCTCTGCCTCTCCCTTGCTCCTGCCCGCGGACAGGGCCTCACGGCCGCGGCTTATCGAGCACGGCCTGGAGCTCTCGATCGACCTCTTGCAGGTAAGCGCGCGTCGGCGCCTGATCCCCGTCGATGATCGGGTTCATCCTGGCGTTGAGCACGCTCTGGTGCTCTTCCCCGAGGAAGTTCCACGGCAGCTTGAGGTTCATGGCCGTCTCTGCGGCCTCGATCCAGACCTTGTGCAGGGGATTGGCCAGGAGCCGCTCGCTGTGGAACACATCCGGCCTGGCTCCGCTGGTGCCTGAGGCGCCTCCGCGGCCCTCGCCCAGGCGAATGCCCGTCTCCCTATCGGTCAGGAATTTGGTGAGCTCCCAGGACTCCGGCACGTTCTTTGTCTTAGCGTTTATAGCGATGAAGTCGGTCACCGCCATGGAACCGCGCCGCCCGCTGGGGCCTCTAGGCATCAGCGTGTTGCCGATCCGGAAAGCGTCCCTGACCTGCGTGGGCAGGCTCTTTGACCAGGAGCCACTCTGCAGCATTGCCACCTGGCCTTTCACGAAGTCGGCGTTCTGCATGTTCTTGCCTGTTGGGGCGACGCGGTGGCCGGTGATCAGGGTCCAGTACCACTCCAGCGCCCCCATCGCCTGAGGGGTACTCAACTGTGACTTGCGGCCGTCATCGGAGATCACGTCCCCACCCCAGGCGCGCACGTAGTGGACCACCCACTGGTAGCCTGGATTGCGGCCGGTGGGGAAGAAGCCCCAGCGCGTCACCGTATCGCCGTCCTGGCGCTGCGTGCGTTTGGCTAGCTCGACCAGCTGGTCAAAGGTCGTGTTGAGATCAGGAGGGGTCGCCCCTGCTTGCTCGAACGCGTCGATGTTGTAGTAGATCCCCATGGGGCCGGGCTGAAGCTTAAACGGTAGCCCGTACACCTTCCCCTCGAACTTGACCCCATCCACCGCCGAGGGATAGTACTGGTTCAGATCGAATTTCTCCGCGCGGATGAGATCGTCGAGAAAGCGGATCACTCCGGAGTACGCCCACAGGTGCCCGGTGCCCGTGGCGCTGGCGCCCCACAGCACGTCGCCCAGTGAGCCCGCGGTGATGAGCGTCTGGATCTTCTGATAGTACTCCCCGCCGGGGAAGGACTCCATGTTCACTTTGATGCCGAGCTGTTGTTCAAAGAGCGGGAGACGCTCTTCCAGCGTATCGGCCTCCGTGCCGGTGCGCACGTGCAGGGTGATCTGGGTGCCCCTCCGCACCGCGCTCGGTCCTACCTTCAGCGCAGATTCGGTTTGCGCTCCGGGGCGCCGGCACGCGGTGGCCAGCGCGACAAGCATCGGTGCAGCGCCACCTACCATCGATACGAGACACCGACGTGTCAGAGCAGTATGCCGAGACATAGACATCCTCCGGACCCTGTCATCAACCTGTCATCGCACGTTCAAGCGCCTGCGCTCGTCTCGATCTGCAAAGCCGCTCTGGGATTGCCAGCCTGGGGACTCACCGGCCCTGTTCGGGGTACTCCGGTTACACCGGCCGGGGCGATTCATCCGATCTTAAAGACCACACAGGCGGCGGACATCGCTCTGGACAGGATGCCGGGCTGCCGCACGTGGCCGGACGCGGCGCCCATGCAGCCCGGCCTAGAGAGCCTGACCACCACCGGCCCTAGCCACCGGCCATGGCGGGCACGATTGAGAGCTCGTCCCCGTCTTTGAGCGGTGTCTCCAGCCCGTTGAGGAAGCGCACATCTTCGCCATTCAAATACAGGTTCACGAAGCGGCGCAGCTCCCCGTTCTCATCGCGGAGGCGCTCGCCCAGGCCAGGATAGGCAGCTTCCAGGGCCTCGATGCACTGCGCTACTGTAGCAGCCTGTACAGTCACTTCCGGCTGGCCACCGGTGAGCCGTCGCAGGGGCGTAGGGATACGAACCCGTACTGGCATACGTCTACTCCTATTGCTTGCGGGCCTCTCCTAGTGCGTGCGGGCCTCAACAGAGAACGCAGATGCTTAGCCCTCGACCAGGTCGCCTTCCACCGGGTCTACGCGCACGCCTTGCTCGATCATCCACTGGATGCCGCGCTCGATGTTCTCGAGCTCGCCTTCAAGCTCGAGCACGACCCAGCCGCGGTCGTGGGTCACATTGGCGCGGCGGATGTTCGTCACGATATCGAACTCCTTGCCCAGGCGATAGATCAGCGGCTGCGTGACCAACGGCGGAGGGAAGGTGAACTTCACACGTTGCTTTGCCACGGTAGCGGCCTCGTCTCGTGCAGCGTGCCACGCCGGTGTGCTCCGGCAGCGTCTTCCGAATGCCCGGCTTCGCCCAGGCTCCATGGTTCCGCTACCGAATCTATCGCACAGCTGTCCCGGCGAGCAACCGCTCTGCCATGGCCTCTTCAAATGAGCGCAACGTTGGCCTGATGCGCACCGGCTGTACCACGCTGTCCGCCACGGCTTCCTGCGTCTTCAGGCCGTTGCCGGTGATGAACGCCACCGTCAGCTCATCAGGCCGGATCTGTCCCGCCTGCACCAGGCGCTTGAGCGTCGCAATCGTCACACCGCCGGCCGTCTCGGCAAAGATTCCCTCCGTGCGCGCCAGGAGCTTCATCCCTTCGATGATCTCTTCATCCGTCACGGCCTCGGCGGCGCCGCCAGATTCCTTGATGATCTTGAGTACGTAGTAGCCATCAGCCGGGTTACCGATCGCCAGCGATTTCGCCACCGTCTGCGGCCGCACCGGGCGCACGTTCAACGTCTTCTCGCGGTACGCGGTGACCACCGGCGCGCAGCCTTCCGCCTGGGCCGCGCTCATACGAGTGGGCACGCCGTCGATCAGGCCGATCGCAGCCAGCTCATGGAAGCCCTTCCAGATCTTGGTAAAGAGCGACCCGGAGGCGACCGGTACGACGACGTGATCGGGCGCGCGCCAGCCCAGCTGCTCGGCGACCTCAAAGGCAAGGGTTTTGGAGCCTTCAGAGTAGTACGGGCGCATGTTGATGTTAACAAACGCCCAGCCATAGCGGTCGGCCAGTTCGCTGCACAGGCGGTTCACCTCATCGTAGTTCCCGTCCACAGCGATCAGGGTGGGATTGTAGATGGCCGCCCCAAGGATCTTGCCGGCCTCCAGGTTCGCCGGAATGAAGACGTAGGCCTTCATGCCGGCGCGCGCCGCGTGGGCCGCCACCGCGCAGGCCAGGTTGCCGGTCGACGCGCAGGCCAGGGTATCGAACCCGAACTCGAGCGCCTTGCTGGACGCCACCGACACCACGCGGTCCTTGAAGGAATAGCTCGGATTGACGCAGTCGTTCTTGAGGTAGAGCTTTTTTAAGCCGAGCTCGCGCGCCAGGTTCTCGGCGCGAATGAGAGGCGTGAAGCCGGCATTAATATCAATAATGCGCTCCCCCTTGACGGGCAGCAGGTCGCGGTAGCGCCAGATAGAGTGCGGCCCGGCGGCGATGCGCTCACGCGTCACCGTGCGCCTGGCCGCTTCGAGGTCGTAGATGACTTCAAGCGGACCGAAGCAGAACTCACAGACATGGATAGGTTCAAGGTCGTACAGCCGCCCGCACTCGCGGCAGCGCAGGTTCGTGGCAAAGCTCATCGTGTCTCATTGCTCCCTGGCATAGACTGGTATAGCCTGGTTCGCCGGCCGGTTCACAGCCGCCGGCATAGATTCAGCATAACGCTAGGCGCGACCATCCGGCCAAGGCAACAAAAAACCCCTTGCGCCTGCAAGGGGTGTAAGAGATCCGCAAAGATGCGCGAACACCTTATCTTGCAGCGACGCTGCCGGAATTGGCACCTGGCGGGTTCCACACCAACAGCATACCCGCTGGTTGCCGGGCTTCACAGGGCCGTGTCCCTCCACCTCTCTGGATAAGGAGCGTTGCCTTCGCCGGTATGCAATTGTAAGGTGCGTCATGCTGCGCTGCATTGCGGCTCAGCACAGCGTCTGTTCCGTGTCGGTAGGGTAGCATGTCAACGCCGGCTCCGTCAAGGCAGGGACCATAACCCCTCGGCCGTCATGCCGGCGTGGTGCCTGCGCGCACACGTTCGTACGGAACGAACGGTGTCAGGACCCGCGGCGGTGGCAACGCACGGAGTGGCGCCGGCCCTGGTGGCCGGGTATGATGAGGAGGGAGGTTGCTGAACGCATCCGCTCCCCCTTGGGAGAGCTTCCGGGGGTCGGAAGCTTCCAGTTGAGATCCAGTTGAGCGTTGAAGCCCCCTAGATGAGTCGGATGGCTTATTGAACGGCTTAAAAAGTAAAAAAGATAGCTTAAAGGACAATTCAGGACGGCTTATCATGCAGCACAAGAACGCACGGGAGATTGAAGGCAAGGTGTGGCGCTCAGTTTATGGGTTTCCGGTGCAGCCGCCGGATCCGCAGCGGGGCACCATTCATGTTGTTGTGGAGATCCCACAGGGAAGCCGTAACAAGTACGAGTACGATGACCGGCTCGGCGTTATCCGGCTCGACCGCGTCCTGTACTCATCGGTGCACTATCCGACCGATTATGGCTTCGCGCCCGGTGCCCTGGCAGAAGACGGGGATCACCTGGACGTGCTGGTGACGATGAACGAGCCCACGTTCCCCGGCTGCCTGGTCGAAGCGCGGCCGATCGGTGTCCTGCACATGCGCGATGAAAAGGGCGTCGATCACAAGATCCTGGCCGTGCCGACCGGTGACCCCCGCTTCGATGGTATCCACGAGCTCTCGGACTTGCCGCAGCACTGGCTAAAGGAGATCGAGAACTTCTTTGGCACATACAAGACCCTGGAGGGGGTTGAGACAGAGATCCTGGGCTGGGATGGACGGGAGGAGGCTTGGCGCGTGATCCTGGCTGCCTTTGAGCGCGCCCAGGCGGCCGGACAGCTTACCGAGGCCTAGGACGATCTGGTGAACGCCGCGCAGTCGGGCCGGCGGTGTGATACAGTTGCAGAGAACCAGAGGGCAGTAGAGCTATGTGGCATCGGGGGATCACTCGCCGTCGGGCTGCTGGAGCCGGCTTGGCTGCCGGCCTGGCGCTGGCCGGCTGCCAGCTCACGCGCACTGCGCCGCGTCCCAGGCCCGTGGAAGGAGGGACGCTGCGCCTGGCTGCGCTCCTCGACGCCCAGTCTCTGAACCCGTTTGTTGCCGTCGACGCGGTCTCGGCGGAGTTCCAGAGCCTCATCTTCGCCTCGCTCACCCGCCGCGATCCGCAGACGCTCGAGCATGTGCCCGGCTTGGCCGACTTTGAGATCGCCACCGACCGCCGCACGATCACCTACCGGCTGCGGGAGGTGTACTGGAGCGACGGCCGGCCCATCACGGCCGACGACGTGAAGTTCACCGAGGATGTACTCCAGGCGGAGACGACCCCGTATCCGTACCGGTCGTGGCGGCAGCGCTACCTCGAGCGCTGGGAGGCTATCGATGCGCGCACCTATCGCGTGCGGTTGCGCGAGGTCTACGCGGCGGCGCTCGATCTGCTGAACATTACGCCGGTGCCACGGCATATCTGGGAACCCCAGCTCACCGCCCTGCGCGAGACTCCGCTCGGCACGAACCCGCAGGTCTTCAGCGGCCCCTTCGTGCTGGAGCGCTGGGAGAAGGATGCCGCCTGGACGCTGCGCGCAAACGAGCGTTACTACCTGGGCAAGCCCCGTGTGCAGTACCTCACCGTGCGGCTGGTGCCTGACGCCTCTGCCGCGCTCGCCCTGCTACAGACCGACGCGGTAGATTATGCGCCGCTCGATCCTGAGCGGGCGGCCACTGTCCGGGGCGATGAGACGTTGTCTCTGCTGGCGTACCTGCCGCACGTCGCCACCTGGGACTTCATCGGCTTCAACCTGCGCCGCCCGTATTTCAAAGATGTCCGCGTGCGCCGCGCGCTGGTCCATGCGTTAGACCGCAAGGGGATGGCCGAGCGGATCTTCGGCGGTCAGGTCGTGCTGATGGATTCGGGCATTCCCCCGAACTCATGGGCCTTCAGCCGTGACGTTCCCCATCTTGAATACAATCCGGCCAGGGCGAGTGCCCTGCTGCGCGAGGCCGGGTTTGAGCGCCGTGCCGATGGGGTTTTGGAGCAGGATGGCCATCCCCTGACCCTGCGCCTGCTCTTTACCAGCGGCAACCCGCAGCGCGAGCAGATCGCCGCGGCCGTACAGCGGTACCTGGGCGACCTGGGCATCGCTGTTGAGCCGGTGCCGCTCGATTTCAGCATATACGTAGAGCGCCTGCAGACCTTCCCCTTCGAGTACGACCTGTTCATCCTCGGCTGGCGCTCTGGTGCTGATCCTGCTGCCTCGCGCGATCTCTGGGCACGTGATACGATCCCAACGGTGAACTGCGGGGCCTATGAGAACGCCCGGGTTGAGGAACTCTTCGATCAGGCAGCGCAGACGTTCGACCGCGCTGAGCGCAAGCGGCTGTACGACGAGGTGCAAAAGATCCTGGCCGAGGACCTGCCCTACATCTTCCTCTGGAGCCGTAAGAGCATCGTCGGACTGCGCCCGCGCGTGCGCGGGGTGATAGAGAGCCCGCTTGGCCCGTTGTACAACGTGCATACGCTGTATCTCCAGGAGGCGCGCTAGGGCAGGCTGCAGGCCGTTCTTGAGACAGCGGGCAGGACGCCTCACTCAAGTCGAGAGGATAGAACGACCAAAGAACGGGTGGTAACGTCCGGCACCGCTGTGTGGGGCTGCGCCGTCGTTTCTGCGTGCCGGGGGCACGTCATGCGGGACCTCCACTTCGAAGCTGCTGCGCTCGGCCTGTACGGAAGCGTCCGTACGACCGCGCCTGCCGCGGCACGGTTCACCGCGGGCAGCCGGGGCGCGCTCGCATTGCTCGTCGAAGGTCTGGACGACGTCCGCGCGGCCTGGATGCTGGACCGTGTGGAGGAGTGCTTCGCCGCATCCACGCAGGCGCCCCTTTCTGCCTTGATCCACGCGGTGCGCAGCGCCTTCCGCGATCTGGCGGCCGTCGGACAGGATACTACCCTCGTAGGGATGACTGCAGCGCTGGTGCGGGGGCGCGAGTGTCTGTTCGTTCAGGTCCCGCCGGCCCAAGCATACGTCTTGCACGGCGGAATTCTCCGTGCCATCCCTCAGCCGGCGCTGTGGGCCCCGGCCCGTGCCGTCGGGACCCCGGTCGAGCGCCCGGCGCTGGTCGCGCCAGCGGCCAAATGGGAGATCGAGCTCGAGACGTACCGCGTCTCGCTTGAAGCCGGGGACACGCTGGCGCTGGTCAGCTCGCGGGCCTGCACGCGCTTGAGCGAGCATGACGTGCGCGCCGCGCTCAAAGCGCGCGGGTTCTCTCGTGTGTTAAGCCGCCTCAGTCATGGGCGGCGTCGGTACGAGCACTTCTGCGCGCTGGTCGTCCGCGCAACCACGGCCGGCATGCCGTCGAGCAGGCTGGCGCGCGCCCTGCAGGCCGGTGTACCCGCCCTCGCCTGGCCCTCGCTTGCGCGCGGCCGCCTTCCCGGCTTGTCCGGCCTGCGGCTGAGCATGCAAGTTGAGCGGCTGCGCCGGGCCATGGGGGAGCTAGCTGCTGCGGTCGCTCTGGTCTGGCGCGCTCGCCGGATCAGCCCCACACTACCGCCCCGGCAGAGCAACGCTGCCGCCGTGCCTGTATCTGACCAGCGTGCTGGGGCAGGACGCTCCGACGCCGCGCTCCAGCACGTCCGGCGCCCGGGGCGCGCTGTGCCTGTGCTGGCACCCGCCCCGGCCCTTGGCATTGAGCTGCGTCCTCAGCGGATTAACCGGCGTGCCCCCTACCCTGGACGGCTGCTTGCCGTGCTGGGAGCAGTGGGTGCGGCCGGACTGCTGGCACTGCTGGTGTGGCGCGTCCTTCCTTCGTCCTCTGAGAGCAGCCAGTTTACTCCCGCGCCGCGCCAGTACAACCTCGCTGCAGCTGCTCTCGAACGCGCGCGACTGGCGGAAGAGCCTGCCGCAGCGCTTCGCTTGCTTGATGAGGCCGAGGGCCTGCTCCCGCCGCCCGGACGCCGCCTGGCACCTGCTGAGGCCGAGCGTGCCGCAGCTCTGCGTGCGGAGATCCAGGCTGAGCGAGACCGGCGGACAGGCACCACCCGTCTGGGTCCCCCACGCATGGTTGTCGACCTGCGGGCAGCGGTCGGTGACCCGGCGCGTGCCGGGGCGCTGGCGGTGAGCGGCAATACGCTGTTCGTCCTGGAGATGCAGAGCCATCGTATCCTGCGGGTGCAGGACGGGCAGGCCCGTGCGGTCCTGGGTCCGGGCGACCGCGTTGGTACGCTGACTATCGCTGAGCCGTGGTTGCTCGTCGCCAGGCCGGCAGGGGGCGCCTACGTGTTCGACAGTGAGCGCCGGCTTGTGTTTCTGCCGCCGGATGGACCTCCCCGCGTGGTGCCGCTGCGCGCCGCCGCGACATGGCGTCGGCCGGTGGCTGCGGCAACCTTCGCCGCGAACCTATACATCCTCGACCCTGACCAGGGGCAGGTCCTGCGCTATGTGCCTGCCGGCGGCGGCTTTGACGCGGCGCCCCAGCCATATATTGCCGCCGGGCAAGCGGTGGACCTCGCCGCGGCGACGGCCCTGGCCATCGACGGAGATGTCTGGGTGCTGGTGGGGGGCCAGAACGTGCTCCGCTTCCGCGGCGGGCGCCTGCAGCCGTTTGAGCTTGCAGCAGCGCTCCCACCGCTTGCGCAGGCAGCCGCCATCTTTACTTCGCCGGAGAGCCGGGCGCTCTATCTGGCCGAGCCCGAGCGCGGGCGTATCCTGCAATACAACAAGAACGGCGCGTTGGAACGCCAGTACCTCCCATCGCCGGACGCGGCGGTCCTGATGGGTATCGCAGCACTCTCCGTAGACGAGGCAGCGCGCCGCCTCGTTGTCTCCGCCGGTCCCCTCGTATTGGAGTATGAGCTTCCTGGCTAGGAGCAGGCCGCTGCTCCCGCCTGGCCTGGTCAGGCTATATAGCCGGCCGGCTGTGGACGTACGTGGCTGGTATCTGTTGCACCCGCATGCTACTATAGCGCAGCCGTATAGAGGCGGCTCGTCTTAAACGCCGCCTGGCCGGGCATACGTGCACGATGCGGAGGTGCCCGATGCAGCGCACAACGGAGGCAGGAACGCAGGCAGAGCTGGTCCGGCTGGCTCGTCGTGTCTTTGGCGGCGGCGCGCTCAGCCTGTGGGCTATCCCAGACGACGCCAACGTGGTCATCGCCCGGGGCAAGGGCAGCCATGTGTGGGACGTTGACGGCCGGGAGTACATCGACTTTCATCTGGGATCAGGGCCGCTGCTGCTGGGGCATTGCCATCCGGCAGTTGTGGAGGCGGTGCGCCGGCAGATCGAGCTGGGCTCGACCTTTCACTTCATGAATGAGCCGGTCATCCGCCTAGCCGAGCGCGTCATCGAGGCCGTGCCCTGCGCCGAGGCGGTCAAGTTTGTCAGCACCGGCACCGAGGCCACCTTCTACGCCCTGCGCCTGGCACGCGCCTTTACCGGGCGCTCGAAGATCTTGAAGTTCGAGGGCGCCCTGCACGGGGGCCACGACTACGCGGCGCAGAGCACGGCGCCGCCGCGCCCGAGCCCCTACCCGCAGCCCATTCCTGACTCCGCCGGCATTCCTGCACAAGCCACGGAAGCGGTGCTGGTCTCCGAATTCAACGACCTCGAGCGCACAGCCGCCATTGTCGATGAGCACGGCTCCGAGCTTGCGGCCATCATTGTCGAGCCGCTGCAGCGGGCCCTGGTGCCTCAGCCGGGCTTTCTCGAGGGGCTGCGCGCCCTGTGCGACCGCTGCGGGGCGCTGCTGATCTTCGACGAGATCGTCACCGGCTTCCGACTGGCCTGGGGCGGCGCGCAGGAGCACTATGGGGTCGTGCCCGATCTGGCCACGCTGGGCAAGGCGTTTGCCGGAGGCTACCCCATGGCCGCCGTGGTCGGCCGGCGTGACGTGCTCGACCTCACCGCACCCGAGCGCCGCGGCCGGCCAGACTTCGTCTGGATCAGCGGGACCTTTAACGGGAACCCCGTGGCGGCTGCGGCCGGCCTGGCTACGCTGGACCAGCTCCAGCAGCCGGGCGTGTACGAGCGGCTGCATGCCCTGGGCCGGCGGCTGCGGGAGGGGCTGAACGCGCTGGGCCGGGAGCTTGGCATCCCGCTGGAAGCCATCGGCGACGGCCCGGTCGTGCAGGCTTTCTTCGGGCCGGGGCCGCTGCGCCGGTATCGCGATACCCTGGCTACCGACCGGGCGAAACGCATCGCTTTTGGCGTGGAGCTCCTGCGCCGCGGCCTGCTGGTGAACCCAGGCGAGAAGTTCTATATTTCGCTCGCCCATACCGACGAGGACATGGACCGCGCGCTGGAGATCTGCGGCGAAGCGTTGCGGGCCCTCCAGGGCTGACGTGGCGCCCTGGGACCGCAGCCGGCTCTTGCGCACCGGTGTTCGGCAGAGCAGGCATTACAGATACCAGACAGATACGAGCCCCATTAGATAGCCAATAGATAGCCAAAATTAGATAGCAAAAGAATAGCTAAAGACGAGATAGCTAAAGAAAGATAGAAAGGCGGAAATCCATGGAATACCGGAGACTTGGCTCGTCGGGTCTCAAGGTCTCAGTCATTGGGCTGGGCGGGAACACCTTCGGCCGGTATGTCGACGAGCAGCAGACGGCCGCCATCATCAATCGGGCGCTGGACCTCGGGGTCAACTTCATTGACACGGCCGATATCTACGGCCGCGGCGTGTCCGAAGAGTTCGTGGGCAAGGCGGTGCGTGGCCGGCGGCGTGAGGCGCTGATCGCCACGAAGGTGTGCGGGCGCATGGGCGATCTCCCGAACGACCAGGGGCTGTCACGGGCCCACGTCATGGACGGCGTGGAGGCCAGCCTGCGCAGGCTCGGCACCGACTACATCGACCTGTATCAGGTGCATTTCCCCGACCCCGACACGCCGATCGAGGAGACGCTGCGAGCGCTGGATGACCTGGTGCACCAGGGCAAGGTGCGCTACATTGGCTGCTCCAACTTCGCCGCCTGGCAGATCTGCGAGGCGCTCTGGGTTGCCGACCGCTGTAACCTGGTACCGTTCGTATCGGTACAGCCGCCGTACAACCTCCTCAATCGCGGCATCGAGCGGGAACTTCTGCCGTTTTGCCGCCGGTTCGGCATCGGCGTCATTCCGTACAGCCCGCTGGCCGGCGGATTGCTCACCGGCAAGTACCGGCCCGGCGAGCCGCCCCCACCGGGCACGCGGGCGTATAACAACCCCAACATGCAGCGCCAGCTCACCGAGCGGAACCTGCGCATCGTAGCGCGGCTGAGCGAGTTCGCCCAGGCCCGCGGCCACACCGTGGGTGAGCTGGCGCTGGCGTGGCTGGCCGCCCATCCTGAGGTGTCTACCATCATCGCTGGCGCGACGAGCCCGGAGCAGGTGGAACAGAACGTCAAGGCTGCCGACTGGAAGCTTAGCGCCGACGACCTCCAGGAGATCGAGGCGCTGCTGGCAGAGGAGTAGCGCTGAACAGTCCCCGGACATAGAGCGCTTGCGGGTCACAAGCCTGGGCGATGCGTCGGGCCCACGTGGATTCCAACCGAGCCAGCTCGCGGCGGCCCAGCACGGCCCGCTCGACAAGCGTAATGCCCAGCGCGGCATAGGCCGGTGCCATGATCGTATCGCCGTACTCGAGCGTCGGCACCGGCAGCGCGCGCTGCTCATCCGGCACGCGGTCCACGACGGCAGTGATCTCCAGGTAGGTCTTCAGGCCGGCATCGGGAACGACGGCGCCGGTGATTGGGCGTAGACTTGCCGCATCAGCCGGCATGAGGCCGCGGAGCAGGCTGCCTCAGAGCAGGTGTACCGAGATCCGGTTATATGTTTCTTCTTAGACCGGCTCCGGGTCGGCCGGACCTCCCTGGAGGCTTTCCTGGGCGGGAGGGGTTTCCGGCGGAGGCGTTGGTTCAGGGGCGGGGCTCTCTTCCGTCGTAGTGGGAAGCGATAGGGCGCTGCCGGGCGCTCGCCGCGTGGTCGGCGCGGTCTCGCGCCTGGCTCCGAAGATCTGCACCCAGTAGAGACGTGTCCGGCCGCGGCTGACGACGCCGACGCCGATCTCGCCGAAAGCCGGGTTCAGCATGTTGGCGCGATGGCCGGGCGAGGCCATCCAGGCGTCCACGACCTCTTCAGGGCTGCGCTGGCCGGCAGCGATGTTCTCGCCGAGGCGGGTCCAGCCTGTATAGCCGCTCTGCTCGACGCGGGAACGCAGATCAGCCTGCGGCCCGCAGGTATGGCCGAAGCAGTCCCCTCCGGCCAGCACCTCAGCATATGCCTGGGCGGCTTGACTCAGCTCCGCAGAAGGAACAAGCCGGCCAAGGCCCGCAGCCATGCGCGCCTCGTTGGTCAGCTCAATCACGCGAGATGCCCGCGTATCGGCCTGTGCCACGCCATTCAGGCCCGGCGCCACCGCAGCGAGGCCAGCCAGCACCATTGCACGCCTGGCCAGCCGCCCCGTATGCCGGTGTGAAATCGCCTGGCCTTGCCCTTTCCCAGTCATACCACACTCTGGTCGCTTCTGGTTTTGCCTGTTAAGGCTTCAGGCCTCTGCCGACCCTCTTTCAGTAAGAGCATCGTCCCGCGGCCCCTTCCTGTAACTGGATTAGCCGGAAAGTACTCCCCGGCGCTCCCGCAAGTACTATCAGGTACTTGACAAGGCCGTGCAGAAGACGGCGTCCGTTTCAGGAGCAGAGATCAGGCAGAGACTTTCTCCGGCAGCCGGGCATAGGCAGGCTTGCACCATCGTCTCTTATAGAGCCTTCGCAGAGTGACGGCCATAGTCATGAGGGGCATTCCTGTATGAATCTGTATGAAACCGGAGTGTACACCGCAGTGCGTCGAGGCGGCAAGCTCGCGAGGTGGGGATCCTCGCCGTGCACCGGCTCCACGCGCTTGCATACGATGGCGCAGCGGTTACAATGAGGGTGGGTATCCAGATGGCTGTGTCGGCCGGGCGCACGGCCCGGCCAGGCCCATGGCACAGCCGTGCCTTGCTCAGCGCCAGAACGGTTATTCTTCAACCGAGAGTTGGATTTCATAGAGTTGAATTTAATTTGGATTTAAATAAAGAAGCAAGAGAGGGTCAGCGCTGATGATTAGGGGCTACAACGACAAAATCCTGCGCGTCGACCTCACCAGCGGACGGATCTGGGTCGAACAGCCGGGCGAAGCCGTGTGGCGGCGCTATCTGGGCGGCAGCGCCATGGCTTCCTGGTACCTCCTGCGCGAGCTCAAGCCGGGCGTCGATCCGCTGGGCCCGGAGAACATGCTTATCTTTATGACCAGCGTGATCAACGGCACGACCATCTCCGGAGCCAACCGCTACACCGCCGCCGGGAAGTCCCCGCTCACCGGCGGCTTCGGCGAATCCGAGGCAGGTGGCTGGTGGGGACCTGAGCTCAAAGCGGCCGGCTTCGACGGGATCGTCATCACCGGCGCGGCCGAAAAACCGGTCTACCTGTGGATCCACGATGGCGAGGTGGAAATCCGCGATGCCTCGCACCTGTGGGGCCGCCACTCCGGGGAAGTGCAGGACACGCTGGAGGCAGAGCTGGGCGACAAGCGCGTTCGCGTGCTGCAATGCGGCATCGCCGGCGAAAACCTGGTGCGCTTCGCCGCCATCGTCAACCAGTGCCGGCACTTCCACGGGCGCTCTGGCCTGGGCGCGGTGATGGGCTCGAAGAAGCTCAAAGCCATCGCCGTGCGCGGCCACGAGCGTATCGAGGCCACCGACAAGGCGGGGGCCCAGGCGGTGTTTCGCTGGTTTAAGGAGAACTATGACCGCGAGCACGACACCCTGCACCTGCACGGCACGGCGCGGGGCATTCCCAGCCTGCAGGCCGACGGCATCCTGCCCACACGGAACTTCCGCGACGGTAACTTTGAGCACTTCCGTGAGATCAGCGGGCAGCGCATGTCCGAGACGATCCTGGTCAACCGCGGCACCTGCTATGCCTGCGCGGTGGCCTGCAAGCGCGAGGTGGCTGTGCCGGAGCTCGGCGTGACGCCCAAGTTCGGTGGGCCGGAGTACGAGACCATCGCCGCCAACGGCTCGCTCTTGGGCATCGGTGATCTGAAGAAGATCGCCCTGGCCAACCAGTTGCTCTCGCAGTACGTGCTGGACTCCATCTCCACGGGCGCGGTGATCGCCTTCGCTATGGAGTGTTTTGAAGAAGGCATCCTCACCAAGGAGGACTGCGACGGCCTGGAGCTGCGCTTCGGCAACCAGGACGCGGCGATCGCCCTCATTCACAAGATCGCTCGGCGGGAGGGGATCGGCGACCTACTGGCCGAGGGCGTCAAGCGCGCCGCCGAGAAGATCGGCCGCGGCGCCGAGCGCTTCGCCCTGCATGTGAAGGGGCAGGAGCTGCCCATGCACGAGCCGCGGGGCAAGAAGGGCTTGGCCATTGCCTATGCCATCTCGCCCACCGGCGCGGACCACATGGAAGCGCCGCATGACCCCTTCTACGAGAGCTTCGACACCAAGAGTCTATCCCCGCTGGGCATCCTGGGGCTGATCGAGCCGGTAGACCGCATGGACCTGGGCCCGAAGAAGGTGCGGGCGTTCTACTATTGCCAGCAGGTGTGGAGCCTGTACAACTGCGTCGGCATGTGCGACTTCGTCGGCGTGCCCATCGGCGCGCTGGCGCTGCAGCAGCTCCAGAACTATGTCAGCGCGGTGACCGGCTGGGATATGTCGATCTATGAGCTGCTGAAGGTAGGCGAGCGGGCCAATACCATGGCGCGCCTGTTTAATCTGCGCGAGGGCTTCACCGCCGCCGACGACTGGCTGCCGCAGCGCATGTTCGAGGGGCTGGGCAACGGGCCACTGCAGGGCGAGCGCATCGACCCGGAGCAGCTGCGCAAGGCGCTGCGGCTGTACTACCAGATGTGCGGCTGGGACAGCGAGGGCGTGCCCACGGCGGCCAAGCTGGCTGAACTGGAGCTGGAGTGGACCCGGCCCGAGCTGTTCGAAGACATGATGGCCGGTGTAGTCACGCGCACCCGCCGCACCGGCGCCCTCGAGGCAGCGCGCGAAGCAGCCGGCTAACAGCTTGTCCCGGCCCTGCCGGCGGCAGGGTGGAAAGGGCGGAGCCAGGCACGTAACCTCGGCTGTTCCCCTACCCTGCCGGGGCCGCGTACACGTGTAGCGATGCGCTAGGGCCTGGGACGCTGCGCTTCTCGGCCATCGAGCGGTTGTACTGGCCCGAGCTCACAGCCGACGTCATACCAGTGCAGGCGCTCGGCAATGAGTACCCGCACGCCCGGGGCGAGCCGCTCGATAAGCCGCTGGAAGCGCTGTGGCTCCATGCGCTGCAGCGGCGGCCACGACCACCATGAAAGCGTGAAGTCGGGCACGAGCGGCGCGTTGAGGGGACGGAAGAGGCCGTCCCAGTGGATCGGGATGACCAGCCGGGGCCGGACGATCTTCAAGAGCACACGGTAGTAGCCCGGCTCGCGATGCGGCCCGACCAGCAGCACATCGGCGGGCCTGGCTTCGGTCGGCCGCTCGCTCGGCGCATGCAGAAAGCGTATCCCCGCGGTGGTGATCAAGAAGCTCAAGCACCGGTCCATGCGGTAGTCGGTTAGACGCAGGGGCGGGGCTGCCGTCCGAGGGAGCGCGCCGTTGATGAGCCAGTCGATGGGCGTACGCCCATGCGTCGCAGCCAGGACCTCGACATCGAACCGCCCCAGCTGCAGTCCATCGCCTGCGGCGATCCGGTGTATCTGGCCGGGCGGTATTCCCTCCAGCTCCAGCAGCCGGCAGACGTTGTGCGGGCCCCACGCCGTCGCGCCGGTTCGGCGCACGACCTCCGGCACGTCCATGGCGTGATCCCAGTGGGCATGGGTGACCAGCACGTGGTCGGCCCGTTGTACATGCTCGGCGACAAGCCCGGCATTGCACGAGACGCGGCCGACAACCAGGCGCCACCACGGCGGGCGGGTGAAGAAGGGATCAACCAGGAGCACGGAGCCGCCCGCCTCGATCTCAAGCCCGGCCACCCCCAGCCAGCGAAAACGCACGCCGCTGTCGCACATCACCCCCTCCTGCCCGTTAGCGATGCATCGTGACCGGGCTTCGCACCGGCGGCTCCAGCCGGCGGAGGAGCGGCTCGAACGGGCGCAGCTTCGTCGTGGGGGCGCGGAAGCTGCGCTCGCCGCGCAAGAGGGCATAGACCAGGCGCCGAAAGCGTGGCACATGCACAAAAGCGAAATACGTGAGCCGCGGCATGCGGCGGGCCAGGCGGGAGAGCGCGTAGGCACGGCGGAGATCAGGCAGGATCTCGACATCGACGCGGCGCCGGTACTCCTGCAGGTCCGGCAGGCGTCCATCGAGCATCTCGAGCAGTACCTCAGCAGCAATGCGCGCGCTCTTGAGTGCGTAGGCAATGCCCTCGCCGGTGAACGGCTCGACCATGCCGGCGGCATCGCCCACCAGCAGCACGCGGCCCGCGACGAGCTCGGTCGGCACAAGGCGGCACGGCAGCGTGTGGCCCACCGTGCGCACCACATCCTCGCGATGGAAGCCCTGTGCAACGAAGTAGTGCTCGAAGTAGCGTTTGATGGCGCCTCCGGCGCGCTCGCCTCCGGCCGCGCCGACGGAGAGCAGCCCGGCCTTGGGAAAGACCCAGGCGTAGTCGAGGTCCTGTGCGGCATCGCTCACAAAATCGAGCGTCAGCGTATCGAGCGGCACGCGGTCCTGGTAGCGATCCAGCTGCAGCTCGCACTCCATGGCCACAAAGCGCATGGAGGCCGGGCGCAGCCCCACTGTTCCGGCGACGATGCCCTTTGCCCCGTCTGCTCCCACGAGCGTCGGCGCGCTCACGGACAGCCCGCGGGCGCTTACCTGCACGCCGGCCGGATGCACCTCGATGGCCGTCACCGCCCGGCCGTCGAACAGCAGCGCCCCGGCGGCGACGGCCTGCTCGGCCAGGTAGGCATCGAAGCGATCCCGCATCACGGTGTAGCAGAGCGGGCCTCCGGCATCGAAGCGGCGGGCCGGACCGGCGCGGAAGCTCAGGGTGATGCCGCGGACCTCTCGCTCGACCACTGGAGCGATGTCGAACGGCAGGGAGTGCGCCGCCTTCCAGGTCACCCCACCGCCACAGGGCTTGTAGCGAGGCAGCTTCGCCTGCTCGACGAGCGCTACCCGTGCGCCGGAGCGGGCGAGCAGATAGGCGCAAAAGGCCCCGGCGGGGCCGGCGCCGACGATGACGACATCGAAGCGCTGCATAGCTGACAAGCTGTGGTAAACGCGCGAAGATGTTTGGACCGCAGACCGGCAGTTCGCCGGTCACTTGACGCTGCTTCGACGGTCAGTGTACCATTAGAAGGCGCCCGATAGAAGGCGCCCGATGGGATTGCCGTGCGTGCCGGACAGCGTCCTGGGGCGTTAGAGTAGTGGTCTAACTCGTCACCCTTTCAAGGTGAAGATCAGGGGTTCGAATCCCCTACGCCCTACCACCAGGTGGTGCAGGCGCCGCACCCGGCAGACCGGGCGGCGCCGTTTCTGTTTCTCCTCCGAGCCACCGCGATCCCCGATAGCTCAACTGGTTGAGCAGGCGGCTGTTAACCGCACGGTTGCAGGTTCGAGCCCTGCTCGGGGAGCCGATTCCCCAATCCCGAGCTCTCCCCCGAGTGTTTACCGCTCGAGGGTTTGTATCTGGCAGCCGGTCGGAAGCGATCCGCACGCGGTACCACCGGCAGCAGATTTTCCCAATGCAGGCCCGCGCGCCGCGGCCACTGGCGCATCCTTCCCCACCTTCCGCTCCTGCTCGCCGGTTGGAGCAGAGTATTCCGGACACGGCCGAGAAAGGCATCGACCCCGAGCAAATCCAGCTGGCGGTCGCCCAGGCGCTCGAGCGCGAGCGGATGACTTCTGACTAGCGTCGGCGGAGCGCTGCCGAGCGTGGCCGACGGGTGGCGGTGCCATTCGAGGGCGCGCGCCGCTGGATCGCGGCGGAAGGGGCGCGACCGCGGAGGTATCGTGCAATAGGCTGCACGAGTATTGCACGACTCTCAGTCGGCGCGGTCGCGCCATCGGCAGGCGGTCCGCGGACCCCATCCTCCGGTCGGATCGAGCAGCCCCCGGTGCACCAGATCGGCTAAATCGTTCGCCCCGTGTGCTCAGATACGCCGGTTACCTCCACGTACTCACGACAGGCGATGGTCCCGTGTCTTTGCGCGTACAGCAACCCCCTCTGCTGTCCTTCGTCGATCTCGCCCCACTCCAGCCGTGCACAGAACGGGTCGGCATCGGCGTCGCCCCGCGCGGGGCGACGCCGCGGAAGGTGATGACGAAGCTGAAGCCGTCCCCCCGAAACTCGGGCTCCGGCAGTTCCAGGCTCGCCATCTCCTCCCGCAGGCGGCGGATGCCCGGCCCGACCTCCTCGATGTAGCCCTGCTCGACGAGCACGCGAGCGATGAGGCGGTTGCGCGAGAACTGGTCGTAGCCGAGCTGCTCGAGTGTGATAGGTGGCGGCAGCTTGCCGGGGCTCCAGATCTCCAGGCGGTCGTCGAACCTGAACAGCCGGACCTTCGCCCCCTTCGAGCGACCAGTCCCAGTGTGCAAGGGCGTTCGCCAGTGCCCCGCGGACACTGTAGTCGGGGTACTCGGGTACGTCGACCCGCCGCACGCCCTCCATCCGGGGCACCAGGCGGCGATTACTGGTGACGAAGGCTGCCCCGTCATCGATAACCCGCGTCAGCAGGCCGACCACGTCGGCCCGGTCCCGGAGCTGGGTGCCTTCGTGCAGCCCGTAGAAGAAGGCGCCCTTGGGGGTCGGGACTCATTTGCACTCTTTCCAACTTTCGCCAGACGATGTCGTGGTGCAGTGAGGGGCGAAAGGCTGCAACCGGTCTGCAACCGCCTGGTTCTAAGGTCTACCCAACCGGCCGATGCAACAACACCAGGGACCGGTGGAAAGGCGAGACCAATATGCTGAGTGATGGAGGCGGTGAGGTCGTCCTCCTCCAGCTCACGTCGCCATCTGCACAGGCCACCGTCCATACGTAGTTAGTGCATACGGGCGGCACCAGACCCCCGTTCCGGCGGGTAATTCAGCGAGAGGAGTTCCGACATGGCTCAGCAGACGTGGAAAATCAGCGGAGACTACTTTGAGGCGTGCAACTGCGAGTCCACTTGCCCGTGCATCTTCTTGGCCGACCCGGACGAGGGCGACTGCCAACTCGCGCTGGCGTGGCACGTCCGGGAGGGCCACTTCGGCGGCACGCCCCTAGACGGGCTGAGCGTCGCCGCCATCTTCCATACGCCCGGCAACATGCTCTCCGGCCCGAAGTGGCGCGCGGCGCTCTACCTCGATGGGCGCGCTACTCCGGAGCAGGCGGAGGCACTCGACAAAATCTTCTCGGGTCAGGCGGGCGGCTTCTGGGCGAACATTGCTCCACTGGTCGGAGAAAGGCTCGGGGTGCGCCAGGTCTCGATCCGCTTCGAGGCCGATGGCCGACGCAGGCGACTGGAGATACCCGATATCCTCGACCTTGAGCTCCAGGCAATTCCCGGAGGCGATCCGGGTCGTGAAGCGGTCATCACGAATCCTACCCTGTACGCGGCGCCCGGCAACGACCCGGTCATTGCACGCTCCACCCACTACGCCTACCACGACCATGGTATCGCCTGGGACAACACCGGCCGGAACGCTTTCTATTCGCACTTCGAGTACCAGAGTTAGTGCCCGTCCCGAGCGCCGGTGCATCTGACCGGCGCTCGGGACGGTGTCATGGAGGCACAACCTCATGCAACTCCCTACTCTGGAACGTCACGGCCGCGGCGCCAGGCAGCAGGCATTCATCGTAGGGCTCATGCCGGCGCTTGTGGCGCTCGCCTGGCTTGCCACGCTCGCGTTGCCCGGTATGCCGTTTGGCGTTGCGACGAGCCACGGCCATGGTGGCGCATTGGGCGAACTCCCCGAAGGGTCAGCGCTGCTGTCGTTCGGGCTCTTCCTCCTTGCTTGGATGGTGATGACCATGACAATGATGCTCCCGACGGCGCTCCCAGTGGTACTCACTTTTACCCGCCTGGTGCAGACCCGTCCGGGCGGTGCCCAACGGGTGGCCTTCTTCGTCATGGGCTATCTCGCGGTCTGGGCCGGGTTCGGTGTTGTCGCGTACAACGTCGACCTCCAGATCCATGCCGCGGTGCACCACAGCCCGTTCCTGGCCAGTCACACCGAGCTACTCTCTGGCGGTGTGCTCCTCCTCGCCGGTGCCTACGAGTTCGCTCCGCTCAAAGCTCGCTGTTTGCGCCAGTGTCGCTCGTCGCTCGGTTTCCTGATGAATGCCTGGCGGGAAGGGTGGGGCGGTGCCTGGCTGATGGGGGCGCACCACGGCATCTTCTGCATCGGCTGCTGTTGGGCGCTCATGCTCGTCATGTTCGCGCTGGGCATGGCCCAGCTCGGATGGATGCTCGGCTTGACGCTCCTGATGGTCGTCGAGAAGGTCGCCCGACGGGGTGAGCTGGTCGGTCGTGGCGCGGGGCTGCTGTTCCTGTTGACCGGCCTTGCCACCCTCGTCGGCTATATAGGCTCCCCGAGCACCTAGAGCGCCGGTGCCCAGCCCCGGTTTGGAGGCCACCAACGATGATCGCCGTTCTCGTCCTATTCGATCTTACGCACAGCTCGGTTGATCTCGACACGTTGAGGTCCAGTATCGCCGAGTCGGTGACCGGGTACCGCGAGCTCGAAGGTCTGCGCCAGAAGGTTTACCTCTCTGCCGCCCCGGATACCTTCGGAGGGTTCTATCTCTTCGAGAGTGAGGCGGCGCTGGTCACTGCTCTCCCTCGCCTGGGCATCGGCACCCAGCAGCGTACCGGCGTTGCCCCGCGCATCCTCCGGTTCGACGTCGAGGCGATCATCGAAGGGCGCCACACAACGCCAGACCTCACCCGGGTCGGGCGGGCGCTCCGCTGACTTTTCCCCGAGGAGGCGCGACGCCTTGTATCCCCTTCTCGACGGGAGTAGCATGGACGAACCCGGGGCGAAGGAGAGGGCCTCTTGCTGAAGATATATCTTCTCGGCCGGTTCGAGGTGCACCTCGACGGCCGGCCGGTCACACAGTGGGGAGGTCGCCAGACCGGCGCTCTGGTGAAGGTGCTGGCCGCGGCCCGTGGCCAGCCAGTGACGAGAGATCAGCTCGTCGAGATGCTCTGGGACGATCCTCCCCTTCGGGCAGAGCGCGACCTGAAGGTCCTGATTAGCCGCGGGAGGCGTGCGCTCGGCGACACTGCCCACGAGATCCTCGTCACGACATCCACGGGCTATGCATTGGGAGGACCATGCTGGATCGACGCAAATGAACTGGAGAGCCTGGTCGCCCAGGGGGCAGCCTGGGAGCACGCGGGGCGACCCGGCCTAGCCGAGGCAAGCTACCGGGCTGGACTCGATCTCTACGTTGGACCCTTCCTCCCCGAGGATCTCTTTGCCGACTGGGTTACCCCGCACCGGGAGCGCTGCCGCCGCCTCTACCTCGATGCCCTGCTCGCGCTCGGTGAGCTGCTCTTCCAACTACGGGATCGGGAGGCCATTGGTCTCGCGTAGCGCCTCCTCGCCGCGGACCCGTACTCGGACACCGCCGTCCAGTGTGTCATGCTGGCGCGTGCCACATTCGGTGACTCATCCGCTGCGCTCGATGCGTACGTCGGGTTCCGCCAGCGCGTTCTGGACGAACTTGGCGCGTCGCCGAGCTCGGACACCGACAGTCTTCACGCGGCAATCCTCCGGGGCGAGCCACTCGCCGACTGGCCCCGCCTCCCGTCGTCGGCTCGACCCGGCTCGTTCCCCGTCCCGGCCGATCGCCCGCTCGTCGGGCGAGACCGCGAGCCGGGCGCGCTGGAGCAGGCGCTGGAGGATGCGGCGAGTGGCCAGTATGTCCTCCTCGTCCTCACCGGCGAGGCCGGCATCGGTAAGAGCCGTCTCCTGGAGTCCGTTCGGGCCATCGCCGGGGACCGCTTCCACCTCCTCTACGCTGCGGGGAGGGAGAGCGACCGCGACCTCCCGTTCCGGCTACTTGTGGACGCGATCCGCAGCCTGGACATCGGTCCCGAAGCGTTTCAGGCCGCCACGGGACCGTACGCTGACGTCGTCGCCGAGCTCGTCCCCGAGCTCGCGCTCGGTGCGGCGCACGCGTCACGGCCGACGATGTCGCAGATTACCCGGCGGCGACTATTTGAAGGGTGCCTCCACCTCATTCGCTCGCTCGCTAAGGTGCGTCCGGTCTTCTTCATCTTGGATGACTTCCACTGGGCCGATCCCTCCACCGTTGATGTGGTGACCTTCTGTCTCAGGCGCTTGCAGGGGGCACGAGTTCTGTGCGTGCTGGCCCTTCGCACTGGCGAGGTGAAGGCAAGTGCCGAGATCGTGGGCCATCTCCCCGATGCCCGCCTCATCAACCTGTCACCGCTCTCGTCGGACGACGTGCGTCGCCTCATTGGCGAGATGGCGCCGGACGTTACCGACCGCATTGTCGAGGAGAGTGCCGGAATCCCCTTCTACGTCGTCGAGCTCGTGCGATCGATGCACGAGCCAGGCGCCGGGGCCTCTGTTCCCTCGGGCATTCACCGGCCCATTCAGCAGCGAATACGTGGGGTTTCGGTGCGCGGACGGCGAATCCTCGACGCGGCGGCGGTACTGGGAGATGGTTTCAGCCTGGACGCACTCGCGGCGCTGGCAGATCTCCCGCTCCGCGTCGCGCTGGATGCGACAGAGGATCTCATCGAGCGTTGCTTCCTCGTCGACCCGGGAGCGCGGCCGGCAGGTTACCGCTTCGCCCACGACCTTATTCGCCGCTCGGTCTACGACGCGATCAGCCCCACTCGGCGGCGCTTCCTGCACGGGAAGGCTGCCGACCTCCGGGTCGGCGCCGACCCGGCCATCGTGGGACGGCATGCGCTGCAGGCAGGTCGGCCGGAGCAGGCCGTCGCGTTCTTCCGGGCCGCAGGTGATGCCGCCCTGGCTCGGCTGGCGACGCGTGAGGCGGGATCGCTGTTCGAGGCGACGCTGGACGCCGCCTGTGAAGCAGGGATCGATAGGCGCGGTCGCGTCGATCTGCTCGACCGTCTCGGCCGAGCCCGCTCGGCTCGCGGCCAATACGTGACCGCTGCCGAGGCCCATCGTGCAGCCTTGGGGCTTACCGATGATGCCGCCGAAGCCGCGCGTCAGAAGCTGCGGCTGGGCTGGATCGCCTACTACCAGCGGGAGCCCGAGCGCGCGGCTAGCCTGGCCAGGGAGGCGCAAGCTGGGGGGGACGGCGCCATCCGCGGGGATGGGCTCTTGCTCCAGGCGAAGGTGGCCCATTCGATGGGTCGAACCGCGCAGGCCGCCGGGCAGGCGCTCGAGGCCGGCCGTCTGGCCGGACCGGAGGCCCAAGCCGAAGTGCGGGCCCTCGAAGTTGCCATTGCCAACCACCGCGCCCGCTTCGGAGAGGCAGTCCTCCGATTCGAAGGTGCCGTGGATGCCCTCCACCGGGGTGGGCTCCTCCGGCCCTTGGCCACGCTCATGCTCCACGGCGGGATCGCCCTTGCCGGCCGTGGCGACTACACGCGTGCGCTCGCCGTCCTAGCCGAGAGTGCGACATTCTGCCGGCAGGCTGGCGCCGAGCACCTCGAGGCGCGCGTGCCCAACACGCTCGGGTCCATCTACCGGGAGCTGGGCCAGCCGGCGCGGGCCGCGGAGCTACACCTGGAGAGCGCCGCCTTGGCCGAGCGCTCCGATTTCAGCGAGGCTCTGGCCCACGCGTGGGTGGGCCTCGCCGAGCTCAGTCTTGACTCCGGTGATCTCGGCGAGGCTGAGCGACTCGTCGCGGCAGCGTGCCCGATCGTCCACGACCCGCTCGTCTTCTATAGCTGGCGCATCCGCATGCGCTGGCAGCTTGTCCGAGGACGCCTCGCGTTGCTGGAGGGCCACCTGGACGATGCCCTCCAGTCGGCACAGGTCGTCCTCGCGGAAGCGAAGGACACGGCGTCTCCCAAGTACGAGGTGCTCGCGCTCCTCCATCGCGGCGAGGTGCTTGGCCCGTGCCACGGCGGTCTGACCGATCTGCGCTCCGCCTTGAAGCTCGCCCGGCGCCTCGACGCGCCGCCGTTGGTGTATCGCACTGCCGTGGCCCTGTCTCGGATCGTGCATGGCGAGGAAGGGGCGAGCCTGTTGCGTCTGGCGTCGAACACCGCCGAGGCGCTCAGTGGCCCCCTCGCGGACGACCTCCGCCGCACCTTCCTGGCACGTCACCTGGCGCATCAGTGAGCTGCAACCGTCGTGCAACCACCCCTTGCGACCATCGTGCTATCACATCCGCTTGAGCGTGAGAAGGAGACGCCCGTGACGACCAGCACCACGCCATCAGTCCTCGCAGCGTTGATCGAAAGCCTGCGGTCGGAAAACTTCGACCAGCTTCGCCCCCACCTTGCCCCGGAGACGGTCTTCGACGCGACCGTGCCGGGCTGGCGGTTCCGGCTCCGAGGACCGGAGTCGATCGTTCGACAGCTCCACCACTGGTGGCCTACCCCGGCCGAGCTCCCGTCCTACCGGGTCACGCCCACCAATGAAGGCGCCGTTGTGGAGTTCGAGCGACGCTGGCTCGGCGACGGGGGGTTGCGCGGCTGCCGCCAGGTGCACGTCCTGGTCCTCGACGGCGAGCGCGTGCGCGAAATGCGCGTCACCTGCGCCGGCGAATGGGACGAGGAGACCCTGCGCGACGTCGATGGCAACCTGCGAGATGGTCGACCATGACGGCGGTGAACGCCAGTAGTCTGGCCGAACTGACCGGCCCGGGCTTCCTCCGGGCGCTCCTGGGACCAATCGAGTCGCTTGACCGTCGGCCTCTCGGCGCGCTCGGGTACTCCGGGTCCACGCACGAGCGTCTCGAGATCCGGTTGGGTTCGGGAGAGCGGCGTAACCTCGTCTTCAAGCACGTTCGGCTTGCGCAGGACTGGACTGCCTACCGTACTGGGGACACGCTCAGCCGTGAGGCAGCGCTGCTCGCCGAGCCGGCCCTGGATCGAGTGTGGGACGTCTTCGCGTGCCCCTACCTCGCCCATGCAGTCGAGGAGGGGGAAATCGGACTGCTGTTGCAGGATGTTTCCGAGCACCTCTTTCCGGATGTCGACGAGCCGCTGACTGAAGCACAGGAGGACGCGCTGCTCGCGGCGTTGGCGACCCTCCACGCACAGTACTGGAACGCGGATATCTGGCGCATCGCGTGGCTGGCCACGCCGGCGCACCTGTTCACGGTGCTGGGGCCCCGCGCCGGGGAGGAGGAGAGCCGGCGCCCCACCCCCCACCCGCTCCTCGACATGGTCCGTCAGGGCTGGGCGGCGGCTCTGGCCCGTCTCCCGGAGGCAGCCAGCGCCCGGCTCACCCGGTCTGCCGACGATTTTGCCCGCGAGTGTTCCACCCTGCCGCGTACGCTATTGCACGGTGACGCCAAGGTGGCCAACTTCGCCCTGCTCACGGGGGGGACGTGTCGCGGCTTTCGACTGGGCGTGGATTGGTGCCGGCCCGTGCACGCTGGACCTCGGTTGGTACCTGGCCGTCAATGCTGGGCGTCTGGCGAGAACGAGAGAAGGCGTGATCGCCCGGTACCGTGGCCTGCTCGAAGCCGGGCTCGGCCGCAGCATCCCTACCGACCTCTGGGAGCGGCTGCTATCCACCGGTTTATTGTGTGGGGCGGCGATGTTGCTCTGGGAGAAGGCGCTCGCGCTGGAATCCGGCACGCGGCGGGCCTCGGACGAGTGGGACTGGTGGGTGAGGCAGCTTGTCTCCCGAGCAAACCGGCTACCCGCGACTTCCGACTGGGACAACTGGCCAAAGGCTCGATGACCAAAGGACTGGGATCTGCGCTCGGTGAGCAAGGGAAGGTGACCAGGAAACTGGCAGCACCAGCCGAGCGGTCTGGACCAAGGGACTATGTGTTTCCCGCCGATCTCCTGGCCATACTCCTCATAAGCTCATAAGCCCTCGGTCGTCAGTTCAAGTCTGCCCCCTGCCACCACACAGCCACGGCACGTTGCGTTGGCCGTCTTTCCAGGACTTGGGTCACACGGGCACGGGGCACCCCGAGCCTGCGACCGAGATCGGCCCGAGTGGCGCACTCACCCGTCGCTAACTTGCCGTGCCAATCCTGGGCGAGGACGACCGGATTGCGAGACACTCGGGGTGCCCCTCTACCGCGATGTGCTCTACGCCGATTGGCACCGCCGGCTCGCAGTTGTGGGGTGAGACGTTGACCACCTACTGGCGCCACGCGGAGAGGAGCAAGTCGGGTTCATGCCATTGTTGGGCGGTCTTCCACTGCACGACGTGGTGTTTGCCTGCGAGCTTGTTTCCGCCTGCTGGCATGACAACTTGCTGGCTACTGCGCAAGCCTGGGCATCGGTCAAGACTCGCGGGCCTAAGACCGGAGGACTGCCGCGGTCAACTCGCCCGATAGAGCAATCCTGCGACTCAGTACTCCTTCGCTTCCACCACCTCGACAATTCGCGACTGAGGGTTCATCATGATCGTCCCCTGAACCTGACCCCACACGACGCGCATGGCGGCAAGCAATGTCTCAGCTTGTTGTGCAGTGTCGAATTCGAGATCAATCATGACGTAATTCGGATCATCCACCGGTCGCAGAATCTGATAGCGGCGGACGCCCAACTTCTTGCGCCCAACGGGATCGCTGTCAAATGCCTGTTGCCAACGCTCATAATCTGGGACGGGGTGTTCAATTCGTAGCATGTACATGATATTCTCCTCTACTGATCGGGATTGGTTTACTTCTCGGTTACAAACACGAGCGTTTTGTATTTTCGGTGAGGCCGCCCAACGGCCGGGTTCAGCCGTGTTGCGGAGCGCGGCGGAGCGGCGTCAGGTGCAAGCGCGTGTTAGCCCGCCGTCCCTATGCGGTGTAGGAGAAATGGCTTCAGTGGTGCTCCGCCCAGGCATGTCACCCGGACAAATGCACGTCGACAACACAGAGTCCCGATGATGACGGTGGGCGACGAGACAGAAGCTGCTCGCTGCGAGCCTGGGCGTCGCGAGCACACGGCTCATCTCTGTTGCTTCACAGCGTCTGCGGAATCGCTGGCAGCTCTCGCCACCAACGACGGGCTTGACATGCTTCGACCACTGCCAGCCAGGCTCAAGGGTCTCGCGATAGAATGTCAATCCATCGTAAGATCGCGCGCATCCTCCGTCCGCTTCGACGAGTGGTTAGGCAGCCTTCGATCTACAGCCTCAGACACGCATCTGCCGCCAGCCAGAACAACCGCTCTCGGATCTCCTGCCGCGATTGCCAGCCTCGATTATCCCATTCGCTCCCACTCAGATCGTCGCCCGCATAGAGCACCTGGCCAAACACGACGCCCCTGAACTCTGCCACGGCCATCATGGCGGCCGCCTCCATCTCGACGGTCAGACACCCTTCGCTTTTTCGCTTGGCGATCTTCGCGCGTGTTTCGCGATACGGAGCATCGGTCGTCCAGGTCTTGCCAAGTTGATACGGAACACCTTGCTGGTGAAGCGTCTCCTGCAACGCCGCAACCGCTTGCTCGTTTGCTTTTATTTCCCGTGCTGGAGGCAAGTAATGGTAAGAGACTCCCTCGTCTCGAACGGCAGCTGATACCACAATGAGTTTTCCGACAGGCACGTCTCTCTCAAGGACGCCGCAACCCCCGCACGCGATGAACTTTCGGCAGCCTATTGCAATGACTTCCTCGAGAAGTGCGGCCGCCATTGCAGAGCCGACACCGGGATGGTAGAAAGCAAGCCTGCGCCCTGAGTATGCAATCTCGTAGAGGGGATGGAGACCATCCGCCCATGGGTTGTCAGCGACTACCTTAGCTTTGCTTTCATTCGCTACTTTCTCGATCACCTCCTTGAAAAAGGAGATGACGCAGTGCTCAGGAACGTTACGAGGCTTTACGACGTGGGAGGGCTCTACCATCGCCGCACGCTCGGGATCGAACTCAAGAATCGGAAAATCCGCAGCCGGTAACAACCCGCGCACCATAGACACTCCCCCCTGATTGGTCAGTGCTCCCCTTCAAGCGCTATTATAGATTGTAATTTAGACTCTAAATTATACCGACCCGAACGTCAAGCTCAAAAAACCACACCTGAACCGCGGCCGCACGCCAAGACTGACCCTCGGGAGGCCTCAGGGGCGGCTAACGGTCTCGGGATGAGTCGCCCGGCAGCCCTGAGATAGTATCTTATACGCGATTCGCTGCAGCTGGCCGGTTCGGCTCCATGGAGTGGTTAGGCGGCGCGGATCAGCCGGGGCAGTTCAGGATCGCAGGCCGAGCCAGCCGAAGATTATCCCCGGGAGCAGAACGAGGGTTGGTATCCAGAAGATCGGCGGAAGGTCGCCGAACCGAATAGAGATGCCAGCGTTCAAGTAGGGCTTGAAAATGAGAAACCAGTAAGGGAGAACGACCAGCCCCGCCAGAACGAGGGTTACGAACGCCCACACCTAGTGCTGGCGAAGGCCGAACCATGCAAGAGAAACCATGAAGAGGCCTATTATGACCAGTGATCCGCCCGCGTTGGTCAAGAATAGCGTGCGGAACGTCGCCAACTCCTTGTTTCTATCCAGCAATTCAGACGGCGCTGCTCCAAAGAGCTGGCTGTCGGTTTGCTGCGAGATGAAGATGGCGCTACGTCCGAATTCTGAGTTGACAAAGATTGGCGTGAGTGTCCCGATCAACAGATGAACAACTCCCGACACCAGAAAGCAAATCACACTCACCCCGAGTGGGGATGCCCAGTGGAACGTGGCTGCCGTCTGAGACTGATCCATGGTAAGTTCCTTTCGCCAAAAGTTTCTGTTGTCCTGCGCCGCCTAACACTGTTTTGGTCCGCGGTTCACTTCCTCCACCAGATGTCGAGCGTTATGAGGGACAAGCGGCTGTCCATGCTTTCTAGGAGCGTTTCTTCGCCTATTCGCCATCCCGAGCCGAAGGCAAGCGCTGGCCGAGCAACCGGCCGAGCGGCCCCAGCACGGCAAACGCGAACCACTGGACCCATATCGGTGGCCGCGTGAGGCGCACGGTCGACCAGAACGTCTGTCCGAACACGCCGAGGAGCAGGAGGGGCGGCATGCCGCTCTGGCTCAACCGCCCCGCCTGTGCGAGACCGAAAAGAGCCTCAAAGAAGGCTTCCGTGTTCAGGGCCGGCTCGAATTCCTGCCGGTACTCGGCGGGCTCGCTGCCCTCAACCCAGAAGTGGTGCGGCGTGCCCGGCGGGATGCTCACCTCCTCGCCGGTGGCCACGACGCGCTCGCGACCAGCAATGCGGAAACGGAGCGCGCCGCGATGCACCGCGAACCGATTGGTCTGGTACGGGTGGACATGCTCCGGCTCGCGTTCCTCGCTGGGCGGGCTCACGCACTCGAGGACGAGCCGCGCACCGGCGGAAGCCTGTGCCGTTTCGACGAATCGGACGCGTTGCCCGGTCCGGGGGTTTGCAATCTCCTGTCCGATCTGTGCCATCTCGCAGCTCCCTCCCACGCAACGTTGTAGCGCGTGGGAAATTGTTTGTTAATTTTCTGACAACTGCCGCAATCGTATGTTGCATGTTCATTTCTCAACACTCAACGTAACAGAGCGCAGGCGGTTGCGTGGTCAGATTGAGCGACTGGTTATGCCGCGCTGCATTTATTGTCGAATATTAGATTATGAATGGAATTATCCTTTTGGTTTTACGTGAATACTCCGCATAGTCAGGAAAATGCGCACGAAGAACCTGCTCTTCGCTTACAACACGCATTGAAACTACACTTGTAACGATCAATCCAATAATCACTGTAGTGATGGACAAATGTCCAAAAATACTTGCCCAAAGTAATAGTAGCGCAGCAGCGTACATTGGGTGTCGAATAAACGCATATGGCCCGCTTGACAACAGCGGCCCTTCCTTCGCGGGGCCCGCTCTTGCAGGGAGATGTATCCATTCATGGAGTCCCCTTCATGGAGCCCCTTTCGCGACATCCGGCGTAATCGCGTACGGCCGTACGGCTGACCGATTGGCCAGCTCATTTTCTGGCGGCCTCATTGTCGAGGGGCACGACGTTGACGCGCCCGTCGTGCAGCCGGGGGTAGAAGTGATCGGCAAAGACCCTGGCCACCAGTTCACGCCGGCTGCCAGTGCCCGTTTTGGCCAACAGCGCTTTTACATGATCGCGAACGGTGTGCGGCGAGATAATCAAGGTCCGCGCGATCTCCTCCGTCCCGAGGCCGCGGGCCAGTAATGCCAGCACCTGTTGCTCGCGAGTGGAGAGACCGTAGGCAGCGACAAGGAGCGAGGCGACCTCCGCCGGACGGGCCGGCTCGATGACCACGGCCAGGAGTCCAGAAGCTGGCTCCGGTGTGGAGAGGGGCGCAGCACGCAGCGCCAGCCACTGGCCAGAGCGCGTACGCACGCGGAGCGACGCCGGGGCTTCGCCTTCCCCGGCCGCCCGAGCTCGGGCCGTGGCAGCGACAATATAAACGCTCGGTGGCGTCTGCGGCTGGATCCGGAGCCCTTCTCGCTCTGTCAGCTCCGTGAGTTCGGCCAGCCACCGCCCGGCTGCGGGCGTCAGCGCCTCGATGGCCCCGCGCCTGTCCACGACGACGACACCAGGGCCGGGGGCGGGCGAGTCTGTGCCGGGCTCATTGAGCACGGCGTTGCGCAGCCCGGCGGCAATGGGGCTGGCGACGCTGCCAAGCCAGGCCGCTTCATGGCATTGAAACACCCGATCCGTTCGCAAGAGAGAGGCCACGCCCCAGCACGCAGCGTCGACCACACAGGCAACGCGCAGCTCATCCCGGAACCCGAGTGCTAGCGCAAGCTCACGGTAGCGCGCGCTCCGGTCGAGGTGGCCACGGGTCGCCACACTCAGAATGGCGGCGGGCTGGGCGCTGCGCGCGAGGTCGGTGAACTTGTTGAAGTCGGGCGTGAGGAGCTCGTTGTCGAAAGAGGACTGGCAGGCCCATAGGGGAAGATTCTGGACAAGCCCGCCGGTGACCAGGACCAGTGCGGGATCTGTAGTCGACCAGAACGCAGCGTCGAAAGGCACTACCGATCGGACCAGGGCAGACACTTGGCGCAGGAACTCGTCCGCCAGTAATCCGCGCTGGCTCAGCCGGACAATTGCATCACGCGTCCGGGCCATCGCCAACGTGCCGCTCAACGCGTTCCCCATGATCGTATTCTACGCTGGCGCATGCCAGTTAACAAGCCATTAATCCCTCAATTGAGGGATTGAGCGGCCGCGCTCTTTGAAGGAAAATCATTAAGGCGAAAGCAGCTCCAGGGGTGGTCGGGGATGGCATTCGAAGCCGCTGAGAAATCCCAATAACCTTAGTTTCTGTAATATCCGGCACATAACATACGAGGAGGTCGGTTGTGTCGAACCAGCAAATGATCCGATTGATGCGCCAGGGGTATGAGGCCTTTCAGCAGGGAGACCTCGAAACTATCGGTGATCTGCTTGCCGGCGATATCATCTACCACGTTCCTGGTCGTAGCCCCCTCGCACAGGACTACCTGGGCAAGGCAGCCGTCTTTGGCTTCTGGGCCAGGCAGCACGGGTTGACGAACGGGCACTTTCGGCTCGAGGTGGTCGATCTGTGTGCCACTGACAACTACGGCTTCGCCCGGGTGATCGTGCACGCCCAGCGGAACGGCCAGAGTATCACCGCTCCCGGCGTCAACGTGATGCGCTTCCGTGAGGGCAAGATCGCAGAGTTTTGGAGCTACACGGAAGACCAGTACGCCCTGGACACGTTCTGGTCCTAGCGCCCCTATCAGCCTTCTCCATGCCAGTAGCCGAGGGGAGGCTTGTCTTCTGATCGTGACCAGGGGTAGTGACCTGGAGCAGCGGTGCAGCACGCCTGGCATTCGTGCTCCACCGGACGCTGATGCACCGCCGCTACCAGAGGTGCCGCTGCTGCCAGGTCCCTTGCCCAGCATCACAGATAGACGGCTACACTGGCCGGTCGAGGCTGCCTGGAGGTGCCTGGTGTTCATGCCACCTGAGGGAACGGCCTATGGGTCTGGCACGTTACTGGGCACCACTGAGCGCCGCAGCGTTGAGCGTGAACCTCTTCCACACGCTCGTCGACTGGCAGATTGGTCTTTCTGGCGCCAGCTCAGATGTCCTCGCTTATCCGCAGGCCGCGCTCGCCTGGGTGACTGTTGCGCTGTAGGGCTGGTAGGCATGGTCCCTTGCAGGTGCAGCCGCTGGAAGGTCCGCCTACCTCTTGCGTGTCCTTGTGCTTACCGCTGGCTGGGCCTTCGCGGGCAACGGGCTTTGGAACAGAAGACCACCGAATTGTAATTGTAAAGGATTGTATTGTAAAGGATTGTATGTGTAAGGTAAGGAGAGACCTCCATGCTTGAGTGGCAAACTCGCCAGACTACCGCGGCACTCGCCATCGCTGGCGCCATCCTCACGCTGGTCTTCAATGCGCTACATCCGCACCCGAGCGACTCCACGCCCGAGGCGTTCTTGCGCCTGGTGGCGGCGCACTCCCACTGGGTCACGCTTCACCTGGGGCTCAGCCTGGGGGTTCTACTCATCGTGGGCGCGCTGGCGGGCCTCACGGACGCCCTGCGGGAGACGCCTGGCGCGCGCCTAGCGCGCTTCGGCCTTCTGACTGTGCTGTTGGGCGCCTCCCTGTTTCTGGTCAACTTCGCCATCGACGGCATCGCCATGCAGGGCATTGCCCGCGCGTGGACCGGGGCTGTGCCAGCCGATCAGGCAACAGCCTTGCGGATCGCCGACGCGCTTGACCGCGCGAACTTCGGCCTCTACACGTTTGAGACCCTGCTGCTGCCGGGGCTGCCTTTCGTCCTGTACGGGCTCGCGGTCGTACGCAGTGGCAGCTATCCGAGGCTGCTGGGCTGGGTCGGTATTCTAGGCGGCAGCGTGTCCTGGGCGGCCGGCCTGCTGCAGGCGTACACTGGTCGCTCACCGTTGGCCAGCGTACTCTTCGTGGGCGGCTCGATGCTGGTCACGCTGTGGATGCTGATGCTCGGAGTCGTGATGTGGCGCCTCGCGGGGCGATCATCGACCGCAGTCGAACCGGCGGCGCTTGTTGGACGAGGGCGACAATGACCCCGGCTTCTCGACCGCATGGTGCATCGCGGCGCGCTCGGCCGCGAGGAGCGCTCGCAGGTCCCCCTCAGCCTCGCGGCGAACCTCGACGCTCAGCGCACGATTATGACACGCTCGTTATGTGCTCGTGTCTGCAGAGAGCGAGCGGGGCCTGTCGAGTCTCCCGACTTCGCTCCCAAGACAGCGCCTCAGGCGCTGGGTGGGGCGGGGGGAGCGGTCTCCTCCGCCGGGGCAGGATTTGCCGTAGGGCACCCGCCCGCCAACGCTCGCTGCTGCGCTCCCGCGGGCAGCGTGAGCAAGGGACGGAGCATGCGCTCGCTCACGATCGGCCGCGGCAGCGGGTCGCCCAGCGCGGCGATGGCGTGGACGACCTGGGGGGCGAGATCGAGCAGCCCCAGGACCTGCGTCACCCGCGCCCGGGTGCCCTCGAGCCGGCGCGCGAGGTAGCCCGCGACGGGCACTCCCCATCATCCAGGGCTCTTTGCCACTCCTGCGCCACGACGATCGGATTGCGGTGCTGCTTGGAGCAGCAGGCTGGTCCTGTCGGCGGCTCGAAGCACCCGGGCGGCGCCGCGCCCTCGAACTGGTAGGCGAACCGCGAGGTGCCCTGCGCCGCCAGCCTGGCGCCGGCGAGGAGTATTAGATTCAGGGAGGAAGTTCGGGATTTGCCCTGCTTGGGGAGCCGTTCCCCTCAAATCCCGAACTTTGCGCGGAGTGGTTAACACGCGCGGGGGTTGGCAGATCCGGGAGCTGGTAGAGAGCGATCCGTACGCGGTAGCACCGGGTGCGGATTCTTGTCGTAAAGGCCGGTGCCCCATCCACCTTGGCCGCCTCAGCCAGCGGCTCCTTGGATTCCTCCCGCTCAGGCTCGGAGGGCCAGATCACCACCTCGCGCACCAGTAGCTGGAAGAGCTCCTTGCAAAGTCTGCCGGCTCTCGATCAGCGGCTCGACCTCAGCCCGGCTCTCAATAACCGAACGGGCGAGCTCCTTGGCTTGCTCCGCCTGGGCCTTGCCTTCGGATGCGGCTACTTGCCTTACCCCATTTGGGACTGACTTTGGCCCCGCAAAGCCGATGTATCACCATGGCGGCCGTAGCAAAGGGCCAGGAAGCGGCCGCAAGGACGGCAAGCTCGAGCAGAGCCTGGGTGGTCCGACCGGCTCCGGCGGTCGAAAGGACTCGGTCTAAGGGCCTGAAACTCTGATCGCAACCCTTACAATGGTACTGCCGCCGCTTAATGGGGACGGTCCCAAACCTGGTTCTGAGCCGGTGAGGGGCAGTCCCGTCAGCGGCAAAATCACGGCCTGAACAATTCGCACAGACTTTCTCGGACCGCTCATCAAGGGCGGCCAGGGCTCTGGCCATAAGCTCGGCCATAACCTTAAGACCCAGGTCAAAGACCGCCTCTTCGAGGCGATTGACATCGGGCATGGCATGGGTTAGATTAAGGGTACAAGTCACTTGCACCTGCATGGCGGCGGGCGCACCTCCTTGGTTTGCTGCTCATCTCTTGGTTTGCTGCTCATCTCTTGGTTTGCTGCTCATCTCTTGGTTTGCTGCTCATCTCTTGGTTTGCTGCTCATCTCTTGGTTTGCTGCTCATCTCAAGGATACGGCCCGCTGCCTTCATTTATCCCCCCAGACTTTTTGGTACATCCGAGGCTCACTGGTTCTTGACATTCGAAAGTTGTTGTGAGTACAATATCCATATCTCCTGAGAGCCGGCGCTGGTGCTATCCGGGAGCGGACTTTCGCTTAACGTTCGACAATGGAGGCATATAAAACTATGAAGCAGTTCTGCCGACAGCAACCGTCAGGATCTGAGCACCATGGGCGCCAGGCTCCTCGGAGTGCGGCTGGCCGTCTCAGAGGGGATGTGGCTGATCCTATCCGCACTCTGCAGCGGAATTGCGGTAACCACGCTGTCCAGCGACTGATCCACGATGGGGAGATATCTCCTGGTTTCGTATGGTATCTTTGTTCGACGACGGGAAACCACGTACGGCAGCGAGCAGTCACCGAGATTAACTGGGGGGGGAGCGTCTGCAATCTCAAATCGCCGGTCCACCGAGTCCACAGCGGTTCAACGGTTGCCGTCCCTGGAGTGGTTCAAAAACGAAACGCGGCTGCGGGCGGCCCATGATTTTCGGAACAGGGTTGCGATAATTGATCGGGCGCTCGCCTCTTACCACAAAGTCGCCCCCTCCCGCTTCGGAGAATGTCTCGGTCGGCTTGAACAGATCAGGGGTGCGTGCCAAGCATACCTCCAGTACCCGGGTAAGAAGGCGAAGCGACAGGATGGCGTCAGAAAGCTGCTGGATCAGGTTGAGGCCGAGATAGGGATCTTCCAGGCTCTGGTGGATAGCCAGCAGGCGAACGGTTTGGTCGACAAATTCCGTCATGCAGTTCGGGCTCAGGATCTGGCTGTAAGTGCAGAGGCCAAGAAGTACGAAGTTAGAAAAGTTCTCAATTTCACCGGACGTCACCTTGAATCTGTAATTAAGGAACTTTATAAACAAGATAACGCTAAACAGTTGGAGCAGTTGTTGGTTCAGGAGGACCTGGACAGACTGAACGATCTGATTGAAACAGATGAGACTCCAGAAATCATCCGTAACATTCTTGCCGAGATATTGGCGAATAGAGGGAAAGTCGATCTTAAAGTGGGTCCTCCTGGCGCAACGGTGGATCTTAGGAGGGGGGAGGTGCCAGGAGGGCCGTACATCGTCAATCACGCTCTGTCGCAAAGGCTGGGTACGGGCGAGAGACTGGGGTCTTTGGCTCACGAGTTGACCCATGTGTCGGCTGGAGAAAGCTACCGGAACACAATAGCACTCCTACTCTTTGATCCGACACTAAATATTGAAGAGGTCAGGAATCTCGCAAATCAGCGCGTCAGGAACGTGGATGAGCTTGAGGAACTTTGCGAGCGTGACTGGACGTTCTCTGCTGAGCAAAAAGACTTGATCCGTGGTAAACTTGCCTACGCGAAAGACACAAAGGTGATGTCCTACAGTGCCAAATACTCTGACGCGGCAAGAAATATAAAGGAAAAATACAAAGGAAAGGAACAGGAGGTGATGAGCAAAGATCCGAATGATCGCGCTAGAAAAGAATATGAGAAAGGACAGCTGTTTAAGGACATCGCAGATAACCTGAAGAAGCTGGGGGAGCAAGTTCCGCATAATAGCGTGCTCATCGAGTACGACTCGGTCATAAACCAGGTGCTGCTGTACATGTACTGGTGGAGAATTCCTGATCAAAACCCGTTCTACTCCAGGCTGAGACAAATCGCCCAAGAAGCTTTCGAGGCTCGACGTCAGGCTCGAGAGAGGAACATGACGCAGCCAATCCAGTGAAGAATCGCGCTGACCCACCAGAGGAGCGGTCAGTGCCGCACGCACCGCAGACTCTGGTAGCTGGCGGGGAGACGCTTCGCAGTTCCTGTTCCCTTCTGGGGAACGTGTGATTGTGGAGGGCCTAGACCCTTGTGCATGTTGCGCTGCGCTTCTTGCTGGCATGTCGGGCCCCATTCAGTTGTTGGGTAGGAGAGGGCGATCTGTACGCGGTAGCACCGGGTGCAGCGGGGCTCCAGATTGAGCTCCCGCCGGCTGCACCACCGATTGGGCGGCGCAGGCGCTCAGGCACCAAGGGAGCACCACGGATCGCCGCAGCGTGTGCCGGCGCGGTCGGCAAGAGCGCCACGATCGCACTCCCGGCTGGGTGGGCTGGCTGACCACCACGCTGCCTACCCCGCCCTAGGCGCAGCGTGACGCGCACGAGCGGTGTTCCTGCCCGGGGTACGAACCCGAGAGCGTCCGCGTGCCCAGCAGAGGTACTGAAGCGGACCAGTTGCATCATTCCTGCCCACTTCTGAGAGGATTGCCCCCGCGATGCGCGCCGACGCCGCGAGGGTGAGGACCGATACGAGCAGCGCCAGCGGCAGGACTACTCCCAGCGCGCCATAGGCCAGGCTGAGAGTCAGACCGCCCTGCAGGAGCCCGGCAACGAACGAGCCGCACAGCATCCCGACGAAGAACCAGACGCGCCACATCTCTGCCCTGGGGCGGTCGTGGAAGAAGTTGGCGACTTGGAGATAGGCGCCGCTGACCCCCAGACGCTGGTTGGCCACGGCATACAGCCCACCCACCAGGAGACCGATCAGCGGACCCGAGATATACCACGGCAGGGGATTGGATAGAAGCGGCATGGTAAACGGTCCCTCCTTTGCTACAGCGCCTCTTCGAGCCCAATCTCGGCCTGCCAGGCCTCCGGGTCGCATAGCCGGATCCCGTCGGGGACCGTTTCCACGAGCCCTTCAGCACGCAGCTCGCGCAGCACCCGCGCGACTCCCTCGCGTACCGAGCCAATGGCATCCGCGAGCTGCTGCTGGGTCACGCGCGACCAGGCCGGGATCGGGTCCAGCTGAGGCGGCCTCGCCGGCCAAGTCAAGCAGATGGCGGATGAGTCGCTGCCGGACCGACCCGAACACGTTACCGGCGAGCACATGCTCTAAATGGAAGAGCACCCGGGTCACGTCCTCCGCGATGACCCAGGCCACCCGCGCGTCCGCCCTGGCCAAGGCTTCCAGCGTCCGAATATTCAGCACCTGCAGCACAGCGTCGCTCAGTGCTTGCACGCTGACGGGAACCGCTCCCGCCACCACGGCGACCGTACCCAGCACATCACCGCAACGGGCGTAGCGCAACGTGATCTGCCGCCCGTCCGGCGCGCTGATGTAGACCCGAAGCAGGCCGGAGACGACCAGCGCAAACTGTGGCCGGGCAGCATCGCGATAGATGACGGTACCCGCCGGAAGGTCAAAGCGCACTGCCTCGGGCAGCAAGCGTTCGAGCGTTTCCGGCGGAAATCTCGCCAGCAGGCTGCGCTCGAATGCCACCTTCGCCGCCTCGCTCAGCCACTTTCCAGTCGCTTCTCACTCGCATGAAAGCACGCCGCGCCGTGCTCGGCCGGACGGCGCGGCGCTGCCGAGCGACTCATCCAGTACATCCTGCTGGTCTGTGCTCTCCACGCCAGGCGAGGCCTCCGCGTAGGGGAACCGAACTATCGCCCCAGGCGATCCTGCGGCCCTGAGGATCCGGCTGCCACTCTCAGGGGAGTCACGGCGCGCCAGGGCCACTTCGCCGGGGGCGACCTCGATGATGAAAGCGCGGGCCGGGTGTCCGGGCCAGCCGCCGGAGCGTCTCTAGCCTGGTTGTAGAATATGTAACATCATACTATAGATATACATCTACGTGGGGGTGGGCGGGAACTGCCCGGTCCGTCGAGTTCGCTTCCGAGACGCCGCGTCTGCAGCAGCGGGGAGCTGAAAATGGGCTCCAACGTCTGGCGCAACCGTGCGTCGTTGCTTAACGTGGAGCCTCTTGCGACTGTCAGGCCGCTACGGCCGAGCGGCCTCGCCTGCCGCCAAAGGAACAAAGAAATGGTTCCCGTCGCGGCGCCCTCTACTATCCTCGACACGGCCACGGCCGGCCCGGCGCGGGACCGGGTCGAGTCGGTCGGTCCGCTTAGGACCAGACCGACGTCGCTGCCGTGGACAGCGTGAGCGCCCAGACAAGCACCAGGCGGGCATGCCACGGTGCTGCTAGCCACGGTGCTGCTAGAAGTAGCGCCCCCAGTCAAAGAGAACATCAGCGGTACGACTGCCATGAAGTTCGCCGGCCCCAGTTGTTCCATGTCGAGCGGGAGCCGGATCGTGAACCGGCTGCCGCGGCCTTCATCTGTTGCGAGCATGCGGTGTACCCCCTGTGTACGTGATCGAGCGGGCTCTCCCAGCAACGTAGCCCGACGGATGATCGCCAGGGACAGAGGACCAGGCATTCGCCCGGCTTAACGCACGCGGTACTTCTCGATGTAATCCTTGCGGATCACCAGACCGAAGCCGGGGCCCTGGGGGCACACCACCTCGCCATCGAGGATGCGCACGGGCTCTTCGTAGATCGTGGACTCGGTCGCGCCGCCCGCTTCGAGAAAGATCCCGTTGGGCATGGCGCACCAGAGCTGCACGTTGCGTTCCCAGCCGCCGTGCGAGGCCAGCTTCACATTAAAGGCGTCGCACATGGCCGCGATCTCCATGATCTCAGTCACCCCGCCGGTGCGCCGCGCGTCCGGCTGCACGATGTCCACGGCACGCTTCTGGAGCAAGTCGCGGATGGCGTATTTGGTGTATTCGTTTTCTCCAGTGGCAATCGGCACGGCGAGCTCCGCTGCAAGCTCGGCATACCCCGCCTTGTTCCAGGGCCGCAAGGGTTCCTCGTACCAGTAGACGCCCATCTCCTGGTACACCCGCCCCCGCCGCAGCGCCTCGTGCGTGTCAAAGACCTGGTTGGCGTCGACCATCACCGGCACGCGCCCGCCGGTGGCTTTGAGCGCCGTCTCAATGCGCCAGACGTCTTCTTCGAGCGTCGGCGCGCCCACCTTGATCTTGACGCCGCGGAAGCCGCGCTCGACGGCCGTGGCGCACTCCCGATAGAGGCGCTCGCGGTCATAGTTGAGCCAGCCAACCATGGCGTAGGCGGGCACGCGGTCACGTACCGCGCCCAGGATCTTGTACAGCGGCTGGTTGTACGCCTTGCCGACGATGTCCCAGAGGCAGTAGTCCACGGTTGAGATGCCGAAGGTGGAGATGCCGGTCACGCCGAAGTACTGGGTCCCGTCCCACAGCTTCTGGCGGATGCGTTTGGGATAGAGCGGGTCCTCGCCGATGAGCAACGGGCGCAGCTCCTCGAAAATGGCAGGCGTCACGTGCGACCCCTTGCTGGCACTGAGGTGGCACTGGCCGAAGATGCCTTCGTCGGTGTGCACTTCGACGACGATGGTTCGCCCACCGACGAGGGTTTGGATCGCATCTCGCCGGGGCTCGCCCGGCGGCGTTTCGAGAATGATCGTGCGGAGTTCCGTGATGCGCATAGATCGTACGCCTCCCCTACTCAGTAGTGACGGTAACGGCGATAATCTCGCGGAGGGAATGGATGAACGTGCGCAGCACTATACGCAGGCGTGCGGTGCGGGTCAACTGCGTTCGGGGCGCCGGGACAGGCACATGCCGGAATGCTACAATGGCAACGGTCGGGCGGGCGGCGCTGTGATGGGAGTTCAAGCCGGCCGCCGCGTAGTCTGCGCAAACGGCTGGCTCAGGAGAATGCGGGGCACTGAATCTCTGCCCGCCGGGGAGCACGTGGGGGCGCCATGAGATTTGCTATCTGCAACGAGACCTTTGAGGGCTGGAAGTTCGCCGATGCCTGCCGCGTTGTCGCCGAGGCGGGATACGATGGCATTGAGCTGGCGCCGTTCACCTTCGCGCCGAGCGTAGAGGAGCTTGGTCCGGCCGAGCGCGCGGCGATCCGGGCGGAGGCTGTGGCGCACGGCCTGGAGATCGTCGGGCTGCACTGGCTGCTGGTCTCGCCGCCTGGTCTGCATATCAGCGCGGCCGACGCCGAGGTGCGCCGACGGACGCAGCGCTACCTCGAGACGCTGATCCAGTTTTGCGCCGACCTGGGCGGGCGGGTGTTGGTCTTTGGATCGCCGCGCCAGCGCAGCGTGCCACCGGGCGCCGACTACGCTGAGGCGCGCCGGCGGGCGCTGGAGACGTTTGCCGTGTGCGGGCGTGCGGCTGAGCGCTATGGGGTGTTCTTCTGTCTAGAGCCGCTCTCGCCTGAGGAGACGAATTTCATGATCTCTGCCCGAGAAGCCATCGAGATCATCCAGGAGCTCAGCATGCCGCACGTGCGGCTGGTGCTGGATGTCAAGGCGATGAGCAGCGAGGGCCGGCCGCTTCCGGAGATTATTCGGGAGGGCGCGCCGTACCTGGAGCACTTTCACTGCAACGACGCCAACCGGCGCGGGCCCGGCTTCGGGGCCACAGACTTTGTCCCGATCTTGCAGGCGCTGAAGGAGGTGGGCTATCGCGGCTACGGCTCGGTCGAGGTCTTCGACTACTCGCCTGATCCGGAGACGATCGCCCGCCAGAGCATCGCCTACCTGCGTCGGGTTGCGGCGGCGGTAGGAATATAGGCCTGAATGGCCTCATGGGGGGGCGTTCGCCCGGCACGGGCGATGCTATAATACAGTGGCACGAGCAGCCGATCGGCGCCGGAGCTCGGCGCCGGCGAGCTAAAGCTGTCTCGTTGCCAGGAGCGGTACAAGTTCGTTGGAGTCTGTAGAGTGGTGCCGGCAGCCTTTCTGTCAAGTACATCATACAGTGGGTGCCGGTGTGAGAAGGGATGAGGAGTTCAGCGACACACACCGTGGTGACACAGCCAGAGCGAGGGATTGCACCGGTCGACTCGGCGGCGCTGGCCCGCAGGATCGTAGATATCCAAGTGGAGAAGAACGCCGATGATATCATCCTGCTGGACATCCGCCGCCTTTCGGTTATCGCGGACTATTTTGTGATCTGCAGCGCCGATACCGACCGCCAGGTCCAGGCGATCTCACGGGCGGTCATCGAAGGGCTGGAGGCCGAAGGGACGAGCCCGCTCCATATCGAGGGCCTGACAGATAGCCCCAGCTGGGTGCTCCTTGACTACGGCGATGTTGTCGCGCATATCTTCCGGACGTCGGAGCGGGAGTACTACCGGCTGGAGCGTGTCTGGAGCGATGCGCCGACCATTCTGCGCATCCAGTAGATAGGCGCGCAGCACACCCCGGGGGGAGACCAGGTGGGAGGATCGCACTCTGTGGCACAACCGGCGGCCAGGCCGGGCGGCGAGGACGGATTTGTGCTGGGGATCGTGGTAGGGAGTGTCTGCGGGCTGGTGCTAGGTTCGGCCCTTGGCGCGGCCCTCGGCGGGCCTGGCCGTCGAGGACTAGCCGCTCTCGTTCGGCGCCTCTTCCGTCACGAGGATCAGGTGCAGTTCGATCTCCTGCTGCAGTAATGCGCCGCCGACTGACCGTCAGGTCTGCCGGGCGTGGCATTTGGCTTGCTCATGCCGGAAGCTTGATCGCCTTGCGCAGCCACTCAGCCAACCGGTCGGCTAGACCATGCTCCTTTGCCGGAACGGCCTGTGCAGCGTGTGCCGGTGGGCCTCCCGGTCGCTGTACGTCGGGTGGCAGCACTGCTGCCAGCTGCTCGGGCGAGAGATAGCCAAGCGCAACAAGGACCTCGGCCAGGCTGCGGCGCTCTCCCAACTCGGCCAGTGTCTGCTGCTGCTCCAGCGCATCGCGAAGCTGTGCTTCGCTCACCAGGCCGAGCCCCACCAGCCACGTGCCGAAGGCGAGCTCGTCGGCTGATCCTGCCTCGGGGCACGAGGAGGCAGGGTGGTGTGCATCCAGCGTACTCAAGGTGCCTCCTGTGGTGTTCCGCTCCACCGTCGATCTACTCCCTCTGCGCCAAGCGCGTGCAACTGCACGCACCACGCAACCTGCGGGCTAGAAAGTGAAAAAGCCTGCCCCGGCGCGTGCCCGCGCCCCAGAGGCAAGCCCCTTCAGACGCCTGCGGAGTAAGCTGACGGGTTCGGGCGAAGGGAGTGCACCTACCTGCCACACCGGCAGGATTCACCCCTGGAAACGCTGCAATCCCCCGCTCTCCGGCTCCGCGGAGATTCGGCGTACTCCTATGTCAAGTCGAGCAGTACTTTCGCTCCAATTCTATCCGCGTGCACATAACCTGTCAAATGCGCTGTGCCGGCGCGGATCGCTATAATAGGGCAGAGCCCCGGATGCTCGCCGAGCAGGCCGGCGAGTCAGGAGGTGCAGCGTGACAGGACAGACTGAGAGCGTGCCGCACCAGGCCGGGCGCCCGGACGAGCCAGAGGTGTCTGGAGACTGGTGGCGGCGCCCCACGTGGTTGCAGGAGGAGCCAAAGCCTGCCCCCAGGCCATCCCTGCTCGGACAGGTGCTGGCCTGGCTCATCGCTTACAATACTTACTGAATTCCCATACCCCGGTAGGATGCCGGGCCACTCCCTAAGAGCGTTATGCGACCACCCCTCGCCGTGCGAGGTCTCGACTGCTGACCGATGGTGCGCCTGGCAGAGCGAGTAGCACGCCTCGGTGTGCCGGACCGGGTCCCGCGGCGAGCTCTAGTGGCCGGTGCCCTGAGCGCTGTCGTGTCCTACGCGTTCTGGCCTCTGGTGGAGCCCCCGCTTAGCCTTGAGGCCTCCGAAGGCGCGGCTTCGCTCCAAGGACTGCGCGTGGGCGCGACCTTCAGCCCTGTTGAACCCCTGTACATGGGTGCCGATTGGCGGCAGCTCTACCAAGACGTGCTGCAACTCGAGCTCGACTACGTGCGCTTGGCCGCGTACTGGAATGACATTGAGCGCAGGCCCGGCGAACATACCTACGCCACACTGGACTTCTTACTCGAGGGTGCGGTACGCAAAGGGCTCCCGGTGACCCTGACCGTGGGCCTCAAAGGGCCGGTCTATCCAGAGTTCCATATTCCCCCCTGGGTCCTGGAGGCGTGCCGGCTGCCGCCCTTCGGCGTGCTCACGCGGGACCGGCGGCTTCGCGAGCTGGCGCACCGCTACACCCAACGGACAGTCGAGGACCTGGCGGACTTCTCCATCATTGAGCGCTGGCAGGTTGAGAACGAGCCGTTTGAGCCGATCCTGTACAAGAACTGGTGGTCGCTCGATCGCGACTTCGTTGCACGCCAGGTCGCCTTGGTGCGCGAGGCCGACCGGCGTGGACGCAAGATTGTACTCACCGCGTATGTGTCGACCCACGGTCTGCTAAACGCCGGGGTGCGGCTGATGGATCAGCCGGGCGTGCGCCACCTGCTTCAGGGAGTGATCGGCCGGCGCAAGGACCCGGCGCTTATTCACCTGGCTGATGTCGTGGGCTTCGATCTGTACCCCGGCGTGGGCTGGAGTTTCTTCGGGATTCCACTGTACTTTCGGGCGGCCCGCGCGGCAGACTATAACCCGCTGCTCCGCTGGAAGGCTGCCGCTGAGGCGGCCGGACGGGAGACGGCCATTATGGAGGCGCAGGCCAAGCCCTACGAGCCCGGCGGCGCCTACTACCTGGCACGGGGTCCATATCCCAGCTTTGCCCCGCATGAGCTCCTCCCCTTTCTGCGCCAGCTGGTGGAGCTGGGCTTCCGCGATATCTGCCTCTGGGGGGTCGAGCACTGGGCCTGGCATCGCCGGTACGGCGACCCGGCCTGGTGGGCGGCGGGCGTCGCGGCGCTCAATGCCCTGCGCACACGTTAGCAGTGTTCGCTATACTGCGGCAGCACCCTCTAGCGGCCCGGGGCCGCGGAGGACATCTTACGTGCTGCACAGGAGGAACCTGCCTATGGAGTTGCTTCCCCAGCCGTTCTCGGCATCAGGGCAGTGGTATCGCGGCTGCCTGCATGTGCATACCACCGAGTCTGATGGCGCGATGGCGCCCCAGCGGCTGATCGAGCATTACCGTATGGGCGGCTTTGACTTCATTGCAGTGACCGATCACGAGAAGATCACCGACTGCACGCACCTGAGTTCCCCGGACTTCCTCATCCTGCGCGGCGCCGAGTACCGCGGCGGGCCGGCGGCTGCCGGTAGCGTGTTTCACATCGTCGGCATTAACCTGGAGGACGAGTTTCGCCGGCGCGACGGCATGAGTTCCCAGGATGTGATCGATGAGATCCGGCGCGTTGGCGGCGAGGCGATCATCGCCCACCCGTACTGGTCGGGGCTAACCACGGCGGACCTGCTGTCGGTACGTAACTATCTGGCGATCGAGGTGTTCAACGCCACCTGTGAGACGGCGATCGCCCGCGGGCTCTCCAGCGTGCACTGGGATGACCTGTTGACCCGAGGCCGGCTGGTGTGGGCTGTGGCCGCGGATGATTCCCACCGCCCCGGTTTCGATAGCCTGCGGGCCTGGGCGGTGGTGCGTGCTCCGGCGTTGACCAAGGGCGCGATTATGGACGCCCTGCGGCAGGGGCACTTCTATGCCAGCACCGGACCGGAGATCTACAATGTCCAGGTTAACGGTACAGAGGTGCGCGTAGAGTGCTCGCCGGTCCAGACAATCGCCCTGGTAGCCGACCCGACGAAAGGAGCGCAACTTGGGGCCGGGCGCTACGGCCCGGCAACGCGGGCCCGTCGTCTGCGCGGCCCGCAGCTTGCCCAGGCGATCTGCGACGGCGATGCCCTCACCGGGGCTATCTTCACCTTGCGCGGCACTGAGAAGTACGCGCGCGTCGAGATCACTGATGTGCAGGGCCGCCGCGCCTGGACAAATCCTCTGTTCCTGCGCACGGACGAACGCAGCGTGGGCCCTTGAGGAGCTGGGGAGCGCCGGCTGTTGCGCGAATGGATCGCGCCCGTCCACTTAACGCTCGCCCGGCGTATCTGGCCGGGAGGGTGTTACGGTGCCGGTCGGGCGCACGGTGGCTGTGGCGTGTAGGTGGCCACCTACGCGGCGCACCGGTGCTGTCAGCCTAACCGATGGCCTCGCCGGTCGGGCAGACGATTGATCGGGCCGACGATCGAATAGAGGCGCATTGTGCGTCCAGAATGGCGATGCCTAAACAGAGGGCAGGTCGCGCATCACAGGCGATGCGCTCGGTTCCTGCTAGACACCGGCGGGACCGAACTCGCACGTCCCGTAGCGCAACACGCGACCGGCGAGGGCACCGGTTAGCCTGCCCTCCCGCACGGCGAACACGCCGTTCACCAGCACGTGCTCGATACCGTCAGGATAGTGGTGCGGCTGCTCGAACGTGGCCCGATCGATCACGGTGGCCGGATCGAAGATCACCAGGTCGGCGGCAAAGCCCGGCTGAATACGGCCGCGCCGGGTGAGCCCCAGACGCTTTGCCGGCAGTCCGGTCATTTTATAGATTGCCTCTGCCCAGGTGAGCACCCCCTCCTCGCGCACGTACCGCCCCAAGACGCGTGGAAAGGTGCCATAACAGCGAGGATGTGTGGGGCCGCCAGATTCTGGAGATGTGGCCACTGCGTCGGAGCCAATCATGGTCAGCGGATGCCGCATCACCGTGCGCACGTCTGTCTCGCTCATGGCGAAGTGGACGACCCCGACGTACGGCGGTTCGGACTCCGCCAGGAGGTCCAGCACAAAATCCAGCGGCTCTCGGCCATGCTCCAGGGCGAGCTGGGCGATGGTACGGCCTTCCATCTCGGGGTGCCGGCGGCAGCTACTAATAACCAGCTGGTGCCAACCTGAGTCGGGCCCGAGGTCACCCCAGCGTGGCCGGCGGGCCAGGATCTCTGCCTTCAGGCGATCGCGCTCCGCCGGATCCCGCAGCCGCTGCGCCAGCTGCTCGGGTCCGCCCGCATACGCCCACGCCGGCAATACGACAACGCCCAGGCCCGTCATATAGGCTGTGTAGGGGTATTGGTCGAGGGAGACATCCAGCCCCTCGCGCCGCGCCTGCTCGACCATCTGCAGGGTCTGTTCGACGATGCCCCAGTTCTCTCGTCCCTCAGCCTTGTGGTGGGAGAGCTGGACGGGGATATCCGCTTGACGGCCGATCTCCAGGGCTTCGCGAACCGCCTCGACAAGCTCATCGCCCTCGCTGCGCAGATGGGTCGCATAGAATGCGCCCAGGCGTGCGGCTTCGCGCGCCAGGGCCACAAGCTCGGGCAGCCGGCTGTAGCGACCCGGCACATATTCGAGGCCGGTGGTGAAGGCCACCGCCCCTTCCTCGATGCTCTGGCGTACTAGGGCGCGCATGGCGTCAAGCTGCTCGGGCGAGGGGTCGACGTGTGCGACTCCCATCACGCGGCGGCGGATCGTGTTGTGCCCGCTCTGCGTGATGTAATTTGTGCCGATGCCCTGCTGCTCGATCAGCGCCAAATGCTCGGCCAGAGAGTCCCACATAAAAGCCGGCTTGTCGGCGGCGTCGGGATCGCTGCGGAAGCCGCGCCGCTCAAGGTTGAACTCCGGGCCACGGCCGGCAAGGCCGGCAGACAAGCCACAGTTGCCGGTCACCTGGGTGGTAATGCCCTGCTGCAGCGCGCTGTTCTGCCCGGGCAGGGTCAGCGCCGTCAGGTCAGAGTGCGTGTGGATGTCAATGAAGCCCGGCGCAACATAGCGGCCGGTGACGGACAGCACGTTCACCGAGGCCGGATCTACGGCAGAGAGGTCACCGACAGCGACAATCCGGTCGCCGCGAATGCCGATATCGGCTGAGCGGCCGGGCGCCCCGGTGCCGTCGAAGACGATGCCCCCGCGGATGACAAGATCGAGCATGAGGGCTCCGCACAGATGACTTAAGAGCTCTCTTCATGCATGCTACGGGAGTGCAGGAGGGGTGTCAATCGTCTATCCCGGCAGGCCGGCCGCATGTGCGCTGCGTCCGCCGGCGCGCCTGACTTGCCGGAACTATCGCGTCACCTGGTGCATAGTCAAGCGACTTCTTTGGAAATAGCCAGATGGGCTTCATGCGGGCAGTCGAAGGCCGCACACATCCGGTCGATCACTTCTTGGGCCGACAAGAGCTGCGCTGGTTCGACGATCCGTCGCTTGCCATGGCCCCACGTGGGCTCGATTGGGTTCAGCCACGGGCTCTTGCTCGGCAGGGAACCGACGAGGATGCGCACCCCGCAACCTGCCTGTTTGACCTAGAGGTTGTGCTGGCGGATCCAACGGCGTACCTCCTGGCTGACGTGCCAGGAGGCATTGTCCCAGGTCAGCACCAGGGCCGCTTTCCCCCGGGCTTGGAGCTTGGCGCAGCACCAGGCCAGAAACTGCGTCGTTAGGGCGCTCACGGGACGGCCGTCGACAAAGCGCAGCCAGGCTTCCTCGTGCCAGGCACCATCGGATTTGGCCCAGCGCACCAGAAGGCTGGAGCAGGCGAGGGCTTTGGGATCCGGGTCGTGCTGCGCGACCGCCGGTTCGAGCAGGCGCAGGAGGTGCGCCGCGTCCGTCCACGTGTGCAGGGACGGGGACGCCAAGCGACGCCACCAGGTTTCGTCTTCGAAGCCAAGCGCCCACGTGGGATGAGTAACAGCCAGACGGATCAGCCGGTCGCGCGCCCTTTTTTCCGGGCATACGCGGGGTCGGGGCTGGTGATCCAGCGCGCGGCCCGTTTCCAGCTCACCCCAAGGCGCTTCAGCGCCAAGCGAATCGCTTCGTCGCTGACGCGCTCCGGGGTGATGCCCTGGGCGAAGCTGACCTCGGCCACCCGTGCGAGGGCCCACACCCTGGTCGGCTGGCCAAACTGGCGCGGGCTTGGGTGCACCAGGGCGCGGAGTCGCTCGTGGGCCACCGCATCGAGCTTGGTGCGCGGACGGTGCGGTCGAATCGACCGTCGCGTCAAGCAGGCGTCGATGCCCTGCGCTGCGACGGCACGGATGACGGTGCGGACGGTCTGGTCGCTGCAGCCGATGGCCTGCGCGCTCTGCGGCGGACACTCGCCCCGCGCACTGGCGAGCAGGATGTGGCAGCGGCGGAGGACAAAGGCAGTGTTCAAGCGCAGTCCAGCCTCCAGGCGGGTACGCTCGGCATCTATAGGCGGACGCACAACGATCGGCGTTAGGATGAGAGCCCCATGGCGGCGCAGCGTGCGCAGATGGATGCACGTGTGCGGGTAGCGTCGCAGATCTTCCTGCTGATGCTGAGGTCAACGGCATGGGGACGATCCCGCGTGCGCGCGGAAGCAAGAAGCTTGCTTCGAGAGGCAATTTGCACACGCAGGACGAATCTATACTCGTTCGATTGTGGCCGTCAGGCTATAGCTCTGCAGGCGGTCCCGGTAGAGCTCAGCCTGCTCGAGCGGACACACAATGACCTCGGCGACGCCAGTAGTGTGGGCTTCCCACATGATGGCCCAGGCACGCTCCCTGCTCATGCCCGGGATCGACCGGAGCAGGGCGCGCACGACTTGATCCATCGTGTTCACATCGTCGTTGTGCAACAGTACACGGTACGGCGGAAGGAGGTCGGTCCAGTCCCGCACCTCGCGTCGCGTCTGGCCTTCTGTGCTCCGCTGCGTTCGCGGGACAAGGCTTCCCATAGGCGAGTACCACGAGCGCACGACTGGAATGCTCCGGGGAACGCGTCCGGCATACCCGGAGGCCGGTCACCGGCCGGCAGCAGTGTGTCCCGTCTCGGTGTCCCGTCTCATGGTAGAGCCTGGCGAGGAAGGATGTCAAGTGCCGGCGTATGGTATGCTGATAGGCAGGCCACGCCCAGCCGTAACGTGTGCGTGGTAGCGGTGTTCAGCTATATGCACGAGCATCCTGTGAGCGAAGCACAAACCGAGACGAGCCGGAGTACCCCGGTGGCGGTCGGAACATCCCCTGCCTCAGGCGACCAGTGCCTGCAGGAGGACGATGCGACGCTGGTGCGTCGGGCCCAGGCTGATCCGCAGGCATTCGGCGACCTGTACCGGCGGTATGTGCGCCGTGTCTACAGCTACCTGTACTACCGCACGGGGCGGGTGGAGGATGCAGAGGACCTGACGGCGCAGACGTTCGCTCGGGCATTGCAACACCTGCCACGGTATGATGAGCGGGGGCTCCCATTTTCCGCCTGGCTGCTCCGCATAGCACACAATCTGGCGGCTAACTGGCATCGTGATCGCAGCCGGCACCGGCTCGTGCGACTGGAGGCGACGACAGGCGAGGCGCGGGCGTACGACGATCCTGAGGAGCAGGTGGCTGCGGAGGCCGAAGCAGAGCAGGTGCGTGCGGCAGTACGCCGGCTCCCCCCGGAGCGGCAGCATCTTCTTTTGATGAAGTTTGTGCTGGGGTTCTCGAACGCTGAGATCGCGCAGGCAATGAACCGCACCGAGGGAGCGGTGAAGGCACTGCTACATCGCACGATCGTCGCTCTGCGTCAGCTCTTGGACAAGGAGGGCGGACTATGATCAACCCGTTCCATGCGCACGCACGCGGCACGCCGGAGCGAGGATTGGCGCGCGATGACCTGGCGCGCCGGGTGGAGCTCCTGGCGGACTGGGTGGATGCGCTGGTGCACGGGCGCAGGATCACGGTGCTGCCTGTGGCGCCGCAGGATGCCGCCTTGCTCGATACCGTGCGCTTGCTCCAGCATGCCCTGCAACCGGTTGAGCCGCGGACAGAGTTCGTAGCCGCCCTGGAGCGCGATCTGCTAAGCGGCAAGTACCTCGCCGCGATGGCCGAGGCTGCACCTGCATTGCCCGGCAGGCGCTCGGAACGGTTCCATCATGGCCCTTTGTGGGAGTCCTGCCTGCGTGCCGTACGCGCGGTGGCCGCGGCAGCGCCGGTCTGGGAGCTGCCGCCGCTCCTGCGGGCAGCCGGGGAGCGGCCTTCTCAGGGCAGCTTAGACCTGGCGCACCTGGCCGGGACACTCGCGCCTGAGGCGCGGCGGCGGACTACGGTGATGCTGCTCGGGTCCGTCCTGACCCTGGCCGGCGCCTGGCTTATTCTCAGCCGGCCGCGCGGCCGGCTGGGAGACGTCCACCTCCCCCGTCCCGCAGCGGCGGTGCCGCCCTGGCTGGCTGCGCACCGCCCACTCTGGCCGGCCCGCTTTGGCGGGCGCACGTAGGAGCACAGTCGCACGCGCCTATCCTGCCCGCGCTGCTGGATGGATAGAGCGTATACGCCTTTCAGCATCGATCTGGACCACGCAGCCGGCAGGCGGTGCGTGCGTCTACATGTCCGGCAAACGCCCGGCCTGATCCGCGAGGTCCTCCGGCGAGAGAGCCGTTTCCGGCTGTCCGGCGTAAAGCAGGCGCAGTGCAGGCGGCACACTCAACGTCGTGAGGATGCTCATCACCACGACCACGTTGAAGAGATCCTGGGGGATCGCGCCCAGGGAAAGGCCGAGGCTGGCCACAATCAGGCCCACCTCGCCCCGTGGCGCCATGCCTATTCCCACGATGGCGACGTTGCGCCACGGGGCTCCCAGCATACCCAGACCGCAGCCAATGATCTTGGTGAGAAGGGCCAGCAGGGTGACGCTGAGCGCCAGGGTGATCAAGCCTGGGGCAATAAACAACCGCCAGTCTACCTGGCTGCCGGTGATCACGAAAAAGAACGGCACCAGGAACCGGTAGATTGGCAGTGCCTGCTGTTCGAGCTCGAAGTGCTCGCGGGCCTCAGCGAAGACCATGCCGGCGAGGAACGCGCCGATGATCGCTGCCAGGCCGATCATGCCGGCCAGGGCCGCCAGCCCCAGCATGGCAGCCAGCGCCACGGCGAATGGCGCACCGTCCATCTTGAGGCGATCGAGGTGCAGACCGTAGCGGCGCATCGCCCCAGTGCCGACAAAGGCGACGAAGGCGGTGAACAGAACTGCCTGCAGGGCAATGGTGGCGACATCGAGCAGGCGGACCGTGCCGGCCGTCGCCAGCCCGGCAACAATCGCCAGCACGATCATCGCCAGGATGTCGTCGAGAACCGCTGCGCCGAGGATAATGCGGCTCTCTTTTGAGGCAATCACTCCCAGGTCACGCAAGACGCGCGCCGTGATCCCCACACTGGTGGCCACCAGGGCGGCTCCAACAAAGGTGGCCTCAAGCTGAGAACGCCCGAGCACCGGCCCCATGAGCATGAAGCCCAGCACAAACGGGACTACCACACCCAGCACCGCCACGGCCCCGGCCCGTCTGCCGACCTTCAGGATATCCGCCACCCGCGTCTCCAGGCCTACAAAGAAGAGCAGCACGACCACGCCGAGCTCAGCCACCAGGTGGTAGACCAGATCCACGGCCTCCTGTGCTGCTGCCGCGTCGCCGTGGAATGCTCGCACCAGGCCCTCGTCAGGTGTGCCGATCAGACCGAGGGCGTAGGGGCCGATGAGCATGCCGGCGAGGAGCTCGCCGATCACCGGCGGTTGACGAATACGCTCGAACAACTCTGCAGCGAGCTTGGCCGCCACAAAAATGACAAACAAATCGAGCAGCAGTGCCGTAACTTCGCTCATCGAACCATCCGGGGCAAAAAATTGCCTGTATGCTCACCAGGGTAAGGGCGAATTCCAGGACGAACTATGGGGCTGGATACCAGGCAAGAAAGTATACGCAACCGCGCAAAGAATTGTCAATCTTTTGTAGAGTTTAGGAGCAACAGACAAGATGATGCAGCTGCAGTAGCTTTGGGAGGAACGGGCAAACCACGAGGGAGGACACGCGCCGCGGAGCGCGGTATCTTCCGGACATGCCGGCGCCCCATGCCGGAAAGAGGAGGCCTGCCCCGGCCGGATGGCGTTCTCATCCTCACCCGGCCGGGGCAGGCCTGCATCGCCGCAGGATTAGCGCTAGCGTCTGATCCCGGCCTGCTGCGCGAGTTGGCGATGGTGTCCTGCGAGAGCACCTGACGTGACTGCGATTAGCGCTAGCGTCTGATCCCGGCCTGCTGCGCGAGGATCCTGAGCTGCTCGTTCGCTTCAGCGGCAGCTTTCACCATCGCTTCGCGCACACCCTGCTTGTTATCCCGTACCGAGGCGTTGTAATACTGCTCGATGATCGGCGCCACCTGGGTATGGAACCGGAAGAGTTCCACCGGCCTAGCGTAATTTTGCTTCACCGCATCGGTGAACGGCCGCAGGTTAACATTGGCCAGGAACGACTGGCCCTTTTTCAGCAAATCTGCCCAGCGATCCTGCAGCGACTTCCTGGTCGGCTGCTGTCCGGTAATAGGGATGTTGATCTCCCACCACTCATCCGTCTGCAGGAACTTCATCAGTTCCCAGGCGGCGTCTTTGTGCTTCGACCCACTCCACATGATCCAGCCATCGGTCGTGGCCAGCGTGGCGCGGATGCCGGTCGGACCCTTGGGGAGCGGCGCCACGTCCCACACCTCTTCCTCGGTGCCGATGGCGGCCGGGGTCATCCGAGCGAGGATCCACGACCCTTCCTGCATCATGGCCACAAAACCGGAGCCGATCATCTGGAAGATATTCACCGGCTGCGGGCGCTCATCGCCATCGGCGGCGTAGCGCGGGGCGCTGTGGTCTTTCCACATGCGCTCGTAGATCCATTGGAACGCCTCGATGGTCTTCGGCTGATCGACCACCGCCTTCAGGTCGTCCTTTGGATCGACCATGTTCCCGCCGTTCTGATTCACCAGCTGCTGGCGACGGTCCCAGCCGAGCACCATGTAACCGCCGAACTGGTTCTTTGCCGGGTTGGTCAGCCGCAGCATCGCCTCCCGATACTTGTCCCAGTCCCAGGTCTCATCGGGGAAGGGCACCCCTGCCTCGCGAAAGCGGAATTTGTTGTAGTACAAGGCAATCGTGCCCATATACATGGGCACCGCGTACTGGCCCAGCTCGGGCTGATTGAAGTGCTGGCCGTTGAACCAGTTGTACTGGAGCTCAGCGAAGTCGGCGATCTGCTCTTTCTTCCAGTCGCGCTTGATATAGGGGTCGAGGTTCTCGGTGACACCGGCGCGTGCCCATTCGGGCAGGCAGGTGCAGCACTGGCCGGCCACATCCGGTCCATCGCCGGCGGCGAACTGGGTGGTGACTGCCGCGCAGCCGGGGTCGGGCAGGTTGCGCACCTTGATCTTCGGGAAGTGCTTGTTGAACGCCTCGACGCCGAGCGTCGACGCCTTCACCATTGGGTGCGTCTCGTTGCCCCAGGTGGTCCAGCGGATCTCGACTTCCTTGTCAAAGACCGGCGCCGGCCTGGCCCCCTCGGGAGCCGGCCCACCGGGCCGGCATGCAGAGGCGAGCGCCAGCGTCGCCAGCGACTCGCCCAGGCGCCGGAGCAAGGTCCGGCGTGTCTGGCCTGCAGTGGCCCCCTCCTCACCCAGGGCATCTCGAAGCACCAGCTTAGCGCCCGGTACCATCGTTGCCTCCTTGCTTCACTCAGCCTATCCTAGGATCTATGTCCTCTGCGCTCCTCTCTCAGGACTCAGCTATCTCGGACTCAGTTGTTTCAGGCTTCACCGCGCATGCCGCGGAGGCGATCGAGGCTGCGTGCCCGACCCAGCCACGGCGCGGCGCACCTGCTCCTCCCGTGGCCTGTGTGGCATAACAATCACCTGTCGTCTCTTGATGCATCATAGGACAGCGTGTTGCGCGTGTGCAAGAGGTATGGATGTGCTTTCCGGCATGCTATACTCTGCCGCGCTTGTGCGGTGATGCCACCGCAGCCGCCGGGGGCGGAGAGCGGGCGCAGCGGAGAACGTGCCCACAGCACCGCCTACTCCGCGGTACGCTGTGCATCTCTGATGGGCATTACGTATCGGACATTTTACGCGTACGTAAAAGATCTTATCTTCTATAGCTTCTCAGGTTTTATTTGTTTAATTCTAAAGTTAAGGAGGTCCAGCGCAATGGCAGGCCAGACTGACACCCGGCCCGGCTATGACGACACGCCGTTTCTCCCCGGCCAGCCGTGGCGGGTGCATGACCGCAACCGTCCCCAGCCGCGCGTGGTCACGCCCGGCACCGAGAGCACGCAGGAGCAGCCGGGCCGGCCGCCGTCAGATGCCATCGTTCTGTTCGACGGCTCCAGCCTCGCCGGCTGGGTTCACACCGACGGACGCCCGGCGTCTTGGAAGGTTGAGAATGGCTACATGGAGGTCGTGCCCCGCAGCGGGAATATCCAGACTACGGTGCACTTCGGCGACTGCCAGTTGCATCTCGAATGGATGGCTTCAGCTGAGGTGCGCGGCGAGAGCCAGGGGCGCAGCAACAGCGGCGTGTTCCTGATGGGCCGCTACGAGATCCAGGTGCTTGACTGCTACCAGAACCCGACCTACGCCGATGGCACCACGGCGGCGATCTACGGCCAGTTTCCACCGCTGGTGAACGCCTGCCGCCGGCCGGGCGAATGGCAGACCTACGACCTGGTATGGATCGCCCCGCGCTTCGATGGCGAGCGGCTGCTCTCGCCGGCCTTCCTGACGCTCTTCCACAACGGCGTGCTGGTACACTACCACCGCGCCCTCATCGGCCCGACGGCACACCGGCGCGTGGTCCCGTACACGCCACACCCGCCGATTGGTCCCTTGATGCTGCAGGACCATGGTGATCCGGTGCGCTTCCGCAACATCTGGTACCGGCCCCTGGATGCGGCGGAGCTGGGGCTGCGCTGAGCGTGCGGTACAGCCGGTACAGCCGGCCGGCTGTGCCGCGGCATCCGGGCGTGGCGCTTCCCATTGCTGCGCGTTCGGGGATGCTGGGCGGCGTGCACGCCGCCCAGCGCCCGCCTTGAACAGAAGACACGCGGCAGCCGACCTAATACGGCAGCGGCGTGTCGGGGTGCTCCTGAATGTAGTGGGCGAGGTGCACGCCGAGGTTCTCCTGCAACTGGATGGACAATCCCCCGTCCACAACGAGCGCATGTCCTGTGATGAAGGCGGCCTCATCCGAGCACAGGAAGACGATGGCGTTGGCAATGTCCACGGGACGGCCGCAGCGCCGCAGCGGGTATTGCTGCTCGAAGAAGCGCAGTCCCGCCGGATTGCGGTCCCACATCTGTGCCTGAATGCGTTCGGTGACGATGTGTCCGGGGCAGACCGCGTTCACGCGGATGCCCAGGGGTCCGAAGTCACAGGCCATCTGCCGGGTCATCTGCAGCACGGCAGCCTTCCCTGCTTCGTAGACGAGCGATTTGGGGGCGGCTAAGAAACCGTGCACCGACGAGACATTCACGATGGAGCCGCCCCCCGCGGCCTGCATGGCCGGCACAGCGTACTTGACCCCCAGGAAGATTGCCTTCATCAGCACCGCCAGGGCGCGGTCCCACTGCTCTTCGCTCACCTCGACTGCGCTGCCGTCGCCCCCGCCCAGCGGGTTATAGGCGTTGTTGACCAGAATGGTGAGCTTGCCCCACCGACGCACGGCCTCGTCAACCATGGCCCGCACGTCGTCGTGGCGGCCTACGTCCGCCACGATCACAGCGGCGGTGCCTCCTGCGGCGCGGATCGCGGCCGCGTTACGCTCGGCTGCTTGCTCGTCGATGTCGGCGATGAGGACGCTGGCGCCTTCTTCGGCCAGCCGCCGCGCTGTGGCGCCACCGATGCCCCATGCCCCCCCAGTGACAATTGCTACCTGTCCGGCTAGTCGCTGCATCGGAGCCTCCCTCCACGATCAAGGTGCTTCTCTCGCAGGCTGTGTGCACTCTTTCGCGATACGCCCGTAGCGTAGCATGTTCCGGTGTGGCTGGGCTTCCTGCTACACTAGGGCGAACCCTACCGCACACCTACTGCACAGAGGATACACTACCATGCCGGACCGCGTCCGTATTGGGGTCATCGGTACCGGCGGGATCGTCCGGGCCGTACACATCCCGCAGCTGCAAAGTCATGGCAAAGCCGAGATCGTTTGGTGCGCTGATATCAACCTCCAGGCCGCCCAGGAAACTGCCGGGCGCTTTGGCATCCCCATCGCCGGCACAGACTATCGCCGCTTGCTGGCCGAGCATCCAGTCGATGCCGTCACGATCGGTACCCCGCACAATGCCCATTACGAGGCTGCCATGGCTGCCCTCGAAGCGGGCGTTCATGTCTGCTGCGAGAAGCCTCTGGCCTTCAACCTGCGCCAGGCTGAGGAGATGGCCGCCGCGGCCAGGCAGCGCGGGGTAATTACCTTCGTCTGCTTCTCCTACTGGTTCGTGCCGGCCGCCCGGCTTTTGAAGGAGCTGATCGACGCCGGGGAGCTCGGTGAGATCTTGCACGTGACCGGCTACTACGCCCAGAGCTATGCGCTGGGGCCGGCGCCGCTGACCTGGCGCTTCCAGAAAGCGATCGCCGGCAGCGGGGCGCTGGGTGATCTCTGCTCGCATATCATCTCGCTGACGTACTGGTGGGCCGGGCCGATCGCCCGCCTGGTCGCCCAGCTCAAGACCTTCGTCCCGCAGCGGCCGCTGCCGGGCAATCCGACGGAAATGGGAACGGTCGACGTCGACGACGATGTCCAGTTGATCGGCGAGCTGGCCGGGGGTGGGCTGGTCAGCCTGGCAGCGTCGCGCACGTACGTCGGACGGAGCAACTACCAGCGCATCGAGGTGAGCGGCCGCGCCGGCGCCGCGGTCTACGACAACAGCACACCCGACCAGCTCCTGGTGTGCGTGGGCAAAGCCTGGCGAGAGCGACAGGCCTGGGCCGCGCTGCCGGTGGGCCGGCAGCACCGCCTGACCCAGATGCATGTTTTCCTCGACGGCATCCTCCAGGGCAAAGCCCCTGAAGAGGTACAGCCCAATTTCGCCGTCGGGCTGGCCGTGCAGCGCGTGCTTGATGCGGCCGAGCGCTCGGCTGCCGGCGGGCACTGGGTGGACGTCAGCCATCCGTAACGCGCGGCACAAATCGGCCCGGCACCCGGAAGGGCAAAAGCCTCCCTCGGGGGTGCCGGGTATGCGCTCGCTACTTCGGGTTTGTCTCACGAATAATGTTGAGTGCCAGCGGGACGATCTGCTCTACCGCCTGCTTGGCGGTCGTCTCGCCACGGAACAGCTTCTGCTGCTCCGGGTTGATCGCATCGCTCCAGATCCTGGCGTACTCCACCAGGGCGTGTGAGGGCGTGATGCGGGAAATCGGCACCGCGTCCACCACTACCCGCAGGTCGGAGTCCGTGAGCCCGGTCTTCTCCTTCTGGAGCCGCATCCATTCGCTTGACAGCGATTTGCGTGCCGGAAGAGCGCCAAGCTGGAGTGGCTTCAGCCGTTGCATCTCCGGGCTTTCCATGTGCTTGAGCAGCAACCAGGCTGCCTCCAGGTTCTGCTGGCCTTTCATGATCACCCACTGGTCGGCGAAGAACCAGTTCAGGCGCGGCAGGCTGGGTGGGGCCGGCATAGCTGCCACACCCCACTGGAAGCCGCGGATCTGCGCGCCGGTCGGAAAGAAGCCATTCGTGGTGGACATCATGCCCACCCTGCCGGTGAGGAAGATGTTCGGCAGGGTGCCGCGCAGTTCGCTGGCCTCCTGAGCGGTGGGCTGCACGTGGTACCTGTAGATCAGGTCTGCCAGGAACTGGAGCGCATCAATGACGGCCTGCTGGTTGGCCGGGAAGCGGCGCGGATCGGGATAGCCCGTCTCGTACGCCTTCTCATCGAACCAGTCGCCGCCAAAGATCTGTTCGGCGAAGCGCCCGGTGTTCATCACTGCGCCGAACTGGATGGTGCGGTCAGCCTCACGTTTTGTCAGCGCTTGGGCGGCCTGTAAGAAGCGCTCCCAGTTCCAGCTCCGGTCTTGCCAGTTCTGGCTGGGATAGGGCACGCGGTCTGTGTCAAAGAGGGTTTTGTTGAAAACCAGGATCTGCGGCCAGACATCGATGGGCAGGCAGTTATACTTGCCGTTCCACTTGCAGAATTCCAGCGGCCCGGTATAGAAGTCGCTGAGGTCGAATTTGTCTCGGTTGATCAGCGCGTCGAGCTCCTGGGTCAGGCCGCGTGCGGCGTAGAACCGGTACCCCCGGTTGGCTGCAGGAAACCACAGCGCCGGCGGCGTCCCCGCCGCGATAAGGGCATCGGTCTTGTCGTCATACGGGGCATCACCGGTGCCGATGACTCGCTCGACCTTGATCGTGGGATATTTCGCCTCAAACTGGCGGAAGATCTCCTCAAGGATATCAAGCTCTTGCTGGTTCGGGCGCAGCATGGCGATCAATTTCGCCTCGCCTGGTCCTTTAGGCAGCTCGCCCGGCCGGCTGCCTCCAGGGCGGCATGCGACATGGACGCCGGCGACGCTTATACCGGCGAGGTAAGACAGCGCGCTCCGCCGGCTCAGAGGAGTACGCATGTGTCCTTCCTCCTGCTGTGCGTATCTTCCTGCAACACCTACCTTCCCGGCGACGCTTGCTCGCCGAGCAGGAAGGTCTTCAGGTCAGTCTGTTGTCCCGACCAGGCATTATACGCCTGGGCATCGGGAACTGCGAGCACTCGAGGGAATACGCCGGCTCTGATCAAACAGAAGTACGGGTGCGGGGCGGCCCTCGAGGGGGACCGCCTGGACGGATAGCCTCCGCCTACTCGATGCCGTGCTGCTGCCGCCACTCCAGAATGCGGCGTGCCACCGTGATCACCGGAGCAACCCATAGCCGGTCGCGGGAGCGGGCCAGGAAGGCGCACACCTCGCGCAGGTCGACGTCGGCTACCGAGAGATGGCCCTGGTGAATGCCGTGGAAGGTGAGGATCGCCCAGCGGCCCTGTGCGGCCGCACGTTCAGCCAAGCCCACCATCTCGGCGCCCCACATCCGCTCTACAGGCCAGGACCACAGGTAGTGCAGATCGCAGGTAAGCGGGTGATTGGCCACCTCGCCCTTGCCTCGTGCGGCGATGAAGTGTCGCGCAATCACCGGCACATAGCTCTGCTGCTTCGGTCCGGCGCCGACGTGACACTGGTAGCAGGGATAGCAGAAGGTGCGCTCCTGTTGTTCGGGGATCGCTGCACGCAGCCGGCGCTCGGCCTCTAAGACGTCGCGCTCGATATCCTCGAGAGTCAGGTCCTCCAGCCCGCGGCCATCCCGCACGTCGCGGAAGGCGCGCGAGCACGGATGGGTCAGCGAGTGGTTGCCGATCTCGTGCCCGGCGCGGGCGGCCTCTCGCCAGGGTGCCAGACGCTCTATCCAGTCGTCGCCGCGAGGATTAATGTAGAACGTTGCCTGCAGCCCGAACTCGTTGAGCATCGGAATAGCGATCTCGAGCTGTGAGCGGACACCGTCGTCGAAGGTGAGCGAGACCGCCCCGGCACAGCCGTCCGGCCAGGGGGAGGGAAGATCACGCATGGTGACCGGAGCCGGCATCGGCACGTCCTCCTCAGAGCCTCATCGCGCCCTGCCCGTCAGGCGCCTGCTTTCCAGCCCCCATATGCATGGAGCGCTGCATTCAGCGAAAGTTCAGGCTATCACATAGCACGCTACGTGCTCCTGTGCAAGGGAGCACCGGCGTCAGGGCGAGAGCGACATGCACTGCTGGGAGGTAGCTTCGAGCGATCGCCGTCGCTGGGGTGGAACCGGCACGCCCCACTGCACCACCGCCGCGCCCCAAGAGAGCCCGGCGCCGAAGCCGACAAAGACGAGATGGTCTGACGGGTGAATCCGGCCCTGCTCCAAGGCTTCGCACAGGGCAATGGGGATCGAGGCCGAGGAGGTGTTGCCATAGCGATCGACGTTCACAAAGACCTTCTCCGGAGGCAAGTCGAGGCTGCGCGCCGCGGACTGGATGATGCGGATATTTGCCTGGTGGGGGATGAACAGGTCGATGTCCTCTAAGGAGAGGCCGGCCCGCGCGATGGCCTCGCGGGCGGCGCGGCTCATCACGTTCACGGCGAAGCGGTAGACCTCGCGGCCGTCCATCCTGATGTAGTGCTGCCGCGCGGCGACGGTGTCCGGCGACGCCGGCAGGCGGCTCCCCCCAGCCGGCACACAGAGCAGGTGTGCGCCGCTGCCGTCGGAGCCCAGTACCGTAGAGAGGACGCCGGCCTCACCGTCGGTCGCCTGCAGCACCACGGCTCCGGCGCCATCGCCGAAGAGCACGCACGTACTGCGATCGGTCCAGTCGATGATGCGCGACATCGTCTCCGCGCCGATGAGCAGGATGGTGCGGTGGTTCCCGCTGGCGATCATGTCGCCGGCCACGGCGAAGCCGTAGGCAAAACCTGAGCACGCTGCATTCAGATCGAAGGCGCCGGCGTTGGTGGCGCCGATGGCATGCTGTACCAGGCTGGCGACGGAGGGGAAGGCACCGTAATCAGGCGTAGAGGTAGCCACGATGACCATATCGATGCGCGCCGGGTTAATATCGGCGACCTCGATAGCCTCCAGGGCAGCGCCCAGCGCGAGGCTAAAGGTGGTTTCACCTGGTCCGGCGATGCGACGCTCGACAATGCCGGTGCGCGTGCGAATCCACTGGTCGGACGTATCGACGAGCCGCTCGAGCTCGAAGTTGGTCATGACCCGTTCCGGAACGCACTTGCCCCACCCGATGATCTGCGCTCGCCTTGCCAAGCCCCTTGCTCCTCCGGGATACTGTGTCAGGGTACGCTGGTACCGTGTGCCTGCGGGATAGGGTGTCGAGCCAGTGGTCGGCGGCCCCAGCGACGTGCACCAAACGCAACCCGCATTGATGTAACACCGCGCCTGCCCTGAAGTGACGCGCGACGGTGTGCCTGTCGAGCAGCGCCGCTGGAGTGCCTGCGGCCAACGTGCTTTGGCGCGCTTGGTACTCCGTGTTTTTGTGGCCTATAATCCGCGCCGGGGGTGGTCTGCAGCAGCACTTGCTGCCGTACACAGGAGTATACAGACAGCATGTGGCGCGGCCGGACGGTATCCGTCATCTTTCCTACATACAACGAGAAAGACTCCATTCGCGCGGCGATCCAGGAGTTCTTTGCCACCGGCGTGGTCGATGAGATTGTGGTGGTGAATAACAACGCCGTGCCGGGCACGTCCGAGGAAGTGGCCGGCACGGGCGCGCGGGAGGTCCACGAGCCGCGCCAAGGCTATGGCTATGCCATCCAGCGCGGCTTTCGTGAAGCCACCGGTGATCTCATCATCGTTGCGGAGCCCGATGGCACCTTCGTGGGCCGCGATGTGCTCAAGCTGCTGGTGTATTCCGACGATTTCGACGTCGTGTACGGGACGCGCACCACCTGGGAGCTCATCTGGGAAGGGGCCAACATGGGCATGTTCCTGCGCTGGGGCAACTGGGCGGTGGCGAAGCTGATCGAGGTGCTCTTCAACACCACCAGCCTCTCCGATGTCGGATGTACCATGCGCCTGATCGATCGCCGCGCCCTCGAGCGCATCCAGCCGTACTTCACGGTCGGTGGCAGTCACTTTGGCCCTGAGATGATGCTGCTCTCGCTGCTTCATGGGCTGCGGATCGTCCAGATCCCGGTCAACTATCGGCGCCGCGTCGGCCAGTCGATGGTCACCGGTGACTTCTGGAAGGCGGTGCGGCTGGGCCTGCGCATGATCCTGCTGGTGCTGGAGTACCGCCTGCGCAGCCTGTGGAGCCGTGACCCGCGCTTCGGACGCGGCCTACCGCCGGAGGTGCGGCGGCGCAGGCGTCCAACCGGCGATCCCATTCAGGAGAAGCTGACCTTATGACGCTGCTCCGCGTGGCCCTGGAGCAGCTTGCCTGCCCCGATTGCCGGAGCCCGCTCCAGTACGACCAGGACAAGGAAGCATCACTGCGCTGCCGGGGCTGCCGTCGCTGTTTTGCCATCCACGAGGGGATCCCGCACCTGTTCGCCCGGCACCCTGGGGGAATGCTCGTGGAGCGGACGCGCGAGCTCTACGATAGCATCGCCGAGGAGTACGACGAGCAGAGCATCCCGATCCATGTCGCCGCGCACTACCTGCGCAAGCGCGTGGCGTTTGTGCAGGCGCTCATGCCGCGCGGACGCCTGCTGGATGTCGGCTGTGGCACGGGGCGCCTGGCCGGACGGCTGGCCGCCTGTGGCTACAGCGTCACTGGGGTCGATATCTCCCACGGCATGTTGCGCCGTATGGCCCGCCTTACCCCGGCGGCGCCGGTAGCCGCCTATGGGTTTGCGCTTCCCTTCCCGGATGGGACGTTCGATGGCGCGCTCACCGTAGCGACGCTGCACCACATTGCCGACCCCCAGCAGGTCGCCCGCACGATCCAGGAGATGGTGCGCGTCGTGCGCTCCGGAGGTGTGGTGCTTATCTGGGACCATAACCCTTCCAACCCATACTGGCCGCTGTTGATGCGCCGGGTCATCCAGGACATCGGCATCGAGCGGCTGGTCCCGCTCGGCGAGATCATCGCGGCGCTGCGACCGCTGCCGGTGCGCGAACTGCGGGTGTGGCGGCTGGGCTTCGTGCCCGACTTCACGCCCCCACCGCTGGTTGGCCTGGCGGCGGCGCTGGAGCGTATCCTGGAGGCGTTGCCGCTGGTGCGGCGCGTGGCGGCGCACAACGTGGTCGCCGCGGTGAAGGTATAGGGGCGGCAGTCATGGGCGGATGGTATGCTCCGGTTCATTCCCAGTCACGGGAGGCGCGGCGCGGGCCGCTCTCTCTGCTGCTGGGCCTTGTCCTGCTCATAGCGCTGCTCACGGCGACGGCCTTGGTCTCCCTCTGGGTAGCCGGTGCGCCGGAACACCCGCTGCACGATATCACGCATTACAAATACTGGGTGAAGCTCGTTGCCGAGCGCGGGATTGCTGGGGGCTACTCCGGGGAATGGCCTCATACCTACGTTATCTATCCTCCGGCGATGCTGTACGTTTACAAGCTCATCGGCATGCTGCAGCAATGGTGGCCCACCGAACCGCCTGCCCTGAGCGCGCTGATGAGCATGGACCCCTTTGGTTGGGCTGTGTGGGGGCGGCCTCCCTGGGAGAGCTTTCTGATCAAGGTGCCGAATATCGCCGCGCACCTGGCCCTGGCGGTGCTGATTTACGCGCTGCTCTGGCGCTGGCACGGTCTGGCAGCCGCCGTTGTCGGTGCGACCTCCTACGCGCTCAACCCGGCGCTGCTTCTGGACGCGGTCTACTGGGCGCAACCGGACCCGTTCTACTCCTTCTTCCTCGTGGCCGCATTCGCCGGGCTGGCCGGGCGTCTTCCGGAGATCGCATGGGCGGGGATGGCTCTGGCGGCTATGGCGAAGCCACAGGCCTGGATCTACCTGCCGCTGCTGGCCTGGCTCTCGCTGCCGCGCCTTGGTCTGGGCGGCACGCTGCGCGGCATCACTGCGGCGGCGCTGGCGGTGGTGGCGATCTCCTGGCCGTTCGTGCGGGAAGGACGCGTCCACGAAGAGGTTGGCCTGGTGCGGGCTATCGCCAACGTCATGCCGGTGGTCTCTGCGAACAGTCACAACCTATGGTGGCTGCTGTTGCTCTACCGGCCGAGCCCATCCGGGGATGAGGCCCAGGCCATCGGACGCTCGGAGGTCGTATGGTGGCTGCGCCAGCCACCGGCCCCGCTCGAGCTCAAGGACTCTGTGCCGGCAGTGCCTCCGCTAACGTTCCGCGATGTGGCACTGCTCTTGATCGGCGCGGCGCTGGTGGCGGTATCGCTGCGCCTGGCATGCGGGTACACACCGGCCCGACTCTGCTCCGGCGCCGGCCTGCTTGGCTTTTCGTTTGTCATGGGGGTGACCGGAGCGCATGAGAATCACCTCTACGGGGTCCTGCCGCTCCTGGCGCTGGCCTGGCCGACGAGCTGGCCGCTGGCGCTGGTCTACGTTGTGCTGAGCTTTACCTTCTGGAACAACTTGGCACTGCACGATTATCTGCTGGGCGACCGGTATGCTGCGCTGCTGGGAGGCCCGGCAGGCGTCGATGCGCGTACGGTAACGTGGTGGAATGCCTGGCTGAACGTTGCGGCGCTGGTGCTCTGGGTGTGGGCGTTTTTCCTCGAGCAGCTGCCCCGCCATGCGCCGCGGCTAGTCCCGGCGTTCCGTCTACCGCGCCGCCTGCTGTGGCTCGGCGCTGCCGGGAGCTGGCTCGGTGCAGGGGCAGCGATCAGCGCTCTCGTCTTGCTGTTGGATAGAGAAGTAGTGACGCAGGTCTCCCGCTTCCTTCTACTGCTCGCTGCGGCACTGGGCATCGTCGCGCTGGAGCTGTCGCTCTTTCTCTGGCTCACGCGCGACCGTGCCGAGAGTGCGCGCAGGATGCCCCTGGCAGAGCGGACCGGCCTGTAGCCGTCGATGCGGCGCAGGAGCCTGTTGAGTGGGTACCATGGCTCACCTGTGGCGGCGCTGGGGCCGCCTGCGCATCAAGCTCCTGGGGCTTGCCCTGGCGGCCGCGCTCCCGTCTCTCCTGCTGCTCATCCTCAGCAGCGTGCGCGCGATCGAGCGCCAGCGGGAGGATGTAGCGATTGAGGCACAGCGCACCGCGGTGGCGGCCGCGCAGCAGGTCGCTATCATTGCCGATGATATGGAGCGCCTGCTCACCACGCTCGCACTGATGCAAACCGTCCGTACCGGCACGCCCGAGCAGCGCGATGAGCTCTTTGCGGCGCTGGCTCGTATCTTTCCTCAGGTGAACGCAATCTTCTTCCTCGACGAGCGCGGCCGCGAGCAGGGCATCTCGACTCATCAGCCGGGCAGCCCGCGCTTGGACGCTAGCCAGCGCGCATACGTCCAGGAGGCGCTGGCGAGCGGGCGGTTCACGCTCAGCCGCGAGCCACTCACTGCCCAGTCAACCGGGCGGCCAGTGGTGCCCATGGTTGCGCCGGTGCGTGACACTGACGGCAGGCTGATCGGCCTTGTCGGGGTGGGGCTGGCCTTGAGCGGGCTTCAAGATGCCTGGGCCGGCCTGCAGTTGCCCCCTGGAACGGTGGTCGCGCTGGTCCAGCGTGAGACCGGCGTTATCCTGGCGCGCAGTGTCGAGCCAGAGCGGCACATCGGGGAAAGGATCGCCGAAGACGGAGTGCGCCGCATCCAGGCAACCGACAGGGGAGTGTACGCCATCCACCACGCCGCGTTCGGGGAGGGCGCGGACCGGCTGGTGGGCTTCGCCGCTGTGCCGGGGCGGCCCTGGGTGGTTACCGTGGCGATCCCCTTGGAGGTTGCCGAAGCGCCATGGCGGCGCGAGCTCGTGCTGCATCTGTTGCTCGGGGTCTTTGCCGTCGCTGCCGCGCTGCTGCTGGCACTCCGGCTCAGCCGGGCCGTGGCAGGGCCGGTGCAGGCACTCGTCGAAGGTACCGCTGCCCTGGCCCGCGGTGACCTCTCACACCGCGTCCGGCTGCGTACCGGAGATGAGCTGGAGGAGCTGGCGGCCGGCTTCAACACCATGGCACACCAGCTCGAAGAAGCGATCCGGGAGCAGCAGGCGCGCATCGACGCTGCAACTGCGGAGCTGCGCGCTGCGCTGCAGGTGCGCGATGCCTTTCTCTCCATCGCCAGCCACGAGTTTCGGACACCGATCACGACCATCCTGGGCTACTCGCAGCACCTGGCGCTCCTGCTCGCAGAGGGCCGTCCTCTTCCCCCTGAGCGGCTGCGCCAGGCCCTGCAGAGCATCACCCGCCAGAGCCAGCGCCTGCGCCGCATGGTCGATGAGCTCCTCGACGTTGCGCGACTACGCGCCGGACAGCTTCCCCTCGTGCTGGAGCACACCGATCTTGCTGCGCTGGTGCAGCGCGTGATCGAGGAATTTCAGGCTACGCTCGATGAGCGGCACACCATCAGCCTGCGCGTACCGCCGGAGCCGGTGCTGGGCTACTGGGACGCCGGCAGGCTGGAAGAGGTGCTGGTGAACCTCCTGGAGAATGCAGTGAAGTACAGCCCGCAGGGCGGTGAGGTGCGTGTCGAGTTCACCCGGCAGGGCGAGCGCGTCTACCTGCGCGTGCACGACCAGGGCATCGGCATCCCTCCAGACCAGCTCGAGCGCCTCTTCGAGCTGTTTCATCGGGCGCCGAACACGGCCGGCGGGCGCACGCCGGGCCTGGGGGTAGGGCTCGCCATCGTCCGGGACGTGGTGGAGCGCCATGGCGGGCGGGTATGGGCGGAGAGCCCCGGCGAAGGACACGGCGCCACGTTCACGATCGAGCTCCCGCTCGACAGTCGTCCAGGCGAGCCAGAAAACGCGGTGAGCCGGGGCGCTCCTCTCCCGTGAACCGCTGAACGGCCTCTGAACGGCCTCAAGAGCCCGTTACAGGGGTGGTCGCTTGAGGTTGTAGAAGCAACTGCGCCCGGCATACGTTGCCACGCTGCCGAGTTCCTCCTCGATGCGCAGAAGACGGTTGTACTTTGCCGTGCGATCGGTGCGGGCCGGGGCGCCGGCCTTGATCTGGCCGGCGTTCGTGGCGACGGCAATGTCGGCGATCGTTGTGTCCTCGGTCTCGCCGGAGCGGTGTGAGAGGATGGCCGTAAACGAAGCCCGCTTGGCCATCTCTACCGCATCCAGCGTCTCGGAGAGGGTGCCAATCTGGTTGGGCTTCACCAAGATGGAGTTCGCCGCGCCGAGCTTGATGGCGCGCTCCAGCCGCAGGATATTTGTCACCAACAGGTCGTCGCCCACAATCTGCACGCGATCGCCGATGGCACTGCGCAGTTGCACCCAGGCGTCCCAGTCGTCCTCAGCCAACGGGTCCTCTAGCGAGATAATGGGGAACTGTCCAACCAGGTCCTCGTAGAAGCGGATCATCTCAGCAGCGTCCATACGCCGGCCCTCGCGCCGGAGCACGTAGAGCCCGTCCTGGTAGAACTCGCTGGCCGCGGCATCGATCCCCAGGAACACATCTTGTCCAGGGTGGTACCCGGCGCGCTCGATGGCCCGCATGAGGAGTTCGACCGCCTCGCGGTTGGTCGAGAGCGTTGGGGCAAAGCCTCCCTCATCACCTACCGTTGTAGCCAGCCCGCGGTCGTGCAGCACGCCGCGCAGCGCGTGGTAGATCTCTGAGCCCATGCGCAGCGCCTCGGCGAACGACTCCGCGCCGACCGGCAGGATCATGAATTCCTGCAGGTCGGTGGAGTTCTCGGCGTGACGCCCGCCGTTGAGGATATTCATCAGCGGTACCGGCAGCACACGCGCGTTGACGCCGCCGAGATAGCGGAAGAGGGAGATGCCCAGATGGGCTGCCGCGGCATGCGCGACCGCCAGCGAGACGGCCAGGATGGCGTTGGCACCCAGGCGGCTCTTGTTCGGTGTGCCATCCAGGTTGATCAACGAGAGGTCGATGCCGCGCTGGTCCAGCGCATCGGCGCCCTCCAGGTGATTAAAGATGGTCTCATTGACGTGCTCGACCGCACGCAGCACTCCCTTCCCGCCGAACCGCTGGGGATCGCCGTCGCGTAGCTCAACTGCCTCGTGCTTGCCGGTCGAGGCGCCGGATGGCACTGCGGCGGTGCCCACGGCCCCGCCTGAAAGCACCACATCAACTTCAATGGTTGGATTGCCGCGCGAGTCAAGGATCTCTCGCGCAATGATATCTTCAATGAGCGTCATGCTCGTTGCCTCTATCGTAGCCTTCGTAACCCTGGTGACCGCATAGTATGTACGTTGCCTGAAGTCCGGTGATCGATTTCCCATGATGGGCCGGTCGTGGTGAGCCCCTCATGCCGGCGCTGTCGGCATGGCTGCCGGCGTAACGGATCGTGTCCGCCGTGTCCTGCCGAGCGCGCCATACACCGCCGCATTCTAACACGCGGAGACGGGCCGGTTGAAAACGACGCTGGGATTTCAACGCCGGCCGAACTCGCGCTCGAGCTGGGCGTGGCTCAGGTGTACGATCGTGGGGCGGCCGTGCGGACAGGTACGCGAGAAGTCGCAGCGCTCGAGCTGCCGCAGCAGGGCCACCATCTCGTCATGGGTAAGCACGTCGCCGGCCTTGACGGCGGCATGGCAGGCGAGCGACCAGCAGGCGCGCTCGCGCCGCTCAACGTCGGGCACGCGCTCGTCGGCAAGCTGGTCGAGCACCGCGCGCAGGTACTCGACGGCCGCCGCTCCCTGTGCTGCCAGCGCAGCGGGCACCGCGCGCACCAGCCAGCTCGTCGGGCCGAAGGGCTCCAGTGCATAGCCGAGGCGTTCAAACGTCTGCTGCTCACCCTCCAGCCAGGCCGCCTGCGCCGGGCCAAGCTCCAGTGCCACCGGCTGTAAGAGGGCCTGGCTGGCGCCCGGCGCGCCGGGCGCCAGCAGCCGGCGGCGGAACTGCTCATAGAGCACACGTTCGTGCGCCGCATGCTGGTCGATCAGGTACATTCCGTCCGGGCCTTCGGCCACGATGTATGTCCGGCTGATCTGGCCCAGGACGCGGAAGAGGCCCGGCTCTTCCAGGACGCTCTCCGGGGCGAGCGCAGCGGCGCCCGGCTGGGCAGAGCCGCCTGCGCTGCCTGCCGCTGCTGTCCGGCTGGCCGTCCAGACATCCTCGCCAGATACCCGGCGCTCTGGCAGGGTGTCGTAGCGGACGGCGAGGCGCCCCGGCGGCTCCGTCCAGCTACCGCCAGCAGGCATCACGGCCGGGGTGAAGCTGCTGCGCACCAGGGGAATACCGGCGGCTTCGACAACGGCGCGGCGGACCGCGCGCTGCACTGCCGTGAACACCTCATGCTCGCGCAGGAAGCGCACCTCAGCCTTGCTGGGATGGACGTTGACATCGACCTGGTCATACGGCAGGCGGATATCCAGCACGGCGATCGGGTGGCGCCCGGCCGGAATGGCCGTCTGGTAGGCTTCCTCGACCGCTGCGGTGAGCGCGCGGCTCTGGATCCAGCGGCGGTTGACGAAGAAGAACAGGTGCTGCCGGCTGCCACGGTGCAGATCGGGCGGGGACACCACACCGCTCACCTGAATGCCGGCATCATCTTCATCCGGCTGGGGCAGCGGCAGCAGGCGCGCTGCCACCGCAGCGCCGAAGCAGCGCACCAGAGCATCCCGCAGTGAGCCATTCCCCAGCGCGCTGAAGCGCTCCTCGCCCTCGTCGCGCAGCGTGAGACGCACCTCCGGGTATGCCAGCGCCAGTGCGGTGACCAGGTGCAGAATGGCGCGGCTTTCGGCCACAGCGCTCCGCAGGAACTTGCGCCGCGCCGGGACGTTGAAAAACAGGTCACGCACCGTTACCTGCGTGCCTGGGGGAGCAGCGCAGTGGCCGCGCGCCACGATCGTGCCGCCCTCGACGCGCAGGAAGGCGGCGGCCGCACAGTGCCGGGGGCGGGAGACCAGCTCCAGCCGTGACACCGCGGCGATGCTGGCCAGCGCCTCGCCGCGAAAGCCCAGCGTAGCCACGGCCTGCAGATCGTCCGGCGTGCGGAGCTTGCTGGTGGCGTAGCGAGCGATGGCGAGCTCCAGCTCGTCTGGCTCGATCCCGCAGCCGTCATCAGCGACGCGCAGGAGCTCCGCGCCGCCGCCACGCAGCTCGATGCTGATAGTCGTGGCGCCGGCATCGAGGGCGTTCTCGATCAGCTCTTTGGCAGCGGAGAGCGGCCGCTCAATCACCTCGCCGGCCGCGATCTTCGCTGCGAGCTCGGGTGGGAGACGGTGAATGCGCATCGCCTCTGGCTCATTCTAACACATGGCCGGGGCCTGGGATTGACCTGCAGCCGCGCGCGTGCTATAACGGCCGGCGTCATGCGCCTGCGCGGCTTACGTGCTCGCTTCCTGGTGATGCTTGTCGTGGCGCTGGCGGCAGGCATCGTGAGCCTCGGCTCAGAGGCACCCGGCGGTGTTCATGCGCAAGCGCCGCACCAGACCCAGGACGAAGACCAGGTCACCCGCCTGCTTGCGGCGGCACGCCGGCGCGACGAAAAAGCGGCGCAATTGCGCGAGGCGATCCTTGCTGAGCGTGCCGCGGCGCAGCGCTTGCTCGAGGGCGAGCTGCGCTTGCGTGCCGTCGAAGAGCAGCGCAGCCAGGCGGAGCACCTCGTCCGCTCTATCCAGGAGCAGGTGCGCCGGCTCCGCCAATCCCAGACGGACCTGGACCTCGCCTCCAGCGGGATCGATCGCGCCCTGGCTGCGTGGCTGGAGACCGACCTGCGGGCCACTGTCAGCGGCCGTCTCGCTGTAGCAGCGCTGCTACGCTACCGCACCGAGGTCGTGACGCAGCGGCAGCAGATCGCGCTGGCGCTCGAGCATGCGCAGACCCATCTGGAGTTCGCCGAGCGCACCCTCCAGGACACAGAACGCGATCTGCCGGTGCTGCGTCAGCGCAACGATGCGACCGCGCGGGCCGTCGGCGTGGCCCGCGCACGAGCGCTGGCCCTGTGGGATGAGATCCGGAAGCTCCAAGAGGAGGGCGATTCGCTCTACAAGACCGTTGAGACCCTGCGCACGAGTAACGTGCAGCCGACCCCTGTTCCGGAGCGCACCGTCACAATAGCCGTGCCATCGCCGACCCCGACGTTCTGGCCGACCCCGATCCCCCAGCCGGGCAGCGCAGCGGCAGCGGGGCGCGCAACACCGACCCCAACTCCGACACCGACGCCGGTGAGCGCGCCGGATCCCGGCGAGCAGGCGGGCGAAGATGCGGGACAGGAAGCCAGCGCGTTGTTTGAGCGGCAGCGTCGCACGGAGCTGGAAGCCGCGCTCGCCGCGTGGGCGCGCACCACTATGGCTGGCTATACCATTACCAGCGGGTCGCTCAGCTTAGCGGTGCGCTCCGGCCCGGCCGCGACGGGCTCCATGGCAGATGCCGCAGAGCTGGTTGGGATGCTGACCGTCCCGCTGCGCGGCGAGCTGACCACCCTGTTTGGCGAGCCATCGCCTTACCAGAGCTTCCACACCGGCATCGACATCGGCGCGCCGCTCTATACCCCGGTGGTCGCGGCAGCAGACGGCGAGGTCACGTACGCCGGTCTGGCCGTGCCGGACAACCGTGAGGCCGGCTACGGCATGGTCGTGGTCATCCGGCACGGCAACCACGTCATCACGCTGTATGCCCACCTCGACGACCGTGTGCTGGCGACGCCGGTGAAGGTGGGAGACAAGGTGCGTCGGGGACAGATCATCGGGTTTGTCGGCCTGACAGGCCTGACCACCGGCCCGCACCTGCACTTCGAGGTGCGGATCAACGGTCAGCCGGTCGACCCACGGCCCCTGTTACGGGAGCGGCTGCCCTAGTAGCCTCCTCAGCAAGGCCTAGTGCTTACTCCATTCCTGCTCCCGCAGGACCTCCTTGAGCAGCCGCAGGCGCTCAGCCAAGAGCTCGTGGGCGGCTTCGAGGTCGCCCATCTGGATGTCCTGTTTGTACTCTTCCTTGAGTTCCTCGAAGAACAGACGCAGCAGGCGCCGCTCCGTGCGAGTATAGGCAGCCGGCATTGGCGAAAGCACGTGACCCCTCCATCGCGGTCAAGAGTGGAGCGTGAAGGCAGCACCGCCTCCACGCTTGTCTTTCCCATCATACCCGGCGTGCCGGGCACCGTCAAGGGAATAGTGCTAAAAGGGTAACGCTACGCTGCATGGACACAGGACGCAAAAACAGTCCGGCGCAGCGCCGGATGGCTGCACCGGACCGATCAGAAAGGCGACGCACCGCCCCGGCCGAGAGCAGGAACGCACATGTACACCGACCCGGCTAAGGACCCGGGGCCGGGTGGGCGCTCGGTTCCTGCGCATGTGCCGGCCCCGAGGGCGCTTCCCGCTGCCATGCTCGTGCCTGCTCCAGCAGGACGATCACCTGGTCGTCTGACACCTGCGAGAAATCGAGGTAGTGCGCGCCTACGGCGAAAAAGTCCTCAGGCGTGGCCAGGCAGACGACCTCGTCGGCGTCCTGGCGCAGCATCTGAATGGCTTCCGGTGGTCCTACCGGCACGGCCAGCACAAGCCGCGCGGGGCGCATCCGGCGCAGCGCACGCAAGGCAGCACGCACCGTCAGCCCAGTGGCGACCCCATCGTCCACCACCACGACAACCTTCCCTTCCAGGGGAGGCAAGCCCTTGCCACCGCGGTACCGCGCGCGCTGTTCCTGGATCACCGCCTGCTGGCGGCGCAGTTCCGCGGAGATATACTCATCGCCCACGCGCGCCAGCTCCATCGCCTCGCGGTTGAGTTCGACATCCCCGGTCTCAGCGACCGCGCCGATGGCGTATTCCGGTGTCCAGGGCGCGCCCAGCTTGCGGGCAATGAAGACGTCGAGCGGCCAGCCCAGCGCCCGCGCGACCTCAGAGCCGACCACCACCCCGCCTCGCGGCAGCGCCAGCACGATGCCGTCGCGGCCACGCAGATGCTTCAACGCCTCTGCCAGCATCCGGCCTGCACTACGCCGGTCTGGAAACGGTAGCTGCACAGTACTCATATCCTTACATCCCTCGCAGCCGGCGCGGCCGAGCGTGGTGACAATACTATCTCTTTCCATGATACTCTTCCTGCCGCCTGGGCGCCAGCACAGACAGCCGGAATGCCCCTACCCCGTGGCGAAGAGCGGCAGCCGTATCGTGCAACCGCTCTGGACCGAGAGAATGCCGGCCTCAAGGATCTCCTGCACGTCGCGATTCATCTGGGGTGAGCAGGGATCCTCGATCGGCGTATCGTTCAGGATGGCGTTGACGAAGTATTCCGGGCCGTTGCGCCGGCCGGCCGGCAGAGGAGGCGCCTCGATGAGCTCACCGCCTGCAGCAGCGTTCTCCGGCGTGAACAGCCGCAGCTGGCGGCTATTGACCACGGTGATCGCACCTTCGAGGCCGTTAATCACCGGACCGTACGACGGCTCCGGCACCGGGCGGGTCCAGGTGGCCTGGAAGATGCACAGGGCGTCATCGTAAAGCGCCAGCATCACCGCGTTGTCCTCAGCCTTCACCGGCTTTGCCAGCGTGCCGGCCAGCGCCGTCACCATTCGTGGCAGCTTGCGCAGGAACCATGTGGACACGTTGGCGCCATAGCAGCAGTAGTCCAGCAGAACTCCCCCGCCATCCTCCGGGCGGTACCACCAGGTGTTCAGATCGCGCACCGGACCGGCGTGGCCGCCGCGGTAAGTGATTTGGAAGATCCGTCCGATGCGTCCATCATCGCAGAGCGTGCGGGCATGGCGCAGCGCCGCGCTCCAGGCCGAGGGGAAGTTGCACATGAGCTTCACCCCCGCGCGGGCACAGGCCTGGATCATGCGATCGACCTCGATGAGCCGCGCCGCGAACGGCTTCTCGACCATGCAGTGGATGCCGCGCGCCGCGCACTCCAGCACGAAGTCGTCGTGCATGACGTTCGTGGAGCAGATCATCACCGCCTGTGGCTTCTGCTGGTCGAGGAGCTTCCGGTAGTCGGCGAAGAGGAGGTCGTCGCTCAGACCAAGCTGCGTCTTCGCCCGCTGCCGGTTCGCCTCGTCCGGGTCGGCAAAGCCGACGAACTCGGCCTGCTCGCACTGCAGGGCCTGCCGCATCAGGTCAAAGACGTGCATGTGTTTGGCCTCAATAGCTGCAATACGTATCTTTGCCGGCATCATTTCCTCCTTGCTTATCTATGCTTATTATCTATGCTTATCTATATACTTGCTTATCTATATGCTTATTTATTCATAAACGTGCTTCGGGTCTTCGTTTCGGGCGTAGAGCACCGATCGTCGGGCCTGTGCTCCCGAAAAGCCCAGGCTTTTCGGCGCGTTCGAGAACGTTTCCAGCAGTCACAGGCCTTCCCAGCCTTGTACACCGCCGGTCAGATACGCCACGCGCGGATCACGCACGGAAGCTCCAATGAGGGCCATCGGTCCGGCGCCGTGCCGCGGACGCGGCCCATTATAGCGCGCCTGTCCTCAGAGCATGCCAGGTTTCGCTTCTCCAAGGGTTCTCGGGTATGCTCTGGTATGCTCTGGATACACGATATCCGCGCAGCGCGAGCGCCACGCAGCCCGCGCCGCGGTGGCCCTGGGCGCGCCGACACCGCGCCGGAATGCCAGAAAACCAGAGCAAAAGAGGGAATCCATCGCATGACGCCAGAGCTGTCCATACGACGTGCCGGACCAACCACGCTGGAGGTTAACGGCCGGACCGTGGAGCTTAAAGTGCATATGGCCCGACTTACGTCAAGGTTTCCACCGAACTCCCTCGAGGCAGCGGAGGAAGCGTTGCGCACCGGCGCGGGAGTGGTGGAAGTGGACATTGTGGCACTTGCCGACGGCACGTTCCTGGTCACGCACGAGACCCGCCTGGGCCGGGCCATCGCCGGCGATCCGCAGGTCCTGATCGCGCAGCTCACGCGGGCGGAGGCGCGCCGGCTGCGCTTTCGCGACGCCTCGGGAGGGCCGCCATTGCTGGAGGAGCTCGTAGACCTGGCCCTGGCGATCGGCGGGACGACCCGCCTCCATCTCGATCTCAAGGAGTGGCATGCCCTGCCGCCTGCGGCGGTAGCCTACCTCGCCGGCCAGGCAGCCCGGCTCAACGGGCGCGCTGTGGTGGGCAGCGCAGCGGACTGGAACCTGCAGCGGATACATGCTGCTGCACCGCAAGTGACGCTCGGCTACGACCCGCTGTTGCGCCTGGACTACCGCGATAAAGTGCGGCCGGACGCGGTACCGTCCTATCTGGGCCGGCATGGCTATCTCGATGACGATCCGATCGCTCGGGTAGAAGGCTTGAGCGCCGCAGAGTACCTCGAACAGCGTTTTGCCGCCCTCACCTGCCTGGTGCCGCGAGCACGCGAGTTCTATGTCCGCTGGCAGGTTCTGCTGCGCGCGGCCGACCAGGGCTTCGACCTGACCGGCTTCCTGCATGCACGTGGCCTGCGCGTCGATGCATGGACGCTGGACCAGCCTGACGAGCCCGCGCTTGCCGTGGCGCGCCGTCTCCTTGCCCTGGGAGTAGACCAGCTCACCACCAACGCGCCGCTCGCCTTTGCCGAGGCGCTGACGGAGCAAGACGACGCCGGGCGGGGTGAGACGGTCTCCAGATGAGACAGGCGGGAGACGCATAGTCCCGTGTGGTATCAGACGCACTATTAATGATACTAGCGCAATAATAGAACTCAGAGAAGAGAACTTAGAGAAGAATCTCGAGAAGAGTGCAAGGAAGATTTCACTGGATTGGGTAGGGTTGAAGAACAGACTGCGCAGAAGGCAGGAAAGGAACGGAAGCAATGACGGTGCAACGCGAGGCACTGCCGCTGTTAGGCATCACCATGGGCGACCCGGCCGGGATCGGTCCGGAGGTAACGTTGAAGGCGCTGGCTGAGCGCGAGGTGCAGGAGTGTTGCCGGCCCCTTGTGATCGGCTCGGCGAGCGTGCTGGAGCGCGATCTGGGTTGGCTGAAGCTCCCCCTGCGTATCGCGGCGCGGGAGCGCGTGGCTGAGGCAGAGTTCGCGCCGGGCACGGTGGAGGTGCTCGATCTCAAGAACATCGCCCCCGAGGACTTTGAGGTCGGCAAGCTCTCGGCCGCGGCCGGTCGGGCTGCGATGGAGTACGTGCTCAAAGCGTTTGAACTCACGCAGGCCGGCGCGATCGACGCCATCGTCACGGCTCCCATCAACAAAGAGGCCACGGCGCTGGCAGGCTACAAAGATATGGGCCACATGGAGCTGTTCGCGCGGCTTACCGGCACGACCGAGCAAGCGACCATGCTCGCTACTGGCAACCTGCGGGTCGTGCACATGACCACGCACTACTCGCTGCGCGAGGCCATCGAGAAGGTCACCAAGGAACGGGTCTTGCAACGCATCCGGCTGACCGATCGCACCTTCAAGAGCTGGGGGTGGGACCGGCCGCGCATCGGCGTGGCGGCGCTCAATCCCCATGCCGGCGAAGGCGGGCTGCTGGGCACCGAGGAGATCGAGCACATCGCGCCGGCCGTGCGCGAGGCGCAGGCCGAAGGGATCGACGTGAGTGGTCCCTGGCCGGCAGACTCGATCTTCAATCGGGCGATCCGGGGCACGTTCGACGTGGTCATCGCCATGTACCACGACCAGGGCCACATCCCGGTGAAGGTGCACGGCTTCGAGCGCAGCATCAGCGTGGCGCTGGGTCTGCCGTTCATCCGCACCTCAGTGGATCACGGCACAGCCTTTGACATTGCCGGCAAAGGCATCGCCAACCACGAGAGCATGGTAGAGGCAATCAAGCAGGCCGCGCTGCTGGTCCGCTCGGCCCAGCGGGTGAAAGCATAAGCCACTCGGACGCCGGGCAGACGCGGGCGGGAAGGCCGCCGCGGGGGCATGTGCCCGGCGCACGATGCCTCATTGCACCCGCACCGCCGTCACGATCAGGCGGTGGGTGTAGACGCCGTCGGGCACGCAGGTAATGAGCGTGACCTGCTCGCGGTCGGTCGGGTCCATCACGCTGACCTCCTGCGGAAGCACGACGCGCGTTGATTCGACGCGGTACAGGTAGGGCTGCGCGGCCGTGAGCAGGATCACGCCGTGGCCTGGTTGCAGCTCAGGCAGCCGCTTAAACACAGCCCCTTCGTTGATGCTGCTGATGTGGCCGGAGAGGACGATGTTGCCCCCCTCGCCGGGGTTTGCGCTGCCGGCGTGGTGTCCGACGGCGAAGGCTGCCGTCTCCCACTCCAGCTCGCCACGGGCATTCGTGCGCACGTTTAAAGCAACGACCTTTGCGTCGACCCCAATTGTGGGGATGATAATGCGTTCCGGCGGCAGGCGGCGCACTGCCGGAAGCCCGCCCGGCCTCGGCAGGGGGACGACGCGCGCAGCCTGCCGCACCGCCTCATCGCCTGGGGCAGACGCGGGTGCGGTACCGGCGGGCTGGGCCGTCGCCGTCGCGCCTGGTGCCGGGCCTGCCTCGATCGCGTCCGGCACTCGCGCCGGAAGTTGCACCGGCCTCTCCCGGCGAATACGGATCGTACACGCGGCGATGGCCATCGCCGCGACTGCCTGCACGGGAGTGAGCAGCACGCGCCGCCGCGTGGGCGGCGCGTACAGTGCCGGCCTGTTGTGCCGGGGCAGTCCCTGCTCCTGCATCTGTTATCCCCCCTATTGACAGCAGGTCACGGTGTTTAGCCGGTCTGGTCCAGGCACAGGCTGCCGGGCGCCGGCGCGGCCGCGGCGCGGTATGCGTGGAGGGCGCGCCGGCCACCGCGTAGCGCCTTGAGTTCGTCCAGCGTGTGGGTGCGGACCTGCTCTAGGCGCCGGCGCGTGATACCGTCCAGCTCCTGGGCCTCACGCAACAGCGCGAGGCACTGCTCCCGGACGGCAGCGCTTGGAAAGCCGGCCTGAGCGAGGGCGGCCAGGAGCTTTGCTCGCTCCTCTAGCAGAGCCACGACCTGTGACTCCTCGCCGTCTACGGCTTCCTGCACTGCCCGCGTCGTGGAGAGGATAGCCCGGCAGAGCCGGAGCGCATCCGGCGAGGTTTCCGCAACCTCATGGGCATACCGGCAGAGCTGCGGGGCGTGGCTTATCGTGGCATCACCGGACATCCTGGCCTGCGCCATCGGTGTTCCGCGCTCCTGTATTCAGCGCCGCACGGCCGCGGCAAGCTCACGGATCGCGGTCTCCGCGGCCTGCGCCTGGGAGGCCAGGGCGACGGCCTGCTGCCACGCGTCGCACAGTGCTCGGAGATGAGCTAATACCTCGTCGAGCGGCTCGACAGATTTGCGGACGTTCGCCTCCACGAGGCGGCGGTGCATGTACTCGTAGATGCATGCCAGCCGTTCGGCGATCTCGCCCTGTTCGAAATCAAGGGTGCTCAGCAGCTCAGTAACGATGTCCTGGGCGCGCAGGAGGTTCTCATGGGCGGCCTGGTGATCCCCTGTCATCAGCGCCTGGCGCGCTCGGTTGCTGAACGTGATCGCGCCCTGGTAGAGCATGACCACCAGGTGGCCGGGCGAAGCCGTCTGCGCCTGCACTGCGCGATACTGCTGGTACGCCTGCCGGTAGGCTGTGCTGAGCATCCTGCCTCCTCATCCGTCCCGGCGCCACAGAGCCAGTCCGGTACTGGGTTTATGGTGCTGTGCTGCCGCCTTGTCGGCGGAGCACTCCATGAGAGATTATCGGCAGACGTGGCGAGGCATTGAGGGCGGAAACGGCGAGGGCTCCGGCTGCTGAGGCCCGGCCGTCGGCCTCGGGCATCACGCACACCGAACAGTGCTGGGAGGGGAAGCGGGCACAGCGCGGCACGCCCTTGGCCCGCTGTGCTGCGCTTACGGCGTGATCAGGGTGAAGGTGACGCGCTCCGCCTGGGCAATGGCCCGGGGGTCGGTGCACTCGCGGCAGAGCGGCAGCACAGCGCCGACAATCAACCGGTCGAGCGGGATGCCGAACTTGATGATATAGTCCTGCACCGCGCGGGCCCGCTCCAGGGCGAGGGCGGCCACCTGCTGCTCGGTCAGGCCGCGGCTGGCCGGCCAAGCCGCCGAGCCCTCGATCTTCAAGTACGTGCCCACCGTGTTGCGTAGGACCGGAACCACGTATTCCTGGATGTCCGCCTGCGCCGCGGGGCTCAACCGCGCGCTGCCCTCTTCAAAGACCACCTGCTGTACACCCAGCACGACCACGGTAGTGGCGCGGCCAAGCTGGGCCTCGGTCAGTTTGGGCACCTCGGCTCGAGCGGTAAGATGAAACGTCGGATTAATCGGCGGGCGCGTGGTCAGCAAGCTGCTCTGTTGCGCAGAGCGGCGCACGAACGACGGCTCAAACATCGCCGGCACCTCATCTTCACGGAGGATACGCACCGGCATACGGCCGCCGCTGGCCCACACGCTCTGCGCGTCGCGAAAGCGGCCATACAAGAGCGGCAGGTTCTGGTCGGAGAAGACGTTCTGATTATCAGCCAGCGTTGCCTGAGCGAACTCGCTCAGCGCTGCCTTCAGGTCCTCGCTGCTTGCGACGCCGGTATACTTGCTGCTCCAGCGTGCAATCGAGGCGGCAGCCCGATCGGGCTGTTCGATGACCATCTTGTTCGCCTCGAACCAGGCATCATGGAACGCCTGCACCGCCTCGCGCTTGGTCTCCAGGGCGCGCTTCCCCGTCACAATGACGTCCAGCGTCACGCGGAATTGCTCCGAGGTCATCAGCACCTTGGCGTCGGGTCGGCGCATCGCCTGCTCCAGGTCCTCGCTGGTCCAGCCGATGACCCCGTGCGCCTCGCGGGCAAGAAACCGCCGCACCGCCTGGTTCAGATTCTCGTGGCCGAACCTGATCACGCGTTCCGGGGGAATGCCGGCCACGCGCAGCATGTAATACAGCAGGAACTCCGACACACTGCTGTCGGAATAGGCAAAGGCCTTGCCCTCCAGGTCGTTAAAGGTGCGCACCGTACTGGCCTCGACCACGGCCTTGTCGGCGCCGGCGGACTCGCCGATAATCGCCGTAATCTTGCCCATGTCCGGGTGGCCGTACAGGGCAAAGGTATCCATCGTCGTCAGCATGACATCGAATCCGCCGTTCTGCAGCAGCTCCGCGCGGCGCCATTCGGCGAAACGGTTCTTATCCTCGATATCAAACGGGATAAAGCGCACCCCCAGGCCGCGTTTCTCCGCCAGCTTTTCCTGATAGAGCAGGACCACCGGGGCGTAGGGCGGGAATTCCTTATCAAAGGCCACGGTGACATAGCCCAGGCGGAACGTCCCCTGGGACTCCGGCACCGGCACCTCCGAGCGGATGCCGCCGTCCGGCATTGGGGTGGTGCGGCCGCCCGGCCCCGCTTGCGGAGTGGATGGGACAACGTCCTGACCGCCGGGCTGGGGTGTGGCCGGCCGGGGCAGCAGCTCCGCAAAGCCGCGCGGCCAGCGCAGCTGCGGCGGCGGGACGAGCCCCAGAGCGATCGCGCCGCCGTAGACAAAGAGCCCCAGGATCAGCAGCGCAACCAGGACATTTCCCCACTTAATACGCCCGTTCATTGGGCATCTCCGTTCCTGGGCCGTCGGGCCGGCGCTCTGAAAGGCACCGCCTGCACAGCCAGACGGCACGAGCATAGACGGCGTCGGGTAGCGCCGACCCCTCTGGAGGAGAGCATCGAGCAGCACCACCTCGCGGGGTGCGGCAGACCGCCGGGCGCCTACGAGCGCGGCTGCTCCTCCGGCGTTGTCGTCGTAGCCTCGGAGGCCGCAGCCGTTGTGCTCTGGGATGTGCCGGCCGGGGCCGCCGTCGTATCCAGGGTGCTGGGCGTGTAGCCGACCTCAGCGAAGAGCTCGTGCAAGTTCGCCCGTCCCTTGGCGCTGATCTTCTGTTGCTCAGCCAGGCGTTGCTCGCGCTGGCGGGCCAGCAAGCGATCGGTCAGTTCACGGCGGGCCTCCAGCTTGGCCTCGCGCTTGCGCAGCGAGCTACTGATCTGTTCGCGCATATTGTCGCGGTCTTCCGGGATCATGGAAGCCAGCTTCTCGCGCATCTCCAGCGAGCGCTCACGCAACTGGGCCATACCGGCGCGGCGGGCCAGCCGGGCGTCCTCACGGGCGAGCCGGCGCAGCTCAGCCACGCCCTCTTCGACGATTGCAAACGCCTCCTCCTTGTCACGTAGCGCCGCTTCTTTTTCTTGCTGCAGCATAGCCAGGTGTTCTTCGGCCTCGGCCAGCTCTTCGGCGAGCTGTGCAGCGCGGGCGAGCTCCCGCTGCTCAGTCGCGACATCGCCGCGAGCCTTGGCTGCGTTGGCGCGGGCGACCGCCTCGCGGGCCTGAGCGCGCAGGTCCTCGACCTCGACGATCGCCTCGCCGATATCCATGGTCAGCTCCGCCGCGTAGGCGCCGATATCTACTGCCAGCATGCGCTGGCGCTTGAGGTCCTCGGCGCGCCGCTGGCGGTCGTATTTCAGGCGGCGCTCGATGCTGAACCGCTCGTCGGTGCGCTCGACGAAGATGTTGGTCAATAACCCCAGCCATTCACCGATCTTGCGCAACAGAAACATGCCCGCCCTCCTGTCTCAACGCTGGTGGTGGCCCCGGTGCCGGGCACGCCCCGGCGCATGCATCCTGCGACCCATCACTGCGCCGGCACTACCCATCTTCTGCGGTAGAGTGTACAAGGCCCGGCGTGCGAATGCCAGACGGTAGACCGACGGCTCTAAGACAGCGCGGTGACAGTTGGGCGCTCCGGCCGGGGAGGCGGGCCTCAGCGTGCCGGCGGGCTGCCGTGACGCCAGGGCGTGATCCACTCCTCCTTGATCTCCAAGCCGAAGCCCGGCGCGTCCGTGGGCGCGATGGTGCCGTCCTGCGGCACCGACAGGCCCGGCAGGCGCACAACCTCTAGAGGATTGGCACCGCTGCCAGAAAGTACGAGCGCAGCGTCAATCTCCGCGGCGTTCTAGTTGCGAGGCTGAGGAATTCCCAGGTTGATGTTAGGGGGAGAGGTACTGGGATGCAGCTGGGTGAGGTTCGCGACGCCTGGTTCAGGGCCATGTAGACCGAGTGGAGAAGCCCCGACAGGAAGGTCTTGTGGGGAAGCACGCGGACGCCTGAGGCAGCCTGGCAGTACCTGCGGGTGTTTGTCGCTAAGGAGGCCCAGCAATACATCACCGACGGCTGGGGCTCGCGCGGGGCGAACCAGAAGACCTACGAGACGTGGCTGCAGCGGAATGCCGGCGGCAGGCCTGCCGCGTCGGCCCTTCCACATGCTACGCCACACGGCCGCCAGCCTGCTGCTGGCGCACGGGGTGGACATCCGCGTCGTCCAGCAGGTGCTTGGCCACAGCCAGATCAGCCTGACGGCCAACCTCTACGCGCATGTCCTTCCTGCCTTGCTCCAGGACGCTGCAGCACGCATGGACGCCGTGCTGGCCCCCCAGAGCAGCACGCAGGACGGTAGCCTGGCCAACATCCCAGACGGTGCCTGAGGCAGCGTCCAGTGGTGTCGCTCCCGTTGGTGGTCAGATTGGTGGTCAGCCGGCGGGCGGGAACCGCTCTGCCAGCCCAGGGGCCACTCGATAGGGTGGTACTGTATCTGAAGAACGCAAGATATGGGGTGAGGGCGGAGGGATTCGAACCCTCGACCAACGGATTAAAAGTCCGCTGCTCTGCCGGCTGAGCTACGCCCTCAGCTGCACGGCACCCCAGCGCCACGCAACGCACTTTATTGTAGCACACGTCACAGCGTGGAGCCGGATACTCCTGCCTGTTCACTGTTGGGGTTTCGGCCTCTGGCATCTCTCGCTTGGCCAGCTCAAGCCGCTCCTTTCCGACCGCTTGTCCAGTGCGACAGCAATAGCATCGACGCGAGTTAATCGTCTTGCTCCCATTCCCCGCGTCACTGGCCTGACGGTGCGGGCGAGTCTTCTCTCCGTGACCTGGGTGTTGTTTTGGACGAAGGATAGCGGGGTCGGTGTGTTTGCCATCAAAGAGCGTGGAAGGGCGGCTTCAAGACGCCTAGGACTGGAGGCTGCCGGCCTGTGCGGGCTCCAGGCTCTCTGTCTAAGACCGGCGGCGCGTACCGCCGGATCATGTCCTCCTCGATCGTCTGTTTCGCCTTGCCCGGTGATCCGGCGAGCTGGGCTGTGCTCTGGCGCGTTCCTGGCCCTCGAGAACGACCGAGCCCTCTGAAGGAACTGCGAAAGTCAGCGTTTCCCCATAAAGAGCGAACCATGTGGTGGAAGTACCCTGTCGTACGTCCTGTGCAGCTACGTTCAGCAACAGCTCTTTAGTTCGGCACCCTTGAAACGGGTCGTCGCTTTGAAGGGATTTGCTTCCGGATGCTGCCCAGAAGCTCCGGAAAACTTTCAGTACCCTTGAAACGGGTCGTCGCTTTGAAGGATGTTCTGGATGGCGCAGTGGGAAATCCCCTCAATCGAACACTTTCAGTACCCTTGAAACGGGTCGTCGCTTTGAAGTTGTCCGGAATGTGGTCTCGATTTGGATGATGTCGATATCGCTTTCAGTACCCTTGAAACGGGTCGTCGCTTTGAAGTCAACTTCCATTCCATCATGTCCGTTAAGCAGAGAATTCTTTCAGTACCCTTGAAACGGGTCGTCGCTTTGAAGGCTCAAGCAGCAGTCTCGTCAACAGTATTAGCTATCTCTTTCAGTACCCTTGAAACGGGTCGTCGCTTTGAAGGTCCCGCAACTCCATTGGCAACGCTGAGATTACAGCGTTTACCTTTCAGTACCCTTGAAACGGGTCGTCGCTTTGAAGGTGGTGACAAACCATATTCGGCGCATGCGCAATGTGCACTTTCAGTACCCTTGAAACGGGTCGTCGCTTTGAAGGAATGTGCGCGTAAAGCTGCTCGTTGACACGCTGAAACTTCTTTCAGTACCCTTGAAACGGGTCGTCGCTTTGAAGGTGGCCGGTCGTCGTGGCAGCGCTCGGCATCATCTCGTCTTTCAGTACCCTTGAAACGGGTCGTCGCTTTGAAGGCTGCCACACACTGGTGAGGATGGCCATGGCACGCGCAAACTTTCAGTACCCTTGAAACGGGTCGTCGCTTTGAAGGCTGCCACACACCAGCGGCTGGAGTTCCACCCCCTCGCCTTTCAGTACCCTTGAAACGGGTCGTCGCTTTGAAGGTTGGGTGGCAAAATAGGGGCGTCGGCTTTCCCGGACCCCTGGGCCGGGCTATCCGGCCGTGTACGGTTATTCTAGCGCAGTTCTCCCACCGCGGGCAAGCACCCTGCCCCCACTCCCGGCGAAAACCTCTCTATTGCAGCCACCCCCGCGAGGTTTTCGCTCGATTTGACCTCTATAAATGCATCCCACCAAGAGACCAACGCTGCGATTCTCGGAGCCGACAGAGGCCGCGGCCTGCCGGTTTTCGCCACCCGCACGGCACTGCCCGAAGCCCCGGCTGTCTGATAAACCCCGCAGCACTCTTCGCTTCGCTCTATCCGTCACTGCTACTTTCAAAACTAATGAAAAATCAGGGTCACGCAAGCGTCGGCCGGCTAGGCGTTCTTCCACTCTTCCCGCCTGTGCCTCCACACCCCCGCTCTGCATGTGGTGCGGATGTGTCCTCGCCTGTTTCCAGAGCTCTCCGGTCCCGCAGCCGGTCCCGTAGGTGCCCAACCAGTGGGTCAGCCCCCACATACCCTCGCCCGCTTCCGGAGCCGTTCGACCCCGCAGCCGGGACCCTCAAGTCCTCGCCGGAGCATGTGCACGTCCGCAGCCGGAGCGCGACGATCAGGTCGCCTACCCCATGACTTGACGTTGCGTGTATAGTGGAGCGGGACGGCAGTCCTCCCTGAGAGCCCCGGCCCTCTACCAACGTTCGAGCGCGGCCCGCGCAACCGGCCGGAATACCTGCTGCGCGGCACTGGTGGTTCGTTGAGGCGCTCGGTGAGTTGAAGTGCTTGTTGTGAAACGAGCGAACGACTGGGACAAAGAAAAAACAGAAAAACGAGGAGCACGAAGTGCCGCGCGTTGATCGCTTCGTCCTGGGTGTGTCGGCTCTGGTGCTGCTCCTGATCGTGCTGGCCGTGGGCAGTGTGGCCCTGGCGCAGCGCCGCGAGCCGCCGCGCATCGCCGACACCAGTCCAACCGGCGTGGTGTACAACTACCTTGCTGCGCTGAATCGCGACGAGTACGACACTGCCTACAGCTATCTGTCAAGCCAGACACGAGCTTGGATCTCGCGCGAGGAGTTCCGCCGACGCGCCCCAAGCCCGGCCGCCGGCCCGGCGGCCGGGTCCACCAGCGTGTCGCTGGGCAACGAGCGCATCAGTGGCGATACCGCCCGCGTGACAATTACCATCACTACGTTCTACCCGAGCGGGCCGTTTGGCGGCAATGAATACACCCGCACCCATGAGGTTACCCTTGTGCGTGAGGCCGGTGTATGGAAGATCGACGCCCCGCGTGATGCAGCGTACCTGCTTTACCCAAGCCGCTTTTGAGGCCGCCAGGAGGTAGTGCCCGTGCTCGCCGTCCGCCGCCTGTATGTCTATGGGGTGACTTTCGCCGCCCAGTGGGTCGTGCTCACCGGCCTGGCGAACCTGCTGCGCGTGCTAGTGGAACTGGCACTCGGCCTGCCCTCGCCTGACCCGTCATTCCTGGCCGCACCCGAGTACTTCCGCCAGCGCGTCAGCCTGTTCGGCGCACTGCTGCTGGTCGGGACGCCGATCTGGGCCGGTCACTGGTGGGCGGCGTCACGCCTGGCGGCCCCAGATGATCCCGCCGGAGCCGCGGAGCGCCGCTCGCTCGTGCGCCAGGCATATCTGTACGCCTCTCTGCTGGGCGCCGCCGGAATCGTCGCGTTCCAGGCCATCGCTGCCATCCAGGGGCTCCTCGCCGTGTGGCTGGACCTCCCAGGGCCGCGAGGCCCTGCCCTGAGCGCAACTGTGCTGGGCAAGCTGTTCTGGTGCGCTGCCGCTGCGGCGCTCTGGGGGTACCTGTGGCGTCTGGCCCAACAGGACCGCCGTCGCTCTGGTGAGCAGCCCGGCGGCGCGCTGATCCGCCGTCTTGAGGTGTTCGCCGCAGTATTCATTGCCATGCTGCTGATGGCCGTCGCTGCAGCGGGCTTGCTCTGGCTGGCATGGCGTGCTGTGTTCGAGCAGCCCACTACGGTGTCCCTCGGGGCGCCCTGGTGGGTGAGCCCCCTGGCTCGGTACATCCCGGCCGTGGTGGTGTGGGCAGCCGGCTGGATGGTGCACTGGCGTATCGCAGAGGGTTGGCTGGCGCAGCCGGAGCTCCAGGCACAAGAACGCCATGCACCCCTGCGGCGCCTCTTCCTCTATCTGGCCGTCTTCATCGCCGTCGCTTTCACGCTGACGAACCTCAGCCGGCTGCTCTATGGCTTCCTGCTGGCCGCTCTGGGCGATCCTCGGCCCGGTGGACAGCCGCTCCTCCTCGGAGCAGGAAGACCCCTGAGCTGGATCGCGGTATTTCTTCCCCTGTGGTGGTATCACTGGCAGGTGCTGCGTCGCGATGCTGCAGCGCTGCCGCTTGGCGAGCCTCAGGCGGGCATCCGGCGCTTATATGTTTATCTCATGGCTGCGCTGAGCCTGGCGTTCCTTGCCACCGGCCTCGGGCTGCTCTTTTCTTCCCTGGTAGATATTGCCGCGGTGGACGTTGTCACGGCGGGCCGTGGCCCCCAGCTCAGCGATGCCTCCTTGCGTGCGAAGGTGAGCTTCGCTGCGACGTCGGTGCTGGTTGGCCTGCCGGTGTGGGGCTGGCACTGGGGCACGGCGCAGCGGTTCGCCGGGGATGTCACGCAGGGCTGGCTGGAGCGCCGCTCGCTGTCCCGACGGATCTATCTGTATCTCGCCATCTTCGCTGCCGTGGTGACGATTCTCGGCGCCGGCGCGGCGTTCCTGTTCCAGGTGCTCAATGCCCTCCTGGGGGCACGGGTTGATGTGGCGTACTGGCGCGTGCTGGGCAATGAGCTTGGGGCGGTGCTGGTGGCTGCCGGCATCCTGGCATACCACGTGCCGGTGCTGCGCGCGGACCTGCAGGCCACGCCGGCTGCGACCGTGGCGCCGGAAGCCGCGCCGGAGCGGGTGCGCCTGGTGCTTACCGTCGAGGTGCCGACAACGGTGGAGCGCTCAGCCGTCGCCGCACAGGTAGCCCGCGCGCTCGGCCCCGACGGGCGCGTGCTTGACGTTGTACGGCAAGCCGGCACTGCCGCCGATACGAAGTCCGACGATGCCGGGACAACGCCGGCTTGAGGCCGGCTTAGGCGGCCGCCAGCAGACCGCGCACGTGCTTGCCTGCCTGCCGCACGCCTGCTTCGACGGCAGCACCCAGGCGCATGCGCCGAGATCCCGCCCGGCCGGCCGGAAGCTGGAATGGCAGTGCACGCTCAGCGTGCATCCACGCCGCCGCTCGCGGCAGGCGCGGCAAAGCCCTATCGAGCCCGACCGCAGGCAGCCGGGCCTGCCGCAGGCCGGGGAATGCCCCGCTTAGGCGCGGCGTCCATTGCTCAAGGGCCCGTGTGCGCCGGGCGGCCTGTCGCATCAACCGGCGGCTGCGCTCCAGCGCCAGGTCAACGATACCTTCGGGCAGTTCGGCGCGCCGGCGGCGCTGCACAAACACCAGCACGCTGATCGCCGCCGCCAGGACGACGAGCACGCCCGCCAGCACCGGCCAGTTCGCCCTGATCCAGCCTTGCCAGGCACGCCGACCGGCGGCCTCCTGCCGCTGCTCTTCGGGGGGCGCGGCCTGGGCTTCCTGCGGCTGGCTCGCGGCCGCCGCGTCCGCCTCAGCCTGGACCGGCGTGCCGGCAGGCCCGTTCGGCTGCGCCTGCTCCACCGGACCGGCCTGTTCGGGCGGTCCGCCCGTATACCCCTCTTGCTGCTCCATGCTTGGTCTTCCTCCTCGGTTTTCCTGCAGCTATCTCGTATCTCGTCTCGTATCTTGTTCTTGTCTCAGTTCTTCTATTCGTATAACGATTAACGATTTTCGTATAACGATTTTCGTATAACGATGCTGCGCAGGAAACAGACGAATGCGCGCTTCGTATAGGTATCCTGCGCCTGCCGCAGCAGCCATTGCAGTGCACGAAGCGTGCCAGGGGCAAGGCCTGCACCGTGTAAGGCCCGCCGTCAGCTGCCGGCGACGCGCCGGCCGGCGCCGGTTATGCTGCGTGCAGCAGGCACGAGCAGTGCGGCCACACGCGCCAAGAACTGCTCGTCGGCAGCGTCGAACGCCGCCGGCAGGTCGCTGTCGATATCGATCTCTCCGTAAACGATCTCCCCCTCTCGGATGGGCACGACGATCTCGGACCGCGTGCTGGCAAAGCAGGCGAGATAGCGCGGGTCCCGGCTGACGTCGGGCACGTTTTCGATGCGCCCACTGCGTGCCGCGGCGCCGCACACGCCTTGTCCAATAGGAATGCGCACGTGCTCGGTGGCCGCCGGGCCACGCCAGGGCCCCAGGACGAGTTCATCACCCTGGATGAGATAGATGCCGATCCAGGAATAGCGGCCGAAGGCGCCGTGGAGATGCTCGACGGCACGCTCAAGCACCTGCTGGGGCGACGTGGTGGCCACTACGTCGCGCTCGATTGCGTGGTAGAGCTCGTCGTAGCGCGGATCACGGGGCGCCTCGGCTCCCGCATCCGCCGGCCGGCTCATGTGATACCCGCTCCAATCCAAATACCAGTACATCCCAAAATACCAGGTGAAATACTGGGCGCCGGCGCGACCTACCGGCTCCAACCGACAAAGCGCAGGGCGCTTGGGGCGCGCTCGTCGCGGGCCAGCAGGATGTCACGCCGGTCGCTGCCGTCGGTGCGCAAGGTGTGGAAGGTCAGGTCGGCGCCGGCGCGCCCACCGCGGCGCCAGAAGCCTACCAGTCGCCCACTGCTGTGCCAGGTGATACCAAGCACGCGGTCGTCGGCCACGCGCCAGCTCCGCCCGGTCTGCAGGTCGGCGATCCATACCCCCTGGAACTCCTCGCCTGCATCGGACCCGCTGGAGAGACTGCCCAGGCGCCGGCACCCGTACTGGGCGTAGTAGGCCAGGTAGCGGCCGTCCGGCGACCAGGCCGGATGCAGGTAGGTGCGGCAGGGCTGGGCTTCCCCGACGATGCTGGAGCGCGTCCGGCTGCGCATGTCCACAGCTACGATTTGATTACTCACCTCACGAGCCGAAGGCATCGTCACCACAGCCACCTGCTCAAAGCCCGGGGAGAGTGCCAGCGTCAGGCGCAGGGTGAGCGGACTGCTCATGTCCGGCGATGGCAAGGGGAAGGAGGAGACGCTCTGCCGCTGCACGTTGATCACATACATCCGCGCGCTGGCGTCCTGCACCAAGTAGATCTCCTGGCGCTGGCTCGACCAGCCAAGCAGCTCAGGAACCACAGCAGTGTTGGGCAGCCGTTCGCTGTGCACGGTCTGCGTCGCCCCCGTGGCCAGATCAACCGTGTTAATCTCGACCCTATCCAGACGTCCCGGCTGCGAAGCGCGCAACAGCACGTAGGCGATCTCCCGGCTATCGGATGACCAGACGAAGGACGGCAGGTCCTGTCCATAATCGCCCGTTCCGGCCGGCACAAGCGTCCGCGGCAACGTGCCCTCGACATCGACGACCTTGAGCGCCGGGCTTGCCTTGAGGCGCTCCGCCGGGCGTTGCAGCTCGAGATAGGCCACCAGGCGTCCATCCGGGGAGACCGCGGCGGAACGCCCGCCTGCCAGGAAGTCGGCGTACGACGCCGTCATGTCGGTGCGCCAGATCCCCTCGCCGGTCGTGTAGATGATGTGATCCAAGACCACGGGAGGGTTGGGGTAGGGAGCTGCCGGCAGCACAGGGAGCCGTGGCGCGCACGCTGCTCCGAACAGTACGACACACGTGTACGCAAGCGCTCGCCGGGTCTGTCGAACTGCCTGCATCGCCGCTTCCCTCACGCCGACCGGCACATTCGTGCCTCTTGCTCCTATAACACTGCGCTTATCCACCTGCACCGTTGTTACCCGTAGTATATACTTCGGGGCGGAGCCTGTATAGACGTGTATATCGGCAGGAACCTGGCCGCTCCGTGGCGCCGGTGGGCCTGGAGCGCGCCGCGCGGAGACCGAAAGCGTGGCACGCTCATTGCCGGGTGCCAAGGCGGCACCGGAGAATTCGGGGCGGTGGTGGAGAATGGCCGCGCACGCAGACGCCTCGGCTCCCCAAGCAGGCACTGCCACAGCACCTGTCGTGCTCATCGCCGAGGATACGCCGGAGGTCCGTGACCTGCTGGTAGAGGTGCTCATTATGGAAGGATATTCGGTCATTGCTGCCGGCGATGGCCTGGAGGCGCTCGAGGCGCTGCGCCGCTACCATGTGGATGTGCTCCTGCTTGATCTCATGATGCCACGCCTGAACGGCTGGGAGCTGCTCAGCCGGCTTGAACAAGAGGCACTGGCACCACCCAGCGTGATCGTGCTCACCGCGGCGCATGACCTGCGCGGCGTGGAGCGGCACCCGCTGGTGCGGGCGACGGTGCGCAAGCCGTTTGACCTCGACCACCTCTTGGACCTGATCAGGAAGCTGACCTGATGGCGGCGGACGGCTGCGTTGCCTCCTCGTCTCCGGCGCGCGCAACGTCGCGGCCGGCGGCGGTGAGCTCGATCAGCCCCGGTTGTCCGTAGTCCCAGGCACCCCAGCGCCGCTGGATGGTGATAAGCCCGCGGCGCTCCAGCGACGTGAGAATACCCGAGCTCCAGGCCGGCAGCGCCGTGGCCACCCACTGGGTCAGCAGCGTGTAATGCAGACAGCCGCCTGCGTGCAGGAGACGGAGCAACACCTGTTGCTGGCCCGGCGTTAATGGCGGAGCCTTCTTCGGAGGCTGCACCGCTCCGCCGGCTCGCGGTGCCTGATGGTGGTGCCCTCGGGCCATAGTGGGGTTCCTGTGAACTGTCCCTCCGTGATGAGGGTGGGTCTCGCCGCTGAGGTGCTGTACCAGCACTGCCGAGTAGATGCAAGGGCTGTGCCAGGATCGGTCGCTCCACAAGGCTGTGACGCGTGATGCGGTTTATCGAGGTGACTCCATGAACGAGCACACGAACGAGCACACGAACGAGCACATAAACGAGCACATAAACGAGCGCACGAACGAGCACACGAGCGAGCACGCAAGAGAGCGTATGCGAGCGAGCGGAACCAACCGGATCAGCCGACGGCGGTCGGAGGCGCGGGAAGAGAAGCGCCTGAACCGACAGTCCCGCCGGCAGGGCGAAACCGCCTTCCCGGAAGATGCAGTCACGGTGGCAGCCCTGGGTGGTGTGGCGGAGATCGGCAAGAATTGCACCGCCTTGGCCTGCGGGAACGATCTGCTGGTCATCGATGCCGGGGTGAAGTTCCCCGAGGAGGAGCTGCTGGGTGTTGATCTCATCATTCCGGATATCGCCTTCATCCAGCGCCGGCGGCGTTTCCTGCGGGGGCTGTGCATCACCCATGGGCATGAGGACCATATTGGGGCGCTGCCCTATATTCTTCCAGAGCTGGCGCGCGGCGGCCGGCCGGCGCTCTACGGCACGCGCATGGCGCTTGGCCTGGTCCGCGCGCGCCTTGACGAGCGCGGCATTCCGCCGGGCATCGCCGACTGGTTCCCGGTCGAGCCGGGAGAGCGCCGCCGCCTTGGCGGGATCGAGGTGGAATATCTCGCCGTCGGCCACTCCATTCCTGATGCCGCCGCCGTCATTTTCCATACGCCGGCCGGCCGGGTCTTGCATATGGGCGACTGGAAGTTCGACGGCATGCCCGAGGAGTCGCTGCGCCGCCTCCGGCAGCTCGGCGATGAGGGCCTGCTGGCGCTGCTGCCGGACTGTGTGCGCGTCGAGATACCCGGCCGGACGCCTCCGGAGAGCGTTGTGCTCCAGGAGCTCGAGCGGATCATGCGCGCCGCGCCCGGGCGCGTCATCGTGAGCCTCTTTGCTTCGAACCTGAGCCGGATGGCGGCGATCATCCGGCTGGCACACCGCCTGGGCCGGGTCACTGCACTGGTCGGCCGCTCGATCGAGCGCAACTTTGAGGTCGCTGGCGAGCTGGGGTATCTCGATATTCCCCCGGGTGCGCTGATCTCGGTTGCCCAGGCGGCCCGCCGTGCTCCCAGGCAGGTGGTGGTGATCTGCACGGGCAGCCAGGGCGAGCCGACCTCCGCGCTGGCGCGCATCGCTGCGGGCACGCACCCGCATATCCACCTGCGCCCGGGCGACACCGTGGTCCTCTCGGCAACGCCGGTGCCTGGCAACGAGGAAGACGTCGCGCGCACGATCGACAACCTCTTCCGTGCCGGCGCCGAGGTGTTTTATCCGACCACGACGCCCGGCGTGCACGTCTCGGGGCATGCCTCGCGGGACGAGCATGCTGAGCTGCTGCGGCTGGTGCGACCGCGCTATGTCGTGCCGCTGCACGGTGAGTATCGCATGATGGCGCAGTACCGCAAGGTGGCGATCGAGCAGGGTATCCCGGCGGAAAATGTGCTGCTGCTGGATGTCGGCGATGCGGTCGCACTGCGGGCCGGGGCGCAGCCGGTCCGGGACCATGTCCCGGCAGGCGCGGTGCTGGTCGACGGCCTCACCGTCGGCGCTGTGACGCAGGTAGTGCTACGGGATCGGCGGCGTCTGGCCGGAGAGGGGCTGGTTGTGGCGGCTGTGGCGCTCGACCGGCATACCGGGCGCCCGGTGGCCGAGCCGGAGCTGATCCTGCGCGGCTTACCCGAGGGCGTAGATGGCTCCCTGGCAGAGGAAGCCAGGCGCCGGCTCCGGCGCACGCTGGCGCGCTTACACCGCGGCGAGGTGCAGCACCGCCTGGTCGGCGAGGTGATCCAGGAGAGCCTGGGGGCACTGATCTACCAGCGCACCGGCCTGCGGCCCATGGTGCTGCCTGTGGTGACCGAGGTGTAAGCACAGGCCGGGTCCCGGGACGATGGCCGGGGCACGCTCGCTCCAGGGCTGAGCCCTCCTCAGGCGCCCGGGCGAAGCAGGCCCGAGAAGGCGCCGGCCCAGAGAAGGGCTCCCACCAGCGCGCCGGCCGCGGTGATAAGGGCCAGCAGGACAGCGCGCCGCCAGGGCCGCCGTGCGCCGCCGGCGAGGTGGTGCTGGAGCAGGGCGATCGCCTCCGGCGTGATCCGCTCCGGATGGAGCAAGTCGTCTCGCAGGGCGGCAGCACTCGGATAACGCCGCCGTGGGTCACGCTGGATGGCGCGATGGACAACATAGGCCAGCGCCGCGGGCACTGTGCCCCGGCGAAACAGCGACGGCGGGTCGGTGCGCAGGTGCTGTTCCATCACCGCGTACGGGTTGTCGCCATGAAACGGGGGGGCGCCGGTCAAGAGCTCGTACATCATGATGCCGAGCTGATAGATGTCGGTGCGGGCGTCGCCGCGCGCGCCTTGGATCTGCTCCGGCGCCATATAGTCCGGCGTACCGATCTCTCCCGAGAGCCTTTGCCAGGTGACGCGTCGGGCGCCCTGGCGGAGGGCAATCCCGAAATCCATCAGCTTCACCTGTCCGTCCGCCGTCAGCATCACGTTCTCGGGCTTCAAATCGCGGTGGATGATCCCGCGCCGGTGGCAGTATTCCAGGGCATCGGCAATCTGGGCAGCGATGTGCACCACCTCATGCGCCGCGAGCCGCTTGCGTTCCTCGAGCACGTCCCGCAGCGTCCGCCCTTCGATAAATTCGAGGGCCATGTACGGCCGGCTTGCCGCCTGCGGCCCTGGAGGAAGGCCCCGCTGAATATGCGGATGGTCGAGCCGGGCAGCGATCTCGGCCTCGCGCCGGAAGCGGACCAGCACCGCGGGGTCGCTCAGCAAGTGGGGGAGCGGCACCTTCAGCACAACGAGGCGCCCGGTGGATAACCGCCGCGCTAGGTAGGTATCGCTCATCCCGCCGCTACCGAGATGGCGCAGTACCTCGTAGTCATCCAGCCGCTCGCCGGGCTCCAGCGTCATGGCATGCTCCCTGGGACGCCGGACGGCGTCTCCGCCTGGCACTGCTGGGCAGCGCCTAGACCACCAAGGATCATGCGCGCCAGCAGACCTGCCAGCCTGCCCCGGCCAGTATCGGCCTGCGGAGGCACGATCCGGCCGACATGCACAATCTGCACCGTGATGTTGTCTTCTCCGCCACGTGCATTGGCCAGCGCAACAAGGCGCGCACATGCCTCAGCCGGCGAGTGCTCCAGCACTACCCTGCGGATCTCCTCATCCTCGACCGCGCCCCACAGGCCATCGGTGCACAGCACAAAGATATCGCCCTCCTGGAGCGGCAGGCGGGTGAAGTCCGGCCGGGGCGGCAGTCCGGCGCCCAGGGCGCGCGTGAGCACGTGGCGGCCGGGGTGGCGGCGCGCCTGCGCAGGGGTGATCAGCCCGCGGCGGAGCAGCTCGGCGGCTTCCGAGTGGTCGCTGGTAAGGAGCTGGAGGTCCCGACCGCGGACGTGGTAGACCCGGCCATCGCCCACGTGGGCAATGTAGGCGTGCCGGCCGGCCAGCGCCAGGGCCGTCAACGTCGTCTGCATGCCGTTGAGCTCAGGATGGGAGAGCGCGCGCTGGAGCACGCGCCCATGCGCTCGGCGCATTGCGTCACGCAGCGCAAGCTCGGGCCGTGCCGGGGCAAATGGCGAGGTGTAATGCTCGAGCAGCGCCTCAACCGCCTCGGCACTGGCGATTGCGCCGCCGGCATGTCCGCCCAGACCGTCCGCGATGGCAAACACCACCCCTCTGGCGCGGGCGGACCCGCCCGTCGCGGCACGTCGGCCCCAGCTATCCTCGTTCTGTGCGCGCACGCGGCCGGGATCGGACCGCGCTGCGTGCTCCAGTGCCAGCTCGGCTTCCAGACAGGCTCCTTCGTACGTATCCTGCCCTTCTCAGGCGAGGGCAGGAATGCATCTAGCGGAGTTATACCATGTATACCCAGTATACCCACCTGCGTGGTTGACGGGGCAGGGGCGCTCGGGTCACTATAAGCGTGGCCGGAGCCTGCCCGAAGCCCGGCCAAGAAGGCTGAGAAGGGTGCTGGAGGACAGAGCGTGCTCGATGTCGCAATTGTGGGCGCCGGACTGGCCGGACTGGCGGCCGGCTGGGAGCTCCACAAGACCGGCCTGCGCGTCGCCATTTTTGAACAGGCCAGCCGGCCGGGTGGGCGCGCTGGCACCGAGCGCGCCGGCGCGTTTCTGGTGGAGACGGGCGCACAGTTCGTGCTCGATATCTACGCGCGCATACAGATGCTCTGCCCCGAGGCCCGTCCAGCCGTGGAGCTCCGCCGCGTCCATGGCGGAGCAGGCGTAGTTCGTCACGGACGCTTCTACCCCACCGAGCGTCCGAGCGACTTTGCCACGGGCGGGCTGCTTTCGCTGGGGGCCAAGCTTGGCCTGGCCCGCCTGGCCCACGATCGGTGGAGCCACCGTCGCCTGCTGGACCTCTTCGAGCCGGAGCGCGCTGCTCCGCTCGACGATGAGAGCTGTGCCGCGTATGTTCGACGCCTCGCCGGAACGGAAGTGCTGGAGTATGCCGTGCAGCCCCCGCTGTCTGCCTTCTTTTTCTGGACGCCGGAGCGGACCTCTCGCGGCTACGCCATGATCTTGCTAGACCCCGAGGAGCGCCACGTCTACGCTCCGGTGAACGGCTATAGTGCGCTGATCGATGCCCTGGCAGCGCCGCTCGACGTGCGGCTGGAACACCGCGTGCAGCGCATCCACCGTCCCTCGCCTGGTGCACCATTCACCCTCGAAGTGGCTACCGTAACAGGAGCACAGGAAGCAACCGCGCGCACCGTGATCTGTGCCGTGCCTGCACCGGCTGTGCCGAGCCTGCTCCCAGACCTGGATGAGCCGCGGCGGCGCTTCTTTGACCACCTGACGTATAGCTCGACGGTCGTGGTTGCCCTGGGCGTGGCCGGCCGGCTCAGCCGCACGCCGTACGGCTACCACCTGCCCAGAAAAGAGTTTCGGCTCCTGGCAGGTGTGACGGTGGCCTCAGCGAAGGCCGGCAATCATGTCCCGCCGGATCATGACCTGATCACGGCCATGCTGTCTGGCGAGGCCGCGCCGCGGCTGCTAGATGCGAGTGATGATGCGATCGTGCACGCGATCCTCCCGGAGCTGCGCCTGCCCGGCCTGCCGGTCGACCTTCCCTCGCGGGTGCTGTTCCGGCGGGTTTACCGGCACCCGCTGGCAGCGCCGGAGTTTACCGTGGGCCACCTCCGGCGGCTGGCGTTCTACGCCGCGGGCAAGCTCGACGGCGAGGGCCTCTACTTCGCAGGCGACTACCTCTTGGGGCCGTTTGCCGAGGGGGCCGTGCGGACCGGCCGTGCCGCGGCACGGCGAGCAGTCCAGTATCTGACCGGCCACGAACCTCCCAGTGAGGCGGGGGCACGCGCACGCGAGCAGGCCGGCGACCTGCTCCCCTAGCGTCCAGGGCTTTCTGCCCGAGCGCCGGAGACCACACTGCCTTGACAGGGATAGGGCGGCTCCGTACACTCAAAGCAGCGCTACTGCGCATCGCGGGATAGGGATTGCAGGATGCGCGGGCGCTCGCCGAATTCCCCTGAGACAGATCGGGGAAGCGGGGGAACTATTGCTTCGTGCGCGGGCACCTGGGCGCGCCGGCATCGAAGCGCTTGGGGGTGAATTCCGGCTCCGGCGGCGGAGGCAAGTCCTGCCGGCTGCCTGGGCCGGAGAGGGTATGCTTCCTGCCCGAACCCGTCAGCTAACCTCGCAGGCAGTAGGAAGCGCATTCGCCGGAGCCTCCTCCCGTGCGCTTCGGGAGAAAGTGGCCGGCCGGCGACACGCCGGCCTTGTGCCGGCCTGTTCCGGCGAATGGGTCTTCAGGCATCGCTCCCCGCACTGCTCAGGGTCCTGTACGGCTCGATGGGCATACATAAGAATGCAGCGTGCGCACCAAGGAGGGGCGTGCCGGATATATGGATCCTGAGACTGCAGAGGCGGTGGAGCACCTCACCGAGGCCGCAGAACACGTTGTCGAACAGCTTCAAGGGCTGGAGGACGCGCTCGCAGCTGTGCCCGTGCCGGTTGTCCAGCCGGCCGCCGGGTGGCTCCTCTGGTTGCTCAAGCTCTTCGCACGCCACGGCTATCTGCTCGCATTCACCGGTGCCCTGGCAGAAAATACCATTTTCCTGGGCCCCATTGTACCGGGCGGCTCTGTGGTTGTACTCTCCGGCATTGCGGCACGGAGCGGCGGGCTCAGCCTGCCGCTTCTGGTTGTGTCGGGCGCGGCAGGCATGTTGCTCGGTGCCCTGTTCAACTATTTCCTCGGCTATATCGGTCTGGGCTGGCTTCCGGCCGAAGGGCGCCTGGGCCGCCGGGTGCGTGAAGAGCTCGATCAGGCAGGTGCCCTGCTGCAGAAGCACGGCTGGTGGGCGATGACGGTCTCCTATGTGTTCGGGCCTGGACGGTCTGCCCTTGCGCTCGCCGCCGGGGCCAGCCGCCTGCCCTTGCGACGTTTCCTGGCCTACCAGGCACCTGCCGCACTCCTCTGGAGTACGGTGTATGCCGGCGGCGCCTACCTCCTGGCTTCTGAATGGCGCCGGATCGAGCTGCTCCTGAATCGCGCCGGGTGGGTCGGTACTGCGGGCATCATCGTTGCCGTTGCGCTCTGGTGGTTCATCCACAGCCAGCGCGCTAAGGCCCTGCAGATCAGGCGCAAGCAGGCTCAAGCGGAGGCTGAAGCGGTGGCCCCACCGAGAGCGTGATCCAAGCCGGGCTGGAGTATCTTCTTCGGGTTCTTCCGGCTGTGCCGCTCGACGGCCCCGCAGTCTAGGAACACCCAGATCTCCTTGATTTGTCCACCCGCCACGCGGTAGATGTTGGTGCCGCTGTACACCGGCCGCGACAATCCGGCGTCTGTAGGGTGCTGAGGTACCGGCGGCGTGCGATATGCGCGGTAGCGTACCAGCACCCGGTCGTCGCCGGCCGACACCTCCTCGACAGCGCGATAGTGGGGCGTTGCACCGCCGCGCAGCCTGGTCATCTGCTTCACCACCGGTGTGGCTGCATGGGTATGGACCACTACATCGTCGGCAATAAAGCGGTCCAGGACACTGAGGTCGCCCCGGTCCCACACGGCCTCGATCAGGTAGCGCACCAGCGCGGCGTGCTCTGCGGCAGACATGGTTCCCCCTTTGTCGCAGTCACCGGTCCCGGCCACGGCAGAGCGTCGGTACACTGCCGCGTTTTTCCCGGATTGTACCGGCCTGCTCTCACCGCAGACTTAGCCGCGACTTAGGCGCGGCTTGGTCGAGCGCGGGGGCGGCGCAGCTGCGGCACTTCCGCGATCGAAGCGCAGAGGAAGTCGGGGCGGATGCCCAGCCGGTCCACATCGGCTGTGGTGGAGACCCCGGTGAGGACAAGCGCTGTCCACATGCCGGCGCGCTGCCCCATGGCAATATCGGTCTCCAGGCGGTCCCCTACCATCAGGCAATGCTCCGGCGGGAGCCCGAGCGGCTCCAGGGCTGCTTGGATCATCAGCGGATACGGTTTGCCGGTAATGACCTCCACGGTGCGGCCTGTGCTCGCCTCGAGCGCGGCGATGTTCGCGGCGGTGTCGGGGATGGTGCCGCCTTCAACGGGCAGCGCGCGGTCGGGATTGGTGGCCACAAAGCGTGCCCCTCGCAGCAGGGCCTGGTACGCGATTGTGAGCTTCTCGTATGTCAGTCCCCGGTCGAAGGATACCACGACGACATCCACAGCGGGATCGTCGCGCAGACGCAGGCCGGCCGCACGGAGCTCACAGCGGAGCGGCTCCTCTCCAAGGACATAGACCAGAGCCCCGGGATGGGACTGGGCGAGGTAACGCGCCATCACCAGCGAGGAGTTCACCACATCTTCGGCAGTTGCGGGGATGCCCAGCCGCCGCAACTTTGCAGCATACGCCTCGCGGGTTTCAAGCGGCTTGTTGGAGACAAAGAGGACCCGGGCGCCGCGTCGGCGCACCGTGGCGATGGCCTCGGTGGCGCCGTCGATCACGTGATCCCCTCGATAGACCGTCCCATCCAGGTCAAAGATATACCCGTCAAAGCCTGCTGCTCCCGGCGCGTCCTCGCCGATCATTTGCCGCGCGGCCTCTCAGAGGAAGAGTGTTCGGTCTGCTCAGGCTCCTGCCATGGGAAGACTTTCTGGCAACGCTTGCAACGCAGGTAGAGCGTTGCTCTCCCCGAGCCGTGCAAGTACATGGAAACGTGTTCAAACCCGCGATCAAGCTCCTCTGACTCACGATGGCACACGGGACACACCCGCGGATACATACCCGACCATCCTCCGCACGCCTGCGTCTGCTCGACCCCAAGCCCGCGCAGGTTCCACCCCTACCGCAGTCAGGCGCCGCAGCGCTCCGTCTACACACACCCTACACACCGTCTGCACCCAGGTGCGCGCAGATGTCTCTGTGCAGGCAAGTTCCAGCGGTGCTCTTACACGAAGTATAGCATCCGGCAGGTCCGGCGCCTGCTCGTACAGTCCTTTTGAGGTATGAGCTGTCTCTTCCTCCCGCTTGCCCGGTGGGAGTGGCTGGGTCCCTACGGCAACGATAGACGCAGCGGTGCACGTTCTGGCACAATAGTGACCAGCGAGCCCGGAGCCTTAGTGCGTAGACTGTACTGTTTGGTACTTAGAGACTTCCGTCCAGAGGGATCCAGAGGGATCCAGAGAGATCCAGAGGGATCCAGAGAGATCCAGAAGACTGGATTAGAGCTCAGAGCCGCTTCGGGCCACATCTGCAGCTGCCGGCATGCTGGCAGCTGCACGGGAGGATGAGGGTTCGTGTCGAAGAAGCTACGTATGGCGTTAATCGGGCTGGGCAACAACATGTTGAATGCCCATGTCCCGCGTGTGATCAATCACCCAGACGTGGAGCTGGTGGCGCTGGTTGATCCGGTGCCCGCCGCCGTAGAACGAGCGCGGGCGCGGTACCCTGCGCTGGCTGCGCTTCCGGTTTTTGCCACGCATCAAGAGATGCTCCAGGCAGTGCACCCCGACGCGGTCGAGATCAGCACGCCGCACGCCTTTCACTGCCGCCAGATCGTGGACTCGCTGCGCGCCGGCGCGCATGTCCTGGTCGAGAAGCCCATGGTGAACTCCGTGGCCGAGGCACACGAGGTGCTGCGCGCCCGCGATGAGATGGGCAAGATCGTGCTGGTGTCGTATCAGCGACACTACCAGCCGGCGTTCCGTGCGATGAAGCGCATCATTGAAGCGGGCACCATTGGCGAGATCCAGTTCATTGTTGCTCTGCAGAACCAGCAATGGTATGCCAGCAAGTTCCGCACGCCGGAACTTCCCTGGCGCGTCAAGCCTGAGCTCTCCGGCGGCGGCCAGCTGAACGATTCCGGCAGCCACTTAATCGACATCCTGCTGTATATTACCGGCCTGCAACCGCAACGCGTCTTCTCCCTGCAGCAGAACTTCGCCCTGCCGGTAGACGTGAATTCTGCCATTGCCGTGCATTTTACCAACGGCGCCAACGCCAATATCTCGATCGTGGGCAACGCGCCGGGCATCGGCGGCGCGGTGTGGGAGGATATCACCATCTACGGGAGCAAGGGGGCGCTGTACTACCGCATGCTGGGCCAGCCAGACTTCAAGCCCTGGCTCCAGCTCCGCCTGATCGGCCAGCCCGAGCCGGTCGAGATCGGCCCTCTGCCGGAGGGCTCGACGCCGGATGCGAATTTCATCAACGCCTGCCTGGGTCGCGAGCCCGTGGAGTCTCCGGCCGAGTGTGGGCTGCGCGTCATCCAGCTCACCGAGGCGGCGTGGAAGTCGGCCGCCACAGGACAGCCGGTGGACGTTACGGCCGGCTAAGCGTGTGCGGCTCCGGCGTTGCTGTACCCGTAAACCCGTAACACCCGCGCCGGAGCCGCACACGCTCGAGGATAAGCGCGCAAGGTGCAAGCATGGCGCCGGGGAGCCGGCTCGCTACATCGGCTCCCAGCGCACGCTGCCGTCGGCGCGCCGGATGCGCCCAAATGCCGGGAAGGGCATGTGGGCCGTCATCAACAAAGCGTCTTCAGCCAGCGCCTGCTCCACGAGCCGCCGGCGTGAGGCTACCATCTGCTCCAGATCGCGGCCGCGCGAGACCCAGTCCAGATGCGTGACCTCGACGGGATGGTGGAAGAGATCGCCCAGGAAATAGAAGCTCTCCCCGCCTGAGCGCACGCGCACGATGCAGTGTCGGTGTCTCACCGGGCGCAGGCAGCATGGTTACGCCCGGCACGATCTCGTGCTCGGCATCGACGAGCTCGAGCTGGCCCAGGCGTGCCAGCGTGCCTAGATGTACGGCCACCAGCGATCCCGCCTGCTCACGCGCGGGATTTCCCTCCCAGTCGGCCCGGCCGATGTAGTACGTGGCGTTCGGATAGCGCGGCAGGCGGGCGCCAGCGCGCTCGACTGTTGCGCCGGCGATGTGGTCGCCATGCGCGTGGGTGATCAGCACATGGGTGACCGCATCCGGCGGTATGCCGAGAGCCGCCAGGCCGGCCTGCACCCCAGGGGAGCGCCGGTACTTCGGCGGCATCCAGGGAGACGATGGCGATGGGTCGTCGAACCCTGTGTCGATTAGGATCGAGGCGTCGCCGATCCGCACATGGCAGACGTTAAACCCGAGGAGCACCTCGCCCTCATCGTTCGCCTCCACCTCCTGCCGCCATACCGCTTCTGGGACCATCAACGCTTTAATGACCGTCGAATAGCCCGCGCCGTCCGAGATCGCCGTGACGGTGGCATCGCCGAGGCGGCGTGATTCAACGAAGCGAGGCTCGTCTGTCCGGACCATAGCCAGCCTCCTCTGCTACATACGCCCAGGTACGTACCAGGTACATACCTACAGATAGTGCACGCTACCGGGGCCGTATTGCCGCCCCTACGACACACGCGGCGGGCCGAAGTAGTCCCACAGGTTGGCATGCGGCGGGATGCGCTCCTGCGGAACGTCGCCGGCGAGCTCGAAGGCGATGCCCAGCGGTGCAGGATCAAGATCGTCCCAGCGCACGTTATGTTCGGTGCCACCCCAGCGATCACCCACGGCCAGCACATCGAAGCGCACGAAGCGCTGCTGTGCCTGGTCGAAGGTGAGGCAGCCGTAGAGCCGGCAATGGTAGCCGCGCTCCATGTCCGGATACTTCTCATAGAACGGGCGCACGGCCCAGGTCCCGCGCGCCACGTTCAGCACCGTGCCGTCCAAGCGCAGATGTACCAGCGGCGGCTCCACCGCGACAACCTCGATCATCATTGCCGCAGCGCGCACCTCATCTTCTTTCCAGGCGGGCGTCTCGCCGCGCACATTGTCCAGCAGATGAAAGCGCGCCAGCCGGCGCACCACCGGCCATGGCACCGCATACCGCTGCCCCTCGTGCGGCCGGGGCGGCAGGAGCGAGAGCATCTCGTCTCGAGTGAACCAGGCGAAGTCGTAGTTCACCGCCCGCACTCGCCAGTCGGCCGGCCGTGTGTCAACGGCTCGCGGCAAGTCGCGGGAGTACACGCGCAGCACCAGACCATCGTGCGGATACAGGGAGAGTCCTGGAAAGCGCGGGTCCGGCGCATAGCTTTCTGGGATCGGCTCGGTTGGGCTTCCCAGCGCCTGCCAGCGCTGCAGCGCCTGGTCGAGCATGCCGAGCAGTTTTTCCGCCTCCCGCGTGTTGATCGATGCAAGCAGGGTGCCATCAGGAGTGCAGGCGTACTGGCCCTGGCGGGTGGCGCTGGGCACCGTGCGGCCGGCGTAGTGTCCCTGCTCGGCCACCTTGCGGAAGAACTCCCCTTTAGCATCCTGCTGGACCTGCAGCGGCGAGCAGTTCTCCGCTACGGGGATGAACCGCTCCGAGATCAGGCGAATGACCCGTGGGTCCGAGAAGGCGAGCTCACGGCTCGCCACGCCGTTGTTTCATACACAGCCGAGCGGATGCCCGTTCATGGCCCAGAGGAAGATAGGCTTGCCGGCCTCCTGGGCCTTCCGCCGCGCCGCCCACAGGTCTGTCTCCCAGGGAATAGCCGTCCAGCGTAGTTCCTCCGGCTTTGGCCGGATAAACGCATGCAACGCGTCGAACTCCTCCTCCAGGCTGTGCACCCGCGGGCGCTGCTGAGCGTGAACCTCTGTCATCGGACGTGTCCTCCCCAAGATTTGGCAAGATCTGGATTGAGTGAGGATACATCGCGTATGCGACCGCCGCAGCGCAAGGCACGGCGGCGTATGGCGACTATAGCACATCACGCTCGCCGCTGCCTGCACCGGAAGTGCCGGGCAAGAGTTGACGTCGCGGCGCCGCCGGTACAAACTGCCGGTCAAAGGAACGGCCGGCCACGTAGAGGCGACCGAGGAGGAGACCAAGAGCGAAGACCTAGCGTGAAGATAGCAAGAAGGCGCCAAAAAGACACCAAGGAGGCGATAACGATGCGCATACCGCTGTCTGAGCTCCAGGAGGGGCCCGAGGTGCGCTACGAGTGGCTGCGTCCCGAGGAGCTCCGCGCCCGCCGCGAGGCGGTCCCGCTGGCCTACGTGCCGCTGGGCACGCTGGAGTGGCACGGGCTGCAAAATCCGGTGGGCCTGGATGGACTGAAGGCGCATGCCTTGTGCGTCATGGCGGCACAGCGGGGCGGCGGCCTGGTCTTCCCCCCGGTGTGGTACGGCGAGCACCGCGAGGCCCAGCTCATGGAGACCGATGCTGCCGACCGAGAGGCCATCCACGCCTTAATGGGCCTGCCCAGCGAGAACTTCGCCCCCGGCTACCTGCAGAGCGGCACGATCGTCGAGCAGGCGAACTTCTACAACACCCTGCTGTGGCACGTCGCCGCCGAGGTCAAGTCGCTCGGCTTCCAGGCGCTCATCTTCCTGTGCGGGCACTATCCCCTGGCGGCCTACGCCGGCTCCCTGCGCCCCATGATCGAGCGGAAGCTCGGGCTGCGTGTCTGGGCCGGGCACGAGGCCCAGTTGCTCAACGAGTACGGCCATCAGCAGCGCGGCGATCACGCCGGGCCGTGGGAGACCTCGTTAATGATGGCCATCTGCCCGGAGTCGGTCGATCTGGGCAGGCTCGACCCGGCGCCGGAGGTGCGGCCGGTCGGCTGTACCTCCGACCCACGCACCGCCACGTTGGACTTTGGCCGCGAGTGGGCCGCGCGCATCGCTGAATGCCTGGTGCAGAAGGGAAACCAGCTGCTCGGCCGCAATGGCTAGGCCCTGCTGCCTGCCGTAGGGGCGAATGATTATTCGCCCCTACCTATTCGCACACAGGCGCCTGCCGGCAGCGCTCGTACAGCGCGGCGAAGTCCCGCGAGCCATCGTCTTCGCGCACCTCCAAACGGATGCCGGGCACGAAGCCGGGCAGGTGGCCGAAGTAAAAGGCCTCGTGCCGCTGCTGCTCCGTGGCGAAGTGCCAGCGCACGCCGCTGGGATAGACCACCGTGGAGATACGGCGGGGCTGCGCGGGCGCAGGCTCGCGGCGCAGTCGCTCGATGGCCGTCTCGTTCACCTCGGCGCCGAGACCCGATCCCTCGGGCACCGCCAGCCAGCCGTCGCGCGGCCGCACCGGCGCTGCCACCACGTCTTCCAGCCACAGATCATGGGCAGCCAGGTGCGAGAGCAGCGCAGCGCGGCACGTCGAGGCCACATGGGCGATCCAGGCTGCCCGCAGTGCCGTGCCGACAGTCTGGATCCAAAACGGTTTGCGAAACTCGTGGCATACTCCGGCGATGCTGCGAAGCTGGTCCACGTCGCTGCCGCCCAGCACAAAGCCGTCGCACAGTTGCTCACGGAGCTGGATTTCGGCGGGCACGCCGGGGTCATAGCTGCGGTCCGAGACGACATGGCAACAGCCGCCGCCGTAGTGCAGGGCAATCGGCTTGTCGATAACCTGACGGATACGCTTGTAGCCTTCTACATCGCGCTGGGGGATCGGCGATTCAAAGCCGCCCACGCACTCGTACTGGGCCAGGGCTTTCAGGATAGGAAGAGCCTGGCGTGCCTCACGCAGGTGCCCGTTGAAATCCAGCCACACGCGGAAGCCCGGCGGGGCAACTTTTGCCACAGCGGCGACCTGCTCCAGGGGGTCCCACCATGGACGGCACTTGAACTTATACGTGGTATAGCCCAGCGCCGCAGCGCGCTGCACCTGCTGGGCCCATACGTCCGGCGGCAGGTCGATGCTCCAGTAGGCGAAGGGCACATGCCGGCGCACCTGCCGGCCCATCAGGACATGCGCCGGCACGCCGAGCGCCTTACCCACGGCGTCGAAGCAGGCCATCTGCACACCACCGTGGGCGGGATCGTGCAGCACTTCAAGTGCATCGCGCCCAACGTAGCCGTCGGCGTCCTGCGGGCTTCCCAAGGCATCGCCCCAGCCGCTCGCGCCCCCCTCCAGCTCGACCCGGTAGAGCGTGACCTCGGACCCGTGCGACACCGCGCGCAGCTGGTGCGGTGCCACCTCCGGAATGAAGCGAAGGTTCAACGGAATAGCATCGACTGCGACGATCTTCATAGGCTCTGCACTCCTACGGTATTGCCCAGCTATGCGCCCGGCTGTGCCGGCACCGGCAGCAGGCTGCGCACGCGGTGGCGCGCCATGGTGAGCAGGGCGCGCCCTTCCTCCAGGCCGAGCGCGAGCACAGCGCCCAGGTAGACCAGGCCCGCAAGGAGGCCGGCGCCGAGCGCTGCGACCGGGTGTGCTGTACCCGCCGGGCTGCGCAGCAGGGCGAAGAGCACCAGGCTCATTATGAGCGTTGCCGCCACCACTCGCACCAGCGCTGCGCCGAAGCGCCCTTCCTCCAGCCCGCCCAGCCGGCGCCGGGCAACGAGCAGGAGGCCGCCGGCCTCCAGCGAGACCGCGGCAGCGTTCGCCAGCGCCAGCCCGGGGGCGCCCCAGGTCAATCCCCACCACACGCTGAAGATGGCGTGCGCCAGCATAGCCCCCGCAGCGACAAAGAGTGGCGTGCGCGTATCATGCTGGGCATAGAAGATACGGGTAGCGATCTCCAGGGCAGAATGCCCCAGGAGGCCTGCGGCATATCCCTGCACCGCCGCCGTGACCAGTCGCGTGGACTCTGCCGTAAACTCGCCGCGCTCGAGCATGAGCCGCACAACCGGCTGGGCCAGGGCAAGCATACCAACGGTGGCCGGCAGGGTCAGCGCCAGGAGCGCGCGCAGCGTGCCGGCCACGACGCGGCGCAGCGCCTGCTGGTCGTGCCGGTCGGCCAGTTCCGCCAGGGTGGGGAAGACCGCGGTGGCGATGGCTGTGGCGAAGACGGTCTCCGGGAGCTGCATGACCTGCCAGCCGTAGTTGAGCGCGGCCACCGTGCCTTCACCCACCCGCGAGGCCACGTTGGTGGCGACGACCGCATTGATCTTGACCACACCCAGCGTGAGGATGCGCGGGCCAAGCAGGCGCAGCAGTCTGTGTACACCCGGATCATCCAGGCCAAGCACCGGGCGGTAGCGCAGCCCGTGCCTGACCAGCGCCGGCACCTGCACCAGCAGATGCAGGGTCGCACCGGCCACCACGCCCCAGGCCAGGCCGTACACGCCCAGGTACGGCACCAGCCCGAGCAGCCCGCCGATGATGCCCAGGTTATACAGCACGGGAGAGAGGGCAGGCAGGGTGAAGTGCTGGTGCGCGTGCAGCACACCCGTGGCGACCCCGCTGAGGGCGAAAATGGCCGTCGAGACGAGGATCAGCCGCATCAGCCCGGCAGTCAGATGCCGCTTCTCCGGCTCGAAGCCCGGGGCGATGAGCTGCGCGACGAGCGCGTCCGCAGCGATGATCGCGGCCAGAGCCAGCACCGCCGTGACCAGAAAGGAGAGGTTCGCCACAGCGCTGGCCAGGCGCCAGGCGCCGTCACGGTCGCCCGTGGTGAGGTAGTCGCTCAGCACGGGGATCAGCACGGAGACCAGCGCGCCGCCGGCGATGAGGGTGAACAGGAGGTCCGGGAGGTTGAACGCGGCGTCATAGGCGTCCATCTCGCCGGAGAGGCCAAACTGCCGGGCGAGCAAGACCTCCCGCGCCAGCCCCAGCAGCTTGGCCAGGATGAAGGAGCCCATCACGATGCCGGCCGAGCGAACGAGATGGCCGGTCCCGCGCTCCGGCGCGGCAGCGGCGCGCGTCTGGGAGCCAGGTGGCACGACGGCGGACAATCGTCCCCTCCCCCTGCGCCCCCACCCGGTGCAGCGTGCCCGACATACATACACGAGCATACCGGAGAACAGCGGGCCGGCTGTCTCTGCAGCGCGGCGCAGCATGGTTTACTCAGAACTTCACCAGCAGCCCGGTGCCGTACATCACCAGCAACCCGGCTATCACACCGGCCGCGGCAACGGCGGGCATGCCGGCAGCGCGTTGCTCCCGGGCGGCAGAGCGCAGGTCTTGCATCAGCAGCTTACCGACCTCGTACACCACCTGCAAGATCGCGCCCGTGCCTACCGCCAGGAAGAGCGTCGCCCACACCGGGGAGTAGGAGAAGCCACCTGCCCAGGTGCCCAGGATGGTCGGGGCCCCGGCCAGGAGCCCCATCAGCGCCAGATGCATCCAGGCCGACCGCGTGCTGCGCAGGAGTGGCGCCACGATGCCAAAGCCCTCGGTAAGGTTATGCAGCATGAAGCCGATCACCAGGAACGCGCCGAGGGCCGCCTCGCCAAGCACGAACGCCGCGCCGATCGCCAGTCCCTCGCCCAGGTTATGCAGCCCAATGCCCAGCGCGATCATGTACGCCAGCGTGAGTAGCCTGCCCTCCTCGCCACGCGCCCGATCCTTTAACGCCTCGCTCACCCCGGCGATCAGCAGGAAGGCGGCCACCGCGCCGACAACAATTAAGCTCACCCCCTGGAACGCGCCCGGCACCTGCTCAGCCGTCTCCAGCGCTTCGTGTAGCGTATCGCCGGCGAGGAAGATCAGCAGGCCAACCGTCAGCGCCAGGATAAACTGCACCGCCGCCCGTCCCAGCGTACGCAGGAAGGGGTAGAACAGCAGACCCAGGGCAACCGGGATCACCCCGACTACCACACCGATCAGCGCATAAAGCAGGAACGCCTGGAGTCCCGGCTCCGGGGTGGCCGCGGCGACCTCCATCCCCTTCTCAAAGCGCACGCCGTTGCTGCTGATCAGCGTCACATGGACCGGTTCGCCCTGCACCCAGGGGTACTGGAACGAGATAGTCGCCCGTCCAAAACGCTCGAGCGTCGGTGACGGCGTGATGGAAAAGTCCCACAGTGCATCGTTCACCAGCGCCTGGGCGATCGTGACCGGCTGCGGCCCGCCGTTCACCACGTGCAGGATGACCTGGCCGTCGCGCAGCACCAGGCGCTCGATGCTAAGCTTCTCGATCGGCGCCGGAGGTTTCGGGAAGAGCATATCGCCGGCGAAGAGGAACACTACCACGAGAGCGAGCAGCAGCGCCAGCGGCACCGCTGCCCACAGCCAGGCCATGGGACCGGTCATAGTGGCGCTGGCTCGCAGCGGCTGGGACGGGGCGGCGGTAAGCACTCCCCGACCGGCCTTGCGCGGTTTCGTCTGCATCGCACTCCCCCTTCAGATGCCCACAGGCTATGGCGTTACCTCATGCTATGGCGTTACATCGAAGAAGCCCATCCAGCCCAGCTCGGCAAACTCGGACTGATGGGCGTGGAACATGTAGCGTCCTGGGTATTTGTAGGTAAACTCCAGGATGCACCGTTCTCCCTGGCCGAGCGTGACCGTATCGGCGATCTCATACTGATCCAGGCTCGTGCCAGTGCGGTAGAGCTTGAACATGTTGCCATGGATATGCATCGAGTTAATGAGATCGAACTCGGTCATGTTGATGAGATACACCCGCACCAGCTCGCCGACCTTTAACGGAATGGGATACTGGGCGTAGTAGTTGGCGATGCCGTTGACGGTGTAAAACTCGTTCTCACCGTCGAAGTCCGTGTCGAACCCGTTCATCACCATGACTAGCTCTTTTGCCGGCGGCCGCGGGGTCGGCGGGTCAATGATGAAGGCCCCATAGAGCCCCTTTTCAATGTGCTTCTTAATCGGCATGACATGGCAGTGGTACAGGTGGCAGCCAAACGGCTCGGCGATGAAGTCGTAGGTGAAGCGGCCGCCCGGGTTCACCACCTCGAACACCCCATCCATATTGGCAGGATGAATCCCGTGGAAGTGGATCGTATGGGGATGGGCGCTTTCGTTGATGAAGTCAACGATGAGCCGGTCGCCCTCGGTGGCACGGATGATCGGCCCGGGCACAGTCCCGTTGAAGGTCCAGGCCGGATACTTCACGCCCTTAGCGATCTCAATCTCGCGATCCTGAGCCACCAGGGTATACCGGCGGATCCGTCCGGGCTCGGCCGGCAGGGGCGGCGGCGGGTAGAGCAGGTGATCAAGATCGTGCGGTCCTCCCGTCGCTCCCGGAAAGACGGCGATATGCTGCCCGTGGTTGCCGCCGGTCTGTTGGGGCGCCGGAGCGCCGGCAGCGTGCTCGGCCAGCGCAGTTGCGACACCCACGGCGCCGACGCCGGCTGCCAGCTTAGGCGCGGCAGCAACCGCGCTCCGCCGACCCAATCGCAGCGAAGAGAGCTTCTTGATGAGCATCTCCAGATCGTGCATGGCCCCCTCCATACCTACCGTACGTACCGTCATACCCGCGGGCGTGCCACTCAGATACCAGGCCGGGTCTAGCATACGACAAATAATTATTTTAGTCAAATCAAAAATTGACAGAGCAAATAAGCGCGGTTATGCTTTTGGAGAGTGTGACCTTGGAGCTTGCGGCGTGCCGAAACTCTGGGCGGCGTACCTGCCGGCACCGGGAGGCTGGCGTGGGGGAGGACAAGTGGGACGGAGGATAGATGGGGACGATGGAAGCTGAGACGATGCTGAAGACGGTGGCTGAGCCGGCGTTTCAGCCTGGGCCTGCGGTGCGTCAGGGCCGCGTGGCGCGTTTGCGGCCGCTGCGCCCGCTGGTGGTGATCGGTGTGCTGGGTATCGCTGCTGTGCTCGGCCTGGGCACGTGGCTGCTCGCAGGCCAGCGCGCTGCCGCGCCGCTCCGTGAGGTGCGGCTGGTGGCCCAGGACGGCCGGTTCGACACGCCGGTCCTGGAGGTGCGAGCCGGCGAGCGCGTGCGCCTTACCATTGTCAACCAGGAGCGCGACGCCATCTCCCATGACTTCGCCATCGCCGCGCTCAGGGTTAAGAGCCCGCTGATTGAGCCCGGGCGTGAGGTGACCATCACCTTCACAGCAAAGCAGCCGGGGAGCTACGTCTTTGGCTGCACCGTTCACCCGCGGCTGATGGACGGCAAGCTCATCGTGAACAGATAACACAGATCAGCCGCTCAGGGAGCCGGCGGGCTCTCCCTGTACCGACCGCGTAGGGGAGAAGAAGTATTTACCCCTCCGGGTGTCGCTTCAGGTCCGCACATATCGAACCAGCCACTCAACGGCCTCCTGTACCATCGCCAGTACAGGAGGCCAGTGCGGCGCGCCCGGCACGATCACCAGACGCAGGTGCTCCGGCACAGCCGCGTAGTGTGGGCGCAGGAGTTCCTCGAACCGCCGGCTGGTGACGCAGGGGTTCCAGGTGTCCTGCTCGCCATGCAGGAGCAGCAGCGGCAGCGGCGGGAAACGCTCGGGATATCCCAGGGGATCGATGCGGGCGATACGCACCTGCGTCTCTGCGTCGATGGCGCGATCGGGCGGCCCCCACTTGCCGGGAGCGATCGAGTCGGTGGTGGCCATACAGTACGCCAGGTCAGCGCAGCCGGCGATGCACACCGCAGCGCGCAGGCGCTCACGCAGGCGCGCCGCGACAACGGCCGCGGTATAGCCGCCCATAGAGACGCCGACAACGCCCAGCCGCGTGCCGTCCACCTCAGGCCGGGCGGCGAGCCACTCAAAGAGCGTCGCGGCCTCCTCGGCCGCCTGCTCGATGTCTGCGCAGAACTCGCGCGGCAGGCTCTGCCGGAGCCGCTCGATCAGGCCAGCGCCGGCCGGACGCTCCCCGTGGCCCGGCGCGTCCGGCAACGCGACTACGAATCCGGCATCGGCTAGGCGCCGCGCCATGGGATGCGTGTCCAGATAGGCTTCCTTGCGCTGCACGACGCCGTGGTAGTACATCACCGCCGGCTTGGGCCCCAGCAGATCCAGCCGGTGATATAGCAGCACCGGAACCTCCTCAAACGGGCCGGGCACACGCCAGGCCGTCAGCTCGTAGAGGCGTCGCTCCAGTGGTCCAGCGGGCGGCATCGCAGTCAGTCCCTCCATGACGGCGTCACTCTCCTGCGCGGCCTCGCTCGCGCCGCGTATGCTGCGGGCCCGCGGGCCGCATCGCGGCAGAACATCGTGGTGAGCTCCTGGGCCACGCCGGTGCGGGCGGCCTCCATCGCCTTCAGCATCAGCTCCAGGCAGTGTCGCGCGTGCTCGGCTGAGATGAGTGGCCGGCGCCCCGCGCGGATGCAGCCAGCCAGGTGCTCCACGCCGGTCGCCAGGGACCAGCCTATCCAGCCGCTGTCGACCTGCACCGGCAGCCAGCCGTGTATATCCAGCCGCTCATCCTCGCGATAGAGTTCGATAGGCGCCTCAGCGCCGCGCTCGTTGAGGATGAGCGTCCCTGCGCTGCCGTGGAACGCGGTGCGCGGCCCTGTGGCCGCCTGCACGCAGTACGTGCTGTCAACCACGGCGAAGGTGGCGTTGCCGATCCCGTTCATGCGCGAACGCTCTACGGCAGCACACCAGCAGCACACGGTACGATAGCCTACCAGTCGATGGCCGAGCCGTCTTCGGCGTAGCGCTTGGGATTCTGCCAGTCATGACCGATCTTGTCTGCCAGCGCCTCTTCGTCCAGCTCCACGCCCAGACCCGGGCCCTGTGGCAGGGGCATATACCCGTTCTCGTGGCGGAACGGCTGCGTGATGTAGCCCTCGCCGGTGATGCGCCCGCCCTCCTGAATGACGAAGTTCGGGATGCAGGCGTCCAGCTGCAAACAGGCGGCCAGGGCGATCGGGCCGAGGGGGCAGTGGGGCGCAATGCCGGCATAGTATGCCTCGGCCATGCCGGCGATGATACGTGTCTCCATGATCCCGCCGGCGTGGGAGAGATCCGGCTGCAGGATCGACGCGGCGCGCTTCTCCAGCACCTCGCGAAAGCCCCACTTAGTGTACAGCCGCTCGCCCGTGGCGATGGGCACCGAGGTCGAGTGAGCGATATCTGCCAGCACATCGACGTTCTGACACTGCACCGGCTCTTCGATAAACAGCGGATGGTACGGCTCCAGGGCCTTGACCAGCCGCTTGGCCGTCTGTGGGCTGAGGGCACCGTGGAAATCGATAGCGATATCGACCTCCGGGCCGGCGGCCTCGCGCATGGCTGCAAAGATCTCCACGACCCGCTCGGTGAAGCCGGGCGACTCCACCATTCGGCCATGCCCTATGGCATTCACCCCGGTTTTCACCGCGTTGAAGCCCTTGGCCACGGCGTCACGCACGCTCTGCGCCGCCGTCTCAGGATCGCGCCCGCCTGCGGTGGTGTACATGCGGATGCGGTCGCGCGTTGGGCCCCCCAGGATTTTGTACACTGGCAAGCCCAGCCACTTCCCATAGATATCCCACAGCGCCTGCTCCACGCCCGAGAGCGCGCTGGTGAGGATCGGCCCGCCGCGGTAGAAGGCGTGCTTGTACATTGCCTGCCAGAGGTGCACCACGCGTCGAGGGTCCTCACCGATCAGCCAGGGCTCCAGCTCCTTCACCGCCGTCTGGCAGGTCAGCGCCCGCCCCTCGAGGATGGGCTCGCCCAGCCCGACGATACCCTCGTCGGTATACATCTTCAGAAACAGCCAGCGCGGCTTGACCAGGAACGTTTCCAGTTTGGTGATCTTCACGGGGTCCTCTGCCTCCTGCGTGTAACGAGCTGCTTTTTAGTCTGCCTACGCCTTCTCCGCCGGGCAGCGCCGCGGCGCGCAGGGCCATACCGCCTGCCCGTCGAGCCGCCAGTGTACCACCGTTTGCGTGCGCGTGCATCGGCACATGGAGGGCGCTGCCCCTGTGCTTCGCAGGAAAATAAAGACGGCTGTTCATCGGTCCTGGTACAATGCCTGCGACAGGCGCAAGGCCAGGCCGGAGAGGAACGATGGCAACGGCGACAACCGTTCGGGGAGGCGGCGCGGCAGGGCCGCCGCGGCTCGGTCTCCCCGCGCTCTTCAGCACCTCGCTGCTGGTCGGCTACTCGGGGGCAATGATGCCGGGGCCGCTGCTGGCCGTCTGCATCGCCGAAGCCGCCCAGCGCGGCTTTTGGACCGCCCCGGCACTGGTGGCCGGTCACGGGACGCTGGAGATCGTGCTGGTCGCGGCGCTGACCGCCGGGCTCGGCGCGCTGTTGCGTCGGCGCAGCGTCGGCGCAGCGATTGCAGCGGTCGGCGGACTTGTCCTGCTCTGGATGGGGCAGGACATCGCCCGCGCCGCATGGCAGGGCAGCGTCTCCCTGGAGCTTGCACCGGGGCAGGGCGCTGGGCCGGCCGGTCCCTTCATCGCCGGCATCGTGGTGAGCGCCTCGAACCCGTACTTCATCCTGTGGTGGGCTACCGTTGGTGCAAGCTACGTAGCTCTGGCGCGGGCCTCCGGCGCGGCAGGCCTGGCCGCCTTTTTCAGCGGCCATATCCTGGCCGACATCACCTGGTACCTGCTGATCGGTTTTCTGGTGGCGTCCGGCCGGCGTATCCTCGACAACACTATCTACCGCGGCGTGCTGGTGCTCTGCGGGATCTTTCTCATCGGCCTGGGCATCTACTTCGTGTATAGCGCGGTGCGTGGGCGAGTACGCGCAGAGCCCCTGAGCGCCTCGTCTCCCGCTTCCTCCTCCCTGGAGAAGGAGGACCTGGAGAAGGAGGACCTGGAGAAGGGCCTAGAGTCTAGAGTAAGGAGTACTCCAGAGAAAGAGTGACCGAGGGAGTGCGTGACCAAGGGAAGGAGTGACCGCGCAGGAAGGGACGGCACAACAGCACACCATGGAGAGCAGTATCTTCTGCCTGGAGGGATACGGTGCCTGTTCCAGTCCTTCTGGACACCGACATCGGCGGTGATGTTGACGATGTGTTCGCGCTCTTGTTGGCGGCGCGCCGGCCTGAGATCCGGCTCCTCGGCGTCACAGTCGTGTTTGGTCCGGTGCGTGAGCGCGCAAGACTGGCGCGCAAGATGCTGGACCTGACCGGACGCCCGGACGTACCCGTTGCCGTCGGACTGGGCGAGACGCTGGATGGGTGGAAGCCGGAAAATGGATTTACCTCCGGCGAGGGGGCTGTGCGGCCGGAGGAGGAAGCAGACCTGGACCGCCGGCTGCACCCTCAGTCGGCCGTGGACTTCTTGATCGAGCAGATTACAGCTGCTGCCGAGCCCCCGGTGCTGGTGACGATCGGGCCGCTGACAAACGTCGGCGCTGCTTTGCAGCGCGAGCCCGGCCTGATCCAGCGCCTGCGCGCTCTGGTGATGATGGGCGGGCGCCTGGACGAGGCCGCCGAGAAGGGCGAGTACAATGTGAACTCCGATCCCCTTGCCACACGCATTGTCCTGGAGAGCGGGGCGCGGCTGCGCATCGGCACGTACGAGGTAACACGGCGGACCGTGCTGGGCTGGGATGCTGTGGTGCGCCTGCGCCGCAGCGAGGACCCTGCCTGCGTGGCTGCGGCGGCCCAGCTTGAACGCTACCTCGTGGCGCTCAAGCGGCCGGCCACGTCGATGTACGATCCGGTTACGCTGACGCTGGCCTATACCGAGCGCTTTCTGCGGATGCAACAGGTGCGCCTAGCCGCGACCTACGACACGCGACGGACGCACCTGCAGATCAGGCCGGATGGCCCGATCAACGCTGAGGTCAGCATTGACATCGACGCGCCGGCCTTCGAAGCCCATCTGCGCGAGACGCTCTTGCGCGCCGGCCTGTCGTAGAGCCGGCGGATGTATTTTTTTGCACGGCTTCGGCGCTTGCCGAGGCCTTCGATGCCGGCCTGGACAGCACCGGTGTCACCGGTGCCGGACCGCGCTTGGCTCGCGCAGCGCCGGTGCTGACAAGAAGCGCAAACGTGGGGTCCCAGAGCATGCCGGCCCGCGCTGCTCAGTGCCCCGCACGCTCAGGGGATATCTGCGCAACAACCGGCTGAGGCGCCGCGTCCAGGGGACGTCCGGTTCCGGCGTAGCGCCGCACCATCGCCGCACAGAATTCGGCGAATGCCTCGATGCACCAGGGCGGGCTGGTGTGGTGCGGCTGCACACCCAGATGCTCCGGCGTGAAACAGAAGGTCACCGTCACCTGGAACTGATCGAGCGCCTGCATCTGGCGGTCGAACCACTCCAGCGCCCCGGGACGAAAGCTATCCGCCCAGCTCAGGCCGGTACGCAGGTAGCGCACTCCCAGCCGGCGCAGCCACTGCACCGCATCGTCAAGGCGGTGGTCCTGGAAGTGAAACCACTGGCAGATACCCAGGTCGGGCGTGTAGTCGGCAAACCGCCTGACCGCTCGCTTCGGCGTGCCGTCGGCGCGCAGCAGGCCCATGTGGAAGTGCCGGTAGTAGGCTGCCCCCTCCGCGTCCTTGTGGCGCGTCGTTGCCTCCCAGGTACACGGCAGGTCATAGAGGCTGTACCAGTGAATCCGCTCAGCGCGTCCCAGGAGAAGTTCGGCTGTCCGCCCCAGACCAAGCTCCTGGATCTCCTCCGCGCCGAAGGTGGAGACGCCAACCTCTGAGACCCACACAGGAAGACCTGCCACGTCCTCGATCGCCTTGAGCTTGTCCGGCCACGCGGAGACCTGCCAGTGGTTCCAATCGAGCGGAAACCCATGAATGGCTACCACATCGAGGTGGTCGAGGACCCCATGCCGGCGCATCAGGCGGATGAAGTCGGGGTCGATGGGCGAGATCCCGCCCAGCACGCGCCGCAGGTGGGGGTTTTCGGCGGCGACCGCGTCCGCGGCCAGCGTGACCATTTGCGCGAAGAGACGCCACTCCGGATCGAGCTCGATGGCCCAGTGCGACCGATTGTTGGGCTCGTTCCAGAACATCACCGCTTCGATCATCGGCTCTCTCACCCGGGCCGGACGCTTCCGTTCGAGAGTGCGCGTCCGGTTTGTTGCCGCGTCTGGTCTGACGCGGGACACTGAGCGCTGGTCCACACGAGCACACCCTCGTCCCCTTAGCCCCTTCGTTGCCACGCCCGGTGGGTACATTTTCTGAGCGGGAGCGCTCTGTGGCCCAGGAATGCCGGCATGGACCGCTCAGGCGTTTCCCGTGCTGGGCGGGAAACGGCTCTGGTTCGGGCCGGCCTCAGTGCGGCCCTTTGATCTCGACGCCGCACGGCCCGCCGTCCTCGGTGACCCGGCGCTCGACCGGCTCGCCGCGACGGGTGTAGAGCGGCATGTAGTAGCGGGCCAGCTCCTGCGCCGACACGCCCACATAGTGGCAGATAAACGAGCGCCGAAAGCGTGTCTGCGAGGTGTTCGGGTACGAGCCGTGGATCAGGCTGCCACCGAAGAAGAGCACGTCGCCGGGCGCCAGGTCAACCGGCTGTTCGTGCAGGCCCTCCGGCACGGGCACGTAGTCTTTCGTAAACGAGAGCGCCGGATCGGCCTCCTCCGGACAGACGATCTCCATATCCTGATCCTGCGTGCCGGGCACGACCACCAGACCACCGTTCTCGCGGTCGGCCGGATCAACCGCAACCCAGGCGGCAATGCACGTGCCGGGTTTCACCCGCAGGTAAAAGTTATCCTGGTGAAGCGCCTGGCCACGTGCGCCGGGCGGCTTGAAGTAGTACATGCTCTGCGCGGCCAGCGGCTCCTCGCCGAACAGATCGGTCAGGACATCCATGATGCGCGGGTGCAGCATATAGCGCATGGCTACTGCGCTTACCCGATGGGGATGCATCATGCGCGGGTAGACCTTCAGAACGTCACCGCCGGACTCCTCAGGCGGCACCGCGTGGAAGCACCCGGGAATAGAGCCGCGGGCATGGAGGGCCTCGAAATGTTCGCGAATCTCGGTGATCTCAGAAGGAGTCAGAAGGCCGGGAAGCACCAGATAGCCCTCGCGGCGGAAGTGATCGAGGTGCTCCTGCGTCAGCGCAAGCAGCGTTGCCCTACCAGTCATACAGGACGGTCCTCCTCTCCAGGCGCTCAAGAGCCATCACAGAAGCGGCCCATGCCTTTAGCACCCATGCAGCATTCATCCAGAACAGCGCCGGATGTCAGTGTAGCGTACCCGGGGCCATGGCACCAACACCAAGCGCTGCGGCCGGCGTGGAGCGCGGTCGCTCTTGATCTGGGGTATGGTATTGCGTGCTTTCTATCAACGGGAGCGCTCGGCTTCTATCGATGGGAGCGCTCAGCCTGAAGCGCGGAGAGTCGGGCGTAGGTGCCGCCCGGGGCCATGTGCTCTTGTGGCTACCCTGCTCGGTGATCCGGCTGTTCTCCAGGAGTACCCGCGTTGACGCGGCCGGCTGCGTGCCGCTATAATCGAGCTGTCATATTCACCGGCAGAACCGCCTGTTCTACCGCTGCGCGCTTGCCACCGTTGCCGGCCGGTGCGCGGCGATATAAAGTCAATTATGGCTACGTTTGTCTATTCACATATCTACCCAAGTACGGAGGATACCCATGTCTGGATCTGCCTGGCGTGCCCTCTGGAGCAGCCGGCTGAGCCGCCGTGCCCTTCTGGCATTGGCGGGCGGTGCTCTGCCAGGTGTGCTGGTCGCGTGCCGCGCCGCTCCCTCGACGGGCAAGCAGCCTGCCGCACCGCAGAAACCAGTCGAGATCAGCATCTACCACCGCCAGGCGTATACCACCGAGCTTGACCAGCAGGTGTTCCCGCCCGCGTACGAGCTCTTCCGCCAGCAGACTGGCATCACCGTCAACGAGACTATCCTGAACGAGGGTGACATTCCTGACAAGCTCACGGCCGCCATCGCCGGCGGCGCGCCGCCGGATGGCTCCTACGTGCATCCGCAGTGGGTGGCCTCCATGGCCAGCCGTGGCATGCTGGTGCCGCTGGAGTCGTACATCGCCAAAGACCGCGCCCTGAACCTGCCAGACATCTACCCGGCGCTGCTGGACTACTTCCGCTTTCCAACCAGCGGGGGCAAACTCTACGGGTTGCCCTTCTACTCCGGGCCGAGCATCACGGTGTTTAATCGCGCCCTGTTCGAACGCGAGGGCGTGCCGGCGCCGGATGAACTGGAAAAGCAGGGGCGCTGGACCTGGGACATGGTGCGGGAGGTCTCGATCAAGCTCACCAAGGGCGAGGGGCCGACCAAGACCTGGGGCTGGGACGGCATCACCACGGCGCTGCATTTCTTGAACATCATTATCTGGGGCTACGGCGGCGACCTGTGGGACAAAGACCTCACTCGCACCCTGCTGGGCGAGCCGCCTGCGGTGGCGGCGCTCCAGGACTACGCCGACCTGCGGGCCAAGTACAACGTCGTGGCCGAAGGGCCTGAGGTGCAGAACATTCCCTCAAGTCGCGCCGGCCGGCTGCCCTCGGGCCGCGTGGCCGCCCGCTACGGCATCAAGGCCGACATCCCGACGCTGGCCGTGGGCTCTGGCCAGGGCATCGTGCCCGGCATTGCCCCCGTCCCCAAAGGACCGGCGGGGCGCTTCGTGCGCAACGGCCCCAACTCGTTCATGATCCCACAGGGGAGCAAGCGCCCCGACGAGGTGTACCGCCTGATCGCTTGGATGACCACCATGGACTTCCAGCGCTTCCAGTTTGCCATCGGCGCCACTGTGGCGGTACGACGGACGCTGATGGACTCGCCGGAGTTCCAGCGCTCGCTGCAGCCCTGGGAGCCGCTGGCAGTATGGAAGGAAGCTGCCGAGCGGGATCGCGCCCTGCCCATGTCGGCTCGCCATTCGGAGATCCAGAACCTGTTCGGCCCGGCCTACACCGAGGTGAAGGAAGGCAAGACGACGGTGCGGCAGATCATGGAGCGTCTGGTGCCGCAGATCAACGCCTTGCTGCAAGAGGCGAAGGCGATCTCAGCTCCTGGGCGCTAGCAGACCTGCCCGAAACTGGTACGCTGTGCAGCGCTGATAAATTCGTATTTCTCGAATACACAAGAAGCAACACCTTGGAAAGCGCAGTCACCGCGACCAGTCGCTCTCCAACGAGAGTATCCAGTTATGCCCGACCTAGCATGGCTTGCTGAGGCGCGCGTCGTGATCTACGAGGCGTACTGGCCACCCTTTTACCCCGACATCGAGTTCGACGCTGCGCGGATGGTACACAGCCTCAAGGCGGTCAACGCCACCGCCGTACGCTTTGGCACCATCGGATACTGGGCCTATTTCCAGACACCGCACTACCCGATGCACCCGCAACTCGGCGAGCGTGACCTCTTGCGAGAAGCGGTCGACGCGTGCCATCAGGCCGGGCTCCGCCTGATCGCGTATATCCCTTTAAGCCACCCGATGGCACACGCTGCCTTGCGCCAGCGGCCGGCGTGGGCGCAGCGCGACCTCGATGGCCAGCGCCACGGCTGGTACCACGCTGGGGACCGCGGGCGCCCGTTTCTCTACCGTATCTGCTCGCGCGGCCTGTACCGTCCGGTAGCACGCGAGATCACTCGCCAGATCGTGGCGAACTACGATGTCGATGCGATCTACTTCGACGGCCCGCACTATTACACGCCCTGCTACTGCTACGGGTGTCAGGAGTCATTCCGCGAGCGCACGGGCATGCCGTTGCCGCGCATCCGCCGCGGCCGCGAGGCTGAGCTTGACTGGCAGGATCCGGCGATTCGCGCCTACTTTCGCTGGGTCGAAGATATTGACCACGAGGTGCTGCAAGAGCAGATCGACACGATCCGGTCGCTGAAGGACATCCCCGTGCTGGCGCACGGCTCAAGCGTACTCCACCGGTTATATAAGCAGCCCCACCAGCGTCTGATTCAGCAGGTAGACGGCACGCTCTTCGAGATGGGTGAAGACTACCTGCATCGCCTGCTGATCGCCTGTCTGACGCGCTCCGCTGGCAAAATCATGTGGTCGTATACCGGGGCCTATAACAACCATCCGCGCATCTTCGGCCATGGCAAGGAGTGGGTCCTGGAAGGGTTCGGGAGCCTGGCGGTCGGGGGCAGCGCGCTCGTCGCGGCGGGCGGTCGGCTCTATTACGATCTGCGCGGCGCTGAGTATGTGCGCGAGGTCTATGATTTCCAGGCACGCCACAGCGAACTCTTTACCGGCCTTATGCTCGTGCCATTTCTCGCGCTGCCGTACTCTCAGGCGACCGCCCAGTGGTTCGGCCGGGACGACCCCGAGACACGCTATAACACCCCCTGGCGGGCTGCCTATGAGCTCTTGCACGATGCCAAGCTCCAGACTAATCCGGTGCTTGAGGCGGTGCTCGATGACCCCGCCGCCCTCGCTCGCTATCCGGCCATCTACGTGCCCAATGTTGCCTGCTTGAGCGACAGGCAGGTGCAACACCTTCGTGAGTACGTGGCTGCTGGGGGCGGTCTCATCGCTGCCGGGAACACCTCCACGCACGATGCTGAGGGCGTCCCGCGCGGAAACTTTGCGCTTGCCGACGTGCTCGGGGTTGACTTCATCGGCGAAGATTGGATCGGCCACGACACCTATTTACATGTTGACTCAACAGCCCACCCGGCTCTGGGCACCCTCCAGCCCGGTGAACTCATTCCAGTGCAGCGACGCGCGCTCGTACAGGCGCGCTCCGGGGCAGAAGTGCTGGCCACGATCCAGCGTTTCCAGCACGACACCGGTCAGCCGGCCCTCGTGGTCAATGCGTACGGGCAGGGACGCGTCGTCTACTTCGCCTCGGCCCCGGAAGATGCCTATGTGCAGTGGCTCTACTTGACCGATCCTCTTGGACCGCCACCAATCCAGCGCCGGCGCATGGGATATGATCGCCTGCCATGTGTGCGTGATCTCTTGGCCGGCGCCGTGCGGTGGGTCACGCGGGAGACGTTGCCGTTTGAGATGGACCCTGATCCTGGGATTGTCGCGCTGCTTACGGAAAAGCCGGGGCTGCGTGTCCTGAGCTTGATTAATCTCACCGGGCCACGCCGAGAGACGAGCCGCTGCGTCGTTCCCTACACTGTGCCGCGCCGCCATATCACCGTGCGGCTGCGGTGCGAGCGAGACGTGCCGGTAGAGCTCCTGCGCACAGGGCAGACACTGTCCACAGTTCGTCGGGGCCCCTATCTCGAGGTCGTTGTGCCTGAACTCCACGACTACGAGGCTGTGGTCGTTCGGATGTAGTGGTACCGTGCCTCTGGGCGGAACACCCCGGCATATATAGCCGAGGGAGACCTGAAGCGGGACCGGAAGTGCTCAGCGGTACCGCTCGTGCGGCATCGTATGCGAGACAAGCCGGCTGATGCGCAGTATCATGGTGCTGCTCCTGGGCTCTCGGTACGCGTACGCACGAGGCGCTGTGTATCAAAGTATCAAGCGTGGGAGACGTGAGGATAGCTATGCGTCATGAATGGGCGATCAGTCGCAAAGCGTTGCTCGGTTCATTGCTGTCCATGGGGGGTGCTTTCATTCACCGCAGCCTGCCGGATGGGTGCAGGGCCGCGGCAGGCTGAAGACGAACGCGCGAAGGTCGAGGAGGTGCTCAGGCAGAAGGCCACGATCCAGTTTATGTCCTATATCCCGCCGGCCTTTGTCCAGAAGGCCCAGGATGAGTGGGCGCCGCAGTTCTCGCTCAAGTATCCGACCATCAAGGTCGAGGTGATCATCGGGCCGGGCGGCATCATCGACATGGAGCAGAAGCTCCAGACCATGGCCGCGGCCGGGGTGCCGCCGGACGTGTACGTCAACGTGCGCCCGGCCAGCAAGTTCGCTCGCCTCGGCCTGCATACGAATCTTAGCCCGTTTATCAGGCGCGACCGCTTCGATACACGGCAGTTCCCCGAGAAGGTCTTCGAGTGGTTCGCCAAATACCAGGGCGACGTGTATGGCCTGCCGGTGTACATGCATGCCGAGTCAGCCACGCTGATCTACAACCGCACGCTGTTTCAGGAGGCCGGTGTGCCCGAGCCGCCGGCTCAATGGGGCGACCCGCGCTGGACCTGGGATGCTTTTGTAGAGGCGGCGCGCCGGCTTACCAAGACCGGTCCAGATGGCGTGCTGGCGCAGGCAGGTGTGGACACGCTCGCCTACCCCGTGCACCTGCCGGCCCTCTGGAACGCTGCCTGGGTCACCCCCGACCTGAAGACTGCCACCTGCGATACGCCGGCCATGATCGAGTGCTACACCGCCTACGCCGACCTGCCAAACAGGCTGCATGTGATGCCGCGTCCGGAGGAGCGCCAGCAGATGTTCGGCACCACGCGCCCCTTCTTTACCCAGAAGGTCGGCATGTCCACGATGGGCTCCTGGGAGTTCCCCACCTTTCAGCGGCTCGACACCATTGACTGGGCCTTTATGCCCTGGCCGAAGCCGGTCCAGGCCGTCTCGGTGCAAGATCCCGGCATGGTCTACCTGCCTGAAGGCTCGAAATACAAAGAGCAGGCCTGGGCCTTCATCAAATGGATGGCGGAGGGGCAGCAGTTTGCCACCAACTTCGGCTGGATGCCCATTGTCGAGGCTGAAGGCGTGAAGTGGGCCAAGGAGTTCTTCGCCGCCAGGCCAAACAGCCGTGTGACGGTGTTGACTGACTCGCTGAAGTATGCCGTGCCGACCGACCCCATCTTTGCCGTGCCGGGCTTGGAGAGCTTCGTGCGCCAGTCGATCGAGCCGGCCATCACGCGCATCTTCCGTGGGGAGGCCGGTGCCAAGGAGACGCTGCAGGGACTCAAAGGCCCACTCCAGGAGGCACTGAACCAGGCCTGGAGGTGAGAAGACCGGCCATCAACGGATTGTGCGAACAGATTGAACGGATGGGCTTCTCTGCACAGGGTGGCTGCACATGGCGGCGGGTGCTGCACTGGAGCGAAGCACCGGGGGCCGTGCGCCCAGCGGTGCACGCGCACATGATACCGCGTGCTGACGGAGACAGATAGGTAGAATGAGCACCATGCTGCGCGCGGGAGTGCTGGGGCTGCGTCGCGGCCTCAGCTTTGTGCGCGTGCTCCAGGCGATGGACGGTGTCGAAGTAGCTGCTGTGGCCGACCTGGACACCGACCTGGTCGAGCGCGTCTGTCGCGAGCATGGCATCGCGCAGGGATGCAGCACGCTTGCGGAGCTCCTGCAACACAGCCTGGACTTCGTGGTGATCGCCACGCCGCCTGCGCTGCACGTTGCCCACACCATTGAAGCGCTCGACCATGGCGTCCACGTGCTGTGCGAGGTGCCTGCCGTGGTGCGCCTGGAGGAATGCGAGACGTTGCTGGCGGCAGTGGAGCGCAGCGGGCGGCAGTACATGCTGGCCGAGAACTGCTGCTACTGGGCGTTCGTGGATACCGTGCGGCAGCTCTACGCCCGCGGCGACTTTGGCACCATCTTCTACTCTGAGGCCGAGTACATCCACAACATCCCCCAGCTTCGCCGCGATGCGCAGGGGCAGCCGACCTGGCGCGCTACCCTGGAGCCGATCACGTACATCACGCACAGTTTGGGGCCGATCATCTGGATCACCGGACAGTATCCGACCGAAGTAAGCTGCTATGGCACGGCGGAGCACTTCGAGCCCGGCGTGACCGACCTGCACGTGGCGATCTTCCGCATGACGGACGGGAGCGTGGCACGCGTCACCATCTCGTTCGCCAACGCGCACTGGGGACACCATCGCTTCGCTTTCTTCGGCACGCGGGCGTCCCTGGACACCGGCTCAGTGGGCCTCGACGAGCCCAAGTTCTGGTCGCCTGCGCTGCCGAACATTGCCGCGCCGGTACGCCTGCCGCTGGGGACGAACTTCCCGCAGGCGCCGCGGGCGGCGACGCTGGGCGGCCACGGCACGGCCGAGTGGTACATGCTCCAGGATTTCCTGTGCGCGCTGCGCGAGGACCGCGCGCCGCCGATCGACGTCTACGACGCCCTGATGTACAGCGTCCCCGGGCTCTGCGCCCTTGAGGCGGCCCGCACCGGCCGGCCGGTTGCCATCCCACAGTACCAGCAGCGCCGTACGAAGCACAGGCGAGTGGCACGCTAGCCAGTCGCCTCCCAGAGCTGGACCTGACTGGCCCAGTCGCCGGCACTGCGGAAGCCGCGCACCTGCGCCGGGAGCGCCGGCACACCGGCAGCCATCAGCGCTGCCCCGGTGCTCTCCACGCCATTCTCGGCGCGGCGGTACCGGAGCGCCGGGTCAAGCCCGCGCAGCCGCACCCGCCGTGGTCCCTGGCCCAGCACGCCGCGGATCTGGTAGAGGAACAGCACGCTTGCCCGCCGGTCCGCCGACACGTACTGCACGGCGCAGGGGCCGCTTAGGCGCGGCGGCTCAAGCCAGTACTGCGTGCCCTGCTGGATGATCGGCCGGAGGCGCTTGTACTGCGCGATGAGCTCCCGCGCCCGGGCCAGCTCCTCCTCGGACCACGCACGGATATCCCCGCCGATGCCCAGCACTCCCTGCATGGCCACGTGGAACCGGAATTCTAGGGGGCTGGTGCGCCCGGTCTGCCTGTTGGGCACGTCGGTGACCCAGCACACCATCGTGCGCGGCGCGTAGGCGCGGCTGTACCCGTACTGGATAAAGAGCCGGTCGGATGCCTCGGTGTCGTCGCTGGTCCAGACCTGGTCGGTCAGGCGCAAGATGCCCAGGTCAGCGCGCCCGCCTCCGCCGGCGCAGCTCTCGATCAGCAGATCGGGGAACTCGGCGCGCAGTGCGGCGATGACCGAATAGACGCCCTGTACGTGGCGCACCCAGACCTCGCGCTGCCGCTCAGGCGGGGCATCCGGCCAGCCGACTTCGGTGAGCGCCCGATTATGGTCCCACTTGAGGAAGTCGATGCGATGTTCGCGCAGGAGGCGGCGCAACTGCTCCAGGATGTTGGCTCGCACATCTTCGCGGGCGAAGTTCAGCACGAGCTGGTTGCGCTGCAGCGTGGGCTCCCTGTTCGGGAAATGAAACACCCAGTCGGGATGCGCCCGATAGAGGTCACTGTCGGGATTGACCATCTCGGGCTCGACCCACAGGCCGAACTGCATGCCCAGGCGGTGGACCTCATCGATGAGCTCGTTCAAGCCGTGCGGGAACTTGCGCGGGTTGACCACCCAGTCCCCCAGGCCGGCACGGGAGTGGTCGCGGGCGCCAAACCAGCCGTCATCCACCACAAAGAGCTCAACGCCGAGCGTGGCTGCCCGTCGGGCCAAGGCGATCTGCTGCTCGACCTGGACATCGAACAGGGTGGCCTCCCAGGAGTTGTACAGCACCGGGCGCAGCGTCGTGCGATGCCGTGCCGGCAGGACCTCAGCTGCCTGATAGCGCTGGAGGATGCGCGCCGCGCCGTCCAGCCCCTCTTCGCCGTAGCCGCAGGCCAAGGCAGGCGTCTCGAACCGCTCCCCCGGCGCCAGGTGCCACGCAAAGTCAAACGGCTGGATACCGGCCACGATGTTGACCGCGTCGTTCCGCTCGACTTCGCACGTGATGTACCAGCTCCCACTCCAGGCCAAGGCCCCGAACCAGACCGGGCCGTGATGCTCGGTGGTCTCGCCAGCACGTCCCAGTGCGAACCAGGGGTTAGCCTCATGGCTGGTGAAGCCGCGCCGGCTCTCGGTGACGAACTTGCCGGGGAGTAGTGGCCGTCGCTGGAGCTGGAACTCGCGGCCCCACTGGCCGTGCAGGGTCCAGATCTCGTACGACGCCGGGGGCAGGGCCAGCCCGGCGCTCAGCACGCGCTCCAAGCGCACCGGGCGCTCGCCGTCGTTCTCTACCACCACGCTGCGCGCGATCACGTCAAGGTCGGGGTAGACGACGAACCGGTGTGTGACGCGCAGGCGATAGACCGGGTCGGTGAAGGCGAGCTCCAGCACCGGACGCCCGTCCTGTTCGATCACACGATCTTCCTGAAACATCAGGCGCACGATGCGCACGCCGTCGGCATAGACGGCGCACAGGCACGGCTCTTTGAAGCACGGGTCGCCGTAGACTGAGTAGGCCAGCGGCACGCTGTCCAGGAAGCGCGCTTCAGACGGCCGGTTGCCCAGGGCATGGGGCAGGTACGCCTCGGCCTGCGGGCCGCCGGCAGCGCCCCAGTGATCGAGCAGCAGGGCACCGTCTGGGCCGACCGACAGCACCATTGCCGTCTGGGTGGTCAGCAAAATCCAGGCCGGCCGTCCCGCCAGCGTCGTGCGTACGATCGGTGGGTGAACCGCGCCCTCCTGCATCGCCAGATGACTCCTCGTGTCTTGAATATTTCTTGAATACAAATTTTTGAATACTAGACTTGAATATTGAACTGTGAATACTGTGAATACTGAGATGGGGTGTACCGGGATAGCGCTGGGAATAGTGCCGTGAGCGCCCCATCACCAGTCGGCGACCGACTGGTCAGGATGGAAATAACGCAGGATCTCCTCCTGCTGGAAAGGATGCTGCGCTGCGACCCTCTCGTTCGCCTCCACGCCCAAGCCGGGCTTGTCGGTCGGGAGGCATAGCCCCGTTCGAGGCGCAGCGGCTCGAGCAGCACCTCGTCCCGCCAGGGCACGTCCGATCGGAAGCATTCCTGGATCAGGAAGTTGGGCGTGGCGAAGCCGAACTGCAGCGCCGCAGCGGTTGCGACCGGCCCCAGCGGATTGTGCGGTGCGACGGAGACGTAGTACGTCTCGGCCATGGCGGCGATCTTGCGCGCCTCCCAGATACCGCCGCAATGACACAGGTCCGGCTGGATGATGCCGCAGGCCCGTCGCTCTAAGAGCTCGCGAAACTGGTAGCGCGTCACCAACCGCTCGCCGGTCGCCACCGGAATAGGAATCGCTCGCGCCACCTGGGCGAGGGCCTCAACGTTCTCTGGGGGCACCGGCTCTTCGAAGAACCACGGCCGGTACGGGGCCAGCACGCGGGCATACTGGATGGCCATCTCCGGCCAGGTGCGCCCGTGCAGGTCCACCATGATGTCTACCTCGTCCCCCACCGCCTCGCGAATGGCGGCCATACAGCGCTCGGCATGCCGCAGGGCAGCAACCCCGTCCAGGGGGAAGGTGCGCGGCACCACCAGCACCTTCACCGCCGTGAAGCCTTCTTCGACCGAACGGCGAGCCCGCTCGGCCATGCGCTCGGGCTGGTCTTCCAGATAGACGCTCGCCATCTCACCGCCGCCCAGGTGGTCGTACAGGCGGATGCGATCGCGCACCGGCCCGCCCAGCAGGCGATAGACCGGCAGGCCAACTGATTTCCCGAAGATATCCCAGCAGGCCTGCTCGATGCCGCTGATGGCGCTCATGCCGACGATTCCGGCGCGGAAGAAAGCCTGGCGGTAGAGGATCTGGCAGAGATGCTCGATGCGCGTGGGGTCCTCGCCCAGCACCAACGTCGTGAGGTCCTGGATGCAGCCCACCACCCCGCGGGTCTTCCACTCGAGGGAGGCCTCTCCCCAGCCGACGATCCCGGCGTCCGTCTCCACCTTCACGAAGACCCAGTTGCGCATGCGCGCGTTAACGACCACCGGAGTAATCGCCGTGATTTTCACCGCTGCGGCCTCCCTTCTTTGTATTAGTTAGTTTTTTCTCCTAGTTTAGCTACTAGGTTTAGCCACTAGTTTTTAGGGTTCTTTATTTGTACGCTCATGAGGCGAAGCGGGCGCTCAACCCCCCATCGACGAGGAGCACTGCGCCGGTGATGAAGCTGGCTTCATCGGAGGCCACGAAGGCGATCAGGTTCGCCACCTCGGCCGGTGAGGCAATGCGTCGCAGGGGATGCAGTTCCGCGACCCGACGCAGTGCGGCCTCGGGGTTGGGCTGTCTGGCCAGCCACTCGTCCACCAGGCGCGTGTGCGTCCAGCCCGGGCAGACGGCATTGACGCGGATGCCGTAGGGACCGTAGTCCAGCGCCAGGCTGCGCGTCATTCCTACTAACCCGGCCTTAGCCGCCGCGTAGGGGAACATGCCCTCCGTGGTCATGATGGCGTGGATCGAGGCGATGTTGACGATGCTGCCCCGTCGCGCTGCCTTCATCGGCCGCAGAGCGTACTTGGCGCACAGCCAGGCTCCCTTCAAGTCCACAGCCATGGCCTGGTCCCACTCCCCCTGCGTCATTTCCGTGGCATCGAAGTACGTGTTCACTCCGGCGTTGTTCACCAGGATGTCCAGACGCCCGAAGTGCGCCAGGGTCTGCTCGACGGTGCGGCGCACCGATTCCTCGTCGGTGATATCACAGCGGATGAACCGCGCGCGTCCGCCCTGGGCCGTCAGGCGCTGTGCCGTCTCCTCGCCGGGTTCCGGATCAAGTTCGGCGATCACGACGGCGGCGCCTTCGGCCACGAACTTCTCGGCCGTGGCGCGGCCGATGCCCCGGCCGGCGCCGGTGATGATGGCAACCTTATCCTGCAAGCGCATGGCACCTTACTCCTTCGCCTGAACCGGCCTGCACTCCTGCCGCCGGATAGCCCTGCGGGCGGCAGCACCGATTATGTGAATTCCAGAGAGAACCGCCAGCTCCGCACCTCCCGCGGGCCAAGCCTGAGATAGTCGCCGTGCTGCAGAGCGCGGTCGAGACGGTCCGGGTAGCCCGTGCACGGCTCCAGACCGATGTGTGCGGTCGGGGCATCCGGCGAGGGCCAGGCGCCGGCATTGATCCAGAGGCCAAGGTACGAGATCTCGGCCGCGTTCCAGGAGAGCGTCACCGCCGCGCCGTCGGGCTGCCGCAGCGTGACCCGGCCATCTGCCAGGCGGCCGGTGAAGAGCTTCTCAGCCACGCCGGCCTGTGCCCCGGGAAAGCGGCTGACGTCCACGCGCCGGCCGTCGCTGGTGGACAGATGCGGCCAGGAATGGTACTCCAGGCCGGTGGGGATGCGTCCTCCTGCCGAGTAATCGACCAGCACCGGCGTGCCCTCGGGAAGCTCGAGCACTGTTCCTGCCTCAGCGGTAAAGAGGGGATGGGCCGACCACAGCACAGCGAGGGGATAGGGCGCCAGGTTTTCCACCTGGTACTCAGCGACCAGGCTGCGTGCTCCCGCGAGGCGCAACCAGCGCTCGAAGCGATAGGGCAGCCGGATGCCATAGACCCATGTCTCCAGCGCATCCTGGGTGCGCCGCCATTCCCACGGCAGGGTCCAGAGCTCCCCATGGTCTGGGAGCGCAATGCCCTGCCAGGGCTCTTCCGGATACACGCACGGCGCGATCGTCGGGAAACACTCGTCCCAGCCGCCGGCATTCTGCATCTCGTAGCGGTCGCCATATCGTCGTGGGGTCAGGGGCACACGCGGGTCCTGCCACAGCCACTCGCGGCCGTCGGCTGTGCGCAGCGACACGATCTTGGCGCCGAGGCGTGGCGCGACGGTAAGTTGCAGCCCCTTGCTCTGGAGCGTGAGCTGCTCTGGGGTCGTTTCCATGTCTGCCCTCCAGCCGCCGGGGACCGGCCCTAGGTTCTTTCGGTGCGTCAGCCAGCCAGGATGCAGTGGTTCCAGTGCTGCTGCCACGCCACATCCTGCCGGCAGGGATGATGCGGCGCGGCGTTGGAGCACAGGATACTCCCCAGAAGTTTAGGCGCAGGCAGGTCTGGATGGCAAACTCAGCGATGCCTTTGCCAAAACAGGACCTTTTCCGAAGCAATAGACACGATGCATAGCTAGACACGATGCATAGCATCGATGCGTAGCCTAGGCGTGCAGTACTGGTCAAGAGCTTCTCCGCCATCATCCGAGCTCATCCTGGTCCCCTGGTGCACGGATGGCCGCTATGCTTTATGATGGTCAACGATGGAGAGCCACCACAGAGGTCATATATTGGGGAAGGGCCAGCCCGTTCAACCCGTCCATGTCGGTGCTGTCGACCGGCAGCACCAAGAGCCCTGAGAGTGACAGACGAGCGAAGGAAAGGAGCATAGCTTTGTGGTCTCACCCCGCGGCTTCGCTGCATACCGACAGGTCTGGGGCGAACCTTCCGCATAGGCCGGCGTTCAGCCGGCGCCGGCTGCTGGCAATGACGGCCGGCGCAGGCGCAGTGCTCGTAGCATGCCGGGCCCAAATGCCCGGACAGCCTGCCCCGCGGCAGACCGCCAAGCCGGTCAGGATCGAGCTGGCGACCGACTGGAACTCGCCACCGCGCAAGGATGTCCTCGATCTCATGAAAGACGAGTTTCAGAAGCGCTACCCTCACGTTACGATCGAGCACCAGCACGTCACTGCCGCGGGCGGAAGTGCCGAGGGCTACACGGAAAGGGTCCTGGCCCAGGTGCTGGCCGGCACGCCGCCCGACATCATCGCCAATTGGGCCTACCACCCTTATGTCGAGCATCTGGTAGACCTTACCAGAGACGCGCCGGCTCTGGGCTGGAAGAAAGCAGAGGTGGTCTACGATCCGTTTAATCAGGAGGTTGACGGGAAGCTCTACATGCTCTCCATGAGCACGTCGGTCAGTGGGTGGATCTACAACAAAACGATGTTTGCCAGTGCAGGCCTGAAGGAACCGGACGACACCTGGACGCTCACGAATGTGCTGGAGGCAGCCCTGCGGCTCACTGACCCCGGCAAGCACCAGTTTGGAATCCATGCCCCGAACGGCTTCTGGTTCGGCTTCCTGGAGATCCTGTGGGCCGCCGGAGCCGGCTCGACCGGCCCGACATCGGCCGAGATGTTCAGTATCGCGCAGAAGCGGTCACGGCTGGCTGAGGCGCGCGGCCCCGATGCCTTCGAGTGGTATATCGATTTACTCCACAAGCACAAGGTGGCGCCAACCCAGCAGGATATGCAGGCGGGCGCTCAGTTCGTGAACGGGAAGATCGGCATGCAGCCGTTCGGGATCTATAATTCCGGCGGCATGGCCACGCGCATCGGCGACAGCTTCCAGTGGTCCGCCATGCCTATTCCGAAAGATCCGGCGACGGGCAGGCGCGCCTATGACCTGAATTCCGAGGGCTTCGTGATCCCCAGGATTACCCGCGACCGTGGGACCTACGAGATCGCGCTTGCATACGTGCTCTCGTTCTACAGTGACCCGGTGATGCAGGCAGTGGCCAAGACGCGCTCGACGCTGCCGATCATGCGCAGGTGGATCGAGAGCCCGGACTATCTCAGCCCGCCGCCGCTGGGCCTCGAGGTGATCGTCAAGACGCTCAATGATCGTCAGATCATCGTGGGCGATCACCAGCAGCGCTATCCCCGCTTCCGGCAGTGGATCCAGGCTGTGCGCGAGGAGCTGAACAAGGCCTTCAGCGGCGAGAATGCGGCGAAGCAGGCGCTTGCTGCTGCTATGGCAGCCGGCGATCGGGTGCTGGCGACCGGCTAGGACTGTTTTTGCGCCAGCATTCTTCCCGGCACAGGGCCCCTGGCGGCACCTGCCGGGGGCTCCTGGAGGGAGCTGAATGATCCGAGATGTACCGGCGTGGTTCCAGTACGAGGCGCACGTGCCGTTTCGGCTTGGCGTGGTGACGAATGAAATCTCCCAGGACCTGCAGCACGCGCTCAAGGTTGCTGCAGAGCTCGGCATCCGCGATGTCGAGCTGAACACGCTGTGGGGCCGCCAGGTCACGGAGCTCACCAATGCTGAGCTCGCACAGGTCCGCGCCCTCCTCGACGTGTACGGCATGCGCGTGGCGGTTATTCTCGATGGCGCGTTTAAGGCTATCCCGCTGGACGCTATCCCTGCGCCTGGAGAGCTGGAGACCGAGATGTATCGCCGTGAGCGGCAGGTGTTAGAGCGCGCCATTGCCATCGCCCACATGCTTGGTTGCGAACGCGTGCGGATCTTCGCGTTCCGCAGGCCCATGGCAGGGATCGAGGCCGGGACGCCGGGCTGGCGACCTTCCCCTGCGCCTACTCCCGCCGAGCTGGATCGCCTGGCCCGCGGCCTGCGACCACTGTGCGAGCTGGCCGGCCGGGAGGGCGTGACGCTCGTCTTGGAGAACGTGCGCTACTGCTATGCCGATACCGGTGCACACACGCGGCAGGTCGTTGAAGTAGCCGGCTCACCACACCTTAAGGTCATCTGGGATCCGGCGAATGCGTATGTCTCCGCGGAAGGCCGCGCCTATCCCGACGGCTATGCGGCCGTGCGCACGTACACAGTGCATGTGCACCTTAAGGACGCACGCTTCACCGATCGCGCCACAGGCCAGACCCGCTGGGAGTGCATCGGAGCCGGGGAGGTCGATTGGGCGGGACAGATACGCGCTCTGATACGAGATGGCTTTGCCGGCGTGGCCGGCCTGGAGACCCACTGGCGCCTGCCCGGCGATACCGGCGAGCGCTCGACGGTTGAAACCTGGCGCGGTCTGAGCAAGGTCGTCGATCGTGTGTTGAACAGCGGGTGAGCCCACGAGTGCAGGCGCCTGTCACCATCTCCCGTAAGCTCATGCCCTAGTTTAGCCCACACGGGGTGAACGCTATGCAGCGCGGGATCGACGTGCACTGCCACCTGTTCCCTGAGACGTACCTGGCTCTGGTGCGGACTGCCGGTGCCTCTGCACGCACGCGTCTTGTGCCTGGTGCGGGAGGGGTTGAGCGCTTGCAGGTGCCCGGTCTTCCGGCCTATGCCATGACACCAGACTATCGCTCTCCGGAGGCGCTGATAGCCTGGATGGACGAGGCCGGTCTGGAGAAAGTTGTCCTTACACCGGCGCCGCCGGCGGTAGCGTACTGGGAGTCCGTCGCGTTCGCCCGTGAAGTAACGCCTGCTCTCAACGAGGGGATAGCCGCAGCCGCGCGAGCCTATCCCGATCGCATCATCCCCGCGGCTACGGTGACGCTCACCGATCCGGCCCGTGCCCCCGATGAGCTGCGCACCGCGGTACAGCGCTATGGCCTGCGCGCCGTCCTCATTCTCACGAATGTCAATGGACGCAACCTTGACGAGCCAGAGTTCTTTGATTTCTTTGCGACGGCTGCGGAGGTGCGGGTTCCGGTGTTTGTGCACCCGAACCCGGTCAGCCCGCTCGGCCGCGAACGGCTCCAGCGGTACTACCTCCACAACGTCATCGGCATGACCACCGATACGACGGTCGCTATTGCCTCGCTGATCTTCGGCGGCGTGCTGGAACGCCTGCCGGACCTGCGCGTGTGGTTTGCCCATGCGGGCGGCAGTTTTCCGATCTTGCTCGGTCGGATGGAGCACGCCTACCGCGTGCGACCTGAGGCACAGGGCACTGTGCCGCGCTCGCCATCGGCATACCTGGACCGGCTGGCCTTTGACACGCTGGCTCACGATCCCGCTGCCCTGCGGTACGTGCTGCAGGTCATGGGCCCGCAGCGGCTGATGATCGGCAGCGATTATCCCTTCGCCATCGGCACTCGCCGTCCGCTGGACATCGTCGACACGCTGGAGGGTCTTACAACGGAGCAGCGCGCAGCTATCCTGGCGGAGAATGCGCGGCAGTTCTTCGCTCTTGCCTGAGCGGGTGAGGCTCATCAGGCGATAGCCCGGCAATGCTGGTCTTGGCGCCGGGGCATGCTGATGCGGACAGAGATGCTACCAATGGCGCTAGACGTGGTACGACCCGGGGGCGCCCCATTCCAGTGGGTCACAGGCTTTTTATAAATTTATAAATTCATAAAAATGTATTAAAATATAAATCGACACAGAAGATGCTCAGGGCAGCGATTGAAGCCACTCCGCCAGCGAGGCCACGGTCGCCAGGCGTGCGATGGCGGCCTCTCGCTCGCCATGGGCATCGCCCGCAGGCGTTGCTCAAGCTCAGGCGGAAGCAGCCCGAAGCGGCTCTCAGCGATGCGCCGGGCGATATGGATAGCCGCCTCGATTTCCCCCTCCACGCGGCCTTGTTGAAGCCCTTGTTGAAGGGCTTGCTCCGCAGCCTCGCGGCGTGCAGCCTCGGTCCACTCATGCAGCAGTTCCTGGACCAGCGGTGACTCGACAATCATGCGGTCCTCCACAAGGCGGCGCACCAGCGCCCGGTCAAAACGCAGGGCAGCCAGTGCCGCAGTGCAGGCATAGACATCCTCTTAGCTGCGCGGCACGGTGCCACCCGGCGCGAGTGGCAGGGCACGCACCCGTACCCCTGTAGCATCGAAGATGGCGTTCGCCACGGCCGGGGCAATGCCCACGATCGGCGTCTCGCCCGCGCCGGCCGACGGCAGGTCTTTGCGGTCGAGCAGCACCGTCTCGATTGCGGGCACGTCGCTGAAGCGTGGCACGCGGTACTGCGAAAACCGCGGGTTCAAGATGCGCCCATTTTCGAAATGAATGGCCTCGAAGAGCGCGCCGCCGAGGCCCATGATGATCGCGCCTTCGATCTGATTGCGCAGGTTATCTGGATTTAAGATGACCCCGCACTCGAACGCTTCAACCACGCGCACAACCTTCAGAGCACCGCTGGAGGGATCGACGGTGACCTCGGCACAGGTGGCCACGTAGGAACCCTTCTCGAAGCCGCAGGCCAGCCCATAGCCGTGACCGGGCGTGCGCTCGCGCGGCGGCCAGCCGAAGCGCTCGGTTGCGGCGAGTAGCACCGCGCGCAGGCGATCGTCGCGCAGATTACGCAGGCGCAGCTCCAGCGGGTCGATGCCGAGCGCGTGCGCCAGCTCGTCCAGGTGGCTTTCCCGGGCGAAGTGATTCGCCGTGGCAGCCAGCGCGCGGTACGAGCCCTGCCGCAGGGGCGATTGGGCCGGATGAAATTCCACCCGCTGATGGGGGAATGCATACACCGGCCGGATGGCCGCCGGGCCGGCGTTGTAGGTGTGAAACTCCCACGCGGTGACCGTTCCATCGCGGCGCGCCCCGCTGCGCACATCGATCACCCCGGCCGGGCGGAAGTAGGCCCAGGTAAACTCCTCTTCCCGCGTCCAGACGACCTTCACCGGCCGTCCCGCCGCGCGCGCCAGCCGCGCCGCCTCGATAGCCGCGTCGCCGGTATGCTTCCCCCCGTAGCCAGAGCCGGTATCCGGGACGATCACCCGCACATGGTCTACCGGAAGCTGGAAGGCAGCGGCAAGTTCGGCCTGCACGCCAAACGGCCGCTGCGTGCCGGTCCAGACTGTCAGCCGGTCGCCATCCCATGTCGCGAGCGCTGCGCGCGTTTCCAGCGGCGCATGGGCGATGTAGGCAACGGTATAGGTGGCCTCGAGACGCAGCTCTGCCTCGGCCAGCCCCTCGTCGATCGATCCAATGACGTAGCTCTGCCCTGCGCCACGCCCCCGTTCGCTCTCCTGGGACACCACCGGGTGGGTACGCAGGTACTCGAAGAGCTCGTGCTCGGAAGGCTGCGGCGGAATCGACCATTCGGCACGGATGGCCGCAATGGCGCGCTCAGCCGTCCACTCATCGGGGGCCGCTACGCCGACGAAGTTCCCATCACACACAACGATCACGCCGGGCATCGCCTCGGCAGCACGGGTATCCACCGACACAAGCACTGCCTGAAATGCCGGCGGACGCAAGACTTTGCCCCACAGCATCCCCGGCAGGCGGAGATCAGACGCATAGCGGTAGCTGCCGGTCACCATCGCCACAGCATCGGCCTTCGGGACTGCCGAGCCTGCCACCTTCCACTGCTCAGGCGGAGTGAGTTCGACCGGCTCATCATCGCGCACGACCACAAGCAGCTTGCGGCCGGCAGCGAGCCGGGCAAAGTCCAACGTCTCGCCGGTATCCACCCGGACGACCCGACCATCAGTGATGGTAAGCTCAGTAGGCTCGACAAGCCAGTGCTGTGCGGCGAGCTCGATTAACGCCCGGCGGGCCCGGGCGGCGGCTTTCCGTAGACGCGGCGCCATGACCGGCGTCGTCTGGCTGCCGAAGGTGCCCATGTCAAATGGGGTCACGCCAGTATCACCCATCACCAGCCGCACCGATGTCAGCGGCAGGCGCAGTTCCTCTGCGATCACCTGGGCGAGCGAAGTGCGGCTGCCCTGCCCAACATCGACTTTCCCGGTATAGCCGGTGACCATGCCATCTGCAGCGATGTGGAGCCACGCGGCAACTTCCCGCGGGAGCGGTGTGTCCGGCACAGCACTCTCCTGCGCCGGCTCGAGACTCCGCAGGCAGGCTACCACGATCCCCTCAGGCACGATAGCGAAGAAACGCTCGGCCAGTCGCTCGCTCCCCTGGGTAAGGCCGGCACGCTGTCCAGGCTGCTGCTCTATGATCATCTGTGCCTCCCACCACCCGATTACGTGTGTGATGTCGTCCGCAGGGCTGCTGCCGCCTGGCGGATCGCTCGAACAATGCGCGGGTAGGTCCCGCAGCGGCAGATGTTGCCATCCATGAATTGCACGATCGCCTGCTCCGATGGGTCGGGATCCTGTGTCAGGAGCGCGAGCCCGGCCATAATCATGCCGGGCGTGCAGTAGCCGCACTGGAGGGCACCCGCCTCAATGAACGCAGCCTGCAGGGGATGCAAGGTGCCATCCTGAGCGAGCCCTTCGATCGTCAGCACTGCTCTCCCGGCCACGCTCCCTACCGGTGTGACGCACGCCCGGGTGAGCCGGCCATCCACGAGCACGGTACAGGCACCGCAAACCCCTTCACCGCAACTTCGCTTGGTGCCGGTAAGATCCAGGTCCTCGCGCAGCACGCTCAGCAGGCTGCGCTCCGGCTCGACCTCAAGCTCACGTTTGCATCCGTTGACAAACAGCACAATCGGTGCAGCCATTGCTTCACTCCTCTCAGGTTGTCTATCCTTACTTCCTTATACTCTTATACTCTTACTTTACTTTTTGTTTTAATCCGGTCACAGAGCCGGCGCCGTCCTACCGGCCGGCGATGACCTTCACCCAAACGGTGCGCTGCCGCGGGCCATCGAATTCGCACAAGAAGATCCCCTGCCAGCGCCCAAGCTGCAGCCGGCCGCCCTCGATAAGGATCGTCTGCGATGCTCCGGTGAGCGATGCTTTCACATGCGCATCGGAATTTCCCTCGAGGTGGCGAAAGCCGGGCAAGGCGGGCACGATGTGACTGAGCGCATACAGGATATCCGCAGCTACCGACGGATCCGCATGCTCGTTGATGGTTACGCCGGCCGTCGTGTGCGGCACGTAGACAACACAGATGCCATCCTGAACGCCGCTGGCTCCCACGACACGTTGCACCTGCGCTGTGATATCAATCATCTCCGTACGGGCGCGGGTCTCGATACGAAGCTCTGTCTGCATAGGTCTGCACGCCTCTCAGATCGCGCTGACTGGGCAGTATATGAGCCTGTATAGTGCACCCTTTACACATCCTGTGTAGCTTCGTCAAGCAGGTGGGCTGCCCACAGGCACGATACCCTATTGACACGACCGCCTCACTTGCTACCATGCGAGCGGCAGGCATGGGCAGTCGCGCTCGGCATAGACGGGTGGGCCGGGGCAGGTGGCCAATGGAAACAGAGGTTCGGAGGCGCATAGCGATGCGGCACGTTGCTGGGATCCAGGCCGGCGAGGAGCTCTACGCAGCCGCGCGCCGAGTGTTGCCCGGCGGTGTCTGCGCGGCCGCGCGGGTGCATCCAGGGCTGGGCCGGCCGTTCTACGTCGCCCGCGCCGAGGGCGCGCGCATCTGGGACGTCGATGGCCGTGAGTACCTCGACCTGTGCAACTCGCACGGCGCCACGTTTCTAGGGCATGGCCATCCGGCCCTCCGTCGCGCCGTGGCCCAGGCGCTGGACCTGGGCATCGCCTGCGCCTACGAGACGCCTTACCACAGCGCTCTGGCGCAGCGTCTGGTCGAGCTTATCCCCTGCGCCGAGATGGTGCGCTTCAGCGGCAGCGGCACCGAAACCACCTGGCACGCCATCCGCGCCGCCCGGGCCTTCACCGGCAAAGAGAAGATCGTTAAGTTCGAGGGGCATTTCCACGGTTACCACGACTACCTCGGGTATAGCGCCTGGCCTCCGCTTGACCTGGCCGGCTCCAGAGAGGCGCCGAATACCGTGCCGGAGAGCGGCGGTATTCCCGCGGGACTGCGCGAGTATTGCATCGTGCTGCCGTTCAACGACCTGGAGGTGCTGGAGGCCACGCTGCGGCGTCGCAAGGACGAGATCGCCGCAGTGATCCTGGAGCCGGTGAACTTTAACTCCTGGAGCATCATGCCCCGGCCCGGCTATCTGGAAGCACTCCGTGCGCTCACGACGGAGCTGGGTATTGTATTGATCTTCGACGAGATCCTGTCGGGTTTCCGCACCGGGCCGCGCTGCATTCAGGGGCTCCTCGGGGTCACGCCCGACCTGTGCACCTTGGGCAAGGCCTTGGGCGGGGGCACGCCACTTTCGGCGTTCATGGGCCGGCGGGAGATCATGTGTACGATCGGGCCGCTTGGCAGCGTGATGCACAGCGGCACCTATAATGCGCACCTCATCCCTATCCTGGCGGCCCATGCCTTCCTGGATGAGATCACCCGGCCGGACTTCTACCCGCATGTGCTGGCGCTCTCCGAGCGGCTGATGAACGGCATCGGTGATATCATCCAGCGGCTCGGGCTTAAGGCTCGCGTGCAGGGCCTGGGGGCACGCTTTGGCATCCTGTTCGGCATCGACGAGGAGGTCACCGACTACCGCCGGGCGGCGCAGCGCGACCGCGCTCTGGAACAGCGCTTCTACGCTGCCTGCCTGCGCCACGGCGTGTATGTGCTCGGCATCCACCACGGGCTCTCCGCCGCCTACACCGCCGCCGATGTCGAAGAGCTGCTGGAGCGTCTGGAGCGCGCGCTCAAAGAGGTCGCGACCGGATGAGCGAGATACGCAGCGGTATGCCGGCGGCGCCACGAGCCGGGCCGATCGTGGACGAGGACGGCGGGCCAGCGTACGTGCTGCGCGGCCGCGTGGTCACCATGAACGACGGCGGAGACGTCTTTGAGGACGCGCGCGTCGTAGTGCGCCGCGGCGTCATCGTCGCCATCACTCCACACGGGACGCCTCTGCCGGGTGATCTTGAGGCGACCGAGATCGACGTGGCGGGCACGATCTATCCGGGCCTCATTGACCTGCACAACCACTTCGTGTACAACCTCCTACCGCTCTGGCCGGTGCCGCGGCGCTATACCAACCGTACGCAGTGGCCGCGCGCACGCCGCTATGCTGCCGAGGTCGCGCTGCCGGCACGGGCGCTGGCCGCCTTCGCCCCGACGGCGCGGGCGCTGGTGCGCTACGTCGAGGCGAAAGCACTCATAGGTGGCACGACCACCGGCCAGGGAATCCGCACGCGGGTCGTAGGCAGCATCCGCCTCTTCCGCGGGGCCATGCGCAACGTCGAAGAGACCAACGATCCGCGCCTGCCGGAAGCCGGCACGCTCGTGCCTGATCTCCAGGCTAGTCCTCAGGCGATCGAACAGTTCCGACGTAGCCTGGCCGGCCGAGCCGCATACTTCTACCATCTTGCCGAAGGGATCGATGCCACGGCGCGCCGGTCGTTTCTGCACCTGCGCGCCCATGATCTAATCCAGCCGTCGCTCGTGGCTATTCATGCCCTGGGCCTCTGGCCACGTGATCTGGCCGTACTGGCCGAGCGCGGCGCCAAAATCGTGTGGTCGCCTTTCAGTAATCTGCTCCTCTACGGCCGGACGCTCAATCTGTATGCGCTGCAGCAGGCTGGCGTGCAGTTCAGCATCGGCTGCGACTGGGCGCCCACCGGGAGCAAGAACCTGCTGCAGGAGCTGAAAATAGCCCGCTCTGTGGCCGCCGCGCAACAGGCCGACGTACCGTCGCGTGCCCTGGTGCACGCGGTCACTGCCGGTGCCGCACGAACCGTGGGCTGGCACCGGCACGTAGGTGTACTGCAGGCCGGAGCACTGGCCGACCTGGTAGTGATCGATGGCGTGCGCGGTGATCCGTACGATCACCTGATCGATGCGACCGAAGCGGCGGTCAAGCTCGTCGTGGTGCACGGCGTCCCGCGCTACGGCGACCGCGCGCTCATGCAGGCGCTGCAGCCCGCCCCTGGGGCAGCGCTCGAACCCCTCACTGTCGCAGGCGTCTTGAAGGCGCTATATCTCCATGCCCCAGGTTCGCCTCTGAACGACCTGACGTTTGCGACCGCAGCAGAGCTGCTGCGCGCGGCTATGGCCGATCTGCCGGGCCTCGTGCGGGTCATGCAGGCGGAGGGTGAGCGCCGGCGTGCCCAGGGCCTTGCGCCGGTCGAGGAGTTTGCCGTCGAGCTCGACAACGAGTACGTGCCGCTGGGGCCGGCCGGGGTACGGGGCGCAGCAGCGCCCGACTGGAGCCGGATCGCGCCCTGCCTGCCGCTCGATCCCGTCGAGGTCGATACGCCGGACTACTGGCGACGCCTCCAGACACAGCCGAACCTTGATGCGGGGCTGCGCGATGCCCTGCAGGCAGCCTATGCCGGCTGAGCACTAGCCGGAGGTTTCGTGCTGCGCCATCCACTCCACTGTCTCGGCGATGGCATCCTGCAGGCGCCAGCGCGGGCGGTAGCCGGTGGCCTCGGCGAGGCGGCTGAGGTCGTAGATGCGGTGTCGGGCAAACGGCGCCCGCTCCGGCCAGCGCTGCAGGTACTCTGTGACAGTCATCGTGTCGTAGCGCAGGGACACGCCCAGCCGCTCGGCGATCAGCTGGTAGTACCGGCGGGTTGTCACGCAGTCCGGCCCCGTGCAGTTGAAGACCTGCCCAAATGACCGCGGGTTGCCGGCGATGTGGACGATGCAGGTGCCGACCTCGCGGTTCCACACCGGCTGGATCAGCAGCAAGCCCTCGGCCAGCAGCGTCAGGCTCGTGCCGGCCCGCAGATGGGCCAGAAGCCGCGGATCACGGCCCTGCACCGAGCCGGTGCCGAGCTCTTTCCCGGCGCCGACGATGTGCGGCGGACGCAGCGTCGTGCAGGGGAAGCCACGCTCCTCATACGCCTGGGTCAGCACTGCCTCACAGGCCAGCTTGCCGGTGCCGTAGGGCCGCTCCTGCTCCTTCGGGGCATCTTCGGTGATAGGGAACGGGCCCTCGATGGCAGGCGAGTACACAAAGTCGGTGCTGATGAAGATATAGTGTCCCGTCCGGCCGGCAAACGTGGCCACGGCATCCTCCGCGTGCGGGCGCTGGTAAGCCGCGCAGTCCACCACCAGATCGAAGGTGCAGCCGCCGAGGGCCGCGGCCAGCGCCCCCGGCTGAGCGCGGTCGGCAGCGACGAACTCCGCTTGCGGCAGGATGTTTGGCTTGTTGCCGCGACCCAGTGTCGTGACGCTCCATCCGGCCTGTAAGAGCTCCCGTACGATGGCCGTGCCTAGGAATCCAGTGCCGCCGATCACCAGCGCGCGCCCGCCCATAGGGTTCGCTCCTCCGTGTCTTCGTGGTGCTTATGCTGCTCACCGGCATTGTAGGCCCGCGCACCAGCGTCGGCAACCGGAGCGCTTTCTGGCAACCACGCGCTGGTACCCGAAGGTGTGGTACCGGAGTGTACGCCCGTATATACAGGACGATCACGCGCGGCGAGCCACGATGTTCAGGCGCACGTAGTCGATCGTGCACTCGGGGAGTGCAGCGGCAACCGTCTTGACGAAACCGACGCGCTCCTCCGGCCGGAGGCGCTCGAGATGCAGGCGAAGGATCACTGTGGCCAGGTAGGTCTCGAAGGGCTCGCCCGGCGGCAGGGTAATGGGCGCCGGCTGCAGCCAGGTCTGGATATCAACAAACCCTGTGGCCTTGAGGCGCTGCGCCGTCTCCTCCGGCGTGGCGAACAGCCAGGGGCCTGTCCAGTCATGCCCCAGACGGCGCAGCGCCTCAAGCACCCGGGCGATGTTGCCGGCGCCGCCGCACTGGGCCACCAGCTGCCCGCCCGGCCGCAGCACCGCAGCCAGATTGCGAAACAGGGTATCGTGGTCGGTGATCCAGTGAAAGGTGGCCGTGGAGAAGACGGCGTCGACCGGCCGGGCAAGCGGCAGCGGCTGCAGGAGATCGGCGCACACCAGCCGCACGCGGGGACCGTACGGCGCCAGACGGCGGGCGGCCTCGATCAGCATGGCGGGCGAGACGTCCAGGCCAATGACCCTGCCGCGAGGAAGGCGCGCCAGCACCTGTTCAGTGACGCGGCCGGTGCCGCAGCCGGCATCTAGCACAACTTCGTCCCCGGCCAACGCCAGCCGGCCCAACACCTCGCTGCCCCAGCGCGCCTGCGGGTCCGAGATCCGGTCGTACGTCGCCGCGTCCCAGTCTCCGCGACCCGTTGTGCTCATTGCCGGGAGCCTACCCTTTTGTGACATACTTAGCCTCTTAGCTCCTGTACAGGCGCCATCGAACGCATGATAGCAGATCGGCGGCTCAGCTCGAGCGGGGTGTCTCAGGCGGGCTGAGCCTGCGCAAGAGTTCCCCCTGGGCGGCCAGCATGCGCTCCAGCCGATCCAGGCGTGTCAGCAGCGGAGCAAGCGCTGCCATTTCCTCGCGCTCGCGGGGGAAGACCGAGATGGTACCGCTGGTCTCCAGAATCGCCTCCCGTACGTCGGCGAGGTCCAGGATACCCTGCCGATGGATGGCGGCCATGAGTTCGTCGCGCGTGATCAGCGTCCTGTCGAGGTTCTCCTGAAGGATACGCCCGTTGCGGACCAGCACCACCGGCTGGCCCTCGAGCGTGCGATCCAGCCGGGGATGGCGGTACAGGAAGCGAATGGTTATTAGATTAGCCAGAACCAGGGTGGTGGCGCCGATTATTCCACCAAGGAGCGAATTGTCGTTGCCGATGATGGCGTTCTGTACTGTGTTAGAGAGCGTCAGCAGCACGACCAGGTCGAAGGGGTTCATCTGCGCCAGCGCCCGCTGGCCCTGCACGCGCAGGATCAGTACCAGGAACCCGTAAATCACCAGCGGACGGACGATCTTCTCGACCACAGGGACGCCGGGCAGGAGCAAGTCACGCAGCATGTCCACCACAGAGCCTCCAGGTGGCTCAACGATGTCCAGTGCCTATAAGTTGAAGCGTCTGGCAGAGCCGCAAAGCGGCCGTGCACAGCATTGTACCAGAGGCATGCAGGCAGGCATAATGATGCAAAGTCCAAGTAATCCCGTGAGGATCTGCCACTGTCCGGGTACGCAGACGGTATGAGCGGAGAGGGCCGGCTCCACGTGGATGCAACGCACAGGCGATTTCGGGAAGCCCGATGGCTTATCATCTCGGTGCATGACGTCTCGCCGGCGCATTGCCGCGAGGTGAGGCGCCTTCTCGCCCTCTTAGACGACCTTGGAGCGCGGCCGCGCATCCTCAAAGTCGTGCCCAACGAGGCGGGACGTGGTGACCTGCGACAGCATCCCGACCTGGTGGAACTCTTGCGTGGCGAGGCGCAGCAAGGCAGCGAGCTTGTGCTTCATGGCTACACGCATCGCGCCCCGGCTCCACCCCGGGGACCATGGACCGTCTGGCTGCGCGCGCGGCTCTTTGCGCGCTCGGCGGCGGAGTTCACCGCCCTGACGAACGCAGAGATGCTCCACCGCATCCTGGCTGGGCGGCATATCCTGCACGCGGTGGGGCTAGACGCCCAGGGCTTTTGCGCGCCGGGCTGGCTGGCACTCCCCGAGTTGCCGGCAGTGTTGCGTGCAGCAGGGCTACGGTATTACATTAGCATGGGATCAGTGCAAGACGTGTTGACCGGGCAGCGCATCAGTACGCCCTGGCTCGGGTATATGGGCGCAGATCCGCTCCAGGAATGGCTGGTTGGTCTCGCCGGGCACATGACTTTGAGGCTGGCGTCGCGCCTTCCGGTGCTCAAGCTGTTCCTGCATCCGCAGGGCGCGCCCACTGCCCCGGCCTGCCGCCGGACACTCCAGAGTCTGGAGCGCCTGCTCCAATGCCGCGTTCCGGTTACCTATGAGCAGCTCTTTACGTGTTGCGATACATGTTACGGATGAAAATGTCACAAATGAGCGCACGAAGGCGCCTGAAGTAGCAGTAATCATCCCAGCGCGGAACGAGGAACGGTGGATCCGCAGGGCGCTTGAGTCAGTCGTGGCGCAACGCCAGCCACCGGCAGGGCTGGAAGTAATTGTGGTAGATAACGGCTCCACAGACGGTACCGTCGCGGTCATACAGGCCTTCGCGGCAGCGCATCCATTTCTGGCGCTCCGGCTTGTCCATGAGCCTCGGCGAGGGGTGGCGCGGGCGAAGAACCGTGCCGTGCGCGCAGCCCGCGGACGATGGCTGCTGTTCCTTGATGCCGATTCGCGCATGGCTCCCGACCTGCTCACCCAGGTGCTGGCATGGGCCTGTCGAGGCTATCCGGCCGGCAGCATCCGTATCGTGGCCGACTCAGACGACTGGCTCGACCGCGCTTTCTTTAACCTGCTTGAGTTCGGCAAGCGCCTCTTTGGCATTCGGGCCCAGATGTTTTACTGCGAACGCGAACTCTTCCTGCGTCTTGGTGGCTTTGACGAGACCTTACATCTGGCAGAGGACCGTGAATTCCTGGTACGTGTGCAGCGTGCAGGCATCCCGGAGTGCCATGTCGCTACGAGCTGGATCGCCACCTCGCCGCGCCGCCTGCATGCCCTCCCATGCAGGCTCGGGATGGTGACGATGCTGGGACGGTGGGCGCTGGCGCACTGGGGTATCGGACGAGGGTGGCGCTATTGAGCACGAGAGATCCGCAGCGCGATGGTCTCTATGGCTTCCCTTGGGTCCTGCTCCGGCTTGGGCGTGCCGGCGGTGGGCGCGCCTGTGGAGTGCTAAGCGTGTGGCTCGGCTGGGAGAAGTTGACCACCTGGTGGTGGCGCCTGCGCCCGGTGCGCGCAGGCGGGCTCTTCCTGTACCGCCTCACACGGCATGGGGGAGCCCCGATCTCGTTGAGCGACGGCACCATCGTTCAGCCGGGCGATCTCGTGCTGGATCTCCACTTCGATAACCGGAGCCTGCTCCGCTTGGTTGGAACAGGCGATGGGCTCCCCTGGGCCCTCATGCACGTTGCCCGCCAGGATCTGCTCGCCCTGGCCGAAGCAGCTGCCAGAGAAGAGCTCCCCCGCATACGGGCCATTCATGGAGTCACCCTCTTTGCTCCGGCGGGACGGCGGCTGGGCTTCGAGGTGCGCCCCCTGCCGCGCACGCTGTACTGGGCCCTGGTGCGCTTCTTCATGCTGGGGCTCCTGGCGGTCTACCATCCGGCAGGCCGGCGCCGTCTCAATAGACGCGCCGCGCGTCTTTGGCCCGGGGAGGTGTGGATGAGCCGGTCCGCGCTGGTAGCCCGGCAGTGTCGCTCCATGTCCTCAGCGTCAGGCACGACGCGGCGTGTGACAGCAGGCCCGTAACGGCGCGAGCCTTCATGGAGGTACACCACCGATGGGAGCAGGCTCAGCGCCGTGATGCCGGCGGCGTTAGCAAAGCCTGCAGCGGCATTAACCAGCGCCAATGCCCCCACCGGCTGCCCGTAGAGGCGCAGCAGATCGAGCGCCTGCTGGGCCAGCCGCTCGTTCGGACGGGTCGGGAACGGGGCCCCAAGTGGGGCCATTTCTACAATAACGGGCAGCGGCTTCAGGGGATCTACGGCCATCTGCTTGAGCAGGGCTGGAGCGATCTTCTGGGTTGCTCCCAGTGCCTGCATCGGCTGCGCCGGGAGGCCGAAGGCAAGCAGGAACACAGCAAGCAGAACGAGGCACAGTGCGCCGTGCCGGCCTGTGCGAGTTCGCATCTGGATCACCCCCGGTGACATCGCTGCCTGAGACGCCCTGGACCACACCGGCAGGGCCCCGAACGGCGCGGGACGCTAGCGTTCCGCGGTGCCGGGCGGGTACAGCGGCAGAGTGAAGCAAAAGCGGCTGCCGTATCCCGGCCCGGCGGACTCTGCCCAGATATGGCCGCCATGCGCTGCGATAATCTCCCTGCAGATGTAGAGGCCAAGTCCGGCGCCGGTAAGACGGCGAGGCCGATTGACGCGGTAGAACCGCTCAAATATGCGTTCCAGCTCCTCCGGCGGGATGCCGACGCCTTCGTCGCGCACGCACACCCGTGCCTGGGTGCTGGTAGAGGCAAGGGTCACCTCAACGGTACCGCCGTCCGGCGAGTACTTGATAGCGTTGGCGACCAGGTTCTGAAGCACTTGCTCCAGGCGCTGGCTATCCCAAAGGCCCCGGATGCTGGGTGGTGCCGCAAGCACGAGCCGGTGCTGATCAGTGGTCGCCTGCAGCGCGTCCAGTACTATGCGAGCGAGCGCAACAAGATCACATGGCTGCCGATGAAGGGTAAGCCGGCCGGCCTCGATACACGAGAGGTCCAGCAGCCGGTCGAGCAACGAGACCAGATAGTCCACCTGGCGCACGATGCGCCGGCTGCTCTCAGCCACGAACGCTGGTGCAAGACATCCCCTGTTGACGTGTTGCTCGAGGCGTTGGGCCTGGGCTTTGATCACTGTAACGGGCGTGCGGAGGTCGTGCGACGCAATAGAAAGCATCTCGTCTTTGAGGTGCTCGATCTCACGGCGTCCGGTGACATCGCGGACTGCGATCACACCGCCGCTGAGCGCTCCCCTGGCATCGTGGATCGGGGAGCAGCTAAAGCTGAGCACGCGACGGCCGCGCTCATGCATCTGTACTTCCACATCGCGCCGGACCTCGCCCCGGCGCAGGGCTGCCAGGACAGGACCGAGTGCTTCGGCTACCTCGCGCGCCCCCAATGGCCACTGGCCCCATTGCTCGCGATCGAGCGGCTGGCCCAGGATGATGCTCGTGTCATCGACGCAGAGCAGCGAGCGAGCCGCCTGATTGAGGCGCACAACCCGACCATCGGCGTCGACGATCAGCAAAGCCTCGGCCATGCTGCCCAGGATTGCCTCAAGCTCCGAGACCTGCCGCTGCAACTGCGCATCGAGCCGGCGCGCGCTCCGCAGGTGCTCAATAGCGAGGGCAGCCGGTCCGGCGACGGCCATGAGGAGGGCAAGGTCGGCTTCGTTATATGCCTCAGGCTGATAGCTCTGCACGGAGAGCACGCCGATGACTCGTCCGGCATAGCAGAGCGGCACAGTCACACCCGACTCCGGCAGGCCGGGCCGGCCGGTGGCATACTGGATTTGTACGCGCGGCCCCTCGCGGGACCAACGGGGGATCAGCCGGGGCTGCCTGGTGCGGATGACCTGGCTGGTGAAGCCGCTGCCCAGCGGAAACACCCCGCCGGGAAGCTCGACGCCGGCTTCTATCTGCCTGACCACCTCGACGGTCTGGCTGATCTCGTCGTATAAGGCGAGGATGAAGCCGGTGACATCAAGCACCTGGGCAAGCCGGTGGTAGAGCAGCCGGAACAAATCCTCGAGAGAAGTAACCTGGGCGATCGCCTGGCTGATGGCCTGCAGGACTTCAAGCCGCGCCGCGGGGTGCCGGGATGGCCTCTCCCTGCTGCTGGGTGCTTCCGCATCCTGCATGGCATTGTCGCTGCCCATTACGCCGGCTCGCATCTGAAGCCATAGACATGAACGGCATCACCGGGGAGAAACCCGGATCGCCCTCTCACTACCCTGACCCCATTGTACGCAGCGCAGGCCGGGCGGCTCAGCGCCCAGTACTCTCGGCCGGCAGCTTCCTTAGGACTTTCGCCAGGGATGCCCGGGTAGAGGGCCAGCGGTGCTGGCCCCTTACTGGAACAGGCGCATCGAGCAGCTGGGGAAGCAGATGTCCGAGGCTGGAGCGCAACCAGGAGTGTTCTGGCGTGACGCCCTGGGAGGGGTAGGGGGACATGGTGCCCCCAGGAGACCCGCGCGGCCGTGGACTTCCAAGGTGCTACGCGCTGCCGCCCTCCGGCTGGTAGGTTGCCTCCGGCTCAAACGGATAGAGCGGCCGGCGACGGTGGCGGTAATGGAAGCGCGAGAGATCGGCCGAGGTCACGCCCGGCGTATTCACCAGGATGATCTGTGCGGCGATCGGGGCATAGGCTGGCCGCGGCGAGTGCACGCCCTTGGCCACCACCACCTGGTAGCGCTCCGGCTGCACGCCGGCCGAATACATCTGCTCGATGCTGGTGTTGCCGATGCGGCGGCTGGTCAGCACCAGCGTATGCTCGTCGGTGGTCTCCAGCACGACGCTCATGCCGGCGTTGAAGAAACGCGCGCCGCCATGGGTGGGCCGCGGGTCCTCAAACCGCCCATCGGTGATGACGCGCACACGCCCGGTGACCTCGACCGGCTCGCCGTGCAGGCGGTCGGTCTTGGCGCCGACCTTGAGCATCACTGTGGCCCCGGGCCCGGCGGCCAGGCACGCCTGCACCGCTTCGGGGTCGTAGAGGGTCTGGAGATAGCGCCGGATGCCCAGCCGCTTCGCCTCAGCCAGGAGCACGGTCGAATCGCCCGGGCTGCCGCCGCCGATATTGTCGCCCACATCCATAAGCACGACCGGCCCCTTCGGCGCAGCGGCGGCCATCTCCAGCGCCTGGCGTGGCGAGGGAGCGTCGCCCACGAACTCAGCACGGCGCTCCCAGGCGCGCCAGGCCAGCCAGCGCGCCGCTGCCCGCGCCGCGGCGATGTCGCCGTTGTGCACCGCCAGGAACGAGGCCCCCATCTCCAGCACGTCGGCGTACGGATAGCCTTCCAGCACGCTGGCCGACAGCATGCCGGGGCGGGCGATCACCTCCTCCACATCGCGGATCAGGCTCTTCATCGGCTCCTCGCCGGTGAACTGCTTCAAGATATTGATGACCAGCGGCGGCGTCTCCAACGCCTGCACCGGATGCACCTCGCCCTGGATCGTGCGCACAATAATCTCGGCGCACTCATAGGCGCGCTCGCGGGCATCCAGATGCGGGTTCGTCCGGTAGGAGACGATCGCGGTGGTGTGCTCGACCATCTTCTGCGTCAGGTTGGCGTGCATGTCGATGGCCATGCCGACCGGCACGCCCGGCCCGACCAGCGCCCGCACGCGCGCTGCGATCTCTCCGTCAGCGTCGTGGTACTCCTCCGATACCGCGGCCCCGTGCTGGGCCAGCAGAATACCGTCCCAGGGACCGTGCTCATGAAGGAGTTGGAGCATCTCGCCTGCGACACGTTCGAAGGCGTCGCGGGTGATCATGCCGCTGGGTTCAGTGTGAAAGTACACCAGCGGCACGAGTTCAACGCCAAGGCGTGCCCCCGCCTCAATGAAGCCGGAGAGCGTGCTGTGCCCACCACGGGCGCGCTGGATGATCTCGTCGCCCCGCCAGATGCCGCTCTCCTCGAAGGCGCGGAAGCTCGTCGGTATGGACACAAAGGTATTCGTCTCGTGGGAGAAGCCGAGGAGCGCCAGGCGCATCGTTCCACCTCATCATCACAGCCGCGGCATGTCCAGGATCGTCTGGATCTCCTGGGTCAACTGCTTGAGCGTGGCCGGGCTGGGCTCGTCCTTCTGTTCGGCGAAGGCCAGCACGTAACGGTTCAACACTTCAGTGATCCCTCCCGGTTGCACCAGCCGGAAGTTGTGCGGGTACGTATACCCTTCCGGCTGGTCGATGTTGTCGCAGTTCGCCTGCATGGCATCACGCGGAAAGCGCGGATCGTTCAGCAGCTCGGGCGAGCAGTAGACATCCTTGCGGAAGCCCGGCGTCAGCGAGCCGGCCTCCTGCAGGCCGAGATTGATGCCGGCCTGGCGGCCGGTCACCCACTTCAGCAGCTCCCAGGCTGCGTCCTGGTACTTCGACTGGGAGTTCATCTGCTGCATGTCAATTGAGAGAAAGCCGCCCCGGCGTCCGCCTCGTCCCTTAGGCACGACGGTGAAGGTCCAAGCAAAGTTGTTGCCGACCGCGTTGCGCGCTTGGGCGCGCTGGCCGGCCAGATGGCCAAACACCATAGCGACCTTGCCCTGGCCGAACTGCTGCCAGCCGTAGCTGCGCGGGGCGAAGATGCCGGCCTGGAAGTGCTGATGGAACCAGCGAAATGCCTCAAGCGCAGCCGGGGAATCCAGCAAGCAGCGACGCCCCGGCCCGTTCGGCGGATCGAAGAATTCCGCGCCGAAGCGGCGCAGGTGCGCAACCGTAACTTCAAAGCCGCCCCATGGCGTCCAGATGGGGAAGAAATCGCTGTCCTGCTGCTGGAGCCGCCGGGCGTACTGGATCATGTCGTCGATAGTCCAGTCAGGGGACGGCGCCGGCACACCGGCCTTCTGCAGCATGTCTTTGTTGTAGTACAGGAAGAGCCATGACACCTGGCCACGCACCGGCAAACCGTAGACCTTGTTATCAACCACTTTCATCACATCTTGGGCACGCTGTGGCCAGTCGCTGAGCTTGAACTCCTTGTCCTTGGCGATGAAGGGATCCAGGGCCACGGCCGCACCTTTGACGGCATACTCCTGGAACTTCAGGTTCGAGGTATGGGCATAGTGCAGGTCGCCGATGGTGCCGGCGGCCATGGCCGCCTCCTGGGCCGTGTAGAGGTCGCCCGTGAACACCACGTGCGTGGCATGGTACTTTCCGGCGAAGCGCTCGTTGAATTGCTCAACCGTCTTGTCATAGCCGCCGCCCGGTGGATCGGAGGAGCCCTGGCCGTGGACGACCAGCTCGATGACGCGCCCCGGCGCCGGAGCTCGCTCGCCACCCGGGCCGGCCGCCCGCTGGCACGCAGCCAGAACGGGCGCTCCCGCACTGGCCAGCAGTACCCCGAGCATACCGCTCAGGCGCCGCCGGCTCAGCCGGCTCGACAGCGCGGTCGCCTGTGCCACGCCGCGCAGGCACATCTCGCTACGCTGCTCCACGCGCACTGCCATGGAAGCGACCTCCCTCGCTATATCATGTCGCTATACCGTTCGCCCTCTAGCCGGACCGTACAGCCTTCCTCCGGGTGCAACACGTCAGCGGTCCCCTGCCGCGGTCAATGAGCACGACGGAGGTACAAGCAACTCTATGCAAAGGTGCTCCTCGTGTCAACACGTCGCCATAGCCAGGGCGCGGCCTGCTCTCAGCTAGAGCAGTGGACGCGCCGCACGATCTCGCACCCACAAACTCAGAGCCAGGGCGTGACTACCATACCGTACGTCACAGCGCTGTAAGTATGCAGCAGTGGAAAAACAGTATATACTAGCTGCTACTACCGCCTACAGCCGTAAGTCCTTTGTAAGTCCCTGGGAAATCCGCCATAGAGGAAGTAGAATTAATTTAATAAGGAGACCGTCCATGCCATCTTCCAGCCGTGCTGGCGCGGCCACGCCTGCGCGGGTCCGCCCCCGACTGCAGTCTGCCTCCGCTCACGCAGAACATCACGAGTGCACATTTCTCTTCCAGAAGACCGTGCATGACCATGGAATAACACATCACCCGTCTACCTATACATCTGACCTCCTGACAACTTCTTCCCTGCCGTTGACCGTCGCAAACCTCCTGCGTAGTCAGCGTACAGCAGGAAACCATGCTACGCTGCACTTCCTGGAACGTCTCGGAGCCTTCACCCGCGCAAATGTGCTCCAGCGGCGAGTCACCATCGAAGAGTTCGAGCCGGATCCTGCGGATGAGGCGAAGCTCACGGAGATCCGCTCCCTGGTAAGCGAATACAACCAACTGTGCACGGCCCAGGAGGCAAGGCGTGTCAAAGGTCTCCGGGAACGCTTTCGCAAGCTGCAGCAGATCGACCGGAAGATTTACGAATGGTTCGGCTCCAAACAAGTGCCCGATCTGCTGGCGGTCAAGAACGCCCGCCCGATGCGCGGCCTCCTGCGCAGCACCGAGCGCGAGCGTGCCAGGGTGGTAGACGGGCTACGCAAACAGGGTGGCAGCATTCCCTTCGAAGGGGCTGAGGCAAACAAAGAGGACATTGAAAAGCTTGAGAGTCTGTGGAAGTCACTCGCCGCCCAGGGCAAGGACGTCAGGCTGCGCATCCGCGGAGGCCCGGAGGACCAGAGGAAGCTGCTCGGCCGGCTCGCCAGCATTATGCAGACAGAGCACGGACGCCGGTTCGTTCGCTACCTGATGGAGCACGCTCCGGAGAATGTGTCGCTGATGTTCTCCAATGTGGCACCCGGCCCTGCAGAGAAACGAGGCGCCATGCCGGGGGCGTACGCGGCAGAGCTGAAGCGGACGGGAGCGAAGGAGCACGTCGCCGAGCCAATGGAGTCGAAGCTCCGCACGGCAGAAGGAACCGGCCACGTCGCGGTGGACCTCGCAAAGACCGCCCTCGACTATATGGACCAGCTCCTGGTGGAAGCCGCCAAGCGAGCCCCGGAGACTCCGCGCACGTTCAAGGCAGGAGAGACACAGTACTGTCTAGGAACGGCGAAGGAGGCGGTCGCGGTGGTCTCACGGACAGAGGTACTGGCTGAGGAGCGCGAGAAGCTGAGCACTGCCGCGGGCTTAGAAGTCCTGACACCCACATTTATTACTCTGATGCATGAGCTGGGCCACGCGCTGAAGATCGTCTCCGGCGGATACTTGCCTGATGACAACCTCCTGATGGCGCACTTCGTCAACGAACTGCCCCAGCTGCAGCGGAAGTGGTGGGAGGCAGTGCAGGGCCGCCCGAACATGCTGGAGGAGCTGATCAATGTTTTGGGCGTCGAAAACCCTGTGCGGCAGGAGAGTGGTCTGGCACCGCGTGAGATCTACCAGTCCACCAGAGATGTCATAGTAGTCAACACAAGGGATAAGCTGCGGGAGGTGTTAAAGCGAGATGCGGATTCTTCGCGCTACCTTCCCGATCTGGTGAAGGCATATACAGACCTACAAAACCCCAATATTACACTGCAACGGGTAGAAGAGATTAAACGCAATCTCGACCGGATAACACCTGAAGTGCAAAAACAGATGAAGGCAAACCGCGCCCTCTACCTGCGGGACCGGCTCGAGCAATTCATTCAGCAGCAAAAGCCAAGGGACCAAGAGCGCATACAGCGCACGAAGCGCTACGATCGCCTGTATGGACGTCTCAGTGGGATCGCGAACAATCCCACGCTGGACGCACAAAACGCTCCCCTAGAGGAACTCGAAAAGGAACTGGAGAATTTCAAGGAAGATCGCCAGACCCTGATTGAGGCCGGCAAGCTGATCAAGAGTTTCCAGAAGGGCGGCCTGCGATCGAGGCTGGCGAAGGCGGTCCATGAAGGTGGAGATATTCAAGATTATCTGCCCTGGAGAACGAAGTGACCGGTGTGCAGGCGTTTGACGCCCGCCTTATCGCTCAGTACACTGCCTCACCGCGAGAGCGCGCAGGGATACAGGCGCATGACAGGAGGAATGGGAGGCATGGAATACGGCGTTGGCATTGTCGGGCTCGGGCGGATCTCGCGCGGGCATGCCCAGGCGATCCGACAGGCCGAAGGCGTGCGGCTGGTGGCTGCCTGCGACATCGACCCTGAACGCGTGGCAAAGTTCACCGCGGAGTGGGGCTGCGCGGGCACACAGGATATACGGCAGCTCCTCGAACGGCGGGATGTGGACATCGTGCTGCTCTTGCTCCCCCACGGTCTCCACGAGGAGGCGACGATCCAGGCAGCTCAGGCCGGCAAGCACATCATGGTCGAGAAGCCCATGGCGATGGACGTGGCGGCGTGCGACCGCATGATCGCTGCGGCGCGGGCCGCCGGAGTGCAGCTCTTCGTGGCCCACACCGAGCGCTTCATCGCCGCTACGCGCACGGCGAAGCGGCTGCTGGAGGAAGGCCGGCTTGGGGCTCCGGTGCTGGCGACCGACACCTGGTACCAGCCGTTTCGGCGGGAGACGCGCCAGCCTTGGATGCTCGACCGCGCCCGCGGCGGCGGCTTCCTGCAGATGGCCGGCTCGCATATGATCGACCGGCTGGTGTACCTGCTCGGCAGCCCGGTGGCGAACGTGCGGGCGGTCGTGCGCACCGCCTACCATCCGGATATCCGCTGCGACGACGCGGTGCTGGCCTTCTTGCAGCTCCGCAGCGGCGTACCGGCCACGTTCGGCACGGTGAGCTACCGTGACCACCCCGATGCCGGGGTCGAGGCCCACGGGGTGGAGATCCTCTGCGAGGATGGCATGCTCAAGGTGGAGCACCGGCGCCGGGTCTGGGTAAGCAAGAACGGGCGCTATGAAGAGGTGCCGGTCGAGCAGGAGAACGCCTTCAAGCTGGAATGGGAATTGTTCGCGCGCAGCATCGCGGAGGGAAAAGAGCCGCCGGTACCGGTCGAGCATGCCCGTCACGTGGTGGCGGTGATGGAGGCATGTGAGCGCTCGTCGGAAACCGGGCAGACGATCGCTCTTCCGGAACCCTGAGCCGGCCGGTCTCCCTTCCTAGAGCTCCCGGCGGGGGCGGCGGATGCGGCAATGCTCGGCGGTAATGATGGCCTTGACCTGCTCCGCCGCCTCGCGCTGGCGATCCTGGTGGTTGATCACCAGATAGTCAAACATCCAGCGCTGCTCCATCTCCCAGGGCACCAGCCGCGTGCGCAACTCCGCCTGCTCGGGCGTCTCGGTGTTGCGCCGGGCGCGCCGCTTCAGCAAGTCCTCCAGCGATGGCGGGGCGAGGAAGATGAGGATTGCCTCAGGCATGGCGGCGCGAACTTTCGCCGCGCCCTGCACGTCGATCCGCAGCAGGACGTCTTGCCCGGCAGCGAGGGCGCGCTCGACCTGATCCCGCGGTGTGCCATACCAGCGGCCGTACACCTCAGACCACTCCAGGAGCTCGCCGCGGGCGATCATCTGCTGGAATTCCTCGGGCGTTACGAACAGATGGTGCACGCCGTGGCGCTCCTCCGGCCGAGGCGGGCGCGTCACCGCCGTAACGATCCAGGCAAACGGCACGCCGTCTTCACGCAAAATGCGCGCGATCTCATCTTTGCCAACGCCGGAGGGCCCGGAGAGCACAAACAGCAGGCCACGCCGGCGCGTGCCGAGGTCCGCACACGGATCCTGCTGGAGCGAGTGCTGAAACGTCGCCACCGCAGCGTGCTGCTCGCTCATCGGCCGCTGTAGGTCCTCCGAGGTGCCGGGGCGGTGCCGCGCGCGCTGGCCGCCGGCGCAGCGGACGCTTCTCGGTGCATGCCGTTATCGCCATGCTGGCGCTGGTGCTGGCTCAGCCGTCCGGCGATCGTTTCCGGCTGGATCGCTGCCAGCACCACATGGCCGCTATCCATCACCAGCACCGCCTTGGTCTTCCGTCCATAGGTCACATCGATGAGCTGGCCCCGTGCTTTTGCCTCCTGGACCAGCCGCTTCACCGGCGCCGAGTTTGCGCTCACTGCCGCAATCACCCGGTTGATCGCGATGATATTGCCAAACCCGATATGCACCAGTTCGGTGGACATCTGCCTGTCCTTTGCTCGTTCCGCTTAGCTACACTATGCCATGCCGGAACCCCGGGGACAAAACCCTGTGCGCTAGCCAGGGCGCCATAAGTGCGCATGCACGGGCAGCGGCGCTCCAATGAGCGGCCGAGCATAGCGCAGGAACGCCTCGGTGACGTTGTTGCCGGCCGGGGCGATGAACTCGTCCGGCAGGCGGCGCTCGGCGTTGGCGACGGTCTGGAGCGGCGCCACGCCGGTCGTGCAGCGGTAGGGCTCATCGCTCTCCCGCACCAGCGTGACCATCACTCCGCTCTGGCCGCTCACGGCCAGGCGCACCGCGGCGCGGCCGGCTTCGTACGCCTCGCGCCGGTCGACCTCTGAGGCGCAGTGTGCCGCCACGCGTTGCGCCGTGCCGGGCTTATTGAAGCGCGCCTTCAACTTGAGATGTTGCTCAACCAGGCGACACAGCGTCTGCGCCGTGCCCTCCAGCACAGCGTGGCCAAAGGCATCGCGGGTAAACGCCCCCTCAGCGCGGCCTATCGGCCGTCCTGTACCATCCCGGATCGTCTCTGCCACGGTGACCAGCACATAGCCGTGGCGGCGATAGACCTCTTCGACGTCGCTCAGGAAGCACTCCTGATCGAACGGTCGCTCCGGAACGTAGATCAGGTGCGGCGGATCGTCCGGCAGGCAGCGCCCCAGCGCCGTGGAAGCAGCAACCCAGCCGGCATTGCGCCCCATCGTCTCGAGGATCTTGATCTGGTCGTACCGGCGCATGGCCTCCAGATCCCGCGCTGCCTCCATGGCGTGGAGAGCCCAGTAGCGGGCGATCGAGCCGTACCCGGGCGTATGGTCGGTGCACGGCAGGTCGTTATCCACAGTCTTCGGTACGCCCACGACAAAGAGGTCGTAGCCCGCCGCCTGCGCCGCCTCAGCGATGCGCTGCGACGTGTCCATCGAGTCATTGCCGCCGATATAGAGAAAGTAGCGCACATTGTGGGCCCGCAGAGTCTCCAGCACCTGGAGATACTCCTCGGGGCGGAGCTTGTAACGGCAGGAACCCAGCACGGCGGCGGGGGTCTGACACAGATGGGCAAGGAATTCCGGCGGCCGGCGGCGCAGGTCGACCAGCTCGCCGCGCAGCGCCCCCTCGATGCCGTGGACGAGGCCGTAGATCTCGCCCACGCGCGCCTCTTGGGCCAGTGCCTCGGCGAGGATACCGGCCAGGCTGCAGTTGATTACCGCCGTCGGCCCGCCCGATTGTCCGACGGCGAGGTTCCCCTTCGCTGCCACGGTGCGTGCCGGCCCCCCTTCGTGCGCTTGTATCCCTGCGCTCTGCCCACGCTGCCGCGTGGATAAAGCTCGCGCGCCCCTTGTGCTGCAGATTATCGCATACCTGAGGCAAAGGCAGATACGCGCTCCCATTTCTGCGTCTTATGCGGCGGCGAGGGAGCGGCCATGCCGTTCGTGACCGGGCGAACACAAGTCCTGTCGCAGGGCAGTCGCGCAGATATATAAAGTCGGCCGGCTGCCCTCTAGCTACGGCTCAGATACTCCTGTGCGGCGCGCGCTGCTTCGTCAAGTGCAGCGCGGATGCTCTTTTGGAGGCTCATCGCTGCACCGATCTCTGCGGCGATGAGATCACGGATCTCGGTGTAATAGGGATGGTTCGGATAGCTCCAGCTATACTGCACCGCGTCGTAGAAGGTCTTAATCAATGGATCCTGCACATAGGGAGAAAACCCGGCCGACTTGCGCGGTGGAATGGCGCTCTGAATGCTACAAATCTCGTCGGCATGTCTGGCTGCAGTCAGGAAGAGTATGAAATCCACCACCATAAGCGCGTCCTTCGGCTTGCTTGATGCCATGAGATACGTACCGCCCATGTATGTAAATCGTTGATTAAGCCGCGGGATCGGGGCGGTGCCGATCTGCGCAAGCATCTCCGGGGTGGTGCGGCGGGCGTTGTTTACCGGCCCGGCCGAACTCCATGTAGATGCGTGAACACCGGCGGCTAGCGGATGAACCCCCGACGGAGCGCCGGGGCGGTTGAAGGCGTCCACTTGATCTTTATGCACAAGGTCGACCATCAACTGCAGCGCCTGCATCCCGGCTGCTCCGGCAAATGTGGCTCTGGTGAGATCAGCGCTGAAGGGACGCTCTCCTTGCTGCACATGCAGGACTATGAATAAGTCATGCGCAGGCCACCCCTGCTTCGGCACATCAAAGCCAACTCGTGTAAGGGTTTGCCCCTCACGTTTCGTTAGACGCCGCGCGGCCTCACGGAACACTTCCCAGGTATCCGGGAACCGCTCTGGATCGAGCCCAACCTCTGCCATGAAATCTTTGCGATAGATCATGGCACGGACGTCTGCGATGTAGGGCAGACCGTTCAGCCGGCCCTGGTACATACTTGCCTCGATCGTCGCGGGGAAGAAGTCCGGCAGTTCTTTCTGCACTGCCGGGTAGTTGCCGAGGGTCAGTGCGGCACCTTTCGCCGAGAAGTTTGGAATGCCGCTGCCTCCAACCGTGTACACGTCCGGCCCTGCCCCGGCGGCGAATGCGCTGTTCAGCTTCTCAATGTAATCGCCCGTCATTGTCGAACGCTGGACCCGTGTCGGCGCGTTCGCGGCGTTATATTCCTCGACTCGTTTCTCCTCCACCTCAGCGGTGGGCGGCCCCCAGCGGCTCCAGTACTCCAGGGTCACTGCCGGACGCGGCCGCGCCGTGCTCTCACTTCTCCTGCCGGGCAGCCCGCAGGCGGCCGGCAGTGCGCCGAGCCCTGTGTGGACGGCATAGTGGAGCAGCAGACGGCGTGTCACTGCCTGATGGAAATCTGGACGGAGCGTCTTCATTGGTGCTTACCCCTCCGGACGCAGTGCGTTGCTTGAGCGCAGTCCGCGCGCCATGGCTACGGCTTCGAAGTACCAGCGGATCCCGGGATCCGCACGTGTGCCTCCGCCGCCCAGGTCGAAGCGGTTATCAAAGGTGGCACATCGCGAGATACCCTGATACCAGCCCGGGAAGTGGCCAAAGAGCGAGAACCCCGGCGTACGGGCAGCGAAAGCAATCTCCTCAAGAAAGTCGGCCATGCCCTTGTGCCGACCGATCTGGCGGCCCGGCGGAAAGACGCCCTGGATCCGCCGCCTGCCTGCGGGTGGCTGCTCCCATGCACCCCCTTTCCAGCCGGGCCAGCTCAGGTTCTGGCCGGCCCACGCTACATCGTCTTCTTCGGCGAATCCCTCAGCGTGACCACCGAACAGCTCGACGTTCATCAACGGCTTTGTGCTGCCGGCGGCACGATACGCCGCGACCGCTTCGGCAGAGGGGCCATGCCAATCGAACATCAGCACATCGAGTTCCGGCCGCAGGCTCAGCTCTACGTTCACACCTGGATGCACGCCGCCTCCTCCGACCAGGCGTTCGGGGTCGCCCTCTTTCACCGCCAGGCACAGTTGCACGATCCCGTCCACCGTCTGCATCGGGTAGGGACAGGAGGCCCAGCGACGCGTGTTATGCTCGTTGGCCACATTGATGATCACATTGCGGTATGGCCGGAGGCGGCGCGCCACACGCTCGGCTGCACGCAGGTACGCGTCGCGGCTTGCCAGCCAGGGACCATTCTCCGGATCGAGCCGCGCGATCTGGGCCTGGTAGAAGATGCCGGCGACCACGATCATGCCGCGCTCGCCTGCGGCCTCGACAATACGCTCCATCCGTCGCTGCACGCCGGCGTCCACTTCAGTGCCGTCGGAGGCGAACGCCTGGAGGCTGCCACCTGACGAGCCCTGGTAGAACACGGTCAGGGCGTTCACACCATACGCACGGTACTCGTCCAGGTGCGCGAGAAGCGCCTCCGTCCATTCATCCCGCACGGCTGCGCTGGCGACGCGCACTCCCCACAGCTCCAGCGGCGCGCCATCCCAGGACAAGCCTGATGGGGTACCCGGGGTGATCGTGAGACCAGTCACTGTGAGACTCCCCTAACGCCTGATTCTCAGGTGCGAGGATATCATGGTGCCCCGCCTGTATTTACCCATTGATGCTCCGGGTGTGCCCTGCAGACCTCGTTGGCTCGACGATGGGCTCTAGGATGGCTGTCTTTTCGCTGCGCTACGCTCCAGCTGTGCAAGGATTTCCTGTTCCGCGGCGCTGATTGCAGCGACGATGCTTTCCACGGCTGCCTCTACGTCGCCACAGCGCAGTGCAGCTAGGATCCGCTCGTGCCGGGCGAGCGATCGCTCGCCCCAGCCGGGCGTAAGCTGTCCGTAACTACGGGCCTGCAGGGCACGACGCCAGACTATCCCTGCCAGTTCCCGCAAGACCTCGTTGCCGCATGCCTGCCAGAGGGCCGCGTGGAACTCGCGGTCGGCGGCGCGCGTTGCGGCCAGGTTCTGTTCTCGGACGGCCTGACGCTGCCGCTCAATGATCCGCTCAAGGTCCACCAGATCACCGGCGCTGAGGCGAGGCGTGGCCAGCCGCATGGCCTCTGCCTCGAGCAGGCGGCGGACGGCAAAGATGTCACGAACGCTCTGCACAGTGATCGGCCGGACGATGAAGCCTCTCCGCGGCACCCGCACGACGAGATCGCGTTGCTCAAGAATATGGAGGGCATGGCGGACAGGCACGCGTGAGACGCCAAAGCGCGCCGCGAGATCGAGCTGGAGAAGCGGGGTGCCCGGCGCCAGCTGCCCGGTGAGGATCAACTCTTCCAGCACATCGGCGATGTAGGCTGCGACACTTGGAGGAAGCTCTACCCGACCGGGAGCTTCCGAAACAGCGATCCCATCACTCATTCTTGTATCCTGTAGTACTGTATACATCGCGACAATAATAACACCAACTGGCCAGCAAGTCTAATAGTAGAAGTCTGCTGCAGGTCAAGGCTGCTCAGCCGGCGCGCCCATCGGGAGTGTCTGAGGTTGCCCTAGGCGGGCCGGCGTAGTACGCTTACGCGAGGAGCGGGAATGTAGCGCGCAGGAGGCGAGACGATATGACGGACGGACCTGCGCAGATGCTTACGGTCGAGCAGGCACTTGAGCGGGTCTTGCAGGCGATCCCGGTGCTGGAGGCCGAGAGTGTGCCGCTGGCCGGCACACTTGGGCGCGTCCTGGCTGAAGACATCATGGCCGACATCGATATGCCGCCCTTTGATAACACCTCGATGGATGGCTATGCCGTACGTGCTGCCGACACGCAGGGTGCCTCGCCGGAGCGGCCGGTCGTACTGCGCGTGCTTGAGTACGTGCCGGCAGGCCGCATGCCGCAGCACCGCGTCGAGCCCGGCACTGCCATCCGCATCATGACCGGAGCACCCCTGCCCGAGGGCGCTGATGCGGTGGTGCAGTTCGAGCTGACCGATGAGATGCAGACGCGCCGGCCGGCCCAGGCCGGCGGCACCGTGCGGATCTACGCCGCGGTGCAGCCGGGGCACAACCTGCGCCGGCGTGGCGAGGATGTGCGCGCTGGTACCAGCGTGCTGCCGAAGGGGACGGTTGTGCGCCCGCCGGAGATCGGGGTGATGGCGATGCTTGGCTATACCCATGCGCTGGTGTACCGCCGGCCCAAGGTCGCCATCCTCTCCACCGGCGATGAGCTGGTGGAGATCGACCAGCAGCCAGGGCCGGGCCAGGTCCGCGACTCGAACCGGCATGCGTTGGCGGCCCAGGTAGCGCGCTATGGCGGTATTCCTGTGTCGCTCGGCATCGCTCGCGATAGCGTGGAAGACCTGCGCAGTAAGCTCCAGGCGGCGACGGCTGCCGACCTGCTCGTTACCTCAGCCGGCGTGTCCGTGGGCGACCTCGATATCGTGCGCGAGGTGCTGCAGATGGACGGCGAGATGACCTTCTGGCAGGTGCGCATGCGCCCCGGCAAGCCGCTCGCCTTCGGGCACCTCAACGGTGTGCCGCTCCTGGGCCTGCCCGGCAACCCGGTCTCCTCGCTGGTGTCCTTTGAGCAGTTCGTGCGGCCGGCCATTCTAAAAATGCAGGGGCATACCCGCCTGCGCAAGCCGGAGATCTGGGCCACCTGCCTCGATTACATCGATAACCGCGGCGGGCGGCGCAGCTACATGCGCGCGATTGTAGAGCGCGATCCGGCCTTCCCCTCCGAGAACCAGTACACCGCCAGGCTGGCCGGAGCGCAGGGCTCGAACATCCTCACCGCCCTAGCGCGAGCCAACGGCCTGATCATTGTCCCCGAGACCCAGGAGTTCGTGGAGCCCGGCGAGCAGGTGCGCGTGCAGATGCTCGACTGGCCGGAAGTGTGACTATCCCCGGCCGGTGCCCGGATCGGTGGCCGGCGCAACAGCGGCGAAGAGTTCGGCCATCCGAAACCGTGGCTCGATGATCATGGGTGTGGCACCATATCTTTGGTCGTCACCGGCCGCGCCGTGGTGGCCATCCAGTCCAGCAGGCGCGTGCGCAGGTCGTGCTCGACCGCGGCGTATGCCGGCAGGCCGGCAAGGTTGTTGAGCTCCTGCGGATCGGCCTCCAAATCATAGAGCTCTTGAATCTCTTCGTCGGGACGGTAGACGTACTTGTAGCGCGACGTGCGCACCATAAGCTGCGCGTTCAGCTCGCTGAAGACTGCCTCGCGCTCCACTCGCTCCGGCTGCTCCAGAAACGGCACCAGGCTGCGGCCCTGACAGGCGGGATAGATCGTGGCCCCAGCCAGGTCCATCAATGTGGCCGGCAGGTCGATTAACTCGACCATCTCGCGGGCGACCACGCCCTGCGGAAAGCGCGCCGGCCAGCGCACAATGAATGGCACTCGCACGGCCTGCTCATAGAACGTTGACTTCTGGATCAGGCCGTGATCGCCCAGCATCTCGCCGTGATCGCTGGTATAGACGATCACCGTGTTGTCCAGCCAGCCGCGCCGCTCCAACACCTCAAGGATCCTGCCGATCCAGTAGTCGTTCAGACTGATCAGGCCATAGTAGCTCGCCTTCATGCGCCGGAGCTCCAACGGAGTAGCGCGAGCCAGCCCGTGGCGCTCTGCGCGCCGGCGCGTGCACGCCGGCGCCCGCGCCAGGGGGTCTGCGATCGGCAGAGGCAGCTCTTCCGGCCGGTACATGGTGGCGAAGCGGCCGGGCGCATCCCACGGGTCGTGCGGCCCAGCCCAGCTCACCCAGAGGAAAAACGGCCGGCCGCCGTCGTACTGCTCCAGCCAGCGGACCCCCTCGCGACCAATGTAGGCATCCTGGTGGTCTTCTTCAGAGAGCACTGAGGGCTCGGCATACCAGCACGGGAGTTCGGTGCGGCGCCGACGGTAGTCCTCACGGAACTGCTCCAGCAGCCCCCGCGCGGCCAGATAGCGCGTCCACGGCCCATCGGTCCATTCTGACATCATCTTGCCTTCGGTCTCATGGACGTCGTGGAAGCCTAGGGCGGCGGTGTGTTCGCGGTGATGGGCGATGTCGGGACGGCGGACGCTGTCGCGCCGCCCGTGCGTGGCGAAGTGCATCTTGCCGACTACTGCGGTATGATAGCCGGCCTGTTGCAGGCTGCGCATGAAGGTGGGATAAAACGCCGGCAGGTTCCCGGCGCCGTTGTCGCGAATGCCGTGCGCGTGGGCGTAGAGCCCGGTGGCGATGGTGGCGCGCGAGGGCATGCACAGCGGCGAGGTGCACACCGCGGTCTCGAAGCGCACGCCTTCGGCCGCCAGGCGGTCGAGGTTGGGCGTACGAATGTAGGGGTTGCCCGCGCAGCCCAGAGCATCGGAGCGGTGCTGGTCGGACATCAAGAGCACGATATTCGGTCGCTCTGCCATGTTCACGCTTCTGCGGTCCCTCCGGGTTATGTTCTGCGAACGATCAATGATGCTCAAGAATACAGGCCCTGCGGCTTACTTCGGTGCCTCGCGTAAGAGGCGGTTCACCTCCGGCACCAGGGCATCGGCGATCTGGCGGGCGTTCTTCGTGCCGGCCCACAAATGTTGGAGCTCACGCTCGATCACCGGCTCGATCTCGCTCCAGCTGGTGCTCTGCGGGTCAATGTGCACGAAATCGGGCGCCTGCACAAACACGCTGCTGCGCGATGGCGGCTGGGCGGGATCAACGTAGCAAGGCAGACGGATGACCGACTTGCGCGGCGGCGCAGTCGTGCCGGCCTCGCACTCCCACGTCTGGACCTCTCTGCTGGTGACCCACTGGTGCAAGACCCAGGCTTCTTCAAGGCTCTTCGTCTGGGCGAACATTGCCCAGCCTACGCCACCACCGCTGGTCACGCGTACGGCGGCTCGCGGCATGGGCGCCACATCAAAAGACACGCCGCTCATCCGGCGATACGCCACGACCTGCGCCGGAATGTCCATGCGCATGGCCAGCCGACCGGCAGCGAAAAGCTGCTGATCGCCCATGCCTCCGGTTGCCCCGGGCGCCGGCATGACCCGATGGCGGTGGATCAGATCCTGGAGGAACTGGAGCCCTTCGACTGCCGGCCGCTCGCCCAATAAGCAGACCGTGCCGTCTTTGTCGAAGATCTCGCCCCCGAACATCCAGACCCAGGGCGCCCACTGGCGCAGGCCGCGGCCCTGACTATAGCCCCATTGCACGGTGCTGTCACCCTCGCGGCGGGTCAGACGCAGCGCGTAGTCGAGGAACTCCTGTACCGTCCAACCCGGGTCGTTCCAATCGGCCGGTGGAAGCGACAGGCCGGCCTCGGCCAGCCGGCCTGTATTGAGATAAAGCACCTGGTTCCCAAACCCCCGCGGCAGGGCATACAGCCGGCCTTTCCAGTAATACTGCGCCACAGCTTTCTCGAAAAAGTCGCTGATAACGATCTTGTCCCGGGCGAGCAGGCGGTCGAGCTCAGCCAGCACGCCTCGCGCCGCCCAGCCGGGTGTTTCGGGCACTCCCATGTAGAACACATCGGGCGCTACATCGCCGGCGATCATCGTGGTGAGCTTGGCGTAGTGGTCTTCACCTTCGCTACTGAGATACTGCGCCTCCAGGCCGGGATAGCGGCGGCCGAACTCCTCAGCGGCTCGCTTCATCACCTCTTGCTGCGGCAGCGCACCCCAGCCCATAAACGTAAGCTTGATACCGGATCGGAGTGGCCGGCGTTGCGCGTCAGGGGCCATTCCTGTGTCGTGCCGGGCACGCAGATTCAGCCGGCACGCGGGCATCGCGGCTGTGAGCAGACCGCCGGCAACCGCAAGCAATTGCCTGCGGCTCATCTCCCAGTAGGCCATCGAGCACCTCACAACCTGGTTGGCTCCGGAGAGCAGGTCCAGACAACGTCTTAGACAGCAGTGTAGGGAAGACCCGGCACCTGGTCAAGCAGGCGACAAGATTGGAGAGAGGAGGTGGGGAGGGTGGGAGACTCCTCCCCACCTTGACGTGCGCCTGCGCGTCCCCATAATGCAGCATGATGCCACTGTCCGGACGAGGGAGCAGCACCAATGCCTGAGGCGACGCCGGCCCTGCCCCTGGCCGGCCTGCGGGTGATTGAGCTCTCTACCTTCCTGGCCGGGCCGTTTTGCGCCGCCCTGCTGGGGGACTTCGGCGCCGAGGTGCTCAAAGTCGAGCTGCCCGGCAGCGGGGACCCCCTGCGCCGCCTGGGCCGCCGCCGGGGCCACAGCTCGCTGTGGTGGCGGCAGGAGGGCCGCAACAAGAAATCGCTTACCTGCGACCTGCGGCGCCCCGAAGGCCAGGAGCTCCTCCGCCGCCTGGTGGCCGTCTCCGACGTGCTGGTGGAGAACTTCCAGCCCGGCACGCTGGAGCGTTGGGGTCTGGGCTACGACGCGCTCGCCCGCATCAACCGCGGCCTGATCATGGCCCGCATCTCCGCCTATGGCCAGACGGGGCCGCTGGCGCCCAAGCCCGGCTTCGGCCGCATCGCTCACGCCTTCAGCGGGCTCACGTACCTGACCGGCTATCCCGATCGCCCGCCGGTGCTGCCGGGCACGCCCTCCATCGCCGACTACCTGTCGGGCGCGCTGGCGGCCTTCGGCGTGCTGGTGGCGCTGGGGCACCGCCAGCGCACGGGCGAGGGACAGGTGGTCGATGTGGCGCTGTACGAGAGCGTCTTTCGCATCCTGGAGGACGTGGCCGTGGTGTACGACCAGTTCGGCCTGGTGCGCCAGCGGCAGGGGCCAGACCATGAGAACTCGGTGCCGCACAATCATTACCCCACCCGCGATGGGAAGTGGATCGCCATTGCCTGCACCAACGATCGCATGTTCCAGCGGCTGGTGCGGGCGATGGGCCGGCCGGAGCTGGGCGACGACCCGCGCTACGCCACGGTAGACGCACGGTTGCAGCGGCGGGCGGAGGTGGATGCGCTGGTGGCGGCCTGGACGGCCGCGCTGGACCAGGCCGAGGCGCTGGCCCGCCTGGACCGCGAGGAGGTGCCGGCCGGTCCCATCTACACCATCGCCGAGATCTTCCAGGATGCACACTACCGGGCGCGGCAGGCCATCCTAGCGGTGCCTGATCCGGAGCTGGGAGTGCTGCGCATGCCCGGGGTCGTGCCGCGGCTGGAGCGCACGCCGGGGCGGGTACGGCACCCCGGCCCGCGGCTGGGCGAGCACACCGAGGAGGTGCTGTGCGGCTTGCTCGGCTATAGCCCCCAGGAAGTGGCGCGGCTGCGGGAGCTCGGCGTAGTATAGCATCCCGCCCGGCAGAGTCTCACACCGTTCGCCGGGGACAGGGAGTAGACCACCTCGTGAGGCATAGCACAGATCACCTCGCACTGCCCGGCACGTAGGGGCGAAGAATTCTTCGCCCCTACGTGAGATGGCCGGCACTAGCTGCATAGACTCTGTGAACAGCGAAGAAGAGGGGGGTGATGGATAGATGACGATCCAGGGACTCGACCGCCTGCGCGGGAAGGTGGCCATCGTCACGGGTGCAGCGCAGGGGATCGGCCGCGGCATCGCGCACCTCTTTGCTGCCGAAGGAGCGCGCGTGATCATCACCGATATTCAGGAAGAGCGTGGCGCCCAGACGGCCGCCGAGATCGTCCAGAAGGGCGGTGAAGCGCTCTTTCTCGCTGCCGACGCCGGTGAGGAGCAGGACTGGGTGCGTGTGATTGAGGAGACCCGCCGGTACTATGGCCGGCTGGATGCGCTGGTTAATAATGCCCACCGCAGCCGCTCCGACCGCGCCACCGACACGTCCATGGAGGACTGGGCCCAGGCCATGAAAATGACGGTCACCGCGGGCTTCCTGGGCTGCAAGCATGCCATCCCGTTGATGATCGAGTCCGGCGGCGGCGCGATCGTGAATATCTCGTCCGTGCACGGCCTGCTGCCGGCGCGGCGCAGCCTGGGCTACGAGACCGGCAAGGCCGGGTTGATCATGCTTACCAAACAGGTGGCCCTGGACTACGGCCCGTTTGGCATCCGCTGTAATGCCATCTGTCCAGGAGCGGTGCACCACGAACGAGCGCTGGAGCGGCGGCAGCGCGACCCTGAGGCCTATGAGCGAAACCTGCGTTTCACCGAGAGCTTCTATCCGCTGCGGCGGGTAGGCACGCCAGAGGACATTGCCCGCGCTGCTCTGTTCCTGGTCTCCGACGAATCCTCCTGGATCACCGGCCAGGCCATCGCCGTTGACGGCGGGCTCACGCTGCAGCTCCAGGACAGCCTGGCCTATCAGGTGCGAGAATGGTTGCAGGAGCACGGCGCGTGAGTGCTCCCACGCGCCCGGGAGGAAAGGCGATGCGCAGCGTTCTCTACACCACCGCGTACACCCTGGAGATGCATGAGGCGCCTATGCCTGAGCCGGCCCCCGGTGAGGTGTTGGTGAAGGTGGCGCGGGTGGGCATCTGTGGCTCTGAGCTGGAAGGCGTGCGCACACGCACCCGCCGCGTGCCGCCGTTGATCATGGGCCACGAGATTAGCGGCACGATCGCTGGCGGGGATGTGCCCGCCGACCTGCGAATCGGCCAGCGTGTAGCGATCAACCCGCTGATCAGTTGCGGGCAGTGCGAGCTGTGCCGGAGCGGCCTGCCGAACCTCTGTCCCGACCGCCAGCTGGTGGGCCTGAACCGGCCCGGGGGCTTTGCGGAGTATGTAGCGGTGCCGGCGAGCGCACTTGTGCCGGTGCCCGATCACCTCGACGACACCGCCGCAGCGCTGACAGAGCCCTTGGCCGTGGGGGTGCGAGCGGTGCGCCTCACCGGCCGCAGCGGTGGCCGGCTGCTGATCGCAGGGGCCGGTTCCATCGGGCTGCTCTGCCTGCAGGCGGCACAGGCCCTTGGCTTCGGCCCTATCACTGTCACCGACATCGACGACAGCCGCCTGGCCGTGGCCGCCGACCTTGGGGCAGCAAAGACGTACAACGTGCGCGATACAGCTGTGAGCGCCCGGCTCGCGGCAGGAGCCGAAGGCCTGTACCCTGCCGCTGTAGATGCCGTCGGGGTGCCGTCTACGCGCCGGCTCACCGTCGATGTGCTCGCCCCGGCAGGCGTGGCGGTATGGGTCGGTAGTGCCGAGGACGATGCCACCATCAACGGCAACGCCATCGTGCGCCAAGAGCGGCAGGTGCGCGGTTCCTATGCGTACACGCCCGACGACTTCCACACCGCCCTGCGTCTGCTCTCAGAGGGTCGCATCGCCGTGCGGAAGATGGTGCAGGAGTTTCCGCTGGAGCAGGGCGCTGAGGTGTTTACTCGCCTGCTGCACGACCGCGGGAACGTGGTCAAGGCGGTGCTGGTCCCGTGAAGCGAGGCCGCCTGTATTGCCTTGTGCCGCGCGCCAGGGCGCGGCACAGGAGCCGGCAGGATGGCTGTGGCGTGAGTTCTCCACCTATAACCGCGGCTTTCCTTCACGACTCGCGGTGCCGCCAGGACCGGCGCCTGGCGTCGGCGAGTTCTTCTAAGCGCGGCCCTCTTTCACAACCTTGTATTTTTAAGTTTTGGTTTTAAGTTTTGGTTTTAAGTTTCAAGGAGCAGTCGATGCCCTATCTTGATCCGTCGGTGGCGAACAACCGGCTGGTCGACCACATCGAAGCGATCCGGACGCGGAATGGATCGCCGCCATGGCGCGAGCCGGTGCTGGCCAGCCCGGCGGTGCGCTCGGTGGTGATCGCCTGGCCGCCGGGCTATCGCGCTGTGCCGCATTATCACCCGCGTGCCGACGAGAGTTTCCTGATCCTGTCGGGAGCGGCCGAGTTCCGGTTCAACCGAGGCGAGTGGATCAACGCGCCCGCAGGAAGCTGTCTCTTTGCTCCCCGCGGCACGCTTCATGAGATTCGTGTGGCCGGAACGGAGCCAATGATCATGTGGGTAACTGTCGCTCCGAACGAGCCCGACGACACGGTCGAGGTGGTGGAGTAGCACGACGCGCTGCAGGCGATAGAGCGCAGCGAGAGGGCATCGGCTTGACACCAACCGGGCCCGACATCACCGGCGTGTCAGGCCCGCTCGCCCCGGCTACGCTGCACGACCGCGAGGGCAGACTCTTCGCGGGCGATGAGGCGGCGGGCCAGCCAGGCCAGCCAGGCCAGCATGCTCCACCGTGCCGGCTTTTTGGGGAGCTCGCCGAATGCCATGGTCAGCACGTCGGAGAGGACGTGCCGGACAGCCTCATCGCTGTTGTCCTTCCCTGCTTTAGCCAGCTCCGCCTCGATGATGCGGGCGAGGGAAGGCAGCTCTGCCTCGACCAGCTCATCGAAGGCGGCGCGGTCGCCGGCGAGGGCGCGATCCAGCAGCTCGCGCGTCTCCAGGAGCTCACGCTCGATGGCTCGCACCGCGCCGGCGCTCAAGGAGGCGCGTTTGCGCTCGTGAGCATACTCGCGGCGCAGGCTGGACATGTAGCGCTCGAGCTGCTCGGCCAGGTCCTGGAAGATCAGGTCGAACAGCGGTCGCACGTGAGGTCCGGTATTCCGTCGTGCCGGCAGAACTTTGTCTGGGAGCGAGAGCCTGGCGCTGGCCGTGTACTGCCGCAGACGAGGTTGGTATTCAATGGTTAAGTCAGCGTGCACCAGGTCTGGATCGAAGTGACGGAGACGTCGCTCGAGCCGTGCGAGATGCCGTTCCAGGTCCCGCCGGTCCTCGGGCGTCAGCTCGAACCGATGCGTAGTAACATGGTACCGTATCATTGCTGTCCTCACACGCTCCGGTAAGCTATATCAGTACGCGTTCCGCTTGTTTTTTCTCTTTATTCAGATATTCAGACGAATTTTTCCATCTAATCCTATTTTCCGGCTCTGCGAGGATTGTTGAGAATAGGAAAAAGATAAGAAATGTGTGAAAGGAATCAAAGAAATCCACGCCGGCCGGATCTGCCGGGCGCAACGCGTGCCCGGCTTGCTTGACGCGCCACCCCCGGGATTAGCCTGCCTGAAGGGAAGGGGCTATCGTCACATATGTATACACCTTGCTCCAGCCTGCACCGGCCGGTCAGGAGCTACCCCGGCACCGATGGCTTGGTTGGCCTGTGGCAGAGCCGGCGGCTGCTCGGGACATGGGTAGACGCAGGCACCGCACTTGGCTACAGGTCGGGTGTTTGCCACAGCCGGTAGAAGTGGTGCACCGGCCCATGCCCGTGGCCGATCGGCACCGCATGGCAGAGCGCCTCTGTCAGGTAACGTTTAGCCCGGGCAATAGCATCGAGGAGCGGATACCCGCGGGCCAGGTATGCAGCGATCGCCGAGGCGAAGGTACACCCCGTCCCATGTGTGTTCTGGGTCTGCACACGCGTGCCGGGAATTTCATGCGTGTCTTGCCCATCGTAGAACACATCGATCGGGTCACCGTCAAGATGCCCGCCCTTCACCACCGCCGTGCGGGCACCAAGCTCGTGCACGATCTCCCGAGCGGCCCGGCGCATCTCCTCCAGCGAGCGGATCGGCCGGCCGAGCAGCTCAGAGGCCTCGTACAGGTTAGGCGTCACGACCAGCGCCAGCGGCAAGAGCTGCGTGCGTAGCGCAGTGATCGCATCCTCGCGCAGCAGGCGAGCGCCGCTCTTCGCGATCATCACGGGGTCAACGACCAGGACCTGGAGGTCATGCCGGCGCACCCGCTCGGCGACGGTCTCAATGATCGCCGCGCTGGAGAGCATGCCCGTCTTCACCGCATCGACACCAATGTCGCTGACGACGGCATCGATCTGGGCACCGACGATCTCGGGCGGGATCTCATGCACCGCCGTGACGCCCAGCGTGTTTTGTGCTGTAATGGCGGTCAGGGCAGACATCCCATAGACGCCAAGGGCGCTAAAGGTCTTGAGATCGGCCTGGATGCCGGCGCCACCACCGCTGTCCGATCCGGCGATAGTTAATGCTGTGGGAAGCGCCCAGCGGGAGTGCTCTCGCCCGCTCATGGTCGGCACTGCTCCTGTCCTACTGGCCTTGAGTATTTGGCCTTGAGTATTTGGTATGAAGGTATTGAGTACAGAGTAGAGGGTATAAGGAACCCCCTACAGTTACATGGACTTTTTTGCCTGCACAGGCCTTTGGATGGAGTATAGCAAAGAGCGGGCACAGGTGAGCCCGCCGGCGCCTCAAGAGGAGGGATCATGGCTGCCACACCGCGCAAAGACAGCGCATGGCTGAGAGCACACCTGCAGCTGTATGTCCTGACGGACCGTGAGCTTGCTCGGGGACGGTCTGAAGCGGACGTTGTGCGCCAGGCGATTGCGGGCGGCGCGACAATGATACAGCTCCGTGGCAAGCGCCTGACCACTCTGCAGTTGCTGGAAGCGGCCCGCGAGGTACGCCGGGTCACCGCTGCAGCAGGCGTTCCCTTTATCGTCAACGACCGGCTGGACATTGCCCTGGCAGTCGAGGCCGATGGAGTGCATGTGGGCCACATCGGACAGGAGGACTTGCCGCCGGATATCGCGCGGCGTCTATTGGGCCCCGAACGGATCGTTGGCGTGTCTGTCGCAACGCCCGAGGAGGCGCGACTGGCCGAGCAGCTCGGGGCCGACTACGTTTCTGTCGGTCCGGTGTATGAGACTGCGTCAAAGGCCGATGCCGGGCCGAGCGTCGGCCTCGAGCGGGTGCGTGCCGTGCGTGGCGCCACGCACCTGCCGCTGGTGGCTATCGGCGGCATTACGGCCGCCACGGCTGCCGATGTCATCCGCGCCGGAGCCGATGGCATCGCCGTCATTTCTGCGGTGGTTGCGGCAGACGACATCGCTGCAGCAGCACGACGGCTTCGCGAGCAGATCGAGGCAGCACTGGGCAGTGCGCGCTGACCCGGTGCCGTCGAGTCTGAGCAGGGTTAGGGAGATATACACATATGGCTGCCCTCCATGTCGCCATTATCGGCGGTGGGGTCTGCGGGCTCGGGGTGGGCTGGAAGCTCGCTCAGGCGGGCGCGCAGGTGACGCTCTTTGAGCGCGATGAGCCAGGGCGCTCGGCAACCTGGGCATCGGCCGGGATGCTGGCCCCGCAGATGGAGCTGCGTCCGGAGGAGGAGAAGATCACCCTGTTGGGACGGGAGAGCCTGCGCCGCTGGCGTCGCTTCGCCCGCGAGCTGGAAGAGGCGGCCGGCATGTCCGTTGACTATCGCGACGAGGGAACGCTCTTCGTCGCGCTGGATCGGGACGCGGCCGAGCAGCTCCGCTTTCTGCACCGTCACCAGTCCGAGCTTGGACTGCCTGTGCAGTGGCTCTCTGCCTATGAAGTGCGCCGGCTCGAGCCGCACCTCTCGCGCCGTGTTGTCGCCGCGCTCTTCTCACCCGAGGATCATCAGGTCGACCCGCGCTTGCTCGCCGAGGCATTGCTGCGCGCGTTCGTCCAGGCAGGCGGTCGGCTCCACGCGCACTCGCCGGTCGAGCGCATCCTGACGGATAATAGTCTTCAGAGGGTGACCGGCGTCCGGGTGCGCGGCCAGGACGTACCGGCAGATGCCGTCGTGCTTGCCGCGGGGGCATGGTCAGGGCTGATCGAGGGGTTGCCCCCTGCGCTGCGTCCGCCTGTTCGACCGGTAAAGGGGCAGATGCTGGCGGTGCAGCAGCCGCAGCCGCCGGTGCTCAGCCACTGCGTGTGGGCAATGGACGCACGGCAGTTTGTCTATCTAGCCCCAAAGAGCAACGGGCGCCTGCTCGTGGGGGCCACGGTTGAGGAGGCGGGGTTCGATACCAGAGTCACGGCCGGTGGCCTGCTGGACCTGTTGCGCCTGGCCTGGGAGACGCTGCCGGCGATCTATGACCTGCCGGTGGTCGAGACCTGGGCCGGGCTGCGGCCGGGCAGCCGTGACAATGCGCCGATCCTGGGCAAGACGCCGATCGCCGGGCTCTATATGGCCACCGGCCACTACCGCAACGGTATTCTCTTCGCGCCGGTCACGGCCGAAGACGTCGCCCAGGTGATCCTGACGGGCGAGACGCCGGAAGCGATCAGGCCCTTTGGCATAGAACGGTTTCTCGCACGAGCGAGATGACTTCATAGCAGCCAGGAATTGAACAGGAGGCGGTATGGAGCAGGTTCAGACCATACAGAAACGCCTGCGCGTTAATGGATCATGGATGGAGAGTAGCGCCGCCACCGTGGTCGAACTCCTTCAGTCGCTGGGAATCGATCCGAGCCGCCGTGGCATTGCGGTGGCGGTGAATGATGCGGTCGTGCTCCGTTCTGAGTGGGCAACCGCGCCGCTCCATGACGGCGACCGCGTGGAGATCCTGCGCGCTACGCAGGGAGGCTAGGGGACAGGAATGGCCGCAGTAACGCCTCAAACAACGGTAGCCACGGGCGAGGACCTGCTGAGGATCGGCGGGCGTACCTTCCGTTCACGGCTGTTCGTCGGCACCGCGCGCTACCCGAACCTGCAGGTCATGCTGGACGCGATCGAGGCCAGCGGAGCGGAAGTTGTGACGGTGGCGATCCGGCGGATTGATCTCAGCGATCCGTCCAGGCAGGGCGTGCTGGACGTGCTCGACCGATCGAAGTACACCATCCTGCCGAACACGGCCGGGTGTTACACCGCCAAGGACGCCGTCTTGACCGCCAAGCTGGCGCGCGAGGCCCTGGAGACAGACCTGATCAAGCTGGAGGTCATTGGCGACGATCGCACGCTCTTTCCCGACGTGGAAGAGCTGCTGCGCGCTGCCGCCGAACTCGTCCGTGACGGCTTCACTGTGCTGCCGTACACCAACGACGACCCGATCACGGCGCAGAAGCTGCAGGACATCGGCTGTGCGGCGGTCATGCCCCTGGGCGCGCCGATCGGCTCAGGCATGGGCATCCGCAATCCGTACAACCTGATGATCATGCGTGAGATGATCTCGGTGCCGCTGATCGTGGATGCCGGGGTGGGCACGGCGTCCGACGCCGCTATCGCCATGGAACTCGGTTGCGACGGCGTGCTGATCAACAGCGCTATCGCCGGGGCGCGGCATCCGGTGCAGATGGCGCGCGCCATGCGGCTGGCGGTGGAGGCTGGCCGGCTGGCCTACCTGGCCGGCAGGATCCCGCGCAAACTGTACGCCACGGCCTCCAGTCCGATGGAAGGACTGCTCGGCACATGAGGCTTCGCCCGGTCGATCGGCTCTATCTCATTGCCGACAGCGCGGGCGCACGCCGGCCGATCGATCGCGCAGTGGCCGAAGCGGTGCAGGCCGGCGTGCGCCTGGTGCAGCTGCGCGAAAAGCAGCTCCCGGATGCGCAGTTCCTTGCTCTCGCCCAGGAGCTGCGACGTATTACCGCCGCGCATGATGCCCGCCTGTTGATCAACTCCCGTACGCATATGGCCCAGGCGGTGGGCGCCGACGGCGTGCACCTGCCCGGTGCCGCGTCGATCGCCGAGGCGCGCCGCCTGCTGGGCCCACAGGCGCTGATCGGCTACTCGGCCCATAACGCGGACGAGCTTCGGCGCGCCGAGCAAGAGGGCGCCGACTTCGTAACCCTCAGTCCGGTCTTTCCACCGCACAGCAAATCCAGCCCTGTGCCCGCCCTTGGTCTGGAGCGCTTTGCCCAGCTCGTCCGGTCTACCTGTCTTCCGGTCTATGCCCTCGGCGGCGTCGATCCGCAGAACGCCCGTGACTGTCTTGCTGCCGGCGCGTTCGGTATCGCCGTTGTCGGCGCGCTCATGAGCGCGCCGGACATCCCGGCTGTAGTGTCCCGCTTCCTGGAACTCCTCGGCGAGTAGCCGGTGCCTCTGGTCTGCACTCCCCGCTCGGCTCGCGGCGTCGTCTCACCCTTCTGGTTTGTTCCGGCTCCTCCCGAACCGGCTTCGTTCGCAAACCGGCGTATGTACGCTGGCACGGAACTTGCTTTCCCTTACTACGGCTGTTCCCGAGGATAGCCCTGCTGATCACCGGCACATGAGCTTGCCAGTTGTCAGCAGAGAGTAACGGGAACAGGGAAGTAAGTAACGAATAATTTAGAGAGGTTGCAATACGTATGGGTCAGGTCAACATCAATCCTCCGGGCCAGTCCAGCGGCGATAGTGGAGCGGCTGCAGCCGCGGGCATCAGCATGACCATGGTTTTGCTGGTAGTCATCGTGCTGCTGTTCCTGCTGTTCTTGCTGTTCTGGGGCCTGCCGAATATCTTCCACGTCAATGTCTTCGTGCGTTCCTAAATCGAGGCTTTAGATGTCGCTTGTTACATTGTTAATTGTCCTGCTGATCGTGCTCCTGATCGCTGCGATTCCTACCTGGCCGTACAGCCGAGGCTGGGGATACTACCCGACAGGCGCGCTGGGAGCCGTTCTCCTCATCCTGCTCATCCTCATACTCTTCGGCTATGTGCGCTAGAGGCGGGGAGATGAGGCGGGTGGCGTGAACACTATAAACATCATAAAGTTAAGGAGGTTTCGACTGTGACGCTTGATCCCGGTGGTCTAATTGCCTGGTTAATTGTCGGGCTTATTGCCGGCTGGCTGGCCGGCCAGGTCATGAAGGGCGGCGGCTATGGCCCCGTGATGGACATTATCGTCGGGCTGCTCGGTGCATTTGTCGGAGGGCTCCTGTTTAGTCTGCTGGGTGTGACCGGCCAGGCAGGATTCCTGGGGAGCATTGTCGTCGCCTTTATCGGGGCGGTGGTGCTCATTGCCCTGATCCGCGCCCTGCCCGGCAGGTCGCCGGTGTAGGGCCGCTCGGAGCGAGCAGGACTATACGGCGCCGCGGTCTTCCTTCCCGGTATGCAGCCAGCCGTGATCTGAGCAAGATCACGGCTGGCTATTTGTGTAGGCTTAGGTTTCCTGCGCAAGGTTCGCCACGTTCACATGCCGCGCTGCAAAGAGACCGGCACCGGCCCGATGGCTGCCGGGCCGCTCAGGGTTGAACCGTATATCGTAATATCGTATATCACCTCGGTGGCCTAAACAGTGCCGTTTCTTCAATAACGTACCGACCGACGCCTGTGGTGCCGGTATAATCTTCCCAGTCTTGTACCGGCCGCACATGACCCGGCTTCTACCGGACCCGGGAAGACCGCTAAGGCTGGGAGCCCGGCTGGTGCCGCGCGTCGTGCTCTGGTGAACGAGATATATCAAGACGTGATGTGCACTTCTCCCCGGCGCTCTGCCGGAGGAGGGGACTGAATGCAGATGGAAACACCACTGGTGCAGCCTGCCGGGTCGCGTCCACGGCCTCAGCCCGTCGTGGTCCTGGTGGTGGAGGATGACGCCGCTGTCCGCGAGCTGGTATCTGAGCTGCTCACCAGAGAGGGCTATACGGTTCTGACGGCTTCACACGTGCATGAGGCGCACAGACACCTGCGCGAGCATGCCGTGGATGTGGTCGTGCTGGACCTCCTGCTCCAGGACGAGCAGGGCAGGCTGGTGCTTGACCGGCCCGGCCGCTCCGGCGCGCCGGCGGTGGTCATCATCAGCGGGCTGCCGGTACCAAGCGCGATTGCCGATCATCCCCAGGTAGCCGCTATTCTCCCGAAGCCGTTCGACCTCGAGGAGCTCCTGGCAGCAGTAGACAAAGCAGCACGCTGGCAGCGTCCGGATCTATAGCGGCGCGCAGGGGTGCGCACTCCGGCCGAGCCGGTGCACTTGCGGGTGTGCGCTGCGCGCAGTATCCTACTGATCTCGACGCGATACGAAAATTTCTTTATAGCGCATGTTTTAAAATGGGTAGTCTAGGTTCTGCAGAGGAGCGCTCGCCCGGCGTAGTTCCGTGGGCCGATATGCTGGCGAACCACCTGCTGCGGCTGTTTGAAGAGCATGAGGCCGCGCTGGCAGCCAGGCGGCGGGAGGTGCGCTCCCCTGCGGACTGGGAGCGCCGGCGCGCCGAGCTCCTGCGCAGCTACCACGAGTGTCTGGGGCCATTTCCAGAGCGTACGCCCCTCAACCCTCGTCTCACCGGCGTGATCGAGCGCCCCGCCTACCGCATCGAAAAACTCCTCCTCGCGAGCCGGCCGGGCTTCCTGGTCACGGCCCTGGCCTACGTGCCCAAAGGCCGGTCCTTCCCGGTGCCCGGCGTGCTGTGTATCCCGGGGCACGCGGAGAACGGTAAAGCCTACGAAGTGTACCAGCGTCTGCACGCCGCGCTGGCGACCAAGGGCTATTTCGTGCTCACCTACGATCCCTTGGGGCAGGGCGAGCGCAAGCAACAGTGGGACCCTGCCCAGCGCACGTCCTGGATCGGCTCCAGCACCTCCGAGCACTCATACCTGGGCAATCAGTGCTTCCTGCTCGGCATCAACCTGGCCCAGTACATGATCTGGGACTCCATCCGTGCTCTCGACTACCTGTGCGAGCGGCCCGAGGTTGACGCGGCACGGATCGCCTGCACCGGCGTGTCCGGCGGTGGCACCCAGACTGCGTACGTTGCCCCGCTCGACGAACGTATCACGGTAGCGATTCCGGCCTGCTATATCACCACCCTGGCCTGGCGGCGCCGCGTCTGGGTCACAGGCGATGCCGAGCAGAACTTTGTTGCCCAGCTCCCGCGCGGGCTGGATCACGCCGACTTGCTGAAGCTGGTGGCGCCGCGCCCGCTGTTGATCAATGCCGCTCGGTTCGACTACTTCCCGATCGAGGGCACCCGCCGGAGCTACGCCGAGGCCCGCGCCCTGTATGAGCTCCTGGGCGTGCCGGACCGCATTGCTTTGGCAGAGGCGGATGCGCCGCATGGCTATCACCTGCCGCTACGCCGGGCTACCTACGCCTGGCTGAACCGCTGGCTGGGCAAGGAGGACGAGGATGACGAAGAACCCGAGGTCACCGTGGAGCCTGAGGAGCAGCTCTGGTGCACCCCGACAGGCCAGGTGGCAGAGCAGGACAGCGAGCGGGTGTTCACGCTGAACCTGGCGCTGGTGCGGTGCACGCGCCCGGCCCGCGCGTGGCCGCAGAGTGCACCGGAACTCCCTGCCTGGCAGCAGGCCGTGCGCGAGGCAGCGCGCCGGCTTACCGCCTTCCAGCCATCCGGCGCGCCGCGGCAGGCCACCGCCGGGCTCTTGCGCTACGAAGGGCTGACCCGCGTCGAGCTGGTGACGTACTACTCCGAAGAAGATATTATCGTGCCCGGCCTGGCCTGCCTGCCACGGCAGGTCCCGCCGCCATATCGGGCGGTCCTCTGGGTCGATGGCGAGGGCAAGGAGAGCGCCTGGACACGGCAGACGTTCCGGCAGCTTGTGGCACAGGGGTATCTCGTCCTGGCGATCGACGTGCGCGGCACCGGCGAGACAGCGCCGCGCGGCCGCGGCAGCCGCGGCGCCACCGGGCTGATGGGCGCCGAGTCCTTCCTGACCTACGAGAGCTTTGTAGCCGGCCGTCCGCTCTTGGGCATGCGCGCCTGGGATGTGATCTGCGGCCTGGAGTACCTTGCCGGCCGGTCGGACGTCGCTGCGGGACCGATCGCTCTGGCTGGCTGGGGGCCAGGCGCGCTGGTGGCCCTGCACGCCGCGGTGCTGGACCAGCGTCCTGCGCCGGTGCTGCTGGCGGGCCTGCTGGGCAGCTACCGCGCGCTGGTCGAGCATGAGCGCTACGACTATCCGGTGAGCGCGTGTGTGCCGGGAGTGCTGGCCGCCTATGACGTGGCAGAGCTGGCCGGTGCGCTGGCGCCGCGGCCGCTGCTCATCGCTGCCCCGGTCGATCACCTCCAGCAGGCGCTGTCCCCGGAGGCAGCGGCGGAGCTCTTTGCACCCGTCCGGCGCGTCTACGAGCTAGCCGGCGCAGCGGATCGCTTCCTTTTGACGCCCGATCCCGAAGTGGCTGCTCCACAACTCGCCGCGTGGGTCTCTCAGGGCTAAGGCTGCGCGGCTGGGACCAGGGTAGCCGGTATCTGCGTGATCGTGGTATGGCGTGCTGCCGGCGAGATAAGGCTTCAGCGGGCTGCTCCAGATGGACTTGCTCGCCTACTGGCGCTGGGATAATTACTGTGCCGACCTAGATGAAGGAGCAGGATTCAACTTCAACTCCCATCAGCGGCGCCTTCACACCGCCATCGAGGTCGGGGAGCGGCTCTGGCTGGTGACCGGACGCCCTTCCCCTGATGGTATCCGCTATGTCCTTGTTGGTATGCTCACGGTCTCGGCGAAGACGTTCAACCCGCCGAGCTATAAATACGGGCGATACCGCGTCTGGGGGAACCTGGCTAACTCCGCGTACTACAGCGCCGACGGCCCCGATGCCGCGCCCTTACTTATGCGTCTGGAGTTCGTCCCACCGAGTCCCATTCGCTCGCAAGACAAGATCGGCCAGTCGCTCCAGACAATTCGCTCACTGAGCCCTGATGATAGTGCCCTGCTTTCCCAATGGGCCGCAAACCTGCCGCTGGAACTCCGTGCCTACCAGCTCGCAGATGAGTTCGTGCTGGAGCAGGCATATGAACGCGGCCAAGAGGTCCTGCGCGAAGCTTTGGAACGCTACCATATAGGCGTATCTCCCCAGCGCAAGGTGACGCTACAGACTACCTACTATGTGCGTAATCGCTCCCTCGTCGGAATCCTTCAGGAGATGTACAATGGCCGATGTCAGCTCTGTGGCTTCGATCCGCGTCTCCTGTATGGTGTGACGGCGTGTAATGCCCACCACATTGTGTACCTGTCTAGAGGCGGGCGTGACGAGCTGGAGAATCTTTTGCTTGTCTGTCCCAATCATCATCGAGTGATCCACGCTGCAAATGCCGCATTTGACTTCAAAGATCTTCATTACGTTTTTCCAAACGGTCGGCGCGAACCGCTTGTGTTGAATCTGCATCTCCCGCGCGCGGTGTAGCAGGAGACAGATGGGGAAAACACCGCGCTACTAGTGGGCGAGCCTCCGGTGTGCTTATTGCTTCCTTATTGCTTCAGGTTTGCTAGCGCTGGAGGAGGCGTATCGCCGCGCCGTTGCTGCGAAGTTCAACCGTGCCCCTGCGACAGGTGCAGAGCACTTCCGCAAGCTCCCCTCCGGCATCTTGCGGGAGCAAGCCGGTGGCGATGTAAAGCGTGCCTGGGACAGCCTGCCAGGTGCCTCTGTATGTGGCTGCCGGAGCGATGACGGCATGCGCCGCCGGCAATCCTTCCCATCCGGCCGGGCCGCGCAGCACCATGACGGTCTGGACACGCCCGTGCCGCACGATAAGCGCGTCAGGCTCGTCAGCTATCCCGATGGCTGCGATCTCGACGCTGCGACCGAGCGCGACACGGTCGCCTGCGCGCAGCCGGGCACTGCGCTGGGCTGCCGGCAAACGTGGCTGCCGCGGGGCCGGGTCAAGCAACAGGCCTGCGCCGCGGCGAGCAAGCGTCTCCTCGAGGCCGCGCCGGTCGCGGTGCTCTGGCGGCAGGATCACGACGTCGAGCTGCCGCTGCCAGAACGGCAGCGCTCGCCCTAGCGCTCGCTCCAGCTCTATCCCAGAAGGTCCCCCGCCCACCAGCACTGCCCCACCCTCTGGAAGATGCAAGAGGACGGCCTGGCTGCGCTCTAGACCGAGCACGCTGACGCGCAGGTCGCCGGCTGGCTGGGCGCGCGCGGCAAGCAGCGCGAGCGCCGCCGCGGCCAGGCTGCCGGCAAGCGCCCAGGTACTGCGCGAGGCAGGGAACGGGCCGATGGTCTGCGCTGCGCTCGCGGCGCCCCATCTGTGCGTGGCGGCAAGCAGCAGAGCGTAGTACGCCAGCGTCGGCGCCAGCGGCTCCTCGAGCGGTGGTAGGTCCAGGGCCACCAGGGGCGGCGGCAGGCCGGCCAGGGTCTCGACCGCGCGCACCATGGCCGCCAGCGGCAGCCACGCCAGCCAGCTTGCCGGGGCAGCCGGCAGTTCGAGCGGTGCCACCAGCACACAAGTCCAGCCGGTGAGCATGATCCACGGCAGGAGCGGCGCGACCAGCAGGTTGGCCGGCAGGGCGATCACGGACAGGCGTCCGAAGGTCGCGGCGAGGATCGGCGCCGAGAAGAGCGTGGCGGCCAGGGTCCCGGCCGCGGCCTCGCCCAGCACGGGCACGGCCCGTACAACCGGCGCGAGGGGAGGGCCAAGCAGCAGCAGGCCGGCCGTGCAGGCAAAGCTGAGCTGGAAACCGACATCCCACAGCAGCAGCGGGTCGATCAGCAGCATGGTAACGGCGGCCACTGCCAATAAGTGATGCCCTTCAGTACGGCGGCCAAGCGCCGGAGCTATCGCGGCCAGGGCGCCCATCACTGTGGCGCGCACCACGCTCGCGCTCATCCCCACCAGCGCAGCATGCAGGATGAGCGCGGCCACCGCGGGCACGGCGGCGCGGCGCCCGAGCAGGCGCCCCAGCAGCGCGGTGAGCGTCCAGGCTACAATGCTGACGTTGGCACCGGAGATAGCCAGCACGTGGCTGGTGCCTGTGCGATTGAAGGCGTCGAGGAGGCCGGCCGGGATCGCAGCGCGCCGGCCCAGCAGCATGCCCGCCAGCAGCTCGGCCTCCGGCGCCGGCAGGCGACGCACGATGTGCTGCTCCGCAGTGCGACGTACCTCATAGAGGGGTGAGAGCAGGCTTCGCTCCGGCGCGTGGCCGGGCCAGGGTGCGGCACGGGGATACGCCATCATCCCGACGGCGCCTCGTCTCGCCAGGTAGGCGCCGAAGCCGCCCTCGGTGGCGGACACCAGACGCAGCCGGCCGCGGAGCGCCAACGTATCGCCGTCGCGGCGTAAGGGTATGGAGGGCAGGGTGACGTAGAGCTGCCCGCGAGCCGGCTGCCAGAGCCCATCGCTATCCTGGACCTCCCGCACAGCCAGCATGAACGACTGGGCGCGCTCCCGCCGATCGGGGTCGCCGGCAACGATCCCCCGTACCTGTGCCATGTCCCGGCCTGCGGCGAGCCAGAGCTGAGGATGGACGCTGTGTCCGACCAGGGACGCCCGCGCCAGCCCCAGGGCCAGGGCAACGGCACAGACGCCAGCCGTGCGGCTGCCCGGCCTGAGCAGCAGGAGAGCTCCGGCCATGAGCGCCGCCAAGGCAATGGCCGGCCCTCGCCCTCCGAGGGCGGCCGCCAGCGCAATCCCTGCGCTGAAGAAGCCCGCCCCTACCGGCACCATGGCCTGTGCCCCGCGCCGTACATTCTCTGGCTATGAGACGGTCACGCGCTCGCGCAGGCGGGTGATGGTCGCCTGGGGCACGCCGGCCTTGCGCAGGTCATCGACGCTCTTGAAGGGGCCATTCCGCTCGCGGTACTCGATGATGCGCTTCGCCGTCACCGGGCCGATGCCGGGGAGCGCCTCGAGCTCGGCCGCCGAGGCTGTGTTCAGGTTGAGCGGGCCGGGCCCGGCCGCGGCCTGGGCACCCGGCGCTGCTTCACCCTGCCGCGGCACGTGCACGTGCATCTGGTCGCGCAGCCGCAGCGACAGGTTCACCCGCGCTGGGTCGGCCTCAGCCATGAGCCCGCCGGCCAGCCGCACGGCGTCCTCAACGCGGTCGCCCGGCCGGGCGGTGTAGACGCCCGGGCTGGCCACTGCTCCTGAGACATAGACCTTCAGCTCGGCGGCCGGCGTGGCAGCCGGCTCCACAGCGACCGCAGGCGCGCCGCCGGCACCTCGGCCTACGAACACGCCTAGGAAGAAGAGCGCCATGCCGGCGAAGAGCCCGGCCAGCACCAGCTTGGCTCGCTGGAGTACCGTATCGCCCATCCGCTCGCCTCTCCATCGCCATGGACACGCCGGCCATGCCGGTCCTGCGGTGAGTATGCGAGCACGGCGGCCTAGGGGCAATAGCCGGCAATGGCCTGTTCTCGCTATCATGAGCGTGCTCTCGCGAGAGCACCATGGTGCAGATAAAGAGGGGGGAAACGGCAGTGAGCACGCAGGACGAGGAGCGCGCTGCGGGTGAGGTGGCGCAGGCAGGTGCACGTCGGCGTCCCCCACCGCGCAAGGAGAAAGGACTGGTGATTGTCTTCACCGGCGACGGCAAGGGGAAGACGACGGCGGCGATGGGCATGGCGCTGCGCGCCGTGGGACACAAGATGCGCGTCCTGGTGATCCAGTTCATCAAAGGGGCCTGGAAGACCGGGGAGCAGGAGGCAGTCAAGGCGCTCGCGCCGTACTTCACCATCGTGCGCGCCGGCCGCGGGTTTACGCTCGAGCACCTGCGGGACCCGCGCATCAGCATGGACGAGCACCGCCGGGCGGCCGAGCATGGCTATGCGCTCGCCCGCGAGGCACTCACCTCGGGCCAGTATGACATGGTTGTGCTGGACGAGATCTGTGGGACCATCAGCGCCGGATTGCTGTCGCTGGAGCAGGTGCTGGCATTGCTTGACCTAAAGCCGCCTCTGTTGCACCTGGTGCTCACCGGCCGTGGCGCGCCGCCCGAGCTGATCGAGCGGGCCGACCTCGTTACCGAGATGCGCCTGATTAAGCACCCGTACCGCGATCAGGGTATCTCGGCACAGCGAGGAGTGGAATTCTAAACCGCGGCGTCTTCCGGCTCGGCGTGCACGAGCACCGTGCCCAGGCCGGGGAGCCGCGCCCGCAGGGCACGCTCGACTTCGGTGGAGCGCTCGTGGACCTCCGGCACAGTGAGGTTGCCGGGGAAGGTGCAGTGCAGCACCAGGTTATGCAGATGACCGTCTGCCGTGCCGTCCGCTCCGGGCTCGTGGTACACCCGCACCTCGTGCGTGCTGCCGGGTCCAGCCACGGCATCGGCGATGGCGATCACCTGCTGCACGAGATCCTGGTGTGTGGCCGTGACATCCTCGTGGGAGCGCACCGCCTGGCCGGGCGCCTCCAGGTGGATGTTCACGCTGCGCACCGCCCGATTGGCCCGCTCCGCCTCCCGCTCGATGGCCGAGGCCAGCGCGTGTGCCCGCTCAAGCGTCATGTGCTCGTCGACCTCGACGTGCAAGTCGACGTCGTACTGTCCGCGCTCCTGCCGCACCCGTACGTCGTGGGCGCGCACGCCGTGCTGCCGTGCCAGGAAGTGGATCTGCTCGACCGGTGTCTCATCCGGCCGGGCCACCGGCTCGGCGTGGACCACCACATCTGCGTGTGGAGCGACGCGACGCACCGCCTCCTCGACGGCATCGTTGATGGCATGCGATTGGGCGAAGGTCGTGGTACGCGGCACAGCGATCACCAGGTCCGCCATCAGCCGGCTACCGGCACGACGCAGCCGCACCCGCCGCACTTCCACCACCCCCGGCACCGCGCGCACCTCGGTGGCGATGCGCTCGCTCAGCCCCGGCGGAGCCGTGTCCAGCAGCGCGTCGATGGTGGCCTTGCCCAGGCGCAGGCTCACCACGATCACGATCGCTGCCACGCCCAGCGCCGCGACGGCATCGGCGCGGGTCCAGATGCCAGTCTGCCCGGTGAGCTCGCCCAGCTTCACCAGCACCAGGCCCAGGATGACTACTGCAGAAGACCAGATATCCGTGCTGAAGTGCAGCGCGTCTGCCTCCAGCGCCTGGCTTGCGTATTTCCTGGCCGCGTGGGTGAGCGCCCGCGAGCGCGAGACGTCCACGATGATCGACACGATCATGACCAGGAACGCCCAGACAGACGCCTCGACGTGCACCGTCTGGAAAAGCAGTCGCTGCACGGCCTCATAAACAATCCAGACACACGTCACCAGCAGCAGCCCGGTCTCGAAGAGGGCGGAGAGGTTCTCCACCTTGCCGTGGCCGTACGGGTGTTCGGCATCGGCAGGTTTGTCGGCCAGCCTGACGGCAAACCAGGTCAGCAGCGCTGCGACCAGATCCAGGCCTGAATGGACTGCCTCGGCCAGGATGCCCAGGCTGTTTGTGGCCAGGCCGACGCCCAGCTTCAGGCCGGTGAGCACGACCGCGGCAAGCACCGAACTTAAAGCAACGGCACGCTTATGTCGCTGCGCCTCCAGCTCAACCACGGGCTGCGGCGCGATGCCGGCAATGTCCTGCATCTCTTTCCGAGTGTTTGCCTGTTGAGCGTCGCTTTATGTAGAGTGATAAGCGAGGAGAGCGATAGCGCGTGATGGCACCGCTGCCGACGTCCATCTGGTTCATGATATCCCGCGGCCCGCTCGCGCCGCAACCGGAATGCCCCGGTTGACAGGCCGGCCGCGCGCCGCTACCGTAACAGCGGGCGGCGGCACGGGTACACCGTGTGCCATCCTGGGAATATCGCGCGCTGAGCGCGCCTGAGGAGCGGGGAGCGTGAAGGCGAGGGTGATGTATCTGACCGGCCCGCGCCGGTTTGAGCCGGGCGAGGAGGAGCGCACGCCGGGGCCGGGCCAGGTGCTCGTGGCGGTGCGCGCCTGTGGCGTCTGTATGAGCGAGATGGAGCGCTATCTCGCTGGGCCGGAGGGCGCGCCGGTCGTGCTCGGCCACGAGCCCGCTGGCGAGGTGGTCGCCGTTGGCGAAGGCGTGACGCGGTTCCGTCCCGGCGACCTGGTGACCGGCCTGTTCGGGCGAGCGTTTGCCTCGCACGTGGTGGTGGATGCCGGTCGGCTGTGGCACATCCCTGAGGGCATTCCGTATGAGCACGCGCTGGGCGAGCCAATCAAGTGCGTGGTCACGGCAGCACGAGCCTCCAGCTACGAATTCGGCGACACCGTCGTGCTGATCGGCTGCGGCTTTATGGGGCTGATGACCCTGGCGGCCATCGCCGGCCGGGCGGCCGCCCAGATCATCGCCATTGACCTCAACGCCGGCCGGCTCGCCTTGGCCCGTGAACTCGGGGCGACGCACACGATCAACGCAGCCACGGACGACCCGGTCACGGCCGTGCGCGAGCTGACCGGCGGCCGCGGCGCCGAAGTGGCGATCGAGGCGACCGGGCAGGGCAAGGCGCTGGAGCTGGCCGCGAAGGTGCTGCGTCGTGGGGTGCGGCCAAAGCTGGTCATGGTCGGCTATCACAACCGGCCGCAGATGGTGGACCTCACCGGCTTCGCCCACGCCGGCCTGATCGCCATCAATGCGCACCCTTCCTATAGCCTTGATCCGGCCGAAGATATGCGCCGCGGCCTGGAGGCCCTGGCGCGCGGCATCTTCCCCATGCAACGCCTGGTCACGCACCGGCTGCCGCTGGAGCGGCTGGCCGACGCCTTCGAGCTGGCGCGCAGCCAGGCGGACGGATACATCAAGGCGGTGATTGTGCCCGATGGGAACGCTTGAGCAGCAGGTTGCCCTCATTACCGGCGCCGGCACTGGCATTGGCCGTGCCTGCGCCATTGCGCTTGCCCGCGCTGGGGCGCGGGTGGTGCTGAACGGACGCCGCGAGCAGCCGCTGCGTGAAACACAGGAACTCTGCGGCGGCGAGGCAGTGGCCGCCCTCGCGCCCGGCGACGTCGCCGACCTCGCGGTGTGCGAGCGCGCCGTACAGGTCGCGCTGGAGCGCTGGGGCCGGCTGGACATCCTGGTGAACAGCGCCGGCACGAACACGCCGCAGCGCCTGTTCGCCGACATGCCGGTCGAGGACTGGCATCGTGTGATCGATACTAATCTTACCGGCGCGTACTACATTACTCGCGCCGTGTTGCCTGTCATGCGCCGGCAGGGCCGCGGCACGATCGTGCACATCTGCTCAGCGGCGTCCCTGCGGCCCTCGCTCATCTCCGGCGTACACTACAGTGCGGCCAAGGCGGGCCAGCTTTCGCTGGTGCGCTCGATCAACATCGAAGAGCAGGTCAACGGCATCCGCGCCTGCGCCATCCTGCCAGGCGAAGTAGTCACGCCGATCTTAGACCTGCGCCCGCACCCGCCGGATGAAGCGGCGCGGCAGCACATGCTCTTGCCGGAGGACATCGCCGAGACGGTGCTGCTGGCGGTGAGCCTGCCGGACCGCGCCGTGATCGAGGAGTTACTCATCCGCCCGCGCCAGGTGCGCACGTAGAAACCGACGGGTCGCGCGCCGTCTGGTCTCGACCAGACAGCGCCTGCGACTGCATGCGCCACCCCGTCGGGGCAGGGACTGCAGCGGGCAGGAAGGCGCTGCGGGTTATGACGCGGCAGGGCGGGTGCGCACCTGCTCTGCCCACTGGAGAAGGGGCAGGTTCTCGGCACGCGCCGCGGCGATGCGTTCGGCGATGTGCTGGATGTCCTGCTCCGGCATGCGCTCCATAATGACGGCCAGACCGTCGCAGTCGCTGACATGGATGAGCAGCGATTGCGCCGCTCGTGCGCCCTCCTCGGCTTCTTCCTCCGAGAGCTGCTCGCGGGAGACGAGCTCGACCAGCCGGCGCGCCGTCTCGATCGCGCCGTCATGGTCACGATAGAGCTTGTCCACGTACGAAGAGAAGAACGGCCGCAACGCCGGGTACAGGCTCTCCTCCTCGAAGCGGAAGTGCGGTCCGGCCACCTCGTTCAGCGTGCCCAGCAGGCGGCGCGCCCGCGGCAGGTCGCGGGCGCGCAGTGCCGCTGCCAGGTCGAGCAGCAGGTCACGGATGCGGCGGTGGTCGGCCTTGAATTCCTGGAAGACGTCGATTGCGGTGCTCATCAGTGCGTTGGCCTCCTCTCCGGGGCTTGCCCGAGCGCCGTCCTGCGCCGTGGGTGAGCCCCTGCTACTTCTTTAGTTTGTTTATCGCTTTTCTCTCCATTGCTGTCTGCGACTTTTGTCACACAGGCGCCGGGGCGTTGAGCAGGGCAGGAGCGCGGGCGTTATGCGACTCAAGTCGCAGACGAATAGTGCACCAAGGCAGTAATCAATGTGTAGAAGGCGGGGTGTAGAAGGCAGGAGGGAGCGCGCCGTCTTACGGAGTAGTGCTTATGACAATCAACGAGGGTACAGACACGGGCGCCAGCGAGCAGGGGCCGCGCGTCCCGGCGATGCAAGACCTGTACGACAACATCTGGGTGCTGTTTCTGGTCTCCCTGCTGATCGTCCTGGTGTCCTACATTATCTGGGGACTGATCGACATGCTCAGCCGCCCGGTGCTGATGTGAGGAGCTGTCCATGAGCATTGCGTCGCCCAGCGAACGAACCTGGTGGGAGCAGCCGGTCGCCTACCACGAGAAGATCTGGCTGGTCATTTCGGTCGTGACCGGGGTGCTGCTGTTCTTCATGATGCCGTTCTGGCACCTCTTCGGGCACCAGAACTCCTCAGCGGAGAGCTACCGCGTCAATCCCCAGGCCTTCTACCAGCGCGTACAGGACTGGGCCAAGACCCAGCGGCAGACGTCCCAGGGGCTTGCGCCAACGGGCAATGAAGTCTATATCGTGGCGTACCGCTTCGCCTGGTTCCCTAATCCTCTCGTGCTAAAGGCCGGCGTGGAGTATCGCATTCACCTGTCGTCGCGGGATGTGAACCATGGCTTCTCCCTGCACCGCGATGGCACCACTGCCCAGAAGGTGAACTTCCAGGTCGTGCCTGGCTATGACTACGTGCTGACCATGCGCTTCACCGAGCCTGGCACCTACCACCTGGTGTGCCAGGAGTACTGCGGCCTGTCCCACCAGATCATGGTAGGCAAGATTATCGTGGAGGGCTAGCGCCGTGAGTGTCTCCTCGCGCGCCCGTACCTGGACCTGCACTGTTACCGGACTGCGCGTTCACGAGAGCACGGTGCCTCCGTTGCTGGTGAACGCCGTGACCGCCATCGTCTTCCTGCTTTTCGGCGGGATCATGGCCTTGCTGCTCGCCCTCACCCGCTGGGAGGCAGTGCACCTGCTGGACGCGAAATGGTACTTCATCGTGCTGACGCTGCACGCCTGGAGCATGCTGGTCTTCTGGATGATCTTTTTCGAGGTTGCTATCTTGTATTTTGCCAGTAGCATTGTTTTGAACGTGCCGCTGGCGAGCACGCGAGCGGCCTGGCTGGCCTATGTGCTGATGCTTGGTGGCGCGCTGCTGGCCGCGCTGACAGCTGCCTTCCAAGACACCTCCTACGATCAACCGCTGCTGACCTCGTATGCGCCACTGAAGATCCATCCGCTCTTCCTGCTTGGGGCAATTATTTTCGCCGTCGGCGCCTTCGTCGCGCTCGGCGTCTTCTTCGCCACGGTCTGGCGGGCCCAGCGCGAGCGCACCTACAAGGGCTCCCTGCCGCTGGTCACCTTTGGCGCTGTGGTGGCGGCGATCATTGCCTTCGAGTCGCTCCTGGGCGGCGCCATCGCCTACATCTGGCAGTTCCTCGCTACGCTCGGCCTAGTGCCTGGGATCGACGCGGAGATGTACCGGGTGGTGTGGTGGCTGCTGGGGCATGGTACCCAGCAGATCAACCTGGCGGCCATGGTGACGAGCTGGTATCTGCTGGGCACCTTGACCGTGGGGGCGCAGACGGTGAGCGAGAAGGTCAGCCGCACGGCTTTCATCCTGTATGCACTCTTCATTAATCTAGGTGCGGCGCATCATATCCTCTCCGATCCCGGGGTGAGCAATGCCTGGCGGATCTTCAACGCCAGCTACTCGGTCTACGGCGCGGTGATGGCCAGCCTGATCCACGCCTTCGCTATCCCGGCGAGTGTGGAGTGGGCGCTGCGCCGTCAGGGCCACGGCGGGCTGTTCGGCTGGCTACGCCATGCGCCGTGGGGCAACCCGGCCTTCGCCAGTCTGGCGGTGTCGCTCCCACTCTTTGGGGTGCTCGGCGGGATCACCGGTGTCACCTTCGGCACCGAGCAGCTCAACATGATGGTACACAACACGCTAGCCATCCCCGGCCACTTCCACGCCACCGTGGTGGCCGGCACGACCATCGCCTTCATGGGCATCGCCTACGAAGTCATCCGGTTGCTTGGCCTGCGGGAGCTGCTCAGCCGGCGCTGGGCGACAGTGCAAGTCTACGTCTTCGGCGCTGGCATGGCGCTTGTCTCTCTAGCGATGATCTGGCTGGGCTACTTCTTTGGCACGCCGCGGCGCCATCCCGCCGTGTCCACATTGCCCCTGGTGCGCTCCCCGGCGCTGGAGGCACTGCTGGGCCTAGCCGGCGTAGTCGCTGTGGTCGGCGGTACGCTGTTTATCGGCCTGGCGGTGCTCTCGCTGCTGCGCGGCGCGCCCCGCCCGCGCGGTCCGGTGCTTGCGGTGCAGCCGCAGCCTGCGCCGGCGAACCCACATCCGACAGGCGCTTCCTGGGCACATGCCACGCAGAACCTGGCCGGCACGCTGACGCTCTGCTTGATCTTCCTCGGCGTACTGGCCGTGATCTATGCCACGCACTGGATCAACCTGGCCAGCCTGTGGCATGTGGGCTAGGCGCAGCGATGGCAGGAGCATGACACCATGGACCTGACTTTGGCAGCGCACCCTGCCCGGCCGGCGGCACAGGGGAACCTGCGGCGTGCCGCGCCGCTAGCGCTGGTGATCGGTGTTCTGCTGGCACTGTTGGCGTGGGCGGAGGTCGGCTGGCTGCCCCACGGCCTACCGCGGGAATACACCGTGCGTGTGGCAGTAGTGCTTCTGCCGACCGGTGAGCACCCTGTTCCCGAGGATGGGTACACCCGGCTTGGCTTGCCGGCACCCGGACATGCCGGCACCTACGCGCTGCCTCATGAGGTCGGGTCGGGCGCCGATCACCGGGCGGCGAGCGGGCAGATCACGCTGGAGAGCCGCTGCGTGGAGCTGGAGACCGCCGCAGGTGCCGTGCAGCGCGGCGCGCTGGTCACGGCGGCGCTGCGCGGGCCGGATCGCGGCGTACTAGAGGCCGCAGCAGCCACGTGGCTGGAGGACCTGCGCCGGCAGGCCCGCGCCGGCATGCTGGGCCTGCGCATCGAGCGGATGGAGGACCTGGCGGTACCCTATCGCCTGTGCGCGGGAGCCTGACATGTCAGCCAGCGCGCCACTCGTTGCCCCACCCATCGTCTACGCGCTGCGGCGCGCGCTGGCCCGGCCGCTGGAGGCGGAGCAGGCGCAGCGGCTGGTGCGTGCCTGGCTGGCCCTGGCCGTCGGTGCGCTCACCATGGCTGGTCTGTTCGTGCTGCCTGTGCTGGGCGCGCGCCTGCCATTCTTCCAGGAGCTGGTCAGTCCCGAGACGTTCCGCGTGGCCCTGGCCGGCCACGTGACCTTCTCGCTGAACGTGTGGCTGCTGGGCTACGCAGCGCTGCTCTGGACTGCCGCGCTGGCCAGGCGGGGTGCCCCCTTGCGCGGGTGGGCCGGCGCGGGACCGCTGCTGGCGCTGGCCGGCATGAGCAGCCTTGCCGCCAGCGTCCTGTTTGGGGCAGGTAGCCCGGTGCTGGCCGATTACGTGCCGGTGCTGGACCATCCGCTCTTCCTGGCCGGCCTGGCGCTCTTCTTCGTCGGCGTGGGCACCGTCGCGGTGCACTATCTGGCGCATGTCGCCGGCCGGACGGGAGGGCCAGCGGCGGAGGACGCGGCGCTGCAGTGGGCGGCACTGGCGTTCATCGCTGCCCTGCCGGCGGCAGCGACGGCGTGGAGCCGCGGTGTGGCGACGGCGCAGGGCCTGGCCTGGGGGCCGGGGCATCTCTTCCAGGTCGTGCACACCGGCGCGTTACTTGCTGCCTGGTGCCGGCTGTTCGGCAGGCCTCTTCCCGCGTGGGGGCAGGCCGTGCTGCGTGCCGTGCTGCCGCTCCTGGCCATCCCGGCGGTAGCGATCCCCTGGCTGTATGCGCTGCCTGGGCCCGTGCGCGCTGGAGAGATGGCACTGGTGACCTGGTGGGCCACTGGTGTGCCGCTGACGGTGGCCTTGGTGGTCCTCACTGCCGAGATGTTGCGGAGGAGGCAGCGCCCGGATGCAGCGCTGCTCTGGTCGATGCTCTTCCTCGTAGTCGGCGGGCTAGTGGCGCTCGGTGGCCTGCTGGGGGACGTGCGGGTAACGGCGCACTACCACAGCACTGTGGGAGCCGTCACCATCGCCTACATGGGCCTGACCTACCGCCTGCTCGGGCTCACCGCCCGGCGAGCGCTGGCCACGCTGGCTCGTAGCATACAGTTGCTACTATACGGCGGGGGCGTGGGACTGCTCGTCAGCGGCTTGTTCTGGGCCGGGCTCGAGGGCAGCGCACGCAAGGCGTTTGAATCTTTCGGAGGTCGGCTTAGTCTGGCCAGTCCGGCCGGCCTGGTGATGCTAGGTGGCACCGTCGCCGCGCTTGGCGGCGTATGGTTCATCAGTGCGGCAGCCTGGCAGCTAGCGGGCCGGTCGTGGTCGGTGGCGGAGACAGAGCGAATATAAGAGCGCGCTCGGGACCGCGGCGGGCTGTTCGCCTGTGCGGAGGCGCAGGCTCTCTACCATGCCGGGCTGCTCAGCCGCTGTCGATGTGCAGCTCGAGGATGCTGCGATCGACGATCTCGATCGCGCCGCGGCGGACGCGAATCGCGCCGGCCTCCGCCAACAGGTGCAGCACCCGGCCTACCACCTCTCGTGCGGTGCCAACGCGCAGGGCCAGTTCCTGCTGCGTGATGCGCACCTCGCGGCGGCTGCCGGCAGCCTCGTGCTCAGCAAGCAGCTGCTTGGCGACCCGCGCCGTGACGTGCAGGAACGCCAGGTCCTCGATGACGTTTGTGAGGTAACGCAGGCGGCGGGCAAAGATATGGATCACCGCCATGGCGACCTCGGGGTAGCGCTGGGCGAGGCGGAGCATGTCGGCGCGCGGGATCACGTAGACACGCACCGGCTCGAGCGCGAGCGCGCTGGCCGGATTAGGACCGCCGTCGAAAACAGGCACCGCGTTGAACCAACCACCGGGGCCGATCACCTGCAGGGCATACTCCCGACCGGATGGCGCAGTCTTGTAGATCTTCACCCGACCGCTCTGCACGATGAACACCCCTTCGCAGGGACCGCCCTCAAGGAAGATAATCTCACCCTGCTGATACGAGCGCTCGAGCGCCAGCTCGCGCACCAGCGCTAGCTTATCCACGGTCAGGGCGGCGAAGTACGGGAGCGCATGAAGCGCCTCTGTCGAAGCTACCATCTTGTGCCTCCGTAAAGCACCCGGGGCCCTGCCGGTTCGCTCGCAAGGGGAGCGTCCAGAAAGATGATAAACCTGTGGGCTGTCGTGTGGCTAGAGCCGGCGCAGGCTTAAGCCGAGGAACACAACCACGAGGGCCAAGACGAGGTTCAGCTGCGCCAGCAGGATCACCCGGCGCCGCAGGACCTGCATCTTCCCAGCCACGTGCGCTCGCTCCGGGCTCTCCACCGGAAGAGCGCTGAGCCGGCCGGCGTATTCCACTAGCTGCGGCCCAATAAAGAAGTCATGCAGGACGCTCAGGCCAACGATCACGCCGACGAGCGCCAGCTTGACCAGCAGCACCTGGCCAAAGCGAGTCTGCATGAGCGGCAGGCCGCCCATAGTGTAGCGCAGAAGCATGGCCATACCGCTTACGCCGATGGCGCCCAGAGCCAGCCAGCCGACGTCACGAAAGCGCCGCGCCACCGCGCCCAGGAGCGCGTAACGCTCCGGTCCCTCGATGGCACGACGCAGCACCGGGTTGAGCACCAGCACGAGAAAGAGCGTGCCGCCCAGCCACACCACTACGCCGAGCACGTGCACATACAGCAAGAAGGTCGAAAGCCAGGGAAAGCTGTCCACAGGGCGCCTCTCTCCAGGGGGAGCGGATTCCGGCCTCAAAGCATACCAGATGGCTTGCCGCAGGTTGATCAGGAGTTTTCCCTGATTCGCGCATCGCCTCAGGGGAGCCGGCTGGCCCTGCTCCGGGTATAATCGCCGGCGGGTATGCCGGACCTTATGTTGAAGCAAGAGAAGCTGGTGAGCTTAAGTTCCGTGTAGGGGTATAGTAGTATAAGCATATAATGCAGAGAGTTCGCAGAGAGTCTAACGAACGAAGGAGGAACATACCATGCCCTTGTACGAGTATCGCTGTGCGTCGTGCGGCGAGCGCTTCGAGCTGCTGCGCAGCCTAGCGCACGCCGATGACGTGGTCTGCCACCGCTGCCATAGCCGCGACGTAAAGCGCCTGCTCTCGGTCTTCGCCGTGCGTGCGGGCGCGACCTCGCGGGCGGGCGCGTCTACCGGCGAGGGGGTGAGCAGCTCCGGTGGAGGCTGCTGCGGCGGAAGCTGCGGCTGCTGCGGGCACTAGCCACTGCGAGCACAAGGCCATGCGCATCCTCATCACCGGCATCACCGGTCGTATCGGCGCGAACCTCGCCGCAGCGCTCGTCCGCGAGGGACACCAGGTGCGTGGCCTGGTATGGCCGCGCGACCCGCGCACCGATAAGCTCAAGTCCCTCGATCTTGAGCTCCGGTACGGCAGCCTGACTGAGCCCGCAGACGTGCAGGCCGCTGTGGACGGTGTAGACGCCATCTACCATCTCGGCGCGGCCTTCCAGGGCGGCGGTCCCTTCACCACGCAGGACTATTTTGAGATCAACGTGCGCGGCACGTTCCTGATGCTGGAGGCAGCCCGTGCGCTCCCAGGAGTACAGCACTTCCTCTTTGCCTCCACCGATGCTGTGCTGGATAAGTACCCGCCCGACGGCATGGCCGAGCCCATCCGTGAGGATGTCGAGCCAAGGCGGCCGCGGGGCTGGTATAGCTTATCGAAGGCTATTGGCGAGGAGATGGTGCTGGGCTATCATCGCACCTACAACTTGCCTGCTACGGTACTGCGCTTTTGCCTGGTGGTCGGCGCCGGCGAGATCCTGGAGTTCCACCAGTTTTATCTCTCCCGGCTGCGCCGGCAGCATGCGGAGCTGGAGCCGCTGTGGACTGGCGAGGAGCGGCTGGTGTTGCTGCGGGATCGCCACGGCCGGCCCTGGAAGAAGCACATCGCCGATGTGCGGGACATCGTGCACGGCTGTGTCAGCGCGCTGGGCAAGCCGGCTGCGTTCGGCCAGATCTTCCAGCTCGCCGGACCGCGCCCCTTTACCTGGGACGAGGCCGTTCCCTACCTCTCTGAGCGTCTGGGCATTCGATATATCGAGGCGGCAGTGAGCGGACCGCCGACGTTCTACGAGTTCGACCTCTCGAAGCCGCGGGAGCTGCTTGGCTTCCGCCCGCAGTACGACATTCGCTGTATGATCGACGACGCCCTGGCCTTCCGCCGTGGCGAAGACATCGGCGTCCTGCCCACGGTATAAGGGTGTAGCGTGAGGAGCCCGCCGCTCCGGCTGCACGCCGGGGCGGCCACCTGCCCTGGTCAGACCGCTTGTAGGATGCCGACCCTGAAAAAACTCTTGCTCTTGCTTCTTTTGTTTATCTGATCTGAGCGCGCCACTGATCTGAGCACGCCACCGTCTTGAGCTCTGTCCGCTCCGCTGCGTGCCCGCCTCGGACCCTCTACCCTCTGCCACTCTAGATCTGCTTCTGGCATACTTCTTGCTACCGGTTACGCGCTTCTGTGTTGAAGAAGTATTGTCAACGCGCCGTATGTACGTCTCATGAACAGAGTCTGTGCCGTGGAGCGTTCCGGCATCCCTGGGTGAGGCAGGCGAGCTGGATAGAATGAATATCCTAGTGGTTGGACTGACGATCACAAGTTCCTGGGGCAACGGCCATGCCACGACCTATCGCGGCCTGCTGCGGGCGCTGGCAGCGCGGGGGCACCGCATCACGTTCGCAGAACAGTACGCTGAGTGGTACGCGGCCAATCGCGATCTGTACGAGCCGGACTTCGCCGAGGTGCTGGTGTATCCATCGTGGGATGACATCGAGCCGGAGCTGACCAGACGCGCTGCTGCCGCTGAGGTTATCGTGGTGGGCTCCTTCTGCCCTGAGGGCCGGCGGGTAGTGGACTGGGCGCTAGGCCAGGCCCGTCGCACCGGCGCTATCGCTGCGTTTTACGATATCGACACGCCGGTGACGCTCCAGGCCCTGGCACAGCATGGCGAGACGTTTTACCTGCGCGCCGACCAGGTATCTGCCTTCGATGTGGTCTTCTCGTTTGCCGGCGGACGCGCTATCGAGGAGCTGCAGCAGCGCTGGGGGGCGCGCCTGGTGCGCCCGCTGTACTGCGCCGCCGACCCAACCTACTACTATCCGGCCAAGCCGGACCCCCGTTTTATGGCTGATTACAGCTACATGGGCACCTATGCGGCCGATCGCCAGCCGGCGGTGGAGCGCCTGTTCCTAGATGTCGCCCGCCGCTGTCCCGACCGCTCCTTCGTGCTGGCCGGCGCTCAGTATCCGCCGGGCACCCTCGATCTGCCGAACCTGCGCCATTACGTCCACGTGCCCCCGCCGGACCACCCGGCGTTCTTTAGCTCCTCTCGCCTGACTCTGAAAGTAACCCGCCGCGCCATGGTCACGTATGGATACAGCCCGTCGGTGACCCTGTTTGAGGCTGCCGCATGTGGCGCCTGTATCGTATCCGATGTCTGGGAGGGTCTTGAGCAGTTCTTTACGCCCGGCGAGGAGATCCTGCCGGCGCGCGCGACCGACGATGTCATGCAGTACCTGGCGTTACCCGATAGAGCACTGCAGCGCATCGGGGCCGCAGCCCGTCGGCGCGTGTTGCGCGAGCATACCTATGCTATCCGCGCTGTGGAATTCGAACAAGCCGTCGCTGCAGCCCAAGCAGAGAAGGTGCCGGCGAGCCGGGGGATTGACCGGGCGCAGCAAGACAAGGCCAGGTGATGGTTCGCTCACACGGCACTGGGTCGAGACGGCAATGATCGAGGCCATCCAGCTCTGGAACGAACCAAACAACATTGCCTATTGGGACTATACCCTCGATCCCGAGTGGCAGCTGTTCGCGCGCATGATTGCGTGGGCGGCCGATGCCATCCATGACGAGACGCCCGACGTGACCGTGGTGCTGGCCGGCATCTCGCCCATTGATCCGGCCTTTCTCGACCTGCTGCTGAGCTACTACGGCCTGGCCGGGCATGTGGACGCCGTCGCCGCGCATGGCTTTCCGCAGGACTGGCAGCTGTGGCCGTTTGATGCGTGGCCGGCGCAGGTGGAGTCCTTGCGCCGCGTCGCCCGCGGCCTGCCGCTCTGGATCACGGCTACCGGCTGCTCCAGCTTCGGCTGCGAGGAGGTGCAGGTGTTCGGCGTGCAGCGCACGTTCCAACTGCTGCGCGGGGGTGTGGAGCGGATCTTCTGGTACTCCCTCTTTGACCTTCCCCGCAGCCGCATGGTGCTCACCCGCCACAAGGAGAGTGAGGGGTCGGACTATTACCGCCACTTCTACACCGGCCTGATCCGCGATGATGGGGTGCCAAAGCCGGCGCTGGCGTACCTTCCTCGTGATGCAGGCGTCTGCCAGTGGATCGCCTTTGAGGAGCGTGACCTGGTGGAGGCGCTGGCCTGCTGGATGACGCGTCTGGGCCTGCGGTCCCTGCGCACGAATATCAGTTGGGCCGACTGGCACCGTCCGGACGCGCTCCGCTGGTTTGATTATATGATGGAGCGTCTGGAGCCGTTTGCTCTGACAGTGACACTCTGCTTCACGCCGCCCAGCCGGGGTATCCGGCCGGATCCCACCAGCCCGCCGGCAAATCCGGGGGAGTTCGCCTATTTCTGTCGTGAGGTGGTGCGGCGCTATGTCCGGTAGCTCGCCTGCGCACGTGCTCATCACGGCCGACGCCGTCGGTGGCGTGTGGACCTACGCCCTGACGCTGGCGCGCGAACTCACCCGGCGGTACGGCGTGCAGGTAAGCATCGCCACGTTCGGTCCTGACCCTTCAGAGGAACAGCGGAGCGCAGCCGCGGCCGTCGGTGCCGCCGTGTATCCCCTGGGTTTCCGTCTGGAATGGATGGACCAGGCCCACCTGGACCACGCCGCAGCGGTGGAGTCGCTGCGCGGCCTCGTGCGGCGGCTGCGTCCCGACATCCTGCACGCCAACCAGCATGCCTTTGGCGTGCTTTCTGATGAGCTCCCCACGCTGGTGGTTTCGCACAGCGACGTGCTGAGCTGGTGGAGCTGGGTGCTCTTCGACGGCGCCGGCTTCGAGCCGCCGGAGTACCTCAATTGGTATCGCCAGACGGTGCAGCAAGGCCTGCATCGGGCAACCGCCGTGGCCTGCCCGAGCCGGTTCACGCAGCGGTGTCTGGCGCGCTTCTATCACCTGCCGGAAGCACGCGTGATCTACAATGGCGTGGCGCTGGACCCATCATGGACGCCGGGTGCTACGCAGCATACCACCAGGCGCGGCGCCATCGTGGCCGGGCGGCTATGGGACCGCGCTAAGAACATCACTGTGGTGATTGAGGCAGCCAGGCTCCTCCACGGGCGTGTCCCAGTCACCGTGGCCGGGCCATGCAGCGACGCTGAGGGGCGCTGCATCGCTCTCCCGGAAGCGCCCGGTCTCACCTATACTGGAATGCTTCCGCAGCCGCGCCTGCTGGAGTGCTTTCGCCGCCATGCTCTGTACGTCGCGGCGTCCTGCTATGAGCCATTCGGGCTGAGTGCGGTCGAGGCAGCGCTGTGCGGCTGTGCCGTCGTCGCCAGTGATATTCCCTCGCATCGGGAGCTGTGGGAGGGTGCGGCGGTGTTCTTCCAGCACCGCAGCCCAGAGAACCTTGCGGCACGGCTGGAGGCACTGGAGGCCGATCCGGCGTGGCGGAACAAGGTGGCCGCAGCCTGCCTGGCGCGGGCACGGCGCTTCAGCGCGTCCGAGATGGCTGTCCGGTATCTCGCCCTCTACCGCGAGCTTATGGCTGCGCCCAGGCACGTTCCCCCACCTGAGGATGTGCCTGTCCTCATGCCGCCAGAGGCTGCTGCATCGCCTCACGCGCCGTAACCAGGCAGAAGGGTTCTGCACATGCACTTTGCCCTGTTCTATCACTCGGTACGCTCCGACTGGAACCACGGAAACGCCCATTTCCTGCGCGGGCTGATCCGTGAGCTCCAACAGCTGGGCCACACCTGCATGGTATATGAGCCCGTGAGCGGCTGGTCGCTGCAGAACCTCCTGCGCGATCATGGCCCGGCGCCGCTGGAGGCGTTCGCGCGGCGCTTCTCCTTCATCCAGTGGGATACCTATGACCTTGATCGTGAGGCGTCGCATGAGGTGGCCAGGCGGGCGCTGCGCGACGCAGATGTCTGCATCGTGCATGAATGGACGGTCGATGACCCGGGCCAGCGCATCGCGCTGGCGCATGCCCTCATCGCAGAGGCGGCGCGACGTGACGTGCCGGTGCTGTACCACGACACGCACTACCGGGCCGTCGAAGAGCCGGCGTACGTGCGGGAGCTGCCCCTTGAGCGCTTCAGCGCGGTGCTGGCCTTCGGGCCCTCGCTGGCCGATGTCTACCGGAGTATGTACGGCCTGCGCCACGTCGAGGTCTTCCACGAGGCTGCCGATACGGCCCTGTTTCGTCCTGTGGCGCCGGAGCAGCCGCCGGCAGATGTGCTCTTCATCGGCAACTGGGCCGGTGATGACCGCTCTATTGAGCTTCAGAGCTACCTGCTGGAGCCGGCCCGCCGCCTGCCGGAGCTGCGCTTCGTGGTCTACGGCGTGCGCTATCCGGCAGAGGTCGTCGCCAGGCTCACTCAGGAGTACGGCATCGAGTACCGCGGCTGGCTACCCAATGCCGATACCCCCGGCGCGTATGCTGCAGCCAAAGTCACCCTCCATGTGCCTCGCCGGCAATACGCCGGCTGGTTGTATGGCATCCCCACAATCCGGGTGTTTGAGGCGCTGGCCTGCGGCTCCTGCCTGGTCAGCACACCGTGGGCCGATGTCGATGGACTGTTCCGTCGCGGGCTGGACTTCACCACGGCGTGGACGCCCGAGCATATGTGTGATCTCTTGGCCTGGCTGTGTCACGATGCGTGCGCACGACATGGCTTCGGGCAGCGCGGTCGCGAAACGGTCCTGGCCCGACACACTTGTGCGCATCGTGCCCGGCAGCTCATTGCGATCATCGATGCGCTTCGCCGAGATGGACGGCGGGCAGACGAGCCGGCCGGTGGTCCCGGCGTCTGGTCTTCGGTGCGCTGAGGAGGGGACGACCACCATGCTGATCACCATCTTCGGCTCGAGCATCACGTCGGCCTACTGGAACGGCGCAGCGACGTACTATCGCGGCATCTGTCGCGCCCTGCACCGCCGCGGCCACCAGATTGTCTTCGTCGAGCAGGATATCTTCGACCGCCAGCGCCATCGCGACCTGCCCCAGGACCCCGACTACGCTGAGGTCAGGCTCTGCCGTGGCCTCGACGACCTGGCTCGGCAGGTCGAGGAAGCCCGTCGCTCGGATGTTGTAGCGAAATGTTCGGGCTGTGGAGCCAACGATGAGTGGCTGGACCAGGCCGTGCTAGAGCGGCGCGGCCGCGGGCTGGTGGTCTACTGGGACGTCGATGCCCCGGCCACCCTGGAGCAGGCTCGGGCCGCGCCAGACTGGTACTTCCGCCGGCTGGTGCCGCGCTTCGACGCCGTGCTCACCTACGGTGGTGGCGAGCCGGTTCTCCAGGCGTACCGGCAGCTCGGCGCCCGCGCTGTTCTGCCGGTCTACAATGCCGTAGACCTGGAGGAGTATGCGCCGGTGCCGCTCGACGAGGAGCTACGCTGCGACCTGCTCTTCATGGGCAACCGCATGCCTGATCGGGAGGAACGCTTCTGGGCGTTCTTCGCTGAGGCAGCGCGGCGCGCCCCGGAGAAGCGCTTTCTGCTTGGCGGCGAGGGTTGGGGCGAGCACGCACCGCTGCCGCCCAACGTGCGCTACATTGGCCACGTGCCGACCTACCGGCATGCGGTGGTCAACTGCAGCGCTACCTTCGTGTTGAACATCAACCGTACGGCCATGGCCCGCTACGGCTTTTCGCCGCCGACACGCATCTTTGAGGCGGCGGCCTGCTGTTGCTGTATTATCACGGATGCCTGGGCAGGCATCGAGCAGTTCTTCGCTCCAGGCCGTGAGATCCTGGTAGCAGAGAGCGCGGACGATATCGTACGTTATCTGCGTGACGTGCCGCCTGACCGGGCCCGCGCCATCGGGCAGGCGGCGCGCCGGCGCGTGGAGCGCGAGCATACATATACACAGCGTGCTGAGCTTCTCGAACGCGCGCTCGTAGAATGGCTGCGTGCTTCCGCATAGGCACGTCCGGTTTCCACTACAAGCACTGGCAGGAGCGCTTCTACCCCAGGGAGCTGCCGGCGCGCGCCTGGCTGGCCTTCTACGCTCGCACGTTTGACACAGTTGAGCTCAACAATAGCTTTTACCGCCTGCCTGAGGCAGCGCAGTTCGCCGCGTGGGCTGCGCAGGTGCCTGAGGGCTTCGTTTTCGCCGTCAAGGCCAGCCGCTTCATCACCCATATCAAGCGCCTGCGCGAGCCTGAAGAGCCGCTGGCGCGCCTCTTTGAGCATGCTGGCGCCCTGGGCCCGAAGCTCGGCCCGGTGCTTTACCAGCTCCCGCCCAGTTTTCCCAAGGACATCGAGCGGCTACGTACCTTCCTTGCCGCGCTGCCACAGCACCGGGCGCACGTCATAGAGTTCCGTCATCCTTCCTGGTTCGATGCAGAAACGCTGGACGTGCTGCGGAGCGCCGGGGTGGCTTTTTGCTGCGTCGACAGCCCCCAGCTCAAGTCGCCGGTCGAAGCCACCGCCCGCTTTGCCTACCTACGCTTTCACGGCAGCGCCTTTAACTGGGGGGATTACAGCGAACCCGAGCTGCGCGACTGGGCCGGACGGCTGCGCGGCCTCGCTGCCGTCTGCGAGACAGTGTACGTTTACTTCAACAATGACTGGGAAGGCTTCGCCATAAAGAATGCGCTGACGCTTCGGCGAATGCTCTCGTGAGTGCTGCCCGTCACCGCTTAGCTCGTCAAGGAGTCACACTCGTGCGGTATTGGACTCCAACGTCGCTGCTCAGGGAGCCATATTTGATGGGGAGTGCGATTGGCCAGGAATGGCTCCCAGAACTGGACTGCAAGCGCGTACCCATCCTGAAGATCCGCGATAGACAAGTTTGCTATTTCAGTGGCTATTGCTCTGAACGGTTGTGACCACGAATCTGGCGGCGCAGGAAACTGTTCCGGAATTGAGTGGGTTCCCCGGATGGAAAACGTCGCTGTAACGCTTCTGGCAAGACGGTCTGCCTCAACTCTCTCGGTCGCGGCAATCAGGATAAGATCGACCAAATCTCTGACGCGTGTGTTTTCGTGACTCCGCGGGAGAGTATAAGCGTGTAGCTTCTCAGCAAGGTGCTGGGAAACAGGGTAAACGGGAAATTCGATTGGAGGGATTCCAGCGAATTGAAGAAGATCAGACCCGCGGAGGAGATCAGGTGGCTCGACAAGCGCATCTCCGCTCGAGAGATCAATGTGAAAGACGGTGAACTCTAACCCGGCTACACGGGTAGTGACGCGGACGCGCAATGACCCGCCGGGTGCACCTTGCATCTCTTGGGCGACCTCGCCAAGTTCGAAGGAGAAGTTGTCGAGAGCTGCTGCGGTGGCGAGAGCCTGGCGGAGGAGGCCAAGCGCGGTTGCGGGGTCGAGTGACGTGCGGAGATCAACGTCTCGGGTGGGGCGCGTCCGCAAGCCATAGCGAAACTGCAACGCAAAACCGCCTTTTAAGATCCAATTGCCGTCCCGAGGAAGTCGCGCCAGTAAGCGCTCGAAAGCGACACACTGCTGGAAGCGCTGAGCCGGGATGCCGGTGCGCAGCGCCTCGTTCCGCAGACGCTGGAGCAGTTGAGTTCGGAAGCCGGCCGGTGTCCTACCGCGCTCCCTCGATGGCATGAGACAGTGCCTCTTCAATCAGGCGCCGGACATCTCGCTGATGCTGATTAGGGTGACGTATAGCGGCTGCCCGTAGTGTGCTTGCATCGACAAGGCCGCGCTCAATAGCCTGTTGTATTGCTTTGTGAATCTGCGCTGGATCCGTCCCGGTCGCGGCAGCATCAACAATAGCTCGCGCAGGTGTGGTCACACAGACACCCTTGTAGAGCTGAATTTCCTCTGGGGGGAGCCGAGCCAGGTGTACTTGGAACGGGGCGGATGTGCGATGGAAAGGACGCGGCACAGTGATATGCACGCGCGCCGGCAGGATATCAGCCAAGTCGTAGAGGGCAAGGGCGCTCTCGTGGGAAATTGCGCCGCGGTAGTTCGTCCACACCCACGCGAGCAAGTACTCGTCGTAAGGACTAATAGGGGCTGCGCGCAGCCGGTAAACCCCGGGTAAGATCCGTTCGAACCGACCCGTTTGCGTGTGATAGCTCAGCAGCGTATCGGTGATGCCATGCGCGTGCGCATCGTGACGGTTAAAATACCCCCCTTGTGCAAGGGCGAATGCTTCGAGGCCGCGTAGATCGGCGTGCTTTGCCGGGCTGGACATAGCTGCCACAATACCTACGATTTTTTTGTAGGTATTGTAGCAGGATCCCCAGTTTTCCACCAGGCATACCAGCTTACTCATCCCTAACGGACCCTGCCCCTAGCGGATCTTGCATGGAGCGGCAGCGCCGCGTCTGGCGTGGAAGGGGCGGCACCTGTGCCATCACCATGTTGCTTCATCTACTCATAGCGTACGCTATGAGTACTCTATGAGTACTCCATGAGTAAACGACCGGGCACAGGGCTGAGCAGCACTCGGAAGAGTGATCAGGCGGGATCGGTCTAGCGCAGGTCCGTGCCTGGCGCGTTAAGCGGAGCAGGTTGTGCGCGCGTGTCCATGCGGAATGACACCGAATAGCGGGGCTCGGCGACCGGCCCGCCAACCGCATGAAACGGCCGGCCATCAGGGATGCCGGCGAGGCCCGGGCCACGCAGCAGCACCAGGCTGCCGGGAGTGACCTCCCATGCCTCGATAGGTGGACCGAAGCGCTCAGCATGGATGGTGAAGCGGGCGCTCCCCTTCGTGGTAAACACGGCAACCAGCAGGGCAAACCGCTTGCCGTCTAGATGAGGCGTGATGCCCAGCGCCCCGGGCCGGTAGCGCTGCACGTGGCAGACGTTCGGCGCATAGCGGTCAAGCCCGGCGATCCCGCGCCCTTGCCTGCGCACGAGGTCGGTCAGTGCTCGGCAGAGTGCGGCAACCGTTGGGTAGCCGTCCATCGGCGCCGAGATGGTCAGCACCTCAGTCTCCTGCCGCACTTGCCCGATCTGGTACGGCGCCGGCTCCAACGGCCCGCCCTCGATCTCGCGCTGGAGGCCCTCGCGAAACGCTTCCGCGAGGGCCTCCGGCACAAAGGCCGCGCCTGTGACGGCGACGGTGTGCAATGCCTCGGTCAGGTCGAGGTCAGGCACGAACACGCCCGAGAACATGGTCTACCTGGTCAGCGGTGGCATGCCTATGCCGCCGGAGCAGGCGGCACAGCCGGCGGCGCAATAGGCCGTGCTAGGCGGCGCACCACCCAGAGAAGCAGCGCCAGGATCGCCGCCACCGGCACCAGGATCACCGACCAGACTGCCAGCCAGATCGCCGCATCGGCCATGGCCTGCAGGATCACCGCGAGCGAGGCCCACGCCCGCTGGAACGTCCGCTGCGGGTCCCAGCCTTTCGGCTGATCCTGTTTCGGCTCCTGGGGACGCGCCGTGATGGTCACTGTAATTGTACCGAACTCGGCGCGACGCTCCAGGAAGTTCATGCGCCCCTGCAGCCGCTCGATCTGGGCGCGGGTCTCGCTCAGGCGCTGCTGGACCAGCAGGATCTCCTGCACGTTCTGCGCGCGCTCGAGGAGCTGGAGCAGACGCTGCTCCTGTGCCTGGAGGTTGCGCACCTGCGATTGCAAGTCCACGAACTCCTCGGTCACATCCTGGCTGGCGACCTGCTCGTTGGTGACATCCTCCGGCTTTGCGGCCAGGCGTCTGATACGGCCCATCACCTCGTCGAACGCGGGGCCGGGCACACGCAGCGTAATAGTGGCTACCTGCCTGTTATTCTCGAAGCGGATGTTCGATCCAAAGATATAGGCGCCCGGCGTGCTGGTGACGATGCCGGTGAGCGCATCCAGCGTCGCTCCCACGTTATCCGCCACCAGGTTCACCGTGGCGTTGCGGATGATCATGCGATCCCACGGTTGTTGCCCCTGACCGGCCGGCTGTGGCCCAAGCGCCTGGGCCTGAGCGCCGGCAGCCTTTTCAGCTCCCGCAGGTGCTGTGCGGCCCGTCTGCACCGGCTGGGCCGCGCTGCCGCGGACAGTTTGCTCGCTTGACTGGGCGGGGACGCCGTCGCCCCGCCGTATCGCCGCACCAAGCGTGTCTGTCGGCGGGCCCTCCACCTCAGCCTTCGGAGGCGGGGCGCCGATCGCCTGTGTACCCGGCCGGCGAGCCGGGCTGCAGGCGCTCAGCACGACCATGAGCATGACCGTAAGCATAGCCATGCTTATGGCCGTGAACATGACCAGCGACTTCATAGATTTTATGGATTTTATTGACTTTATGGAAAGCAAAAACAGTGCCACACGTGCCCTGTGCCGTTGTGTCGCCATCCAACCTTCCCTCCGCCCGTCGATCCACGGGCTGCGCGCTCTACAGGCCTTAGCAGGCTACCTCGTGATCGAGCCCGCCGGCACCGGCTCGCCTATTCACTGGTTCAGACGCCGGCAGCGGGCTTTTTGTTCCCCATGCCGCCTGCGGTGTTACGTCTGCGAGCATGGGCGTGCATGACCGAGCCCGGCCGGTGGCATGTAACCTGCCTACTCCCCATCGTATGGTGTTCCAGGCAAAGTTCGCAGGTCCGAAGCCCATACCGTAGCACGCAGTACGGCGAAGTAGTGTGGCCGGATCCACTGCGGAGCGCCTCACCCAGGCCACCGCAGTGCAGCGGTGCAGAGCTGGAATCGGTTTACAGCCAAGGAGGATGACGGCGTTATGGGTCAGGTGAACGTGAATCCCCCGGGTCCCACAAGCGATGGCGGCGCAGCTGCCGGCATGAGCATGGCGACGATGTTGCTGATCGTGGTCGTTCTGCTGCTAGTCCTTTTCTTCTTGTTGTTCTTCGCTCTTCCCAACTGGTTCAACATGAACGTGTTCGTGCGCTCGTAGCAGACTGCTGTAGAGCGCACGAGCGTGCTCGCACGCTGGGGCAGGCTACCGCGCCTGCCCCAGCGTGCAGCGGCACCCCTGCCCAGGCTCCCTTCTGCCCAAGCTTCCTTGCCACAACGAACCAACCACCTAACCCTTGAGCGTGCCGCTTTGCGATATGCTACACTTTTTTATACAGTGTGGCCGTAGTGATCAGGGGCCTCGGGATAGAGCGCCCGTCGCGTCCAGTGCGGCTGTAGAGCTGAGCAGTCCTGCACCATGTGCATGGCTTCGAGAATCGGCCTCCGTATTCTGGTGGCCGCCATAGTGTTGCTGGTTCTGGCCTGCGGTCCCAGCACTCCGGAGCGGGCGGTGCGCAGCAAACTGCAAGACGACTTCCCGCGCATGCTGCTCGTGCGAGTGGTCGAGACGACGGTCACCTCCCGACGTGAGCAGCCACAGCGCACCGCCACAGTGATGCTGGTGCTCGATGTGTACTCCCTGCAGGGCTGGCGGCGAATGTCTGTGCCGGCACAAGTGATCTTCGTGCAGGAAGGCGGTCCGGCGCGCTGGGAGCTTCTCTCACTCGGTAAGGACTGGAACGACAGCAACGAAGACTTCCGCGTGTTCGACCGCGCTCGCTGGGCTGCGAACTACGCTGCCATGCCTGCAGCCTGGGAGGCGATCCAAGAGGACCTCAAGAACGCCCCTCCGGCGTCGGTGCGTGCCACGCGGATCGTTGAGGCGGTGCAGCTCCTCAAGCATGCCATTGATGAGCATGTGCTGAAGCTCGATCAAGTCCAGGATGCCGAGCTGCGCGACCGCCTGGCAGCGAATAACCTCTGGCCGGTGCTCTGACGGCGCTACGACAGGCCAGCGCATGTACTGCAGCAAGCTCACGCTGATCAACTACCGGAATTACCACCGGCTGGAGCTCGAGCTGCCCCGCTCCGTCAGCATCTTCCACGGTCGGAATGCGCAGGGGAAGTCGAACCTGCTGGAGGCGATCCTGCTCCTTGCGACCACGCGCGGCTACCGGGCGACAACCGACCGCGAGCTCATCCACTGGGACACGCCACCCCCGCGGTTTGCCCGTGTGGAAGGCACGGTCCAGCGCCGCCGGGGCACCGTCCATGTCGAGATCGTCATCCTCGAGCAGAGCGACCTCGGACCCGCAGCGGCGAGCGGTGATCGACCGGTGCAGAAACGCCTCAAAGTAAACGGCATACCGCGTCGCGCGATCGATGTGGTCGGCCAGGTTAACGTGGTTCTCTTCTCACCGGAGGACCTGGAGCTCGTCGCCGGTGCTCCGGCGGTGCGGCGGCGCTATCTCGATATCATGCTGTGTCAGATTGATCCGCACTACTGCCGCGCCCTGCAGCAGTACAACCATGTGGTGATGCAGCGTAACGCTCTCCTGCGGCAGCTTGGAGGACGGGCATCTGCTGGCAGTGGACGCCGCACGGCTGCGGCCGCCGGGGCGCCGTCTGCAGGTATGACACAGCTCCAATACTGGGACCAGCAACTGGTCACCTATGGCACCCAGGTGCTGCAGGCACGCGTACAGGCGCTGGTGGAGTTAAGCGCCGAGGCTGCTGAGGCGCATGCCCGCCTGCTTGAGCCAGACCCGGCCGGGGGAGAGCCACGCCATCCACTGCGCCTGACGTACCGGCCGAGCCTGGAGGCGCCCGTTGAGCTCTGTGGTCCGGCCGAGGAGGTCCGGCGCGCCTATGCCGAGCATCTCGAGCGGATCAAGGTCCGGGAGCTCCAGCAGGGGGTGACGCTGGTCGGGCCGCATCGCGATGATGTGAGCATTAGTCTCGGCGGCATCGACATGCACACCTACGGCTCGCGCGGCCAGCACCGTACGATTACGCTGGCGATTAAGCTGGCTGAGCTTCGGTTGATGGAGCGGCGCACCGGTGAGCAGCCCATCCTGCTGCTCGATGACGTGGCCTCTGAGCTTGACCCACAGCGCCGCGCCTTCCTACTCCGTGCGATTGAGCAGCACGAGCAGGTGCTGCTCACAACGAGCGACCTGGGCCTGCTTGATCCCGCCTTCGTCCGGCGCCATCCACGCTTTGAAGTATGTGCCGGGAACGTAACGCCAGCTCCCGATCCCCTCTCCTGAGCCTCAGGACGGCGCGTAAGGACTACAGTGGCGCCGCTGCTCAGTCGTCGTACTCCACGATGACCTGGTTCCCTTCGACGATCACCGGATAGGTCTTGACCCGCACGCGCGGGTCAACCAGGCAGCGGCCAGTCGCGATCTCAAACTCCCACAGGTGCCAGGGACAGCGGATAATCTCGCCGTCCCGCTCGTAGACGAGTTCGCCTCCGGCAGACGGGGGCGCATCAGCTACCACACGTCCGCTGACACGCCCGGTGCACAGCGGCCCCAGCTTGTGCGGACAGAGGTTGCGCAGGGCGTAAAACTTCCCGTGGACGTTGAACACGCCAATGCCCGCTTTTCCGCGAAACGGCACCACGATCTTGCGCTTGCCCGGCGGGATCTCGTCTACAGTGCCGATGACGACGCGCGGCATTGCGTCTCCCCCTCCTGGGTATACAGCGAGCGTGGAGCTGCAGTCAGCGGGATGGATTGGATCAGCGGGATGGATTGGAACGGATGGACTTTCTAACCGCATACCCTGTCAACGATCCGTTCCCCACATCCGCCGACCGTTCCTCACAGCCCGAACAACTCGCGCGCATTCTCCGCGAAGATGCGCCGGTGCAGATGCTCGGGCAGCTTTGGGAAAGTCGTGGCCGGGTCGTCCCAGTCCCAGTGCGGCCAGTCGGAGCAATAAATCAGCGTCTCGTCGGCGTGCATGGCTTCCAGCATGGAGAGCAGGTATTCCGGGCGCTCCGGCTCCTCCAGCGGCTGCGAGCCGATGCGGATGTGTGCGCGGAAATACTCGCTGGGCAGGCGCTTGACCCAGGGCGTCTGCTCGCGCAGGGACTTCCAGTCGGCATCCATATGCCACATCATGCCGGCCACCCAGAACTGGTCTACTTCCACAAACGCGAACTTCAGGCGCGGGAAGCGCTCGAACACGCCTTCGCAAATGAGCGAGGCGACGTGTGCCATGGCCATCTGCGGCCGGGCCATGCGCACCTCCAGATAGTAGGTGGGATACCCCACGCCTGTGGGCGGGCCGGCCATGCCTGCGCCCTCAGCGCCCGGGTGCACCATCACGACCAATCCATGCCGCTCACATGCTTCCCAGATAGGATGGTAGAAGCGGTTGCCATAGGGCAGACGGGCGCCGGTGGGAAGCATGATCGCCACCACATCGGGATGGTCGCCCAGCCGGTCAATCTCCCTCACTGCCTGGTGCGGATCAGACGTGGAGATCGCCAGGGCAACCTTGAAGCGCTTATCTTTCGCCACCCATTGCTCAAGCGTCCAGTCATTAAAGGCGCGGCAGAGGGCCGCAGCGTAGTCGGGATCGGGGATCACCCCAGCCGAATACATGTTGCTGCCGGTCAGGATGGCGTAGTCGATGTTCCAGACATCGAGGTGCATCTCACGCAGAAGCTCATAGTCATCGCCGCGCTGGCGGCCGTCGTACATCGCCGCGTCGCAGCCATCGGCCAGGTCGGTGCGGGCGGCGCGCTTGGGGACGTTAAAGTAGCCTGAGCCGGGCAGGAGAAATCCCTGGTCGATCACTCGCTCCTGATAGACGCGCGGCAGATAGGGCAGCAGGTCCTCGGGCTTCTTCAGGCTCTGGTGCACGTCGCAATCGATGATCGCCACGTCCTGCTTTGGCTGCCCGGTCCAGCCGGGCGCGGTGACGGGTCGAGCGCCGGGGATTGCCATTGCCGGTATCCTCCCTGTATTGCTTACATCCGCCTACGTCGTCAGGATACTACGCCCTTGTGCCGGTGTCTACAGCTTCATACCCGCCTGCAATCCCAGCGTAGTGGTTGCATTCATCGAGCCTCTGCGGCACCGTCCTCCTGTTCCGGGCCAGCGAGACTTTTGCCTTGGGGGTACTCACGGCTCTAGCTCATCCAGCGTGAGCACACGTAGCTCGGTAGCACGGGCCAGATCGCGATCGTTGGTCAGAAAGGCCTGACAGCCGGCGTTGAGCATAGCAGCGAGCTGGAGGGCGTCAGGCGTGCGCAACCGATAGCGCCCCCGCAGCTCGGCGGCGCGCTCGGCAACCTCGGCGTCAATGGTAAGCAGGGTCAGGTTTCGGCCTCTCCGCAGAAACGCACGATAGCGTGCCTTAAGGAGGAGATTGCCGGCGCGCCGAGGCTGTGTAAGCAACTCAGTGAGGATCAGCACAGATGTGTATCCCTGCACAACATTACGGCTGATCAGAGTGATGGCCGACCTCACAGTATCTAGGTAGGATGCCGCTCGATGAAATAAATGAACGGCGCGGTGTCGATACCGAGCCGTACCACTCCTGCCAGGGCGTCGACAACTTTCATGGACGGTGGTCCCATTCTCTGCGGAGTTCATTTACGTATTCCTGGGCATCAATACCTTCCCAGATCTCTGCTCCCACTCCTTCAAGCTCGAGCAAATCAAGCTTCTGCTCAGCCTCCGGAGGTGGGACGACCTTCACCAGTTCTCGCACGATCAGCTGCACCAGGCGCAACTGGTCTCGCGGGGAGAGCGGCTTAATGGAGCGCTCATAAAGCTCTTCGAGCGCCGGCTCCGGCGGCGCACCGGCCGGCGCCTCATGCGTGCGCTGTGTCATCTCTGCCCCTCGTTTGAATCGCACTCCTGTACGCTATCTCTACACTTAACTTAACATTATTTCTCTTTGTCCCAGGTTGCCCAGAGCGGCATGCCCCAGTGGCTCCCAGGGTACGTGGCACACCTCGGGCCTTCGCGACACCCCCATCGCTACCCCTTCGCCGGCCTCGTCTGTGTGCACATAAGGGGCCGGCGAGGGACAGCGTCCTAATACCACTCAGTATGGAACACGCCAGGCCTATCGACCCGTTCGTAGGTGTGGGCGCCGAAGTAGTCGCGCTGAGCTTGGATCAGATTGGCGGGCAGCCGCTCCTGGCGATAGCTATCAAAATAATCCAGCGAGGCGCTCATGCCCGGACACGGCACGCCCATCGCCCGCGCCGTCTGCACCACCCAGCGCCAGTGCGCCTGCCGGCTGTTGATCGCTTGGCTGAACTCGGCATCAAGCAGCAGGTTCGGCAGCTCGGGATCGCGCTGGAAAGCCTGCTGAATACGATTGAGCAGCTTGGCACGAATGATGCAGCCGCCCTTCCAGATGCGTGCGATCTCCGAGAGGTTCAGGTTCCAACCGTACTCCGCGGAAGCTACCTTCAGCAGGTGCATGCCTTGGGCATACGACGAGATCTTCGAGGCATAGAGGGCGGCCCGCACCGCCTCGATAAGCTGCTCGCGTGGCAGGCTCCCCTGATAGCTCGGCCCATGCAGGATGCGCGAGGCGCGGACACGTTCTTCCTTCATCGCCGAGATATTGCGCGACCACACCGCGGCATCGATCGTGGGAATCGGCACACCGAGCTCTAAGGCATCCTGGGAGGTCCAGCGGCCGGTGCCCTTCTGGCCGGCCTTGTCCAGAATGACATCAACAATCGGCTTGCCGGTCTCAGGATCGGTATACGCCAGCACCTTCGCCGTAATCTCTATTAGGTAAGAATCTAGCTCGGTGCGGTTCCAGGCGGCGAAGACCTCGCTCAGCTCAGGCGCAGTCATGCCTGTGCCGCGACGCATGATGTCATACGCCTCGGCAATAAGCTGCATGTCACCATATTCGATCCCGTTGTGCACCATTTTGACGTAATGGCCCGATCCACCGGGGCCGATGTAGGTGACGCAGGGGCCATCTTCAACCTTGGCGGCAATGCGGGTAAGGATCGGCTCGATCAGCGGATAGGCCTCTTTGGGCCCGCCGGGCATGATCGACGGCCCTTTGAGCGCGCCTTCCTCACCGCCGCTGATGCCGGTGCCGAAGTAGTAGATGCCGGCTTCAGCAAGCTCCTTGCCGCGTCGCTCGGTATCACGATAGTGGGAATTCCCGCCGTCCATAACCACGTCGCCGGGCTCCAGGTACGGCCGGAGCTGCGCCAGCACAGCGTCGACGGCGGGACCGGCCTGCACCATCAGGATGATCCGCCGCGGCCGCTCCAGCAGGCGCACGAATTCTTCGATCGTTCGAGCGCCGAAGATCCGCTTGCCGGCCGCCGGGCCGGCCAGAAACTCCTCCGTGCGCTCAGTCGTGCGGTTGTACACGGCAATGGGAAAACCGTTACGCTCGATGTTCAGGGCCAGGTTCTGGCCCATTACAGCAAGCCCAATGAGACCGACAGGGGCTTGTGGCATGTATCTCTTCTCCGTGTGTGTCTCCATCATGCGTCTCCATGGGCGTCCCCATGGGCGTCTTTATGGGTGTCCCCACAGGTGAAGGTATGAAGTGAAGGCGTAGAGCGAGCAGCGTATCCAGCTGGTGACTCCTGACAGATGCTGCGCACCTTGTCTCATACTACCCCGCCGCCGGGCGCAGTTCAATGTTACGGGATCAAGTGCTACAATGCGCCTGCAATGCTCCGTCCCCTCATCTGGCTCCCTGTGCAGGTATGGCGTGGCCGCCTGGCCCCTTGGGAACGTACCTTCTGGGCGGTGTGGGTCGCGCGCTTGCTCGCCTCCCTGGGGTTCAGTTTCGCCTTCCCGCTGCTGCCCCTGTATATTCAGTACCTCGGCGTGCGCGACAGCGCGGAGGCAGCGGCGTGGGCCGGCGCGCTCTCGGCAGGCAGCGCCCTGAGCATGGGACTGGCCGCGCCGCTGTGGGGCACGCTAGCCGACCGGCATGGCCGCAAGCTGATGCTCCAGCGCGCCCTCTTCAGCGGCGCAGTGCTGATCACGCTCATGGGCCTGGCTCCCAACGTGCAGGTGCTGTTTGGCCTCCGCGTGGTCCAGGGCCTGTTCACCGGCGTGGTGACCGCGGCCACGGTGCTGGTGACCAGCCAGGTCCCGCGGGATCGGCTGGCATCCAGCCTTGGCTTGCTCAGCGTCGGCACCTTCATCGGTACGTCGGCCGGGCCCTTTGTCGGCGGCTTGATTGCCGACACCCTGGGTTTCCGCACGAGCTTTTTCCTGACCGGCGTCATGCTGCTGCTCGGCGGGCTGATCGTCACCTTCGGGGTGCGCGAGCAGTTTACCCCACCGGCACATGCCCAAGAAAGCGCACGGGGGCCTGGCGGCGTGCTGCGGGCAACCCTTTCCAGCCTTGCGCTGCTGCGTGAGGGTGGGCTCGCCTCGGTGATCGCCGTCACCTTCTTAGTGCACCTTGGCACGATGGTGGTGTCGCCGGTGCTACCGCTGTACATCCAGCAGTTAAGCGGCTCGGAGCAGTTCGTTGCTTCAACGGCGGGTGGCATCGCGGCCGGCACGGCCATGGTCAGCGCCCTCTCGGCAGTGTTCGTTGGACGTCTGGCCGACCGCGTGGGGCACCGCCGCATTCTGGTCGTGTGCACGCTGCTGGCCGGCCTGCTCTACCTGCCTCAGGGCCTGGCTCGTTCGCCCCTAGAGCTGCTGGTGCTGCGAGCAGCGATGGCGCTCTTCCTGGGTGGGGTGCTGCCCACCGCCAATGCCCTTATTGCGGTGCTTGCCCCGGAGCACCGTCGCGGGGCCTTCTATGGCCTGATGCAGACGGTGAGTTCGCTTGGCTCTGTCATTGGCCCGGTGGCCGGCGCCACCGTCGCTGCGACCTTCGGCTTGCATGCAGTCTTCTTCGTCACCGGAAGCATTCTCATCGCCGTCGGCGGCTGGGCCGCACTGGCCATCCGGCCGGTGCAGCAGGAAGCAGTCGTAGAAGGGCAGGCTGCGCCGGTCATGGCGCTGGCCGAGCAGGGTGGCGGTGCCACTCGCCCAACGGCTCTGGAGCAGGGCCGTAGGCACGCTGGAAGGGGATAGGTATGAGTGCCGATGAACTGTGTCGCATGAGCGCTACTGAACTCGCGGCGGCTATCCGCACGCGCCGCCTCTCACCGGTCGAGGTCACCGAGGCGGTGCTGGCGCGCATCGAGCGGGTCAATCCTCTCCTGAACGCCTACTGCACAGTGACGGCCGACGCGGCCCTGCAGGCTGCGCGCGCTGCTGAGCAGGCGCTGGCCCAGGGCAAACCCCTCGGTCCCCTGCACGGCGTGCCCGTCTCGGTGAAGGACACGATCCTTACCGCCGGTGTGCGCACCACCCGCGGCTCGAAGCTCTATGCCGATTACGTTCCGGCCGAGGACGCGCCCGTCGTCGAACGGCTAAAAGCGGCCGGGGCAATTATCCTGGGCAAGACGAACACGCCGGAGTTCGGCTGGAAAGGCGTCACCGACAATGCCCTCTTCGGCCCGACCCGCAACCCCTGGAACCTGGAGCGCACCCCGGGCGGCTCCAGCGGCGGCGCGGCGGCCGCCGTCGCGGCGGGAATGGGGCCGCTGGCGATCGGCACCGACGGCGGGGGCTCCGTCCGCATTCCGGCAGCCTTCACCGGCATCGTCGGCCTGAAGCCCTCCTTCGGCCTCGTGCCGGCGTACCCGCCGAGCCCGGCCGAGTCCCTCTCGCACGTCGGCCCGATGGCGCGCACGGTGCGGGACACCGCGCTGCTGCTCGATGTGCTGGCCGGTCCTGATGAGCGTGACCGCACTTCGCTGCCGCCGCTCGGCGTGCGGTTTGCAGAGGCTCTCGAAGGTGACCTGCGTGGCCTGCGCCTGGCCTGGAGCCGTGACCTCGGCTATGCAGTGGTGGAGCCGGAGGTAGCAGCCCTTGCCGAGCGGGCTGCGCATCGCTTTGTCGAGCTCGGGTGTGTCGTTGAAGAGGCGCAGCCGGGATTCCCCGACCCCTACGATGCCTGGAGCGTGGTGTTCTACGCGGGAATCGGCGCCATGCTGGAGGGCCAGCCGCCAGGCTGGCGCGAGGTGGTGGATCCGGAACTGGTGCGGACCGTTGACTCAGCACGGTCCCTTACCGCCTTCGATTACGCCCGCGCCGGCTTCGCGCGGGCGGCCCTATGGGATGTTGTGCGGCGTTTCTTCGAGCGCTATGACCTGCTGCTCACGCCCGCGCTGGCCGTGGCCGCGTTCCCGGTTGGCAGGAATATGCCAGAACACATCGCCGGGCAGCCAGCAACAGGGTTGCGCTGGTCGCCGTTTACCTATCCGTTCAACATGACCGGCCAGCCGGCCATCAGCGTCCCCTGCGGCTGGACGGCCGACGGACTGCCGGTGGGACTACATATTGTCGGCCGACGCTTCGCCGATGCGCTGGTCCTGCGCGCGGCCGCGGCCTTCGAAGCGCTCCAGCCCTGGGCAGACCGCTGGCCGCCACTGTAGCATCAGATACGTATCGAGGAGCCGAGCGCTCGGCCCGGCCTCGGTCAAGCACGCTCTGCGGCTCGAGCGTGGCTATGTCGTTCGCAGCATCTACTCTGCGCTAGAATTTCCCTTCGCGTTGCTCGAAGTGGGTGGGCTTGCCCAGGGTCGGCCCGCCGATCCGAACCCAGTGCGCCACCCAGTCGATCATCTGCGCCAGCGGCACGGTCGGATAGCCAAAGTATCTGAAGCAGCGTGCTGCGTTGCTGAGGAGCGCCGTCTCTGCCTCGTGCCCTTCCAAGATGGGCTGGATGCCCAGCCGGGCACCGAACTCACTGGCGAGCCAGCGAACGGAGATGGTCTCCGGGCCGGTGACATTGAGCACCTTCGGCGGGCTCTCACACAGGGTCAGCGCCCGCAGGGCGATGGCGTTGGCATCGCCTTGCCAGATGACGTTCACATGGCCCATGGTGAGATCAATGGGCATGCGGGCGGCCACGCGCTGCGCGATATCCAGCAGCACGCCGTAGCGCAGGTCGATAGCGTAGTTCAGGCGCAGGAGCACCACCGGTGTCCCGTGGACCCGCGAGAAGTGCTCGAACACCCGCTCGCGGGCCAGGACCGACTGGGCATATTCGCCGATCGGTGCCGGTGGGCATTCTTCTGTGGCTCCACCGGAGGTGACCGGTACGAGCGGGTACACGTTGCCCGAGGAGAACACCACGATGCGCGCATCGCGGTAACGCTCAGCCACGAGCGCCGGGACATAGGCGTTCATCACCCAGGTGCGCGCCTCGTCGCCGGTGGAGCCGAACTTCCGCCCGGCCATGAAGATCACGTTCGGGGCGTCGGGCAGGCGGGCAACCGCCGCACGATCAAGCAGGTCACAGACAATGGTCTCGACACCGGCCGCTTCGAGCTCCTCCCGCACGCCTGGCTCGCTGAACCGTGAGACACCGATAACGCGCCGTCGCCCGCCTGCCTCATTGGCGGCACGCCGGGCCATCCTGGCCAGCGTCGGCCCCATCTTGCCGCCCACTCCCAGGATCACGATATCTCCCGGCAGGCGGGCCAGGTCTTCAATCAGACCCGGCACTGGTCGCGAAAGCCGCTCGTTGAGCTGTGCTTCGGTCTCGATATACTCCATTGCCTGCCCTTTCACCGGCTATCCGGGCCGGTCGGCCACTCGCCCAGGCGGGCCTCAATGGTAAGGCGCTGGCTCCCGCGCTGCACGGTGATCGCGATCGGATCGCCCACCTGCTTCGCCCGGTCCAGGTATGCGCCGATGTCGTCCACATCGCGGACCGGCTGGCCGTCCAGGGCTGTGATGACGTCGCCGGGCCGCAAGCCTGCCTGCGCCGCAGGCCCACCTTCCATCACCTCGACCAGCAGCACGCCCTCGCGAACGCTGAGCCCGCGCTCTTCGGCCAGCCGCGCGGTAAGCTCGCGGCCGGAGATGCCCAGGTAGGGGTGGCGGATTGTCTCACCGGCCATCATCTGCGCCAGGAAGCGTTTGGCAGTATCCACCGGCACTGCGAATCCCACACCAGAGAACGCCCGCGAGCCCGCTAGCGCCTCGACAGCCGTGTTAATGCCGATGACTTCACCGCGGGAGTTTAGCAGCGGGCCCCCAGAGTTGCCAGGACTGAGCGTTGCATCGGTCTGGATGACCTGGCGCAGCGCGCGCCCGGCAGTGCGCAGGGTGCGGTCGGTGCCGGTTATCACGCCCACGGTGATCGTGCGCTCGAACCCATACGGGTTACCGATTGCAATGGCAAGCTGTCCCGGCCGGAGCGTCCGTGAGTCTCCAAGCGGCGCAACGGTGAGTTGCTGCGGCACGTCGATCTTCACCACGGCCAAGTCGTTGCCAGGGTCTCGACCAACGACGCGGCCCTCGACGCGGGTGCGGTTCGCCAGCGTCACTTCGACGATCGTGGCGCTGCCAACCACGTGATTGTTGGTCAAGATATAGCCGCGGCGATCGATAATCACGCCCGTGCCGGCGCTGCGCTGGTCGTCACGCAGGCGGGAAATGCCCACCACGGCCGGGCTCACGTGCTGATAGATCGAGGTGATCAACGCCTCGTCATAGATCTCGGCCTTGCTGACCCGAGCCGAGCGATCAGCCCCGCTCACCGTGAGGGATACCTGTTCCGGGAGCCGGCTCGCCAGGCCGCTCAGCGAGAGTACGGCAGGCAGGGGAAGCAGGCCGGTCGCCAGGAGGCCTGCAAGGGTCAGGGCGGCGCCAGCAACGGCGCTGCTCAGGGCGACGAGGGCGTACTTGAGCGCCGCGCGCATCATGCGACCTCTGGCCCTTCGAATTGCCTCATCAACGTGTGCGTGTCCCAGTACTCTCTCCAGCGCGCGATCTTGCCATCGCGGAGCGAGATAAAGGCCGCGCCACGCACCCGGCCGCGGCGACCGGTGGCGCGGTCGGTACAGGCGAAGATCCATTCCACCGCGAGCTCATCCCCCAGCGCCATAATTTTCTGCGGGCGGAGCTCAACATCTTGGAAGCGCGCAAAGAAATCAGCCAGTGAGGCCGCGATGGCTTCTCGCCCCTTCAGCACATGGCCAGTCGGAACGATCACCAGGGCGTCGTGGTGGTAGTCCGCCAGCACGGCGTCGAGGTCACCGCGCTCCCACAGCGCGGCGTGGCGATAAATAAACTGGGTTGGTGTCTCAGTGTCTGTACTCGCCGGCATACCCCAGGAGCTCAGGCACGGGCCAGAAATTCAATTAAGCGGCCCGGCCGCGAGCTTAGCGTACCAAAAAAGGCGACCGGGCTGCCACTTCGCCGCCGGCGCGTTGCTCGGCATCGAGTTCCAGCAGGAACTGTCGGGCTGCCGCCATGTGCGGGGCGAGTTCCACCGCACGCTGGAACATCTCGCGGGCGCGCTGCCACTCCTGGCGGGCGCGGTACTCCAGGCCAAGCACCAGATACGCCGGAGCAAAGTTTGGCGAGAGCTCCAGGGCGCGCCGACAATGCATCTCCACCTCATCGCTCACGCCGCGGAAATAGAGCAGAAACGCCAAACGCACGCGCGCCTCGACGTCGTCGGGATGCCGTTCGAGATAGCGGCGATACTTGCGCTCCAGCAGGAGCTCGAGCAGGCGCGAGGCTGTGGCGGGAGAGAGCCGGCGCAAGTGGGAGTTCTGGCTGTGCCCGTTTGCCCCGCCATGTCCGTTGCCGGCACTGCTGGTATCGCCGGTGCAGAACGCCTGGGTGAGAAAGCGATGGTACTGTCGCCAGTTAATCGGCTCCATCTTTCCCAGCACTACCTCAAAATCAATTTAATCGACTCGCGATCTCTCGTAATCCCCCGTAATCCCTCGCAGTCAAGTCGTAGTCGTAATCGGAAAAGATGATCAGCATGCACAAGGAGGCATAGGCCAAAGAACGCGAAAACGCCGGGGGCTCAGCCCCCGGCGTTTTTGACGTCGTGCGCAAGCGCGCACCGAGCCGCCTGCAGTGCTGACCCCTCCGTAGCGCCTACGAGGTTAGCTGACGGGTTCGGATCGAGGGCCCCCTACGCCGGCCGCCGTTGCAGGCGGTGCCCGGCGATTCACCCCTTGGAGAATGGTTCCCCCGTTCTCGCGCTCTTCACGCGAGATTCGGCGCATATGCAGTTGTCAAGCTACACCCATGCCTCTTTGTCGCTTGCCCTTTGCTGCGATCCGCTACCGGCACACTCATGCACGTTGCACGATCAGCCTGTTCTAGGCAAAAAGTATACGCCGGCCAGCACGATGGGTCAATAGAGAACGGGCGCGCTATCGAATGTTTTAGGAACGGTGCCGCTATGGTACACTTGAGGCGCGCTACGTACAGGCCTTTCGCGGAGGTATGGCTCGGTGGCCAGCGCACGATCTGCTGCGTGAGCACATCGGGCCGGAGCTGCGGCACAGATCTTGCTCAAGCAGACGCTGTCAGTGTCTGCCCAAGGGCCAGCCGCTGCTTCAGCCTCCAGTGGAGCACCGGTACGCCTGCGGGGCAGGTGTGACGGTCAAGGAGACAGCGTGAAGCCCTCGCCCTTTGACTACTTGCTGGCACGGTTCGACCCGGCCGCTGCCATGCTCATTGACCGCCTGATCGACTCACCGACCACGCTGGAGTTGATGCTTTACCTGACGAGCAACCCGGCCATCGTCGCCACGCCTGAGGACTGGGCGCGCTACCTTGGCCGGCAGGCCGGGGAGGTCCGCGAGAGCCTTGCCCATCTTGTCGACCAGGGCTATGTGGACGTTCTGCCGGCCCGCCGTCCGCTTTTCATGCTCACGCGGAACTCGTGGCGCCGCCATGAGCTCGTGTGGATCGCTACGCAGCTTGCCGACCAGCGTGCCCAGCGCGAGGTGGGCAAGTGGCTTTGCCTGCACGCCCTCGAGATCGTCGAGGGTGGCGCCGGGCGACCCGAGCTCCAGGTCGTCCCGGGTGGGCGGCACGATCCCGAGCCAGAGCCACCGCCGGCCGGCTAGCGTGCCAGGTCGCCCCACTGGCTCAGCAATGCCGTGAGTTGCTGCTCGATAGCACGGCAGGCCTCTGCCGCACCCTGCGCGCCCTCCCACACCGGCCGCAGCTCTCTATCGATCACGGCCGAGAGCTCTGACCAGCGTTCATGCGCCGGAACCGTGCGCGCGTACTCCAACGCTTCCAGAAACACTTTCATGTTGCGCGGCGGTTCCCCAGGTCGCAGGAACTCGTCCGACTTCACCCAGGACATCCGCGACGGCATCGACACCGCCGTTACAGCCGGATACTTGAGGTAGAACTTCTGAAAGAGCCACGCCTCCTCAGGCAGTTTCGATTGCACGGAGATGCACCGCACCACGCGGTCCATATCGGTGGAGCGGTTCCCGCGCCCTTTCGGTAAGTGCACCACGTCCCACGTATCGATCGTCATTTTGGGATTGACGCGATAGTCGGTGACGCGCGCCACCAGCGCGTCATGCATGGCCGTCTGCCCATCCTGGAACATGGTGATGTAAGTGCGGTTCGCCAGCTCAGAGGGCGTAGGGGAGACGTGGTAGCGATGGCGAATATCGGCGAGCAGCTGAATGGCCTCGATCACCGCCGGCTGGCCGGCGCCCACTTTCCACTTGCCATCCGGCCGTTCCTCGATCCAGTCGCCGCCGTTGCCCCAGATCCAGTGGTTGATATTGACCGGCACATAGCCGAACTCGTCGATGCGGCCATCCCCGTCCACGTCGCGCGTCAGCTTGCGTGCTACGTCGATGAAGTCGGCCCAGGTCCAGTCGGCTGTAGGGTTCCTCAGGCCTTGCCGGGCGAACATACTGGGGTTGTAGTACATCACAAAGGGCGAGACACGGGCCAGGATGCCGTAGAGCTTCCCGTTGTAACGCCCGGAGTCACGGTGGCGTGGCCACAGGTCGTTCCAGTCGAAATCCTTGCCCTGGTCGCGGCGCACGTACGGCTCCAGGTCGATCATCGTGTCGCGTTTTGCCCAGGCAGGAAACTGCGGCGTTGAGATATCAAACACGTCGGGAGCAACACCGCCGGCAAAGAGGGTCTGGAGCTTGTCGTAGTAATTGTCCGGGTTGAAGATCAGGTTGACTTTGATAGTGGGGTACTCCTTCTGGAACATCTCGGCCAGCTCCGTGTTCATGCGCAGGAGGCCGGTGGCTGTGCCCCAGAAGGAGAAGCTGATGGTCACCGGCGTGGACGAGAGCTTTGGCGGCGGTGCTATCTCCGGGGTGCTCTCGCTCCCACGCCCCGCCACGCGACATGCCGCAACAAGCGACGTCGTCACCAACGCGCCTCCAACGGCGCGGCGAGTCCAGGCTCGACGTACAGGTGCCATGCTGTGCTCCTTGCCTTCCGCGTGCATGCCTAACCCTCTCTTGCGTGCTCCGTCCCGGCACAGGGCGTACAGGAGGATAAACGTCTTAATATAGTGCACTACTATAGTGCGCTACTATAGATAGTGCACTACTATAGCAAGCTACTCCTAAGCGAGCTACTCCAGTGAGCAGTGTAGCAGAAGCTGCGTTGTGCGGTAAAAGCTCAGCGCACAGCAGCGCAGCACTCAATGGCGCAGCTGTCCGGACAGCTGCTGCGCATGCCGGTTATAATACCGCCTCGATGAGTAAGCACGTGTGCTCCGGGAGTAGATACCAGATGCACGACGTCTCTCAGCGTACCTACGCCCGCTCGATCGAAGCCTACGCGGAGGCATGTGAGCTCCTGGCCGGGGGCGTGAGCAGCAACTTCCGGCTGGGGGGCCAGCCCGTCCCGCTCTTCTTCGAGCGCGCCCGGGGATCCCGTCTCTACGACCTGGACGGCAACAGCTACATCGATTACGCCCTGGGCATGGGACCGGTGATCCTTGGCCATGCGCCGGAGCCGGTGCTGCGGGCCGTTGCGGCCGCATTAAACGCTGGCCAGCTCTTCGCCGGCCAGCACCGCGGGGAGATCGAACTCGCCCGCCGCCTCAAGCAACACGTGCCCTGCGCCGAGCTCGTGCGCTTCGGTCTGTCGGGCTCGGAGATGGTCCAGGCAGCCTTGCGCGCGGCACGCGCAGCTACGGGCCGACGGGTAGTGGTGAAATTCGAGGGGCACTACCACGGCTGGTTTGACACGATCCTGGTGAGCGTTGCGCCGCCGCTCGACCAGGCCGGCCCGGCTGAGCAGCCGCGACCACATCTGCCCAGCGCCGGCCAGTCCCTCGCCGCGGCCCAGGACGTTGCGGTGCTGCCGTGGAACGATCTCGAGGCTGTACGCAGCTACCTCGAACGGCACGCCGGCGAGACCGCGGCCATTATCATGGAGCCGATTCTGTGCAATACCTGTGTGATCCTGCCGCGCCCTGGTTACCTGGAGGGCGTGCGTGCGCTCTGCGATCGCTATGGCGTTGTACTCATTTTCGACGAGGTGATCACCGGCTTCCGCGTGGGCCTGGGTGGTGCCCAGGCGCGCCTGGGGGTGATCCCCGATCTGGCGGTGTTTGCTAAAGCCCTCGGCGCCGGCTTTCCCATCGCCGCCCTCGCCGGCAAGCGGTCCATCATGGAGCTGATCGGCCGCGGGGCGGTCCTGCACGGAGGCACGTTCAATACCAACACTGTCAGCACCACAGCCGCCATCGCGACTCTGGACGAGCTTGCTCGCGATGGGGGACAGGTGTACCGGCAGATGGAGGCACGTGGCGAACGCCTGATGGCGGGGTTACGCGAGCTCGGCAGGCGGGCCGGCTTGCACGTGCAGGGCCTTGGCACGGTGTTCAATACCTGCTTTACCGCGCAAGCCGAGATCACGGACTATCGCTCGTACCGGCAGGCCGACCTCGACCGGCAGCGGCGCTTCCTGCTCGCCCTGCAGGACCGCGGTGTGCGCGTGACCAGCCGCGGTACGTGGTTTCTCTCCGCCGCCCATACCGATGCCGACATCGACGAGACCCTCGCCGCGGCCGAAGAGGCTCTGGCCAGCCTATAAGCCCGGCACAGCTGGTTAGCGCGAGAGCACCGGCCGCTCGACCCACTGCATCGGGTTGACGTTCACGTTGTGCACGCGCAGCTCCCAGTGCAGGTGCGGTCCGCTGGAGAAGCCGGTGTTCCCGGAGAGGCCGATGATGGTGCCCTTCTCCACCGGCTGGCCGGGCGTCACGCGGATCTCAGAAAGATGATAGTAGGCGCTGTACAGCCCCAGACCGTGGTCGATGATCACGGCATTGCCGCGCACGACCAGCGGTTCTGCCAGCGCCACAATACCGGAATTGGTGGCCGGCACCGGCGTGCCGGGTGGCACGCCGTAGTCGATCCCCTCGTGAGAGCCGGTCGGGGGACCGTTGTTGTATGCCCGCCGCACCCCGAACGTCGAGGTGATGCGCCCCTGCACCGGGATAATGAACGGGCCGCTCCAGAGACGCTGCGGCGTGACGTGGCTGAAGACGGGCGCCAGCTTGGCATTCTCAGCCGCTATGTTCTCCGGACTGGCCAGCTGCAGCCGCTCAGGCGGCAGGAAGACCTGCTCGATGGGAAAGCGGGCATCAGTGATCAGGACCGTGTCGAAGGGCTCGCGGCGCTCGACCGTGCGGCCGGCTGGGTCCGTCGCCGAGAGGACGATCGGGCGCAGTCCAGGCGCTGCAGCGCGGCTGAAGCCTACTAAGGCGACGAACTCATCGCCCAGGCGAGTGAAGGGGATGCGCCGATCGTCGAGGGAGGCCACCACGGTGGCTGCCTGCGGCGCTAGGACACGCAGGAGCACCGTGCCCCCCTGTGGCACGGTTGGGGGCTCAACGCGAAAGCCAGCGATGAGCGGCACGGGCGGAGCAGGCTCCGGCTCCAGCGCCGGACGCGGCAGCAACCCGCTCTCCTTCAGCAGGTCGCCGGCCAGAATACCCACCACCTGCCCGGCAGGAGGCATCCCGGGCACGTTCTCCACCCAGAGCTGCAGGGCGGCGCGCTGGAAGCGCTGAATGATGAAGGGACCGCGTCGCTCCGGCTGCGACGCCGGCAGCCCGTAGAGCTCGATCGCCGTTTCCTGGCTCCAGCCGAACAGCATGTCCGGGCTCGGGTTCGCCAGGAAGTGGGCGCGGATGCGCTCGTTGGTAAGCCAGCCAAGCCGGATGCGGGTCGCCCGGGCTAGATCCCCACCGGAGCCATCGTCGACGATGGCCGGCGGAATGCCATACTGCGCGGCTAGCCAGCCGTCGCGGCCGGCGTCATGCAGCAGGTCCAGGCTGTTCACCAGCCAGGCGGCGTTGTCCTCAGGATGCCACTGCAGCACGCCGCGCTGGAATGCCTGGTACACGAATCCGTCGTCACCGGTGTATCGCCGCGAGATGGGATAGCCCAGCGTAGCCAGCCCGCCCAGGCGCTGGAACTCTGACCAGAAGCGCACTGGCCGCCCAGAACTGTCCGTCCCACCGTCCGTGACCGAGAAGCCTCGCCCGGGGCTGGCGGTCTGCGTGAAGAAGTGACCGCCGGGGATATCGTAGTCGGCAAGCTGCACCGGCAGTGGCTGCTGAGGCTGCTCGGTCGCCGGGGCACTGGCAGTCCGGAGTAACGCCGCTTGCGGCAGGAATGCCAGCAGGACGCAGGAGACAACCGCGAGCAGCAAACGAGGCACGCGCGCCAACCGCATCACGCCGTCATTCTAGGACGCGCGCCGGTGGTGGGTCAATCCGGTGCAGAGTGAGCAAGGGTGCGCATAGAGGACATCGGCATAGCGTCACAGGGGCGCAGTCGATCTCAGCAGGGCAGCGGGGCTGCAGCGTATGCATGGATGACGGCTGCTGCATCGGCACTGTGCGGGATCGCCAAGAGCCAGCGGCCCGATGGCACAAGCTCAACCCTCTGCCCGGAGGAGGCGAGCCGCTCCTGGAGCTGCGGCAGCGAGATACAACGCTGTTCAACCAGCAAAAACGGCCGCTCAGCGCGACGCACCTGTTCCACATAGGCCGGATAGCGATCGAACGGCCCACCCCATAGCGTCGGAAGCGATGGCGCCACAACGATCCGCTCGCCGGTGAGATAGGTGAGCGGATAGGCGCTCCAGTAGTCGCCATAGCCGGCACGCAGGCCGTGGGCATCGAGCACGGCGATCGTCTCCCGGACCTCAGCCAGCCCGGCGACGAAGTCCTGGAACGCGAGGGTGCCGGGGCGGTACCCGCTCGCGTTCAGCCACACCAGGACGGCCGTCACGCCCGCCGGGAGCAGGGCATGGCGGGAGAGCCGCACCAGCATGGCTGCACCTGCCAGCCAGCAAAGCAGCGCCGGCGGCAGAAGGTGCCGCGCTGTGGCGTGGGCTACCCCTGCGCCGGCAAGGCCCGCGGCCAGGAGGATCGCCCCGACCCGCGTTGGGCTCAGTGCCTCCAGGCCAGGCCGGCGAGCAAATATGTCATCGCCGGTGGCCGCCAAAAGCAGCGCAGGCGGACCCAGCGCGGCCAGCAGTGCTAGCAAAGGATTGCCGCCCCCGAAGGACTCGTAGCCGCCGCCGAGGGCGACCCATAGGAGCTGCAGCGCGTGCCCCGGCCTGCCCGGTCGAACCGTCTCGCCGGTGAAGACGGTGTTCTTTTGCAGCGCGCTCAGTGTGGCAAGCGGCTCACGGATGTTGAAGAGCACCAGCGGCAGCGCGCCGAGCACACACACGTACAACAGGCCGGCCGCCGCCACCGGTGTGCGCAGCTGGGGACTGGCGGCCACGACAACGACGAGCAGGAGCGGAAAGACTGCCAGGTATGGCTGCCACACCCAGATGGTGAGGCCGGAGACAAGGGCAAACCCGACCGCGGGCACAAGCGGGCTCTGCCGGCGCCCGCGCGCCGACGAGCGCCGCAGGCACTCCAGCGCCAGCACCAGCGCGAGCATGTGCAGGCTGAGGGCAAGGGCGTACCCGCCCGCGGCGCTGACGAAGAGCCGTGCCAGGGGCGCCGGCGGCACGGCTACCAGGGCGGCAGCAACCAGCCCGGTGTACCGGTTCAGCAGCAGCGCGCCCAGCCGGTACATGAGTGGCACCAGCAGGGTCGAGAAGAGGACAGGAAACAGCTGAATATGCAGCGGCTCGAAGCCGGCTAAGCGAAACCAGAGCGCGCCCAGGTACGCCTCCAGCGCGCCGAAGTACGGCTGGCCATAGAAGAACGCCGGAAAGTGTTGCCCCCGGCTGATGTGCAGCGCCATGAGCCCCTCGATCGCCTCGTCGGCGTTGAGCACCGCAGCGCTATGGAGGACCCGAAGACGCACCACCAGCCCCAGCGTCGTCAATGCTCCGAGCGCGAGCGCAGCGCCGGCAGCATGCAGCCTCCGGCTGCGCCGGTGCAGATGGCGTGATAGCCATGCTCGAACCCAAAGAAGCCGGCAGGTCATAGCAATTCATTCCTGCCCCTGAATGTGCACATCAGACGTCTCTATGTACAAGCATGGAACAGGGCAGGACCAAATCCGGTTACCTGGTGCCGGCACTCGCTTCCGGAGCCGACGCCGGCGCGATGCCGGCGCGACGCTTCCAGGAAACCGTCCAGCGATGGATGCGCACCAGGTCCTGCGCCGTGATCCATGCCTGCGGCAGGCGGAGGCGGGGCGTAAGCTCGCGCGCCATGGTCGCCCCGGCCCAGGCGTAGAATACGCCCATGTTCCCGGGCCAGGCCCCCCACTGCTGCCGGTAGCCACGGCGCCACGCCAGCTCCAGCAGGCGGCGCAGCAGCGTGAGGCGGAGCCACGGTGAGCCGGGCGGAGCCGGTGCTAGACGCAGGAGCGTGAGCGTACGTGCCAGGTCCGCCCGCGGATCGCCTGCAGCGGCGTTCGCCCAATCAAGAACGCAGGTAATGCGCCCGGCTGCTACGAGCACGTTCAGTGGGTGATAGTCCAGATGCAACAGGGCATCCTGCTCAAGATCAAGCGCACGCAGGCGCGCTTTCAGTTCCGTTTCGTCTGGCCCGGCCCGCTCGATCCATGCGTCTCCCCGGGCACGTAAGGGCTCTGGAGCGGGCACCGCATGGATGCGCGCCTGCATCTGTCCGAAGGCCAGGCCTAACGGCCATACCTGCCCCGGCGCACGCCGAAGCGCCTCCAGCAGCAGTGCGCCGGGACACCAGGAAAGCAGAAGCGCCGGACGGCCCTCCCATGTGCCTTCCCGCCGGATGCGTGGCACCGGGATACCATGTGCTGCTGCGGCGTGCAGGGCCGCAACCTCGCGCCGGCATACCTCGACCTGCTCAGTGCGGAAGAGACGCAACGCATAGGCAGCTCCATCGTGTTCGACTTTCCAGAGCAGGGTATCCCAGCCTCCGTACACAGGCGTCGCCCCGGTCACACGCTCAATGCCAAGCGCCGCCAGTACTGTAGCGGGGTCAACGGTGAAGTCAGGCATCTTGTCATCCGCCTTCCTGCCCGTACACCTCTCGCCGGCGTGGCTTCGTCTGATATGTGCCGGCGCAGTCCAGTGTATACTACCCTGAGGCACACCGGCAGAGGAGGCTCGCCTCAGGCGGAGCGCGTACGAGTCGTGTATACCTTCATGGATACCTTGAAGTAAGCCCTGCGAGGTAAACCTCGAGAAGTAAGCTCTGAGAGGGAAGTACTGCGAAGTAAGCTCCTGAAGTAAGCGAAGGAGGGTGCGAGTATCAACCTGCGCGACGTTGGTGAGTTCGGGCTAATTGAGCTTCTAGCGCGTGAGCTCGGCGCCAGCGCATGGGACGCCCGCCTCGTCGCCGGGATTGGCGACGATGCGCTGGCCTGGCGCGAGGGAGAGGCGGTTCTGCTGCTCACCACCGATGCCCTGGTGGAAGGCATTCACTTCCGCCTGGACACCACGAACTGGACCGATCTTGGCTGGAAAGCCCTGGCGGTCAACTTGAGCGACATCGCGGCCATGGGCGGCTTGCCAGACTACGCTGTCGTCACGCTTGGCCTGAACGACCGGGTGTGCGTCGAGGATGCGCTCGCGCTCTACCGCGGCATGCGTGCGCTGGCGGAGCGCAGTGGCTGTGTGGTCGCCGGTGGCGATATCGTCCGCTCGCCGCACGCGGTAGTCATCAGTGTGACGGTCCTGGGCCGCATGCCGGCCGGTCCTGCCGGGCCGCTGCCGCCACTTCTCCGGAGCACGGCCCGCCAGGGAGAGCGTGTGGTGGTGGCAGGCTGGCTGGGCGCCTCGGCAGCAGGCCTGTGGCTGCTCAGCCATCCAGAAGCCGGTGCCGGCGCCGACTCGGCGGTTCGAGAGGTCGCCGTACGCGCCCACCTCCGCCCGGAGCCATTGCTTCAGGCCGGCCGGTGCCTGGCGGAAGCCGGCGTGCGTACCGCCATGGACGTCTCAGATGGGCTGCTGGCCGATCTGGAAAAGCTGTGCCGTGCCAGTGGAGTGGCTGCCACCATCGATGCCGGGGCGGTGCCGGTGGAGCCGGATGTGCGGCGTGCCTTTGGGGAGCAAGCCCTGATCTGGGCGCTGACCGGTGGTGAAGACTATGCATTGCTGGCAACCATGCCGGCCGATCTGCTGGAGGATGTCCGGCAGCGCTGTCCTGTCCCCGTCCACACAATCGGCACGATCCATGCTGGACAGCCCGGCGAGGTCAGCGTGCATGGCCTGAGCGCGGCGGTACAGGAGCATCTACGCCATACGCGAGGATGGGATCACTTCGCCTGATCGGATAGGGACAGCTCTTCCAGGCGCTCGAACCTAGACACGCAAGAACGTTGCTGCTCGTGTTGAGGTGTATGCACAGGTGTCACGTGCGCCCGATCAGGGTCCAGGTAGTCTAGAGCAATCAGCACGCCCGCCCGGCCGGCCCTCGCCTGTGACGCCGGTGCTGGACATCATCAGTCACAGCGAGGGACAGACCCAGCGGTACGGCGCTCACTTGGGTGAGCTCCTGCAAGCCGGCGACGTCGTGCTGTTGCACGGCACACTTGGAGCCGGCAAAACCACCTTTGCCCGCGGCGTCGCCCTTGGCCTCGGCGTTCGGACCCGTCTCACCAGCCCGACGTTCACGCTCATCAACGAGTACCGTGAGGGACGGCTGCCGCTGTACCATATTGATTTCTATCGTCTCAACAGTGAGGAAGAGGCGCTGGCCCTTGGGATCGAAGATTATCTCTATGGCGATGGGGTCTGTCTGATCGAGTGGGCGGAGAAGCTCCCTGGCATTCTGCCTGACGAGCACTTAGCCGTGACCCTCACCATCATCGCAGAGACCAAGCGCCGCGTCGTCATGGAGGCTCGCGGACTGCGCTACGCTTCCCTGCTGCGCGAGTTTCGCCGACGGACGTTCGGGGTGTAGATACTCATGTAATACTCGAAGATACCATACTTTGGAGATGCCATACCTATAGACGGTAGGGTAGAGCGCGCTCCGTGTACGCTCAGCTTGATTAGGATGGTAGAGTATAGTAGCAAAAACTATCTTACAGCAGCGATGCGCACGTCGCAGTAGTCTATGCTTCTGGCTATCGATACATCGACCCGCTATAGCAGCGCCGCGCTGTATCACGACGGCGAGGTGGTAGCTGAAGATACCTGGTGGTCCGGCGAAGATCACACGCGGTTTCTCCTGCCGGTTATCGATGACCTCCGGCGCCGTGTGGGGCGGCGCCTGGGGGAGGCCCTTCCGCCGCTGACAGCCATCGCCGTGGCTCAGGGGCCGGGCTCCTTCAACGGCCTGCGCGTGGGCATCAGCACGGCCAAGGGCTTTGCGCTGGCACTGGGCATCCCGCTGGCAGCGGTGCCGACCCTCGACGTTCTGGCTTTTCAGCATCGCTACGCCGGCGTGCCGGTCTGCGCCGTGCTGGATGCCGGGCGTGGCGAGGTGTACAGCGGCATCTTCCGCGGCACTCCGCGACAGTGGCGCGTCGTAGGGGAATGCGCGATAACCTCTATGGTGGAGCTGGCCGACCGCGTGGCCGCCCTGAATGCCCGGCATGTGCTCTTCTGCGGCGAGCTACGCCCGGAGCAGGTCCAGGTCTTACGAGAGCGTCTGGGGGATCGTGCGCTGCTGGCCCATCCTGCGGCCGCGCTGCGGCGCGCCGGCTATCTGGCATACTTGGGCTGGCAGCGTATTCAAGAGGGAAAGACCGCCGACCCGGTAACGCTTGAGCCGATCTATTTGCGCCGTCCACATATCACGGTGAGCAAGCGGCCCCAGACGCTTGTGGAGCCTATCCATGAGGCAGACGGCGTGTCCTGAGCTTTGCCAGGTGGCAGGTGTCCGGGCCGGCGCGGGATGGACGTGGCTCAGGCTGCTCATGGCAAAAGCCTGAGCCAGGCCGGCGCTCTGTGAGGGGTGCGTTGAAAGCTGTTACTTCGACTGCGCAGGAGCAGAACCAACGGACCGGGCCATATGTGCTCGATCCCATGCGCCTGGAAGATATCCCTGAGGTCCAGGAAATTGAGCGGGAATCGTTCAGTATGACCTGGCCGCCGGACTCATACGCGCGCGAGCTCCGGGAGAACCGGCTGGCGCACTACCTGGTGCTGCGGCTGCCGGGCGCCGAGCCTCCGCCACCTCGTCCAGAGGAACCGCGACGGCCGTTTCCCTTCTCGCTCTTTTCCCGGCTGCAGGCCGAGCTCCCGCCGGAACGCCCGCCGACCCTGGCCGCCTACGGCGGCTTCTGGCTGATGGTTGATGAGGCCCATATTACGAGCATCGCCGTGCGCCGCAGCATGCGCGGCCAGGGACTGGGCGAACTGATGCTCGTTGGCTTGATCGACTGGGCGATCCAGCTTGGCGCCCGCTGGATCAGCCTGGAGGTGCGCGTCTCCAATTACATCGCCCAGAACCTGTACCGGAAGTATGGCTTTAAGCAGACCGGCATCCGGCCGCGGTACTACAGCGACAATCAGGAAGATGCCCTGGTCATGTGGACGGATGACGTCCGCTCGGCTGCCTTCCAGGCCCTCTTCCAGGAGAACAAGCGGAAGCTCGCCGAGCGCCTGCAGTGGGAAGCCCGTTACTGAGTGTGCAGGCGCGACCGCGACGTTGTTCTGCCGGCTGCAGAGTGCATGACTTGACTCTATGTCCGAGATTCGACGCGTTCTCGGTATCGAGACAACCTGCGACGAGACGGCCGCGGCTGTTGTGGCTAACGGCCGCTACATCGAGTCAAACGTGGTCTTCTCACAGATGCGCCTGCACCAGCGCTACGGCGGCGTGGTGCCTGAGGTTGCTTCCCGACAGCACGTCGTGTCCATCGTGCCGGTGATCCAGGAAGCCCTGCGCCAGGCCGGGGTGGACTGGCCTGAGATCCATGCCATCGCCGTCGCTAAAGGTCCTGGTCTGGCCGGGGCGCTGCTGGTCGGTGTGAACGTGGCGAAAGCGATCGCCTACGCCCGCGGCCTGCCGCTTATCGGGGTGAACCATATCGAGGCCCATATCTACGCCAACTGGCTGGTGAAATCGCCGCCCCCCAGGCCAGGGGTACCCGAGCCGCGTGCGCCGATGTTTCCTCTGCTGGCGCTGGTTGTGTCTGGCGGCCACACCGAGCTTGTGCTGATGCGCGATCACGGCGATTACCAGCTTGTCGGCAAGACGCGTGATGACGCTGCCGGCGAGGCTTTTGACAAGGTCGCCCGGATCCTAGGTCTGGGCTACCCCGGCGGGCCGGCCATCCAGAATGCAGCCGCGGCGGTCGAAGAGCGACGGCGGCGCGGGACATTGAGCGCATACCAGCTCCCGCGGGCCTGGCTTCGGGGTACCTACGACTTCAGCTTCAGCGGGCTCAAGACCGCGGTGCTCCGGTTAGTGGAGGGGACCAGGCCGATCGCCGGCGCTCCTGTTCCTACCGGCAGCCACGAAAGCTCCGGTTCTCCAGCCCTCCAGCGGACGCAGGGCGCTCCTGCGTCCGCCGAGGCCCGGCCGACGATGCCGGGACCGGAGAGGATTCCGGCGTACGTCGCCGACATCGCGGCGAGTTTCCAGGAGGCTGTGGTGGATGTGCTGGTCGCAAAAACGCTCCAGGCGGCGCAGGAGTTCGGCGTCAAGCAGATCGCCCTGGCCGGCGGCGTCTCCGCAAACAAGCTGCTGCGCCAGCAGATGGTCGAGAAATCGAAAGTGCCGGTGATCTATCCCGACCCTGACCTGTGCACCGATAACGCTGCCATGATCGCGTCTGCCGGCTACTTTCACTGGCAGCGCGGCGATGTCGCGGGCTTAGACCTCGACGTCGAGCCGACACTGCGGCTGGTGGAGTAGAGTTGTTCCCACGCCTTCTCGCCGATGCTCATCACAGGCCAGAAGCATGCTCTAGAGAGCGCGCCGCTCGTCAGCACTTCCCTCAGCACGTTCCTAAGCTTCGGTTTCGCCTGCCTGAAGTGGCTCAAGCAGACCGATACTTCGTTTAGACGAAGACTTTGACGAAGCCTGGCCTAAGTTTCGCCTGCCTGAAGTGGCTCAAGCAGACCGATACCGACCTCGTTCGGCCGTCGGGTCAGGCGTAGCCCCGGCAGGCGTAGGATACTGAACTCGCTCAGGGTCAGGACACGGCAGCCTTCTTCTAGATGGCCGCCATAGTAGCGACGCTGGCCATCGAGCAGACCAATGTGGAGGTGCGGCTCGTAATTGGCAATCACACCACCGTAGTTAATAATCTCAAGCGGGCCTGGGAGGTCCAGGAAGAGATCCTGCGGCGGGTAGTCGTTTGTCGCCACGACGTGAAGGCGAGCCTGAGAAAGGCTGCCAATCCCGCTCAGCACCACTCCGTCCGGACAGTGCGCCTCTCGCGCTACCTGCCGGATGCTCTCCAGCAAGAGGTCTCCATGTGTGAGCAGCCCAACGATGATGCCGCGGTGCTCGTCTTCGAAGTAACGCATACGCCAGTTACCTGCTTTGTACAGTTTTCCCTGAGCCCGGTCCACTCTGGCTCGCGCAGCCGGCTGGTGTGGTACGATTAAGAAGCCACAACGCTGGAGTAATCATTATGCCGTTTACGGTGCAGGATTTCCATGACCTGATCCGGCTGGTCGAGCAGCATCCGGAGTGGCGTGCCGAGCTCCGCCGTCTGGTGCTGACCGAAGAGCTCCTGAGCCTGCCGGGGCTTGTGCGGGAGCTGATCGAAGCGCAGCGGCTCACGGAAGTGCGCCTGGCGGAACTGGCCGAAGCGCAGCGCCGTACCGACGAACGGCTGGCGGAACTAGCCGAAGCACAGCGCCGTACCGACGAACGGCTGGGCCGGGTCGAAGAGCAGGTGGCCGCGCTGATCGAAGCGCAGCGGCTCACGGAAGTGCGCCTGGCGGAACTGGCCGAAGCGCAGCGCCGTACCGACGAACGGCTGGCGGAACTAGCCGAAGCACAGCGCCGTACCGACGAACGGCTGGCGGAACTAGCCGAAGCACAGCGGCGCACCGACGAACGGCTGGCGGAACTGGCCGAAGCGCAGCGGCGCACCGACGAACGGCTGGGCCGGGTCGAAGAGCAGGTGGCCGCGCTGATCGAAGCGCAGCGGCTCACGGATGAGCGGCTGGCGGAGTTGCGCGGTGACAACCTGGAGCGCCGCTACCGTGAGCGCGCCGGAGCCTATTTCGGGCGCCTCGTGCGCCGTGCCTATGCCCTCTCAGACCGGGAGATCGCTGAGCTTCTTGGAGCCGCCGAAGAAGCGGGGCGGCTCACCCCTGCAGAAGTGGATGACGTGCGGGCGGCTGACGTCATCGTGCGCGGTCGGCGTCCGGATGGCGCGGGCGAGGTCTACCTGGTGGTCGAGGTCTCGGTGGGTATTGGCCCTGGCGATGTCGAGCGTGCTCTCCGACGTGCTACCCTCTTGCAGCGCGCTCTTGGCCCCGACAGGCCGGCTCTGCCGGTGGTAGCTGGAGCGCGGGCCACGCGAGAAGCGCAGTCCCTTGCCGCAGCACAAGACGTCTGGATCATACTTGATGGACGCGCTGTACAGCCGGAGGGGGACGAGCGGTCAGAGGCCTGAGGGGAGCCTCGCTGTACACCCGGGATGCCCCGGCCACCCAGCCGCTAGTGTTTCATGCCACCTACCATGCCCGCGCTGCACGCGGGCATGGTAGGTCTCCCGAGCTACTGGATCGGCATATCTAGCTCCCGCTGGATTTCATCGTGGAGCTGGCGCATAAACGACGCGCTGGGCTCGGCCTCGTTGTTCCGGATCTGCTGCACGTACTTCGTGATGACTGCCTGGATCTCCGGCAAGCGGAAGTTCCAGGGCACCACGAAATCCTCCGGCAGCTCGGTAGCCATCTTGTCCAGCTCTTGGAGGATCCGCGGGTAGACCGGATGCTCCAGAAAGCGCGGGTCGGCGTACACATCGGGTCGGGCACCCGGCGTGGTTGAGCCTGTGCTCTGCAATGCCAGGGCAAGGCCGCTCTCTTTATCGCACAGCCACAGCGCCAGCTTCCAGGCCTCGTTGCGGTTCGGGCTCGTGGCGCTGATCGACATGGAGTCCGGGATGAAGATGCCACCGCGCCGACCTGTCGGGCCCTTGGGCGCCAGAGTAGCCGACCACTCGAAGGCATTGCCCACTGCCGCGTGGATGGTCGTCTTCGTGTTGAAGTCAAGGTTAAAGAGAGTAGCGACCTTCCCGGAGGTGAAAAGCTGGGTCATATTCCCCCGTGGATCGGCCACGCGCATGCGGTGATAGATATCGTAGTGCCACTGGAAAGCCTGCAGATGGTTCGGGGACAGGAGATTCGTTCGCTTCTGGTCCGAGGTGAACAGCTCCATGCCCCAGCGGCGCAAAATGCTATCGAAGGTGGTCTGGCTGCTCTCCAGGTGCCCGCCAATGCCCCACTGCCGCACCTCGTCGCCGGTCCGTCGCGTCAGCTTCTGCGCATCCTCGGTGAGCTGCTCGATCGTGTAATTCAGGTCCGGGAGCTTGAGCCCGGCCTCCTTGTACATCGTGGCATTGTAGAAAAAGGCGATCCGCCCCATCTTGCCCTTATACGGCAGGGCTGTGAGCGTGCCGTTGACCCGCAAGCCGTTGATCGCCTGCTGGAACCATTGCCGCAGGTCGATCTTGTCGCGCTTCACCAGCTCGTCGAGGCCAATGGCCGCGCCGCTCAAAAACATGCGATGGGGCTGTGCTGCCGATGGGTGCGTGTGGATCACATCTCCTAGCGTGCCGGCGGCGATGAGCGTGTTGATCACAGCCACGAAGTCGCCGGTGGTAGCCTCTTGCTGGACTTTGATCCCGTATGTCTCCTCAAAGGCCGGCAGGCGCTTGGCCAGCATTTCATCTTCCGGCCCAGCGCGGTGGTGGTAACGCAGCGTCACTCCCTTCTTGAGGGCGACGGTTTCGCCCTGGTTCTGGCTGCCCAGCAAGGCGCCTCGGCAGGCCGCCACCAATCCCCCCGCTGCACCGGCAAAAAGACCAGCGGCGCGCCGTCGAGTCAGTGAGCTCGCTCGCGTGTGCAGCATGTTCATCTGCCCTCACCAGGAAATGTACCGATAATACCGAATAATATACCGCAATATACCGCGCGCACTCACAGCGCGCAGCATGCTGCGCGTGGACGCGTGAAGCTCGTGCAGGAATGCCGCATGAACCTCGTGGTAGGCGCTTTACCTCTGTAGCGCCCTCATAGTACCATATGCGCAGCCGTCGTGCAATACGAGGAAAGGCCTGCGAGAGGAAGAGCGACCGCAGCTTCAGCGCCGGCCAGTAACAGCCGATGGTTCGCCCGACGGCGATTCGCCGGCCAGGACACGAAGCGCTCCCGGTAAGAGTTCAAACGTTGCCGGAGTCCGCCCAAGCGCCTCGCCATCTGCGTGCACGGGGAGCCTGCGCCGCACGCCATCTATCTCCACGCGGCGTCCCCGCAGGTGTTCGGCCTTTGGGTGATAGGTGCGCTTGCCGGAGGCAAGCGCAAGCAAGTGTCCGAGCAGCTCCAGCTGGCTCATGCCGGCCCAGATCACCACATCAAACTGCCGATCGTCCACCTTGGCGTCTGGAGCGGTGGCCAGCGCCGGACCGAGGAACGGGCCGATGGCAATCGTGATGGTGAGTGCACGCGCCAAACGGCCCTGCCCATCAACTACAATTCGCGCCGGGTGCGCGCGGTAGCGTACCAGGAACCGTAGCAACGGTCCAAGCGAGTCCCACCGGCCGTGGTCAAGCATGCTGCTGTAGCGGAATAGGCCGGCGTCAACTCCGACGCCCGCTGCCTCGAGGAAGTACGCCTCGCCGCTTGCCGTGCTGGCCCGGCCAACGTCCATTGCGATGATGCGTTGCTGCGCAATCACGGCAGCGGCCTGCTCAAGGTCCCGTGGGATGTTCAGCGCACGGGCAGTATTCATCACGCTGCCGAGTGGCAGGATGCCGAGCACAGTAGGTGTGCCGAGCAGGCCGGCAGCAACTTCACGCACCGTTCCGTCGCCCCCGGCAGCGATAACCAGTTCAACCCCGGCCTGCGCGGCCGCGCGTGCAAGCTCGGTGGCATGTCCCGCATACTCCGTAAGATGCACGTCGACCGCGAGGCCTGCTCTCTCCAGAGCGGCCTGCGCCTCGGCCGGCCCCGCGGCGTTGGTGGGGAGCCCGGCCTTCTGTCCGGCCTGAGGATTGATGATCAGCCAGCCAGCTCCTGCCAAGGCATTCGCCTATCACAAGCTTCGGGATGTTAGGCTCTCGTTGTTCCGTGGGCGCGCCAAGGTCCAGGTAAGAACGAACACGAGCTCGAGCAGGGCATCCAGGAGATACACCGGAAGGATACGACGTTGGAGGACGTAGAAAAGCTCAATGCCGGTGAGCCCCAAAGCGCTTCCCATGGCTAGCAGCCGGATCTCCGGGGTAACCCGCTGCCGCCGCCCGGCCAGGGCCAGCACTGTGCCGATCACTGCTACCAGTATGCCCACCGTCTTCACCAGCCAGAGGTCAGTCTTTGGACCGGTGACCATCTGAAACGTGCGTATGTTAAGTACCGGCCAGATACCGGTGAGAGCGTAATAGAGGCCTTGGGCGGTGGCAAGACGGTCCTCGCTCAATGACGCCTCCTCGGCTGTTTGGCACATCGACTATAAACTAACTACGAACACATTGGCTTATAAAGCTGACCCCTGGATATTCACGTCCAAGCCAATGCGAACATCCAGGGGTCGATTCACGCTACGTGCCGGAGATGTTAATATTTGTGCTCCCACCTGCCTCTGGAGGATCTGCCGGAGCATTTATGTTCACATGCGTTTTGCCCGGCTGCTCTTCAACCACGCGGCGTTGCACCGTCCGGCGGATAGTAGTGCCGTCGGCATCCTGCTCAATGGTCTCGGTTTGCTCCTCCCGACTGTATTGCTGTCCTTGCTGGACAGTGACGCTGCCGCTCTCGGGATCAACGTTCACATTGACCTGGCTCATAGCCGCCTGCTCCTTTCACGCATCGTTCTACGCCCTCAGCACTCTCGTGCTCAGGGCATGTTGCGCATCCTACTATGCAGGCTATGCAGGGGGCGTGCCAGGTCTAATGCCGGTGCGGCGGTGCCTGAGTGGTGTGCTTGGCGGCAAAGCGCGGATCGCTGGACGAGTGCACCAGCGCACCAAGCTTCCGGCCGGGGTTAATGTACACCGCGGCCTGCGCCACAGCCTGCGCTGCTTCAGCCGTGCCCGTGGCGATGAGCTTCAGCTTCCCCGGATAGATCGCCACATCACCGGCCGCATAGACGCCGGGCAGGTTCGTTGCCATTGTGCCGGGCGTGACGACGATCTGGTCGTTCTCCAGCTCTAGACCCCAGTTGCGAATAGGGCCCAGGTCGCTGACGAACCCAATTGCCGGCAGCAGCGCGTCGGTCTCTATGGTTTTAATGGTGCCGGCAAGGTTATTGCGGATGTCTACTGCCTCCAGCCGGGTGTTCCCATGCACGCCTACTACCTCATAGCCCGGCTGGTGAACCTCAACTGGCGATCGGCTGAGCGCCTCCACCGATGCCTCGTGTGCACGCCAGGCGCTCCGATGCACCAGGGTCACGTGCTTGGCCACCGGCGCAAGCTGCAACGCCAGATCAAGCGCACTATCGCCTCCACCGACGATCACCACCCGCTTGTCGGCATACTCCTGCGGGTTGGTTACCATGTATGCCACACCGCGGCCCTCAAACTTGGCCGCAGCGGGCAACGGCAGTCGCTTCGGCTTAAACGAGCCGATACCGGTGCAGATGACCACAGTCTTCGTGAGGTATTCCGCCTTATCCGTGCCGAGCAGATACACCGCTCCGCGGCGCTCCAGCCGCTCCACCGTTTCACCCAGAATAACCCGGCCGCCCAGCTGCAGCGCCTGCTCAGCCATGTTATCAACCAGGTCTGCGGCACGAATACGCGGGAACCCGGGCACATCGAAGATATCTTTCTCGGGATAGACGGCGCGCAGCGCGCCCCCCACCTGCGGGAGCGAGTCGATGGCGATCGCTCGCAGGCCAAGCATGCCGGCGTAGAACAGGCCAAACAGTCCCGTCGGTCCGGCGCCAATCAGGATAACATCATAGGGCTCAGATCCGGCAGGCTGCTTCTCCTCGCTCTCCTGCCTGCCGGCCTGCCCGTTACTCATGATCTCATTGGTAAACGTGTGTTCGTTCTGTCCTGGCATTGCCTCCCACTCCAGTCGCCCCCGTTCCTGCGCGAGCATGGTTCCCGCGCCTGTGCCAGCTAAATTATATCCGCGGTTGCCCAGGCATCTGCGGGCGAGTTGCTCCCGGTCCTAGGAGCCGGAAGTCGGCACGAGCACAATGACCGCAATGGAGATGCCCCCGCCCCTTTGACAGCACGCTCCGCGCGGTCTACCATCCTAAGCGAGCATCCTGGCGATACGTTACTCTGGACTCGTACAACGAGGGTGGAGCAACCTGATGGTGGAGAGCCAGCCGCCTGCCTCCCAGGCAGAACCCCCCACTGATCCAGCCGGTACGCAAGAGGCGCCGGCCGCAGCCCCGGCTCCGCCGGCCTCTGGAGCTGTGCCGCGCCCGCGTCCGGCGACAGCGCCCGCCGGCACTGCGGCCGCTCCGGCACGAACGGCCGCCCCGGCCGCGGCTGCAGCGCGCGCTGCAGCACCGGAAAAGCCGCCGGTATCCGAAAACGGGCTCAACGCGGAGCCGCTCCCGCCGGTGCTCTCGCCGACCGCGCGCGATTACTCTGGACTGCTGTGGATCGCTGTTGGTATTGCCGCAATCGCTGTTGTCTCGGTTGCCATTGGGGTCGTGGCAATGGCCGTTACTCCGCTGCTCCGGCAGCTCCCCGGCCTGAGCTGATGTCCCGCGGAAAGCGGGACCTTCGGTCCTGTTCGTGGCGCCAGCGGTGCCGACGCTCCCAGTAGCAGGAGTTTTCCCGTGCCTGCCACGCAGACCGACTGCGGCAGGCGCTGCGCCCGCGGCAGCGACCGGTGTTGGAAGATTCCTCAAGGCCGGCTGTGCGCCGGGGAAAGGAGGCGGTGATGGCGATCACTGCGGTCGGGGGCCCGGTAACGGCGCTACGCGCCGCAGAGGTGGAGAACATGGTGGGCCTGGTTGTGCTGCGCAAAGAGCTGGATATCAAGCGGGTCGCTCTGGCGACGCTCACCCAGCTCCTACCACCGCGGCCGCAGCTCCCCTTGCCCGATCACTTGGGAGCGCGACTGGATGCGCGAGCCTGAGGCGGCCTGCCCGGCGCGCTTCTGCCGGCAGCCCTTCCCTGCTTTTTAGTAACCCTTCCGCTTGTCGATGATCGCCTGCAGTGGCTCACCGGCACGGTAGCGCCGTAGGTTGTCGCAGAACAGGTTGACGGCGCGGTCTGCGCGCAGGGGCGATGCACCGGCAACATGTGGCGTGATGACCACGTTGTCCATCGCCCACAGCGGGTGATCCGGTGGCAGCGGCTCCTCAGGCGTGACATCCAGCGCCGCGCCCCCGATGAGCCCCTCCTGGAGCGCCTGCACCAGCGACGGCCCGTCCACAATCTGGCCGCGCGTGACATTCACCAGGATGGCGTGCCGCCGCATATGCCGGAAGGCTTCCAGGTTGAACATGCCGCGCGTCTGCGGGGTGAGCGGCGCACAGATCGTCACCACGTCGGACTGGGCCAGCAGGTCGTAGAAGCGATCCATCCGCCAAACTGCTTCAACAAACGGCGGTGGCACCACCGGCTCCGGATCAACGGCCAGCACGCGCATGCCGAAGGCATGCGCCCGCCTCGCCACCTCGATGCCGGTGCCGCCCAGGCCGACAATGCCCATGGTCATGCCGGTAAGCTCCCATGCCGCCTGCCGGATTTGCCACTTGTTCTCCCAGGTGCGCTCGCGGATAGCCCGCGCCACGCCGCGCGTGAGGGCCAGCAGGTTGGCGAACGCCTGCTCGGCTAGATGCGGCCCCACATGGCCCTTCTCGCTGGTTAGCATGATGTCGCTCTCCACAAACTCAGGGAAGAGCAGGCCATCGACGCCGGCTCCCAACGTCTGAACCCAGCGCAGGCGCTGTGCTCGCTCGAACAAGCGCCGGTTGAACCGTCCAAACACCACCTCGGCATCCGCGATCTCCCGCTCGTCAATCTGCGGCGTCCCTCCGCGTACCACCACAGCGTCGCCTGCCGCCTCGCAGATGCGCTGAAACTGCTCATCGGTCACCGGTACTGTCAGCAGGACCTTCATGCGCCGCTCCTTCCTCCGTCCTTTGCTATCCCAGGGCTGCGTGAGGACTATACGACAGCGCGCCACAGCCGGCAATCGTCGGCGCAGTTATGCAGGTATAGAGGAGAGCGTTGGGCAGGGCAACCGCGCATGTCTTGTGCCCGTGCGCCCAGGGTACGCGCTGGCCCTATCACTCCCGCGCCGGCAGGCGCACGAGAGCGTTCAGGCCTCCGTCGGTGATGCGGGGCGCGCCGTCCGGCCCGACGATGACGCCGTGCGGCGCAGAGCCGACGCCCAGCGGAATGTGCCGCGTCTGGCCACCGGCCGGGTCCAGCCTGCCGAGCTCGCCGGATCTCTGCGCGGTGTACCAGACGGTGCCGTCGGGTGCAGAGGCGACATCATGCGGATGGGACCCGCGCGGCACCGCGTATTCCTGGAGGACCGGCGCGACCTCCTGGCTCCGGCTTGCCTGCACCGGCGCCGCCCGCTGCAGAGCATTCACAGCATCCTCTCGGCGTCTTCCCCAGGTGCAGGCGCTGCCCATCAACAGGGCCGCAAGCGGCATGCCCTGCAGCAGGGCTCGGCGCGATTTGTGTACCGATTGCAGAGATATCGACATGGCGAGCTCCTTGCGAGCATCACATCCGGCCGCGTCGTCACTCAGCCGTAAGTGTATCCCGGTCACGCAGCGCACCGGAATCTCGCCGCGCCGTGCAGCAAGCGTGCAGCGTGTGTATGATAGGGGCACAGCCGGAGGGCTGTGGAGAAGGCCTGTGCCGGGACCTTTTATGTGCATATATTCCTTATTTGCGTTTTTTACGTTTTTGCGTTTTTTATGTGCAAAGGAGGACGTCGTAATGCCTGGATCCGTACTCTATAACCTGCGCTATGGCATGACCCGGCGAGTGGTCCTGCAGTATGTCGCACCTGTGGGGGCCCTGTTCCTCAGTGCCTGCCGTACGGCAGCGCCGGGCAGCGGCGAGGACAGGCCGGCGCCTGCGGCGCGTCCTGTGGAGATCCGCGCCCAGATGGTGGAGAAGCAAGACGTCTCAGCGTGGATCCAGCGCGGCCTGGACCAGGATATCGACGGCTTCAAGCAGAAGAACCCGCACATCACCGTCGTGCTGGATACCGTGCCCGGCTGGACCGACGCCTACATCCCTAAGATCATTGCCCTCAGCGCCAGCAACCAGCTCGGCGACCTACTGTGGTACCCGCCACGCCATCGCTCGCACCTGGCCTGGGGCCTTTCCGCCAAGCTGGTGCGCGACCTGATGCCGCTGGTTACCGCTACCAAGTACGACCTGAACCAGTTCTACAAGGGTGCCCTCGAGCATAACACCTGGGAAGGCAAGCTCTACTGGCTCTCGTACATTTCCGAGCCCATTGTGCCGGTGATTGCCTACAACAAGACCAAGCTAAACCTGCTGGGCATTCCGGAGCCGAAGGACGACTGGACCTTCGATGAGCTGGCCGAGTGGGCCCGCCGCGGCACCGGCCCAGACACCTTCGGCTACTTTCGCGCCGACGCCGGCACCAGCCCGTTTAGCAACGGTCCGTACCTGCGGCAGTGGGGCGTGGAGCCGGTAGATAAGACGGGCAAGCGCGCTACCTTCATGGACACCCGCGATGCTTTCGTCGCCGCCCTGACCTTCCGGTACAATTTGATGAACACGTGGAAGGTCTCGCCGACCCCGGCGGCCGGACCGATCAACGTCATGGAGCTGTTCGGCAGCCAGAGACTGCTCGCAGTGGATATCTGGCCCTTCCGCATCCAGATCTACCCGGACACCTTCCGTGACTTCGAGATCGGCATCGTGCTGACGCCGGTGGTACGCAAGGGCGACCGGCGGCGTAGCATGCTGAATGAGCACGTGTTTGGCATTACCACCACGAGCAAGGCGCCCGAAGAGGCATTCAAAGTGCTGACTTGGATCGCCGGCAAAGAGATGAACGTCCAGGGGCTGGTGCAAGGCCAGAAGGGACCGATCGCCCGACCAGACGTGTGGGCAGACCAGCGCATCTATGACAAGTGGCCGGCCTACGCCAAGCTGCGGCCGATCATGGAGCAAATCGAGCCGGACTTCCCCGTGGCGAACTTCCGCGGCGAGGAGTTCGACTCCGCCTTCGCCGGGCCGTACAGCGAGATGGAGCGCGGGAACATGGCCCCGGCCGCGGCGGCTGCGGAGATCCAGCAGCGCTGCCAGACCGTGCTCGATAAAGAGCCCAGCTAGCCCTGCTGCGGTAGGCGGGCGTGTGCGGTCCAGAGGGTGTCTGAGCGAGTCGGGGACATCCCTGGCGCTACGCCGTTACTCGGCGCAACAGGAGAGCTTGCTCACGTCCTTGAAAAACGAGAGCGCTACGAGCTTGAGCGCCTCGGCCATGGTCGGGTAGACATGAATTAGGTCGATGAAATCGCCGACCGTTGCGCCCAGGCGAAGGGCCATCGCTGCCTCGTGGATCACCTCGCCGGCGTCGCGGCCAAGCATGGAGACGCCGAGCACCCGCCCGCTTCCCGCCTCGACGACCATTTTGATCAGCCCGCGCGTGTCGCGCACCGCCCCGGCCCGCGGCACCAGCTCCATTGGGATCACGCTGCAGGCACACCGGTAGCCAATCTGGTGCGCCGCGGCCTCGGTCAGGCCGACGGTCGCCACTTGGGGGTCGGTGAAGATCGTGCGCGGGATGACGCGGTGATCGACCCGCCGGCGCTCCCCGCCCAGGGCGTTGCTCGCGGCAATCCCGCCGTCGTGCGCGCCCACCGGCGTGGCGAGCTGGCTACCGGTATGGCGGTCGATTACGTCGCCGGCCGCCCAGATATGGGGCACGTTGGTCTGGAGAAACTCATTGACCCGAATGAAGCCCTGCGCGTCGGTCTCGACCCCGACCTGCTCCAGGCCAATGCCATCGGTGTTCGGCCGCCGCCCGGCCGCCACCAGCAGCCGCTCGGCGCGAAAGCGCTGCTCTGCCCCGCCCTTCTGCCCGATCACGACGATCTCGCTCCCCTCAGCCATGACCCGCCGGACCTGCACGCCTTCCACCAGGTTGACGCCCTCCGCGCGCAGGATGCCGCTGAGGCTTCGCCCGATCTCAGGCTCGTAGTCCTTCAGGATCGTCTGGCTGCGCTCCAGGATGGTCACCGGGCTGCCGAAGCGATGGAACATCTGCCCGAGTTCCAGGGCGATGTAGCCCCCGCCGATGATGACAAGCGAGCTGGGCAGCTCAAAGAGCTCGGACGGTTCGTCTGCGGTCAGCAGGTCAGAGGTCAGGTAGGGGACCTGGTCGAGGCCCTCGATCGGCGGGATGAAGGGGCGGGTGCCGGTGGCGATCAAAATCTGGTCACCTTCTAGGAGCCGTCCGTCCACGGAGATGGCATGGTCGCTTACGAAGGCGGCATGGCCCTCGTAGACACGGATGCGCTCGGCGTCCGCGACGATCGAGCGGTACTTGCGATCACGGTAGTCGTGAACCACCTCGTCCTTCTGGCGCACCAGTTCGCGGAAGTCGACCGTCATCCTGGCCGGCTGCAGGCCGGGGTAGCGCGGGTGCGCCGCCTCCCATACGATGCGCGCTGCCTCGATCAGGTTCTTGCTGGGCAGGCACCCCCGATTGACACAGGTGCCCCCCAGCGTGCGCGACTCGGTCATCACCGCGGTCCTGCCCAGCTCGGCAGCACGCAGCGCCGCGGCGAACGCGGTCGAGCCGGAGCCCAGGATCACCAGATCGTATTTCTCTCCCACTGAAAGACCACTCCTCTCTTCTTGACTGGGAGTGCTGGGCGCGCCGGCATCCCTGCCGGCCTGCAGCACCCGATAGTGATGTTGCGTCCCCTGTGCTGCCGCCTCGACGGCACGCACCAGCTCATCGATCGCCACCGACTCTTCATGGCGCACCCGAGCGCGGCCGCTGGGCCACTCGACGGTGGCCGCGACCACCCCGTTGATCCGGCGCAACGCGGCCTCCAGCCGCTCGCTGCACCGGGCTCAGGTGACATCCTCGATCAGGAGTTCCGTCGTCAGCAGCGTGTGTTCCATCGAAGGGCACACCTCCCCAAGTCATGCGCTGTACTCTCTGCTGTCGAGGTACTGGCCCTCGCCGGGCACAGCGCTCCGGCCAGATTTCCCAGGAACCGGCTGCTACAGCGCTCCTAACTTGATGAGACGCTGTCCGAGCCGGAAGGCATCGGCTACCGGAATAGCCAGCCCATCGGGATGCGTGGCGCGCCAGCGCGCCGCCGCCTCCGGCGAGCTCAGGAAATGGACGTGGTTGCAAAACGCTGCGCGCACGTCCCTTCCATGTTCCGCCCCATGTTCTGCCGGAGCCGGAACGACCAGCGAGACCAGAGCATCAGCCGGCTCCACAACGTGAACGCCCTCCGGCGATGCCTCGACCCGCACCAGGGTTCGCGTGACCGGACAGGGCGACGTGATGTGCGCGCGAACGCCCAGCAGGGCGGGGAAGAGCAAGGCGTCTAGGGCACACCAGGTAAAGAGCGTGCGGCCTTCTACCTCAAAGTGGTGAGGTGTCGGCCGGAGTGTCAGGCCCAGACCGACGACGCGTCCCGCATCGTCCCACTCGATGCTTGGATGACTGCGGAGGATCGCACGCACATCGTCGAGCGAGCGCCCGGCCGCCACGGCGATTTCGTCCGGGACCACCGGTTGCCCGCGTATGAGGAGTTGCAGGATGGGCCTGGAGAGCGGAAACGCTTCATCCTCCGGCCCGCGTGTCAATGCGGCAGCCAATCGCTCTGCAAGCTGCTCCAGATTGGCTGGGGGCATGCCGGTCTCCTTTCGCTCCGTGCCGTCCCGCACGACATACTCCCATTACGACCCTGGATTCTAGTAGCCGCCTTATCATTGGGCGGAGGGGGACTCGTCAACGGCGTAGCCGGTTCCTACCAGGGCAGCGTGGAGGTCCTGCGCGGAGGTCTGTCCCGGGTCGTAGGTGACGATGACCCGGCCTACCGGCTGATCGACCTCGACCGCAACAACTCCTGGAAAGCTGGTCAGTAGCTCGCTGATGAGCTCTTCCGCCGGCAGTGCGCAGCACCCGGCCGCAAGCACCGGGTGCGTGCGCAGCCGGGGAATAAGGAACTGCACCGTTGTGTACATTGATCCTCCTCGCTCACGTGCTTGGAACCCTTCAGAGCGCAACCTGAGCGACGCGGCACCGCCCCGGAACTCAGCGTCGATTCTGTTCAGCCTCGATCATCTCACGTGCTCGCGGCATGCCATGGAAACTCACTTTGGCCACCTGGAGCGATGCCGCAGTGCGGAGCACATGCACAAACGTCACGATACGCACGCCGAGCACCAGCATCGCCAGCACGGCCAGGATCGCCTGGCGATAGGTAAACGGCCAGTACAGCAGCGGCACCGCCAGGATCAGGTCAGCATGCTGCTCCCAGATGAGCCGGGCGCTGCCGGTATAGAGGGCAAAGCCACCCAGAGCTGCGTTGCTGAGTCGCGAGAGCCGGTCCGTGGAAAGACGCCAGCTCACCACCGCAGCGACAGCAACGAGCAAGGAGAGCACGGCCTCGTAGCGGTAGAGGGCGAGCACCGCAGCTACGCCGCCTATGGTGAAGACCACCTGAGCCAGCCAGGAGACAAGGAAGAAGCCGCAGCAGGCGATGCTTGCCAGCGCTCCGGCGAGGCCGATGGAGAGGACCTCTGCAAGGTGCCGTATGGCGTGGGGAAGGAACTGCTTACCTCTCCCTGACGCCTGCACGGCTCTGGAGCGTTCCCTCCTCGACCTGTGCCCGCTTGCCCCCGTGGCGTGCGTCGCGTCGCGCCGCGTCATAGGCCAGCTGGTCGCGCTTGCTCCTGCCCTGGTCAGACCATGCACATGCTCACCCGGCGCAGCAGGAGAGCCTGGCCACGTCCTTGCCGAAGGTCTGGGCAGCCAGCTTTAAGCCCTCGGCCATGGTCAGGTACGGCGCAAAGGTGCTCGTCATATCCTGCACGGTTAATCCGCACTTCAGCGCCAGGGTCGCCGCATAGATCACCTCGCCGGCGTTCTCTGCGACCACGTGCACACCCAGCAGCTTGTCAGTACGAGCATCGGCCACCAGCTTGAAGATCCCGTGCGTCTCGCGGTTGACCAGGGCGCGCGGCACGGCGTTCAGCGGCAAGAGCGAGACGCGCACCTCATAGCCCTGCTCCCGCGCCTGCGCCTCGGTGAGACCAACCGCCGCGACTTGCGGGCTGGTGAACGTCACGCGCGGCAGGACGGTGAGATCGATCCGCCGCCCCGCGCCAGTGAGGCTGTTCTCGGCTGCCAGAGTCCCTTCATACGCCGCGACGTAGACAAATTGGGGCGCCGGGGTGACGTCGCCGGCTGCCCACACGCGCGGATTGGTGGTGCGCAGCGTGTCATCCACTACCACAGCGCCGCGCCGATCGGTGGCGATCCCGGCCCGATCAAGGCCCAGCCCGGCTGTGTTCGGCCGGCGCCCCGTGGCGACCAGGATGTGGGTCACTTCCCACCGGCGGGTCTGCCCCTCAACGGTGGCCTGCACCACCTTGCGGCCATTCGGCTGAACGGCTACCCCCGTGATCTGGGCGGCTGGAACGATCTCCATGCCCTCACGTGCCAGCGCCTCGGTCAGCGCCTGACTGACCTCGGGCTCCTCAAACGGGGCGATGCGTGGCAGAAGTTCGAGCAAGACGACCCGGCTGCCCAGGTGGCGGAAGTACTGGCCGAGCTCTAGGCCGATCGCATTGGCGCCGATCACCGCCAGCGACTCGGGCACCTCTTCGAGTTCCAGCGCGGAGGTGCTGGTCAGATAGCCGGCCTCGGCCAAGCCAGGGATAGGCGGTGGGGCCAGTGCTGCGCCGGTGGCGATCAGGTATGCGCCGGCAGTCAGCACAGTGCCGTTCACGCGCAGCGTGCCGGCATCCTCAAAGGCCGCCGCACCGTGCAGCACGTCCCACCCGTAGTACGCCACCAGGTCCTCGTATTTTTCCTTACGCAGGCTCGCCACCAGCTCCCGCTTCTGCGCCACCAGCGTGCGCAGGTCAACCGGCCCTGCCCAGGTGGGGATGCCGGCGAACCCATGGTGCTGCGCCTGCCAGTAGAGCTCCGCCGCACGCAGCAGAAATTTGGAGGGCACGCAGCCGACATTGACACACGTGCCACCCAGCGTGCCTTGCTCTACCATCACCACACGCGCCCCAAGCTCACGGGCCTTGATCGCTGCAGCAAACGCGGCTGCTCCTGAACCGATGATCGCCAGATCGTAGCGCGCCGCTCCATCGGCGCGCTCCTGCGGCGGTGCAGTCGCCGGGTGCGGTGCCAGCACCTCAACCGCGCCGGGATCATAACCTGCCTGTGTCACCGCCTGGGCCAGAGGCTCCAACGCCACGCCTTCGGGCAGCGCAAAGAGCGCCTCACCGCGGCGCCAATCCGCACGGACCTCCCGCGCCCCGGCCGATTCAAGCGCCCGGGCCACATGGCGCTCGCAACTCTCGCAGGTCATGCCACCGACCCGCATGCGCATCTGCCGCATGTTTGTTCTGTCACACTCCCTCATTCACGCTCCCCCATTCCTGTCCGCACACGCCTCCCTGTGTATCTCGGCGGCACCGGCCTCACGACCTTGCCGGACGCTCAGCCGTCCACACTGCCTGCGGCGGTGGCTCCACCCGCCGGGATCTGCCACGCCCAGAGGCGATCCGTCAGCACGCTACTGCCTGTAGCCGACCCGGCGACCACAACCCAGTCGCCGGCAAAGGTCACTGCCTGGCCGGGCACGTCGAGATCTCGGGCCCAGAGCACATCCCCGCCCGGCCAACGCAGCACCTGTAGCCGTCTGCCCTGCAGGATTGCCACCCGATCGCCTTGCACGCTGGCCGCCAGGCTGACCAGTCCGCCGGCCGGATCCACCGGGACAATCACCGACGTCCCGGCGGCCGGGACGATCGCCCCGGCGCCGGGGACCCAGGTACTGGTCACGACAGCCAGGGCGCCATCCGGAGTCAGCGTGATCTCAGGAAGGCGGGCGCCGGGGATGGTCGCTTCGGCCAGCGGTGTGGTGCGCCCCTGCACATACAAGTACGCCTGCGCCTCGCCGGCCAGGGGCAGGCCGACAGCCGCGTACCGCTCGCCTGTTGCATCGATCCCGACCGCGATCCACGATGAGCGGAAGGGCAGCGGGCGGCGCTCGATCGTGCGCGGCTCGCCAGCAGCCCAGGCAGCGAGGCGCACTTCGTTCGGCGTTGCGATGACCATCACCCGGCCATCGCGGCTCAGCGCCGCGGCGACCTCCGGCTGCTTCGTATTCAGCGTCCAGGCTAGGCCAGTACGCTCGCGCTCCAGGCCCAGTACCCGTCCCTCCGAGGTCGTTACCACCGCGCGCTGCCCATCGGCGCTGAGTGCCCCGCCCAGGGCCGCCTCCCCCTCGGCCAGGGCTGCCTCACGCCGGACCACGCGGCCCTCGCTATCCAGCAGGTAGATGGCGTCGCTTCCCACCAGGATGGTGCTGCCGTCCGGCGTAGCCACCAGGACCGGGAAGGCGCAGCAGGAGGGATTCGGCGAGCCCACCGCCCACGCCACGCGGCGTGCCTCGAGGTCCAGCCGCGTGGCGAAGACCTGCACGTTGCCGGCATCGTCTACCGGCAGGTCCAGGGCAAAGGTCAGGGCACGGGCAACCTCAGTCGGCGCCAGCCGCACCAGCCCCTGAGAGAAACCCACTGTCAGCGCATCCTCGTGCTGCTCAAGGATCGTGGGGAGCTGGATCTCCCGCGGCCTACCTGCCGGGCGCCTGGCAGCGAACACCGGTGCCGCGGCGTCTGCCGCGCTCTCGGGAAGAAACCGCGCCATTACCGTCGGCAGCACTACCTGCCATAGCACGAGCGCCAGCACCACCCCCGTAAGGGCCCCGGCCAGGGCTACCGCCAGACGCCGGCTCTGCCACGGATGCGCCGGAACATTGCGCACTTGCCGGAGAACTCCCAACCACCTGCCGGGCATGCCTGCCCTCCTTCGGGTGCGTGTCGGCACTCCACCTGCCTACGACACGATGGCGCTCACGTATCGCTCGAGCTGCGGGCCGCTCACCGGCCCGAGGTGGATGGCGCGAATGATGCCTTGACGGTCGATGAATACCGAGGTGGGCAGAGCGCGCACCCGATAGCGCCCCACCGCGACCTCACCGCTCTGATCGAGCACGATCGGCGTCATCGGCGAGCGCAGGCTCAGCCGGTTGGCGAACTCCTCCACCGTAGGCACATCTTCCTGGACATCGACCAGCAACGCGATCAGGTTGTGATGCCGGTGGCGCAGGGTGGCCTGCTGGATCTCAGGAAGCTCGGCCAGGCAGGGCCCGCACCAACTGGCGAAGAAGTTCACGAGCACCGGCTTCCCGCGCAGGCTGGACAGACTGAGCTGGCTGCCCTCGAGGGTGGAGAGCGCGAAGTCGGGCGCCGGTCGGCCGACCACCGGCGCTGTCGCGCTCCCGTCGTCACGCTGTACCTTCTGCCCACTGCCGGGCAGGCGGCAGGCTCCCAGCGCTCCACCCATCACGCCTGCACCAAGCAGTGCCAGGACGCAACGCCGAGTCATCTCCTCGTTACTCTCCCCTGGGCAGCCTGGTCCGGGTGTGCCACCTGCATGCCAGGACCGCAACAAGAGCGGGCCTCCTCCTGGACTACTCCCTCTCCATGGGCTGCTGCCTGCGCGGTCTCCTCGTGGCGACGCAGCAGCGCCCAGCCTGCGGCAAGGGCCACGACGAAATAGACCAGCATAGCCAGCCCGACGAGCTCCGGATGCCCGGCCAGGAAGGCGCCGAGCGAGGTGCCGCCCAGCACCGCCAGCAAGAGCGGCAACGTCACCGGCAGGTGACACGGGCAGGCCAGGAAAGCCGTCACGAGGAGCACATACCCCCACAGCTTCCGTATGCTCCTCTCCATCCGCATGTTCCCTTCCAACCACATACTTCCAAAGAGGCATTAGAGCGGCGGGCGCAGCGCATAGATCGTGCTGCCCTGCCGCTCGTCCACTGCAGCGAACACCGTCCCATCCACAACCAGGCCGCCCAGAGGCACCGGGCCTGGGAAGGGAGCCATGGTCGCGATCTCCCCGCGGGATAGGTCGAGCACATACGCCCGGCCCTCGGCCGCAATCGCATAGAGACGCCCATCGAGGGCGGTCAGAGGCGGGCGCACCCAGCCGAGTCGCGCCTGCCAGCGCAGCGTCCCATCGCCTTGCCCAAGGGCGAAGACGACCCCGTTGATGTCGCTCAGGAGCACCAGGTCCCCAAGCGCCTGGGGCGTCTCCAGAATGGCCGCATCGTTGGACTGCTCCCATCGCACGCTGCCCGTCGCCAGGTCCAGGCCCAGAATGCGCCGGCCCAGGGTCGCTGTCACCGCCACGTCGCCGGCGACGATTGGTGTGCCGGGGAAGTCCTCCCGCGGCACAGCCCAGCGTGGCTCGCCGCTTGCCAGGTCGAGCGCCAGGAGGCCCTGTTCACTGCGGAGCACGACCGTCTCGCGCCCGAACTGCGCCGCGGTCAGCGTCTCGCCCGGGGCCAGGCCGCCGGCTTCCCAGCGCGGCCGGCCATCCGCTGCGGTATAGGCCGTCAGCACGCCCCGACCATCCAGCAGGTAGATCACGTCCTGGAGTACGAGCGGTTCGGTAACCGCCGGGTCAGGCACCTCGCGCTGCCAGCGCAGCCGGCCGGTGCGCGTGTCGAGCACTGTCAGCAGCGTGCGCATCCCTTCGATCGCCACGACCAGAGCCATGCCGCGCCCATCCGCCACCGGACGCGAGATGATGATCTCGCCAATGGGCCGCGCCCAGCGTCGTGCCCCGGTCCGCACGTCCAGCGCTTCCAGCCGGTTCCCTTCCGCTACGGCATAGACCGCATCGGCAACCTGCGTGGGTGGGGCCAGGCAGGCACAGCCCAGCGTGGGCGAGAGATCGAGGGCACGTTCCCACAGCGGCTGCCCGCGGGCCAGCGTCCGCGCAACGATCCCGTTGCGCAGGAAGGCCAGCAGGACATCCCCGGCCGCGGCGAGCGGGGCCCAGACCGGCTCCGGCAAGGTAGCCCGCCAGACCAGCCGCCAGCGCCCCTCCTGCGCAGGCGGCTCGGCCAGGGCCGCTGTGGCCGGCCCCAGAACGAGCTGCACCGCCGCCAGCCCCAGCGAGCCACCCAGCAGCACGCTGCGCCGCGAATACGTGATCGGATCTATTCGCCGGCAGGACGGTTGACCCGGCATGCTCTACCTCCAGCCAGGCTCGACGCGCGCTCTCAGGTACACTCAGGCACAGGTGCTACCCCGAGCACGCCTTCCCCTATTCGACCGCGGCGACGCGGGCGGGAAAACCTTCCTCTGCCAGCAGGCGAGCGAGCCGCTCAGGCGTCACCTGTGCCGGGCGGTACTGCACGCGCACCCGGCCACGCGGCCGGTCTACCTCAACTCCGCCAACGCCATCTACCCCGCTCAGCAGGGCCGGGAGCAGCCGCTCGGGCGGGATCAGGCAGCACTCATCAGCCTCCCAGGAACTCAGGAGCGGCACCTCGAGCACCGCGGTGCGCTCGGCACTCGACGGAGCGGCAGTTCCAGGCAGCGGAGCCGCACCTGTGGACGCGGCCGCCTGACGGCTGCAGCCGAGCGCCGTCAGAGGCAGGAGTCCGACTATTCCCAGGGCCGCTCCGCGGCGCGTGTATTCCCGCCCCCTGAGGACGGCAGGATGGCACGACGTGGTAAAGGCAGCATCCGGGTGCATCGGACATCCCTCAGCTTCGTTACAGACGGGTGCAGGAGTACAGCCGCTCGGCGTGCTTGGCCATCAGCCGCTCGCCCAGCCCGATGATCTGCGGCACCAGCGGGTCGGCCAGGCGGTAGTACACCCGCTGCCCCTCGCGGCGGGTCTGCACAAACTGGCACCAGCGCAAACACGCCAGGTGGTTGGACATGCGCGGCTGCTTGACGCCGATGAGCTCGCACAGCTCCTCGACCGACTTCTCGCCGTCTTCCAGCGCCTGGAGCACAGCCAGGCGGATCGGATCGCCAAAGCCGCGGAACAGCTTGGCCAGCAAATCCAGCCGGTCCATCCGTGCGGTGAACTCCTCCGCCGCATCCGGCGCAGGGGCGGCAGCCTGTTCGGCGCCTGCCTCGTCACCGGCCTCTTCTGCCGGAAGCACGCGCAGCTCTTCGTCGACCATGTTTCCTCCCGCGTTTATCTTTACGAGCCGAAATATCAGAACGTTTTGATATTTTCATTGTATGGTCTGGCCGGCCTCGTGTCAATGCCGGCTAAAGTACAAAAATACAGGGGACCTTAGCGCAGCAGGCCCCCGGCCCGCAGCCAGTAGTGCATCACAAAGAGCCCGGCGCCGAGCAGGAAAGAAGCTGCCGCGCGGTGAACGTAGGGGACCAGCCGGCGCAGCGAGCGCTGGACCGCTCCCTGGAAGAAGGTCGCCCCCAGGATCACGATGGTCAGCACCGTGCCCATGCCCAGCGCGTAGGCGATGAACTGGCCCACCGCGGCTACGAGCCCCTGCGTGGCCAGAGCTGAGCCAACGACGACGAGGAAGATCGGCAGAGTACAGGCCAGCGAAGCGACAGCATAGCCGATGCCAAAGAGAAAGAGCGACCAGAGGTCATGCCCGAGCCGTACCCCTGCCAAGGCGCGACTCGCTGCGGCGATGCCCAGGCTGCCGCCCGACAGCGCCAGCCACAGCCCGACCACCGTCAGCGCCAGCCCCACGAGGAAGCCGCCGGCCGGGAACAGACTAGCCAGCGCTCGTCCTCCGACCCCCACCGCCAGGCCCACGACCGTGAAGATCGCCACGAAGCCAAGCGTGGCCATAGCTCCCAGCAGGAGAGCCCGCGCCGCACGGCGCCAGGCCGGCACCTCCGCCGCTACATTCTGTCCCAGGTAATAGGCCACCAGCGAGGGCAGCAAGAGTACACCGCAGGGATTGACCGTGGCCACCATGCCGGCGCTGAAAGCGTAGCCGAGCGGCAGCAACGATATCACGTTCACCACGCTACCCTGGAGCGCATAAAGCTGCCAGGTAGAGGCAATCAGGCCGATGCCCAGGGCCACTCCCAGCAGCACGAAGCCGATGCCCTGCCAGTCAAGGGACCACCTGGCGCGGCCGGCATGGCTCGCCGGGGTGGCGCACACGGGTGTTTGTACTCCTCGCTCCATCGTTCGCCTCATCTTCTCGTCCCTATTCTCGTCCCCGCAGGCTCGCGGGTCCAGCAGGCGTCAGGGCGCTGCCCGCCCTGGGCGCCCGGCCAACATATCATCGAATTTCGATATACGCATAGTACGCGAGATCACTCGCCCTGTCAAGCTGCTGGGACCTATCGCTGGCTCACCGGAATGCTGCCGGCGGTCTCAGCTCCCACCGGGAGCCCTTCGGGATTCAAGCCGCTCTGCGCCAGGATGTAGGCGACGACATCCCAGTACTCCTGCTCGCTCAGGCTGCCGGGATTATCCTCCGGCATCGTCCGGCGGATCGTGTCGAAGAGGTCGGCGGCGGTGGCGTAGAAGGCCAGGCTTGGCGCGGCAATGATCGCCGGTCCCCCCTCGGGCAGGCCCTGCCCATCTTCGCCGTGACAGGCAGCGCACACCTGCATGAACACCTGCCGGCCGCGCGTGAGCTGGTCGGGCGGCATCGGGGCCTCCTGCGGCCAGACCCTGGTGGATCCGGCAGCGCTTACCAGAGCCAGCAACACCCCACTGAACAAGCGCGTCATCCGTGCTCTCAGCTGCACCGGTATACCTGCCTTTCGTTTCGCGAAACAGCAGTGCCAAATTTGGTACTTTACCAAACTTACTAATTAATAAACTTACTTAAAGTACCAACTAACAGCTTCCCGCGCTCCCGAGAGGACGTCGATTGCCCAGGAGGCCACATCCAGAAGTATAGCAGCGTGTGCGCAGGGTGCTCTGGCGCGCGTCTACATAGTCTTCTCCCATGCCCATGCCCGGCGGTGCCGAATACGTTGCCGCTTGCATATATTAGCATATTGTGTTACGATGTCAGGCAAGGCATGGATATATGCCGCTCGGATAGAGCCGCTCAGGGCTCAAGCATCTCCTTCGTTGAGCGTTAGAGATGCTAAGAGAGTTCCTAAGTACAAAGAAATATGTCAAGTCTAGTGTTGTCGTCGTGCTGGAGCAGTGGTGGGAGGGCAAACCATGGCACGAGCGAGGCGGTACCAGGGCAGGGAAATGATGCAGGCGCTTCCCGCCGGATCAGCGCAGGCGCTTCCCGCTGGAACGGCACAGCGCCGAGCCAAAACACCCGCCCTCACCCTGCCGCTGGTGATCCTCTTGATCGCTCTGGGGCTGCTTGGGGCAATTATCTGGCGGGCGATGGAAAGCGACCGGCTCGCTGCGGGGCGTGTCCCCGCCGCTGCAGCCCCTGCCGACGAGCGTCCCCCTGCGCCGGACGTCTCCGTGGTCACGCTTGACGGCCGCCGGGTGAGTCTCGCCGAGTGGCGAGGCAAACCGGTAGTGCTGTATTTCATGGCATCGTGGTGTGCGTCCTGCGTCCCTGAGGCGCAGGCCTTGGCCAAGGTGCACCAGGAATACCGCGCCGCCGGCCTGGAAGTGCTCGTCCTGGATGTTGATCCGACGATGACCGAGCAGGACCTCACCAACTTTCGCCGCTTCGTGCCCGGTGCCGCCTATCACTGGGCCCTTGACCGCGGGCAGGTGGTCACCCAGGCCTTCCAGGTCCGTTCCCTCGACACCACCATCATCATTGATCGGCAGGGCCGCATCGCCTACCGCGATAGCGTGCCGACGCCGCTGCAAACGCTTCGTCAAGCAGTAGCCAGGGTCTTGTGATCCCGGAAGGCCCCCTTTCAGCACCGGTCGATCCGACCTTATATAGACCCTACTATAGCTTTAATAGTCCTTAATAGTCTTATATAGATAATGATCGTCATACCAAAGGCTGACGGCAAATCAGTCTTCAGGCCCTGGTACAACACCTGCGCGGCGCTACAGTGAGAATAGTGAGAGAAGAGTGCACCTGACCACCATCTCGTCGTGCGCAGTACCGCTCTGCCGGGGATGAGGTCGAACGCTCGCCGGGTTTCGGCTGGCCAACTTGTTCATGCAATTCCTGGCAATCGTCCAGGGGAAGACGCCAGCGTGCCGGCGGTGGCCGCAGAAAGGAGCCGGCTCAGTAAGACATTATATACCTAATATACTTATATATCTTAATCCTTACACATTTTCGCTCCTTGAAGTATTAGGTAGTGCGATCATGTAGCTGGCTTGAGGAAATGGAGGCCTTCGGGAAAATGACGAGATTGATCGCCACGATCGTGTTTGCCCTGCTGTTGACCGTCTTCACAGCCTCGGCAGCCTTTGCCCATGGGTTTAATCCGCCGAATGGAGGGGTGGGGATACGCCGCTGAACTCAGAACAGGCCAGGGAGCACGCGCTCGACAACTACCTTGCTGCCCTGAGCCACAGCCAGGCCGAGAACTCGCTCCTGCGCAATCCCACGTGCGCTGAGCATAACATTCACCCGCCGGGAAACCCATAGCTCGAGCAGGAGGCTGAGCGGCATACGTCCGTTGCCCCGGCGCCCTGTCCAGCGGCTTACCTCCAGCGCGCCGGGGCACTCTCACCCCGCGCCGTGGCTATCAGGCAACCGTTGATCGGCGGCACGCCCTGCGTCCGCAAGCAAGATGCGTACGCTGCTCAGCCGGTGTGCTCCACTGCCCTCAGACTACGCCCACCACAAAGTCCCGACCTTCCCACCGGCCGGCCTGAGGCCAGTAGAACGTGAACTGCAGCGCGCGGCCAGCGGTAAAGAAGCCAGGCGAAAACTCGATGGCGTAGATGCCTGTTTCGGGAGCAACCTCCTGGAGCGGGTCATAGTGGACTGTCGTCCAGCTATCCGACGTCCAGTGCAGTTCGGCCGACGCAATCACTTCGATCCGTAGCCGCTGTTCCGTGAGGCGCATGGTGGCCGCGTCTGGGCGAAGAGCACACCAGGCCTGGGCTCAACGTTCACCTTCACCCTCCCACTGGCAGCCCCGGCACAGAGAAACAACCTAGACGGCCCTGATACTTCGGCTGTCATGGCTGCAAGCAGAGCATAGGCGAGGAGAGCGATCCCATGAGCCGCGGCCGGACGCGCGTGCTGGTCGTCGATGATGAGCCACAGACCCTACGCTACGTTGGCGCTAACCTCAGGGCACGGGGCTACGATGTGCTGACGGCTAGCGACGGGGCAGAAGCGCTGAAAGTATTCGCCGAAAGCCTCCCTGATCTCGTCATCCGCGACATCGGTATGCCAGGGCCTGACGGCTTTCAGGTCTGCGCGGCCATCCGGCGTGAGTCGAACGTGCCGGTGATCATGCTCTCGGCACGCGGTCAGGAGCGAGACAAGGTGCGGGCGCTGGACCTGGGCGCCGACGATTACTTGACTAAGCCATTCGGCGTGGAGGAGCTCCTGGCGCGCGTGCGGGCGGCGCTGCGCCGTGCCGGACAGGCGCCGCCTGGCCCGCTGCCGCCATATCGCTGCGGAGGCTTGGAAGTCGACTTTAACCTGCGGCGCGTGACCATCAACCGCCAGGAGATACGGCTGACCCCTACAGAGTATGAACTCCTTGCCGTGCTGGCGCGCAACGCGGGCAAAGTGCTAACCCACCGCATGTTGCTCCAGCAGGTGTGGGGGCCTGAATACGGCAGCGAGAACGATTACCTGTGGGCCTATGTGCGCCGGCTGCGCCGCAAGCTCGGCGACGATGCCGAGCATCCCCGGTATCTTCTCACCGAACCGGGGGGGTGGCTATCGCCTGCGCGCCCCGGAGGAGGCAGGCTCCCAGAGCGCATAAGCGCGCTGGCATGGGCGATTGCCTGCAGCAGATCACTGATAGCCACAGGCTTGCACAGGCAGATTCACGGCTGGAGCTCTGCAAGCCGTCGCTGATCCGGCCATGCAACACAGAGCACGATGATCGGCGCCGTCCTATATGCTGTCCGCACCCGCGCGGCGGCGGCCCAGCAGGCCGGTTCGGGAACACTCACCTCACAGATCAGCACATCGGGAGATGCAGGCCGGGCCACTGGCACGTGTGCAGTACCGGAGGACTTGCCTGACGCCGGCTTGCCTGACGCCGGGCCGTCTTGCTGGGACAGCTGAGCCAGCGGGTAATTGCTGCTCTCTGTTGAGTCGACGAGGAGGCGCGGCTCTGTCTCAACCTCTGCTTGTTAAATAAATTGTTAAATAAATAAACAAAGAGGATCAGTATGCATCATGGCCCATCCAGCACGAGGATATCCTCCAGGGGCGATCATAATGAACCTTCTACGTATCATACTTATAACATATTGTCAGAATTATATTATTTAATGGCGATAGCGCCCAGACAAAAAAGTTTTGCCATGGGCAGTGCGGAAGACGAAAAACCCGGTCGAAATCTTCTAGAGGCGCAGCCGCGCACGAGGGGCGTTCCACAGTCCGCCGGCTGTCCGGTGGCCAGGTACGGCCGCGACGAGGGACCAGCTGCACGGCCGTGCAGCTGGTCAGCAGCTTATGTGGTTCTGCCACGCGAAGCAGAGATCGGCGCTCCGTTCCTCTCCATGCCATGCCAGGCGCGGTATGCTCATGTGCCAGAGGCCGTCGCCGCCGGCAAGCGTGTCATGGCCACCCCGCCGCTCTCGACCGAGGTGTCAAGTGGGCCCGGTGTTTGCTTCGCCCGACGAGCGCGAAGGCCATCCCCTGCCGCGACTACTCGGCTCCTGTGTGGGCAGGAGCACTGCGCTCAACGTTATGCATAACCGACCGGCCGTTCGCGCGGCCATCGCCCAGCACCCGCGGGCTCAGGAAGGTGCTCAGCTGGCGGTAGAGTGCCCAGCGCTTGCGCACTTCGTGCTGCGCCTGCTCCAGCAACAGCCGGTAGCGCTCCGCATCGGCCTCCTGGAGCATGCTGTAACGCGCCTCGCGGGCTCGATATTGCTCCAGCGGAACGGTGGGCTCCTTCGAGTCGAGGATCAGCGGATCTTTGCCCTGCGCCGCCAGCGCCGGGTTGTACCGGAAGAGCGGCCAGTAGCCACTCTGTACGGCCAGCTTCTGCTGCTCCAGGCCATAGCGCAGGTCGTAGCCGTGCGCGATGCAGTGGGCGTAGGCGATCACCAGAGAAGGACCATCATACGCGTCGGCCTCGAGCAGCGCGGTCAGCGTCTGCTGGTCGCTCGCACCCATGGCAACGCGGGCGACGTAGACGTTGCCATAGGCCATCGCCAGCAGGGCCAGGTCTTTCTTCGGCCGGTCTTTGCCGCGAGCGGCGAACTTCGCCACTGCTCCCAGTGGCGTCGCTTTCGACGCCTGGCCGCCGGTGTTCGAGTACACCTCGGTGTCCAGCACCAGCAGATTGACGTTCCGGCCGGAGGCCAGCACGTGGTCCAGCCCGCCATAGCCAATATCATACGCCCACCCGTCGCCGCCGACGATCCACACGCTCTTGCGCACCAGCACGTCGGCAAGCTCCAGCACCAGACGTGCCCGCGGGTCGTCCAGCGCACGCAACCGCTCTTTGAGCAGCGCCACGCGCTGGCGCTGGGCCCGAATGCCTGCCTCGGTGGACTGGTCGGCGCTCAACAGCTCGGCCACCAGTCCCTCGCCCACCTGGGCCGCCAGCTGTGGTAAGAGCTCATGCACCTGCTCGAGCTGCTTGTCCAGCGCCAGGCGCATGCCCAGGCCGAATTCAGCGTTATCCTCGAACAGCGAGTTCGCCCAGGCCGGCCCGCGGCCCTCCCGGTTGAACGACCACGGCGTGGTGGGTAGGTTGCCACCGTAGATGCTCGAGCAGCCAGTCGCATTGGCCACGTACAGCCGGTCGCCGAAGAGCTGGGTCAGCAGCTTGAGGTACGGCGTCTCACCACAGCCGGCGCAGGCACCGGAGAATTCGAACAGGGGCTCCAAAAGCTGCGAGTGCTTCACCGTGTGCATGGTGACCCGCGTGCGGTCGACCTCCGGCAGCGACACGAAGAAGTCCCAGTTGCGCTGCTCCTGGGCGCGGAGGGGCGGCTGAGGCACCATGTTGATGGCCTTGCGCCCGCTGCCGCGCTTGTCGTGCACCGGACAGGCCTCCACACACAGCCCGCAGCTCGTGCAGTCCTCCGGCGAGACCTGCAGGGTGTAGCGGGAGCCAGGGAACTCGCGGAAGAACCGCGCCTCGGTGCTGCGGAAGCCCTCCGGAGCGCCAGCCAGAGCGTCTGCCAGGTACACCTTCTCGCGGATCGCCGCATGTGGACACACGAACACGCACTTGCCACACTGGAGACACAGCTCCGGGTCCCACAGCGGGATCTCCAGCGCCAGGTTGCGCTTCTCCCAGCGCGCCGTGCCGGACAGGTAAGTGCCGTCGGCCGGCAGCGCGCTGACCGGCAGGCGGTCGCCTTCCAGAGCGATCATCGGACCCAGGACTTCACGCACGAACGGCGGCGCCTCGGGCGGGACCGGTGGCCGCCGTCGGGGCCCGGCCGTCACCGTGGCTTCCTCTTCGGCCGGGACCGATACTTCATGCAGGTGCGCCAGCGCCGCGTCCACCGCCTGGAAGTTGCGCTGCACCACGGCCTCGCCTCGATGGCCGTAGGTCTTGCGGATGCTCTCCTTGATCTTGGCGATGGCGTGCTCCCGTGGCAACACCCCGCTGATGGCGAAGAAGCACGTCTGCATCACCGTGTTGATGCGCCCGCCCATCCCGGCTTCCCGCGCGACTTTATACGCGTCGATGACGTAGAAGCGCAGGCGCTTGCGCTGGATGGCTTCCCGTACCTCCAGCGGCAGGTTCTGCCACACTTCGTCCGGGCCGTAGATGCTGTTCAGCAGGAAGACGCCGCCGGGCCGGGCGTACTTCAGCACGTCGAACCGCTCCAGCAAGGAGAACTGGTGGCAGGCCACGAAGTGGGCCTGGTCGATCAGGTACGGCGCGCGAATCGGACGGGGGCCAAAGCGCAGGTGCGAGATGGTCACCGAGCCAGACTTCTTCGAGTCATAGACGAAGTATCCCTGGGCGTAGTTGTCGGTCTCCTCGCCGATGATTTTGATCGAGTTCTTGTTCGCCCCGACGGTACCGTCTGAGCCCAGCCCCCAGAAGACGCAGCGGATTGTCTCCTCAGGCTCGATCGAAAATGCCTCGTCATAGGCCAGGCTGCTGTGCGTCACGTCGTCTTCGATGCCGACGGTGAAGTGGTTGCGCGGGCGCACGGCGGCAAGCTCGTCGAATACGGCCTTCACCATTGCCGGGGTGAACTCTTTCGAGGCCAGGCCATAGCGCCCGCCGATGATGCCGGGCAGCTCCGCAAAGGGAGCCCAGCCCTGGGCCATGCCCTCCGCCACGGCGGCCACGACATCCAGGTAGAGCGGCTCGCCGGCCGCGCCCGGCTCCTTGGTGCGATCCAGCACGGCGATGCGCCTGACCGTCGGCGGCAATGCCTGTATGAAGTGTTGCACTGAGAACGGCCGGTACAGGTGCACGGTGACCACGCCGACCCGTTCGCCGCGCTCGGCCAGGTAGCGGGCGGTCTCCGCGGCCGTCTCTGCGCCGGAGCCCATCAGCACGATCACCCGCTCGGCGTCCGGCGCACCGGTGTACTCGAAGAGCCTGTAGCGCCGGCCGGTGCGTTCGGCCAGCCGGTCCATCACACGCTGCACGATCTCGGGACAGGCCAGGTAGTACGGGTTTGCCGCCTCGCGAGCCTGGAAGTAGACGTCGGGGTTCTGGGCCGTACCGCGGATGAAGGGATGCTCCGGGGACAGGGCGCGGCGGCGATGCGCTGCCACCAGCTGCGGATCAATCAGCGCCCGCAGGTCGTCCTCGCTCAGCGGCACGATCTTGTTGATCTCGTGCGACGTCCGGAAGCCATCGAAAAAATGCAAGAAGGGCACGCGGGCCTCCAGGGTCGCCGCATGGGCCACCAGCGCCAGGTCCTGGGCTTCCTGCACGTTTGACGATGCCAGCATTGCCCAGCCAGTCTGCCGGGCGGCCATGACATCGGAGTGATCCCCGAAGATGGAGAGCGCCTGCGTGGCCAGGGCGCGCGCCGCCACATGGAACACCACGGGCGTGAGTTCCCCGGCGATCTTGTACATGTTGGGGATCATGAGCAATAGCCCCTGCGATGCGGTGAACGTCGTCGCCAGCGCGCCGGTCTGTAGCGCTCCGTGCAACGTGCCTGCAGCGCCACCTTCCGACTGCATTTCGACCACCAGGGGTACGGTGCCCCACAGGTTGGGCCGCCCCGCCGCCGACCATGCATCGGCGAACTCTCCCATCGGCGTCGAGGGGGTGATCGGGTAGATGGCGATCACTTCGCTCAACGCGTAGGCAACCCCGGCGGTGGCCTCGTTCCCGTCCATCGTGACGTACGTCGCTACCATCCTGTCCTCCTCAGCGCACCCTTGCCGGTCCCGCCGCCCGACGCCATCGTCGGACGTACGTCCAGCCGCGAGCGCTTGGCGTGCACCGCGCGCCGGCCGGGACACCGTGCTGGTTGGGAGCGATTGGCGGCCGGCCAGCGATCGTCGCGAGAGCAGGCCGGCTCATGGCGGCTCGCTCTTATGCTCGCGCTCGCTGGCCATAAGCGCATCAGGAAAACTCCCGATTCTTCTGGTGTCGAGCGCCTGGTGCGAAGACCAGATTACGAAAGGCCTTTTGGCCCGTCCCTCCCGGTGCTATCATGAAACCGGCATGCAAGCCGGAGGTGCTTGCGCTGAGCATCGAAGTTGAGCAACGGAAGCGGCTGGCCGGTTCTTGACGATTTGACAAGTCCTGACGAGAAACGGAGGAGTGTGCGAATGGCCGGGGACCCCGAGCCGGTTCGTATCGGCCTCGTCGGCATTAACGACCGCGTGTGTCGCGTGATTATCCCAGGCTTGCGCGCCGCGCCCCACGCCCGGCTCGTGGCGGTATGCAGCCGCAGCGCAGAGAAGGCCGCCGCGACCGCCGCAGAGCTGCCGGGCGTGCGGCCGTTCAGCGATTACGCCGCCATGCTGCGCGAGGCAGACATCGACGCCGTGTTCCTCTGTATGCCGCCCCAGGCGCGCTATCATTACGTTATGGAAGCCATCGCCGCGGGCAAGCATATCATCGCCGAGAAGCCGCTCTCAACCGATATCAACGAGGCCCGGCGCATGGTCCAGGCGGCCCGCCGGGCCGGCATCCGCACGGCGGTGAACTTCACCTATCGCTCGGTCACCGGCTTTCGGCTGGTCGAGCGGCTGCTGCAGCAGGGCCAGGTCGGACGGCTCCTCCATTTGGACTTCGCCTATTTCCAGACTAAGGACCTCTTGCCCGGCGCCTCGCCGAAGTCGGCCGTGCAGGAACTGGGGCCGCATGCCCTGGAGACGATCCTGTGGTGGGGCGGTCTGGCGCATGCCGGTCCCGTCGAGGCGGTGCTGGCTCGTCACATTGGTGTGGCACACGCGGGCCTCCCCGCTGAGGCAGCGCAGTGTGCCTGGCAGGGCCTGCTTCGCTTTCGCTCCGGAGCGATGGCGGCGGTGCAGCTCAGCCGCATCGCCACCGGCTACCGTAACGGCTTCCGCGCCACGCTGTTCGGAGACCGCGGCGCAATCGCTATGGAGGTCGAGGTCGATCAGTCGAGGGTCTGGGCAGCGCGCGCTGGCGAGGGCCGGCCGGAGGGGGAGTTCCGGCCGGTCCCCATTCCCGAGGAGCTCGTGCTGCCCTACGATCGCTTCCCGGCGTTCCACATGGAGCGACTGGCTGCGGCGGTGGCCGGAGCAGCGCCGTTCCCCGGCTTTGCCGAGGCGCTGCGTGCTGAAGAGCTGATGGATGCGATGATCCGCTCCGACCAGGCAGGGGCCTGGGTGCCGGTCGCAGCGGAGGCTGATGCCTGAGCCCCGCTGCGCACGCGCTGGCTGATGAGAGGCTGAGCTTGTCGAATAATCTCATTCTGGTAGTCGAAGACGAAAAGAATATCGCCGAGCTCGTGCGGCTGTACCTGCGCAACGAGGGCTTCCGCGTCGAGATTGCGCGCACGGGCCGTGAGGCGCTGGAGCGCCACCGCACGCTGAAGCCTGCCCTGGTAGTGCTTGACCTGATGCTGCCCGAGATCGATGGGCTGGAGGTGTGCCGCCGCCTGCGCCGCGAGGCCAATACGCCGGTGATCATGCTCACCGCCCGCAGCGACGATGTGGACAAGATCGTCGGGCTGGAGCTGGGCGCCGACGACTATGTGACCAAGCCGTTCAACCCCCGCGAACTGGTGGCCCGGGTGAAAGCGGTGCTCCGCCGGGCTGCCGAGAGCCATACGGTCTTAGCACCGGATGAGGTGCTCACCGCCGGCGACGTGACTCTGGATATGGCGCGCCGTGAGGTGCGTGTCGGCGACCGCTTGCTCACGCTGCGGGCCAAAGAGTTCGATCTCCTCGCCGCGCTGCTGCGCCACCCGGGCGTCGTGATGTCGCGGGAGCGGTTGCTTAGCGAGGTGTGGGGCTACGAGTGGGCCGGCGACACCCGCACGGTGGATGTGCATATCGCCTGGCTGCGGGATAAGCTGGCCGGGTCCACCGTGCGCATCGAGACCGTCTGGGGCGTCGGCTATAAGCTGGTGCCGCCAAGTGCCTCCTCGCCTCCGGCGACGGGGAGCCCGGCAGGTGAGGTTCGCACGTAATGTTTCAGAGTCTGCGCATCCGCTTGATCGTCACCTATGCGCTGATCGCCTTACTGAGCCTGGCGATCGGCGGTGCGGCGTTTCTGGTGCTGCTGCGGGGCTATCAGCAGGAACGAGACGTGGCCCGCCTGCGCGAGCACACGCTCTTCATCGCCGCGGTGATGCAATCGCCGCAGGCGCGCGCTGCACAGCTTACGCCGGCCGAGCTGTTCAGCGTCGTGCGCAGCTACGCCGAGGAGCTGAACCTGCGGCTGCTCCTGGCCGATAGCCGCTGGATGGTGGTCGAGGATAGCGAGGGGTCCTTGATCGGTCGGCAGCTGGATCCCCCGCAGCGCCCGTTGCGCGGCAGCATGGAGATGGGGTGGTTCCAGGAGGCCGGCCGACCGCGTATGCTCTTCGTCGCCACCCCGGTGTTGCTCAATACGCAGCGCGGCGGTCCCCAGTGGTACGTGCTGCTGGTAGCAGCACGGCCGCGAGGCATGCTCGACGCCTGGATCGAGCTGGCTCCGCACCTGGGGCGGGCAGCGCTTTTCGCGCTGGCCGGCTCCGTGTTGGTCGCCCTGGCTATGGCCCGGCTCATCCTGCGACCTATCCGCAGCCTGACCGAAGCCTCCGAAGCCATCGCTCGCGGGAACTATGTCCAGCGCATTGACCATACCGGGCCCGACGAGATTGGACGCCTGGCCGAGGCGTTCAACCGCATGGCTCAGGAGGTGGCGCGCTCGCAGCAGATGCTGCGTGACTTCCTGGCCAACGTGTCCCACGAGCTGAAGACGCCGCTGACGTCGATCCAGGGGTTTTCGCAGGCGATGCTGGACGGCGCGCTGCAGACGCGGGACGAGTTCGCCTCGGCGGCGCAGATCATTAACGGCGAAGCCGCGCGCATGCGCCGCCTGGTTGATGACCTGCTGTTCCTGTCTAAGGTTGAGTCCGGTCAGATCCCGATGAACCGGCGCCCTATTGATCTGGGGCCGTTCCTGGAAGCGTGTGTGCAGCGGCTGCGCTGGCAGGCCAGCCAACGCGAGGTGCGCATCGTCTGCGATCTCAACGGCGGGCAGCCGGTGCTCCCCGTCGAGGCCGATCCCGACCGCCTGGAACAGGCCTGCGTGAACCTGCTGGAGAACGCTATACGCCACGCCACGCCCGGCAGTGAGATCACCGTGCGCGCCCGCCTCACCGCGGTTCCTGACCAGGCCCCCGGCGGCGAGCGGACGCGCCAGCAGGGGAGACGCCTTGCCATCGCTATCAGCGTACACAACTACGGCGATGTCATCCCGCCCGAGGACCTGCCGCGCATCTTCGAACGCTTCTACCAGGTTGACAAGTCCCGCACGCGCCGTTCTGAGGGAAGCGGCCTGGGCCTGGCCATCGTGAAAGAGATCGTACAGGCGCACGGCGGAGCGGTCCAGGCCACCAGCGATGCGGTGCATGGCACCGAGCTCACGATCATTCTGCCTGCGAGTACTGCCCTCTCCCCCGAGCTCCTCCCGGCCGCGCGGTAGAAAGGCCGCGGGTCACCGGCGCTTTTACGTCTGTTTAACACCTCGTAATCTTTTGGTTAACACTGCCGGGCTATACTGGAAGCGCGGCGGGCTGCGTGGTGGGGTACGCGCGTGGTACCCAGGAGGGTGGTGCTGGGCTGCGGGAAGAAGCGCTGCATCGCCGCGGTCGGCCGCCCGGTCGCCGACGACCGGGTATGGCCGGCCACGCAGCCCCCTGCCAGGATGCATCACAACGAGGTGGTGTCGCCATGCGATCCTTCATCGTTAATCTAGCCAGCGCGGCAGTTGGTGTGGTCGTCGGCGCTGTGCTGGTGCTTGGAATCATCGCCCCCCAGATCGGCGGCATGCCGCGTCTTGAGCCGCTAGTGGAGGCGCAGCGGAGCAGCGCACAGGCCGCTCAGCTCCCCGCGGTTACCGACCTGGAGAGCCAGCTTGCCGACATCTACCAGCGGGTGAGCCCGGCCGTCGTCCATGTGACGAATGCAACCGCCCGGCGTACCACGGGCAGCATTGTGCCGCGCGGCACTGGCTCCGGCTTTATCATCGATACGGATGGTCATATCCTGACTAACTACCACGTCATCAGCGGTGCAGACCGCATCATCGTCATCCTGGCTGATAACAGCGAATACACCGCACAGGTGCGCGGCACTGATCCGTACAACGACATTGCCCTGTTGAAGATCGATGCCCCGAGGGAGAAGCTTACCGTCGCCCCACTCGGAGACTCCGACACAGTACAGGAGGGCCACCTCGCCATTGCTATTGGCAACCCTTTCGGCCTTGATCGCACCATGACCCTGGGCATTGTCAGCGCCCGTCGCTCTCGCTCCGAAGGCCCGAGAGGCTTTCCCATCCTCGGCATGATCCAGACCGATGCCGCGATTAACCCCGGCAACTCGGGAGGGCCGCTGCTGAACTCCCGCGGTGAAGTGATCGGCATTAACACCGCGATCGAAGGCCCGGTGCAGGCGAATGTCGGCATCGGCTTTGCGGTGCCGATCAATACAGTCAAGCGTGAGCTGGATGACCTCAAGGCGGGCCGGCAGATCCGCCACGCCTGGCTCGGCATCGGCGGCCGCGCTGTCACTGAGTCGCTGGCTAGCGAACTCAAGCTGCCGGTCAAACAAGGCGTGCTGGTTGTGGAGGTCTCTTCAGGTGGGCCTGCCGCCCAGGCCGGGCTGCGCGGCAGCACGCTCGGCAGCGATGGCACGATCCAGTCCCCCGGCGATGTGATCACCGCTATTGATGGCCGGCAGGTAACCAGCGTCGAGGACATCGCCGCCTATCTGGCGACCAAGCGTCCCGGCGATCGGGTGAAGCTGGATATCATCCGCGAAGGCCGCACCATGTCGATCGACGTCATGCTGGGAGAGCGGCCGTCTCAGCTGGCCCGGCAGCAGGACACGAACCCGCCGCGCCGGCCGGAGCTGCCCTTCCGGCTGCCGTTCCCCTTTGGGCAGTAGCGCGGTGCGCGCCTGCCGACGGTCCCTACCGGCCGCACAGGTAAGGGCCCCGGGTTCGGGACTGCAAGAGTGGTCACGGACCCGGGGCCAGATCGTGTCTGGCGTGCAACCAAGCCGGCCACTGTGCGTCCCTGGAGGAGAGAGCTGTGCACTAGCGCGCGCCTCTGCAATGCCCTGCCGTACCAACGCCGTAGCCTTTGGGTGCTTTACAAGGCCCATGCGCTATGCCGAACGAATATACAGACGCAGAACCGGAGGACAAAGCTCTGAAAGTGGTACAATCCGTGCAGCGGCGGAGAGGCTGGTCCCCATGAGGAATCCAATGCACATTTATACGCGGACCGGTGATAGCGGAGAAACCAGCCTCCGCCGCGGACAGCGCGTGCCCAAGGATAGCCTGCGCCTTGAGGCGCTCGGTACCGTTGACGAGTTAAATGCCGCGATCGGCTTTGCCGCCGCGCTGCTGCGCGAGTGGCAGCCGCCTGCACGGAGCGAGGATGGCAGCGTCCCGCCGGCCCCGCGCCCGGACAAGAGCGAGGTGCTGGCCTTGCTCTGTCGCGTGCAGTCTGATCTGCTGGTCGCCGGGGCAGACCTCGGTGCCCCTGAGCCGAACCACGGCCACCCTCCGGTGCCGCGGGTCAGCGCGGCGGATGTTGCGGAGATCGAGCGGCAGATCGACTATTACACAGCGATGCTTCCGCCGTTGCGCCATTTCATCCTGCGTACCGGCACCCCTGCGGCTGCAGCGCTGCATGTGGCCTGTACGGTCTGCCGCCGCGCCGAGCGGCGTGTTGTCGCGCTCAATCGGGAGGAGCCGGTGAACCCGGAGCTCCTGCGCTACCTCAACCGACTGTCGGACCTGCTCTTCACCCTCGCCCGCGCGGCGAACATGCTCCAGGGAGGGCCGGAGATCCCATGGTCTCCTCGCTGACATCCCGAGCGCGCGTCAGAGCGCAGCCGGTGGCTGCAGAGCCGGGCTTTCGGCCCAGGGTGTGGCTGCTGGCGCAGGACTCCTCTCGCCGGCCCAGCGTCCTTACCGTGGCCGCCGCCTGGACCTGCTACGCCGCCCGCCCCGCCGACATCGAGAACGCCGCCGCGCTCTTTGATTCATACCGCCGGGGCGCTGATGCGCTGGAGCCAGAGTTTCTAGCGCGCCGTGAGCGGGCCGCGCAGCTCTACCGCAGCCTCTTTCAGGCAGGACACCACACCACGTTTCAGCACGCCACCTTCGTTTTCGTGCTCGACGGGGTTTCACGCCTGGCGCTGTGGTCGTTCTTCCATGCCCATCCCTTCTATAACTCCGAGCAGGTGAGCCAGCGCTACCGCGAGGTCTCCGGTCGCACTATGGTGACGCCGCCGCTTGAGGGAGAGGCGCTGGAGCTCTATCGCCGCGCCGTCGAGCGAGCGCTGGCCGGCTACCGCCGTCTGGTGGAGCTGCTCTCCCCGGCGCTGGCGCGGCGCTATGCTCTGGTCTTCCCGGCGCGGGCGCGCTCGACCGACGAGGCGATGCAGCGCAAGGTGCGAACAGACGTGCAGAAGCGCGCCCAGGAGGTCGCTCGCTACGTGCTGCCGCTGGCCACGCCGGCGCACCTGTATCACACGATCAATGGGCTGACCCTGCTGCGCTACTACGCCCTGGCCGGCCAGCCCGATGCGCCGGAGGAGGTGCGTGCCATTGTGCGCGCGATGGTGGAGGCTGTCCTGGCTGAGGACCCGAGCTTCCTGGGCGCGCCGGGCCATCCCCTGGATCTGGAGCCGCTGGCCGAGGAGGCTACCATCGAGCGCATGGCCCTAGCCGAGCTCCGCCACGCCATCGACCGCGCGCCATCGAACGAGGCCTTCTTCGCTGAGTTCGATGCCGACCTCCAGGGCCGCAGCTCGGTGCTGGTTGATTGCACACGCCATGGCGATCACGTGCTGGCCGAAGCGGTGCGCGGCGTGCTCGGCAAGACGGCAGCAGAGCTGCCGGACGAGCAGGCGGTGGCGCAGGTGCTTGACCCGCGCTTAAACCCATACCTGGGCCATCCGCTCTATCTGGCCATGCAATCGAAGCTGATGCAGACACTCTACCATGTGCAGTTCACGTTCAAGAAGCGTATCTCCGGGGCGGAAGACGCGCAGAACCAGCGCCATCGCGGGACACCGGGCTCGCGGCCTGTGCTGCTGGCTCACCTGCGCGCGCAGCCGGACGTGATCGTGCCGGCCGCTGTCCAAGAGGTTCAGGAAGCGCTCGACGAGTACTGGGCCACGATCACGGCGCTCTGGGAGGCCAAGAACCGCCTGCTAGATATGGGGGTGAAGCCCGAGTACGTCCTGTACCTCCTGCCGAACGCCCACCACGTGCGCCTGTACGAGTCCGGGCCGCTGCTCTTCTACCTCTGGAAGTGGATCAAACGGCTGTGCTACAACGCCCAGCGGGAAATTTTTGACAGCGCCTGCGATGAGGTGGCCCAGGTTGCCGCGGCCCTGCCGCTGATCGGACGGTACATTGCCCGTCCGCCGTGTGTATTGCGCGCTGAAACGGCGGCGCGGCCCTACTGTCCGGAGGGCGAGCGCTACTGTGGCGTGCCGGTCTGGCGCGACTACCGCTTCGAGACCCTGGCGGCACGGCGAGTACTCTAGCCGGCCGGCGATCGCCCAGGAAGCGGCGCCGGACCAGCAGACACGTGTGGCGAACTCTTCCTATGCCGCCAGCGCCGCGTCCAGGTCGGCAATAAGGTCTTGCGGGGCTTCCAGGCCCACCGAGAGCCGGATCAGGCTCTCTGGGGCTGTCTCCGATGGCCAGCGCGCTCGCCGCTCCCAGGAGGACTCAACCCCACCGAAGCTGGTGCCCGGACGGATTAGCCTGGCAGCCGCGACCACGGCATCGGCCGCCGCCGCATCGCCATCGAGTTCGAACGACAGCAGCGGTCCGAAGCCGTCGGGCATCTGGCGCCGCGCGATGGCCAGGGTATCGGGATTGAGCCCCGGATAATAGACCCGGCGCACCCGCCGGTGCGTTGCCAGATACTGGGCGATCGCAAGGGCTGTTTCGGACTGCCGCCGGATGCGCAGCGGCAGGGTCTTCAGGCCGCGCAGGGCCAGCCACGCCTCGAATGGCCCAGCAATGCCCCCGGCCACGGTGCGCCAAGTGCGCAGGCGCTGCACGAGGCGCTCATCTCGCGTTGTCACTGCGCCCAAGATCACATCCGCGTGCCCGGAGGCAGCCTTGGTCAGCGAGTAGAGCGAGGCGACGGCGCCCCATTCGAGGGGCTGCTGCAGGATCGCCGTGGCGACGGTGTTGTCCACCACCATGGGAGCGCCGGCCTCTCGGGCGAGGGCACCCAGGCGTTCCAGGTCCAGCACGCGCAGGAGCGGGTTCGTCGGCGTCTCGACCCACAGGACCGCAGGCGCTCCGGTCAGCGCAGCCTGCACCGCGGCGAGGTCCTGGAGGTCCAGCACGACGGGCTCGATACCGCGCAGTAAGGAGGCGAGCTGGCGAGTGTTGTAGTACCCATCATGCGGCAGCACCAGGCGGGTGCGGTCTTCAGTGAGCGAGAGCATCAGCGCATGGCTGGCCGCCTGGCCGGAGGCGAACACGACGGCGTGAGCGTCCTCCAGGCTGCCCAGCGCTGCCTCCAGCGCCTCCCAGGTGGGGTTGCCGTGGCGGCCGTAGGCAAAGGGGACCTCCCGTGGGTCGCCATGCGATGTGAAGTAGCTGGCTATCACGATTGGCGGCACGCTTGGGGTGCCTTGCTCGCGGCTGTGGCCGCTGTGGATGAGCCGGGTAGCCGGTTCGAGCGTCATCGTAGCCTCCTGCATGCAAGACGCTGCGGGCATCTCGCGCTCGAGAGCGTAGCAGCCGTCTCTTCAGCGAGTATTCCGATCTATCGGGCTTGATAAAGGGCGTGTCCTCACATATCAGCCCATACGACAGACAGAGGGTGGGCACGACTACAATCATACACGCAGCTGCACCCGGAGGGTCTCTTGTTTTTTTAGTTTTTCTAGTAAACTCTAGACACCAGCACGCTGCTGATGCTTTAGTTGAAGAAAGGAGGCCAAGACCATGGAAATAGTGACAGCCGTCCCACAGGCTTATCCAGGAAGCAGTGCACGGGACCCGTATACCTCCAGCGGCCTCCAATACCTCTGTGAATGTCATGCACCTTTGTCGCGTCGCAGCATTCTCATGAGCATGGTCGGGGCGAGCGGCCTTGGACTGCTCGCCTGCCGGGTCCAGCCTGGTGGCGCACCGCGCGAGCAGCCCAGAGCACAACCGGTGACGATCACGTATCTGCGCTACTACACCCAACAGGATCGCATCGAGGCTGAACAAGCAGTCTTCCAGCGCCTAGCTCAGCAATACCCCGGCCTCAAGGTCGATGAACTCACGGTTGCCGGCACTGGTGAGATGATCCAGCATATGACCGCTGCCTACGCCGGCGGCAACGCTCCCGATACCTGGACGACCGCGCCGACGATCTACCATGAGTACGTCCAAGCCGGAAAGCTCCTCCAGCTCAATGACCTGATTAAGAGAGACCTCGATCCGAAGAAATACTTCTGGGAGACTATGACCGAGTGGGAGAGCCCGGCCGCATCTGGCAAATACTTCGGCCTGACGCGGGACTTCGTCGTCACCATCTTGTACTACAACAAGGGCATGTTCGACGCCGCGGGCGTGCCGTACCCCGATACGAGCTGGAGCTATGAGACGATCACCCAGTATGGACCGCGGTTTGCGCGCAACCAGGACTCCCCTGAGGCGAGCGAGTGGGCCTTCATTGCTGACGCGAGCCACGGCAACTGGGATCCGGCGGTGCGCGCTAACGGTGGCCAGGTGCTGAACAAGCAGCGCACCCGCGCGGTAATGGATAACTCACAGCCGGCCTTGGAAACGACCGAACAGTGGATTGCCTGGAACCAGCAGCTCCGTCTCTCACCGCCACCGGGCCATGGTTTTTACCAGAGCTATCAGGGGCTCTCAGTACGGAATCCGTTCTTCACTGGCCGCGTGGCGATGTACCAGGCGCTCACCGGTCTTATCCCGCAGCTCCTTGCAGCGCAGAACCCACTGCTGCACTGGGATGTCACCGTTGTGCCGAGAGGGAAAGTGCGACGTGAGGCGTATGGCGGGCCGGACGGCCAGGTCATCAGCAAGGAATCAAAGCATCCGGACATGGCCTGGAAGATCATGCTAGCTTTCCTGGAGCCCGAGTCGCTGCCGTTCCATCTGGCGTGGGGCGGCATCCCGTTCAGCCGCGCGATCACTGAGCTGCCGGCCTGGCGCGATCGTGAGCCTAAGGGGCATACGAAGGTGCTGCTCGAGTCTGCACAGTTCTTCTCCGCCGAGTTCAACATCAACTATAGCCGCTGGCAAGGGGCCAAGAGTAGTGTGCTCAACGAGGCGCTGCGCGGCACACTAGGGGCGCGTGAAGCGCTGCGGCGAATGGCCGAGGAGATTAATAAAATCCTGGTGGAGGCATACGCCACACCATGAGCGGCGTGCTGGAGGTCGGGCTAGCAAAGGTTGACATCACCCCGCCGCCAGGCATCCCATACCTCAGCTACTACCCGCGCCAGATGCCCTTCGAAGGTGTACATGATCGGCTCTACGCGCGGGCGCTGGCTGCCGGCAATGGACGTGAGCGGCTGGCTATTGTCGCTGCCGACGCGTTAGGGTACAGCCGCTCGATCCTGGGGCCGGGGCGCGACTTTGTGGAAGAGGTGCGGGAGGAGATCGAGCGGCGTACTGGCATCCCGCGCCACCATGTGCTGCTGGCAACAACCCACGCCCACTCGACGCCACAGACGACAGATCTCGCTGATCTCGTTGGACAGTTCCCAGATGCTGCAGCGTGGCTTGAGCGGTTGATCGTTCAGCTCGCAGTGGCGGCTGAGCTGGCCTGGCTGCGCCGCCGACCGGCACAGCTGCGTGGCATGGTAGGCTTGGCACCCGGCATCGCCTGGTGCCGCCGTATTGCCACCCGTGATGGCCGCCTCACCCGGCTGCCTCACCGGCCACCTGAGGATGAGATTTCGAAGGAGCCCCGTGACGACCGCGTGCCGGTGCTGCTCGCATCAGGGGATGGTTGGTATGGCGCTATGATGAACTTCTGCTGCCATCCCACCACGGTCCAGGTGCAGCCCCTTGTCTCGGCCGACTATCCTGGTGTCGCCTGTACACTGGTCGAGCGTGAGCTTGGTGCGGATGCATGCTTGTTCCTGCAAGGCGCCTGTGGCAATGTGAACCCGGTGCGTCACACGACTGATTTTTATGATGTCGAGGTATATGGACGCGCGCTGGGCGGGGAGGCGCTGCGCTGCCTCAGCTTGCTCACTGCCCGTGATGTGCCTCCGATGTCCACTACACTGGCGGTGGCCAAGGACACGGTGCAGCTTCCCCGCCGCGACGATCTGCCGGCGCGGGAGCCCCTGGAGCGTGCCCGCGCTGAGGCTGAGGCCGCCATCGCTGCGGCTACCACCGATGACGAGCGCCGCCAGGCCATCGCAGCATACCGGCGCGCGGCTGAACCCTTGCGGCTGCTTGATCTCGGCAGCGGCCCTGTACCATGTGAGGTGCAGGTGCTGCGTCTCGGCGATGCGCTGATCATTGCCGTGGAAGGTGAACTCTTCGTCGAGTACGGGCTGCACATCCGCGAGCGCTCGCCGGCGCCGGTAACGTTCATCAGCGCTTACAGCAACGGCTACCAGGGCTACATCGTCACACCGGAGACCTTCGACGAGGGCGGCTATGAGGCGTCGCTCGGTCCTTGGACCCGCATCGGCCGCACCGGTGGTGAGCTGGTCACCCAGCGTGCCCTGGAGTTAATCCAGCAGGTGTGGTAAAGATCAGCCCGGCGAAAAGGTAAAAAATTCCTCAAAGAACACAACTTCCAGCACACGACACCTTGCGAGCCGGACACGCGGCACAGTATCCTGCAGCTATGGCATAGCCACGCGGCTTCAGGTCAGCAGAGTAGAACCGGTGCAGCGATTGTGGGGGAAATAACTGAAGCGTCTCCCCCCAGCCTCACTGGTTCATCGCTGTTCAGATGAGGCGCTGAACAAGAGGTCTGGTATGGGCGAGAAACTGGCTATCCACGGCGGCACGCCGGTGCGCACGACCCCGCTGCCCACGCCCCCGCGCGATGTCGGTCCACACGCGCTGGAGTATGTGCGGCAGGTGCTTGAATCAGGACGGCTGAACCGCACTGCCGGCACCTGGGTGAAGCGCCTTGAAGAGGAGTTCGCTCGCTTCTATGGCGTCAGACACTGCACCGCATCGACCTCCGGCACGGCGGCTATTCATCTGGCGGTTGGCGCGCTCAATCCCGATCCCGGCGATGAGATCATCACATCCCCGATCACCGACATGGGCACGGTGATCCCTATCCTGGCCCAGAACGCTATCCCGGTGTTTGCCGATGTACAGCGCGAGACCTTTAACATCGATCCCGACGATGTGGAGCGCCGTATCACGCCGCGCACGCGGGCGATTATCCCGGTGCACCTGGGCGGGAATCCATGCGATATGGGCCGTATTCTCGACATCGCCCGGCGACATGGCCTGATGGTGATCGAGGATTGCTCGCAGGCGTACTGTGCCTCCTATCAGGGACGGTGGGGCGGCACGCTCGGCGACATCGGCTGCTTCTCTATGCAACAAAGCAAGCACTTCACTGTGGGAGATGGCGGGCTGACCATCACGAACGACGACGAACTTGGCCGCAAGATCGCCCTCTTCGCCGACAAGGGATGGCCGCGCTACTCTGCCGAGGGCGCGCGGGAGTATCTCAGCTTTGGTTTTAACTACCGCATGACCGAGCTCCAGGGTGCCGTCGCAGTGGCCGAGCTGCCGTTGCTCCCATCGGTCATCGAGCGGCGCATCCGCAATGGCAACCGGCTGACTGAGCTGCTGCGCGGCCTGCCGGGCATCTACCCCCAGAAGGTCGCGCCGGGAAACCAGTCGACCTACTGGTTCTATGCGCTGCGCGCCGTGCCTGAGGAAACCGGCGTGCATCCGGAGCTGATCGCCAAGGCGTTGCGTGCCGAGGGTATTGCCTGTTCCTATCGCTATATCGGCAAGCCGATCTTCCTCTACGAAGCTATCCGCCGTAAGCGGATCTACGGCAACAGTAGCTTCCCGTTTGATCTCCAAGACCCCGCGCACGCGGTGCGCTACGAAGAGGGGGAGTGCCCCAATTGCGAGCGCGCCCTCAACGAGATGCTCACTGTTCCGCTGCACGAGGCCTTCACCGAGCAGGACGTGCAGGACATCGCTACAGCGTTCTGGAAGGTGATCGAGCACCGTGATGAGTTGCGTCGTGCGTAGCGTATTGTTCCGCACGACGCAGGACATTCCACCGCTCTGCAGCCCCGCCATGGCTGTCTGCTTGACCGTTCCGCGGCCTACCGCGTCCACGCCCCTATCCGCCCGGCTGGTATGGCCGCGTCGAGCGCTCATCTGGGCGTACCTGGCCGCGCTATTCATGGCAGGTGTGGCGCACTGGGTGCTCTTCTTCGACCGAGGACGGATGTCCTTTAACCCGCACGACTGGCCAAAGGAGGCCATGTATCTCTCAGTGTGGCGAGAAGCACTGACGACCGGCCGTATTCCCTGGCATATCTCCAGGCCGATCCAGGATACCGACCGCTTCCTGGCCAATCCTGAAACGCTTCTTTCGCTGCAGCTCATCCTGCTGCCTTTTGTCAGCCACGGACAGTTCATCGTGGCCAACACACTGCTGTTCTATGCCATCGGCTTCGCCGGATGCCTGCTGCTGCGGCGCCGGTACCATCTCTCAGTGCTCCCGTTCACTCTCCTGTATCTGCTCTACAACTTTAATGGCCATATCACCGCGCACCTCGCCATCGGGCATACCCAGTGGACGGGCTACTTCCTCCTACCCTTCTTCGCCCTCTACCTGCTTGAGCTCCTGGAGGGGCCCGCGGCCCCGTGTACGTCTGTGGTGATGGTCTCCGCCGCAGCGGTGTCCGGAGGCACGCGCGGGGAGCGCCGGCATGTCTTTAGCCCGTTAGGGCTTGCTGGGTTTCCCCTTCTACGCCAGGGCTGGAATGGTGCCGGTTCTGCTGTGCCACCCGCGGCCCTCAAGCTGGCGCTGGTGCTGGCGGCGATGTTCTTCCAGGGGGCGTTTCACTTCTACGTCTGGACGGCGCTTTTCCTGATGCTCGTGTGCCTGTTCAACCAGGCGTATGGGCGGCCGCTGCTTATTGCCATCGCAGGCGGCGCAGCGGCCGGCAGTGTGCGTGTCCTGCCGGCGATAGCCACGTTCTGGGGGCGCGATACGGACTTTCTCTCCGGATATCCGACCCTGGGCCAGTTGCTGGAAGGCCTCGTGAGCCTGCGCCCGAGCACGTATCCCTGGACAGGCTACGTGTTCGATACGTTGGGCTGGTGGGAGTATGATCTCTATGTCGGCCTAGCCGGCCTGGCTGCCCTGGTGTATTTCGGCATCTACCTGGCCGTGCGCAGCCGGCCGGTGCTTCCTGGAGACGAGGTCTGGCAGCGGTTGCAGCTCCCGCTCCTCTGCCAGGCGCTGCTCTCGTTCAGCTTCGTGTATGCACCGATCGCTGCGCTGCCCCTGCCATTGATCAGCGCTGAGCGCGTGTCGACGCGCTTCATTCTGATCCCCTTTTTCCTGGTGACCCTGGCAGCAGCATTGCAGCTGCAGCGCTGGCTGGAGCGCGCCGGGCCGGGGCTTCGGCTGCGGGCGGCCTGTGGCGCCGGGCTGGTGGTGCTGGCATCCGACCTGGCCACGCACTCGTGGGTGTGGGCGCTGCCACGGATCGAGGAAACCTACCGGGGACGGACGTTCGACAAAGCGGTTTCCATCATTAACCGGCCGGATGCCGGCTACATACTGACAGCCGGAGCCGGCCTGGTTATCTCGCTCATTTCGCTAGCGGTGATCGGCGGCTTGTTGCTCACCAACGCACGCCGGGCCCGGTGCAGGGCAACCGGCTCAGTGAGCGCATAGATCCTCTCGCCGCGGGGAGCATGTCCCCTCACACCTTATTCGGACACGAGCTCATCGGGCACGAGCTCATATGAGGTAGTGATGGCAATGGCGCCCCGCAGCGAGCGGGCTACCGGGCAATGCTCCTGATGGATGCGGTGCACCCGCTCGACTACCTCGCGCTGCTCTGCTGAAGCCCGCAGCCGATAATGCACGTGGATACGCCGCAGCACAAGCACGTGACCGTCCAGCTCGACCTCGCCGGTCACGTCGGCAGTCAGCCGGCCGTGGCTCGCGTCGATCCGGCGCGCCTTCAGCGCGCCGCCAAAGGTGCCGGTCAGTCACCCGCCGGCCGCGGCCACGATGTAATCCAGCGTGGTGGCATGGCGCGGATACGCCTCAGGCGAGAACTTGTAGTGGGCAGCAACCTCGAGACCGCCATTGTGCTTTCCTCTACTCGGCCTGCGCGAGCCAGATAGCCTGGAGATAGCCGGCTTACTCCTTAACTACACTACTCTTCCCTGTCAGGAGCCGCGAGTTCTGGCTCCTCCAGATACGCAATGGCGTCAACTAGACGAGCGCCGGTGATGTCAATTAGGTCTTTTACAGCAATGCCCAGGTTCAGGCCGCGCCGGCCGCCGTTGACCAGGATGCGCTCGTGCGCCAGCGCCGAGCGGTCCAGGTAGACGTCGAAGGGCTTGCCAACCAGCGCCAGGGCCGCGATGCCGCCCACCTGCAGGCCGGTCAGGCGCTCGGCTTCCTGCCGTGGCGCCATGCGCACGCTGCGCTCGCCCAGGGAGCGGGCCAACCGGCGCGGGTCAACTTCGGCGTTGCCCGGCACCATCACCAGCAGCGGGCGACCGCGCTCCCGCAGCATCACCAGGGTTTTATAGACCTGCTCCGGCGGCAGGCCGAGCACTGCAGCGACTTCTACCGCCGAGTGGATGGCTGGGTCATACGTGTAGATCTCATACGGCACCTTGCGGGCGTCGAGCAACCGCATGGCATTCGTCTTCTCGACACGGCCGGCCATAGGTTTGTCTACCCTTCCTCCTGCCTTACACACCCTGGTATTACGCTAAACTAGCGTCCTCGTGGCCGGTTAGGGCTCTTAGTCCAGGCCTCCGCCCCCAGCCGCAGCCGACGCCGGTCTTCTGGAAGTTGGGAGGGTTCCTCAGTCATGCGCCGGTAGTTTTCCGAAGAGGGCATCCCACTCTTCGACAATCTGGCTTCTCCTACCGCTTGGCTGCTCCTACGGCGATGGAAAAGGCTTCCGTGAAGCGGGCTGTTGTCCGGCGCTGACCAAGGAGAGATATACCTGCTCGGTCTGGCGGACCATACGGTCGAGGGTGAAGCGCTCCTCCAAGCGGAGGCGGCCGCGGCGGCCCATCTCCCGGCCCAGCTCCCGATCGCGCGCCAGCCGCAGGATCGCCGCTGCCAGGGCCGCCGAGTCGGCCGGGGGCACCAGCAGGCCGGTCACGCCGTCTTCCACCACCTCGGGGATCGCGCTCACGCGCGTGGCCACAATGGGCTTCTGAAGTGCCATCGCTTCCAGGAGCACAAGGCCGAAGCCTTCCCAGAGCGAGGGAAGCACCAGCAGATCCAGCGCGGCCATGATGTTGGCCACATCGCTGCGCCAGCCGGCGAAGACGACGTGCCGGTCCAGTCCCAGCCGGCGCGCTTGCGCTTCAAGGTGCTCCCGGAGCGGTCCCTGGCCGGCGATCAAGAGCCGCAGGGATGGCTCTTCCGGCACGGCGAGCGCCAGCGCCTCCAGCAGGTAGCGGTGCCCTTTCTGCGGCACCAGCCGGGCCACCACGCCGAGGAGATAGTGCTCCGGCCCCACGCCGAACTCAGCGCGCAACGCCCGCCCCACGTCCATGCCCGGCATGCCTGGACGCTGCGGGTGCGTGAAGCGCTCCGGATCGAGCCCGTAGTAGATGCGCTGCACTTTCCCGGGGTTGTCCACGCCGATCTCGATCGTGTAGCGGCCGACGTGGTCGGAGATGGCGATGATGCGGTCCTCGCAGGAGGAGATCAGACGGTGGAGCAGCCGCCAGAGCGGGTGTCGCAGGAAATCCTCGTCGTTGTGCCGCGTGGAGACCACCGCCGGCACGCCGGCCAGGCGCGCCGCGATACCGCCGTATAAATCAGCGCGGAAGAGATGCGTGTGCACAATGTCGGGACGCAGCTGCCGGATTGCCATGAGCAGGCGCAGCAGCCCCGCCGGGGTGTAGCGGCGGCCCACATCCACGCACTGCACCGGCACACCCAGGCGTTCCAGCTCAGGCGCAAGCCCGCCGCGCCCTTTCAGGTAGATCACGGAGATGTCGAAGCGCGTGCGATCGGCCGCCGTAATCAGGGAGAGCAGGTGGTTCTCTGCCCCGCCGGGGTCCAGCGTGGTGATGACATGCAGCAGCCGGATACGTGCAGCGCTGCCTGCCTGCGCCGGATCCGCCGAGCACGCCGCAAGAGGCGCCACGCCTGGGGCGCGCGGTGTACCAGAGGCAGTAAGATCACCCTCGTTGTTCACAGTAGCCGTGCCATCTGCGCTTTAAACGGGATATCGAGCTGATACAATAGCTCGCGATCGGTTCGCTCCAGGCCGCCCAGCGCCTTCCAGCAGGCGGCGAATAGTGCTACGCCCAGGATGGTCAGGGCGGCAAGCACAGGATACCCGCGCGGCAGCGCCGCAGCAAGCACAGCAAGCACGCCGCCGCTGACTGCAGCAGCACCGAGCAGTCGTGTGGTGAACTGAGCCGGAACGGTGAAGCCAAAGCGGCGGTGCGCCAGCCACAGGAACAACAGCACCGATACCAGCCGCGCTGAGCCATACAGGAGTGTCGCACCGAACAGGCCAAGGCGCGGGACCACCAGGAACAGCAGCGGGATCGAGCCAAAGAGCACTAAGCGCGCCGCTATCACGTCACGGTAGCGCTCGGCGGCCAGGAACGACGAGACCAGTCCCGACGACAGCACGTATTCGGCCAGCAGCAGGACTGTGAGTGCCTGCACCAGCTCGGCGGCCGGAGCGAACTGAGGTCCGTACAGGAGGGGCAGCGCCTGCCCGGCCAAGCCAAAAAGAAGCGTAGCCGCCGGCACGGCGAAGAGTGCGACCGCCTTCGAGGACAGCACGAACGAACGCTGCGGCAGCGTCCGGTCACCGCTGGCGAACGCGGTGGTGAGCAACGGCATGACGATGCCGGTGAATGGGCTCAAGGCGAAGTTCATCACCCGTACCAGGAAGCTCGTCGCCAGCGAGAAGAGCGCCACCTCGCGATCGCCCAGGTAGAGCGCCAGCACTACCAACACGAACGCCGGGCTGTTGAAATAGCTGCTCAGCTTGTCCAGGTAGGCAAAGAGCGAGAAGGCCACAAACCGCCGCACCGTGAGCACCGCCCCCCGATGCACGGTCGGGGACTCTGGCTCACCGGTGCCAACATCGCCTGCTGCCGGCATAGCCAAGGCTCGGCGGCTGGCCCACAGCAGCATGCCCAGCCGGACGCCGCGGGCGGCTGCCATCGCTGCGACGATCCCGGCGAGCCCGCCGCCGGCCAGCGCAGCTAGAATAACGAGCAGCGGCTCCAGCGTCGAGACGACAAACTTCGTTGTATTCGTCCACTTCTGTTCAAAGAGCGTTGATAAGAAGTAGTGCAGGACCGGCGCCGTGGCCTCCAGCAGCGTGACCGCGGCAATGCCGGCGTAGACCGGCCAGGGCTGGTCGGCGAGCTGAAAGAAGCCAAAGAGCCAGTGCGGCGCCAGCAGCATGGGCAGCGCTACAAACAGGTAGAGCAGGGCTTTCAAGCCCAGCACTGCGGCGATGAATGCCCGCACTGCCTGCGTGCCGCCGCGGCGCTCAAGCTCCGGCACGAACTTCGGGATGGTGTAAGACAATCCCAGGTCGCCGTAGGTGGTGAGTGAGGTGATGGCCGCCAGCACCAGAGCGTAATCGGCGTAGCGCTCCTGTCCCAGGCTGCGTACAACCACAACGGAGCTGGCCAGTGCCACCAGCCCGGTCAGCGGCACCAAGAGGGCGTTCCACAGTATGGCGCGGCTGACGCGCCGGGCAAGCGACGGGCGATGAGCAGTTAGAGTAGAGGACTGCGTCACGTCTCTAATCGTGTCTACCTATCACACAGATAATGCATGGGCTGTTCACCTTGAGGGCGGGGCATGGTCGCTTAACGCCGGAAGAGCCTCTCTTGCAGATAGTCCCTGGGCAATCAGATCAACTTCCCCCATTGCCGGCCCGGCCGGCAAGAGAGCCTGAGAGCGACGGCGCTGCGGCCTCCGCTATGCCACAGATGCGCTCAAGGAAGAGCGTCCGTACAACTGTATGGGCGAAGCGCTGCACCTGCCGGCGTCCTTCGGCGGCCAGCGCAGCACACTCCTGCGGGTCATTAAGCAGCGCAACCAGCCGTTCGGCAAAGGCATCGCAATCACGGACAGGCACGACACAGCTCTGCTGCCGCGGGCTCAGGATATCACGCACGCCGCCAACATCTACGGCGACGAAGGGTATCCCGACGGCCATCGCCTCAAGCAGCACCCGCGGGAAGCCCTCTTCGAGCGAGGGCATCATGAACACATCGGCCATGGCATAGTACGGTACGATAGCGTGGTTCGGCACGCGGCCAAGCAGGCGGATCGAGCCGGCCGCCGTACTGGCGGCTACCTGTTGTTCCAGGCGCCGGCGGTATGGTCCGTCGCCGATCACGACGAACATGGTATCCGGCCGGCGCGCCAGCACGCGCTCGGCAATGGGCACGATCAGATGTGCGCCCTTCCGCTCGGCCAGCCGGTGCACGAATAACACCACCGGTACACCGATCGGCAGCCCCAGGGCATCGCGTAGCTGCTGCACTTCGTCTAGAGACGGTGAGGCAAAGCGCTCCAGCTCGATCTCGTTCGGGAGAACAATCGTGTTCGCCGCCGGCACGCCGTAGTGTCGCTCGTAGTAGGCGGCCATGCTCGGCGTGCCGGTGACCAGGTGCTGCACCGACCGTAAGATGAGTCTGAGGGGCCACTCAGCGGCCAGCTTGTGCCGCAGGTCGTCCCAGCGCAGCGACCATGGCCGCTCGAACGCTTTGGCGCAGATACAGTTCCAGTAATAGACCTGCCCGCGCAGCAGCTTGGTCACCAGTACCGCTGCCAGCGCGCCCGTATAGGAGTAGTGCACATAGAATGTCCGGCAGCCGTGCAGACGCAACCAGGCCAGGCGAACAATCAGTTCAAGTGCCCGCAGCAGCGCCGGCCGATGCACTCGCGCTGCCTGCACGCTGGCTGCGCCTGGGAACTCCGGGCGGCCGCGGGCGTGTTCCACAACCACGTGCAGCGGCACCTGCTCCGCCAGGGCGGTAAGAAAGCGGTAAACGTGAAAATAATGTTCCTCACTGTGAGGATCGTACACGGGCACGATATAGGCAAGGGGCCGGCGATAGTTTGTCACAGGGCCGCTCACGCTCCACCCTCTATGCGGCGAACCGGCGTCATAGGCGGCAATCCGGAGCTACAGACCCGCATGATCCCCGACCTGGAGCTCTTTGCTCATTTGGGTCTTTTGCCGGCCCCATGATACATGTCCCGGCCTGCAGCAACAAACAAATGCACAGCCGGTTTGCGCCCGCGCCTAAGCGATCTGCTCCTGAAGATGCCTATCATCAGCACCACACCCGAGGGCCGCAGGCACAGGCCCCTGATCACGAGGGGCCGTCGCTCACCCGCCCTGTTGCCGCAACCTCCCGGAACCAGTACGCGCTGTCCTTGGGGATGCGCCGTTGCGTCGCATAATCGACATACACCAAACCGAAACGCTTGCTATAGCCGAAAGACCATTCGAAATTGTCCATGAACGACCAGACGTAGTAACCACGCAGATCCACGCCCTGGCTAAGCGCGCGATGGGCTGCCAGAAAGTGCTCGCGCAGGTAGACGATACGCTCTGGATCGTGCACGCGGCCGTCCGGCGTGAGCTCGTCGCGGTAGGCCGCGCCGTTCTCGGTGATGTATATCACCGGGCCGCCGTAGTCGGTATGGAGCCGTACCAGCAGGTCGGTCAGTCCCTGGGGATACACCTCCCAACCCATCTCTGTGCGCGGCGCATCAACCTGCACGGAGCGAAGGCGCAACACACCCTGGTCACTGTGCTGTACCACCCCGCGCGTATAGTAGTTCACCCCGAGAAAGTCGATCCGTTCGGCGATGGTGGTCATGTCACCGCCCTGCACCCATTCGGGGCGGAAGAGCGGCCCGTATACCTCTAGCATGTCCTGGGGATAGCTGCCGCGAAAGACCGGATCGAGGAACCAGCGGTTGTGGTAGCCGTCGGCCCGCTGCGCTGCCGCCAGGTCTTCCGGCCGGTCCGAGGCCGGCATCTGTGGGCCCAGATTCAGGGTGATGCCAATGCGTCCCGACAGGCCGGCGGCGCGATAGGCCTGCACCGCCAGCCCATGCGACAGCAGAAGATGATGGCCGACCAGCAGCGCTGCGCTCCAGTCGGTCAGTCCCGGCGCGTGTATGCCAAAAGCGTGGCCGAGAAACGCGACTACCCATGGCTCGTTATGGGTGATCCACAGCGGCACCCGATCACCCAGCTCGCGGAACATATACGCGGCGTACTCGGTGAAGCGCGCCGCGGTGTCGCGGTTGCGCCAGCCCCCTTTATCCTCCAAGGCCTGGGGCAGGTCCCAATGGTACAGCGTCACCGCGGGGAGAATGTTCCGCTGCTCGAGCTCGCCGAGCAGGCGCTTGTAGAAATCCACGCCCTTGGGGTTAGGCGCCCCGGCTCCCGTCGGGAAGATGCGCGGCCAGGCAATGGAGAACCGATAGGTGCGTACGTTCAGGTCCGCCATCAGGGCGACATCGTCGCGATAGCGGTGGTAATGATCGCAGGCAACGTCGCCCGTGTCGCCGTTAAGGGTCTTGCCCGGTGTATGGCTGAAGCGGTCCCAGATTGACTCACCGCGACCATCTTCCTGCACTGCGCCCTCGATCTGGTACGCTGCCGTAGCCACGCCCCAGAGAAAGGACGATGGGAAGCTCACCGCTGGCATGAGTACACCCCTTCCCCGGCCATCGGCCGGCCCGTGTCAGGAGACGCCGCGCCCGCTGGCGGAGCACGACGCGCGAAGAAACGCTTTTTCTGACACAATATCCCGGCCAGAGTATAGCTCAGGAGAGGGCGCAACGGATCACACGCGCACCCGCCGCGCCAGGGCACTCCAGAAGTCGAGCGATGCGGCGTAGCGAGCGCGCGCCTGGGCGAGCGCCTCACGGACGCGCTCAGGCGCCGTGCCCCCCTCGGAGATGCGGCTTGCCACCGATGCTCGTGCCGTAGCTGCTTCGAGGACATCCTCCTCGAAGAGAGGGGAAAACTCGCGGAACTCTTCGAGCGGCAGGTCCTCCAGCGTGATACCGCGCGCGATGCACCGCCGCACGATCGCTCCGGCGATGGCGTGCGCCTCGCGGAAGGGCACGCCCTTGCGCACCAGATAGTCGGCGACATCCGTCGCCGTGGAGAAGCCGCCCGCCGCGGCAGCGGCCATGCGCTCAGGCTTGAACGTCGCCGTCGCCAGCATGCCGGCCATGATCTCTAGGGTGCGGCGCACCGTCTCCACGGTATCGAAAAGGCCTTCTTTGTCCTCTTGCATGTCACGGTTGTAGGCCAGCGGCAGGCCCTTCATGGTCGTGAGCAACGCGATCAAGTGCCCGATCACGCGGCCCGTCTTGCCGCGGGCGAGCTCGGCGGGGTCGGGGTTCTTCTTCTGAGGCATGATCGAGGAGCCGGTGGCGAAGGCATCATCCAGCTCCAGGAAGCCGAACTCCGCGGAACTCCACAGGACAATTTCTTCGGCCAGCCGCGACAGATGTACCATGATGATCGCTGCGGCCGCGTGGAACTCCAGCAGGAAATCACGGTCGGCGACGGCATCGATGCTGTTAGCCACGACGCTCTCGAACCCCAGCTCCTGGGCGACCATCTGCCGGTCGATCGGGAAGGGCACGCCGGCCAGTGCCCCAGCGCCCAGCGGCAGCACGTTCACACGGCCAAAGCAGTCGCGCAGGCGAGCCAGATCGCGGTCAAGCATTTCAAAGTAGGCCAGCAAGTGATGCCCCAGCGTCACCGGCTGGGCGCGCTGCAGGTGGGTATAGCCCGGCATGATCGTATCGACATGCTGGGCGGCCAGGTCAAGCAGCACTCCCTGGAGCTTAAGCGCTTGCTCAGCGACCCCGGCGATAGCCTCGCGCAGATACAGGCGCTCATCCAGCGCAACCTGGTCGTTGCGGGAGCGGGCGGTGTGCAGTTTGCCGGCAAGGTCGCCCACCTTCTCCCGCAGGCGCGCCTCGATCATGGTGTGCACATCTTCAAGCGCTGGATCCGGCGCCGGCGCGCCCTCCGCCACAAGCATATCCAGCTCATGTCGGATCTCCTGGAGGGCCTGGACGATCTGCTCGGCCTCATCCGGCGGGATGATACCCCGGCGGCCCAGCATGCGGCAGTGGGCGATCGACCCGGCGATATCGTAGGGATACAGCCGCCAATCAAAAGGGATGGACGCCGTATACGCCTCAACGAGTTTATCGGTGGGCTTCTCGAACCGCCCGCCCCAGAGCTTCATTGCCGTGCTTGTTCCAGCAGCGACTGCTCCTCCGGTCGCATCAGCGGTTGGACGCGCGCCTGCACCTGCGTGGGGAGGCCCCACAGCTTGATGAAGCCGACAGCAGCGGAATGATCGAACTGATCGGCTTTATCATATGTGGCAAGCGCGTGGCTATACAGTGAGTAGGGCGACTTCCGACCGACCACCATGGACTGGCCCTTAAAGAGCTTGACCCGCACAGTGCCGGTGACCTGCCGCTGCGTGCTGGCGACGAACGCCTCCAGGTCGCGGTGCAGCCCGGAGAACCACAGGCCGTTATAGATCAGGCTGGCATACTCCTGGGCCACGAGCTGCTTGAAGCGGAGCTGGTCTTTCGTCAGCGTAAGCTGCTCCAGAGCGTAATGCGCCTGGTAGAGCACAGTGGCAGCCGGAGCCTCGTACACCTCGCGGGACTTAATCCCGATCAGCCGATCTTCGATATGATCGATACGCCCGACCCCGTGCCGGCCGGCCAGCTCGTTCAAGTAGCGAATGAGCTCCTGGCCGTCCATTCGCCGGCCGTTGATCGCCACGGGGATGCCCTGCTCGAAGTCGATCTCGACGTAGGCCGGCTCATCCGGGGCATCCTTTGGGTTCGCCGTCCAGGCGAAGGCATCCTCGGGCGGCTCCTGCCAGGGGTCCTCCAGCACGCCCGCCTCGATCGAGCGCCCCCACAGGTTCTGGTCGATGCTGTAGGGGCTCTCCTTGGTCACCGGGATGGGGATGTTATGTTCTTGGGCGTAGCGGATCTCCTCGTCGCGGGTCATGCGCCACTCGCGCACTGGAGCGATGATCTGCAGGTCCGGCGCCAGCGTCTGAATGGCCACGTCGAAGCGCACCTGGTCGTTGCCCTTGCCGGTGCAGCCGTGTGCCACGGCCTTAGCGCCCACCTCACGCGCCATATCGACCATGAGTTTAGCGATCAACGGCCGCGCCAGCGCGGTCGCCAGCAAGTAGTGGCCCTCATAGATTGCCCCCGCCTGGAGCGCCGGCCAGACGAAGTACTTTACAAACAGGTCTTTGCCATCGACGACCTCGGCCTGCACAGCGCCAATCTGCAGCGCCCGCTGCCTGATCGCCTCTAGGTCGCGCTCGTTGCCCACGTCGACTGTGAGCGCCACGACGTCCAGGTTGTACTTTTCTTTAATCCAGTGAATAGCGACCGACGTATCCAGGCCGCCGGAATAGGCTAAAACGACTTTGTCCATGGTTTGCGTTCCTTTGGACCCCTCCTATGCTTCAAGCTCAGTCAGACATTCGTCCAAGATCTCCACTGCACGGTCGCACTGTTTCTCCGTCACAATGAGCGGCGGGACCAGCCGTACGGCCGATGCCGACACCGCGTTCACCAGTAGGCCCTTCGCAAGGGCCAGGTCCTCGACGGCGCGAGCGCGGTCTTCGGTGAGCTGCAGGGCCAACAGGAGACCGCGGCCGCGCGCCCCGGCGACCAGGCGATGCCGCTGCTTCAGGCGCTCAAGCGCCTGGAACAGATAGGCGCCGACGCGCCGGGCGTTGCCCACCAGGTCCTGCTCCAGGATGGTGTTAACCACCGCCAGGGCTCCGGCGCACATGAGCGGGCTACCGGTAAAGGTAGAGCCGTGGTCGCCCGGCGTAAAGACCGACGCCTGCTCAGTGGCCAGACAGGCACCGATCGGTAGCCCGCCGCCGAGCTGTTTAGCCAGGCCCATGATATCCGGCTTGATGCCGTACTGCTGGAAGGCATAGAACGTCCCGGTGCGCCCGATACCGGTCTGCACCTCATCCAGGATAAGCAGCAGTCCGTGTTCGTCGCACAACCGGCGCAGGCCACGCACATACTCCTCGTCGGCCGGCCACACCCCGCCCTCGCCCTGCACCAGCTCCAGCATGATGCCAACCGTCTTGTCACTTACAGCACGGCGCGCCGCCTCGAGATCGTTGAACGGCACGCGCACAAAGCCTTCGGGCAGCGGGGCGAAGGGCTCGGAGTAATGCGGGTTCGCCGTTGCGGTGACCGTGGCGAGCGTGCGGCCGTGGAAGGCGCCGGTCATCACAATGATCTCGTAGGCCCCGTTGCGATGCAGCTTGCCGTACTTGCGTGCCAGCTTGATGCAAGTCTCCATCGCCTCGGCGCCGCTGTTGGTGTAGAAGATGCGGTCGAGGCCGGCCTGCTGCAAGAGCACCTCGGCGAGCTGGAGCTGCGGCACGGTGTAGTACAGGTTCGATGTATGGATCAGCAGTCGCGCCTGCTCAGTGATAGCCTGCACCAGGGCCGGGTGACAGTGCCCCAGCGCATTCACGGCCACGCCGGCGACGAAATCGAGGTACTCCTTGCCCTGGTCGTCCCAGACATAGACGCCGTCGCCGCGCACCAGCGTCACCGGACGCCGGCCATACGTGCGCATGTACAGTCGCTGCTCAACGGCCTGCCAGTCGGTGACGCGTGTGCTACTCACAAGTGCCTCCTGCATACTGACATACTGAGTTCTCTCGTATCCACTTTTGTCGGCGCTCCCGCTCGGTGGACGCGGGAGAAACAGGAAGACAACCTGAACGAGTTGTCCTCCAAGCCATCTTCCTATAGACAGGCACACATTATAACACGGCCACGCGCAGGCGTCCGGCACGGTCCTGCCCGGTATGGGCCGACCTCGCCGCCCGCGGGCCTCACCTCCGCCGCAGCATTTGTGGACGTAGCCGGAGGTGAGGCCCGCGGGCGAGCTCCTTACTACATCCTACACGCGGTGTTCGCGGATATAGTCCCAGTTGATATCCCAGCCCAAGCCCGGCTTCGGCGAGATATGGACACAGCCCTCGCTGTCCATGGGATCCACGATCTCGTTCAGCCAGGGCGTCTGGCTCTCGTAGTCCAGGAAAGGATGCAACAGCCCGCGCTCGTAATATTCGCCCGGGATGCCCATGGCGCACAGCACGTGCAGGTTGCCTGGTCCGCCGCCGTGCACTTCCATGCGCACGCCGAACGACTCGCAGAGGTGGGCGATTTTCATTAACGGCGTGATGCCGCCCACGTCCATCACCCCGCCGCGGCTGATGTCCGACGCCCCGCGCACGATCCACTCGGCGCGGGTGTACATCTTGCCCTCCGCGGTCTCCGGTCCGACGATCGGAATGTCGAGTTGCTGGGCGAGCCACACGTACGAGGAGATGCTGTGCTCGTCCATGGGCTCCTCAAACCAGTAGAAGTTCGGCTTCTCCAGTTCGCGGCCGATGTAGAGTGCCTCCTCGCGCGAGTAGTTATGATAACAGTCGAGCATCAGCACCATGTCGTCGCCGACGCGCTCGCGCACGGCCCGGCAGGCTGCCACGTCTTTCTTCGGATCGGGCGCCCAGGGGATAGGCGGCATCCAGGTATGCAACTTGAAGGCGGTATAGCCGCGGCGCTTGCACTGCTCGGCAAAGTCGGCATACGCCTCCGGCGTGTTCAGCCCGCCTTCCAGTTCATCCCCGCACATGGTGCTGGCGTAGGCCTTCACTTTGTCGCGGTAGCCCCCCAGCAGCTTGTACACCGGCTGGTTAAGATACCGCCCGGCCAGGTCCCACAGGGCCATATCCACGGCGCCGAGCACGCGGTCGGATAGCACGCCGATGTGCAGCCGCTGCCATTCCTTGAGCCGCTGCCAGATCTTCTCGCGATAGAAGGGGTCTTCGCCGATCAGCGCCGGCTTAACGATGTGCTGGATTGCTTCGACGTTCCCCGCGCCGAAATAATAGCCTTCGACCCCTTCATCGGTGACGATCCGCAGCAGCGTCTGTATAGCATCGTGCTCCGGGCCGGGATGGGCATGGCCCTCTGAATCACGCACGATACGGGACTTATACCGGAACCGCTCGACGACAACATCTACGATCTTCATCTCTACAGGTCTCCTGTTTAGCCATGATGCCGGCCGGCAGCTCTGCTGCACTTGGCCTGTCCGTGTACAGCCTGGGGCGCGCGGCTGGGCGCAGGCATCATACCACGATGGAGCGGTCAACGAGGATGCGGTCCTGGACACCCCCTTAGCGGGTCGTTGAGGCCGGACATTGACTGCCTGCCAGGTGCCACCTATACTCCCCCCATACGCGACACATTGGCGGCGTGTCGAATACTCTTCCAGGGTGAGGCGAATGGTGACCCAGCCGACTGCATCAGGAGCGCCGGGGAGTCCGGCCCGGCGCAAGAAGGTATTGATCACCGGCGCAGCCGGCAGAATCGGCAAGTTCGTGGCCGACTACTTCCGCGAGCGCTTCCCCGATCGTTACGCCCTGCGGCTGATGTACCACCACACCATTCTGCCGGCGCAGGGCGACGATGAGGTCGTGGTCTGTAATCTGGAGGACCTCGAAGCGGTGAAGAAGGCCTGTGCGGGGGTGGATGCCATTATTCACATGGCGGCGAACCCGAGCGGCCGCGCGACCTGGGAGCAGGTGCTGAACGCCAACATCATCGGCACGTACAACGTCTTCGAGGCCGCCCGGCTGAACAACGTGCCGAAGATCGTGTTTGCCTCGACCAATCATGTCACCGGCTGGTACGAGATCGAGAAGGTGTACACCACGCCCGACCTGCCGGTGCGGCCGGACAGCTACTACGGCGTGAGCAAGGCGTTTGGCGAGGCGCTGGGGCGCTACTACGCAGACGCCTTCGGCATCTCGATCATCTGTCTGCGCATCGGGTCGTTCCTGCCGAAGCCTACCAGTGTACGGGCGCTCTCGACGTGGTCCAGCCCGCGCGATACGGCGCAGCTCTGCTGGCGGGCGCTCGAATCTCCCGTGCGCTTCGCTATCGTGTACTGTATCTCAGGGAACACGCGCCGCTACTGGGATATCTCCAGCGCGCAAGAGCTGCTGGGCTATCAGCCCGAGGACAACGCTGAGGAGTACGCCGCGGAAATCGAAGGTGCTGCCGGCAGCTAGGTGCACTCGGACTCGGGCTGCCGCGCCGCCGGGGGAGCGCGGCGCACCACGATGATGAACTCGTCCAGGCGGGCGTCTTCGTAGAGCTCAGCGTGCGGCGACATGGTGCGCCGGCAGAAGGCCAGCATGTCGTCGGGGTCGTGGTACAGGTATGTCCGGTGCTGGTGGCTGCACTTTGCCGAGAGCATGGTGAAGGCGATGCCGCGGCGGCACAGCGCCCACATCTCTCGCAGCGTAGGACGCGTGAACTTCTCGCCGGCGCGCAGGTTGAACACCCCGCAGGCCACCACCCAGTCGGCCGGCTCGGGACGGTCCACGATGCGGGCGTGCGGGTAGCGCCGCCGCGCGATGGCCCGTATCTGGGGATGCCAGTCGTAGCCGATATACTCGCCCGGCCAGTGCACGCTGAGGTCGCCGAAGCCACAGCCCCAGTCCAGGAGCGTGCCCTCCCGCTCAATATGCTCGAGCAAGAGCCGGAAGCGATACTGCTGGTCCTCGGCGTCGGGCCACCCCAGCCCCTGCGGCGTGGCACCGTACCGCTCCAACAGCGTCGTGTAGAAGTGCAGCACGCGTGAGCGGGACATCTGGCACGCGTCCTGGTCGGGAATACCGAGGCCCTGAGAGCCCCGCTATTTCTTTTCTGCGGCTTTGCGCTTCTCGATCTCCAGGTTCACAATGCGGTTGAGCTCCTCCAGGGCCTCGCGCGGTGTGCGCTTGAGCTGGATGATGTCTGCCTGCGCCCGCGCCTGCTCCTGCCAGAGGAGCAGCCCCTCAGGGATGGGCGGGCGGCTGCGCGCGTACGGCATCAGGTCCATGAAGACCGCGTGGCGGGGATCCTGTCGGTAGAAGGGATCTTTCGCCGCCTCCACGTGCGTGGGGATATGTGCGGTGGCCTTGTTGTAGTAGTCCTGGCCCTCCTTCCCACAGAAATACTTGGCCATCTCCCAGGCAGCCGGCACGTTTTTGGCGCCCATGGGGATGACATAGCTCCAGCCACCGGCCCAGGTGAAGGGCTTGCCGTCGGCAGTAGGGAAGGGCCACACATCGTACGCTACGTTCGGGCCGTAGCGGGCGAAGTCTGCCATCCGCCAGTCCCCATCGGCCAGGAGAGCAATCTGGCCGGTGAGGAACGGATCGCTCTCGCGGCTGCCCAGCCCCTGCTGGAACGCCGTCAGGGCATCATAGCCCCAGCGGCGCGCGTAGCTTGCCATCCACTCCGCCGCAGCGATGATCTTCGGGTCGGTTGCTGTGACCCTATCTTCCTTTTCGTCGTACCACTCACCTCCAAAGGCCCAGCCCCACAGGGTGATGCGTCCCTGCCCGCGCCAGGGGATCAGCCCGAAGCGGGTGATCCGCCCCTCAGCGGTGCGTGCCAGCCGCTCGGTCATAGTATCAAGCTCAGGAAAGGACATCGGGCGCTTCTTCGGATCAAGGCCGGCGTCTGCCAGGGCAGTGGTGTTGGCGTAGAGCGCGCGGGCATCGGTGTCCCACGGCAGGGCGTACAGCTGACCGCGATAGCTGGCCTCGCGCCAGGCGAAGGGGAAGTAATCGCTCTCTTTGATGCCATCCCGCTTGGCCAGGTCGGTGAGGTCGTTAAAAGCGCCCTGCGCCGCCCAGGCCGGAACCTGAAAGCGGTCGAAGTCCACGATGTCGGGTGGAGTGCCACCGGCGATCGCTGCCGTCAGCTTGTCAAGCATCGGTTGCTGGCCGCCGGTCGGGGTATAGGTGCCGTTGACGGTGATCTTGGGGTACTTCTGCTGGAAGCGGTTGATCAGTTCCAGCACGGCCTGGCCGGACACCCCCTGCGGATCAGTTGGGTACCAGAACTCGATGGTACCGGAGACCTTCTCCGGCGATGGCGCAGCGCCGCCACCCTGACGGGCTCCTGGGGCGCAGGCAGCCACCAGAAGGGCCGTAGCGCATTGTGACAGCAGCGTACGCTTGCTCAAACGGACACCCGGCATTATTTCCTCCCTACGTAGTGCTCGCTAGTGCTCGCCAGGCGGCTCTGTCGTGCCCTGAGCAGACCGCCAGGATACCGCTCAGGTAGGAGCGGTCATCCGTACCAGTGTACCGGAGTACTGGAGACAGCAGGGGCACCATCCTGCAGCGCAACCATCCCAATACACCGCGCCGGCTGCACCGGCTATCCGGCACTCGCTGTCACATTGTAATACACAGATGAGCACCTTGCTCAAGCCTCTGCGCGGCACATCATCGGGCCGGCTGGCAGTGTAAGCCCCTCCTATGGCACAATACCGGCTGCAATGCAACCGGCAGTAAGCAGGGTCGACCTGCACGCCCATACTACCGCCTCCGATGGCACGCTGCGCCCCGCCGAGCTGGTCAAGCTTGCGCTCGAACGCGGCCTGACGGTGCTGGGCATCACCGACCACGATTCGACCGAGGGGATCGCTGAAGCGCTGCAGGCTGCGGCCGGCACGCCGCTGCGGATCATCCCCGGCGTGGAAATCAACACCGACGTACCGGCGGGCGAGGTGCACGTGCTGGGCTACTTCATCGATACCGCAAACGAGGCCCTGCAACGACAGCTCAGCCTCCAGCGTAGCGGGCGCGAGGCGCGCGCTCGGCTGATGGTGGAGAAACTGGCTGCCCTGGGCCTGCATATCTCGTGGGAGCGGGTGCTGGAGCTGGCCCAGGGCGGTGCCATCGGCCGCCCGCACATCGCCCAGGCACTGGTCGAGCGGGGGTACGTGGCCACGCCCGCCGAAGCCTTCGAAAAGTACATCGGCCATGGGGGGCCGGCATATGTCGAGCGTACCAAGCTTACCCCGGCCGAGGCTGTGGCGCTGATCCGTCAGGCAGGCGGTGTGCCGGTGCTGGCCCACCCGACCTTCAGTCCCGCTTATGAGGCGCTGGTGGCCGAGCTGGTCGAGGCGGGCCTGGCCGGGCTGGAATGCTACTACGCCGGGTACGATCAGGAGACGGTAGTCCACCTGCTTATGCTGGCGCAGCGCCACGGGCTGATCCCCACCGGCGGCAGCGACTTCCACGGGCTGGCGCTCAAAGAGGGCGCCGACCTCGGCTCCGTCTATGTGCCGCCAGAAGTAGTGGAGCAGCTCGATGAGCGCAAGGCCGCGCTGGATCGCGACCGCAGCAGCTCCCTTCCAAGCCAAGTGCAGCAATGAGGCGGTACGACCTGATCGCCTTTGACCTCGACGGCACGCTGGTGGGTACTGAGCGCGCCTACAGCCCGCGGGTGCTTGCCGCCCTGGAGCGCGCTCGCGCGGCCGGGGTGGTGCTGGCGCTGAACACCGGGCGTCCCTGTAATGGCTGCTGGGCGTTTCTGCCACCCCTCGGACTGACTACCCCGCACGCTTTCTGCGGCGGCGCGGAAGTGCGGATCCCCGTGGAGCCTGCCCCAGTGTGGCACCGCGCGGTGCCACCGGAGACCGCCCGGCGGGTGGTGGCGGCCTGCCGCGCCGCAGGTATTCACATCGAGGTCTATACCCCGGCTGGCCATGCCGTCGAGCGCCGGACGCCGCTGGCGCGCTGGCACGAGGAGCTCCTGGGCATTGAGGCTGCCGAAGCAGACCTGAACGGAGTTATCTCCTCCGGCCCGGTGACGAAGCTGCTCGTGATCAGCGAAAGCCCGCAGGAGCGCGAGCGCGTGCGCAGACTGCTGGCGGGACAGGAGGGCATTGTGATTGGCGAGGCCACGACCCGCGAGCGTCCTGAGCTTACGTTCTTCAACGTCACCGCGCCGGGCGCCTCGAAGGGCGACGCGCTGGCGGCGCTGGCCCGGCATCTGAACATTCCCCGCGAGCGTGTGGTTGCCGTCGGCGATGGCATTGTGGATATCGCCATGTTTGAGAAGAGCGGCCTTGCTGTGGCGATGGGCAACGCCCTGCCGGTTGTCCAGGCTGCGGCACACATGGTTGTGCCCCCGGTACACGAGGACGGCGTGGCGGAGCTGATCGAGCGATACATCCTTGAATAGATCGAATCAATGAGAATAGAATGAGAATAGATTGAAACCAATGTGGATTGAATTGAGTAGCTTGAACAGATTAGGACAGATTTGGCTGGATAGAGATAGGGCTTAGATAGCGCGATGGAGATCACGAAGATCGAGACCTTCAAGTACTGGGTCGACTGGCGCAACTGGATGTTCGTGAAAGTCTCCACCGATGAGGGACTGTATGGCTGGGGCGAGGCATCGCTTCACGGCAGCCTCGAAGCGGTGGAGGCCGCGATTCAGGAGCTCGGACGCTACCTGATCGGCAAGGACCCGGCCGGCGTGGAGGCACACTGGTACGGCATGTACCACGCCTGGCGCTGGCGCGGCGGGCCGGTCCTCAACACGGCCATCGCCGGGCTAGAGTGCGCCCTCTGGGACATCGAAGGCAAGCGCCTCGGCGTGCCGGTCTACCGCTTGCTCGGCGGACCACTCCGGCAGCGGATACGTGCCTATGCCAGCCACTGGCTCTACCGGCTCCCCACCAAGACTGACGAGCAGATCGTGGCAGAGGTCAAGGAAGCGCTGCGCCGCGGCTTTACCGCGTTCAAATTCAGCCCTTTTGATCCACAGGCGTTGCGGGAGAACGAGACAAAGGCCTTCGCACGAGCACGCGAGGTCATGGCGCTTGTGCGGGAGACAGCCGGGCCGGATGTGGACATCATGATTGAGTGCGCCGAGTATTTCACGCCGCGCCAGGCGGTGCTGGCTGCGAAGGCATTGGAGCCGTACCGGCCGTACTGGTTTGAGGAGCCGGTGCCCTATGAGAATCCGGCGGTGATGGCGAGGCTGCGCGCTGAGCTCCCTGTGCCCATTGCCACCGGCGAGCGCCTGCTAACCCGCTGGGAGTTCCGTGAGCTCCTGGAAGCCCAGGGCGCCCAGATCATCCAGCCGGACCTCATTCATGCGGCCGGCATCACAGAGGTGCGCAAGATTGCCGCGCTTGCCGACACGTACTACGTTCCGGTCGCGCCGCACAACTCCAGCGGGCCTATCGCCACACTGATGTCCATTCACCTGTGCGCCGCTATCCCCAACTTCCTCATCTTGGAGGAGATCGAGTACGAGCGAGAGCTGCGCGATGCAGTCTCCACCCATCCGGTGCGCCTGGTAAACGGATACTTTGAACTGCCCTCCGAGCCGGGGATCGGCACCGACCTGCGCCTAGAGGTGCTCGAGGCTGCCCACTACCGCTACCGGCCCCAGCCGGTAAGCAATCGGACTATTCCACCGCACTACTGAAGCCTGACGGGGGCCATCGCCCGGCAACGGGCGCACTTTCGGGGACTGTCGCCGGTGCTGTATAATTTGACGAACCCGATCGGGCACGTCTCTCTCCGTTGGTTTCTCGACAGCCCCGAGCCTGCTGAGCTTGTATGGCCTCTCGATACTGCTGGAGGAACGCATGAAGTCGTACAAGATGGATAAGGTGCGCAACGTCGTGCTCATCTCCCACGGTGGAGCGGGCAAGACGTCGCTCGCTGAGGCGATGCTCTTCGATGCCGGTGCAATCGGCCGCCTCGGGCGGGTGGATGACGGCACCGCCACCCTCGACTTCGATCCGGATGAGATCAAGCGGCGCATGTCCGTCAACCTGGCTATCGCCCCACTTGAATGGCGGGAGACCAAGATCAACATCATCGATACTCCCGGCTATGCCGACTTCGTGGGCGAGGTCCTTGAGGGTATCCGCGCCGCAGACGCTGCCATCGTCGTGGTCGACGCGGTGGCAGGCGTCCAGGTCGGTACCGAGCATACGTGGAAGTATGCCGACGAGCAGAAGCTGGCGCGCCTGGTCTTCGTCAACCGCATGGATCGTGAGAACGCCGACTTCGTCAAGGCCGTCGATGAGCTGCGCGAGCGCTTTGGGACGAAGGTCGTGCCGATCCAGCTCCCTATTGGCCAGGCACAGAGCTTCCGCGGCGTCGTGGACTTGGTTGTCCAGCAGGCCTACATGTTTGAAGACGGTAAAGTCACCGTCGGGCCGATCCCCCAGGACATGCAGGACATGGTTGCGACCTACCGCGAGCGCCTGATCGAGGGGCTGGCCGAGGTTGACGACGACCTGATGACCAAGTATCTGGAGGGCGAGGAGCTCAGCGACGAAGAGATCCGCACTGCTCTCCATACGGGCGTGCGTAGCGGTGCGCTGGTGCCGGTGCTGTGTGGCGCGGCAACGGCGAACCGTGGGATCCAGCCACTCCTGGACGCGATCGTGGCGTATCTGCCCTCACCGGCCGAGCGCGCCGAGATCGAGGTGATCGATCCGGCCACCGGAAACACATCGAAGCTGCAGGCCTCAGAGCAGGGCCCGCTGGCTGTGCTGGTGTTCAAGACGCTGGCCGATCCCTTCGTGGGCAAGCTGAGTTACTTCCGCGTGTACTCCGGCACGCTGCGCTCCGACATGCACGTCTGGAACGCCACCCGCCAGAAGGATGAGCGCATCGGCCAGCTCTTCACCGTGCGTGGCAAGACTCAGGAGCCCACTCCGCAAGTGACGGCCGGCGACATCGGCGCGGTGGCGAAGCTCGCCGAGACGCTCACCGGCGATACGCTTTGCTCGCGTGAGCATCCGCTGCTCTTGCCGCCGATCAAGTTCCCGCCGCCGGTGTTCTCTGCTGCCATCGAACCCAAGACCAAGGCCGACCTTGACCGGCTTGGCCCGGCGCTGGCGCGCATGCAGGAGGAGGATCCGACCATCCACGTGCACCGCGATCCCGACACCGGCCAGACGATCGTCTCCGGCCTAGGCGAGGCGCATGTGGAGATCATGGCTGAGCGGATGAAGCGAAAGTTCGGCGCCGACGTGACCGTCGAGCTGCCGAAGGTGCCGTATCGCGAGACCATCCGCGGCAAGGCGCGTAAGCAGGGCCGCTTCAAGCGGCAGACCGGCGGCCGCGGCCAGTACGGCGATACCTGGCTGCGTGTGGAACCGTTGCCGCGGGGAGCCGGCTACCAGTTCGTCGATGAGATTGTGGGCGGCGTAGTGCCGCAGCAGTACCGGCCGGCGGTAGACAAGGGCGTCCAGGAAGCGATGGCCGAGGGCTTCCTGGCCGGCTACCCGATGGTCGATATCAAGGTCACCCTCGATGACGGCTCGTACCACCCGGTCGACTCCTCGGAGATGGCGTTCAAGATCGCCGCGGCCATTGGGTTCAAGGCAGCCGTGGCTGAGGCCGACCCGGTGATCCTCGAGCCAATCATGAAGCTCGATATCACCGCGCCGGATCAGTACACCGGCGACATTATTGGCGATCTGACCGCCAAGCGTGGCCGGGTGCTGGGCATGGAGCCGCAGGGCGATGGCACCACGATCATTCATGCCGAGGCGCCCATGGCTGAGGTGCTGCGCTACGCTACCGACCTGCGCTCGATCACCCAGGGCCGCGGCACCTTTACCATGACCTTGTCCCACTATGAAGAGGTCCCGCCGCACATCCAGCAGCAGCTTATCGAGCAGGCCAAGAAAGAGAAAGAGGCCGCGGCGAAGACTGGGTAGTGCTGTCCTCACCCCCGGCCCCTCTCCCGCGCTGCGGGAGAGGGGCCGCCTTATTTCTTGGGCCAGGTATTGCCCTCATAGCCGGCCTCTTCCGGCCTCACGCACATTACAGATCGCGCCGGGCGAATACCAGGACGGCGCCGGTAAGCATGAGTAGCACGTACCCGGCCGACCACAGGATGAACGGCAGTGTCGGCGGTGCGCCGGCGGCGAAGGGCAGGACGGGGCGCCCTGCTGCCAGGGCAAGCATGGCGGCGGGCGACTGGAAGTAAAACGAGGCGCTGCGCCAGAGCGCATCGCTCGGGACGAGCAGGCTAACTAGAATGCCCAGGTTGATCATCGCTTCGTTCCGCAGGGCCTCGCCGATAAATTCGATGATCCCCGCCAGCCACGCCAGACCAAACAGGGAGAACATTGTTACCCCGTTGGCCAGCGTCGAAAGCCAGGTGCTGCCGAAGAGGCTGAGGGTGACGAGGAGCACGGCAGCGAGGCTCAACAGCAGGATTCCCCGTAACGCATCGGCCGCAGTGTAGCCGGCAATCAAGCGGGCAATCAATAGCGCCGCGCTTGACATTGCTATCACGTACAGGCCGGATATGCCGGCGTAGGCGAGCCAGCGCCCCAGCACGTACTCAACCCGCCGGAGCGGCCGCGCCAGCACAGCGTGCAACGCCCCCGAGTCGATCTCCCCCGAGATGGCGCCAACCGAGAGGAAGAGCGCCGTGAAGCTGGAGAGAAAACTCACCGCGTAGAGGCCCAGCAGCGTCAGCGTTGCTCCAAAGACGGCCAGCATCTGGGGGTTAGGGCGCGCGGCAGTAGCCTCAAGGACCTTGCCGTAGAGAAACGAGAATCCGAGCGCAAACAAACCCAGGAAGGCCAGGCTCAGCAGCACGCCGGCTAGGATCAGGCGGCGCCGCAGTGCCTCATGGATGGTAAATTGGGCAATGGTGAGTACATTCATACCGGCCCGCCATGCACAAGGCTGATAAACATGTCCTCGAGCGAGCGTTGCATCGGTACCAGGCTGTAGAGCCGATAGCCGGCACGCACGATGGCCTCGGCAATCGCCGGAGCTGCGTCGAGCTCAGCTACACCGACAGTTACAGTCGTGCCATCCACAGCGAGCACCTCAGCATAGCGCCGCAGGTGCGCCAGGAGTGCCTCATCTACACAATCGACGGTAATCCGGAGCTCCGTGCTGCGACCCAGCAGATCCTTCAGCCGCCCGCTGCGGACCACGCGCCCGCGATCAACGATTGCCACGCAGTCACAGACCAGCTCGACTTCGCTGAGCAAGTGCGAGTTCAGGAATACCGTCACGCCTTCAGCGCGCAGGCGGCGCATGAGGTCGCGTATTTCACGGCGGCCGACCGGGTCCAGCGCGGACGTGGGCTCGTCAAGCAAAACCAGGTCCGGGCGGTGCAGCAGCGCCTGGGCCAGCCCGATCCGCTGGGTCATGCCCTTGGAATAGTTCCGGATGCGCTCACGGCCGCGCCCGGCCAGTCCGACCAGCTCCAGCACTTCAGGGATCCGCGCACGCCGCTCATTGGCCGACATACCGGCAAGCCGGCCATGGAAATCGAGCAGCTCCTCGCCGGTCATCCAGTCGTGGAAGCGAAAGTGCTCGGGCAGATAGCCGATCCGCCGCCGCGCCGCGGGATCGCTCACAGGCCGTCCAAAGAGGCGCGCTTCCCCGGCCGTGGGGCGCACCAGTCCGACCAGAATCTTCACCGTCGTGGTCTTGCCGGCACCGTTGGGGCCCAGGAAGCCGAAGACCTCGCCCCGCTGGACGGTCAGGGAAAGGTCTTGCAGGACCACCCTGCCGCCATACTCCTTGCACAGGCCGATCGTCTCGATCGCCGGGCCTGGAGTGGCCGACGCATGGCCGGCCGCTAATGGCGGCTGCTCAGCGAAGGCTCTCGGCAACACGCTGGATCTCTGCAGCGGTCATCGGTCCGACAATTCCGTACACCCGGCCGTCGCGCGGCCACAAGGCCGCGCTGCCGAGCCCGGAGGTGTCGCTCAGCAACACGCCCTGTGCCCCGCCAATCATTACCTGCTTCCAGGCGACCCGATCCGCCGGAACCGGGATGGGGAGCGTGGTACGCCAGTCGTTGATCGCCCGCAGCTGCTGCACCACGTCCGGCGGCAGGCCAGGCAGCCGGAGCAGGAAGTCACGCAGCTCGTCAAGCGTAACCCTGCCCTCGACACCGGCCCGAAGCTCTGTGGCCTGACCAATGACAAGGCCGGGCCTGCCACTCTGCGCCTGGTACTGGAGTAGCACAGCCGCGGGTACAGACACAACGAGCGTCGCGCCATCGAATTTGTCCGGCAGGTTGATATCCGCCCTGCCAATCTGCTTGAAGTATTCCGCGGCCTTTGCTTTCTGGAAGGTGAACCGGTACTCCCCTGCAGGCATGACCAGAATACGCGGCGTCTCGCTCACACCGGCAGGGAGCGCTGCTGAGGCGGGCAGTTTCACCGGAAAGCCTACCCGTCTGCTCGCCTCAACGAGGTCTGACACGACTTCCGGCCGCCGGTCCAGCAGGCTGCCGCTGATCGTTCCTAGCCGCTCGAGCTGGGCCATGGCCTTCGGGGTCTGATGCGGATCGATGGTAATGACCTGGAACCGCTGGCTGCGGAACTGGGCGAGGAACTGGGCGAATGCGCTCTGCCCACCCGGCGTGCTCAAGACCAGCGTCAGGGCTGCAGCAGCCGCCAGCCCGGCTATAGCCACACGCCAGCGCCCGGCGAGTGTGGGGGGTGTGCCCATCCAATGCCTCCTCTAAACCGACATGTGCGCAGGTGACTGGACATGTGCGTCAGACTGATTTTCTGACAGTCCGAGGGATCGAGCAATACGGGGAAGGAATGCGTGATGCTGCAGGGTGGTTGGGCTAGGCTGGGAGGTCCCACGCCGTCAGCTTCTGCTCGGCATCCAGCACCAGCAGGCGGCGTCCCTGCTGGGCGAGCGCCAGCGCTCTGATCGTGGCTAACGGGGTGACTTCGCCCAGCGCCGTGCCATCGAGGCGGTACACCTGGACACGCACACCCTCGGTCACCGCTGCGAGATAGCTCCCTCGGAGGGTGACCTGCGTAACCGGCCAGTCGGCGGCGTGCCACACGCGGTTGCCGGCCAGATCAAACACTGCGATGCCGTCGCGTCCGGCAGCAACGATACGGCTGCCATCACTGTTCAGGGCCAGGAACTGCCCGCGGAACGGCTGACGCCAGACCAGTTTCCCGCCATCGTTCTCATACCAGGCCACCTCGGACGAGGTGAGGATGGCCGTTTGCTTGCCCCCTGGAGCGAGCACGATGCGCTGGGCATTGCGCAGCACGGGGAACTGATAGATACGTTCGCCCGCGGGGTTGTAGACAACCACAAAGCTTTCGCCGCCGCGATTCGAGAGCGCAGCAATCAGATCGCCCTTGGGCGACACCCACATCGCCTGGGCTGCCACATCATCACGGGTGCGCCACAGCCGTCCGTACGGCCCCAGGCCAAAAATGCGGCCCTCGCCGCTATCGTTGGCCGAACGTGCAGCCATGAGCGTGCCATCCTGGCTTATCTGGGTCTCGACGATCAGCGCGCCATCCGTACTGTCAGGGGCACGCCAGAGGCTCTGGCCGTTCTTGGCGTGGTAGGACACGGTGTAGCCGGCCAAAAGCACCCGTTCACCGTTGCCAGACATCGCTATAGCGTGAATCGGTACATCGAGCTTGCGGTGCCACTGATATACGCCGCTGATACTCCAGCCTTGCATCGTGCCATCGGGCGCAGTGACGATGACCGCGTCCCCTGTGTCAGACGCGGCCAGGCTCGTGGCGGCGAAAGAGAGCGGCTGCTGCCAGACCGGCTCGCGCCAGACGCGTGCCCTCGCCGGCCGGACCCACTTGACCTGGAACGTGTAGCGCCGCTCCTCATCCACCCACGCCTGCACCCCGCGCTCTCGCCAGAGCGCAGCCTCGTCCTGGGCCGGGCCGGGCTGATCGAAGGTCGCTAGGCGCACCAGAAATGGACGCTGCTCGCTCGCGGTGGCCGGCGGACCAGCGTGCTCAGCAAAAGCCTTGGCCTCGGCAGGGCCGGCGAACGGTCCGGCCACAACCACGTAGAGCAGCGTTGCAGTGCTCTCAATTGCGAGCGCGCCCAGCTCATCCAGGCGGGCAGCCAGAGCTGCACCCTCAGGGCGGTCGGCCGCCAGGCGAGCGAAGCGCTCCAGCTCCTGGTGGGCCTGTTGCACTTGCTGGAACAGCTGGGCCAGGTGCGCCATCTGTCTATCTGAGCGAAATTCCCGCTGCAGCCGCACACTGGACACCAGCAAGTCGGATGCCTTCACCAGCGCCTCGTGGGCGCGCCGCCACTGCGCGGGAGGCTGCAGGGGCACAAGGCGCCGGCCCACATCGAGGATGTCTGGTGCCAGGGCCTCAATCGCCTGGCAGTATCGTGCGGGATCGAGCTGAGCCTGGGCAACCGCCGCATTATTGACATTAAAGAGGCGGATCGCCTCTGCCAACCGCTGCGCCAGTGGTGCTGCCCGTCCCCAGTACTCCTCCGCGTCCATAGCCGGGAATTCCCGCGCGGGGCGGGCACAGGAGGTGAGGAGGACGGCGAAGAGCACGAGGAGTGCTCCGAGTGAGCCGGCCTTACGTATCCACCTGGGTCTCATCTTCTTCTTCGAAGTACGGCTCGGCTAGAGTCTCGTCGGCTTCGATCTCGGCTTCCAGTTCCTCCTCTTCCTCTTCTTCAAGCCCGCCGAGTTCCTCCTCTTCCTCGTACCCCAGTATGTCAAAGCGCGGCACGCGCTGTTCGCGAGTGTATGGCCGCAGGTCAGCCTCGGCCCCGGCCTTCGTCGGGAAGGACACCCGACCGGCCTGGCTGGGATGCTGATACGTCTCGCGAATGATGATCTGGACCTGATTTGTTGCCGGGTCGATCGAGGTGATCGCGGCCGCGTAGCGGTTCCCCCCGGCCATAAGCTTGAGCAGACGTACGGCCAGGCGAGGCTCGACTTCGCCCAGCACGTCGCCATGGGCACTCACGACCTTGAGAGAGTTTCCATCTGGCCGGAGGTAGACCGGATCCGCTGGCGCCACCTTGGCGAGCGCCTCGGGCGGGCCCACGCGCACGAGCGTGGTTCGCCCGGTCTTGCCGGTCTCCTCAATGAAGAGCTGCGGATTGACGCCTTCCTCACGATCGACCGCTACCTGGGCTTCGCCCAGGAGCTTGAGGCGCTCGAGATTCTTCCGGGCGATCGTGTTGCGCGGGTCAAGCTGCAGGGCGGCTTCGTAGGCCTGCCGTGCCTCTGCCACCCGCCCCAACTCGCTTAATGCTTTGCCCAAGCGGTTGTACGTCTCCGCGTCAGGTGGGAAGGCTTCGAGAATGCGGCGGTTCAGCCGCACTGCTTCCTCCCACTGGCTCTGCATCGCCAGTTTGATGGCCTGCTCGACCAACTGCCGCTTGACGCGGGAGCGTTCATTTACTCCATACTGCATCATCTTCCTGCTCAAGACAAAAACTGGAGAGTATGCGTGACGAACAGAGCCACCATGTTGGGACACAGATGTGGCATCTGCGCCGCAGGCAAGGAGACACCTTGGCATGCCCCTGCTGCGCGCAGAATGCGTTTTAGCGCCGGGAGTCACTCACCCTGGAACAGTGCATGCTAGCCGGCAACCGCGACCGGCAACGGCATCTGCCGTTGCCGCGCCGCGGCCGTGCTCCCTACCTCCCCAAGGACGGTACCGATGAGCGACCACGGTGACGTGTAGTCGATCCGCACCTCCACCAGCTTCCCTCGCCAGTCATGGTACGGATCACTGAAGAACACGAGCTTGTTTGTGCGTGTGCGACCCTTCCAGCGCGGTCCACCCACCCGGCGGGGGCCCTCGGTGCTGAGTTCCTCAACGAGGACCTCGACGACCTGACCTTGCAGACGCGCGTTGATCGCTGCAGCGATTTGCTCCTGCAGCTTCTCGACTTCGTGCAGACGCCGCTTTTTCTCTTCAGGCGGCACACTGTCGGGCATACTCGCCGCCGGCGTGCCCGGCCGTGGCGAAAAGGCAGCGACATGCACCACGTCGAGTTTCAGGTCGTCCAGCAAGCGCAGCGTGTTCTCAAACTGGGCCTCCGTCTCCCCGGGATAACCGACGATGACATCGGTAGAGATCGCCACCCCGGGGATGCGATCACGAATACGCGCCACAATGTCGCGGTAGCGCTGTACCGTGTAGCCACGCCGCATCGAGCGCAGAATGGCGTCATCGCCGGACTGCACCGGGATGTTGATCTCCTCGCACACCTTGTCCAGCGTGGCAACGGCGTTGATTAACTCGTCGTTCATATAGAGCGGGTGCGACGTAATAAAGCGCAGGCGATAGATCCCATCCAGATCGTTGAGTTTCCCGAGCAGCCAGGCCAGCGAAGGTCGGCCGGGCAGGTCATGGCCATAGGCATCAACGATCTGTCCCAAGAGAATGAGCTCGCGCGCGCCCTGCGCGGCGAACGCCTGCGCTTCCAGCAGTATCTCTTCAACGGGCCTGCTCCACTCGCGGCCGCGCCGGAACGGCACGATGCAATAGGTGCAGTTCATATTGCAGCCGTAGATGACCGGCACGTACCGCGAGACTGCGCCGGTGGAGGCCGGCTTGAACGTGCTGAGCGGCACTTCCGGCACATACCGCGGAATCGTGCGCGCCGTCATCGCCGGCCCGCTCACCCCGACGACCGGCAACGGCTCCGGACCGCGCGCGGGAGCCGGCTGTGCCGATGCCACGCCATCGCTCTCCGCAAGCCCGTCTTGTGCCTGGCGCTTCTTCGCCTCGATCGTGCGCAGCAGCTCGCCGGGGTTAATTGCATTAAAGAACACGTCGATAAACGGATAGCGCCGCTTGATCGCCGCGATGTCGGCTGAGCCCGTGGCCGCGCAGCCGGTCATGCCCACGATCAGGTGCGGCCGCTCCCGTTTAAGGTGTGCCAGCTCGCTCAGCTTCCCCCACAACCGGCTCTCCGCATGCTCGCGCACGCTGCAGGTGTTCAGCACGATGATATCGGCGTGCTTCTCGTCATCGGTCTCCAGATAGCCCGCCGCATCGAGCGCCCCGGCAATGCGCTCTGAGTCGGCTTTATTCATCTGGCAACCAATGGTCCAGATAAAGTAATCACGATACTCAGCCACGGCACCTCACCGCTCTAGCCCGGATCACCGCCTGGCGCTACGGGAGACGGGTCAGGCTGCCAGGCGCCTCAGGTGCTCCTCGACCCCATCCAACGAAAACCCAGGATAATTGTACCCAACCACGTAGTCGCATCCAAGCAAAGAGCTGCCCAGGAACACGATGCTTGACGCTCCTGGTTGTCTCAGCGGAGGAAGTGCACTATGATGTGCTGGGTACCCCAGTACCCAGGTGGCGTGGCGCACCTCCGTGGTGGCTTTGACCCATGGATCGCTGGTGGCTCAGGAAGCAAGTCCTGCCGCAGAGAAAAATCTGGTGCACCGGACGTGGCCTGGCGCTTGGCCTGGCGACTCTGGTGCTACTGAGCTGTGCGCTGCCGCTCAAGGGAGGCGGGCCAGTCCAGGACACAGTGCGGCCTCAGACGGGCGCCCGGGACACCGGAACGCGGGCTGCGGTGCTCATCGGGACGCCAACCGCCGGACGGCTGACTGCGCCGGTGACGCGCGGTCCGATCCAGGAAGTGCTTACCGTAAGCGGCCGCGTCGTTGCCCAGCGCGAAGCCCTGCTGTACTTCCGCACAGCCGGCCGGCTGCGTGACGTCTACGTCGAGGCGGGCCAGGATGTCGAGGCGGGCCAGCTCCTCGCTGAGCTAGAGACCGACCAGCTCGATGCCGACCTGCGCTCGGCAGAGATCCGCTATGAGCAGGCGTTGCTGCGTCTCGAGCAGGCGCGGGCGGCTGCAGCAAAGAACCGACAGGCGCGGGCAGCGAATGCGCAGGCGGCGCGTATTGCTGTGGAGCGGGCCCAGGCCGGCGTTGAGGCGGCGCGCATTGCCCTGGAGAAAGCGCGCCGCGGTGCGGCTCCAGAGGATGTAGCGGCGGCGCGCAGCCAGGTGGCAGCCGCTCAGCTCACCCTGAGCCAGGCCTTGCAGCGATTGGCCCAGCTCAGGGACGACGCCCTGCAGCGGCTGGCTACGGTGAGAGAGAGTGAGGCTGCCCTCGTGCAGGCGCGGGCCAAGCTCGAGCAGGCAGCAGACCGGCCGGCCGTCCAGTCCCCGGTTGTGGCAACGGTGGAGCGCCTGCAGCAGCGTCTGGCTGCTGAAGCAGAGGCGCGCCGGGCTGAACAGGAATTGAGTGCTGCAGAGCTGGCCCTGCAGCGTGCCCGTGATGAGTTGCGACAGGCGTCCCGGGGCCCCGACCCGACACGCCTGGCTGCAGCTCGTGCTCAGGTGCAGGCGAAAGAGATTGCCCTGGAGGCCGCACAGCGTGCGCTTGAGCGAGCACGGGGACGCCCGAACGAGCCTGATGCGCGGCTTGCCGTCGAGCTAGCCCAGGCCGACCTTGCCGCTGCTCGGGCGGCCCTGGCTCAGGTGGATGCACCGCCCGATCCGACCCAGCTTGAAGCGCTGCGGCAGAACGTGCAGGCGCTCGAAGCGCGCGTTGAAGCAGCGCGGGCCAGCTTTGCCGCTGCGGTGCAGGCAGCGGCTGTAGCGCAGGCTACCGCTACCCTGCCCTACCTGGAGGAAGCCGCGCACGCTGAGGTCGAGTCCGCGCGCGCCGGCCTCGACGCGGCACAGGCGCGGCTGGCATCACTGAGCGGGACGCAGTACGAGAAGGACCTCCAACTCGCTGTCGCACAGGCTGAGGCCGCGCGCGCGGCCCTGGAAGCATCGAAAGCGCGGCTAGACCTCACGCTGAGCGGCTCTTCACCGTTCGATGTCCGCCAGGCAGAACTGGCAGTGGAGGCGGCCCACGCTGCACTGGCGCAGGCGCGCGCCGCCTACGAGCAGGTCGCCGCCGGCTCTGAGGCTGATGACTATGCGGTGGCCCTGGCTGAACGGAACGTCGAGCTCAGTCGCATTACCTTGGAGCTACGCCGGAGCCAGCGCGAGGCAACGCAGCTCATCGCCCCGTTCCGTGGACGCGTGCTGCAAGTCTACGCTAGAGCCGGCGAATGGATGTCTCTTGGCCGTCCCCTGATCTTCCTGGCCGATCTAGAGGATATGCGCGTGCGGGTCGAGGTGCCGGCCGAGCAGGTGTCCAAGCTGGCGCTGGGCCAGCGCGCTACTGCCTCGCTCGATGCCTTCCCCCTCGAGCCGGTCTCCGGCTTCGTTGAGGTGCTGCCGGTTGATCTCTCCACGGTGATCGGCGTGACCACACAGGCCCAGCAGCAACAGCAAAGCCAGCAGACGGCTATGCTCCGATCGGCGACGCTGCGTATGCAGTGGCCCAGGCCGATCGCCCAACTCGGAATGCGTGCCCAGGTTGTGATTGTGGTACAGGAGAAAGACAACGTGCTCAAAGTACCACGGCAGGCCCTCAAGCAGGTCGGCCGAAAGTACACGGTGGACATCCTCGATGGCTACGTGAAGCGTACCGTTCCCGTCGAGGTAGGTATCCTGGGCGCGACGGAAGCGGAAATCCTCGGTGGTCTGATCGAGGGACAGCACGTGGTGCTGCCGCGGTGAGGCAGCGCACGCCTGCCGGACAGAGACGGAACACGCCGGCTGTTTTACCTGCTCTCTTGTGCCCCGGCAATACGGCATAGCGCCGGCCACGGCGCATGCCGTCCCTTCCCATGCGATTCATGGCTGCGGCAATCGCCCTGCTTCCGGCTGTATACGCCCAGTTAACGTTCTCGTACGACGGCACCTCGAGGAAGCACCGGAACAACACCCGTGGGCCTCCACCTTCGCGTCATAGGTCAACCAGACCGGTTGTCTGGGTATCCGGCGCCGTGCTATGCTGAGGTCCGGCGTGAGCCGGGAGGTGGTGCAGTGATGGGACTTACCTCTGCGGGATCTGCTGTGCTGGAGTTTGCCCGTGCGCTCGTGCGCGTGGAGAGCCTGTCCGGCCGTGAGCAGGGCGTTGCCGCGCTGGTACGCCGGGAAATGGAGCGGCTGGGCTTCGATCAAGTGGAGGTCGACGAGTACGGCAACGTGCTTGGCCTCGTGCAGGGTCGCGGCCGCCCGCGGCTACGGCGGCCTGTGCTCCTCTTCGACGCCCACATGGACACGATGCCGGCCACCAGCCCTGAGGAGTGGCAGCATCCGCCGTTCGCTGCAGAGGTCGATGGCGAGCGGCTCTATGGTCGCGGTGCCTGCGACGTCAAATCCGGGCTGGCGGCAATGGTGCATGCGGCTGCCCATCTCGATCGTGATCGCTGGCCCGGGGACCTGTGGGTGGTTGCCTCGGTCGGCGAGGAAGTAATCGAAGGAGCCGCGCTGGCCCCGGTGCTGCGACGCATCCGCCCCGACGCCGTGGTGATCGCTGAGCCGACGCTGTTGCGGCTGGGCATTGGACACAAGGGTCGCGCGACGGTGTCTATCGAAACGCGCGGCCGTCCGGCGCATACCTCCCAGCCACACCTAGGCGAGAATGCGATCTATAAGATGCTGCCTATCCTTGAGCGGCTGAGACACTTTCCGCCCCGTGAGCATCCCGCGGTAGGAGCGCGCGTGGTTGAGCTCGTTGAGGTGATCTCCAGCCCCTTCCCCGGAAACTCGATCGTCCCCGATGGCTGTCGCGCGCGCTTCGACTGTCGGCTCACGCCCGGCGAGACGCGCGAGTCGCTGCTGGAGGAGTTCCGCCGACTGGCCGGCCCGGCCGTGGCGAAGCTGTACTTATCCGATATTACCTTGGAGTGCTACACCGGCCGGCATATCGTGGCAGCCGACTTTCACGCCGGCTGGCTGTTACCGGCCGAGCACCCGTTGGTGCGGCAGGCACAGCAGCGGTTGCGTGCCTGCAGCCTGCCGGACGAGCTCTTCGTGGCCCCCTACAGCACCAACGCAACGGCCAGCGCCGGGGCCCTAGGCATACCCTCGCTCGTCTACGGCCCCGGCTCAATCGATCAGGCGCACGCGATCGACGAGTGGATCGACGTCGCCCAGATCGAGCAGGCAGTGACGGGCTACCGTGCACTTGCCGAAGCAATCGCTGAGACCCTGGATACGCCCGAGAGGTAGGCGGCTGAAGGGCGCTGGTTGCGCTACAGTGCATGCGCACCTCTCTCCCCACAAGCAGTACACTCGCCGCTGAAGGCGACCTGGTTGGGTCACGCGGCCTGAAACAGCATAGAGAAGACACATGAACGGGAAGGATCAAGCAGTGAGCAGCGTGGAGAGGTAAAGAGAGCATGGCATTTCCACACGCAGGTCTTGCGCACCGTCCGGTTGTAGTCGGCCGGCACGGCGCTGTCGCGTCGGCGCATCCCCTGGCATCGCTGGCCGGGCTGCGCATGCTCATGGCCGGCGGCAACGCGATCGATGCCGCGGTTGCGATGGCCGCAGCCCTGAACGTGGTTGAGCCGTATATGTCCGGCGCCGCAGGTGTAGGCTACATGCTGATCTACTCGGCGAAAGAGCGCCGGCTGCGTGTGCTGGATTACGTTGGTCCGGCGCCGCTGGCTGCTGAGCCGGCGCGCTTTGATCCGCCGCAGACGAAGGACGTTGGACCAAAGTCCGCGCTCGTGCCGGGGGCGCTCGGTGGTTGGCTGGCCGCGCTCGAGCGCTACGGCACCATGGATCGGGCGCGGGTCTTCGCGCCGGCCATTAAGTACGCGGAAGAGGGCTTCCCGCTCACCATCAATAACCATCGTTTCTTTGCCGGCAACGAGCCGCGGCTACGGCCGTACCCGGCATCGGTGGCGGCCTACCTGCCTGGTGGCGCTGTGCCGCGCCCGGGTGACGTGCTGCGCCAGCCGGACCTCGCACGTACCTTCCGGCTGATCGTTGAAGGCGGTGCGGAGCCCTTCTATCGCGGCGACATCGCTCGGGAGATGGTGCGCGCCCTAGAAGAGCTGGGCGGGCTGATCACCCTCGAGGACCTCGCGGCCTTCTGCCCCCAGTGGCTTGATCCTATCGCGGTGCTCTATCGCGGCTGGGAAATCTGCACAGTGGCGCCACCCTCGATGGGAATCCAGTACCTGGAGACGCTCAATATCCTTGAGGGCTTCGATCTCGCGGCGATGGGCCACAATACCGCTCCGTACATTCACACGGTAGCCGAGGCGATGAAGCTGGCGCTGGCCGACCGCATCGCCTATACAGCCCAACCCCATCCAGCCTGGCGCGGGCTGCTCTCAAAGAGCTACGCTGCAGAGCGCCGCCGCTTCATCGGCGATCAGCCGGCCGTCGGTCCCGCCGATCGCTTCACCCGCCCGCTGCTGCCCGGCGAGGTCGTGCCCGGCAATCCAGCACTCTACCTGAGTGAAAGCACGACGCACTTCGATGCCATCGACGCCGAGGGCAACGTGGTGGCCTGCACGCAGAGCCTGGGTGGAGGATTCGGGTCCGGAGTGGTGCTTGGGCGCACCGGACTTGCCCTGAATAACTTCTGCTACTGGTTCGATCTCGATCCAGCGAGCCCGAACTGCATCGGTCCGGGCAAGAAGGTCGAGATGTGCCTGGCCCCGTGCATCGTGCTACGCGATGGCCGCCCGGCCATCGCCATTGGCACGCCCGGCAGTTATGGGATCTTACAAACGACTCCGCAGATGCTGATGAACCTGCTCGACCACGGCTTCAGCATTCAAGCGGCCATCGAGGCACCGCGCTTTCGCACGCAACGCGGCTATGAGCTGGTCATGGAGGGCCGCATTCCGGCGGAGGTGCGCGCGGAGCTGGAGCGGCGCGGCCACCAGGTGCGCGTGATGGAAGACTGGTCGGCGTTCTTCGGCGGCGGCCAAGGCGTTATGGTAGACCCGGACAGCGGCGCACTGCTTGGCGGTGCAGATCCGCGCCGCGACGGCTACGCTCTGGCCTGGTAGCCAGCGGCGTGCAGCAGGCTAGGCCGGTGAGCCTCCTCCCTACGGACCTACGGACGCTGCTTCTGGATAGAAACCTAGCGATGCAGATCGACGTTGTCACCGACCGTGCTCTCTGGGATGGCATGCTCTTGGCCCTGCCGGAGCCGCATGTCTTACAGTGCTTCGCCTGGGGGGAGGCGAAGCGGGCCACCGGCTGGACGCCGGTCCGGCTGCGGCTGCACGACGGCGGGCAAACGATCGCGCTCGCCCAAGTGCTCCGGCACCGGCTACCGCTGCCGGGGCTGTGTGTGCTCTACGTGCCGAAGGGCCCGCTGCTGGCTGCCGGCTGCGCCCACTACCGTGATAAGGTGCTGGAGGCGCTCAAACGTTTCGCGCGCCGCCAGCGCGCTATCTTCCTCAAGACCGATGCCGACATCCCGATCACCGATGCGGCTGCGCTGCGCGCCCTCTTGCGCGCCGGCTTTCGCCCCTCGCCGGAACAGATCCAGATCCGTAACAGCGTGGTGATTGACCTGCGGCCAGAGCCGGAGGAACTCCTGGCTCGCATGCATGCCGAGTGGCGCCGCAAGGTGCGGCTGGCAGCCCGGCGTGGGGTGATCGTGCGTCCGGGCGGACTGCGCGATCTGCCGCACTTTTACGACATGTACCTGCAGACCGGCCGCCGCGATGGATTTGTGGTGCGGCCGTATAGCTATTACGCCTCTATCTGGCAGCCGTTTCTGCAGGAAGGGCTGGCACACTTGCTGCTGGCCGAGGTGGAGGGCGAGACCATCGCCGGGGTGATGCTCTTCCGCTTTGGCCACCGCGCGTGGTACCTGTATGGCGCGGATACACGCAAGCGCCACAAACTGATGCCCAACTACCTCTTGCAATGGGAAGCGATGCTCTGGGCACGTGCCCAGGGCTGCACCGAGTACGATCTCTGGGGGGCGCCCGACCGGCTCACGCCTGACGATCCGCTGTGGGGCGTGTGGGAGTTCAAGCGTGGCTTCGGTGGCCGGTTCGTGGCTCGTCTCGGTGCTTGGGACTACGCCGTCATCCCGTCGCTCTATCAGCTTTGGCAGGTGGTGATCCCCCGCTACTTGGCGCTGCTGCGCCGCCTTGCTGGCGAGCCTACTCTACGTCCGCGGCCTGCTGCGGGAGGGTAAGGAGAGGGGACCCGTCTGGCTCTCCCGTTCCACGCTCTCCAGCGCCGGGCTCTTCGCCTCCGGGGTCCCGTCCGGCATCTCTCGCGGGCTCTTCGGCGCGGCGAGATAGGCTGCGCTCATGGAGCGCACGAGTGGCATAGTACTGGTATACCTGTCGGGAGAGTTCAACGATGGGAGTGTTCGTCCATGGTCTGTCGCTTAACACCGCCAGGACGTACGTCCCCCAGGGCGCGTACACGATGGCCACATCGTGCGTGGCATCGGTCCAATTTCCCGTCTTATTGCCCACCGAGACGCCAGCAGGCACTCCCTGGGGAATACGGTCACGGATCTGCTGGCGGAGCAAGAGCGATTCCATCGCGGCACTCGCCTGGGGGCTCACGGCAAGGCCTCGGGCAATGGCCTCCAGCAGGGTGCGTAATCATAACCTCCACAAGCCGTCCAATAGAGGCCCACGCACCCACGTTGATGCCCACAGCCCGCAGAGTACCCAGATCCCACGCGGCGTATCCCTGGGTGACCAGCAGCATCTCGCAAAAACTCAGGCGGCCCAGTGCGCGCTGGCGGAACGCCTCGTGCATGATGCTGTTTTGCTGTACCCTTGTTTCGCTGTCTTTCGCCGTCTCTCGCCGTACTCTCCAAGGGACCCTCGACGAATATGCCGAAAGCCCTCACATGCGGGTCTGGATATGACCTCAGAGCAGCACGGCTAACGCCGTCGCAGGGCTATGCCAACGCCGAGTGCTACTGCGCCGATGAGGAGCGGAAGCAGTGCCGGAGTCTCCCCGCCCGCACGCGACAGCACCCTCTGGACAGCCGGCAGATGGGATAAGGTGAAGGCAACTGAGGCGGTGAGCGCCTGCAGCACGACGATGGTGAAGCTGGAGTTCTATCAGTGCGAGTGCGTGTTTCTCGCTACCTCTGGCTCTTACCCTTCCTCACCCTAGGAGCCGGTGTACTTCTAGCCGGTGGGATTGCCTGGGGCACCACCACCGGATGGGCGGGCGTACGTTTCCACCCTCCCACTGCCCCTGCCGAACGGTGGAGCGCAGTGGATGATGAGCCGGTGCTCCATCCTGCACAGCCAGTGGGCTCGCTCACGCCACTCGCTGCGCTCGGAGAGCAGCAGAGCTCCACACCGGTTCCAGTCCAGGCTGCCAGCAGGGCCCAGTACCAGGTACAGGCGGACCTCGACTACAGCGCTCACACCGTGCTTGTGCAGCAGCAGATTACTTACCCTAACCGATCGACGGACCCTCTGGCCGAGGTCGTTCTGGTCGTCGAGCCAAACCGGCGGCCGGGGATCTTCACCCTGCGCGAGGTACGCGTCGATGGACGGATGCTTCCTTCTGAGTGCTGCATGCAGGGCTTAGCCCTGCGCATTCCGGTGGAACCGCCGCTGCAACCGGGCCGGCAGACTGTAATCACGCTCGCCTATGTCTTGCGACTCCCACAGATATCCAAGCAGGCATTCGGTGGGCAGGGAACCCTTGGCTGGACGCCACGGCAGATAAACCTGGGCGACTGGCTGCCGCTCGTGGCGACCCGTACGGAGACCGGCTGGCATGTCCCGAGATATTCGGCAATCGGCGAATACGCTGTCTACGACCTCGCCGACTTCGATGTCACGATCAGTGTGCGGAACACCCCAGAGCATGTCCACCCGCAGGTCATTGCACCCGGAACGAGAACGCAGGAAGGAGAGCGGCTGCACTTCCAGCTCGATCGCAGCCGCTCCTTCGCGTGGAGCGTGAGCGCTTCCATGGGTATGGCGGAGACGGCCGTCGGCGACATCCGCGTGGAGTCATTTTACTTCCCTGAGCACGAAGCCGCCGGCAAGGCAGCGCTGCGAGTCGTCGCCGCTGCTCTGGCGCAGTTCTCCCGCTTGTTTGGACCGTATCCATATACAAGCTTGAGAATCGTCGAGGGCGACTTCCTTGACGGGATGGAGTATTGCGGCCTATTCTTCCTCGGCCGGGACTACTACGCGGCATATGACGGCACGCCGAGGAACTATCTGACCACCATTGCTGCTCATGAAACCGCCCACCAATGGTGGTACTGCCGCGTCGGGAATGATCCGGCGCGGGAGCCATGGCTCGATGAGGCGCTGGCAACCTTTAGCGAACTCCTCTACTTTGAGGAGCATCATCCAGATGCCGTCGAATGGTGGTGGGATTTCCGGGTCCACCGCTTCCAGCCGCGCGGCTGGGTAGACAGCTCTGTATACGAATTCTCCTCGGCGCGCGCCTACATAAACAGCGTCTACCTCCGCGGCGTGCTCTTCTTCCGAGACTTACGGGCGCACATGGGAGAGGCTGCGCTGTTACCAGCGCAGCGCGACTATGCCTCTGCGTATGATGGTCAGATCGCGACGGCCAGCGCGCTCTGGCAGGTCTTCGACCAGCATAGCGCGGCACCGCTTCAGCCGGTGCATGCACGATACTTCCGGGAACAGGCCGTCACACGGTAAGACAGTAGTAACAGTGTATCATAACTTTACCCCCCTGCTGCTCCAGCACTGTCTCAGTTGTAGCTGATGCCCTATAACGTCCCACCGGCTTGCCTGAGCATGCTCTCCGGTATGGCCCCTGCAGGAGAGGCGAGGGCACACCCTCCGAGCATATCATCCTGGCTTTGACCCGGCGAGGAGAACCGCGTAAACTGTGCGGCTGGCAGACGCCTGTGGGCGCCTCCACTATCTTGTTGATCGAACCTGCATCCGATAGGTTAAAAGAACAAAAATGTGTACGCTGCAGTGCGGGAGGGATTGGAAGAAACGGTGAATATCGCGCGTGTGCTGATCCAAGGGGAGACGCGCTGGGCCATCGTAGAGGACGACCAGGTGTACCGCCTGATCGGCAGCCCATTTGATGTGCCGCAGCGGGGCGAGCGTCTTGCCGCGCTCGCCGATGTGCGGCTGCTGCCTCCGGTCGTGCCCAGCAAGATCGTTGCTATCGGCCTGAACTATCTCATGCACGCTCGCGAGAGTGGCCAGGAGCCACCGGCAGAGCCGCAGGCGTTCTTCAAGCCGCCGAGTTCGGTGATTGGCCACCTGGACACGATCTACTGGCCGCCTGGGACCGAGCGCATAGACTATGAGGCCGAGCTGTGTGTGGTCATTGGACGGCGCGCCAAGAACGTGCCGGTAGAGCGCGCGCTGGATTACGTTCTGGGCTACACGTGCGGCAACGATGTATCGGCGCGCGACTTCCAGCGCAATGACCTGCAGTGGGCCCGCGCCAAGGGCTCCGACACCTTCTGTCCGCTCGGGCCATGGATTACGACCGGCCTAGACCCGCGGAACCTGCGCATCATCGGCACGCTCAACGGCGAAGTGCGGCAGGATAGCACAACGGCCGATCTGATCCATGGCGTGGACCGGCTCATCGCCCATATCACGCGCTGGATCACGCTGGAGCCCGGCGACGTGATCATGACCGGCACGCCGGCCGGCATTGGGCCTATGAAGCCCGGCGACGAGTTCGCTGTGACTATCGAGGGTATCGGCACGCTGCGGAACAGGCTCGAGCGGATCGAGTAACTCAAGTAACTAACACACCACGCATTGCCTAAACTATTTATATAGCTCAGCCATATGGCGAAGGGGTGCCAGGTATGCGCGCCGGCCCACCGCGACGGCAAGATCGCCGCGCAGAGGTGCTGCGGTACGACCGGGATGTCGACAACTGTTGCGTGCTCTCCGGGTCGTGGCCTGCCCTGGCCCCCCTACGCCGGCAACCGAATGGGCAATCCCCCACCCGTGGCCGGCGATACACTCGCCGCACGGCCCTCCTCAGCGCTGTTGGGCTGCTTGCTGCCGGGTGCCGGCTCTCGACCGTGCTCCAGCGGCGCCGGAAGTCGCCGCTGGCCCCTGCGGCGGCAGCAAGCCTGCCACGGCGGAGCAGTCCCGACACGGTGCTGGTAGCCGCCTTTCAGGGAGGCCGCTACCCGGGGATCCTTGAAGTGCTGGCCGATGCCTTCGAGGCCGCCGGTGGGCCGCGGATCGAGCTCGTGGTCGGCAGCCTCCCAGAACTCCGCTCGCTGGCCGAGCAGGGCAAGATTGATGCCCTGCTGCTGGCGCACCCGCCCACTGCAGATCAGCTGGAAGCTGGAGGGGTGATCACTGCACGCACGCTGGTGATGTACGCCGACCTCTTGCTGGTAGGACCGGCGACGGATCCGGCGCGCTGCCAGGCCGTGCGCGACCTGCCGTCGGCGTTGCGGCAGATCGCAGAGCTCCAGGCGACCTTCATCTCACGCAGCGATAACCCGGTGGTCCATTTCTATGAGCAGCGGGCTTGGACTGTCGCCGGGGTGGTGCCCAGGCCGCCGTGGTATATCTTCGGCGGTAGCGGGCCGGGGCGGGCGCTAGAATCGGCAGACGAGCGTCGCGCGTATACGCTCACGCGGCGTGGCATCTACCTCGACATGCGCCAGCGCATCTTCCTGGACATCGTGCTGCAGAACGATCCGCTCCTGGTAATGCCGTTTGAGTACCTGCAAGTGAGCCCGCAGCGCTCAGAGGGAGTTAACGCTGCAGGCGCGGCAGCCTTTCGGACGTTTTTGCTATCCCAGGAAGGACAGGAACATGTGGCCGCCTATGGCCTGGACACCGTCGGGGAACCTCTATACCGGCCCGTGAATCCGGTCGAGCGCTAGGAGCGTCACGCGAGCGCCGAAGGTGGGACGGAGATGCGCATCTATATCATGACGGACATGGAAGGTGTGGCCGGCGTGATCAACGCCGACGACTATCTGATGCCGGGGGCGCGCTATTACGAGCAGGCTCGCGAGCTGGTAACGTTAGAGACCAACGCGGCTATCGAGGGACTTCTGGAGGCCGGCGCAACCGACTTCTTGGTCGTTGATGGCCACGGCCCTGGGGCGATTAATCCACTGTTGCTCCACCCGGCGGCGCGTCTACTGGCCGGCAGGCCGCTTGGTTACCCGTTCGGCTGCGACGCCAGCTTTGACGCCGCGATCATGGTCGGCCAGCACGCCCAGTCGAACGCCGACGGCGGCCATTTATCGCACACGGGCTCGTTCGCCATCGAGGAGCTCACGATCAACGGTCGCTCGCTGGGCGAGATTGGCTGCAATTTCCTCTGCGCTGCGTACTTCGGTTTGCCGACCATTCTGATCACGGGCGACCGGGCGGCGTGTGAGGAGGCACGGGCCCTGGTGCCAAACATCGAGACGGCCTGTGTCAAAGAAGGGCTGCGGCGCGGCTCAGCAGCCGGGCTGACCGCAGAGCAGAACAAGCTATTTAATGGCGCAGCTATCCACATGCATCCGACACGCGCCCGCCAGCTCATTCGCGAGGCGGCGCGACGGGCGCTTGCCCGGCGGCATGAGATCAAGCCGTTCTGGATTGAGCCGCCATATGAGCTGGTCAGCCGGACTCGGCCTACGGCCGACCGGCCTGGGGGCGTCGCCCGTGTACGAGCCAACGACCTCCTGGAGCTGCTGCGGGCGCCGCGCCATCACGTTATCGAGGACTAAGCGCTCTCCGCTCTGCGGAAATCTCCCCTCTGCCGTACAATACACGTAAAGCGATCTTGGTGCAGCGGCACGTGCTCGCGCGCCGACACCTGCAGGCTTTCGTGGAGTTTTCGAGTTGGCCAAAGGATAAAAACCAACACGTGACAGTAAAGGTACTTTACCGACGATGAGCGAAGAAGTCTACAATGTCGCTATCATTGGCTCAGGGCCGGCCGGCTGGACTGCCGGGCTCTATGCAGCGCGGGCTAACCTCGCGCCGATCCTGTTCACCGGCTACCCCCTCGGGGGCCAGCTTTCCCTTACAACCGAGATCGAAAACTATCCCGGTCTGCGGGAAGGCATTACCGGGCCGGAGCTCATCGAGATTATGCGTGCTCAAGCAGAGCGCTTCGGCACGCGCGTGTATGAGACCGAGGTCACGAAGGTTGACCTGCTGCGCCATCCCTTCGTACTCACCACTGAGCTGGGGGAGTTCCGCAGCAAGACGGTGATTATCGCCACAGGCTCGTCTCCGCGGCGGTTGGGCCTGCCCAGTGAGGAGAAATTCTTTGGCCGGGGCGTCTCGACCTGCGCTACCTGCGATGGCTTCTTCTTCCGCGGGAAAGTCGTTGCGGTGGTGGGCGGCGGCGACAGCGCCATGGAGGAAGCGACCTATCTCACGCGCTTTGCTACGAAAGTCTATGTGATCCACCGCCGTGATCGGCTGCGCGCCAGCCAGATCATGCAGCAGCGTGCCTTCGCCAACCCGAAGATCGAGTTCAAGTGGAACCGCATCGTTACGGAGATACTGGGCGACCTGAAGGTAGAAGGCGTGCGACTGCGTAGCACGGTTGATTCGACCGAGGAAATCTTGCCGATCGACGGTCTCTTCCTGGCCATTGGGCATGAGCCGAACACGCAGCTCTTCCGCGGCCAGCTCGAGATCGATGAATATGGCTACCTGGTGACGGACCGGCGTCAGCGCACGAATATCCCTGGAGTGTTCGCCTGCGGTGACGTGCAGGACCGTATCTACCGGCAGGCCATCACCGCGGCAGGGAGCGGATGCGCCGCCGCACTCGAAGCCGAGCGCTTCTTGGCCGAGATGGAGCAGCGTGGCTATCCGGAGATAAGATAGGCGCGCAACCCGTCTGCTGGGCTGCTCCTCCGCTGTGAGAGCAGCCCAGCAGGCTGCGGGCATCTCGCCTTGGTCTGGCCCAGGGCGGTGTTTGCGGACGATCGCGATGCGCTATACTGGACGGAGGCAACGGCCTGCTGCTTACAGGAAGCTCAAGGGCTCTAGGTTATAGCGGCTCACGCAGGGTCGAGGAGACGCACCCTGGATGGGAGCTGTGGCATGGATCTCCCCCGCCCCAGCGCAGGTCGGACTGGGTATCCCGGCTTCGCTCTTATACGTGCGCTTACCATCGCACTCATCGCACTGCTGCTATGCATCGCTGTAGCCGGTGTCAGTGCCGCGGTAGCCGTCCTAGCCTACCCGGACTCGGCGCTGGGACGGCGGCTTCAGGCTGTGCCGTACCGGCTGCGGGCTGCGCTCCGGCCGGCACAGCAGCATAGCGGCTTCGTTCCGGCACCCGCGCTGGCCGCGACGCCGGCGCAGTCCGACGAGCCGACAGAGAACGTTGCGCCGCCGGCCACGCCTGCACCTGCAGCTGAGCCGGTGACGGCAGCCCCGCCGGCAGCTGAGCCGGCGCCGGCTCCACAGGTAACTCTCCCCCTATTGCCGCCGCGTCTCCAGCTCCCGCCACCGCGGCATGAGTACCAGACCTGGAACAACTGTGGCCCGGCGACGCTCTCCATGGCCCTGCGGTTGCTCGGCCGAAACCAGTCGCAGGCCATTATTGCACGTGTGCTTAAGCCTGACCCTGACGACAAGAACGTGAGCCCGGCTGAGTTAGCCGCGTACGCTCGCGCGGAGAGGTTTGATGCCGGGGTATATGTGAATGGTGACATTGACCGGCTGAAGTATCTGCTGGCGATCAACGCGGCGGTGATCGTCGAGACCTGGTTCGAGCCCCGACCGAACGATGGGATGGGTCACTACCGTCTGGTGCTTGGCTACGACGATCAGACGGCCCAACTTATCTTTCATGACTCATATAATGGGCCGCTGACCCGTATAGGCTACGCAGAGTTCGACACGCTGTGGCGAGTGTTCAACCGTACGTATATCGTACTTACGAGACCAGAGCAGCGTGAGCACTTGCTGGCGGTGCTTGGTCCCGATGCCGATGAGGCGACGATGTATGCCCGGGCCCTAGCCCGGGCCCAAGCGGAGGCGGCCGCCCGGCCCACCGATGCATTTGCCTGGTTTAACATCGGCTCCAGCATGGTTGGCCTGGGCAACTTCGCCGATGCGGCGGTTGCATTTGACCGTGCCCGCCAGATCGGCCTGCCCTGGCGTATGCTCTGGTATCAGTTTGGGCCGTTCCAGGCCTATGAGGCCGTGGGGCGCTGGCAGGACATCCTTAATCTCACGGCATACAATCTCCGTACAGCCGCGAACCTTGAGGAATCCCACTACTTCCGCGGCCGTGCCTTACAGGCACTGGGACGGCCGGCAGAGGCACGCCAGGCGTTCCAGGCCGCCCTGCGGTACAATCCGCATTTCGCTCCCGCCGCTGAAGCCTTGGCCGCCCTGGGATGACGCATGGGGGTTGCGGCCGCCGGTCTCTTCCCTGCTCCCACCTTACGAAAGCCTGCGCAAACCCGCGTGTGGCCCGGCCACAATGCTGCTATCTGCTATAATGACGCAGCCCCGCACGGGGGAAGGAGGCGCGGCGACCATGCATGTGGATGAACTCGACACCCCGGTGATGCTGGTAGATCTGGATAAGCTCGAGGATAATATCGTGCGGCTCCAGCGGGACCTCGACCGCCTGGGCCTGAAGAACCGTCCGCATATCAAGACGCACAAGATCCCTGCCATTGGCTGGAAGCAACTAGAGGCCGGAGCGATTGGCATCACGTGCCAGAAGCTGGGCGAAGCTGAGGTCTTCGCTGCTGCCGGCTTCAAGGACATTCTGATCCCGTATAACATTGTGGGCCGGTCCAAAGTTGAGCGGTTGATCCAGCTGACCTTCCAGGCGCGCGTGACTGTGGCGCTGGACAGTGAGCCAACGGCACGAGGCATCTCAGAAGTGGCACGCGCCGAGGGAGCCACGGTGCCGGTGCTGATCGAGATGGACAGCGGCAGCCACCGCGCCGGGGTGCAGACGCCAGAGGAGGCGCTAGCCCTTGCCCGGCTGGTCCACGATTTGCCCGGTCTGGCCTTCGAGGGGCTGATGTGCTATCCGAGCCGCCCGCACATGAAGGAAGTGTTCGGCCGCACGCGCGAGCTCCTCAAACGCGATGGCTTCACCGTGAGGGTGATCAGCGGCGGCGGAACAGGGGCCCAGGAGATCTCCAAGGAGATCGGCTGCACCGAGCACCGCTCCGGGACGTATATCTACAACGACCTGAGCGTGGCCCGCTCCGGGCGCTGCACGATTGAACAGTGCGCCATGACCGTTATGGTCACGGTGGTGAGTACCGCGTACCCGGGCAAGGCCACCGTAGACGGCGGGTCAAAGACCTTTACGAGCGATGCCATTAGTCCGGACAAGCCTAACGGCTACTGCGTCGAATATCCAGAGATCTACCTCGAGCGCATGAACGAGGAGCATGGCATCCTGAATACGGAAAAGCTGCAGGGGCAGCTCCGCGTCGGCCAGCGACTGAATATCATTCCGTTGCATGCCTGCGGCACGACCAATCTCCACGACTATGTTGCCGCCCATCGTGGCGGGAAGGTCGTGGCGATCTGGCCGGTGCTGGCCCGCGGAAAGATCCGGTAGCTTGCCTCAGCCCCGACGCCGGTCCGGCCGGACCGGGGCTGAGGCTCTCGAGGGAGGCACGCGTGAAGATTGGGATTCGGCTGACCGGTGCAATGAGCCGCCTGCCGCTGGAGGAGAATGCCCGCTGGGCAGCGGCCAACGGCTTTGCCGACATCGAGACGAGTTTGCACGATGGTTTGACCGAGACGCTGCGCGCCTATGGGCTTACCGCCTGGGCGGCGACACCACGTGTCCAGTTACTGACGGCCGACGATGCCGCGCGGGAGCAGGCAATTGGAGAGGCAAAGGCCGCTATTGATTCCGCGGCGCGCCAGGGCGTGCGGGTGCTCTGCTTTGGGCATCGGATGGTGGAGGGGCGGAGCGGCGCTGACCAGATCGAGTTCTTCAAGGCTGCCTTTGGCCCGGTGGCGAAGCATGCCGAGGAGCGAGGTGTCAAGATCGCCTTCGAGCACTGGCATAACCAGGGGCGCAACCTGCTCATCGCTCCCGATCGCTGGGATGCGTGCTTCAACGCCGTACCGTTGCCGAACCTCGGCCTGAACTTTGACCCATCGCACCTCGTCGTGCTGCACATCGACTGGTTGTGGGCGCTGCGGGCGTACTGCGAGCGCATCTTCTACGTCCATGCCAAGGACACCGAGCTGTTCCTCGACCGGCGCAACCGCTACGGTATTTATGGACCGTTAGTGGAGCGCGAGACGTGGTGGCGCTATCGCCTGCCGGGCTACGGGGTCGTGGACTGGCGGAAGTACGTGGATGTGCTCTACGAGATCGGTTATGAGGGCCCGCTCAACATCGAGCATGAAGATCGCGTGTGGGGGTTTACCGAAGATATCGAGAAGATGCGTCGCGGGCTCCTGATCGCACGCCGCTTTCTGGAGAGCGTGATCTAGCCACCAGCGAGGAGCGGCCTATGCCGCGCGGGTGGCGCATACTTGCAACAGAAGAGAGGGGCACCGCATAGAGAGAGGCATTGCACCTATGGAGAAGCTGGGGGTAGGCATTATTGGCTTTGGCCGCGTCGGCCATGGACATGTCCGTGCAGCGCAGAACGTGCCGGAGGTACGGCTTGTCGCGATTGCAGAGGTCGACGAGCAGCGCCGCCGTCTGGCGGCGGAGATCGGCTGCTGCGAAACCGTCGCCGACTACCGCGCCCTGCTTGACCGGCCGGACGTGCATATCGTCATGATTGGGCTGCCGCACTGGCTGCACGCCCGCGTCGCCCTCGATGCGGCCCAGGCCGGCAAGCATATCTTCGTCGAGAAGCCCATGGCCATGGAGGTTGCCGAATGCGATCGCATGATCGAGGCGGCGCGGCGGCATAACGTCAAGCTCATGGTTGGTCATAGCCAGCACTATAATCCATATAACCGGCTGGCTAAGCAGCTCATCGACGGCGGGGAGCTTGGTGAGCTTGTCTACATGACGCTCCACTGGACGAAGCCGCTCGGGCTGGAGAGCCGACCGGCCTGGGGGATGGACCGCTCGAAGGGCGGGGGGATGCTGCAGATGAACGGCGCTCACATGATCGACGTGATGCGCTGGTTCGCCGGGCAGCCCATCGTGGCGGTGAAAGGACGCGCCGGCAACTTCATCTTTGGAGACAAGGTTAAGGCCGACGACAGCTTCATCGCCCTGCTTCAGTTCGCGAATGGCCTCCAGGCGACAATCCAGCACGCGGCGTATCTCAACGGGGTCGAGCACTACCAGCATGACGTGGTCGGCACGCGAGCTATGCTGAAGGTTGCCTCCTACCCGCCCCAGCAGGGCTGCTGGATCTCGCATAAGGGTGCCTGGGTGCCGCTAGAGCCCCCAAGGCAGCAGCGTGTGGGGATGGCCGGGGAGCTATCGGACCTCGTCCAGTCCATCGTCAGCGGCAGCGAGCCGCCAATCACCGGCGAATACGGGCGCGAGATCGTGGCTGCCATGAGCGCGATTGAGGAGTCAACCCGCACCGGGGCTGAGATTCAGCTTGGCGCCGTCGCAGCCGGTGCAGGCAGCCGAGTCCCCGGGGCATCGCACGGGCTGGTGTGAGACCGGTCTGGACTGGGGGGCGACCGGGAGAAGAGCAGATGCCCGCTCAGGTCCAGCGCTTTGTAGCCGTAGGGCAGCGGCGGGAACTGCCGGGTGGTATGGCTCTTACGCCGGTCGCCGGCGTGATCATTTGTACCTGGCGCGCCGCCGGCCGGCCACGAGCCGCATGGCTGGCGGCCACCGTCCCACTGGGAGTGTGGCTGAACGGCGGGGCGGGAGAGGGCTGGTACGCGGTGCCATTCTGGGCGCGCCTGTGGTGGGGCACGCTCATTGCCATGCTCGCGGCAGGCGCACGTGGCCTCTTCGGGGGCATGCCTAAGGAGGTAGGTATGGAGCCTTCGGATTCGCGAGATACGCGGTTGCCCCGGCCGACGGGCAACAGTCAGAGCAGCGTTACGATGCAGATGCTCGAGCGCGCCGCGCATATGCTCCAGGAGCTACCCGGGTTGAACACCGTTGTGGCCGCAATTAGCTCCGTCGCTCGGGCTGAAGCAACGGTAGGCCCGGCCACAACGCAGGGGGCGTATACAGTCGTCCCGCTCAGCGAAGTGGTCTTTGCTGGTGGCTTTGGGCTGGGGCGCAGCGTGGGCACCAGCGCGGGAAGCGAGACGGCAACGCCCACTGTCGGTGGCGGTGGCGGGGGCGGCGGCGGCGGGCTTGGTCGTGGCCGCGCCGTAGCCGTAGTCGCCATTGGCCCGGAGGGCGTCACGGTGAAGCCGGTGATCGACGTCACCTCGCTCGCCCTGGCCGGGCTGGCGACAACCGCGGCCGTGGCCATGGCCCTCATGCGCCTGCGCCGGTCGCGCTAGAGTGCTCGGCACCTCCCGGCGCCGAGCGCCGGCCGTTACACTTCGGCCGGCTCCGGCTCGACCGGCTTGCGCCGCTGCTGGGCGTACATCTCGATGATCTCTGCGACGGTTGTAGCGTCTTCAGGACTGCGGTCTTCTCGCAAGAAGTCCACCGCCCGCGGGAAGCGCAGCGCATAGCCCAGCGGGTCTTCGGCTGTGCGGCCACACGTGTGCGACGGCGAGCGGGTGATCTCGTCGGCCTGCACCTCCACCACATAGACCGGCTCGCACCACACGTCGGGCTCAAGGATCGATTCAACGCGAGCCGGCCGCACCGGAGTGGCGATCGCGTCGAGTTTCTCGCGCAGCTTCACCCATTCCTCTTCCGAGAAGCCTGTTCCAAGCTTGGTCACAGTCACAAAGACATCTCGGTCTTTATCGTAGACCGCCGTCAGCACGGCGCCGATACCGAAGCGAGCGCGCTGGCCGCGGCCGTACCAGTACCCGACGATCACGCAGTCAACCGTGTCCGTGAGCTCGCCCTGATAGCTGCGCTTTAACTTGATCCAGTTGAAGTTGCGAGCGCCGGCCTGGTAGGGCGCATCCGGGCGCTTCGCGACGATCCCTTCCAAGCCGCGCGAGATCATCTCGTTGAAGAACGCCTCGAGATCGGCAGGATTATCGACAAGCCGGCATTCTGCCACATCGATAGCATCATCGGGTCGAATAAGCTGACACAGGCGCTCGCGGCGCTCTAGATACGGCCGCGGGGTATAGTCCTCGCCGTCGACCGCCAGCAGGTCAAAGCAGATCAGTCGCAACGGCGTTTTCTCCGCTGCAGCCTCAATATCGTACTTGCGCCGGCGGGTCGTGGTGATCTGGAAGGGCAGGAACTCTCCGGTCGCCGGGTCGTAGCCAATGGCCTCGCCCTCGAAGATAGCGCTCTCTGCCTGCACCTGCTCAAGTGTGCCACGCACGACCTCGGGGAACATGCCGGTGAGGTTCTCCAGGTTCCGCGAGAACAGCAAGACGTTGCCATCGATCTTGTGCACCTGCAGGCGAAAGCCATCGAGCTTTGGCTCAACCGCCACGCGCCCCAGCTTGGCGATGATCGCCTGGGCGCTGGGCAGGCGTTCGGCCAGCGCCGGACGCACTGGCTTGCCCGGCGTTACCTTCAGTGCAGCGAGTTTCTCTGGGCCACCTTCCCAGTACAGGCGCGCCACGAAGCCCAGATCGGAGCAGATATTGTATGCCCGCTCGATCACCTTGCGCTCCGCCTTGCTGCCGGTCTTGGCCCAGGAAAGTGCCTCCATAATAGTAGGATCGCCGACGCCGAGCCTGAGCTGTCCCAGCGGGATACGCACCAGATATTTGGCCTCAAGGTTGCTCACCGCGCGCAGCAGGTCGGTGAGTAATCCCTGCTTACGGGCGACGGCTCCCTCTCCACCGGCATGCGCTACCGCACTCAGACGTTCATAGACCTCTGCGACGGTGAGCCCCTGGCCTTCCTCAGGCAGGAGGTCGTAGGCCACGCGGCCGTAATCTCCGAGCCGGCCATACATACGCCGGATCTCAGCCGGGTCCTTGCCGGTCGCAGCGGCCAGCGCGGCAGCCGTCAGCGCCGTGCCGACGCCGAATTCCAGCACCTCGTACGCAGGACCAAGCCGGCCCTGAATGAGATAGATGATCTTGTCGATCTCATCCGGCTCGGCCGCCGTAAACAGCTCGGCCAGCAGCTCAACCATACGGTTGCGGCTGCTGGTCTGTTCGATCTGTGCGAAATACTCCACAAGCTGGCGGAAGCGCATCTACTCCCCCTCGTCGCGTGCATGAAGTCTCGTGAGCGGAGCGAAGCTGGCCGAGAGCTTTTTGATGCCGAACTTCTCGAACACGACCGTCACTTCCTCGTCGGTACCGATAACGTCGGAACGCACGACCATCCCCTTGCCGAAGTGAGGGTGATAGACCCGGTCACCAACCTGGTACTGCGCCTGCACCACGGCAGGCCGGCGCGGCTGCGGCTGCGTGCCCAGCGGAGGCACGCCATCGGCGCGCTCGCGTCGCGGCTGCACCACAGGCCGGAGGAGCGGAGCAGACGCGGCCGGGCGCGCTGGAAGAGCGCCGGCATCCAGCACGTGCGGCGGGATGTCAGCCAGAAAACGCGAGGGCGTGTTCTGCTCCGAGCGCCCGAAGAGCGTGCGGCGGAAGGCATACACCAGGTAGAGCCGCTGCATGGCGCGGGTCATCCCGACATAGCACAGGCGGCGCTCTTCTTCCAGGCGGTCCGGGTCGTCGAGCGAGCGACTGTGCGGGAACACGCGCTCCTCCATCCCGACCATGAACACCACCGGGAACTCCAGCCCTTTTGTATTATGTACTGTCATAAGCTTCACCGCATCGGCGTCGCTCTCCAGCTCGTCCACATCGGTGACCAGCGACACCTCTTCCAGGAAGCGGAGCAGCCCCTCCCCGGGCGGGAGCCGATCAAAGTCGCGCGCCACCGTGAGCAGCTCTTCTACGTTCTCAAGGCGCTGCTGTCCCTCGGGCGTCCCATCGTTGAGCCAGGCGCGATAGCCGCTGCGCTCCAGTACCAGCGTCACAAAATCGAGCAGCTGCAGGCGTGTACATGCTTCAGCGAGCTCCGCGAACAAGCGGCCCAGAGCCGCCACTGCGGCCCCGCTGCGCGGGCTGAACGGTGCCGGAAGGGCCGCTACCTGCTCGCCCGTTTCCAGTTCCAGGGCATACAGCTGAGCCGCCTCAGTCGGCGGAACGCCCAGGCGCGCCGCCCAGCGCAGCAGTTCGTCCACCGTGCGTGGCCCGATGCCGCGCGGCGGCACGTTGACAATGCGCTCAAAGCTCAGCAGATCACGCGGGTTGGCGATCAGCCGCAGATAGGCCAGCAAGTCCTTGATCTCGCGGCGCTCGTAGAACTTCGTGCCGCCGACGAGCTGGTACGGCATGCCGGCGCGGATCATCGCCTGCTCGATCGCGCGCGACTGAGCGTGTGTCCGGTAGATCACCGCGCAATCGCCATACTGAAACGCCTCCCGGCGGACAAGCCGGTCGATCTCTCTGACAACGTACTGTGCCTCCTCCTGCTCGTTGTATGCCTCGAACAGCACTACCGGCGCGCCCTCGCCATTCTCGGTCCACAGCCGCTTCGGCTTGCGCCGCAGCAGGCCGGAGACCACGCCGTGTGCCGCATCCAGGATGCGCTGGGTAGAGCGGTAGTTCTGCTCCAGCTTGACCACCTTTGCATCCGGGAAGTCGTGCTCGAACGAGAGGATATTGCGGATGTCAGCGCCGCGCCAGCTATAGATCGACTGGTCATCGTCGCCCACCACACAGAGGTTGCGGTGCTTCTCGCTGAGCAGGCGCACCAGCACGTACTGGGCCCGATTGGTATCCTGGTATTCATCTACCAGGATGTGGAGGTAACGCTCCTGGTAGCGTTGCAGCACCTGCGGATGCTCCTGGAAGAGCTGCACCGTGCGCATGATCAGGTCGCCAAAGTCGAGCGCGTTGGCCTCGAAGAGCAGGACCTCGTAGCGCCGGTAGACCTGCGCCACCAGCTCCTCGAACGGGCCGTCAGCACGTCGAGCATAGTGCACCGGGTCAATCAGATCATCCTTGGCCCGTGAAATGGCCCCACAGATCGCCTCAGGCGAGATACGGGCGTGCCCCAGGTCCAGCTCCTTAAGCACGCGCTTCACGAGCTCCACCTGATCGGAGTCATCGTAGATGGCGAAGCCGGAGCTCAGACCAAGGCGGTGGGCGTGCTCGCGCAGGATCCGGGCACAGACTGAGTGGAACGTACCCAGAGTCAAGCCGGCGGCGTAGGGCCCGATAAGCCGGTACAGGCGCTCGCGCATCTCACCGGCGGCCTTATTCGTGAACGTGACTGCCATGATGCGGGCAGGCGGCACGCCGCAGTTCCGCACCAGGTGCGCAATCCGGTGAGTCAGCACCCGCGTCTTGCCCGAGCCTGCCCCGGCCAGGATGAGCAGCGGCCCCTCGACGATGGACACCGCTTCTCGTTGCTGGGGATTGAGCACAGCGAAGATGAGGTCATCCGGCGAGTACGAAGTGACAGCCTGGCTGTTCACGCAGCCTCCGTTCTTGTTGTCGGGCGTTCCGCACGACGTGCACACGGCAGCGTCGCCGGACGGCACCACCGCCATGCGCGCCTGCGCTAAGAGTAACGGCCGTCGGCCCGCGCGGGTGCGGCAGCAGGCGTCGCGTACTGCACGCGCGTGCAGCATGCTCAGTGTAACGCGTGCAGAGGCAGCAGTGCAATGGACAGGCAATGCCCGCTGTGGCCGGCATGTACAGTGCTATAATCCCGTCGGGAGGATAGTGCTATGAGCGAGCGCCATCTGCTGGCGGTGATCCAGCCCGGGGCGGATTTGGCCGCGGTGCTCCACGGCCGGTTCACAGGGCTAGCCCCAGGGCCCACGTCCCAGGAGCAGGGCGGGGTGCTGGTCGATCGCTTCGCCCGGCCCTTGCGCGACCTACGTATCTCGGTGACCGACCACTGCAACTTCCGCTGTATCTACTGCATGCCCAAGGAGATCTTCGGGCGCGACTATCAGTTCCTGCCTCGGGCAGCGCTGCTGACCTACGAAGAGATCACGCGGGTGGCGCGCATCTTCGTGCAGCTTGGTGTGCGCAAGATCCGGCTCACCGGCGGCGAGCCGCTGGTGCGCCGGGATATCGAGCGCCTCGTCGAGATGCTGGCCAGCATCGAAGGGCTCGAGGACCTGACCCTCACGACCAACGGCTCTCTGCTCACGCGGCAGAAAGCGCAGGCGCTCAAGAGCGCCGGGCTCAAGCGTATCACCATTAGCCTGGACTCTCTCGATGACGCCGTATTCATGCGCATGAACGACGTGGGGGTGCCGGTGTCCCGCATTCTCGAGGCGATCGACGCCGCAGATGAGGCCGGGCTGCATCCCATTAAAATCGATATGGTAGTGAAGCGCGGGGTCAATGAGGGAAGTATCCTGAGCATGGCGGAACACTTCCGCTGGACCGGGCACATCCTGCGCTTCATTGAGTTCATGGATGTCGGGAACTCGAACGGCTGGCGGATGGACGATGTGGTGCCTGCCGCGGAGATCATTCGCATGATCAACGCGGTATGGCCCATCGAGCCGCTGGAGCCCAACTACTATGGTGAGGTCGCCGAACGCTGGAGATACGTAGATGGGGCCGGCGAGATCGGCATTATTGCTTCAGTGACCCAGCCGTTCTGCCGCACGTGCACGCGGGCGCGGCTGTCGGCGGATGGCAAGCTTTTCACCTGCCTCTTCGCCGGCGAAGGCTACGACCTGCGCGCTCTGCTCCGCTCAGGCGCCTCAGACGAGGAGATCGCCGCGTTCATTACATCGATCTGGCAGGGACGCGCCGACCGCTACTCAGAGATCCGCACCTTCCACACCGAGGCGCTCAGGCCCAGAAAGAAGATCGAGATGTCGTATATTGGTGGGTAGCCCGGCACGTGCCCGGCCTCTCGTTCTGGCAAGGTCGCTGTCGGCCGGCGCCTGTACGTAAGCCGGCAACGAGGCCCTGTACCGTGTGCTGCAGGAGATATGCCCACCAAAAGCCATTCGAGCCAGGGGCTCTCAGATGATTTACCTGCTCTACGGGGAAGATGAGTTCTCCATCGCAGAAGAGGTGCAGCGCCTGCGCGCGGCTGCGTCCGAAGGCGCGCCGGCCGGCTTCGCCGGCATAAACGAGGCGACCCTCGACGCGGAGCGCGCGTCGCTTGCTGAACTGGCCCAGGCCTGCGAGCCCGCGCCCTTCCTGGCCGCTCGCCGGGTAGTTATCGTGCGTGGCCTGGTCGAGCGCTGCGCGCGCGAGCCGGAGTTTCTGGATGTCTTCTCGACACTGGCAGCCCGCCTGCCTGAGAGCACCTGGCTGATCGTCACGTACGTTGGATCGGTGGGCACGCCGGTCCGTACACCGACAGCCGGCCGCGGGCGAGGCCAGGGCCGTCGCTCGGCGGCCCGGCGTGGCGACCCGAAGGCAATCCTCGAGGCGCTCCAGGAGCTCCCGGGGGTCCAGGCGCGGGAGTTCCGTCCACCCGAGGGAGAGGCGCTGCAGGACTGGATCAGCGCGCGAGCACGTGCCCGCGGGGTGAGGCTGGCACCGCAGGCTGTGGCGCTCCTAGCAAGTTATGTCGGCTCGGATCTGCGCGCCTTGGCCCAGGAGATCGACAAGCTGGCGGCATACGCCGGCAGGAGCGAACGCCCGGTGCAGCCCCACGAGGTGGAGCGCCTGGTGCCACATATCCGCGAGGCCGATATCTTCCGGCTGGTAGATGCGGTGGCAGCGGGGCGTCCCCGCGAAGCGCTTATCGAGCTGCGCACGCTGCTCAGCCGAGGCGAGGCGCCCGGTTACCTCCTCGCTATGCTTGGCCGGCAGACTCGCCTGATGCTCCAGATCCAGGAGCTTTTGTCCGCCCATGGACGCGCTGGACTGCCCAGGCGGCTTGCCCTGGACCAGATCCGGCTGGTGCAGAGCCGGCTGGGGCTGCCCCAGTTCGTAGTGGAGAAGACCGCTGAGCAGGCCCTGCGCTATGTTCCAGAGCAGCTCGCGGCGATGCATCGCCTGATCCTGCGCGCCGACCTCCAGACGAAGAGCAGCGACATGGATCCGGCCGTTGCCCTGGAACTATTGGTGGCCGATCTCGCCGACATCACTCGCCGCCGCCCAACGCCTGCAGGCGCGCGAGCACCGGCCTAAGGGTGCTGTACAGGTCGCGGTATACCTCGCGGTAAAGACGCTCATACAACGCTAGGCGATCCGGCTCAGGGTCAAGCTGGCGGACGGCAAGACGCAGCGTACCGACCGCCTCATCGAGCGAGGCATATACTCCGGCGCCGACACCGGCAAGCAGGGCGGCCCCCAGCGCCACGCCCTCCGTCAGGTCAGGGGCAATCACCGTACGTCCCGTAACATCGGCGCGCAAGCGCAGCAACAGTTCCCCGCGCGCCGATCCCCCTACGACTACCAGTTCTTTAACCGGCGACCCGGTGACGTGTTCCAGGCTCTCAAGTGCCGAGCGCAGCCAGAGCGCTATTCCTTCAGCGGCGGCACGCAACACATGCGCCCAGGTATGGCCGTCGCGGAAGCCAAGAAAGGCTGCCCGCGCCGCCGGGTCTGCATGTGGCGTCACCGCGCCGCGCAAGTACGGTAGGCAGAGCAGGCCATGTGCGCCCGGCTCGACTGCAGCCGCAGCCTCCAGGGCAGCTTCCCATCCTTCGCCGGCAGGACGGTCAAGCAGGTCGGCGACGACCCAGGCGAGAAGCCCGCCCGATGCCGGCAGCGAGGCGAAAAGCGCAACGCGCCGGGGATCGAGCGAGCGGCACTGCGCGATGCCGCTATAGAGAAGTGCCGGATCCGGGCGGAACCGATCGCTGAGCGCCAGCACAGTCTCTGCAGTGCCGGTGGAGTCAAGCACACGCTCCGGCGTCACGGCCCCCACGGCCAACGAGGCACAGTGGTGATCGTGGCCACCAACTACCACCGGGATGCCCTCGGGCAGACCGGTCGCCGCAGCTGCTGCTGCGCGAACTGTCCCGGCTACTGTTCCGGCCGGCACCAGCTCCGGCAGTAGCGCGCGGTCAAGCCCGGCGGCATCGAGGAGTTCCTGTGACCACGTGCCTGTGGCCTGGTCAAGCAACAGGGTGCGTGAGGCGATGCTGTAGTCGGTGACCTGCGCACCGCACAGCCGAAAGGTGACGAAATCCGGGACACACAGCCAGCGTTTCGCCCGTGCCCAGGCATCAGGCAGATACTCGCGTAGCCACAGGAGCTTATACAAGCTGAAAATCTGCCGTGGCACCTGGCCGGTGATGGCGTAGAGCCGTTCCACGCCGACCTGCGCCTCGAAACGGCGCCGGTAGGGCTCGGTGCGCGGGTCATGCCACGCAATGATAGGGCAGAGCGGCCGGCCCTGGCGGTCTACCAGCAGTCCTGCCTCAGCCATGCTGCCAATGCTGAGCGCTCGTGGCCGGACGCCGGGGCACGCGTCCTTGAGGAGCCGGGCAATGCAGCCAGCTGCCGTTTGCCAGAGCGCGTCCGCGTCGTGCTCCGTCCAGTTCGGCCGCGGCCGGATCGTGGGGGTCGGCGCGCGGACAACGCCAAGCACACGCCCGTCATCGACAGCAAGCGCGAGCGCCTTGATATTCGTGGTACCTAGATCGAGTCCAATCAGCACGCCTGTGCCGGGTAGCGGCGCGGATGGTTGTGATGGAGTCATGGCACCGGCTCACGCGCGGCCGGTCTATTCGCCGGCAGACATAAAAGATGGCTCAGCCAGGCACGGACATCGAGCATGGGCGTTCCCCAGGGCATTGTAGCAGGGGCAAGGCCCCTGCGCTGCAGCAGAGGCAATGTCCGGGAGGCCGCTCAGGAGCCAGAACTCTGCTCAAGAAGCTTACAGCTCGTGAATTCTTGCACACAGTTTTGGAGTTTGCGGCGCGCTGTGCTAGCATGGCGCCGGCAGGCTCTACAGTGCGGTAGGCCGCCATGCGCCCCGATGCGCGGGTGTTCGAAAGCCGGCCGTGACCCGGCCCGCCGGGTCGGTGTACTCCGTGCCGGTCCACTCCTCCGCTTAGGGAACGTCAACGTACAGAGCGAGCATGAGCGACTACGCGCCGCACTGGCCTGCGCCGTACACGTCCTCTCGCGGCCGCGCGCCGTACGAGACGTCGGCCGCCGAGTCTGCCGCTCAACCGGCGGAGAGTACGCTTTCTGCCACCGGAGCTGTACTCGGCGCCCTTGTCGCTCGCCCGGCGCTTGCCTTCTTCCCCCTGGCTCTGACCGCTCTCTGGCTGTGGTTGTCCCTTGTCGGGCGCTGCCAGCGATGCACGTCTGCGATGGCGACGGCGGTGCAGCGGTGGCAGGCAGTGCTGCATGATCGGGAGGCGTTGCTTGGGCTGCTGGCAGAGCACATGCCATCGCTGGCACCCCCAGCAGCAGTCCTAGGCGCTGCAACTATCGTTGCAGTCTTTGGAAGCTTTGCCCGCCCGCCGGTGCCCCAGGGCTACTGGCTGGCGCCGGGGAGCGCCACGACCAGCGCGCATGACGAAAGCTTTGGACGCCGCCTCCGCACGCCTTCAACGCGTGGCCTGGCAATAACAGCCACGAGCACGTTGATTGGGCCGGTGGCACCACCAGGTGTGCCTCAGGCTGTACTTATGCCGGCCGTGGCGCCCGAGCGGAATTCCGCAGTCGAGCGAGCGTCGCTGGTGCGCCCACCGCTTCCGGTGACGATCGTGCCAGAGCGGCCGCGCCAGGACGTGATCATCCATGAAGTCGCGCCGGGCGACACGGTCTGGGACCTGGGCCTGCGCTACGGGATCAGCTATCAGACGATCCTGTGGGCAAACCGACTAAGCGAGAACGACTTCATTCAGATCGGTCAGAAGCTCTTGATCCTGCCGGTCTCCGGCGTCTACCACGAGGTCAAGGACGGCGACACACTGGAGAGCATCGCCGCACGCTACAAGGCTGATCCGCAGGCGATCGCTGAATTCAATCACGTCACGAATGAGACGCTGGCGCCGTACCAGAAGCTCATCGTTCCGGGTGGTGTTATGCCCGAGCCACCCAGACCGGTGGCACGACCGCAGACGCCGCCGGCCCCGGCAGCACGTCCCGCTGCCCCAAGCATTGCACGTCCGGTCACGCCGCCTGCACCGCAGCGGCCGATCACCGGCACCGGCCGCTTTATGTGGCCGGCTCGCGGCGTGATCACGACGTACTTTTCAAGCTGGCACCCCGGCATTGACATCGCGGCCGGGCTGGGCACACCGATCCTGGCTGCCGACGGTGGCCTCGTGACGTTCACCGGGTGGGACAACACCGGCTACGGCAATCGGATCATCATCAACCATGGCAACGGATGGGTCAGCACGTACAATCACCTTGCCGCCATCTACGTGCGGCCCGGGCAGTACGTGAACCGGGGCCAGGTCATCGGGAGTATGGGCTCGACGGGCCGCTCCACCGGGCCGCACCTGCATCTGGAGTTCCTGCTGAACGGCCGGTTCGTCAACCCTCTGGGGGTGATGTAGCCCTACGCCGTACGCCGCGCAGCGTCCCTGTGAGCGAGGACATGGCACCAGTACTCCGTGGCAGGCGGTGGACGCGCTGGAGCAGGCGCACCATAATGGGATGAGCCGACCTCAAGACACCTGCGGTTTTGGTGCGCCACATCGCGGTGGCCCTGGAGGGAGTGGAGATGGCCAAGCCTTCTCGGCGCGTGCGCTGCGTAGCCTGTGGCAAGTGGTTCAAGGCCGCCAAGGCAACAGAGATCCGCTGCCCCGACTGCACGCGCGCGGTACAGAAACAACGTGCCGCGCAGGACGCGACGCCACGTGCAGCGTCTGCCAGGCCTACTTTTGTGATCGAGCGCCTGACCCCGGAAGAGCTGGCCGCGCAGCGTGAGCATGAACGTGCTGCAGCCCAGGCGCGCCGGGAAGCCCGGCGTGAACGCACGTCGGTTGTAGGAGCAGAGCAGCCTCAGCAGGCTGCCATCCCACCTCTGCCCGGCAAGGACGCGGCCGGCACCGTCACCGGGCGCCCTCTGCCACACGCACGAGGCGAGCGTCCACGACGGCCCGGCGCGGCGAAGGCTACGCCTCCAGAGCCGGCGGCGCCTGAGCCCAAAGCGATACCTCGAAAGGAGCGCAGGCCGTCCACACCGCGGTTCGTCCTGACGCCGGAGCAGGTCGCTGCCATCGAGCGACGCTACCGTGAACTTGCACAGCCGCACGAATACGACGGTACCCGCCACACCATTGCCGCCGAGATGGGTATCCCGCTGCGCGCCGTTCGTGAGGTTGTGCAGAAACTCCGCCAGCGTGAGAGGCTCACCATCAGCCGCCCGCCGGCCGACCTGGGGATTACCGCCGACGAACTCGCCCGCGTGCGCGAATGCTATCTGCCCCTCCTGCCCCTGCCGCCGGTGGGCATTCACAAGCAGATTGCCGCTGAACTCGGCATGGCCAACACGCGTGTCTTCCAGGCCATCGCGCTTATTCGTCAGGAATTGGGCCTGCCCCAGTATAACCCCCGCGCCGATGGCAGCACATCTCCATCTGGCGAGCAGCCCCAAGCGCCAGGCGCACATATTACCTCGGCATAAGGGAAGCGTCCCGGCAGCGCGCTACCGCGTCGTCTCGCGCAGGCGCGCCAGCGCAGCGGCCAAGTCTTCGGGCAGCTCTGAGTGGAGGCTGAGCTGACGGCCATCGGGCAGCGTAAAGCTCAGATCCGCGGCGTGGAGGAACTGGCGAGAAAGACCAAGGGCAAGGGCTGCGCGGGCAGCCCGTTGGCCCCCGTACACGAGATCCCCGGCGACCGGCCAGCCACGTGAGGCAAAGTGCACCCGGATCTGATGCGTGCGGCCGGTCTCCGGAAACGCCTCAACCAGCGTGTAGCCGAGGAAGCGCTCCAGCACGCGATAGACGGTGCGTGCCGGTCGGCCGCCACGAGCCTCGAGCAGGATCGCCATGCGCTGGCGGTGTACTGGGTGCCGACCAATCGGGGCATCGATAGTACCGCTCTCCGGCTGGACCTCGCCGACCAGAAGCGCCAGGTAGCGTTTGCGCACTCGGCGTGTAGCAAACTGTTCGACCAGCCAGAGGCGTGCCCGCTCCGTCTTCGCCACAACCATCAGGCCCGAGGTGTCTTTATCAAGCCGGTGCACGATGCCGGGGCGAGCAGGGTCGTCCGTCTCGGCCAGACTCTCGGCATGGCCGAGCAAGGCATGCACGAGCGTGCCGGTCGCATGGCCGGGTGCCGGATGTACCACCAGTCCGGCGGGCTTGTCTACGACCAGGATATCGGAGTCCTCATACACGATGCGCAAAGGGATATGCTCAGGCACGAGCGCAACCGGCTCAGGCGGAGGCAGTTCCAGCACCACACGGCTGCCTGCTTGCACCCGCGAGGCCGGCCGCGCCGGCTTGTCATCCAGCAGCACGTGTCCCTCCTCGATCAGCCGCTCAGCGCGCGAGCGGCTGAGCTCTGGGACGGCGCGCGCGAGGTACACATCCAGCCGCGCACCGGCCTCCTCTGCAGGCACGATCAGCTCGCGCCGCTCTCCCTGCTCGTCACGGTCGGCTCGCGCAACAGCCATGCCGCTTGCCTCGCGCTCGAGAGCTTCGCCCGTACTGCCGATGGCTTAGATCGGGGTGAGCATGGGAATACCCAGCTTGGCGCAATCCTCCTGGAGCACGCGCCAGGTCACGTCCGAGAGCGGCACAGTGCCCTGCTCCAACAGCTGCTGCTTGCGCCGCAGGCCACGCTCGCCCGGGACGAAGATCTCAGCCACGCCCTCCTTGCGCGCGCTCGATTTTACCTGGTCGATCTGTTCATCCATGCGCGCCAGGAACTCCGCGCGAGGCATGAACTGCTCTACATCCAGCGCCCAGAAGAACTGGCCGGTCTTGCCGTGGGTCACCCCGGCGGTGCGCGCGAAGCCGGCCCCGGTAAGCACGCCGCATAGCACATCCACGATCATCGCCAGGCCATAGCCTTTATAGCCGCCTACCGGAAGGATGAGCCCACCGTTCAGGTAATCCTGGGGGTTCGTCGTGGGCCGGCCCTGGGCGTCCTCGATCAGGCCAGGCGCCACCTCACGGCCTTCCAGCGCGGCCAGGCGTACCTTAAAGCCGGCAATCTGGCTGGTAGCCATGTCGAACAGCACCGGGAAGTGCCGGCCGGCCGGCACCGCGTAGGCCAGTGGATTCGTGCCGAAGGTGCGGGTCAGGCCGCCGGTGGGAGCCATCAGCGGCGTGACGTTCGAGGCGGCGAAGCCAATCATGCCGGCTTCAGCCGCCAGCATGGCATACGGTCCGGCAGCGATGAAGTGGCCGGAATTGCGGATGCCGGCGCAGGCAAAGCCGTGGACCCGCGCTTTGGCGATGCACCGCCGCATCGCCTCCGTTGCCGCGATGGCACCACAGCCACAGTCGCCATCCAGCAGGGTCGCCGTCTCGGTCTCGCGGATGACCCGTACCTGTGGCGCCGGGTTCATCGCCCCGGAGCTGTACCAGCCAAGCAGCTCATGAAGGAAGTACGCGCCGTGGTCCTCGTAGCCGCGTAGCTCGCAGTCGATCAGGACCTCAGCAATGCGCACGGCGTGCTCGGGCGGCACGCCGACCTTCTGGAGCGCGTGTTGCAAGAATTCATTTAGCGCAGCGATGCTGACGTGATAGGTCTCCGCCATGCCTCTGCCTCCTACGCGGAGGCAGTATAGCATGTGAGGCGAAGATCCTCTCCCAGTCCTGGATCCGAGTCCTGGAACTGGATCCGGGTCCTGGAACTTGCAGTGAGCCCGATCGTTGCCTCATGCCGGCTGCGGCGCTTCCACCGGTGCGTCGGCAGGGACACCGTACTCGAAGATGATCAGCGGAGATCCGCCGACGTAGTAGTATCCCGGCGGATCGCTCCCGAATACCGGATGCTCGAAGTGCCGCACGGCCGCGTCCAACGTCACTACCCAGCGCATCCCATCGGGCGAAGGCTCCAGTGGACGGCGATTGCCATATTTATCGACAACCTCTGCCAGTGCACCCCATCGCGGGATCGACACAGTGATCGGGACGCCGTCCCCGTTCCATAAGATGCTGGCGCGGCGATCGCCGCGTTGCGCTGCCACCAGATGGACCCACCAGGTGTAGCGCGGCGCATAGAGACTGTACCCGGCAGGGTCCAGACGGTTGAGGGTGGCGAGCTCGATGCGCTGCGCTCCGCCCAGCGCTTCCGCCATGACCTGGTAGGCGCGGTAGACCGGACGGATACGTGACGGATCGGTGTTGAGCATATCCGGATGGTAGCGCACCAGGCCCCACAGTTCATCCGGCACCGGCGGCCGGTCGTCCTGCATCGCCTGCCAGAAGACTTTCTGGTAGCCAGCCGCCAGCGCCAGCGCATAGAGCTGGATCACATACGACGCCTGGTCGTCCTGGGTGATGCGGAAGTAGTCATTGCGGTGCGCCGGGTCCCAGCCATCGACGTACGGATCGTCGTATGGCATTGAATTCACTTCGGTGAGCCAGACAGGCTTGTCTGGAATGCCGTAGCACTGCCGGAGGAGCTCGATGCCGCGGATCTGTTCGGCATAGGGCAGGGCCTCAAACTGATGGTCAGGCAACCGCGCGGCGGGGTCACCGTCGCGCCGCACCGTCTCACAATCATCGGCCCGGCCGCGCACGTCGGCAGTGCCTTTCATCAGGTCCCAGACATCGTGCGGGTTGCGATACAGGGTCAGCGCCAGCACATCGAAGAAGTAGCCGTTGGCCGGACCCTCTGGATCTGCCGAAGCAACATTCAGGAACTCTTGCCACCAGCGCTTATTGCGCATGAAGCTGTAGGGCGAGAGCACCACCGTGGCGTTGGGATTCGCGCGCTTGACGGCCTGGTAGCCGACTTTCAGGAGCTGGTAATACTCTTCCAGCGAGCCCATCCAGGTGTTGTATACAGCGTTTGGCCCAACGGGCGGGATATCGACCTCATTCCAGATCATCCATACGTCAATTTTGCCGGCATACCGTCGAGCCAGCTCGTACATAACGTTGCCGAAGTAATTTTCTATATTAATGGCCCCGTTGGAGAGGAACACCGGTTGATCGAGGTTACGCGGCGGCGACTTTGGGCCGAACTCGGGGTTGCGCGCCGCCCACGCCGGGGTGTTCTTGATCAATCCGGCCACGCGGAAGCCGTTACGCAGCTCGCGGTCAAGGATGCGCTGATCGATATAAAACTCATTGAAGTCACGCGGGCCGTTCCGCTGGAGATGCTCCCATTCGATGGTCCAGCGGGTCCAGCGTGCCCCCAACCTCTTGGCCAGGTTCGACGCATAAAAGCTCTCGTTGATGCCAAGACGTTCATCATTCGGCGGCACCGGCTGCTGCGGCACTCCTACAGGGGCCTGTGCCGCGACTGGGGCTGCCGCGCCAGAGCACATCCCCAGCAGGAGAAAGAGCGCGATGGCCCAGAGGCGCACAGTCTGCATACCATGTTTCTCCTTCCAGTCCGGGGCAGGGGGCCCCACAGCGCCTTTACTACGTATAGTCTAGCCGCTCGGGTACCGCCGGGCCTAACGTCATGGCATAGCGGTCCCAGCATGCCGGCGGAGAGGTGGTACAATCGTGGAGACTGCGGCTGGCCCGGATGGCCCGTCCTGGGAGGTGATCTCACCGGGATCGAGGTGAGCCGGGGAGTTCTTCACGGACCGGAGCACTTGGTTTCATGGAGGACCATCGCCTCTCGCCCCAATTGCATGGAGGGATAGACACACCGGCCATCTACGACGTCCTAGTCGTTGGGGGTGGCCACGCCGGCTGTGAGGCGGCCCTAGCGGCAGCGCGCATGGGCTGTCGGGCGCTCTTGGTCACCGGCAGCTTACGTTCGATCGCGTTGATGCCGTGTAACCCTTCGATCGGCGGACCGGCGAAGGGCCATCTGGTGCGCGAGATCGATGCCCTAGGCGGAGAGATGGGCCGCAACGCCGACCGTACCTTTATCCAGATCCGCATGCTGAACACCAGCAAGGGGCCGGCGGTGCAGGCCCTGCGGGCGCAGTCGGATAAGCTCCTTTACCAGGAGTCGATGCAACGCGTCCTGGCGCACCAGCCTGGGCTTGAACTGCGGGAGGCTCTGGTGGAGGAACTCATTTTCGAGGATCTCCCGCCGGAGGAGCAGGGGCGGCTGCCCGGGGTGCGCCGGCGTATTCGTGGGGTGCGGCTGCACACCGGCGAGTTCATCCCGGCGCGCACCGTCGTACTCACCACCGGGACGTTCCTGAAAGGGCGGCTTATCACCGGCGAGCACATCCGGCCGGGCGGCCGCGCCGGCGAACCTCCGGCTACGGCGCTCTCCGACTCGCTGCAGCAGCTTGGCTTTGAGCTTGGCCGGCTGAAGACCGGCACGCCGCCGCGCCTGGACGCGGCGACAATCGACTACGCGCGCACGGAGCCGCAGCCGGGGTCCTTTACGCCGCTGGCGTTCTCGTTTGAGCCGGTGCCAGAGGGAGAGATCATCGCTTTAGAGCCGGACCCCGTGTACCCGCAGCCGGAGCCGCAACCGCAGTGGCGCCGCCAGATGGCCTGCTACCTCATACATACGACGCCCCGCACCCATGAGATCATCCGCGCCAACCTGCACCGTGCGCCCATGTTTAACGGCACCATCCAGGGCATCGGGCCGCGCTACTGTCCCTCGATCGAAGACAAGATCGTGCGCTTCGCCGAGAAGGAGCGCCACCAGCTCTTCCTGGAGCCGGAAGGCTTCCAGACCCGCGAAGTGTATGTCCAGGGGGCCAACACCAGCCTGCCCGAAGATGTGCAATGGGAGATGATCCGCTCTATTCCGGCCTTGGAGCGGGCGCGGCTGGTACGCATTGGCTACGCGGTCGAGTACGATTACGTCAAGACTTATCAGACCACCGCCTGGCTGGAGACCAAGCTGGTGGGTGGCTTGTTTGTCGCCGGGCAGATCAACGGCACGTCCGGGTATGAGGAAGCGGCCGCCCAGGGGATTATGGCCGGCATCAACGCGGCGCTGCAGGCCATGCGGGTCCGCCATGGCGCGCCTCCGCCGCGGCCGGAGGGCTTGCGCGCCTACGACCGCTCAGGCGACGTCGTCGAGGCAGCGATCGCCGCACAACTGGCAGCGATCGACTCCGGACAGCCGGTGGTGCTGCCGCGAGCCCTGGCGTACATAGGGGTCATGCTGGACGACCTTACCAGCAAGGAGCTGGACGAGCCCTACCGGCTGCATACATCCAGAGCCGAATACCGCCTGCTTCTGCGGCATGACAACGCGCACCTGCGCCTGACGCCCATCGCTTATCGCCTGGGCCTGGTCTCGCGGGAGCGCTACCAGCGGGTGGAAGAGCTCCGTGACGCCATTGCCTGGGCGCGGCGGGAGCAAGAGCGCGGCCGGGATATCCCCACGATCCTTGCGCGGCTGCCGGAGCAGATGCGCCCTGAGGTTGAGGTAGAGCTACGCTACGCCGGCTATATCCGTAAGCAGATGGCCGAGGTTGAGCGTGCCGCTCGCCTGGAAGGCTATCGCATTCCAGCACACCTCGATTACGGCGGCATTCCTGGGCTCCGCACAGAGGCACGACAGAAGCTGGCGCGCTTCCGTCCGACGACTATTGGCCAAGCTGCCCGCATTAACGGCGTGACCCCGGCCGACATCGCGGTATTGCTGGTTGCTCTGCGCAAATCCGCTATACCAAGCCCCTCATAGCAGCTCCTTCGACCGGCAAGACCAGACACATCCGTTCGGAACAACCTCTGCATTTCGTCGAGCCTTGTCCCCCAGGCACGTATCTTGCTTCCTTCATGTATCGACATGCACCGAGAGACATACATCCACTGATGGACATGCCCTGATGGAGACGATGCACGGCCGATCTCGGCGGTCTGGCCGTGGCATACCATGGCAGAGGACATGCATCCTCCGCCGCACGGCTAGACGTCGTCTAGCCGGCATGGAGTTGGCTAGCATGGAGTAGATACGTAAGCGAAGGAGGTACAGTCTATGCAAGCGCAGCCTCAGGGGGATGCCGCCAGGGAAACCCCTCTAGGGCAAGTGGTTGGCGAACGCCCGCGCACAGAAGCCATCAGTAATGTGAACCATGATCTGATCCAGGTCATGAGCGAGAAGCTGGATGGTATATGGCGCTACGATAAGTACATCGAAGATGCGGAGCGAGAGAACTGTTCCGAGTGCGCCGATCTGTTTCGCCGCCTGAAAGCCGAGGATCAGCGCCACGGAGACCAGCTCCGCACGGAGATCGAGCGCCACGTACGACAGGGAACATTCCAGTAGGGGCGCAGGAGAGGGCGCAGTCCCCTGCGTAGTAGTAGGGGCGCAGTCCCTGCGCTCCTGCGAGGCAACGCGCCCTTTCTTCCTGTGTATACCCGTACGCTCTCCGTGGCCGGCCCTAGCGCGTGAGCTCTGCCAGACGCTGGAGGTCTTGCTCCATGGCGCGCAGCGCTGCGCCGTAGCCGGCCCAGTCACCGGCGCGCAGCGCCTCCTGAGCGCGCTGGTAGTTTGCCAGTGCTGAACGGGCCAGTTCCCCTATCGCCGGTGGCGGCGCAGGACCAGGCGGTGTCCCCGACAGCGGCGGTGACGCAGCGCCCGGCGGCGTGCCGGCTATTGCTGTGCCGGCCAGGCGGGCCAGCGCCTCCGGCAGGGTCGGCTCCATAACCAGCCGGCCACCGGCAGCCAGCACCACACGGCGCAGCTCAGGGATCCGGCTCTGTTCTGCCTGGAGATAGAGCGGCTTCACGTAGAGGGTCGTATCGCCGAGCGGCAGTACGATCAGGTTGCCGCGGATCACCCGCGAGCCACGCTGGTCCCAGAGGGTGAGTTGGGCCGAGATGACCGGATCCTGGTTAATGCGTGCCTCGATCTGTAACGGCCCGAAGACCAACCGGTCTTTCGGATACTTAAACACCTGGAGCTTGCCGTAGTTCGGACCGTCGGAGCGTGCTGCCATCCAGGCGATCATATTCTGGCGCCCCTGGGGGGTAAACGGCAGGATCAGCACGAACTCTAGCGCTTGCTCGCCGGGCAGGCGCATCAGGACATAGTACGGCTCCACCGGCTGCGGCCGGTCCTCATGGAGCTCCTGAGCGATGTCCCACAGGTCTTCTTTGTTGTAGAAGACCTGGGGATCCTGCATATGATAGGTGCGGTACAGCTGCGCTTGAACCAGGTAGAGGTCTTCAGGATAGCGCACATGCTGTCGTAGCGACGGCGGCATGTGCTCGATTGGCTTGAAGAGTGCCGGAAAGATCGCGGCATAGGCGCGGATCAGCGGGTCATCGCTGTCAGCAATGTAGAAGGTCACCTCGCCGGTGTATGCATCGGTGACGATCTTGACTGAGTTACGAATGTAGTTAAAGCTGCCATACGGCTGAGAGTACGGGTAGCGGTTCGTCGTTGTATAAGCGTCCTGGATCCAGTACAGCTTTCCGTCGGCGATGACCAGGTACGGGTCGCGATCGAGACGTAGGAACGGGGCCAGCAGCCGCACACGCCGGGAGATATTGCGGCGGTAGAGCACCTGGCTTTCGGACGTGATATGCTCGGAGAGAAGCAGATTGCCGTCTCCGAAAACCCAGGCGAAGGCGAACCGCCGCAGGAAAGAAGAGAGGCGCACGCCGCTGCGGGCGCGGTAGGTCGTAAAGGCATTCTGGTCGCCCTGCGGGTAGTCGAATTCCTCGGTCGTGGTGTTCACGACGACATAGCCATCGGCACGCTCCCCGAAATAGATGCCCGGCTCTCGGATCGGGATATCACCCGATGGCGGAATGTCCCGCACCAGCAGGCGCGGGAGCCCCTCAGGGGTGACCTCGCTCACCGCGGCCACTGCAGCGCCATACCCATGAGTGAACTTCAGTCGCTGGTTGACCCAGGTGCGCGCTTCGGCCGGCAGTCGCTGGGAATTGAGTTCCCGCGCACTGATCATCACCTGGCGCAGGCGGCCGCCGATGACGTAGCGATCCACGTCAACATCGACGAACTCGTAGTAAGGGCGGATAGTCTGCACCTGGTTCAGGGTCTCGCGCAGCGGCCGGTAGTCCCACAGCCGCACGTTTTCGAGGGTCTCCGCATGGTCCAGCAGGTCCTGGGGCTGCAGGCCCTCGTCGACGGTCGCCGGAACCTCCACGACCTTGTCCAGGCCGTAAGCAAGCCGGGTCATACGGATGTTGTACTCGATATAGGGCCGCTCGCGGCTGAGCTCACTCGGCTCAACCACCAGACGTTGCTGCAGGCCGGGCACGATCAGGCCAAGCACAATCCCTGCGGCGATCCAGACGGCTACTAGCCCCGGCACGAGGATCAGCCGCCGCCAGAACATCTCCACCACTGCCGCAAGAACCCCCAGCGCGGCCAGCACCTCCAGCACGCGAATGGCGAAGAGCTGGGCATGGGCGTCGGTATAGCCGGCACCGAAGACAACGCCGCGCGTCGAGTAGACCAGCTCGTACGCCTGCAGGTGCTGGTACCACACCAGTGCCCCGAACAGCACTGCCACGAGTCCCAGCAGATGGATCCGGGCGCCCCGGGAGTAGGTGAGCGCAGTCCAGCGGCCACCGAACTGGTACAGGTAAAGCGCAGTGCTCCCAGCCAGCAGGATCAGCACAGCGAGCACGATCCAGCCAAGCACAGCGTAGTGCAGCGGCATCTCGAAGACGTACCAGCTGACATCACGGCCGAAGAGGGGATCGCGCACCCCAAACGGCTGGCGAGCCGTGTACCGCAGGACCGTGCTCCACATATTCATCGCCACCAGGCCCATGAGGACGGCGAAGAGCCCCACCAGCAACCAGGCGCCCTGTCGAACAAGCGTTGCGATCTCCGAAGGGGTGGTATCAAACAGCTCGATCCAGGGGTCACCGGCGCGAATGGAGAGGAACGGTGGCGGGACAGGGGGACGGCGCCTGTATGGCCGCCGGACGGGGGCAAGCCAGCCTGGTGCGGCGCGCGAGGCAGCGAGAAGGCTCACGGCTGCACCCACGAAGGCGACGACCGCCCCGACTATAAAGAGCAGCGCCTGGGCACGTACCCGCGTCCAGAACACCTCGGCATAGCCCAGGCTGTCATACCATAGCACATCTGTATAAAAGCCGGCGCCCAGACTGAGGACGAGCACCAGCACAACGAAGAGGATGATCGATCCCCACAGGAGTATGCGGGATATCATTGCTATCTATCCAGCTTTCTGCTATCTGCAGCGATAGCGCCCCGCTCATTGTAACGCACTTTCTGTCGGGCTGAAGGGCTGCTGCCCTCGTGGGGTATAGACGGGCAAATCCCGTGTGAGGAGATCCTTGTCCCACCGAAGAGATGCTGCGGGGACAAGACCTCAATCGTGTAATACAGTGCATCGCCTCGTCCCGGCGTCAACTCCCGGGTGTGCTGGAGAGGTGGAGCTAGCCAACCTCAGGGCGTACCGAACCTATTGCATCGACCCACTGTGTGCAGTAGCATCCTGTCAGAGCGGCTCTGCTTCGGCGAGGACACCGATGACCACTGCTGAGCGACACACGCCATCTCTCGCACCAGCCACTCCGGCGCCTGCGCAGCCGGACCTGCTGCGCATCTACCGCTTGATGCTCGTGGCCCGTGCTACGGACGAACGCATGTGGATCCTCTCGCGGCAGGGCAAGGCCGGCTTCGTGCTCACCTCCCGCGGCCATGAGGCGGCGCAGATCGCCAGCGCGCTGGCTCTGCGCGCCGGCCATGATTACGTATTCACCTACTATCGCTCTATGTCCGTTGCCCTTGCCCTTGGCCAGACGCCCTATGAGCTCTTCCTGGGCACGCTTGCCCGCGGCGCCGATCCGAACTCCGGGGGGCGGCAGCTCTCAAACCATTTCAGCAGTGTGCGTCTGCGCATGCCTACGGCGTCCAGCGTCGTTGCCGGAGCACTCACGCACGCCACCGGTGCCGGCTACGCCGCGAAGGTGCTGGGCGCAGATTGGATCGCCGCCTGTTACTTTGGCGACGGTGCAACATCCAAGGGCGACTTCCATGAAGCGCTCAATGTCGCCGGCATCCACCGCCTGCCGGTCGTCTTCATCTGCGAGAATAACGGCTGGGCGATCTCGGTGCCGCTCCATCTGCAGATGCCGGTGAAAAGTGTGGCCGAGCGGGCCGCTGCCTACGGCATGCCGGGCGTGCGTGTAGACGGCTGTGATCCGATCGCGGTCTACCATGCGACGCGCGAGGCGGCCGAGCGCGCTCGCGCCGGCGAGGGGCCGACCCTGATCGAGGCCGTGGTGCCGCGGCTTGGCCCGCACTCCTCGCAGGACGACCACGCTTATCGCCCGCCCGACGAGTTCGCCGAGGCGCAGGCACGTGACCCTCTGCCACGCTTTCGTGCATACCTGCTCGCCCGGGGGATCCTGACGGAGGAGCAGGAGCGGGCGCTGCGCGAGGAAGTGTACCGCGCCGTGCTTGTCGACCAGGACCGCGCTGAGGCGATGGCGCTGCCTGAGCCCAGGCGCGCCCGTCGCTGGCTTTACGCCGGCGATCCACCCCATGAATCGCTGCTGGTCCCGTCACCTCTAGCTCCTCAGGCTGCACGCCCTGCTGGCGCGAGGCCGGCCTCACCACCGGCAGTGGCGCACGCAGACCTGGGCAGCGGGACGGAGCCGGAGCTCACCCTGGTTGAAGCGATCCAGGCAGCGCTGCGCGACGAGATGCGGCGCGATCCGGCGGTGGTCGTCCTCGGTGAGGATGTTGGACTCAAGGGCGGAGTGTTCCGCGCCACCAAGGGCTTGCTCGAGGAATTCGGGCCCCTGCGTGTGCTGGATACTCCGGTGGCAGAGATTGCTATCGGCGGGATGGCTGTGGGCGCAGCGATGTGCGGGCTGCGCCCGGTGGCAGAGTTTCAGTTCGCCGACTACATGCACCCGGCGTTCGACCAGATCGTCAATCAGGCCGCGACAATCCGCTGGCGCAGTGTGGGAGCATGGGGCTGCCCGGTGGTGTTCCGCGCTCCTTTCGGCGGGGGCGTGCGCGGAGGCATCTACCACTCGCAGAGCGTGGAAGCCGTGTACTGCCACATCCCCGGCCTGAAGGTCGTGGTGCCGGCCACCCCGCGCGATGCCTATGGCCTGTTGAAGAGCGCCATCCGCGACGACGATCCGGTGCTGTTCTTCGAGCATAAGCTCAGCTACCGCCGTGAGCGTGAGCCGGTGCCTGTGGGCACCGACTTCGTTGTGCCCTTAGGTGTCGCGCGGCTGGACCGCCCCGGTCGGGATCTGAGCATCATCACCTATGGCATTGGAGTGCACTGGGCGCGTGTCGCCGCCGCCCAGCTCGCGCGCGAAGGCATTGAAACAGAGATCCTCGACCTGCGCACGCTGCTCCCGCTGGACCGCGCGGCGATCGCCGAGACCGTGCGCAAGACTTCGCGGGCACTGGTGCTACACGAGGCGAACAAGACTATGGGGATTGGGGCTGAGGTCACCGCCTTCATTGCCGAGGAACTGTTCGAGCACCTCGATGCGCCGCCGATGCGTATCGCCGCAGCAGACTGCCATCTCCCCTACAATGCTCCGGAGGAGGATGCTATTCTGCCGAACCCGCAGATGGTCGTTGAGGCAGCGCGACGGCTCGTGCAGTACTGAACATCCCCGGCACACAGCAGAGATGGATATGGCGGTCCAGACTGCATCTATTGCCCTACCGCTGCGGTAGCGTCAGCGGAGTTCTCGCTCGTAAGGGTCATATACTGCTGACCCAAACCTTGGCCTGAACCGGTCTGAGAAGGCCTAGCCCCGGAAGTGTGGGACTCAAGAGCAAGACAGGAGCGCATACGATGATTGCCTTCCACGAGCTGCGGCTGCCTCCGGTGATCTACGCCGGCGAAGGCACTTTCACGCGCGTGCCAGAGGAGGTGCAGCGCCTAGGCGGGCGCCGCGTGCTACTTGTCACCGACCGCGCGGTAAGGCAGCAGCCGTTTACTGCAGACTTGCTGGAGCGCCTGCACCGAGACGGCATCGCGGTGGCGGTCTTTGACGATATTCCGAGTGAGCCGACGGTGCGTGAGGTCGAGCGCGGCACCGCTGCGCTGCGCGCCCATGGCGCCGACCTGGTGATTGGCCTGGGTGGCGGTAGCGCCATGGATACCGCCAAGGCTGTGGCAATGATGGCTACCAATCCGGGGAGCATCACCGCGTACATGGGGGTGAACAAGTTTGTCGCCGGGCGGTTGCCGTTAATCGAAATCGCCACCACCGCCGGCACCGGCTCTGAGGTGACGCGTTTCATCGCCATTACCGATCCGGCCACACAGGTGAAGATGCTCATCACCGACGCGCGGCTGATCCCCGACGTCGCGGTGGCCGATCCGTTGCTTACGCTGAGCTGTCCGCCTGCGGTCACGGCCTCCACCGGCCTGGATGCACTGACGCACGCGATCGAGGCCTATGTCAGCCGGCGGGCCAATCCTACCAGCGATGTGTTTGCCCTCTCAGCTATTCGGCTGATCGGGCCATGGCTGCGCCGAGCATGGCAGGACGGCTCCGACCTGGCAGCGCGCAGCGCGATGATGCTGGGAGCGTTGCATGCCGGCATTGCCTTCTCAAATGCATCGGTCGCGCTTGTTCATGGCATGTCGCGGCCGATTGGGGCGTACTTCCACATCCCGCATGGGCTCTCCAACGCAATGCTCCTGCCGGCGGTGATGCGGTTTAGCTTACCGGGTGCCCCCGCACGCTACGCCGAGATTGGACGGGCACTCGGGGCCGTCGGGCCGGACGCAAACGAGCTGGCTGCTGCAGAGGCTGCTGTGTCCGCCGTCGAGGCGCTGTGCCGTGACCTACAGGTGCCGCGCTTACGCGAGGCAGGCATCGATCCTGCGCGTCTGCGTGCTCTTGCGCCTCAGATGGCACGGGATGCGCTCGCCAGCGGTAGCCCGGCGAACAATCCACGGCCGGCCACCGAAGAGGACATCGTGGCCCTGTACCTCGCCTGCCTGTGATCTGAGTGTCTGGTCACAGGCACCACCGCATCGGCAGCGCAGCACCTTGCACCGTAGCGCTCAGAGGCGCGGCGGGGGGCCTGCAGCCATGGCGTCGCTCGAGATCGGGAGCTCGCCGGCAGCCGGCGGCTGCGCGGCCCGGAGCCTGCGGCGGCTACGCCAGTACACTACGCTGCCGAGCAGGCCGGTAGCGAGAAGGGCGAGGGAGAGCAGGGTCATCACCGTGACGATGCCGAAGAGGTCGGCCAGACTGCCGACGAGCAGGATAGGCACGACCTGCACGGTATTCGCGATCATGAACTGCACAGCAAACACCCGGCCGCGAATGTGATCTTCGGTTTCCTCCTGGATCGCCGTCTGTGCCGGCACGGTGATCAGCGCAGATTGCCAGCCAAGACAGAACCCAAGGAACCCGATCGCGGTCAGGTAGCTGAGAAAGCCGGGCAACGGCATGTGCCCGGCGGCCGGCATCGAGCCCATGAGGAGTTGCACAAGGGTCTGCAGGTTCACCATCACCGCCATAGTAATGCCCATCAACGCCATGCCCACGTTGGTGAGCATGTGCCGATCGGCACGCTGGCCGAACTGCCCGAGGAGCACCGTACCTAGGACCAGCCCAAGACCGGTGGGTGCCAGGATGTACCCGCTGTCCTCAGCCGCCAGGTGGAGCACCCGGCTGGCAAAGCCGGGTCCCAGAGCGGCCAGCGTCATGAGGAACGAAAGCGCCACCGTCAACTGGATAATGGCAAGCCGCACAGACACATTGCCGCGCAGGTAAGCCAGCACCTCCCGAACATCCGCCTGCACCCCGCGGAAATCCACCAGCAGCGCCGCGGCCTGGCGCAGACTGATGGTCGATGCCTGCCCCGGCGGCAAGAACCAGACGAGTACAGCGGCAATGCTGTATGCGGCGACAATCGAGATATACAGAGCAGAGACGCCCAGGAGCTTGTACACCGTCGGTCCGAAGACAACGAATCCGGCGACCTGTGACAGCGTGAAGGTGAGGTTGAACAAGGACATCGCCCCGAGCAGATGCTTGCGCTTAACCAGGGTTGGCAGCGTTGCCGCCTCAGCCGGGGCAAAAAACTGGGAAATGGACGACGACAGGAAACTCAACAGGTAGATCGCCAGCAGCGACTTGCCGAAGAGTAGATACCCTACTGTAACAATCGCGCGCAGGACGTTCGTCGTAACAAGGATTTGGCGCTTATTCAAGCGATCGCAGAAGCTTCCAGCGACGGCGCCAAAGATGACGGCCGGGAGGCTAAACGCGACGATCACCAGGCCAACGCCCGTCGAGGAGTGGCTGATGTTCTCGACCTCGACGACGACGGCAAAGTTAATGATATTCTGCGCCGTCTGGGAGAGCGCCTGGGCCAGCCAGATGAGCAGGAAATAGCGGTTTCGCAGCAGCGCTGCATACGTGCCCCGCTCAACTGGTTTCCCCGGCACAGGAATGAAATGCTCGCTCACAGCGGCAACATCCGGTATCCAAACTTGTCAGGCCATGACCGGCGCGCCAAAAAGCTCGACCAGCCAGACCCCATTCTACCGTGGAGGCGCAAGAGTTATGCAGAAATGGTACCCCTTGGTCCTGCCGGCCACCGGATCCGGGAGAAACACTGCTAGCGCTCGGACGTGAGGCTCGGCGGCAGGAACGGCAGCGACGTCGGCTCGCCGCGCGCGATAAACCGCTTGATCCGCCGCTCGACCTCACGCCGTGGCAAGAGAACCCTGCGGCCGCAGGTCAGGCAGCGCAGCCCGATATCTGCTCCCAGGCGCACGATGCGCCACTCGGAGCCGCCGCACGGGTGCGGCTTACGCAACTGCACCACATCGTCCAGACGAAGCTCGAGAACCATCGTCCCACAGCAGTGACATGGCGCGGACGCGGTGGCTACAGGGCGTATGTACGGTACATACCGTACAGCGCTCACATTTCCCGCCGGCCGTCCAGGGCCTGGGCGAGGGTCATCTCATCTGCATACCCAAGGTCGCCGCCCATCGGCAGCCCTCGCGCAAGGCGCGTGACGCAGATGCCCAGCGGTTTGATCTGCGCGGAGAGGTACATCGCCGTTGAATCGCCTTCCATGTTTGCGTTGGTCGCCAGGATCACCTCCGCAGGCGGGTCCTCGCGCAGGCGCTTCAGCAGCTCGGCGATCCGCAGGTCCTCCGGACCGATCCCCTCGACCGGGTTAAGTGCGCCATGCAGAACGTGGTAGAGGCCCCGATAGCCGGTTTTTTCAATTGCCAGGATGTCCAGTGGCTCTTCAACGACGCAGATACGGTCGCGATCACGCTGGGGATCCCGGCAGATAGCACAAGGATCCTGCTCCGAGAGGTTACAGCACACCGAACACGTGATGATGCGCTCCTTTATCTCTCGGATTGCCTCGGCCAGGCTCAGCGCCTCTTCCTTCGGCACGCGCAGCAGGTAAAATGTCAGGCGCTGGGCAGTCTTTGGCCCGATGCCCGGCAGGCGGTTAAACTCATCGATCAACCGCGCGACCGGCTCAGCAAGGTGCTGAGACATGCCCTGCCCCCCTTCTTCTCCGCCGTGACGTGCCTACATAAGTCCCGGAATCTTTATCCCGCCGGTGAGGGCGCTGAGCTGCTGGGCCACGAGCTCGCGCGACTTGTCCAGCGCTTCATTCACCGCTGCAAGGACCAGATCCTCGAGCATCGTGGGATCGTCCGGATCGATCGCTTCCGGCGAGATCTTAATCGATTCAATTTTTTGCTGGCCGGTGGCAACGACAATCACTGCCCCTCCACCGGCGCTCGCCTCGACGCGCTGGTTCGCCAGCTCCTCCTGCATCTTCAGCATGCGCGCCTGCATCTGCTGGATCAGCCTGGCGTTCATCATTACCGTTCTGCTCCCTTCTGCGGACTCCCGCTCCGGCGCCCCATCGAACCGGCGCCGGCTCCCATGCACTGCCTGATATTATACCGCCTCGCCCGACCGCGGCCGGTGTCCGGCACAGGCGCGTATGACCAGCAAGGGCAGTGGCATCAGCCGGTCTACTTACGGACTAGGCTGCCGGCGCAGCGCCTCAAGCACTCGCGCTGCAGCCTCATCACGGCGGATGCCGACCGGCACTGCGCCGGCCGGAAGTCCTTCGGCAGCGCGGATGCGCTCGGCCTCTTCCTGGGTGAGGGGCTCAGCCGGACGGAAGCTGCCGTCAGGGCCAGGGGATAGCACGCCAGCTGAGATCAGCATAGAGATCGCGCCGGCGTGCGGGCATAGATCGCACACATCCCGCACTATCGAGTGCGAGGTGCTGACATAGGTCCGCCGCGCGTCGGTGTGAAGCACCAGCACACGTACCGGAGTATCGGTCAGGCTCCGGATGCTCCCCACCCCGGTCCAGCCTGGCGGGAGCTCCGCCAGGCGCTCCAGGCTGAGTTCAAGCCGGCCGTGCGGCGGAAGAGCCAGTGCGGTGTGCTCGACGAGGGGACGTGCGTTGCCCTCCTCCCGCGCGCTGAAGGCAACGGTGCCAGGCATATCACCGGGGTTGTAGACGATGATGGTGCTGGTCTTCCACAGCGGGCGCAGATCATGGTAGAGCGCCTCGCGCAGCAACGCGGGGTCGTACGTCGCGCTACGCCGGCCCGGCGCAGCGTGCTGTACCAGCAGCCGCACCGGCCGGTCGCTGGTGAGTTCGACACTGCCTGAGAAACCCTCAGGGGCCTGGATCTGGGCTCCCTGGAGCGTTGCCGTGGAGCCCGGCGGAAGCTGCACGTGCTGCTCCCCTGCCGCGCTCCCGTCAGGCCTGCGGTAGCGCAACGTGACCGCTGCCGGCGCCCTCTGGTCGAGGTTGGCGAGCACCAGCGTGCTGCGGCCCTTCAGCGCGGCTGTCTCCGGCCGCCCTGCTTCACGCGGCCGATCAGGCGCCTGGGACGGCGGCACATGCCGGCAGAGCATCGCGCCGAAGAGGACGAGGGCGGCGCAGGCCAGGAGAGCTACCGGCAACAGCAGCCGCGCAGGCGTACGCCGGCGGCTCTGTCGGCGCAGCAGAGAGCTCATCACTACCGGGCCGCCTTTCACGTCACCTGCTCCAAACGACCGTGCCATAAGGCTGGCATCGCTGAAGTCTACTCGACCATCGAAAGAGCAACCGGCGGGCCACAGGGCGCGCTCGCTCAGAGCGTTACGCCAGCTTCAGCACGAGGACCGCATCGATCGGGTCGGGCGCCTGCGCGGGTCCATGGATAAGCACAGCGCCGTCCTGGTGTGTTACCGGCAACGCGGTGCGAGCCGGATCAACTAGCAGGTACGCGCCGGCTGCCGGCCGCGGCAGCCCAACCAGGCGGATCAGACCATCGTGCGGCCAGTCGAAGATATGCACGTAGACTGTGCTTGGATCGGTAGCGCTGACCGTCGTACGGCACCATTCAAGGCCCTGCAGCGGCCCGGGGCGAGTGTTGTAGACCGACTCGCCGTTCACGCGCAGCCAGTCACCTATCGCCAGGAGGCGCTCCACGCTCGGCTGCGGGATGATCCCCTCAGCGGTAGGGCCCACATTCAAGAGATAGTTCCCACCCTTGCTGACGATATCCACGAGCTTGCGAATGAGCTCTTCGACCGGCTTCCAGTTCTGGTCATACGACTTGTAGCCCCAGGTGTCATTAATCGTCGCAGGGACCTCCCAGTCCATGTCCACCAGGCTGTCAGGAATGCGGTTATCGCGCGCTTCGGCGTAGTCGCCCAGGCCGTTACCGATACGCCCGTTCACCAAGCAATCCGGCTGAAGCTGGTGTACCAGCTCGACGAGCGAGCGGCTCTGCTCGACGGTAATGCGCCGGGGCGTGTCAAACCAGATGATGGCGATCGGGCCGTAATTCGTCAGTAGCTCGCGCACCTGGGGCTTGACATAGTTCTCGATGTACCCGGCGAAGTCTTTCTTCGCCGGGTCGTAATCCCAGTCGTTGCCATCGCCATCGGGATGATGCCAGTCCTGCGTCTGCGAGTAGTAGAAGCCGAAGCGGATGCCCTGCTTCTGGCACTCCGCGGCCAGCTCTTTCATCGGATCGCGCCCAAAGGGCGTGGCATCGACGATGTTGTAGGACGTGAGCGCCGTCTTGAACATGCAGAAGCCATCGTGGTGCTTGGCTGTAATGACCAGGTACTTCTGGCCGGCGCGCCTGGCCAGCGAGACCCACTCAGCCGCATCGAACTTCACTGGGTTGAATTGTCGGGCGAGCTGCTCGTACTCAGCCACAGGAATGCGGGCGCGGTACATGATCCACTCGCCGATGCCCGGGATCTGCCGGCCCTTCCAGACGCCTGCGGGAATGGCGTAGAGCCCCCAGTGGATGAACATGCCGAACTTCGCGGCGCGGAACCAGTTCAGGCGCGGGTCGGTGCGCGCATCTGGCCGCTGCATCGCCTCAGTGCGGATCGCCCCTTCTTCGACCATAGGGATCATTCCTCCTGATCATGCTGTACCGTGCTGTATCGTGTTTCTACTCACGCAGCAGGTCGAGCATGGCGCGGTCGAGCAGGTGGCCGCGCCAAGGCTCGTAGGCAACGTCGCTGCGGCCGCTATCGAGGATGCCAAAGCTGCCGCGGAAGTTCCAGAGGGCGTAGCCCCAGCCGGCCGCCCGCCAGAGCTCCAGGCAGTCGCGCATCCAGGCCAGCACGACAGCATGTGGGGTCTTGTTATAGGCGCCGAACTCGCCCACCATCACGCCCATGCCCTGGGCCTCCAGCCGCCGCCATGGCTCGATCTGCCGCGCCTGCAACGTCTCTTTGTTCCACAGCGTAGGACCGTCACGCAGCGGGTACTCCGGGACCGGCCAGCTCTCGCTGCCGCGCACCCACTCGGCGCGGTAGTGGGTCAGCCGCATGGGCTGGTAGCCGCGCGTTGCCGCAGCCACGCCCAGGCCGACCAGCTCGACCGGGGGCGTGTTCCCGTAGTCGCGGCCGTCGCAGATGATCAGGCGTTGTGCGTCTTCGGCGCGGATGGCCTCAACCAGGCGTTCGATTACGCGGCGGTGCACCTGGGGGCTGACGCTCGCAGGCTCGTTCAGCAGGTTGAAGCTCACTAGGCGGTTGGGCACGCCGCGGTAGCGCCGCGCGAAGGCTGCCCAGTGGAGGGCGCACACGCGCTGCGCCTCCTCATCTGTCCAGAGCGACCTCGGCTCGGGCGGCTGAGCAACCGTGTAGCCAGGCGCGCGATGGAAGTTCAGGCAGACGTGAATGTCATACTGTTCGCCGAAGCGTACCGCCTCGTCGATCTGCCGCAGGGCAGACTCGCGCAGCCGGGTCCAGTCGCCTGGCTCGGTCCAGCAGCGATAGTCCATGGGCAGGCGGACGAAATTAAAGCCCCACTCGGCTATCCAGGCGAAATCGCGCTCCTCGAAGCGCCGGTCCGCGCCCTCCCAGCGGAACTTCTCCAGCAGGTTGAAGCCGCGCCAGCGCGGCAGCTTCTGTGGGGACGGCTCAGGGAGGGAGCGTTGCCCCACCAATGCCTCGGTTTGCATATGCTCTGATGCTCCGGTGACAGGGGTCTGTTTGGGCATGGCCGCACGCCGGGGCGATGGCTGAGGGCGCGCGCAGCCGGCCAACACGGCTGCGAGCAAAGCCACTGCCACGCCGCCTCTGAATGTAGCGACCCAGCGGCGGCGTGACACGCCCACGGTCAGGCCGGCTCGATCCACAGCTCCCTCCAGCCTCTACACCCAGATATGCCGGAGCGGCCCTGGGACGGTTCCGGCAGCCCTGGTATACTGTGGCTGCTATGATCTGTCAATGATGGTGTCTTTGACGTTCCAAATCACCAGGAGGCTGCACTATGGTGCATGGAGACCCACCGTATCGTATTCCCCTCTCCAGGCGCGAGCTACTTTACGTCTGCGGGCGAGTCATGCCCGTTGCGCTCCTAGGAGCAGGCTGCCGGCAGCCTGCTGCACAGCAAGAAGCAGCGCGGCCGGAGAGCGCGCCGGCGCGGGTCCAGGAGGTGGTCTGGTCGTGCTATACACTTGGAGAAGCCCGCAATAAGATCCTCGACGACCTGGCACAGGCTGCGCAGAAGGCGGTGCCCGGCGTCAGGCTCACGCTGGATATCCAGCCGGGCCAGGGCTACTGGGACAAGCTACAGACCATGGTGGTGGCCGGCTCGGCACCGGACCTTGTGGTCAACCAGGTTAACTGGGTGCAGGCAGGCGCAGCGCGGAACATCTTCGTGGCGCTGGATGACTACATGGCCAAGGACCGCATCCGTCGGGAGGACTACAACGACTACAAGTCCTGGCTGTGGAAGGGCAAGCTGTATGCTATCCCCTTCCAGGCGCTTGGCGAGACGATCTTCATTAGCCGGCGGACCTTTGACGAAGCCGGGCTTAAGCTGCCCGATGTGAACTGGACGTTCCAGGACATGCTGGAGCTGGCGCGGAAGCTCACCAAGGGTGAGGGCGACCAGAAGCAATGGGGCATCCAGTACGGCTATGGCTCGATCGAGATGGGCTTCGGCACCATCATCCTGAACTTCGGTGGCAAGGTACTCAACGACGCCCGCGACCGTGCCCTCTACGGCGAGGATGCCAGGGCGCTTGAGGCGGCGCAATTTTACGCCGACTGGCGCCATCGCTATCTGGTTCACCCCAAGCCCTCCGATATCGCGCCGGGCTCCAAGCCGTTCATCGAGATCGGCCGTGGGGCGATGTACCAGACCGGCTTCTTCTATGTTGCCAACATCTATGCCGCGCTGAGGGAAGACCTCTGGTTCACCACCCCGCCGCGCTCGCCTACAAACCCCTCGTGTGCCGTGGGCTCGAACGCCTGGTCGATCACCACCAGCTCGAAGGTAAAGGACGCTGCCTGGAAGGTGCTGGCCTACCTTGTCGGCGAGGAAGGGCAGACGATCTGGGCACCGGGCGGTACACCGGCACTGGCGAAGGTTGCTGCCTCGCCTGTGTACCTGAAAAACTACCCCGGCCTGGAAAAGGAAGTGACCAACCTGATCCAGACCTGGAACCGCATCGGCCGGGACTACTTCATCACCCCGGACGCAGACGACTGGTGGCGAACGGCGAACCGTGAGCTGGCCCCCATGTATACAGGCGAGAAAAGCCCCGCCGAGGCGATGCGGGCATCGGCCGAGGCCGTGAACCGGGAGGTGTTCGCAGTGCGGCCGCCGGAGTTCCGCTAAAGACTATGGCTATGACACTCCAGCCAGGGGTGCGGCCGCTGCGCGTGGCCGTGCTCGAGCCTGAAGGGCTGCGCGAGGAAGCGGTCCGTCGGGCCGAAAACGCTTGGTTTGTCTATACCTGGGAGGCACTCCAGCAGCTTGGGCTCAGGGCGGAGGCGCTCCCACCTATGGCGCCGGCGGAGCCGGCGCGCCTCGCCCCCTTCTCGGCGCTGCTGCTGCCCGGGCTGCCGGCGTGGGCACTCACACCGAGCGCGGCGCAGCATGTTCCCTGGGCAGATGAGCCGGCGCAGCGCGCGCTCGAGCACTGGGTGCGTGAGGGCGGGATCCTGATTGGGCTGGGACCGCAGCCGCTGCCCCTGGCGGCTCTGTTCGGCGTGCAGCCCGCCGGTCCACCTATCGACGCCGAGCCCTTTACGCTCACGGCGACGCTGCGGCTGACTGATAGTCCCGAAGTCGCCCGCATTCACTCTCCCGTGCATCCGCAGCAGCCGTTGCTGCTCCTTTCGCCGCTGTGGCCTGTTGTGCCGCAGCCCGGCACGCGCGTGCTGGCCACGGCATACGATTCGACCGGCGAACAGCCCATCGGCGCAGCGATCACCGCGCGCCGGCTAGGAAGCGGGCAGGCGTATCTCTTCGCCTTCGACCTGCCGCGCACGCTCTGGTCCCTGCACAAGGGCCGGCCCGCCACCGTCGACTACGACGGCGACGGCTATTTCCGCACCAGCGACATGATCCTGATCGGCCATCATGCCATCGAGGTGGCATACGCCGATGAGCTGCTCTTCGTGCTCCAGAGCCTGCTGGCCCGCCGACCGCATCCGTTCATCGCGCCTTTCCCGCCGCGCAGCCGGGCACGCAGCGAGCATGAGACGCTCACCGACGCGCTCTTCTTCTGGGGCGGCGACGATGAGGCGGCAACCAACGGCCTACAGCGCCGCGCCTCGGACGTTATGGCCGCACGAGGGCTGCCCTATCATATCAACGCGATGCCGCGTGTCACGCCCGAAGGCGTTGGTCCCTTTGGGCTCTCGCGGAAAGACGCCGAGGCGATCCGCGCTAACGGGCACGAGATCTCGCTGCATTACAACTTTCGTGACGGTGTTAAGCACCCATACATCATCACTCCGGAGGCCGTGCAGGCGCAGGCCGAAGCATTCCGGCGGACCTTCGGGCGTGACCCGATCTGCACGGTCAACCACTGCACCCACTGGAGCGGATGGTATGAGCCGGCGGAGTGGATGCGCGCTGCGGGCGGCCGTGCCGACAACAGCTTTATCCACAAGCAATCGCCGCCGAGCAATCCGGTGAACCTGCTGGGCTTCGGCTTCGGCACGGCCTTTCCCCATTACTTCTACCGCGACTACCGCAGTGGGAACAGCCGTATCGACTTCCTCGAAGAGCCGATCACTGCGTATGAGGTAGGCTACACCCGCGACAGCACCGACTACGCCCTGGTACACCGTGTTGTGGACCTGGCGGTCTCCTACGGCCTGACCATGAACATGTTTTACTACCCGGTCTATATTGCCGAGTGGCCAACCTGCCGCCAGGCCATCGACGAGTTCCTGCGCTATACCGCCGCGCGGGGTGTGCGTGCTGTACACATGGGCAACGATGCCCTGTGGCGCTGGTGGGATGCCCGCGCCCGCTCCGCCGTACAAGACGCCGTCGAGCTTCCAGATGGCACGCTCAGGCTGGCTGTGTTCTGCGCCTACCCGGACGGCATGCTGGTGCGCATCCCGCGTGCCGCCAGGAAACCGGGCGTGGTGCGGGTAAACGGCCAGCCGGCGGTACACGAGACACGGGCCCAGTGTGGACTGGACTGGCTTATCTTTGCCGTGTCGGCCGGCGAGCGCACGGTCGAAGTGCAGTGGGAAGTCTGACTTTCCCGCGAAGCTGCGCACCTGCAGCGCGGGAAGGCAAGAAAACACGCCCCTCTTAAGGCATATCGCCGAGTGAACAGGCCCGCGCATTAAAACTGCGGGATGTCAACACGCTGACGGGTCCGCGCCGCCTCCAGGCCGCAGATGCCGGCGGCGCAGGAGATCGCGCCCTCGCGAGCATTGATGAGGGGATCGCGGTCTTCCAGGATCGCATCCACGAAATCGCGGTCCTGATAGTACTCGGTTGTGCCGTGGCCGACGCCGGCGCGTTGCCGCGGATGCTGCCACAGCGGCACCGGCAGCTCCATCATCCCCGTCTGATGCCGGATGCTCTTGAGAAAGACGCGGCCGGGGCCCTGCGGCGTGTCGCGGCTGGCCTCGAAGCTGCCGTCGGTCCCATAGCAGCTATAGTATAGACAGTAGGGCCGGTGCATCCCGTAGGACACCGTGATCTTCGCCAGCACCCCGTCGGTCGTGCGGTACAGGGCGACCGTCGTGTCGTCCGCAGGCGTGAGGTCGATCGAGCCCTGCGTACCGAACGCGACCACCTCCTGGAACTGATCGACCCCCAGCAGCCAGCGTAGCGTATCCAGGGCGTGCGGCCCGCCGCCCAGCAAAGTGGTCTGGGTGTGAGCCGGGTCCCAGCGCCAGTGCCGGCTGCCGTTCTCTTCTTGCACGCGCGAGCCGTCGAGCAGCAGGTTATGCAGGTACTCCGCCTCGCCGTAGAAGAGCCGACCGAACTGTCCCTGCTCGATCAGGCCCTTTACTGCCTGGAGGTATGGCATCCAGCGACATTCGTTGCCCATCTGCACCTTCAGGTTGCGCGCCCGGGAGAGGTCCAGGATCTGGCGGCAGTGCTCCAGCGTCGTCGCCAGCGGGATCTCACACAACACATGCTTGCCTGCCTGGAGCGCCTGTACCGTCATCTCGCCATGCAGATGGTCGGGCGTAGCGATACAGACGGCGTTCACCTGCGGGTCGCTCAGCACAGCCGCATAATCGGGCAGCACCCGGTCAATGCCGTAGCGTTGGGCGACCGCCTGCGCGCGGACCGCGCGCAGGTCACAGACCGCTACGACCTCACACTGCTCATGGGAGCGCAGCGGCTCGATATGGGCTGCCCCACGACGTACTCCTATAATGGCAACACGTACCGGCTTCATTGCCGCCCCCTCACCATGGCAATCTCGTTCCACCGGCGCCGGATGCAGGCGTTGAGGACGCAGAACATGCGGCGCCAGTATAGCACAGCGACGATTGCTTCAGGCCGCAAAGCCCCTTGCCAGATCGCCATACAGGCGGCTGGATAGCCTGGGCTACCGCGGTCCCTTCTGTCTAGACTTCGGCACGCTGGAGGACAAGGCCCGCGTGCGTGACGCCTGGCTGGCCCTGTAAGCCGAGTCGCCCCTGTCTACTTCTTCGATCCCGGCCGCCATGCTCTCGACGGTCAAGGAATATCCGAACGCGCAGGAAATTCGCTGAGGCAGGCGACAGTCTGTGCGCAAGACCGGCTACAATAACAGAAAGTACGCAAGGCCTGCCCAGTCTTTAGCGCGTCGGGTGATCGTGCTGCAGGATACACATAGCTCGCCTATTCACTAACTATCCGAGTAACCAGTCTGTGCAATTCGTCTGAGCAATTGAGCAAAGATACGCTGATGAACCAGTCGGCTTTCTCGTCACCTCGTGCCGGCACCCTGTGGGGCGAACCGGCAACCACAGACGCGCTGCGTGCGCAGCAAGAGGCGGCCGGACGGGACGCCGTGGAGCTCTACGTGCGCACGTACACCACGATCCTGCGCAGCTCCGGCGATGTACGGCTGCGCGCGTTCGAGCCGGCGCACATCAACATGCGCTCCAGCCTGCATTACGATGCCGACCGCCCATATCCTGACCCCGGCGCGTTCATTTATGCCGTGCAACGGTTGCCGCTGTACATGCCCTCTGTAGAGCGCATCGTGCTGGGACAGCTTCCCGAGCATTTCGCCGCTGCCCTGGGTGAGGAGGTCACTACCTGGCAGCGTGTGACCGCGCCGGGCCGCCGCCGTGAATGGCGCTTCGACGGGCGCGGTACGCTGGCCACCCTGGTCGCCAGTCCGTCCGACCTCGACGACGTGATTCCCACGCTGGTGGCCTACCAGATCGAGTGGAATAAGCTGCACCGTCTACTTCAGGCCGACCGTGAGACGGCAGCGCGGCTGCAATTTGCGGAGCCCCCCGATGATGCGTGGCTGCGCAGCCTGGGCGAGGTCTGTCGCTTCCCTGCCGATGACTGGGAGCGCCTGCTGCGCGCCTGGGGCAGTGCAGCCTGGGAGACGCTGCGGGCAATCGCGGCGCAGGAGAAGGACATGCGCATACGCCTGCTCGGCGGCACGCATGTGGCCTACGCCCGCCTGACGCGGCAGTGGTGGCAGCCGATTGCTGCTGCTCTGGCTGCGCGGGGACTGGAGCGACGGCCGGTCTATTTCGTCTCCTCGAACCTGCACGGGGTGGTGAACCTGGTCAGCGGCTACGCTCGCCGGCGGGCCAAGCTCCTCTGGGAGTTCCTCGATACGACGGAAGAGGGCGAGGGGCTGGGCGAGCTGGCCACGCTGCGCCGCGCCCGGGAGAGCTCGAACATCGACAACGTGCTGTACTATGCGGCGCGGCTATGGCATCGCTACCATCCGGACGCCGAGCTGAAACGGCAGCGCACTGCCGAGGAAGAGGAGCGCGGCATCACCACGATCTTCCCGGTATCCGGCATCGATGTGGGAGCCCAGATCATCGAGCTGGCTCGCCTGCGCCCGGAGGACCTCGACCCGCGCCTGCGCGACCTGGCGCACGCGCTGGCCGGCTCGTCAGCGATCATCCTGAACATCGATTATCCGCTCGGCTTCGCCGCCTATCATATCCTGCGGGAGGTCACGGAGTCGCTCGAACAGCTTCGCGGCGTGTATATTCTGGGTAAAGCCGCCACGTTGAACGGCGCGATCGGCGACGTCTTGATCTCCGACGTTGTGTTTGACGAGCACTCCAAGAACGTCTACACCTTCCCGAACGCCTTCAATTATGCCAGCGTCGCCCCCTTTCTGGAGCGCGGCTCGGTGCTGGACAACCAGAAAGCGGTGACGGTCAAGGGCACCTTTCTTCAAAACCGCGCCTACCTGGATTTCTTTTATCGGGAGAGCTACACCGTCGTGGAGATGGAGGCCGGGCCATACCTCTCGGCAATCTATGAAGCGACATATCCGTCGCGCTATCCGCTTGGAGAGGGCGTGCACTTCCGCACGATGCCCTTCGACTTCGGCCTGATCCACTACGCCTCGGATACCCCGTACACGCGGGCGCGCACGCTGGGGGCGCGCAGCCTTTCGTTCGAAGGCGTGGACTCCACGTATGCCTCGACTGTGGCTATCCTGCGGCGTATCCTGGCGCTGGAGGGCACCGGGCAGCGGGAGAGCCTGGCAACTACTCTAACGCGGACGCCGGCCGGCTAGATGTCTCCATGTTTTATTGTTGTATTTGTTTTCCAGGAGAAGAGCACGGGCCGCAGGAACGTTGTCTGCGGCCCGTGGTACCCGGTCGGGGCTAGGCGCTGAGAGGTCCTTCTTACTGCTCCGCCTCGCTCGCGGCGACAAACGGCCCGTGCCAGACGTGATACCACACCTGGCCCGTGTAGGCGTTCACCGACAGCATGCCGGTGATCTGCCCGTCCTTCATGGTGTGCAGGGTGTAGTACCCGTAGAAGGTATGCGGCGCCTCCACGGTGCTGCCAGGCTGGTATCGGTCTAGCCACTGCTGGGTGAACTGCCGCGCTTGCTCGGCCGTTACGGACGGCGGGCCTGCCGGCGGCTGGTATCCCATCATGCCGGCCATCGGCGAGCCCTTGGCCATCATGCCGTACTTCGTGTTCCACATCATGTTGGGCCCTGGCTCCGGGAATACGGCGCCGGCACGGCTCACCAGCAGTTCGAAGGCTCCTAGCTCGGTGCTTTTCTCTTTGACGACCACGTAGAAGTGGTTTTGAAACTCAAGCACCTCTTCGACGGTCAGGTCCGGGTTGCCCAGCGCCTCCAGGTACGCCTGCACACGCTGGTGCGCCTGATCAAGCGTCTGCACTTGCTGGCTCGGTGTGCCCCAGGGTCCCCAGCCCCACATCATGCCGCCCGGACCCCAGCCACCCCCGGGCCCCCAGCCATGCATCATGCCGGAGCCCCAGCTCCCGCCCCAGGGCGTCTGCGCCAATGCCACCCCGACACTACCAAGAAGCAGCGCCCCGCCCAGGAGCGCCACTCCTACCAGCGCAATCGTCCGCCGTTGCATCGGCCCTTCCCTCCTTGGCTTACCAGTATCTTGCAAGTAAGCATTCTCAAATAAACATTCTGAACATACTCTGCAGTTCTTTCGGTCTTTTGCCTTGCTCATGTCACGTGCCGGCCAGGTTGGGAGAATCACGTCCTTGCCGGCACGCCATTACTGGCCAAGGACCCGGCGTACCTGCTCGTACTCGGCCTGGCTGATCTCTCCGGCGGCGTAGCGGCGGCGCAAGATGTCCAGTGCGGTCTCCCGCTCGCTCCGCCGCTCGCCGGGGAAGAGCACTCGCACTACTGCGGCAAGGATCAGGACGAGCAGCACCCAGAAGAGCAGCATCACCACGAGTCCCCACCACCCCATGCCCCAGGCACCACCTGCAAATCCCATCATCGGACTTCCCTCCTGCGCTCAGGAGCTGTTCCGTACTCCCCGCGCTCCAGAGCTCTCTATAGCGCTCTATGGGTACTGTACTGCGCAAATCTCAAGATATCGGACCTGGCTTGATCAAGAAACGCTCAAGAGCGTAGCACAACGGGGTTCTGGAGCCACAGCAGAGCACAGCGTGCAGGTTCGTGAGGCGAAGCCGGCAACGCCGGCGGAGAAGCCGTCCGTGCTAGCGGGCAGCGGGAAGTTCGAAGCTGAAGGTAGATCCCTGGCCGGGGCCCGGCGACTCCGCCCAGATACGGCCGCCCATGGCCTTGACCAGCGCCCTGGCAATGGTCAGTCCAATGCCGGTGCCGCCCAGCGAGCGTGACCGTGATTTGTCCACGCGGTAGAAACGCTCGAACAGATGAGGCAAGTGCTCCGGCGCAATGCCGATCCCCGTATCGCGCACGCTAAATCGTACGGCCTGGCCGGCCGGAGAGACCTGGACGTCCACCCGACCGGGAGCGGGAGTATAGCGCAGCGCGTTGGTGAGCAGGTTGGTCAGCACCTGCACCGCCCGATCAGGGTCGGCCTGAACCTCTGGCAGCGCCTCCGCTAGGGACACATTGAGTGCCAATCCTTTGGCAGCGAAATCCGCAGCCAGACGGTCGACCGCGGCCTGGACGATCGCCTGCGGGGCCACGGGCTTGACTACCACGCTGAGCTGGTGTGCCTCGGCGCGCGAGAGCTCTTGCAGGTCCTCCACCAGCCGGCGTAGCCGTCCGGCCTCCGCATGCAGCCTGGCCCAGGTGCGCTCAGACGGTTCCACCACGCCATCGAGCAGGCCCTCCAGATAGCCCTCCAGCGTAGCGATCGGCGTGCGGAGCTCGTGCGCCACGTCACCGATGAGTTCCAGGCGGCGCCGCTCGGCGTGCTCTAGCGAAGCAGCCATGTCGTTGAAGCTGGCGGCGAGCAGGGCGATCTCGTCGCTGCCTGTCACCGCTACACGCTCCGCGTAGTGTCCCGCAGCAATGCGGCGGCTGGCTGCGGCCAGCCGGCGGATCGGGCCGGCCACACGCTGAGACGCCAGCACCCCCGCGACGATAGCAGTGAAGAGCGCAGCAGCTCCCCCGACCAGCAGCGTCTCCAGCAGCGCGCGCCGGAATGCGCCGGCCACCACCGCCTCCATCGCCGCATACATGGCTGCCATGCCCGGCCCGTTCATACGCATGTGCCCCATGCCGGCCATGTGCCGCTCGAAGAGACGCGGGCCGGTCACCCCGGCGGCTGCGAACACCGTGATCAGCCCGGCCGCCACGACCAGCAGGTGAGATAGAAGCAGCTTGGCCTGCAAGCCGCCAAGCCATCGCTCAGACGGGCTCACGGAGAGACCTCCTCCGACTGCCACTCAAAGCGGTAGCCCACGCCGCGCACCGTATGCAGGTAGCGTGGATGCGCGGGGTCATCTTCGAGTTTGCGGCGCAGGTTGGCAATATGCACCTCTACTACATGGTCGTCATAATACTCGCTGCCCCAGACCCGTTCGAGCAGCTGAGCACGAGTAAACACACGCCCCGGGTGCTCGGCCAGCGTCGCCAGCAATGCGAACTCACGGGCGGTGAGGGGAACGGGCTGGCCACGCAGGGTGACCTCGTATCGCGCTCGATCGATCACCAGCTCCCCTGCACGCAGCGGCGCCGGCTCCTCCGGCCCTGCCCGCAGCGCGCTGCGGGGTCGGCGTAGCAAGGCCTTGACCCTGGCAACGAGTTCACGCGGGCTGAACGGTTTGGTGACATAATCATCGGCCCCTACTGAAAGCCCCACGATCTTGTCGATCTCCTCTGCCCTGGCGGTGAGCATCAGCACATAGGCATCAGAGAACTGTCGCAGGCGCCGGCATACCTCGATCCCGTCCAGCCCGGGTAGCATTACATCGAGAATAACCAGGTCAGGCGGGGCAGAGCGAGCCAGCTGCAGCGCCGTTGGTCCATCGAAGGCGGTAAGGACGGCAAACCCCTCCCGTTGCAGGTAGCCCTGCACCAGCTCGACCAGGTTCTGCTCGTCATCGACGACGAGCACAGTGATCTTGCGCGGCTCCATATTTCTACCGGTTACTCAACTTCTACCCACAAATCGCTCTAGCTAGCGGTCTATGCGACTGTGCCACCACATCCCGTCGTCACCGCCAGCAGCTCCTCGCACATATCAGGGCGCAGGGATCGTGACCTCGTGTCGGGACATCCACGCAGGCAACGATCGTACGTGCAGGGCCGGCGGTCACTCCTTTGCACTACGCGGGTGGCGCGCTGGCGCCTGGTGGTCAGTCTGATGTCGCTCGCAGGCCCGAGCACGGACCAGAGGTACCGCAAAAGCGCAGCACCGCGAGCAGCCCCTGATCTGCTCGCTGATGCTGCGCCTCCAGCTGGACGTCTGCGTGTTCCGCCTGAGCTCCCTGGCCCGGCTGAGCAAGCGCTGGAGCTACTGCACCGCCCGCGGGGACTCGTGCGCCAGGCGGCGGTGCTCTGCGGTCGTCACCGGATGCAGGTCTTGTCCCGCATGCCCGACGCGTTCGCCACGCGGCGCCTCGATCACCTCGAGTTGAAACTCGGCGGCTGGGGCCTCTTGGCCGGGCGGAAGCTTCGGGATCGCCAGCACCAGCACACCGTTGCCGAAGGTAGCATTGGCCAGTGCGCCGTTCACCGCAGCCGGTAGCGTCAGCTCGCGGAAATACGGACCGGTCGTCCACTCGGCCATGAGCAGATCGCGCTCTTCCTGGCGAGGCCCGCGATACTGGCCCTGGATCGTCACTTTATTGCCCGAGATACGTACCAAGATGTCACCAGGTTCGAGGCCGGGCATCGGCGCAGCGATCATGATGCGGTCGTCGCTCTGGTAGATGCGCACCGGTAACTTCTGTGTCTCTGCCATGGTTTCACCTCCCTGGCGCAGGCTACGTCCAGAAGCATGCCCAAATAGCCCCACGAATTCATCGTCGCGCAGGTTCAAGCGTGCGTCCAGTGGGAGCGTCGTTTGCCCGCGGAGGAGCCGGGCGCATTCCGGCTGCCTGTCGCTGTTGCACGCGTCGCCGCGGGCACAGGAGCGACCTGCTCTCAGCAGAGCGGTCTAAGATGCATCCACACAGCTGGGCAAGCTATGCCAGAGAAGCGGGCCGCGCCTACGACCGGTAGATTAGCGCCCGTGTCCGCCCGTCATACCGCTGGCCGAGTGTCCGCCAGACATCCCAGCAGCAGCGCGCACCGGCACCTGCACCGTGATCGGTCCCGCGCGCTCGAACTGCAGGGTGACGGTCAGATGCGTCCCTTCGGTCAGGTCACGGCGCAGGCCGATCAGCATAATGTGCAGGCCGCCGGGCTCCAGGGTCAGGGTACCGCGCGCCGGCACGACCACGCGACCCGCCGGCTCCATGCGCATCATACCCTGGTCCATGAAGCTGCGGTGCACCTCGACGGTCTCTGCCACGTCGCTGCGCGCGCCGAGCAGCGCATCATCCTGGGAGCTGTGGTTGCGTATAACCAGGTAGACGGCGCTTGTCCCGGTCCTGCCGGCAGCGCGGGCCCAGGCGCTTTCGATGGCAAGGGCTGAGGCACGCTCCTTCACCTGGGGCAGTAGCCGCCTGATGTCAGCGGCGATCTGGCCGGGTGCCGTGGTATAGCTGTACAGCAGGCGAATGCGGCGATCAGGATCGACGAGATGGAGCGTTGCCGTATGGTCCATGAGGTATCCCACCGAGCTATCCGGCACCGGCCGCTTCTGTGCCAGCGCACCGAAGGCTGCCCTGGCCTGCTCGAGCTCTTCCGGCGTGCCGGTCAACGGGATAATCGCCGGGTCGAACCTGGCGGCGTACTGCGCCAGCCGCTCGGGTGTATCCCGCTCCGGGTCAACCGTCACGAAGTAGATATCAACGTACTGCGCATCCGCACCGAGCTCGCGGCGCACTTTCGCCACCTGGCCCAGCGTCATCGGACAGACATCCGGACAGAGTGTGTACCCAAAGAAGAAGAGCGAGATCCGCCCGGCGGTATCGGCCGTTGTAAAGGGCATGCCGTCCGCACGTTTCAGGGTGAGCGCGGGCAATTCTTGCGCTGGCGAGAGTTCCGCGCCGTTGAACCGTTCCGCTGTCAAGCTGCTACCCCACACTGCCCAGGCCACTGCTGCGACCAGCACGCCGCTCACCAGGACCGCGAGGAGGGCGGCAACCAGCCTGGACGGCAGAGCGGCCTTGCGTGCGGGAGCTGTGCCCGGCGGGCCTGCGGGCGCTATTGCGGCCTGGGGCGCAGTCTCTCGAACCTCGGTGGTGCGTGGCTGCGGCATACCTGTACTCTCCTGATCAGGTCAACCAGCTGACCGTGTTCAGCCGGTCTGTCGTGCACAACGTGCCGACCGAATCCGGATGACATATTAACGTAGTGTTAGCGTCGAGCACCCTTTTCATTCACGATCACGATCAGGCCGTTGTCTCCAGAGGCAATCGAGCAGCTCAGCGCGCCACGATAGCGGAAGGTGCCGGCGCGGTTAAACGTCATCCGCAGGGAGCGCCCGGGAGCGATCGGGACATCGAAGAAGTAGTGCATGGCCTGATCGTTGTTCACAATGACGACGCTCTGGCCGGCGACCAGATGGAGCTCGCCGGGCAAAGTGAAGATTGCCTCACCACGCATCTGCGCAACAGCCGCGCCCGCGGGGATCACGAAAGTAACATCGGGCGGTGTCCCGTTCGGCCGGCTCGGCCGGCAGGCGCCTACGGCCAGCAGGATCACCGCCAGCACCGCTGCGGCAAGGTAGTAGAAAAGCGCAGAGGTCCGGGCACGAACCGCTCCTGTGAGGGTACCATGCTGCGGAACGTGCCCGGACCTCATAGCTGCTACCTCCTAAACCCTCTCTAAATTCCCTCTTCCCTACGGCTTCCCTACGGAATCGGGCGATTCGGGACTACCGGCCGGGCTGCTGCACCGGCTGGAACACCTCCGGGTTCTCGGGCCCCTCGACCTCGAGGTAGGCTGCGGCACCCTTCTCCAGGCGGCCCAGGCTATGGTCTACCAGGACGTAGGTGCCCGGCACCTCGACCTTGAATTCCACGATCGTAGCGCCCCCTGCCGGAACCAGCGTCGTCTGCACGTTGCGCAGGGCCTCGGTCGCGCCTTCCGGATAGACCCGGTCGAAGATCTCACCGATCACGTGGAAGCTGCTGGTCAGGTTCGGCCCGCCCACGCCGAAGAAGATGCGCACCGTCTCGCCGACCCTGGCCTTCAGAGGGCTCTCCTTAGTCAGGCCGCCAACGCTGCCGTTGAACAGCACGTAGTCGGGGCGCTCATCGAGCATCTTGGCCATGGCGAAGTCATGCAGGCCCTGCTGCCCGCGCTGGCCCTGTAGGTAGAAGTCGCCCTGCATCACGTAGTACTCGCGGTCCACCTTCGGCAGGCCACCGGCCGGCTCCACCACGATCAGGCCATACATACCGTTGGCGATGTGGTGGGCCACCATCGGTGTGGCGCAGTGGTACACGTACACGCCGGGGTTGAGTGCCTTGAAGCGGAAGCTGGCCTGGCCGCCGGGCGGGACCTGCATCACCTTGGCGCCGCCACCGGGGCCGGTGACCGCATGCAGGTCAATGCTATGCGTCACCTTGCTCTCTGCTGAGTTCTTCAGCACGATCTCGACGGTATCACCCTCACGCACCCGCAGCATCGGGCCCGGCACCGTGCCGCCGAAAGTCCAGAAGGTGTAAGCCACTCCATCATCGAGCAGGGCGGTAACCTCTTTGGTCTCGATCTCGTATTTCACGAATGCCGGCTCGCTGCGCGTGATAGGCGGAGCGACCTGCGGCTGCGGCAGACGGGTGAGCCCGCTGGGCAGCGGCTGCACCGCCGCGGCCTGGGTCTGCTGCTGGGCCTGGCCGGTGGTCTGCGCCGTCCCGCCGGACGGAGCCTGCTGAGGCGCGGTCGCGGCGGCCGCGCCACCGACGATCACCTTGCCAACCATGCCTGCTTCTTTATGCCCTGGGATCGTGCACTCGAACGGGTACTCGCCGGCCTTCGTTGCCGTGATGACTTTCGTCACCTTCTTCCCGGCCGGCACTGTTACTTTGAATCCAATCCCCGGAATGGAGATGTCGTGCTCGATCATCCCTTTGTTATCAATCGTGATAGCGACCGGTTTGCCAACCGGCAGGTTGATCACCGATGGCTCGTACTTAAACTCTGTTGCCGTAATAGTCACCTCGGCCGCAGGGGTCTGCTGCCCGCCGCCACTTTGTGGGGCAAACTGGCAGGCCGTGCCCACCAGTGTGGCGATGACCACGATGCCGGCTATGAGTGTGCTCCAGCGAGATGCTCGAAACCACTGCGTGAACTGTTTCATTGGCGAGTCCCCTCCTTTGCCCCTGCTTCTCCATGGCCGGCTGAACCAGCCATGTCTCTCCGCGCGTTTCCTGGTGTGTTCCTACCCCGTTGCAATGGCGGTCCGGTTCCTGGTGGGGCCAGCCGCACCAGTTCTGCGAGTGTTGCCGTGCGCAGCACGCGCTTCATGGCCGCCTGGGCCTCGCCCAGCACGCGCTCGAGCCTGCACCGCCCCGTGAGTGGGCAGGAGGGAGGTTGATCCATGCAGCCGGCCAGTGCCAGATGTCCTTCAACAGCTTCGATGACATCCAGCACCGAGATGTCGGCCGCTGGCCTGGCCAGCCACACGCCGCCCCCGTTGCCACGCTGAAGGCGCAGCAGGCCGGCGTGTGCGAGGTCCCGCAGCGCCTGGCCCAGAAACCGCTCGGGCAGTCCCTGGGCCCGGGCCAGCTCAGCGACGGTGACAGGGGCTGGAGACCCCATCTGTCGCTCGGTCAGGTCGATCAGAGCGCGTAGCGCATATTCGGTGCGCTGGGTGAGTCGCATGGGCTTGTCCTCCCCATACGCCTGCTCGTCCGCACCGGCGCCCCAGACGGCCGGCGGTTGCGCACAAACTGCATGAGCTTGATGCTCTTTCCAGAGAGAAGCGTAGCTTGGGGAGGACAGGCCCGCATCGGGGAGAAGTCCGGAGAGCGGGTCGGGGAAAAACCCTGATTTTAGAGCTGCACAACCCGGCCGGTGCGGGCCGACTCGGCCGCGGCCAAGATCAAGCGCACTGACTCCAGGACGTTTTCGGGTTTCACCGCAAGCTCGGCCTCGCCGCGGATGGCCGCCACGATATTGCGGTAGAACTCGAGGTAGTTGCCTGGGACAACCTCGACCGGCACGTCACGAAGCTCGCCGTCCTGGAGCACGCGCAAGGTCGGGGCGCTCTCCGGTGGGAGCGGCAGCGGCCCCACGCGCCCTTCTCTGAGCGCCGGCTCCTGCTGGTCGAGCCCGTACTGGATGTAGGCGCCGTTCCGCCCGCGCACGAACCAGTGCGGCTTGGGAATGGCACTGATGCCTCCCACCTCAATGACGTAGCGCACGCCATTGGCAAAGCGAACCCATGTGAACGACGCCGTCTCCACGTCCTGCTCGGGGATGCGATACTGGAAGTCGGCAAAAAGGCTCTCGGGTCTCGTGCCGAAGAAGCCGGCGAGCTGGACGCAATGGTCGAAAAGATGAGCGCCCCAGTCGCGCGTTGGCCCGCCGCCGGCCGACGCCATACCACGCCAGCCGCGCCCGCGCGGACTCAGCCGGAAGCTCGTGACGGCCTCCTCAATGACAAAAATCTCGCCGAGCGTGCCCTGCTCCAGCACACGCCGCAGGGTCAGGTAATCGCTATCCCAGCGGCGGTTGTGGAAGACCGAGAAGACTACGCCGGCCTGCCGCGCTGCCTCGATCATGGCGCGGCCCTCCTCCAGGGTCAGGCACATGATCTTGTCGGTCACCACGTGTTTGCCGGCGCGCGCAGCCTGAATAACCATGGGTGCGTGGGTGTCATGCGGCGTCGCCACGATTACCAGGTCCACCTGCGGGTCCTGGAGGAGCGCTTCGTAGGTTAGGTACGTGCGCACGCCCCAGTCCGCTTCGGCCTGAGCGCGCCGCTCGGCCGAACGGGAGAACACCCCGTGAAGCCGGAGCCCTTCGGTATGGGCTACCAGGTTGGCGTGGAAGACTTTGCCGGCCAGGCCATAGCCGGCAATAGCCACGTTGATCGGATCGGAAGCCATGGCGGATGCTCCTTGCTCGCTGGAGTTTTTGAGCCTGCGGAGTTTCGGGATACGCCGGGAGATGCTCTGGACAGAGAGCGTAGCCGGCTGCACGACGCCGAACCCTAGGCCGGCAGGCGCAAGCACCCACCTGCCGCCGGCTCGGTGCGCTTGCCCGCAGTCATGGTACGCTGTAAAACAGGTGAGACGCAAGCGCCCTTCTCGCCGGCTGCGTGTATTCTTTAGTTCAAGAAAGCTCCAGGGGCTACATCATGGCAAAAAAGCGCTCCCTACTGGCACAGATAGATCGCTCTGTCGTTCCCGAGTTGTCGGACCGTATCATCGCAGCGACCGTGCTATATCTCAGCGTGCCTTTAATCAGTAGAGACAAGAGAATCGAAAAAATCTGGAGTGCATATCGTTTGGTGATTGCTGGGTAACAACTACCTGCGCGCATCCAGCGCTCTACAGCTCCTGCATGCAGGGTATGCCCGCTGCGGAACCGGCGTAGACAAGTTTGGCTCTCCAGCACCCCTCACCATTACAGCGACGCAAAGCATGAAATAGAGACCAGAAGATGGCTTACCTGGCCGGGGCTGCGACCATCGATATCACGCCTCCGATCGGCATTGGCCTGGTTGGATACCATCGCGCCGGGCCTGCCGACGCACTCCTGGACCGACTGTATGCCACAGTGCTGGTGCTGGAACACACGAACGCGCGCGTCGCCCTGGTCAACATGGATCACGCCGGCATGCTGGTGCCACATGTGACCGCCATGCGGCAGCGTCTCGGCAGCGAGCTGGGCATCTCGCCGACACAGGTGATGGTCCTGTTTACCCACACGCATTCAGGGCCACAGGCCGATGATGAAAACGAGCTCGCCCGGGCATACCGGCTGGTCTTGGAGGCCAACCTCGTCCATGCGGCCCGCGAGGCGGCGCGCCGCCTCCGGCCATGTACTGCCGCCTGGGGCGTGACTGCAGTGTCCATCGGCGTGAACCGCCGGCAGCGTGGACCCGACGGCAAGGCCCACATGGGCGTCAATCCAGACGGGCCGGTAGACCGGCGAGTGGGTGTCCTGGCCCTCTACGAGGCAGGTTCCGGCCGCCCGGTGGCCCTGCTGGTGATCTGCACGGCACACGCGAACGTGCTCAGGGGCGACAGCACAGCTATTTCGGCCGACTTTCCCGGCGTCGCCCGGCAGCTCTTGTGCAACGCAGCGGGCTGCCCTATCCTGATTGGTATCGGTGCAGCCGGTAATGTCAACCCGCGCTGGCGCGGCTCGACCGCAGATCTCGAGCGTATGGGACAGGCGCTGGCCAGTCCGGTGCTGGCGCTCTTGCCGGAGCTGGAGCCATCGCCGGTCGAGGCGCTCTGGAATGGCTCAACAGTGCTGGATGTGCCGCTCCTGCCCCTGCCCGCGCCGGACGAGGCGGCGGCACTGGCGCAGACGGTGGCACGTGAGTGGGACATAGATACAACTCCATGGCTGGAAGTCGTCCGGCGCCTGTGGCAGGCCGGGCAGCACACGCTCAGCCTGGCGCTTGAGGTGCAGGCGCTGCGCATCGGTGACGGAGTTGTGGCCGGCATCCCCATGGAGCCGTTCGCTGAGATCGCTCTGGAGCTCAGCCGCCGGGCCGGCAGCGAGCGGGTGTTCCTGTGTGGCTGTACGAACGGCTGGATGGGTTACCTGCCTCCGGCGACGGAATTCCCTTTCGGGGGCTATGAGGTTGAGTGGAGTCCGGTGGTATACGGCCTGAGCTCCGGGCTGCTGATGCCGGTGCGACCGGACACTGCGGACCGCGTGGTTGCAGCGGCACTTACGCTCTACGAGCGCTCGCGTGCCGCGTGTTAATCCCCACGCAAGGCTGGAGCCATTCATCGGTGCTGCACAGGAGGCGTGACGATGCGCGTAGGTATCCTCGGTGCCGGGCGTATGGGCAGCGGGCTGGCGCGCTGCCTGGCCCTGGCCGGCGACGAGGTGTTCCTGGGCTCCCGTGATGCTGCGAAGGCACAGGAGCTCGCCGTGTCGATAAACCGTGAGGCCGGCGCCGAGCGGGTGCGGCCGGCGTCGTATGCTGAGGCCGCGGCCCAGGGCGAGGTGGTCATTCTGGCGGTACCCTACCGCGAAGCCGCAGCGACGCTGACCGCCCATCGAGATGCCTTGCAGGGCAAAGTGGTGGTGGATATCACCAATCCGCTGGGCCAGACGCCGACGGGCGTGGTGACGCCGCCAGGGAGCTCAGGACTGGAAGAGAACCAGCGCGCCGCCGGGCCGGGCATCCGCCTGGTTGGGGCATTTCGGAATAACTTTGCCGACACACTGGGGCAGCCGAACTTCGCCGGCCCGCGGGCCGATTGCTGGGTCTTCGGCGACGATGCCGCGGCCAAGCAGGTTGTGCTCGAGCTGGCTCGGCGCTGCGGCTTCGACGCGGTCGATGTCGGCCCGGCTGCGGCGGCACGGCAGGTCGAACAAACGGTGGTGCTGATCCTGGCTGTGCGCCGCAGCCGGGGCCGCCGCTGCGCCTTCAAGCTGCTGATCGAATGAGCGCGCTGTCGGCTCAGGGCAGTGTCTTTACGTAGATATACCGCTCGCCCTGGGCCATGATCTTGTATTTCTGCGTCGGGTAGCGCGACCAGACGTAATCTACAAAATAGCCGGGCCGCTCGTCGTTTGCGGCGAACATGCCGTAATGCATGGGGATCACGGTGTCGATGCCGGCCGCGGCGGCAAGATCGGCGGCCTCGCGGTAGGTGAGGTTGCCGACGATGTTGGCCGCCTCCCGCGCCCAGTCGCGGCCGTTGATCGGCAGGAAGGCCAGGTCGATCGGTTGCGCCCGCAGCCGCTCCAGCATCCCCTGGTAGACCACGGTATCGCCCGAATGGTACAGCGTCACGCCGTTGCAGGCGATGATATAGCCGACGTAGCGGTCGTGCCCCTGCTCATCACGGTCAAAGTCGTAGCTTAACGTCGTGCCCGTGCGCAGGGTATGCGCCGCCGGGATGGCCGTGACCTGCACCGACCCGAGCTGCACCGGCTCATCCACGACTGCACCGGTGATCCGCTCCCGGGCGATTCCCAGCGAAGCCAGGCGTTCGACCAGTGGACGAGGGACGACGAAGCGCGCCTGCGGCGAGGCCGCGGCAATGCCCGGCGCGGTGTCCGGATCGAGGTGATCCAGGTGATCGTGGGTGATCAGCACGATATCGGCGTTGGTTACCTCCTCCGGTCGGACCGGCGGGTCCATCAGCCGGCGTAGCGTTCGCCCCTGCGGCACAGAAAGGTACGGGTCGATGTAGAGCGTTAGATCGCCCTTTACGGCGAAGCTGGCCTGTCCCAACCACCACACGGCGACCATCCCTGCCGGCAGGCGGGTGGCGTTCATCTGTGTGATCAGCGGGTTGCATTGCTCTTGTGCATGCATAGCTACTCCTCGGCGCGGCCGGTAGACCTGCCCGGCACGCTGCCGGACTACGAATTATGCCTGTGCTGCGGGTGACGTCAAGCCTGCGTTCGGCATCGTAGACTATGGTGCGGTACAATCAGCGCCAAGGCGAAGAGGGTGAATTCTACGTTGAGGAGGGGATTTCCCATGGCAGAGAAAGTGCGTGTCGGAATCATCGGCGTGGGCGGGATCGCCACGTCGGCACACATTCCGGCCTATCAGAAGCTTGCCGATGCCGTCGAAATCGTCGCCGTCTGCGATGTGGATGAGAAGCGCGTGAAGCAGGTGGCCGAGCAGTTCAACGTGCCGCATACCTTCACCGACTACACCGAGATGGTCGCCATGGAGGAGCTCGATGCGGTGAGCGTCTGCACGCCGCCCAGGTTCCACGCGCCGGCGACCATCGCCGCATTGGAGGCCGGCAAGCATGTGCTGTGCGAGAAGCCGATGGCGATGAATGCGACCGAGGCGAAGCAGATGGTCGAGGCTGCTCAGCGCTCCGGCAAAATCCTGACTATTGGCTTCCAGTCGCGGCATGCACCGCAGGCAAAGTCCTTGAAGACGTTTATCGATGCAGGCGAGCTCGGCCAGATCTACTTCGCGCGGGCGCTGGCCTTGCGCCGGCGCGGCATCCCGTCGTGGGGCGTTTTCACCTCCAAAGAGTTCAACGGCGGCGGAGCCTTGATCGACATCGGCGTGCATGTGCTCGACCTCACCCTCTGGCTGATGGGTCATCCCAAACCGACGCGTGTGCTCGGTTCCACCTACGACTATCTGGGCAAGCGCCCCGGCTATAACATGTGGGGGCCCTGGAACTACAAGACCTTCGACGTCGATGACGCCGCCTTTGCCCTGGTGAAGTTTGAGAACGGGGCCACGTTAATCCTGGAAACAAGCTGGGCGCTCAACATCGAGAAAGACGAGCACGGGCCGATGCTCGCCGGGACACTCGGCGGCGCGACCCTCGAACCGCTGCGTATCTACAAAGAGGCGCACGATCATCTTCTCGACATCACCCCTGTGCGGCGCTGGCCGCAGGTGCGTCCCTATGACGAAGAGATTAAGGACTTTATCTCGGCGATCCGGGAAGGAGGCGAGCCTCTCGTTAAAGCGGAAGAAGCGCTGATGGTCCAGCAGATCGTTGATGCGATCTATGAATCAAGTGCTACCGGCGAGGCGGTGAAGATCTAGCGCCTCAGTATAAGGCGCAGTATAAGACGCAGTATAAGACGCAGTATAAGACGCAAAGAAGCATAGGGCGTAAGGACCCGCCTCTCAACGCCACTGAGTGTGGATCTGAGCGGCGGGGCACGCCCTACTTCCCGGCTGCCGGCAGGGTGATCGTGAAGGTGGTCCCGGCACTCGCGGTGCTGTGCACGGTCATGCTGCCCCCGTGGCGCGTAATGATGCTGTGCGCTGCGGCCAAAGCCAGGCCGGTGCCGGCCAGGTCCGGTGCCCAGGCTAGCGGATCAAAGAAACGTCCCTGCACATGCGGGGGAATGCTCTGGCCACTGTGCTGCACCGTGAGCTCGATCTGCTCCACCGTCCGCGCTTGTGCCGCGACCTTGATGCGGCCGCTCGGAGGCAGCGCGTCAATAGCGTGCTCGAGCAGGGCTAAGATCGCATCTCGCAGCTCTGCGAAGTTTGCCTGCACCCGCAGACCCGTTTCGACGCTCACCGTCAAATCAACGCGATAGCCCTCCCGGAGCGGCGCGTCATGCCAGCGCGGCCTGGCCAGTTCGATGGCCGACGTCACGATGTCGGCGAGGTCGAGCACCTCCAGGCCGGTGTGGCGGTGCGCGCGTGCATACTCCTGCAAACGCCGCACCGCCGCGGCCCCGTCAAGCGCTGTGTTCAGGATCGTCTCCAGGTGCTCTCGAGACTCCGCATCCTGGGTGGTCGCCAGCAGAAGTTCGGCACGTCCGACAACGCTCGCCAGAATGTTGTTGAACCGGTGGGCCATGCTCGAGGCCATCTCGGAAAGCGCCCGCATCTTCTCTGTATGGAAAAGTTGGGCCTCCAGGGCGCGACGCTGTGTGAGCTCGCGCAGCACCAGCACGTATCTACCGGCCGTCTCGTGTTCTGGCAATACCACCACCTTGGCTTCAAGCGGGATGTACCGGCCATTTGCTGCCCGCATGATGAGCTCACAGAGGGACTCGCCGGTGCGCTGGGCCTCGGCAAGGGCACTCTGGAGACGCTCGCGGCTTTCGGGGGCTACAGCAACAGTTAGTGGATGGCCGAGCAGGTCCGCCTGCCGCATGAGCAGGACGCGCTCGACATAGGGGTTTGCGTAGGCGACCCGCTCGCCAGGGTCAAGCACGAAGATGAGATCGCCAGCATGCTCAACAATAGCCTGATGAACAGGCACAGTAGCCAGCTCGCGCCCTGCTCTGGGCACGGGCGGCCTGTCCCCCGGCCCGCTCTCCCCACGCGGTGGCTCAACGCGCGCGACCTGGGCCACTGTCCCTCCACTACTCATCGTCATGCCATTCGCCCGGCTCACCGTGGTGAGCCTTCACTAGGGGTATCTTACTGGGCTGCCGCTCAGAGTCCTAGGGCCCGCCGGGCAAAACTTTCTGTGTTTTTCAGCCTATTGAGCGTAGGGCTGTGACAAAGTACCCTGGTCCGCGGTCGGCCGGGCCCGGGCCGCGCGCGCCAGAGGGCCTATCGAGCCTTGACGCGCAGAGGTGAACGAGCGAACCTCTTGGGAGTTACGAAGAGCGCTCCCCTAGGAGCCGGGAGCGCTCTTATGGACCTGGCCATCGCTCAGCCGGACAAAGCAGTGCGGATTGTACGGGGGCCTGCAGCGCGCGTCAAGGTATGATGGCAGGGCTCTTAACTCGTCAATCGTGCAAGCGTCTCCAGCAAGGCGTCTTGGTCAAAGGCTCCCTTGGTAATATATGCTTGCGCGCCTGCCTCAAGACCGCGCCGGCGGTCCTCTGCTCGCTCTAGCGAGGTCACCAGGATAACCGGCAGGTGTTTGAGCCGGGCGTCTTTCCGGATCGCCTGTGTGAGCGCAATACCGTCTAGACGCGGCATCTCGACGTCGCAGACGACGGCGTCGAAGCTCTGCCGGGAGAGCCGTTCGAGCCCCTCCACGCCATCGACGGCTGTCTCCACTACATAGCCGGCTGCCTCCAAGATGCTCCGCTCCAGCTCCCGCGAGGTAAGGGAATCGTCCACAACCAGCACGCGCCGGGCGGGCTGCGACGCCGGGCGTGCCGGCTCAAGCTCCCGGCGCACCGGTGTTCCCGGCAAGGCCCTGTCCACCAGCCTCCTCGTGTCCAGGAGGAAGGCGGGCTCGCCGGTCGGCAGGGTCGTTGCTGCAGCAATAAAGGGAATACGCCCCAAGAGCCTGGGCAGCGGCTTCGTAACAATACTCTCCTGATCAACGAGTTCGTCGACCAGAAAGGCGATGCGTTGCTCGTGCGCACCCCGGAGCACGACGGCCGGTCGCAGCTGATTGCCGGGCTCCGCAGGCGCCTCGACACACAGGCCTAAGACATCCTGGAGCGCGACCAGCGGCACCGGCCTGCCATCGAACTCGATGACGGAGCGCCCCTGCACGGTGCCAAGCGCAGCCATGTCAACCTCCAGGATGCCGTCAATCACCGGCGATGGGATGGCGAAGAACAATGCGGCTGCTCGGACAACCAGCGCGCGGCTCATTGCCAGCATGAGGGGCACTTCCAGAGCAAAGCGCGTGCCCAGCCCGGGCTGCGTATAAATCGAGATATACCCATTGAGCGCCTCGATTGCCGCGCGCACAATGTCCATCCCGACCCCGCGACCGGAGAGTTCTCCCACATGCTCACTGGTGGAGAGGCCGGGCAGGTAGATGAGCTCAAGCACCTCTCGCGGGCTCAGCTGTGCCGCTTGCTCCGGAGTAATTGCCCGCTTGCGGACAGCCGCGTCAAGCAGGCGAGCGACATCGATCCCTGTACCATCGTCGGCTACCTCGAGGATGGCACGGTCGCCCACCTGGTACGCGCTCAGGGTGACCGTGCCCTCAACCGGCTTGCCGCGGGCGCGGCGCTCCTGCGGAGGCTCGATACCGTGTGCCACGGCGTTGCGCACGAGGTGGAGCAACGGCTCGTACAAGATCTGAATGACCCGGCGATCCAGCCGAAGCGCCTCCCCTTCAGTGACAAGACGCACCTGCTTGTCCAGCATCTGCGCTATATCACGGACATGGCGGTGAAAGCGCCCAAAGAGAATGGCCAGCGGCTGGAGGCTGAGCTGCTCGAGCTCGTAGTGCAGGTCGGCGAGCTCCCGCGCGGCGGTCTGCTGCACCTGGGCAAGCTGGTTGAGCCGTCCGGCAAGGCGGCTCTGGAGCCCGCTGAGCCGGCGGAGGAGCGTCGCGGGGCTGCCGGTGTCCCGCTCTGAGAGAGCCTCCTCCAGCTCATAGATCAGCTCCTGCACGTCCTCCAAGATTGCGCTTTCACCGCGCCACCGGACCATCAGCGCAGATGCCAGCGTGAGGACACGGTCAATGCTCGCGACCGGCACACGGATGGTTAGCGGCGCTGCTAGACTAGGAGCAGACGTGTTGTCCGCCGGGGGCTCTATTGTTCGCCTGGCCGGCTCATGCGCGTGACCATGGGGACCGTCAGCGCCCTCCGTCCTACCCAGGGGCATACACCGGCAGGGCACCTCACGCTCGTGTGCGGCCGGCTGCGCAGACGCAGGCGCAGCATTACCGGCGGCAGCCTGCAGGCGGGTGCGCTCGTCGGCGAGCCGCTGCATCAGTGCGGCCACATCAATCCCGGCCCGGGCCGGATCGCCGTCTGCGCCGAGCAGGGCCTGCAGCGCGTCGTGCGCCTGCAGCAGCACGTCCATTACCTGGTGATCCGCTGCCACCATGCCGCGACGCAGCTCATCCAGCACGTCCTCCATGCGGTGGGCCAGGTCGCCGATCGTTCCAAGACCGACCATGCGCGCCCCGCCCTTGAGCGTGTGCGCAGCGCGAAAGAGCTCGCGCAGCGTCTCAGGGTTCTGCGGATCCTGCTCCAGCGCCAGCAGGAGCGAGGTGATGCGTTGCAGGTGCTCGGCCGCCTCCTCGCGGAAGGCCGAGATGTATGCGCTCAGGTCAAACGACACCGGCCTGCCGTTCCTTCCCGTCCCCTGACCTTACCCGGCGGTAGTGCCCAGCTCCAATGCCCGGTCAAGCGCCGCCAGTTGGGCACCGGAGAGCAGGAACTCCGGCGCCACCACCGGCAGGAGTTCATCGCCTTCCAGGCACGCAATGGCATGCAGTGCCGGATGACTGCTCTTTAAGAGGAGCGGCGGTAACCATCGCAGCGTCCGCGGTGGCACGGAGATTACGTCGTGCACCTCATCGACGAGCAGACCCAGCTTTCGTGTGCCGAAATCGAGTATTATGACGAGTACCCTGTTATCCTGCCGAGAAGCCGTCTGCCCGGCGAGCAGAACCGCGGCAGGATCCACGCAGGCAAGCTGGTGAGAACCACACGACACGATTGCAGCGCCTATGTCCGGCAGCGCCAAGCGGCGCGCACCATCGCACTGCTGTACCCCTGCTACGCTGGCCAGGGGCACGCCGGCACGCACTCCCCCGAACGCCACAACCAGGAGATGCATGGCTCAAGGCTCCGGCACCAGGCCGGCATGGTGACCCGACTCGTCGTGCGTGCGAACGATTGCGTCAAGCAGAGCAGGAATGTCAAGAATAAGCACTGCGCCGCTTTCAATCGCGGCGCGTCCGGTCACGATCCGGCTATCTCCCAATGCGGCCGGAAGGTCGTGCACGAGCTCAGGAGCGAGATCGATGACCTCCAGGACCGCATCGATCAAGAGGGCAGCTTCAAGATCGCCGGCTGCAACCACAAGATAGTGCGGTTCGTCCACCTGCTGCTGTGGGAGGCCCAGCAGCACGCGTGGATCTACGGCGACCATCAGCGCACCCTGGCGCAGGTAGACCCCCTGGATGACCGGAGGCGTGCCGGGTACGCGCGTAAGCTGGGGAGGCGTGTCGATGCCGCGCACATAGCGCAGGTCGATGCCGTAGCACTCCCCGCCAATGACGCAGGTAAGGACCTGCGTCGGCATGCTATCCGGCAACGCTCTAAGCCCCGCCATCCTTGCTCTCCGGCTGCGTCCCAGATGCCGCGAGCGACCACGCCCGCCATACCCTCAGCATAGGGAGAAGCACCGGCGGAGCCAAGCGATGCACCAGGTGTACTGGGAGAACCGGCTACCACCTCCAGAGCAGCCGGGGGACGATGCTCCGGCGACGCGCGATCACGCCTGTGGAGAGGGAGGTGCGAGACGTTGGCGGCGGGCCACGCCGCTTCGATAACCGGCCTCGGCGACCGCCGCAGCGACATCCTCGGCCACACGGCGGTTGAAGACGCTGGGCACGATGTACTCTTCGGAGAGCTCGTGCTCAGCCACCGCGCCGGCGATCGCATGCGCTGCGGCCAGTTTCATGGCCTCGTTGATGGTACGGGCCTGGCAGTCCAGCGCGCCACGGAAGATCCCCGGAAAGCAGAGCACGTTGTTAATCTGGTTAGGGTAGTTAGAGCGGCCGGTGGCCATGACCCGCACGAGCCCCTCAGCCTCTTCAGGCATGATCTCCGGATCAGGGTTCGCCAGGGCAAAGACGATGGGATCGCGGGCCATCACGCGCAGGTCATCCGGCGTGATCGTCCCCGGCGCGGAGACACCCAGAAACAGGTCGGCCCCGCGCAGCGCCTGGTGGACATCGCCGGTAAACCGACGGGGGTTCGTTTCTTCCGCGAGGCGCTCTTTGATCGGGTTCATGTTCTGTGGCCGTCCGGGGTAGAGCGCCCCGGCGCGATCACAGACAATGGTGTCGGGGACCCCAGCGGCGCGCAGCATTCGCGCGCAGGCCACGCCGGCCGCGCCGGCGCCGTTAATGACGACCCGCAGGTCCTCCAGCCGCTTGCCGGCCACCTTCACCGCATTGATCAGCGCTGCTAGCACGACGACGGCGGTGCCGTGCTGGTCGTCGTGGAAGACCGGGATGTCCAAGGCCTCGCACAGGCGCTCCTCGATCTCGAAGCAGCGCGGTGCCGAGATATCCTCCAGGTTAATGCCCCCAAACCCCGGAGCAATGCGCACGACGGTTTCGACGATCTCATCAACGTCTTTCGTGGCCAGGCAGATCGGGAAAGCATCGACGTTCCCGAACTCTTTGAACAGAAGCGCCTTGCCTTCCATGACGGGCAGGGCAGCTTCAGGGCCGATATCGCCCAGACCGAGGACGGCCGAGCCATCGGTCACCACCGCCACGCTATTGCGCTTGATCGTGAGCGAGAAGACCTTTGCGCGATCGTCGGCGATCGCGCGGCAGACGCGCGCTACACCGGGGGTATAGGCCATGGAGAGGTCGTCGCGCGTTTTGAGGGGCACCTTGCCGCGCACTTCGATTTTCCCACCCAGGTGGAGCAAAAATGTCCGGTCGGAGACGTTCGTGACCGTCACGCCCGGCACGCTGCGGGCGCGCTCGACGATGAGCTGGGCGTGCGCATCGTCGCGCGCATTCACAGTGATGTCACGCACCATGACGCGCCGGTCGACCCGCACGATATCAATGGCACCGATATCGCCGCCGGCATCGCCGATGGCTGTCATAAGGCGGGCCAGCATGCCCGGTCGGTTCTCGATATGGCAGCGGAGCGTGATGCTGTAGCTGGCGCTGGGAGTGTTCGCAGCCATCCCTCTGTCCTTTCTGCCCCTGCGATCTCGCTCTTTAGCGTTATGCTCACCGCTGTCGCTCCAGCCCCCTGTCCCACAACGAGCGGGCCGACATAGCGGCACACGTGTGAGTGCCTATTATACGGCACGCTCCGGCGCCTGTATGCGATGCGGTCCAGATACTTAGCGGCCGGGCGTGACGCGCGCCAGTGTGTGCAGAGGCGAGGAGAAGCGTGACGGAGGCACGCTAGAGGGGAGGCACGCTAGAGGGGAGGAGCGCCCCGGCCGGGGCGCTCCGGCGAGCAGGCACTGTCCGGCACGGGCGACAAACCACGCCCGTGCCGGACGGCGCCGCCTTATGCTGCGTCTCTACGCCTGGCCATGCTACGAGCGATCTGGAATGCCCTCTTCGGCCAGCAAGATCGAACGATACAGGGCACGAAGCCAGACGCGCTCGCGGTCTGAGGCCCGCTGCAGCGCTTCAAGGATCTTCGCCTTCCTGGCGCGCCGGGCCTGACGCAGAAACTCATGGACCTGGTTGTATAGCTGCTCTGAGCGATCGCTTTGCACGGTTCCCTCCGCCGGTATTGTAGCCGGGTACGCAGGGCGACCGCATGGTCCTAGAGGCGAGAGATACCCTCCCCAGAAGGCTGATTCCCAGGGCGCCGCGGCAGACCATTCGACCTCTTCGCCGAGGCGGTGGGACTTTCAGGCCACCGACGATGGGACCTTTGCTAGAGCAGGACGGGCATCGCACATGCCCGCGTTGCTCCTGCAGGCCGGCGGGTTCACAGAGCGTAGCGAAACGTATGCTACAATTCCCCTATGATATGGGCTGAGGCTTGCCTGGCGGGCAGTACGCTCTCGCGGTGCGTACGCCGGGTTGCCTGCAGGCTACGCTTGGTGCAAGGAAGGGTATGGGCTTCTTTCGCCGTTCTGAACCGCAGCAGATGAGGGAGCTCCCTCTGGCGACCCCGCGCGCCCCGGCGCCGGGGTGTGAGCGCCTGTTGCTGTGCATTGGCGCCAACTGCGCGCGGCGCCAGAGCCGGGCGGTCTGGAAAGAGCTTGAACGCGTCCTTGCCCGCTACGGCCTGAAGGACCGCGTGCGTGTGCGCTATATGTTCTGCCTGCACCACTGTGAGCTCGGCCCCAATATGGAAGTACATCCCTGCGGCACGTGGTACGCCGGCCTGCGCCCACACGATGTCGAAGTGATTGTGCGCGACCATATTGCCGGTGGGAGAGTGGCCGAGCATCTGGCGCGCGACCCTGCTGCAGAGCCGCAGTGGCGCGATGATTGGGACGAATGAAACCTGACGAACAAGATGGTCGGCCTGTCGCAGAGGCACAGCAGCCGCCGGTCCCTGACGAGCAGCCGCGCGTGCCGTCCATCCATGGTATCGGCAAGTGGATCGTGCTCTCGCTGGCGATGACGCTCTTGGTGCTGCTTACAGTGCCGACGGCGCTCTTCTTTGCCATACTGGCCATCTTTTTTGCAACACGCGCCTATCGCTACGATCCCAGCATTGGCATGGCGCTGATTGCTGCCACGCTTATTGCCAGCGTCTATGCGTTCCGGATCGGCACATTCATCCGTTAGACAGACATTCGTAGACAGACATTCGTAGACAGACATTCGTAGACAGACATTGGTTAGGAAGATAGAAGATATAGGTTAGGTATCTGTATCGGCCTGCTATGCCGGCAACGAACATGGTGAGGAGCAACGAACCCGTGCTGCACTCCCGCGCCCCCTGGCAGCGTACGGCAACCTGCGGTGAGCTGACCGCCGCCGACGCCGGCCGCGAGGTTACCCTGAACGGCTGGGTGCACCGCCGTCGCGATCACGGCCGGCTGATCTTCATTGACCTGCGCGATCGCTATGGCATCACGCAGGTGGTGTTCAATCCGCAGGTCTCCGCGGAGGCGCACGCCGTGGCCGAAGACGTGCGCATCGAGTACGTGCTCTCGGTCACCGGCCGTGTCGAGCGCCGCCCGCCTGGTACGGAGAACCCGCACCTCTCCACCGGCGAGATCGAGCTCCATGCAACTAAGGCGCTGGTGCTCAACCCGTCGAAGACGCCACCTTTCTACATCAACGAAGAGGTTCCTGTCGAGGAGAGTCTGCGGCTGAAGTACCGTTACCTGGACCTGCGGCGCACCCGCATGCGCGACAACATTATTCTGCGCCACCGCGTGGTGAAGTTTATCCGCGATTTCCTGGACGCTGAGGGCTTCCTGGAGATCGAGACCCCCATCCTGATCAAGTCCACGCCGGAGGGCGCGCGCGACTTCCTGGTGCCAAGCCGGCTGCATCCCGGGAAGTTCTACGCCTTGCCGCAGTCCCCGCAGCAGCTCAAGCAGCTGCTCATGGTCGCGGGCATGGACAAGTACTTCCAGATCGCCCGCTGTTTCCGCGATGAGGACCTGCGCGCCGACCGGCAGCCGGAGTTCACCCAGCTTGACCTGGAGATGTCCTTTGTCCAAGAAGCGGATGTGATGGACTTGATCGAGCGGCTGCTCACGACGCTGGTGGAACGACTGGTGCCCGACCGGCCGCTCACCTTTAAGCCGTTCAAGCGGCTCTCCTATGCCGAGGCAATGGCGCGCTATGGCTCCGACCGGCCGGACCTGCGCTATGAGCTTCCCCTGGTGGATATCAGTGAAGCGGTGCGTGGCGCGGGCTTTACTATCTTCGATCGCGCGCTGGCTGCCGGCGGCGAGGTGAAGGCTATCGTGGCGCCGGGCTGCGCCGGCTACAGCCGCCGTGAGATCGAAGAGCTTACCGCCATTGCCCGTATCGGTGGAGCCGGCGGTCTAGCCACCGCGGCACTCCTCCCAGACGGCGTGCGCTCGCCCTTCGCCAAGTTTATCAGCGAAGGGGCGATGCAGCGTATCATCGAGCTCACCGGTGCGCGCCAGGGTGACCTGATCCTGGTGGTGGCCGACCAGCCCAAGATCGTGGCCGCTTCGCTCAGCCGCGTGCGCGCTGCGCTGGCCGAGCGGCTGAAACTCATCGATCCGCAGGCCCTGGCCTTTGTCTGGATTACCGATTTCCCGCTCCTCGAATGGAACGAGGACGAGCAGCGCTGGGAGGCGATGCACAACCCCTTCTCGAACATGCAGGAGGAGGACATCCCGCTGCTGCAGACGGACCCCGGCAAAGTGCGCGCGCGCCAGTACGACATCATCCTGAACGGCCAGGAGATCGGCGGTGGGAGCATCCGCATTCACACGCGCGAGCTCCAGGAAGCCGCCTTCCGCGCCATGGGCTTATCGGACGAGCAGATCCGCAGCCAGTTCGGCCATATGCTCGAGGCCTTCGAATACGGCGCTCCGCCCCACGGAGGCATTGCCCTGGGCCTGGACCGCATCGTCGCCATCTTGGCGCAGGAGGAGTCCATTCGCGAGGTCATCGCCTTCCCGAAGAACCAGGCCGCGATGGACCTGCTCTTCAACGCGCCATCGGAGGTCTCTCCGGAGCAGCTGGAGGTGCTGCACCTGGCCATTGTGCCGGAGCAGGAGCCTGCAGCGTCACAGGCTCCTGCAGGCACTCCGGCGCGCTGAGGAGTTCTTGTTTGTAACTGTAGTAGTGGAGGCGGCGCACCCCGGCCGGGACATGACCGCGCCGTGCTACCCGACACTATGACGCTTGAACCAGGGGGGCGCGCCGCCAGGCGCGACGCTGCCACGCTGGTGGAAGAGGTCGCCGACCTGCTGCGCGCCCGCACCGAGACGCTGGCTGTGGCCGAATCCGCCTGCGGCGGGCTGCTCTCTCATCTCCTTACCAACACGCCGGGAAGCTCTGCTTGGTTCCGCGGCGCCGTCATCGCCTATTCGAATAAGGCGAAGCTCGACTTGCTCGGGCTGTCCCAGGAGCTCCTGGACTCGGCCGGGGCGGTCAGTGCCACCTGTGCTCTTGCCATGGCTCGCGGGGCACGGCTGCGCTTGCAGGCCGACTGGGGCCTGGCCGAAACGGGCATCGCTGGGCCGCAGACCGGCCGCCGTTCAACCAAGCCTGCCGGGCTGGCGTATCTGGCGGCCTGCGGGCCCGGTGTTGAGCGCGTCATCGAGGTGCGCTCCGGGCTGGATGAGCGGCTCGCGAATAAAGAGGCCTTCGCCACTGCAGCGCTTGAGCTCCTGCTTGCCTTACTCCGCAGCAGGTGAGCGCCACGCCTCGTGCTGGAACGCTGTCCTGCCGGCAGGGCTTACGGTCCCTATCCCTGCTTCCGTTCCAGGAGGTCTTGCAGGCCCCGCGCAAGGGTGATGCGCGGGGTATAGCCGAGCTCAGCACGCGCCCGCGCGATCGCGAAATGCTGGTTCACCAGCGCGCTATCGAGCAGCCGTGGGTCTACCACGTCGGCGTATGCCGGACAGACCGCCTGGGCGACCCTGTAGGCAGCCGCCAGCACAGGCCGTGCCGCCGGCAGGAGCGGCCGCAATGGGAGGGGCAGAAGGACCGGCCGACGCCCGAGGGCGCGTGCAATGGTGTGCAGGATCTCTGCCAGGGTATGGCGCTCTCCACTGGTGATGTTGTACGCGCGCCCGGCAGCGTGCGGCACAGTCGCAGCGAGCCATAATGCGGCAGCCACGTCATCGGCATGCACGAGATCAACTAGACGCCGGCCGCCATCCGGCACCGGCAGGACCGGCAGATGAAGCGCGGCACGCACCCGTGGCAAGAAGTGGCGATCGCCCTCCCCATACACGATACAAGGCCGCAGGGCCACCGTCTCGATCCGTCCGGCGGCCTGGGCTGCCTGCAGGATCTGCTCCGCCCACACTTTGCTGCGACCATATGCGCTGCGGGCACGCAACGGCGTGGCCTCAGACAGGCCGTCTGAGCCGGGCGGGGGCTCCTGCGGGCCGTACACCGCTACCGAGCTGACAAAGACAAAGCGCCGCACGCCCGACCGCACGGCCTCGTCCAGAAGCCAGAGGACGCTCTCCACGTTTAGCCGCCGAAACACCGCTTCCGGGGCAGTGCTGATCTGTGCGGCGCAGTGAAACACGACCTCCGCGCCCTCCGCGACCCCGTGCAAGATGGCACGCTCGCCGATGTCGGCCCGGCGCGGCCGTGCGCCCAGGCCTTGGGCCTGCACTGCTGCTGCCTGCGAGCGTACCAGCGCCACAACTTCGAGCCCTAATGCAACAAGCCGTCGCGTCAATGCACGGCCGATCAAGCCGGTTGCACCGGTTACCAAGACACGCACACTCGCCCTCATCCACTAGAAGTGTGGAGATCAGCGCATTCACCGCCGGTGTACTTAACGCTTATTTGACGGTGCCTCTCGCCGGCCGTATTCTAGAATCTTACCTGCAGCCATGCATAGGCCTGGAGCCCAGGCCTTACCGACCGAGCTGGCCGCAGCTTCCAACACGGCAAACGCACTCGCACGGGCTTCCCCGGGTTGTGGGCAACGTTCTCTTGACACCAGGGAGAGGAAAGCCATGGGACTCCGGCAGCTGGGCATGATCTTCGGAGCACGAGCGGCGCGTCCGGCGGCAGGGGACCTCCCGAGTGGTCCGCCGCTCGGCGTCGCAGTCATCGGCGCGGGGACCATCAGTCAGACAGTCCACCTGCCGGTGCTGAGCAGCCTGTCCAGGGTCCGCCTGCTTGCGATCTGCGATGTCGATGTAGCGCGCGCTACGGCTGCCGCGAAACGCTTCGGCGTACCCCGTACGACGACGGATTACCGGGAGGTGCTGGCCGATCCGGCCGTTGCGGCAGTGGTGATTGCTACGCCGCATAAGTGGCACTACCCGATCACTATGGCGGCGATTGAGGCGGGCAAGCATGTCCTGTGTGAGAAGCCGCTGGGGATGAACTTCGCGGAGGCCCTGCGCCTGTATGAGGCTGCCCAGCGCGCCGGTATCTGCCACATGGTTGGCTTCACCTATCGCTTTGTGCCCGCGCTGCGCTATATGAAAGCCCTGATCCAGCAAGGTGTCATCGGCGAGCCGCGCCACTTCCGCTCGCTGCGCCTCCAAGATGTGCCTGAAGAAGACCTGGGCTGGCGCCAGCGTCGGGACCTGGCCGGCTATGGCGAGCTCTTTGACACTGGCTGCCACCGCATTGACTATGCCCACTACCTGGTCGGCGAGATCGCTGCCGTGGCCGGCTCTATGCGCACCTTCGTGCCGGAGCGTCGCGGCAGTCGGGGGGTCCTGGTACCCTCCGACGTCGAGGACTGGGCAGCTATCGTAGCGGAGTTCAAGAGCGGGGCGACGGGCGTCTTCGAGATGACGAAGCTGGCGAAAGGACACCGGCGCGGGGGCCAGGCGCTGGACCTGGCGGAGGTGAACGGTAGCGAAGGCACGCTCATCTTTGATTTGCGCCGTCCATTTCATCTGCAGCTGGGCAAGCCCGGCGGTTCGCTGGAGCTGATCGAAGTGCCAAAGGAGTACTATAAGCTGCCCGGCTCGCCGCGCGCTGAGACGGGATGGGACGCCGCCGTCGCCTATCGCTTTGACCAGGACTTCGCCTTTGTGCGCGCAGTGCTGCGCGGCGAGCCCTGCACGCCCTCGTTCGCCGACGGCGCACGCTGCCAGGCTGTGATCCAGGCGGTTGTAATGTCTGCCGAGCAACGCCGCTGGGTCAGCGTGCCGCCGCTCGATGGCACAGCCGCGCTCACGATGGCTGCGCCCGGGCAGCGGTCGCCCACCGGTGTGAAAAGCGAGGCGTGATCCAGGGAGCGTTGGCGGCAGCGGCACATGGTAAGCCGGCCGGGCCGGCAGCCGGCGCACCGTGCCGTGCTTGTCATCCGTCCTTAACAGCCTTTTCGGGCATGCGCACGTTAGGCGCGGCCTCTCCCCGGCCGGCCCAGGGCGATCAGGAACATCACACTCTTGCCGGCCGCGTGCGGCGAGAAGAACGCGGTGACATCGTCGTCGAAGAACGTGAGGCCGGTTGCGCCGAGCCGGAGCGCGTACGCTGCCAGGTACATCTTGCCCGCCATGATCGCCGCCGTCAGCTGGGCCGCGCGGTAGCCGCGGTTACCAAAGCGTGCCAGGATCGGCTCCAGATCGCTCAGAAAATACACATCCACCGCCGCATCGGCCCCGAGCTCCTGTCCCAGGGCGAGCCAGCCGGCCTCTGACCGAAAGGTGCCGGCTTTGAGCAGCTCAAGCACCTGCCGATCCCGGTGAAACACATAGGCGCCGGAGGGCAGGCCGTCGACCGCGTTCACAAGGAGATACAAGTCGTTTAACAACCAGCCGCCCGGACTGAGATAATCGGCCGGAATGCCCCGCGTGGCCCGCTCCACGATCGTGGAGAGCTGCTCAAAGGTGATCGGTTCTCGAACAAACCGGCGGCTTGATCCTCGCCGCCGGATTACAACCTCGATCGGATCGCCAGGTGTTTCAGCCGGATCCAGCGGGCGGAGCGGGATCACCCGTCCGGTAGGTGGAGGCAGGGGATGGGCCGGCGGCGGACCGCGCCAGGCCGCCGCTTCTTCCCCGGAGCTCAGCGAAGAAGCAGCATGCATGGCCTGGATTTCCGGGTAGACGACTTCGCGCGGGGAGAGCGGCGCTACCGGCAGGTTCAGCGGCTGCACCGGGGGCGCAGGGGGCGGCGCCTGGCCGGTGCGACCAAGCGCGACTAGGCTGATTGCCGCCTCTCGGTGCGGCTCGACGTCAAGCAGGCAGTTGACCGGCTCGTCGGCAAACCCCAGGACAACCTTTGCCGGCAGCTCTCTTGCCGCGGCAACCGCCAGCAGGTTCGCAAGGATGGTTCCTGTATCCCAGAAGCTGTGCCGGTAGGCGCGCGCCCGGTACTTCCAGGCATTCCGCCAGAAGGTGCTTGTGCAGATGACGACCACCGGTGCCGTGGCAACTGAGGGCTCCGCCCCGGTCGCATCCACAAGGACCTGGCGAAAGTCGCCGGCGCGAAGCCGGCGCAGGCCGTTGTCGTGAGCCCCAAAATGGTACACCCCGGCCGGAAGATCGGGAAGGTCGCCACAGACCAGGTAGAGCTCAACGTGGTAGAGCGCGCCGGTGCAGGATGCTGCCCGAAAGGCGATCGCCTCGCCGCCACGGCGAAGCACTTTGGTGACGCCATTTGAGAAGTAGCACAGGCGAGCGAGCGTCTGGAGGTCCGGTACTCGCTCGCCGTCTGGGGGCTCGTCGGCAGCAGCGATGGCGTCCAGCGCAGAGACGGAAGAGGGCGGGAAATCCGCGGGCAGGCGTGCATACGGCTCAAGGGTGGTGTAGATCTTGTACGGAATGGGCTTGTTGGCCCAGTCGAGGGTAAACCGGTCGGCCAGCAGCCGTGTGTATGAATGTTTTGTGGCTTCGTGGTAGTACCGGGCTGCGCTGACCTCACGGTTGCTCATGGTCATGGGCTGACATTTTCAGCGATCTGAGCGAGGTCTGCACGCCACCCTGACCAGGACCCTCTCTACACTTCGTGGCGTGGCCTGTTACTCTGTTAAGGCTCAGGACTTACCGGCTGGGCCGATGTCGGCGCCGGGTCCAGCGCCAGCCGAGCCACTGCGCGGTCCAGATATGGGTAGACCAGCAGGACCGAGGCCACGCCGAAGAGCGCGCCGGTAAGCGTGCGAAGTTCCCAGGTGCTTTCGCGAAAGCCGAAGAGCTGGGTGAAGCCGTCCAGTGCCATCGGCGTGATCGCCACGGCATAGACGCGGAGCGAGAGCGGCGCGATGCCCCGCGTGCGCAGGTACGCATACAGCAACCCGGTCAGAAGGAGCGCGGTGTAGATGGCCACGTTGCGCTGGCACATGGCCATCTGGTGACCGAAGAGAACATACGACCGCGACGGCATCTGGTGGCAGATCAGGCGGTAGCTGGCAAAGAGCGGCGTGGCCAGCCAGCCCCAGCCAATGCTACGCAGGTACGGCACCAGCACGGCACCGAACAGCACAAGGAAGTTCGCTGTGTTCGCCAGCAGGAGCCAGTGCTGAAGCACGAACTCGACCGCGCGATCGACCGCGGCTGAGACGATACGATCGAACGCCTGCCGGCGCGGGGAGATCGCCCCATCGCCGGGCGGGTACGCCCATGGGGCAGGGATGCCGGCATGCAGCGCATCTGATGCCTCGGTGACCTGCGGTGTTACCTGTTTCATGGCCTCACTTCTCCCTCTAAGTGCCACACCTCATCTCTCCCCGGCCGGCGACGCCACACCCAGCAGGCGGAGCAAACGCCATTCGCTGATCTCCGCCTCGATCACCGTCCCATCGTCGAGCTCTACCACAGGGATGACCGGCCCATAGCGGGCTTCCAGCACCGGATCGGTCGTGATGTCGACGCGCACAATATCGAGAGGAAACGGGACGCGCTCTGCCACGCGTGCCAGCACACCTGCGGCGTAGTCGCACAGGCTGCAGTCAGGCTTGCCATACAGGACCACGCGCCGGCGCAGCGCCGGGTTCTCCATCTCGGTTCCCGTCATGGCCTTACCTTACCAGACCCGGCCTGATGCCGTAAAGTGCCTGCCGGACGGTGTAGCCAGTCCCGGCTGCGCCCTGCAAAGGACAACGGAAGCGAGCCGGCTTGCTAGGCCGCCTGCCCGGCCAGGGCGACGAAGACGTCTTCCAGGGTGGGCGCGGCGGGTTCAATGGCTTCTACCGTTATGCCACTGCTCTCGAGAGCCGCTTGTACATCGCCGGCAGAGCGACCCTGCTCGATGGCTGCGTGCACCAGTCTGCCCGCCAGCCGGGTCTCCAGCACCCACGGCTGCGCCGCCAGCACATCCAGCGCGTCCACCGGTGAGGCGCATCTGATCGCCAGCAGGGTGCCCGGCAGCAGCGCCTTCAGCCGGCTCGGTGTATCGCAGGCGACCAGCCGCCCGCGCAGCATAAGGGCGATGCGATTGCAATATTCAGCCTCGTCCATGAAGTGCGTGGTCACCAGGATTGTGGTGCCCTCTTCGGCCAGGGCGTACATGCTTTCCCAGAAGCCCCGCCGTGCTGCCGGATCCACCCCGGCCGTCGGCTCATCGAGGAACAGCAGCGGCGGGCGGTGGAGCGTGGCGCAGCCGAAGGCAAGCCGCTGGCGCAGCCCGCCGGGCAGGCTGCCGGCCAGCTGGGTACGGCGCGGGCCCAGACCGCTCTCCTCTAAAAACCGGTTGATGCGCTCGTCCCGCACCGGCCCGGCCAGCCCGTAGACAGCGGCATAAAAGCGCAGGTTCTCTCCAACCGTCAGGTCGTCATAGAGCGCCACGCGCTGGGACATGTAGCCGATCCGGCGTTTAACCTCTTCCGGGTTGCGCACGACATCGATGCCGAGCACGCGAGCTATTCCCTCGGTCGGCAGGAGGATTCCACAGAGCATGCGAATGAGCGTGGTCTTCCCCGAGCCGTTCGGCCCCAGCAGGCCAAAGACCTCCCCACGCTGTACACCAAAGCTTACCCGGTCAACCGCAGTAAGCGCGCCGAAGCGGCGCGTCAGCCCGGATACCTCAATTGCCGGCTCGCTCTCGTACATCGTTCCCGCTAGGCACGCTCGAGCGCCAGGCTCGTCTGGCGCCCTTAAGCAGTTCTTTCTTGCGTTTCTTACACTCTTACTTTACTCAACAGTCTTACTTTACTCAACAGAAAGTACCGGTCTATTGGCGCAACGCCAGGAAGACGTCTTCCATTGAGGGCGCAACCTCACGGACACTCACAATCGTAATACCACCGGCCTGAAGCGCCTCAGCCACCTGCTCGTCCGCGTCGGGCCCCCAGTTACGCAGTACATGGAGCCGGTCGCCTAGAAGCTGCACTCGCCCGGCACCGGCGATGCTTCGCAGCAGGCGATACGCCTGCTGCAGCGGCGACGCTATGACCTCCAGCACGCGGTACGGCATGCGCTGCCGAAGTTCATCCGGGGTTCCCAGGGCAACCACGCGCCCGCCCGACAGAAAGGCCAGCCGGTTGCAGCGCTCCGCCTCGTCCATGTACGCCGATGAGAGCAGCACCGTGGTGCTCTGCCGCTGCAGGCTATAGAGCATGCGCCACAGGTCGCGGCGCGACACCGGATCGATGCCGGCGGTTGGCTCATCCAGCAGCACAATGGGCGGCCGATGCACCAGCGCGCAGGCCAGCGCCAGCTTCTGCTTCATTCCCCCAGAAAGCTGCGCGGCGAGGAGGCGGCGGAACTCGCCGAGCCGCATCAGCCCCAGCAGGGCCTCGATGCGCTCCCCCAGGCCGGCCTCTGGAACGCCGAAGATCCGTCCGAAGAAGCGCAGGTTCTCCTCCACCGTCAGGTCCCCGTAAAGGGAGAACCGCTGCGCAACATAGCCCACGCTGCGGCGCACGTACTCCGCCTGGCGCACCACGTCGAAGCCGGCCACCTGTGCCTCGCCGCTCGTTGGAGCCAGCACCCCACAGAGCATGCGGATCGTCGTGCTTTTCCCCGCCCCATCCGGCCCGATGATCCCGAAGATCTCCCCGCTCCGGACGTCCAGGTCCAGGCCATCCACGGCGGTTACCGTTCCAAACCGCTTCGTCAGCCCGCGAGCACGGATGGCCGGAGAAGGCATGGCAGGAGCACCGTGTCCACGCATAGCCGGGGCAGGCACCGTCACCGCATTCCCCCTCGTGAGCTCGACTAGTCCAGTGACTTGCGGAAGCGCAGGGCGCTGATAGTAAACACGCCGATGGCGAAGATCGCCAGCACCACCACGTTTGGCCAGAGCTCAGGCAGGCCGTTTGCTTTCAGGATAACCCCGCGCAGGATCTTGATGAAGTACGTCAGCGGGATGAAGTAGCCCAGCGCGGCGATCACCGGCGGCATCGACTCTCGCGGGAAGACGAAGCCGGACAGGAGCAGCGATGGCACCAGCAGGAACATCGCCGTCTGCATTGCCTGCGTCTGGGTCTGGGCCACCGTCGAGACCAGCAGGCCCATGCCCAGCACACACATCAGGAACACGAACGAGAGTGCCAACAGCAGCAGGAGGTTGCCCCGCACGGGCACGCCGAACCAGAAGACGCCGATCAGCAGCGCAACTCCGACCTGACCGAAGGCGACAAGCACGTAGGGCAACACCTTGCCCAGCAGCAGCTCCCATGGCTGGATCGGCGTCACCACCAGCTGCTCCAGGGTGCCCCGCTCGCGCTCGCGCACGACGGCAAAGGCGGTGAGGATCACTCCCTGCGTCTGCAGAATCAGGCCGATCAACCCTGGGATCATGAAATGGGTGCTCTCCATGTTCGGGTTGTACAGCACGCCCGGCCGCAGATCGATGAGCGGGGCGCGGCTGCGCTGCCCGAGGCGCTCCTGGAGTGCTCCGGCGATCGTGAGCGCGGTGCGCTGGGTAATGGCGTCGACCGTGAAGAGCGCCGTCTGCGCCGTCGTTGGATCAGAGCCGTCGATAAGCACCTGCACGCTGGCCTGGCGGCCGGCCAGCACATTGCGCGAGAAGTCGGGAGGGATCAGCACGGCCACCTTGGCGTCGCCGCGGTCAATACTGTGCTGCGCCTCGGGTGCGCCCTCCACATAGCGGATGATGCGGAAGTAGCGGGTGCGCTCGAGCGCCTGGACAAAGCTGCGGCTCTGCTCATCGTGCGCCTCATCGCTGATCACCGTGGGGATGTTCTCGATGTTCTGGTTGACAGCGTACCCGAGCAGCAAGAGCTGCATGATCGGCATGACCAGGATCATAGCCAGCGTGCGCCGCTCGCGCACGACCTGCAGGAACTCTTTTTCGACGATGGGCCAGATACGTCTGAAACTCACCGATCGTCGCATGGCCGTTTCCCTTTTGCCGGTGATACCAGAGCAGCCACTGTGGGCTCCCTTATGCCGATAGCCGCGCGTCGGCAAACATGCCGGGCTTAAGCAGCAGGTCGGGATTGGGGATATGCACCTTCACAGCCACGACCGTGCGCACGCGCTCTTTGGGCGTCTGCACGTTGCGCGGCGTGAACTCCGTGCGCGGCGAGATGTAAACCACCTGTCCGCGGAAGCGCCGCTCCGGGAACGAGTCGACCGTGAGTTCGACGTCCTGGCCCAGGCGCACTCGGCCGATGTCTCCTTCCGGCACGTAGATCGTTACCTTGAGTGTAGAGAGCTGCGCCATGGACAGCAGTGGCATGCCCGGCGTGGCCATCTCGCCGGGCTGGACCGCTCGCCGCGTGACAATGCCGCCTGATGGCGCGCGCACGATCGTCTTGTCAAGCTGGGCCTGCAGTACAGCGAGGGCAGCCTCGGCCTGCCGTACCTGCGCCTCGGCTACAGCGATCTGCTCAGCCGTCGGCCCGTTGCGCAGCGCCTCCAGGCGGGCCTGGGCCTGCTGCACCGCTGCCTCGGCCGCCTCATACTGGCCGCGCGCCGCATCGACCTGGGCGTTCGCCGCCAGCGGATTGCGGCGCATTTCCAGCAGGCTGTTCAGCGTCGCCTGGAGGGCATTGACCTGCTCCTGCTGCTGGCGGATCTCCTGGTCGGTGAAGGGCCGGCGGCGCAGCTCCAGTTGGGCCCTGGCCTGCTCGACCGCTGCCTGCGCAGCCGCGATATCGAACTCATTGGCATGGCGGAGTTTCTCAAGCTGGGCCTCGGCCTGCCGCACCTGCTCCTCCGCCACGCGCACGTCGTACTCGCTTGGCTGCACCGCGGCATCCAGCTGCGCCTGCACCTGGTCCAGGGCGGCCTGGGCCTGGACCACTTGCTCCTGTGCCAGACGGACGTCGAACGGCGACGCCTGGCGCGCCCGGTCAAGGTTGGCCTGAGCGGCTTCAATCGCTTCCTCGGCCAGGCGGATGTCCCAGGGCGTGGCACCACCGCGCACGCGATCGAGGTTGGCCTGGGCGATGATCACCTGGGCCCGCGCCGCGTCGACGGCGCGCTCGGCAGCAACGATCTGCGCATCTAGAACAGCGCGGGTAATGCCCTGGGCCGGCACCGGTTCTCGGGCGCGCGCCGCGTCCAGCTCAGCGCTCGCCCGCAGCAGATTAGCCTGCGCCTGCTGCACCTGTGCTTCGGCCGTGCGCACGTCCTCCGGCCGTGGCAGCCCATCGCGGAGCTGCGCCAGCCGTGTCTTGGCCTGGTCGAGCGTGGCCTGGAGCGCGCGGATCTCTTCAGGACGCGCCCCGGCCTGGACTTGCTCCAGGCGCACCCGCGCCGCGTTAAGCTGGGACTTTGCCGCCTCCACCCGCGCTCGTAGGGCGCGCTGCTCCTCAGCGCGTGCCCCGGCCTTCAGTTGCTCCAGGCGCGTCTGGGCGGCGCGGAGCACAGATTCGGCTGCGGCGATATCCTCAGCGCGGGCGCCGGCCTGGAGCTGGGCGAGGCGGGCCTCTGCCTGGTCCAACGCAGCCTGCGCCGCGGCAATCTCCTCCGGACGGCCGCCGGCCTGCATCTGCTCCAGGCGCGCCTGCGCGGCGCGGAGCTGTGCTGCAGTGCTGTCGATCCTTCCCAGGAGCTCCTGCGGGTTCCGGCGCATCTCTTCGGCGTGCTCCCAGGCGCGGCGAGCGGCATCGCGCTGGGCGATGGCCTGCTGCAACGCTGCCTCGGCCTGCCGGATCTCCTCGGGACGTGCGCCCGCCTGCAGCAGGGCCAGGTTCGCCCGCGCCGTGGCGACGGCGGCCTCAGCCTGCCGGATCTGCGCCTGCAGCAGCGAGTCGTCCAGCTCAACCAGGGGCGCGCCCGCCTGGACCTCCTGGCCCTCCTCGACGAGCACAGCCTTCACCCGAGCAGCGATCTCCGCAGCAAGCTGGACCTCCTCACTCTCGATCGTGCCCGAGCCGGTGATTGCAGCCGCTGTTGCATTAGAAGACCCGGCGCGTAACGACCACACCGCCACCGCTGCGCCAAGCAGCACGACAGCTACCACTCCGGCGACGACTCGCCGTGACAACGGCCTGTGCACCTGTGGAAGGGCCGATTCAGCCATCGCCGTCACCTCCCGGCAGGGCCTCTGTCATCGGACATCTGTCATCGGATAAGGGACAGAGGAGCATTCCCATCGTGAGCAGGCTGATGCCGGAGCGAATATCGCTCCGGCATCCATCTCAGACATCCGTTCAAGCCGTCCCCAAAATCCGCCGACAGCTCTCGCATCTCACTCCCGTTGGAGCGTCCCATGAAGAAAAATGTCCACGAATGTTTCGACCGCCTGCTCGACCGGCGGCATGCCATCCGGCCCAAAGATACGGCGGGCCATGGTGTAGACAAAGAACGGGCCGGCGAAGGTCTGCACCGTCAAGAGCGGATGCAGCCCTGAGCGAAGCGTACCGCGCTGCGTCTGGGCGCCCAGATAGTGCATCAGGAAGCTCCACATACGCATGACCGGCTCGCGCAAAGGGGTGGCGCTGCCGGCTGGCATCCGGCTCTGCTCTGCCAGCAGGACCAGGATCATGTCTAAGCGGGCGCCCAGCACATCGACGATGCGGCGCCCCAGCTCACGCAGGTCGCGCTCTGGATCGCCGGATGCGCCCAGTTCAGCCAGGCGCCGCAGCTCCGGCATCACGGAGAACCGCTCGATTACAGCGGCGATCAACGCTTCCTTGTCCTTAAAGTGCCAGTAGATCGTTGCCGGACTGATGCCTGCCTCGGCAGCCAGCTGATCGATGCTGGTGCCGTGAAGTCCGTAGCGGGGAAAGAGGCGCAGGGCAGCTTCCAGAATGCGCTCTCGCGTATCGCCGCCACTTTCCTGGACGCGCATGCCCTGCGCGGCGAGCGCCGCGGCCAAGTCACGCTTCCCGGCGAAATAGCGATACAAGGTCGCCTTGCTTATGCCGGCACGGCGGACGATGTCGTCGATGCGTACTGCATCGAGCGAGCCGCGGGCTGCGGCAAGTTCCCCTGCCGCCCGCAGGATCGCCTCGCGCCGGTCCTGCCTGCGGAGTTCGCTGCCGTCACCGCCCATGCGTACGATACTCAATTTATCGTTCGTTTGAGTATAGTCTAATACGGTGAACAGGTGCTGTCAAGGGGGAAAGCCCGGTTACGCCGCACGGGGCACCGACACTCCCGCCCGGGGACCGGGTCGGGACGAACGGCTCTTTGCCCCTCCTTGAAGAGCGAACCGGGAGGCACAGGGAACCCGCGGCCGGCCACGGCTCTGCACCCCTACCGTAGGGGCGAATGCTCATTCGCCCCCGCGAGGGGCGTCGCCACCCTTGACCTAGAACTGAAGTTCTAGTATACTGGGGCTGCGACACCCACCTGCACTGCATGCGGCCCGCTTACGGGATTGTTGATGCGGAGTTGTGTCTGCACGTAGGAGTGCCTGGAATTCAAGTAGTAGCGCTTGGCGAGTAGTGCTTGATACGGAGTAGTGAGCGATGATCCGCGAAGGCTTGCTCTGGTACGATCCCGATCCCCAGAAACCCCTGGTGAAGAAACTGAGCGAGGCAGCGGCGCGCTACGCCGAGAAATACCATATAGTGCCGAACCTCTGCCAGATCTCGCCGGCTCATTTTGAAGAGATCGCCTCTCTCGAGCGTCCGCCCCTCCCTGTTGAGTATAGCCGCTTCATACGGCCGTACTATATCCTGGTGGGTGTAGATAGCGACCAGCCGGTGCAGTCGGCGGCGGGAGAGCCTGCTGAAGCAGCCCCTGAGGCTGCGGTCCAGCCCTCGGTGGCGCAGCGCCGCCCTTCGTCCGGCGGAGCCAGGCGGAAGGCTGCACAACGCGCGCCGGCGCCATGCGGGTGAGTAACACACGTCGCCCGCCAACGCTACTCGAGGTAGAGCACAACCTGGCCGTCTTCTTCGGCCACGCGGTAGGTCTTCACGCGCACCTGGGGGTCGAAAAAGGTGCGGCCGGTCTCCAGGTCAAACTCCCAGCCGTGCCAGGGGCAGCGCAGGACCATGCCCTCGCGGTCGTAGATGTACTCATACGGCCGCGAGGCAAACCGCGTACCGGTAAGCGTTCCCAGGCACAGCGGCGCGCCGGCGTGCGGGCAGATGTTCCGTACGGCGAAGTAGCGCCCGTTGACGTTAAAGACGCCGATCTCTCCCCGCGGGGTGCGGACAATGCGCCGCTGCCCAGGCGCAAGCTCACCGCTCCGTGCGACGATATACCGCATCGTGGGCGCAGCCTCACTCCGGGCTTTCATCGACGGGAGCCTGACCACCTGCATCGGCCGGCACCGGCGCGCTGAGGACCAGCTCCTGCTTGACCACGCCGGCCGCGCCTGCCTCGAGGGCGGCAAGCTTCGCAGCAAAAAGCTCGCGCGCGTTCTCACGCAGGATGCGCCGACGCAGGTGTTCCGGCAAAATGCGCGGGAACGCCGTATAGGGGTCATCGAAATCCCAGTGCGGATAGTCGCTGGAGTAGAGCACCGTATGCTCGGCGTCCACGAGCTCATACGCCTCCAGCAGCAGGTGCGGGTCCTCCGGCTCCTCAACCGGCTGCGTGGAGAAGCGCACATGGCGCTTGATATAGGTGCTGGGCAGCTCGGTCAGATACGGCGTTTCGCTGCGCAGCTGCTTCCAGGCGCGGTCCATGCGCCACATCAGCGGTGGCAGCCACGAGATGCCGCCCTCCAGCATCAGGAACTTCAGCCCGGGGAATTTCACGAAGACGCCTTCGGCGACCATGCTGACCAGGTGTGCCATGTAATTCAGCGCCAGGTTGGTATGCCATTCAATGTAGCGTGAAGGATAGCCGGCGCTGGTGCACGGCGTGGTAATCCCCCGGCCCTCGGTGCCGGGGTGGATCGCCACCGGCAACCCATGGCGTTCCGCTGCGGCATAGATCGGATGGTACCGTCGCTGGCCCAGCGGCGCCGGGTTGCCGCTCGACATCACGACCATGACCACCCGCGGGTGGTCGCCTACACGATCGATCTCGGCCGCTGCCTGCTCCGGATCCTGCTGGGCCACCACAATCGCGGCGAGAAAGCGGGGGTCATGCGGCAGCCACTCGTTAATGGTCCAGTCGTTGTGCGCCCGCGCCAGCGCAGCAGCGTAGTCTGCATCCGGAATAGTCCCTACGCCCAGGATACCGGCACCGGTGCAGACGGCATACTCCATGTCATAGCGGTCGAGCAGGTGCTCCGCCACGTACCGGGGATTCGAGCCCGGCGGGCTGCCGTCGGGTGCCGTGCAATCTCGGCGGTTTACCCCGTCGCCGCCGTAATCGAACACGGCCATGCTCTCACCGATGCCGGCCGTACGGTAGCGCTCGCGGTACCGCTCGGGTAGGTACGGCAGCAACACCGCGCTGGAGCGATAGGAGTGATGCACGTCAACGTCGAAGATCCGGTAGCCCAGCCGCGGCCGTGCGGACCGTGGCTGGGCCGCTGGGACAGGCTCCTTTACCGTCACTGCCATAGCCGTTACCTCATCTCCTTCAGTGCCTCAGCCAGGATCGGCTCCATGGCGGCCCGGGCACGCTGCAACGCCTCCTTCACGCCCGTATCCCCGCGCCAGACTGCATTCAGCTCTTGGATCAGCGCGTTCTTCAGTTCAACGTAGCGCACAATATACGGCTCGGTGCGGGCATACGCCATGGCGTCTACCGTCACCTTCGGCGACTTGGGGAACGGCCCACCGGTGAACAAGTCGGGCGAGCTGGCAACGTTCTTATGCGCAGGGAAGATAATGCCGCCGACCCGTGCCATCATCCATTGGAACTCCTCGCCGGCGACGAACTTTAAGAACTCCCAACAGGCCTCGGCGGCACGGCTCTCCCGGTACATGCCCGTGCCGCCGGCGGCAGTGCGGGTCACCCGCCGACGCCCGGCCGGCAGATGCACTACCTCAACCTCGAAGGCAGCGCCTCTCGCAATAATGCCCATGCGAGACGAGTAGGTGGGAAGCATGGCAGCCTTGCCATCGAGGAAGAACTGCTCGGCGTTCCGATTACCCAGATCGGCCGGCGCAGCATGCACCCGGAGCCGGTGGATCTGGTCGGCAATCCAGGAGAACGCGTCGATGGCCTCCGGCCGATCAACCGTCACCGCCGTGCGGTCCTGGCTCAGGATGTCGGCATCGTTCTGCCAGAGCACCGCCGGCCAAGAGTCGCCGGCGATGTAATTGACGGTCGCGAAGATCTGGTCGGCCTGGGGCGCCGTGCGGATCTGCCGCGCTATGGCAAGGTAGTCGTCCCAACTCCAGCGTTCACCTGGGATGGCCGCCCCGGCACGTCCAAAGAGATCGCGGTTAACGTACAGCACATAGCTGGTGGCCACGTCGGGAATGCCGTAGACGGCGCCGCGAAAACGGTACGCGTCAACCGCAGCCGGGAGCAGACCGTCGAATACGGCGCGGTCTTTGGCAGCGAACCGCTCAAGCGAGCCCGCGACGCCCCATGCAACGTAGGTCGGCACGGTCTGTGAGTGCATGTAAAACACGTCGGGTGCGGCGCCCCCGGCCACAGCGGCACGCAACTTCTCGTCGAAGTTGCCGGCGGCGACCTCCCGCGTGACCTTCACCCGAGGCTGGAGCTCTTGGAAGCGGGCGATGCCTTGCTCGTAGACCGGCACCTCACTGCCGCTCTCTCGCCCCAAGAAGGTGATCGTAGCCGGAGCCGGCGCAGCGCCTGTCTCTCCCCGGCGCCCGGCAGGGCGCCCGCAGGCAAGCGCCAGGAGACCAGCCCCAATTCCTCCGCATGGAATAGCGCTCAGATGCCGAAGGGCAGTGCGTCGAGTTATGGCATGCCGCATTCCAGTCATCTGCTCTAGACGGCGCGCGGTAGCGTTCATTCTCTCTCCCCTGTCACGCCGGCAGGCGATAGAGTTCGCGGGCGTTCTCGTAGGCAATGCGCCGGCGCACCGGGGCCTCCGCGGTCTGCAACACCAGCGTGTCCTGCGGCGCCTCCAGGTCCCAGCGCGGATAGTTGCTGCCGTACAGCAGCAGGCGCTCTGCTCCCAGGGCGCGCAGGAACGACCACAGAGGCGCCGGATCATCCGGCCGTTCTAGGCCGTGCGTGCCGAAGCGGAAGTGTCGCTTCACATAGACGCTCGGCAGATCGGTCAACCATGGGCACTCCGAGCGCAACGCCTTGTAGTTCTTGTCCAGCCGCCACAGGAACGGAGGTGCCCAGGCTGCGCCGCCTTCGAGAAACACGATGCGCAGGTGCGGGAACTTTACGAAGACGCCTTCGGTCACCAGGCTGGTCAGGTGCGCCGCCAGGTTCTGTGGCTGGCAGGTGTAGAACTCCAGATAGGTCGATGGCCAGCCGGCCGCGGTGGGCGGGTTGGCGATGCCGAGCCCCTCGGTGCCGGTGTGGATCGCCACCGGCAGCCCCAGCCGCTCGGCCGCGGCGTAGATAGGATGAAAGGTGCGCACGCCGTACGGCACGCGCGTGCCGCTGGCGACCAGTACCTGCACGATCTGCGGGTGGGTGCCGACCCGCTCGATCTCCTGCGCGGCAACCTCCGGATCCTGGGTGGCCACGATCATGGAGCCCAGGAACCGGGGGTCGACAGCAAGCCAGCGCTCGATCAGCCAGTCGTTGTATGCCCGCGCCAGCGCCGCCGGGTAATCCATGTCGCCCCAGGTTGAGATCACCGGCAAATCGTAATGGCTGAGCACGGCATACGCGATGTTTTGCCGGTCCAGCCAGTCCCGCAGCACCGTCTGCGGATCGCTGCCCGGCGGGCCGCCGTCCGGGCCGCGGGCTGCGTCGGGGTGATAGCCGCGATAGGGCGAATAGAAGTTCGGCCGGATCATGCCGGGATCGCGGCGCAGCCGGCGGTGCCAGGCTCGCGGTAGATAGCGCTCGATCTCCTCGAGCGAGCGCCAGACGACATGCACCTCACAGTCGATAATCGGTTCCACCTGCCTCCTCACCCCGCGTCCTGTCCTGGATATGGCGAGTGCGACGATTCACCCGCTACCCGGAAGGATACGATATCGACTTAAGACGCGCAAACGGCCCGCCTGGTATATCGCATGCCGGCTGCTGCGCTTGGCACGGAATGCAGATTGGAGTAAGCTGCGGCTGCATGTGCCTGTGTGGGAGGACGAACCATGTACTTTCGGGAGGTCGTGGCCAGCCTCTACCCCTGGGACTTGCTCGACGAAGGGGTCGAGCGCATCCTGGACGTGCTTCAGGAAGAAACGCGCTGCAACTCCACGTACCTTGTGGCGCTGATGCACGATGAGAAGCGCCCCCTCACCGACTTCTACTATCCGCACAACCCCCGCCGTAAGGTCTACTGGACCGAGGACAGCCGTGCCTACTGGCGCCCCAACCCGGAGAGCTATCGGGATAGCCGGATCACGCCGCGGCTGAGCGACAACCCGGAGCTGCAGGGCACCGACTGGCTCCAGGTGCTCATCGATGCGTCGCGCCGGCGCGGCATGACTACCGGGGCCGAGCTCTCGCATACCTGGCTCGACAAAGAGCGTGCCGCCACCGAGTTTGCCGACGTAGTGCAACGGGACATCCATGGACGGCCGTTTGACCAGCAGATTTGCTTTAACCATCCGGATGTCCGCGCCTACGGCATCGCCCTCTATACCGACCTGGTCCGCAACTACGACATCGATATAATCCAGACCTGCGTGCGCGGCTTCAATCCGGGACGCACCGCCGGGGCAGCGACCGAGACGGGCCGCCTTGTTGGCCTGGCGCTGGGTGGGTGTTTTTGCGAGCACTGTGGGCGCGCCGCACGGCGCGCCGGCCTGGACTGGGCGGCGATCGTCCGCCGTCTGCACGGACTGGCCGATGGTCTGGAGCGCCGTACGCACCAGGCAGCCTTTGAATTGGAACTCCTCCAGTATAGCTCTACCACGGCCACAGCCTTGCTGGCCGAGATGCCGGAACTCTATCACTTCCTTAAGTTCCGGGTGGACTCCTTTACCGACTTTTTCAAAGATATCTACGAAGCCATCCACGCGGTCAGGCCGGACATCGACGTGCGTCTGAACCACTACGCCCGCTACCCGGAACTCATGGGCTTAGACCTGCGCGCCACAGCGCCCTACTTCGACTCTATTCGGTCGTCGGACTACAGCGAGCAGACCGGCGACCCAGCCCGCATGGAGTGGAAGCGCACCTATCTTCACGCTATCCGCCGGGCTGTTGGTCTGGACAAGTACTTTCTGTCGGCCGTCTCGCCGCGCCCTAAAGCGACGCCCGAGCTCGTGCGCATGGGCGTGCTGATCTCAGCGCAGTGCGGCGCCGATGCCCTCACCATCGGTCACTACGACGGCGCATGGCCCAACTGCCTGCGGGCCATCCGTGAGGGCCTGGATGAGGCCGGCATCATCGTCGGGCGCGGCGCCTGAGAGCGTGCCGGCCGGCACGCAGCCTGCTGCCGGACGCAGCGAGGAGCCGGAGAGCGGGCGTCCGCCCGAACAGCGAGGAGGTACTCGCAGGAGGTGCCCTATGGAAGACCTGGAAAGCCTGGTCAAGCAGTTCACCTGGCTGGGGCAGAGCGGCTTCCGCATCCCGCTGGCAGGAAAGACGATCTATATCGATGTGGCGCAGGGGCGGCCGGAGCAGCCTGCCGACCTCGTGCTGGTGACCCATGAGCACGGCGATCACTGCTCACCCGAGCTCGTGCAGCGTATCCAGCGGCCGGATACCGTGATCGTCACGATCGCGGCGTGCGCCGGGCGCTTCCGCGGGGACGTACGCACCGTGCGGCCCGGTGATACGCTGGAGGTCGCCGGCATCCGGATCAGTGCGGTTCCGGCGTACAACGTAAATAAGTTCCGGGCGCCCGGGCGGCCATTCCACCCCAAGGAGGATGGGAAGGTCGGCTTCGTGCTGGAGGCCGGCGGCGTGCGCATCTACCACGCCGGAGATACCGACGTTATCCCGGAGATGCGGGAGATCAAGGCAGACATCGCGCTGCTGCCGGTGAGCGGCACCTATGTGATGACTGCCGAAGAAGCTGCAGAGGCCGTGCGTATCCTGCAGCCGAAGCTGGCCGTGCCCATGCACTACGGCTCGCTGGTGGGAAGCCGGGCCGACGCGGAGCGCTTCCAGCAGCTGGCCGCGCCGACGCCGGTGGTGATCCTGCCCCAGTCGGAACGGTAGCAGCTTACTATTACTACTTACTGTAGTGCGCGATTCAACAACGAAGAGATAAGGATGCGCCGGCCCGCCGCGGCAAGGCCGGGCGGCTGATCGCTGCGCCCGGCTTGTGCTGCATGGGCGCTGCGGGTGCCGGGCAGGGTGGATATACCGTACCTACGCCCCTATGCTTTTCTCCTCCATGCGGCGGGTGGGCGCACCGCCAACCAGGCGAAGAGGGTAACGAACAGAATAGTGGCGGCTAGGAGCAGGGCGCGCAGCGGGACATCGCGATGGAGCTGCCAGAGATAGAAGTCGAGCCCACCTGCGCCGGGGATGCCCTGCTGCGGAATGCCGAGCGGAGTATAAAAGAAATCGCCATGCTGAAGCCAGCGCAGAAACAACAGCAGGCTGGAGAGCGGCAGCGACGCTTCAATGCTCCATTTGATCTGCTGGTCGCCTACGGACATGGGATGCGGGCCCATCTCGTAGAAGATGCGCATGTACGCTAGGTCGTAGCTCAGCACCACACCGAGGGCCGCATATGCTACACCCCAGGCGGCCGGCACGACCACCACCGTGAGCCAGAGGCGCGAGCGCAGCGCCGCGCGCACAATAGGCAGCAATGCCGACGCCAGGAACGGGAGGATCGTGAGCAGGTAGCGCGGCCCATAATCGCGGCCGCCGTACCAGTCCGGGAACCGGCCATACAAAACGCAACCCAGGAGAATGCTTGCGGCCAGGAAAACAGCGCCGCGAGCATGCAGGCGGCGCATCTGCCACAGCCCGACCGGCACCAGCGCGGCCAGGGGGAACGAGGGCAGCAGGCCGAAGCTTGGACTGATCAGCAGGCCGAGCAGGCCGTTCTCCGCACGATCAAAGTCCAGGTAGGTTGTGAGCTTCTGCTGGTCGCTGTAGCCAAAGTTCAGCGGTGAGCCGTACTTGATCGTGTTGGGGACGAGGGCCAGCGCCATGAACGCGGCCGCTGCGCCCGCGACGAACAGTCCCAGGACGCGGACGCGCCCGAACCGATCGGCAGGGACGCCCCCGCCGACCCAGGCCGACGCTCCGGCGACGAGCGGTGCCCACACGAGATACTCGTAGCGCGTAGCGGCAGCCGTGCCGAAGAGCAGGCCGGCTACCAGCCCGCGCCGCGGCGAGGCATGGTCGTTGAACAGGGCCGCGTAGGCCGCCGCCGTCAGCAGCAGCACGCCTAGCGGCAGGTTGTAGAACGTCTTGGTGTAGACCCAGGCGATCGTGCCCACTCCGTAGAGAACCGCAACCGCGAGCGCCTCTCTATGGGCACCACCGAGACGCCGGGCGAAAGCATATACCAGCCCAACGGTGGCGGCGGTGGCGGCAGGATTGAACAAGAGCAGCGTCAGCGGGTAGTACGGTGCGGCCTCGCGGGTAATCCAGGTCCAGTGGATCGCACCGTCCCCCGGCGGCAGCGGAAAGCCCAGCGCCCTCTCCAGGCGGTACAGCGCCGCCGCCACGAGCGGCATCACGACCCCATATTTTGAATAATCTTGGCCCTGGATGCCGCCGCGCAGGGACAGGTGCTCGGCGAGGTTCTTTGTAACACTGTAGTTCTCCACCTCGTCGATAATGTACATATGTGCGCCGGAGGTGAAGACGTAGAACACAAAACAGGCGCAGGCCAGTGGAATTGCCGGTAAGACGGTTCGTGGGGCGGTTTCAGGAGCATCGTGCAATAGGCCGCGTACCTGCAGCCACACAGCAAGCAGCATCGTCGCGGCAGCGATGCCCAGGCGCACGCCGGCAAAGGTCACAAAGCTATGGTGCACGGGGTCAGAGAGGTAGACCACGAGCAGGACCGGCCCGCAGAGCGCCTGCGGCAGACAGCACGCCAGCGTCTTGGCCGCAGCCGATGTCCAGCTCTCGCCGGTCACCAGCCGGCGCACCCAGGCCGCAGCACCAAGCCAGCAGAGCAGTACGAGCGTTGCTCCGGCGAATGAAACGACATGTTGTCGCGTCGCATACCAGGGCCAGGTTCGCCCGGCTGTGGCGACGGTGACATAGACCACCCAGAAGAGACAAGCTAGGGCGCCGGCCGGCACTCCCCACTGTACAGTGAGGCTGCCGTGCTGCTCCGGCGCTGTGGACTGCTGGGGGAGGAGTGGGCGCTTGCGATGGCCCTCCATGGGGATAAGCCGTGGGGCCGGAGAGGCAGGACGAGACCGCTGCATGGGCACTCTCGAAACGCTGCTCTACGCTACCACGTCCGCTCTAGATGCGTCAAACCTCTCTAAATGTGTCAGACCCAAAACGCGTCAGACCCATGGACGCTTGCCCTGCATGCATCGCGCGCAGTATAGTCGGCCAGAATGCGTCACACGGCTATCCTGGTCCTGCTGCTTCTCTCAACCCTGGCCCGCAGCACCTGCTACAGCGTGGCGACCCTGCCCTTCGGCGGGCCGGATGAAAAGGCTCACTTCGAATACGTCGCCTCGATGGGGCAGACGCGCGGCCGCGAGATCCGCGGCGGCGAGCGGCACCAGCCGCCGCTGTACTATCTGCTCGCCCAGCCCTTCTATGCCGCCGCCGAGCGCCAGCCGACCGCGATTCAGCTTGTCGTGGTGCGTCAGCTCTCTATCTGGCTGGGCGTGCTCCATGTGCTGCTGGCCTTCCTGGCCGCGCGCCGGCTGTTTGGCAACGAGCCGCTCCTGTCCCTTGGCCCGCCTGTAGTCATCGCGTTTCTTCCGGCACATACTGCGCTCTCCGCGGCAATCACCAATGACATGTTGGCCAACGTCGTCGGCGCAGGGCTGGCCCTGCTCACGATCTCGACACTGCACGGCGGGCCGGCCAAGTGGACCCTGCCGCTGCTGCTGGGGCTGGCGTTGCCGGCTGCCCTGGCGAAGTTCACAGTGTATCCGATCCTGGCAGCCAGCGCCGCAGCGATTGCCTGGGCGCACTGGCGCCGCCCCGCGCTGCGTCCGTGGCTGCTGGCAGCGCTGCTTGCGCTTGTGCTCACCGCGGCTCTGGCGCTTCTCTTTGCTGCGCCGCTTGTGGCCCAGGCCGCGCAGCTTCCGCGCCTGCAGCGGCTGGTCACCGAAGAGTTGACGGCCGAGCGCATGCAGGGGTTCCTGCGCGCACCCTTCCGCGGCTACGCCGTCCAGATGCTGCGCTCGTTCGTGACCATCTACCCTGTTGATTCGCTCTGGCTGCCCTGGCCGGTCTACGCTGCCGTCGCGGCCGGCTGCGCCTGGGCGCTCTGGGGGCTGGTCCGCCTGTGGCGTGGTGCCGGCATCGGGGCGCCCGACCACAGTTGCGTGCCGGGCTGCCGGGCTGCCCTCTGGTATTGCGCCGCCGCGGTCCTGCTCCAGGGACTGCTGGCGCTGGCCGGTTTCTACCACAGTCAGAGTGTGCTGGCGGCCCAGGGGCGCTACTTCTTCCCGGTGCTCGTGCCGCTCTCGCTGCTGTTCTGCGCCGGGCTCTACGGTGCCGCGCCCGGCTACGCGCAGCGCACACTGCTCTGGCTGGCGGCCTCGCTGGCGCTGCTGGACCTCGGCAGTCAGGCATACGGTTTTGTGGTCACCTACCTCTGGGAGCGTCCGGTATGAGCCGCATCCTGCCTGCCTCGGTCGTCCTTGGCATGCTCCCGGCTATGCTCCTGGCCGGAGCCTGCCTGTGGCTGCCGGTCGATGTCCCCGCGGCAGCCAGCCGACTGGGGGCAAATACCGAGCTCGGCCTCGCCGAGGGCGTCGAGTGGACCCAGGAGGTGCGCGTTACGGGGGAGAGCCTCTCGCGCGTGGCGGTGATCCTAGCTGATCCGGCGCGTGGCCCTGACCGGCCGGTGGTGCTGAGCGTGCGCATGGACCCGGCAGGGCCGGTAGTGCGGCGCGCCGAGGTACGCACCGCGCGGCTATACCAGGGGGCCGTATGGGACATCGCCGCCGGCCGCCGGGACGAGCGCTGGACCGAGTTCAGCTTCGAGCCGCTGCCGGTCGCACCGGGGATGACGGTCTACATCTCGCTGACCGCCCCGGGGACGCCGCCCGAACAGGCCGTACGGGCGCTGGCGAACTTCGGGCCGCGGCGGGGTCGGGCCGAGCTGACCCAAAACGGCCGGCAGATCTCCGACCTGGAAGGGAACCTACTGTACCGTACCTATGAACGCGGCACGGTAGGCGGCCTTCTTGCGGTCTCCTGGCACAATCTCACCCGCGGCAAGCCCGGCTTCCTGGGCGTTGGCGGGGTCTACCTTGGGCTGGGGGCGCTGGCGGCCGTCACCACCGGCCTGTTCCTTCGGGCGCTGGCCGGTCTGGGGGCCGGTCACGGCTCTGCATCCCTCCCGTAGGGGCGAATAACCATTCGCCCCTACAAGGGCGATGCCGCCTCCACCGATCAGGGACGGTCCGGCTCTGCCGAACCAGGGCAATGACCATTCGCCCCTACGAGGGCTTTTCTGTGCGATTTTGTGCACAATCTTTACGTTCAATTTTATGTTCAGTTTTGCGTTCGGTGAAAGATGAGTCATAATTCCGCAAGGTCTGTTCGCCGCTCGTCCTCACTCGGCCCGTGCAGCCCTGCGCACACCCGCACATGGCTGCCGAAGGCCAAAAGAGAAATACATTACTGCAATACACAAAACTACAATACACAAAGCGAAAGTACTCCCAAATACTGAAGTACCCCAAATATCAAAGTCACAGAGGAGACGTATGACTGCAGAGCTGCCACGTTGGGATATGTCTGTCGTCTATCCGGGACTGGACTCGCCTGAGTTCGAGAGCGCCTTCCGGCAGGTCGTGGCCGATATCGAAGCACTGGTGGAACTCTTCGATGCTCACGGCGTCGGCCGGCGCGAGGCTGCGCCCCTAGACGAGAGCACGGTGCATGCATTCGAGACTGTGGTAGCACGCTACAACGCCGTCCTGGAAGCCGCCGGCACGCTCAGCGCCTACATTCATGCCTTTGTCAGTACAGATTCGCGCGACCAGATCGCACAGGCGCGGCGCAGCGAATTCCAGCAGCACGCCGTTCGCCTGGCCCAGCTCGGCACCCGCTTCACCGCCTGGATCGGCTCGCTCGACGTCGAGGAGCTGATCACACGCTCAGAGGTAGCTAGAGAGCATGCGTACACGCTCCGCCGCGCCGAGGAGCGCGCCGCCCACCTGATGTCGCCGGCCGAGGAGGCGCTGGCCGCCGAGCTCAACGTCACCGGCGGGGGAGCCTGGGCCCGCTTGTATGGCGACTTCACCTCGCAGCTTCGCGTGCCGGTCGAGATCAAAGGCAAACGGCAGGAGCTGCCCATGAGCGTCGTGCGCAACCTGGCCTACGAGGCGGATCGAGAGGTGCGGCAGCAGGCATACCAGGCCGAGCTCCAGGCATGGGAGCGCGCCGCTCTGCCGCTGGCAGCAGCAATGAACAGCATCAAAGGTGAGGTTGATACGCTGACACGCCGGCGCAGGTGGGAGACACCGCTTGACGCAGCACTGTTCGATAATTCGATCGACCGGCAGACGCTAGACGCCATGATGGAAGCGGCGCATGCCTCCTTCCCTGATTTTCGGCGCTACCTGAAAGCCAAGGCGCGTGCCCTGGGCCTGCCGGTGCTGGCCTGGTACGATCTCTTTGCGCCGGTCGGCCGGGCCACGCGCCGGTGGGAGTTTGATGAAGCGGCAGCGTTCATCGTCGAGCAGTTCGCCGGCTACTCGCCGCGTCTGAGCGACTTCGCCGCCCGCGCCTTCCGCGAGCGCTGGATCGATGCCGAGCCCCGCGAGGGCAAGCGCGACGGGGCCTTCTGCATGTGGCTGCGCCGGGACGAATCCCGCATCCTGGCCAACTACAAGCCCACCTTCAACGGCGTGCGCACCCTGGCGCATGAGCTCGGGCACGGCTACCACAATCTCAATCTGGCCGGACGCACCATGCTGCAGCGCGCTACACCGATGGTCCTGGCGGAGACGGCCAGCATCTTCTGCGAGACAATCGTGCGAGACGCCGCGCTCCGCGAGGCCGACCGCGCCGAGCAGCTGGAGATCCTGGAAGGCACGCTCCAAGGGGCCTGCCAGGTGGTTGTGGACATCACCAGCCGCTTTCTGTTCGAGCAGGCCGTCTTTGAGCAACGGCGCCGGCGCGAGCTCTCCATCCAGGAGCTCAACGAGCTCATGCTCAACGCGCAGCGGCAGACCTATGGCGACGGGCTTGACCGGCAGACCCTGCATCCGTACATGTGGGCGGCCAAGCCGCACTATTACAGCAGCGGCCGCTCATTTTATAACTTCCCCTACATGTTCGGGCTGCTGTTCGGCCTGGGGCTCTACGCGCGTTACCTGGAGGACCCTGAGCGTTTCCGTGCCGGCTACGACGAGCTGCTCTCCTCAACCGGCATGGCGTCCGCGCCGGATCTGGCTGCCCGCTTTGGCATTGATCTACGCACCCCGGCGTTCTGGCACGCCAGCTTAGACGTCGTGCGCGCCGACATCGACCGCGTCGAGGCGCTGGTCGGCTGAGCGGGATCCATACCGGCCGCAGCCCGCCCGGCCTGCAGCTCGCTGCTCGGACAGCTCCCACCGCCTTCGGGGAGTGGTTCTGCCTATCAACGGGCGACACCAAGGCTTTGCAATACAAAGGCCTTATGCTTTACTGAGGCCTTACGCTTATACACCCCCCATACGCCATCCTCATAAGGGGATTAAAGGGATAGTGTAAGGGGATAGTGTCTAGAGAAAATGGTGTATAAAAGTTACGGAGGGCAGTGGAGCGGAACGAGCGCGACGCGGCAGCGTGCGGCGGTGCAGCCGCCGTGGAGGAAGCACAATGAACGTGTTGGAGCGCCTGGCGATCTGGCAGCACCCCGATCTGAAGGATCGTCTCCAGTGGTACCGGCAGGTGGCGGACAACCGCCGGCCGGCCAAGTTTCGCATTGCCCGGGCTATCCCTGTCGATTGCTCGCCGGCAGAGGCTTCTGAAGAAGAGCTTTGGGCAGAGCTGGAGGCCAAGACGCCGGTCTTCCTCGACCTGTGGGGCCACATCCGGCAGGGCACCTGCGATCTGCCGAATCGGCCGGACCCGCGGCCCAACCTGCTCGATCTCTGTCGCGAGCTCACCCAGCGCATGCTGCGGCACTGCACCTTCTGCCGCTGGCACTGTGGGGTAGATCGCAGTCGCGGGACTAAGTTTGGTACCTGCAAGCTGGCCACCGAGTCACGGGTCGCCAGCTACTTCCATCACCAGGGCGAGGAGCTCATCTACCGGGGACGCTTTGGCTCCGGCACGATATTTTTCACATCGTGTAATATGCGCTGTTGTTTTTGCCAGAACGGAGACATCAGTACCGACAAGGACAACGGCGAGGTCGTCTCAGCCCGCGCGCTGGCGACGATGGCCTGGCTCCTGCGCACCGAGGGCTGCCACAACATTAACTGGGTCGGTGGCGAGGTCACCATCCACCTGCATACGATCGTGGAGGCCATCTCCCTGCTGGCCGAGCTTGAGCCCACCATAGAAGACCTGCGCGCCGCCCTGCTGGTCAAGAGCGACTTTTTCTTCCACATACCGCAGCGGTCGGAGCATGCCGTGTATCACGGCATGTTCAATGCGCCGATGCTCTGGAACAGCAATTTCTTCATGTCTGAGGCGTCGCTCAAAATCCTGCGCCTGCTGATGGACGTGTGGCTGCCGGACCTCAAGTTCGGCCCGGGGAGGTGTGCGATCACGCTGTCTCGCACACCATGGTATTGGGAGACGGTGACCCAGAATATCAAGACGATCTACGAGTGGGGCGAGGACTTCACTATCCGGCACCTGGTGATGCCCAACCACGTGGAGTGCTGCACGCGCCCGGTGCTGGAGTGGATCGCCGAACACACGCCAGACGTGCCGGTGAACGTGATGGACCAGTTCCACCCGGACAACTTCTGCGATCCGCACAGCCCGCGCTTCGATCCCAAGTACCGCGAGCTCGCGCGGCGCCCCACCCGCGCCGAGATCTTACAGGCGTTCCGCTACGCCAAGGAGCTGGGGCTGCGCTTCGAAGCGCTCAGCTACGAGAAGAACACCACCGGGCTGCACCTCTAGCCTGGCAGGCCGGGCGGTGCGCAGGACGTCATTCCGCCCGCGTGAGACGAACAGTGGCATCCGGGCGCCTGAGCACGTCCGGCTGGAGTGCCGTACCCAGCCCGGGCCCTTCGGGCGGGTAGAGATAGCCCTGCTCGATGCGCGGCAGCGTTGTCACCAGTTGCGGATACCAGCCGTGCAAGTAAGCGCGCACCGTCTCCTGGATCATGGCGTTGGTGACGCCGAAGTCCAGGTGCGCCGACGCCATGAGCACCACCGGGCCCACGCAGTCGTGCGGCGCCACCGGTAAGCTGTACGCCTCAGCCATCGCCGCGATCTTCTTCGCTTCAGTGATGCCGCCTACCCAGCCGACGTCGAGCATCACGATGGACACCGCGCGCTTTTCCAGCATCTCGCGGAAGGGCCAGCGCGTGCTGAGCGTCTCGCTCGCCGTCACCGGCACCCGCGTGCTCTGCTTAAACTGCACCAGCGCATCCATATTATCCATACGAACCGGGTCCTCGTACCACATGGGCCGGTAGGGCTCGACCGCTGCGGCGATCTGGATGGCTGCAGGGAGATGCCATACGCTGTGCATCTCCAAGGCGATTTCCATGCGATCACCCACCGCCTTGCGGACCTTCTCGAATGGCTCGAGGCCTTGTTTAATCTCTTCGAGCGTGATGGAGAGGCCGCCGTTTGATGGACCAAACTGGTCAAAGGGCCAGATCTTCATCGCCGTGATGCCCTGCTCCAGCAGGCTCAGCGCCAGCTCGTCGGCACGGTGCAGGAAAGCGTCCAGATCTTCATAGGGTCCCTCAACCTTGCCGTCGGTGTACGTCGCCGGCGCGCCGCGGGGACGCATCCGCCCATAACGATACCCGGCGCAGGTGTTATAGATGCGGATACGCTCGCGGGTCGGCCCGCCCAGCAGTCGGTAGATCGGCAGGCCGGTGCTCTGGCCGAAGAGGTCCCACAGCGCAATGTCGATGGCCGAGGCGGCCCGCAGCTCGATGCTGCGCAGCCCGGCCCCGCCGGTGCCGCGGGCCAGCGTGCGCCAGTGCCGCTCGATCGCCAGGGCATCTTCCCCCAGCAAGAGCGGGGCGCAGTGGCTATGTACATGCGCCGCGACGCTCTCCGGTGCAAAGAAGGTCTCCCCTAGCCCGATCAGCCCCTCGTCGGTATGCACGCGCACCCAGAGAATACTGGGAAACTCTGCTACATGGACGGTCTCGATCGCCGTTATGCGCATACCTAACTCCTCGCCTTCTTTTTTCTCTTTCTTCTACCCCTTCTCCTACCCCTTTCACCCAGCGCTCCTCTACCGGGGCGCTCCAATACCCTGACAGGCTATTTCAGCGCGGCGTCGAGCTCGGCCTGGATCTGGCGCGTGACCTCATCGAGTGCAACGCGCGGCGTCTTCTCTCCCTTGAGCACCGCATTCCAGGCATCGTTGACGGCTTTGCTATATGACGCGCCGACCGGTATGGCCGGCCAGTGCTTTTCACCCAGCCGAGCGACGTCGAGGAAGATATAGAAGTAGGGCGTCATGCGGTTGGTCGGCCCCAGCACCTCCGTCCGCATCTTGTTGGCGAACTCATCGAGTTGCTTGAGGTAGCACGGCCCGTTGAGGGTCAGGTAGCCCATCTTGGCCGACTGGTCGATGAACGAATACTTGATGAACACCCAGGCAGCGTCCTTGTGTCTGGCGTTCTGGGGGATAGCATACATCCAGCCCTGCACCGTGTTTCGCCGCATCTCCTCCCGCGAGCCGGTGGGCGTAGGCCATGGCGTGATGCCGTACTTGAGGTCTGGGGCATACTTATCCAGCGGATCGTAGGCCCAAAAGCCGGTGATCAGGTACGCGTCCTTCTTGGTGGCAAAGTAGTTGCCCGGGCGGGAGTAGCTGGGCGCTCCTTGCCGGAAGGCCGTGACCTTGTTCATGTCCAGCTTGGTGGCATAACTCAGCAGCCACTCCATCGCTTCGATGTTTTTCGGGTGGTTCGCCGTGATCTTGTTCTGGGCCGCGTCGTAGAACTCGCCGCCGTTCAGATATGCGATATACGCGAAGTTCCCCGGCACAAAGCCCATCCGGCTGATGCTGCCGTCCTGCTCGAGCTTGAGCACCTTGAGCGAGTGCTGCTCGAGCTCCTGAAACGTCCTGGGAGGCTGCTCGGGGTTGAGCCCCGCGTCGCTATAGACGTCCTTGCTCCAGAAAAACACAATCCAGTCCGCCCCGCCGGGAATGGCATACAGCTTCCCCTTCCACAGCGAGGCATCGTACATGCTGGGCTGGAAGTCAGCCCGAGTGAGCTTGCTTGCCTTCAGGTAGTCGTCTAGGGCCAGGAAGGCACCCTTTGAGGCCAGGGTAGCCTGGAAGACGTAATTGGTATAGGTGGCGTCCGGCGGGCTGCCGCCGGCGATCGCCGCGGTGAGCTTATCCTGAATGCCGCTGACGAACGACCAGTTCACAGTGATATTGGGCTGCTCCTTGGTCAGCTCGTCGCCGATCTTCCTCATCAGATCGTTGTAGAGCTCGCCCCAGTCCGAGTTCCATACCTCGATGGTGACCTTCTCTCTGATCGTGGCCACGCCCGGGCCTTCCGGTGCAGCGGCCGGCCTGGCCTGAGGACGGCAGGCCGCCAGCCAGGTAGCTGCCGGCGCGCCGGCAGCGGCAAGCACAGCACGGCGCGTCATAGTTACATGAGAGCACCGAGGAGAATACCGGTCGATCATCGCACCCTCACCTCCTGTATATTCGGCCCTCGCCCCAACCTGCATGGCATGCCTGAAGGGCAATGGCCCGGCGCCGGCACCGAGCAGCGCGCTTCGGCTGTCTGCCTTTCCCGCGGTCCGGAAGGGAGGCTCCATGCTACCGCCGGTGTGCTACAGCCGGTAGAAACGCCGCGCATTCTCTACCAGGATCTTACGCTTCAGCTCCTCAGGCAAGCCTGCCGGCAGCGCCTCCTCGGGCGAGTCGAAATGCCAGTGCGGGTAGTCCGTCGAAAACAGCAGCAGCTCGTCGGAGCCCAACTGGTCGATGATCTGCAGGAGGTACTGCGGATTCGGCGGTGCGTCCATCGGCTGCAGCGTGAGCCGTATGTGCTCCCGAATGTACTCGGACGGCGCGCGGCGCACCCATGGCACCTCACGGCGCAGGCCCTTCCATTCCTTGTCAAGGCGCCACATCCATGCCGGCAGCCAGGTCCAGCCGCCCTCGATCAGCGCGACACGCAGAGTCGGGAAGCGATCGAACACCCCCTCGGCGATCAGGCTTAGCACCTGGGACTGAAAGATCGTCGACATACCGACGTATTCTTCGAGGTAGTACGAAGGCCAGCCCGACGGTGTCGGTGGGTTTCCAGGTGCACCACCGAAGTGGATGCCGATGACTAGGTCATGACGCGCGGCCGCTTCATAGATAGGCCAGTAGCGCCGGTTGCCGTACGGGGCCGGTGAGCGTACCGGCAGGAAGACTTGCACGAAGCCAGGATGGTCCCCCACCCGCTCGATCTCCTGGGCAGCCAGCTCCGGTAGCTGGCTGGGCACCACAATCGAGGCCCGCAGGCGGGGCTCCTTCTCCAGCCACTCGGCGATCTGCCAGTCGTTCACAGCCCTGGCCATCGCTACCGCAGCGTCCGGGTTGTGGATGCTCTCCACCGCATAGGCACAGTTTAGAATGCCGATCTCAGCGCCCCAGGCGTCCAGGGTCTGCTGCCGCAGCAGGGCAAGGTCGGAACCCGGCGGGCCTTGCGGCGGGCGGAAATCGGGTCGGCACGCCGTTGGAGCGCGCGGGGGATAGGCTGTGTCCACCGGCCCTTTAAAGGCGCTGGTACTGATGTATTCACGCCAGTGGTCGTCCAGGTACGGAAAGAGCGCCTGAACCGACGGCACTGCGTTATGGATGTCGCAGTCAATGACCGGCAGGCCACCGGTGACGTCACGGATACGTGGTTCCTGTCCCATCGGCACCGCTGCTCCACAGTGAGGAGTGAGGGATTGAGTGACAGATTGTACAGGATGGACCCCACAGGTAGGCGTGTCCCCTGGTCTAAGCGCCGCTATTGTACCGCGGCTGTGCCACGGCTGTCGTGCGCCCTCTTCGCGCGAAGACAGAGTACCTTATATCGATGCCTCTTAGGCCCGGCATGGTGCCCAAAGACGCGGGGCGGCCGGAGTAATGGGCAGGTACTGCATATGCCCGTGTGGTCGGGCGCGGCGTCAGCCGCGAGTGATCATCTGAATAGCAGCCCGCATGTAGCCGATGGCGTAGGCCATGCCCGCGTGCCAGGGTGCGCTGCACTCCACGGCTGGTGTGTGGTCCGGGATCAGCACCCCGTCATAGCCATGCTTATAGTAGAGTTCCAGGGCGCGCAGCATATCCACGTCGCCCTCGTCGATGAACACCTCGTAGTAGTTAGGCACCTTGCCCCGCACATTGCGGAAGTGCACGTAGGCGATCTTCCCCTGCGAGGCGTAGCGCTCGATGGCCGTGTACACATCCATTTCGCCCTGCATCTCGGCGATTGTGCCCTGGCAGAACTCGAGCGCATTGGAGTAGCTGGGCACGATGTCCAGTAGGCGCTGGTACAGCTCCGGTTTATAGACCAGCCGCGCTGTGCCCCGCAGGACCGGGAGCGGTGGGTCATCTGGGTGGGCAGCCAGCCGCACGCCAGCCTCTTCGGCGACGGGCACAAGCTCTTTCAGGAAGTACTCCAGGCGGCTCCAGAGCTGCGCTTCCGTGACCGTGCCGATGGTGCCCGGTGGAGCGTTAGGGTCATAGACGGTATTCCAGACCATACCATTGGGGATCGGCGTCTGCTCAGGAGCCTCGGCCTCGACATAGCCGACCGAGCGCGCGCCGCCGCGGGCCCAGTTTCCGCGGGTCCGGCCCCACACCCCGGCGATGCTGAAGTTATAGCCCATGATCGGAATGTCGGCCTTACCCATGTTGCGAATGATGGTCTTCAGGCCCTCCATCTGCTCGGCCTTGCGCGGGCCGTCCAGGAGGATGTCGTGCCAGTGCGCCGGCTCGAAGTTCTCGATGGCCGCAAGCTCCAGTCCTTCGGCGTTCACCATTGCCTTAAGGTCGCGTAGCTCGTCATAGCTCCACAGCGGCGATGGGTAGGTAGGCGGAATCCCGCGCACTCCAGAGCTGGTCCAGTCCGGCAAGTGCGCCACGATGTGGGTGGCGCCAATCTGCTTTGCAAAGCGGAGGTTCTCGGGCGTAAGCAGACGGGAATACAGTCCAAGTCCAACCTTCATGATGCAAGCACTCCGTGTGTCTTGTTCCCCGTGACCCGTTCCGATTTTGTTCTCACAAAGATGCTCACCGCCACCGGCGCCCCTGCCGGCGCCCTTGGGCGGAGGCAGTGTCGCACAGATCCGGTCAAGAGTGCAACAGCGCGCTCCTCGCACACACCGGCTGGCGCTCTCCTTCTGGCGCCTTCCGGCGGTCGAAGGAGACGCACCACATGAAGGTGTGGTACTATGCTTTTCCACTGCAAGGGCGGCGCAGGCGCCCGGCCCGGTCTGCAGGCGCGATAGGCAGTGTCCTGCACCATACAGAGCCGGTACGCCGTGCGACGCCAACTCAGATATGCAAGATATGCAAGAGGAGCAGCATGTACATTGGCGAGCAACTCTCAGATCTCTCGGACCGCAAGCTCACGTGGGCAGCACAACTCGGCGTGGAGCACATCGCCGTGCAGACGCTCCACGGCATCGAGCGCGAGGACGGCACCTGGGACGTCCAGGCCATCAAGAACTTGCAGAAGCGGCTGGCATCCTTCGGCATCACCATGGACGTGCTGACGCTGAACATGCAGTCGCAGTACATGACGCGGCATCGCTTTCCGGGCATCATGCGCGGGCTGCCCAGCCGGGACGCGGAGATTGAGATCATCAAGCAGAATATCCGTGCCGCGGCCGAGGCGGGCGTGCCGTGCCTGAAGTACAATCTGAACCTACTGGGGGTGCCGCGCACAGGGCGTACCATCGGCCGCGGCGGAGCCCGCTACAGCCACTTTGACTACAGCAAGTGGACCGACCATTCGCTCACCGAGGCCGGGCCGATGCCTGCCGAGAAGATGTGGGAGATCATCACGTATTTCCTGGAGCGGGTCGTCCCGGTGGCCGAGGAGTGCGGCGTCCGGCTGGCCTGCCATCCGCACGATCCCCCGGTGCCGCATGACAAGGGGCTGCGCGGCATTCATCGGGTGCTGGGCAGCATCGAGGGCCTGAAGAGGTTTCTGGCCATCACGCCGAGCAAGTACCATGGCCTGAACTTCTGCCAGGGCACCTTGGCTGAGATGTGCGAGCACCCGGCTACCGAGGTGCTGGAGGCGATCCGGTACTTTGGCTCGCAGGGCAAGATCTTCATGGTACATTTCCGCAACATCAAGGGCGGCTTTCTGAACTTCGAGGAAGTGTACCCGGATAACGGCGACGTCGATATGTATCAGGCCATGAAGGTCTACAAAGAGGTGGGCTACCAGGGCATGTTCTGCCCCGACCATGTGCCTCAGTCAGACGTCGATCCCGACGGTGAACGGCAGCACTCGTTCTGTCTGGGATACATCCGCGCGCTGATCCAGGCAGTGAACGCCGAGGGATCGCAAGCGTGAGGGGAGCTTTAGATTTAGACACTCACCACAGGTTACCGGCAGAAGGGATCAGAGCGTTGGCAATCAGCGTAGCTGCCAGCACAGAGCCGGTGGCGAGGTAGAGCAGGCCGGTGGCTGCCTGCATGGAGCGTCCGCGCGGGAAGACGTCCGTACAGCAGACGCGCGCGGCAATGCCGGTGGCGACCGGGAAGATAACGCCGGCGCCGGCCCAGCCAAGCCGCAGCAGGAGCAGGCTGCCCAGCGGAACCGCCGGCCACGGCGCAGCGCCGGTGGCAAGGCTTTCCCCTGCGCCGGCTCCTGACAGCAGCGTTCCAAGGATGCCGAGGAACACCTGCGCGCCGATGGTGCCAAGCATGATATCGCACATGCGGCGCAGCGGCTTGGCGGTCAGGCGCGGCGTCATCAGGTACCAGTGGCCCAGCAGCATGCCGTTCATCGCCGCCCCGAGCGCCAGGCCGCCGGCCAGGTAGGCCAGGGCGCTCCAGAGCGGGCCAAGGAGTGTGCTGGGGAAGCTTGCCCCGGCGCTCAGGGTGGCCACCACGGCGCCGGCGAGGGCCGAGGCTCCCACCGCACGGCGTGGCATCGCAGCGGACGGGAGACGCCAGAGCAGCAGGCCATAGGCGGCGGTATCGAACACTGCAATAGCCAGGGCAGGCCACACCATTGCCGGCAGCCACGGCGCCAGGCCCGCCGCCAGCAGGAGCGCGCAGGTTGCTACTCCTGCGAGCGTCGCCGCCGTGAGCCCGAGCGAGCCCGGGGTCACCTCCTGCTTGAGGTCGGTGAGCAGCATTACGGCGAGCCCGCCGGCCGTCGCCTCGATGAAGGTAAGGTACAGGGCAACAAGGGGGAGCTCAGGGTGCACCTGTGATCTCACTTACTAGCCGCGCAGGAGCGCCCAGACGGCGAGGCCGGCCACCCCGAGCGCGAGCATCTTGTTCAGGTGAAGCCAGCCGTGCACGACATCTTCCGGCAGGGGCGTGCGCTGCACCGGCGCCGCCTCGCGCAGCGCACGCATCGCCTGGACGTAGGGCCGGCGCCCCAGCAACTCCCAGGCACCCCAGGAGATCAATGTCAGCACTAACGCCGGTGGGAGCACAGCGCGCGGCCCCGCCAGCTCACCGGCCACCACCGCCGCCACGGCCAGCGCGAGAAACCCTATCTCAAAGAAGAACAACATCGTTCGAGTTCGACAGAACAGGGAGAGACGAGCGCCCTACGGCGTGCCGCCACCCACCGCCGCCGTCTCCTGCCGCGCTGCCAGCATCCGGTCGCGCGCTGCCTCGATGGCACGCACGATCTTGTCGTAGCCGGTGCACCGGCACAGGTTGCCGGCGATGGCATAGCGGATCTCCTGCTCATTCGGGTTCGGGTTACGCTGCAAGAGCGCATACGCCGACATAATCATGCCCGGCGTGCAGATACCACACTGCAGGCCGCCGAACTCAATGAACGCCTGCTGGATCGGATGGAGCGCCCCGTTGCTGCCGATCCCTTCGATGGTCGTCACCGAGCGGCCTTGCACCTCGGGCGCCAGCACCAGGCACGACGTCACCGGGCGGCCATCGAGGAGCACCGTACATGCCCCACAGTCACCGGTGCCGCAGCCTTCCTTGGACCCGGTCAGGCCCAGGTCATCGCGCAGCACCTCGAGCAGCGTCTTATTGGGCTCGATGAGCACATCCTGAGGAGCTCCATTGACGGTGAACGAGAGGATAAGCTTTGGCATGCGCCTCTCCTTACATTCGTAACATTCGTACTGTTCGTACCGAGGGTTTTCTCAGGCTTTTCTCTGATCTATCCGATATCTATTATTATCTATTCTAACCGATCTAACCGAAGTAACCGCCGGACCGACACCCCGGTCTTCACCCCGATCCGCAAGCGTCGCGTGCCCTCTCCCGCGCGCCCAGGGTACAGCGGCACTGTCGGCACCGGGCGCTCAGGCCCGCCTTGATGGCGAGGTGGCGCCACGCCTGCTATCACGACGCCTGAGCCCGCTCGATCGCGCGGGTGAGCGTGCGCCGCGTGAGCACCCTTGTCAGATGGCGGCGGAACTCCGCCGAGCCGCGCTGATCCGAGATCGGGCGGGCCTCTTCAGCGGCGATCTCCCCGGCCCGCTCGATCAGCTCCGCAGCCGGCTCCTGGCCGCGCAACACCTCCTCCGCGCGGCGAGCGCGGATCGGCGTCGGTGCCACCGCCCCCAGCGCAATGCGTACATCTTTGATGCGGTTGCCTTCCAGCACGACAAAACTGCCCACGCCGACCACGGCGATATCCATCTCCGCGCGCGGGGTATGGCGCAGGTAGTGGCCACCGGAGTGCGGCGGCACGGGCGGCAGGATGATTTCTGTGACCAGCTCAGCAGGTTGCAGTACCGTGCGGCCCGGCCCTACAAAGAAGTCCTCGACCGGAATCACCCGCTCGCCTGTGGGGCCGACGATCCGCAGGCTTGCCCCCAGCACGATCAGCGGCGGCGCCGAGTCGGCCGACGGTGCGGCGTTGCACAGGTTGCCGGCGATGGTCGCCAGGTTCTGGATCTGGTACGAACCGATGATCGAAGCGCCTTCCACCAGGACTGGATAGCGCTCGCGGATCACCGGGTGGGCGCAGGCATCGGCGCAGCGGACCAGAGCGCCGATGCGCACCGTGCCGTCCTCGATGCGGATCTCTTTGAGCTCAGCGATGCGCGACAGGCTGAGGATATACTTGGGATGCAGCCCCCGCTCCTTGAGCTGGACCAGCAAGTCCGTGCCACCAGCCAGGATCTTGCCGTCCGCTCCTTCGCGCTGCATCACGGCAATCGCCTCTTGGATACTTTGCGGCGCGTAGTACGCGAACGATCTCACCGCGTCCTCCCCTTGCAGTTCGTGTCGCCTGGATGCGGCTGCCCTGCCGGCCCCTCCCCGTCGGGCTGCCGGGCGCGGCACATTGTAGAGCAGAGCCGGACTGCCCGCAACCGGGGGAGAGTATACCATAGGTGCCGCCGGAGGCCGGCGCCCGGCGCGTTGCCCCGGGCAGCGCCGAAGAGCAGGCCCGCAGGACTATCAGGGGCTCTGTTTTGAGCCGGTATCGACGCCCTGGTACAATGCACTCGCCGTGAGACGAAAGCGCCTTCCCCTCAAGTACCTGTTCGCTGCTGCGGCGGTCGTCGTGGCGCTCGCCGCAATCTTCTGGCTCCGGCAGCTCACCCTGGTAGCCGAGCCTCCATACATACCGATTAGCGAGGTGCTCAACCGTGCCGAGCGCGGCGAGGTGGTAAGCGCCACGATCACCGGGAACGTTGTGGTCATCACCACCCGGGATAAGTCGCGCTACCGAAGCATCAAAGAGCCCGGCTCGGCCATCTCCGAGCAGTTGCGCCAGCATGGCGTCGAGGTAGCCGTACAATCGTCCGATCCTGCCCCGGCAGCCACGCCGCTGATGGCCCTGCTGCCGCTCGTCTTCATCGGAGCCATGGTGTGGCTGCTGATGCGTCAGGGTGGCGCATCGAGCCGGGCCATGTCCTTCGGCCGTAGCCACGCGCGCATGGTCACGCCCGACCGGCCGGTGGTGACCTTCGAAGATGTCGCCGGGGTGGAGGAGGCCAAGCAGGAGCTCCAAGAGATCGTTGAGTTCCTGAAGAACCCGCAACGCTTCCGCGCGCTGGGCGCCCGTGTGCCGAAGGGGGTGCTCCTGGTTGGCCCGCCGGGCACGGGCAAGACGCTCATCGCCAAGGCAGTTGCCGGCGAGGCGGGAGTGCCGTTCTTTAGCATCTCGGGCTCCGAGTTCGTGGAGATGTTCGTCGGCGTAGGCGCGGCGCGCGTACGCGACCTGTTCCGCACGGCCCGCTGCCACGCGCCGTGCATCGTATTCGTGGACGAAATCGACGCCGTGGGCCGCCAGCGTGGGACCGGCCTGGGGGGCGGCAACGACGAGCGCGAGCAGACGCTCAACCAGCTGCTCGTCGAAATGGATGGCTTTAACTCGGACACGAACATCATCGTCATTGCCGCCACGAACCGCGCGGATATCCTCGATCAAGCGCTGCTGCGGCCCGGGCGCTTCGACCGGCAGGTGGTGCTGGACCGGCCGGACCTGCATGGCCGACTGGCCATTCTGCGGGTGCATGCCCGTGGCAAGCCCCTGGCACCGGATGTGGATCTGCAGGCGCTGGCACGACAGACCGCCGGCTTTTCCGGCGCCGACCTCGCGAACGTGCTGAATGAGGCGGCCATCCTGGCAGCGCGGGCCTCGCGCACCGCCATCACCCAAGCCGATCTCGATGAAGCGGCCTTGCGCGTGGTGGCCGGCCCGGAGCGGCGCAGCCGCCTCATTACCGATCGCGAAAAGGCCGTGATTGCCTATCACGAAGTGGGCCACGCCTTGGTGATGAAGGCGCTGCCGGACGCCGATCCGGTGACAAAGGTTTCGTGCATTGCGCGCGGCCGCGCCCTGGGCATCACCGTGCAGGCGCCGAAGGAAGACCGCTACCTTATGACGCGGTCGCAGCTAATGGCCCGCATCGCTGCGGCGATGGGCGGGCGCGCTGCCGAGGAGATTATCTTCGGAGAGATCACCACCGGCGCCCAGCAAGATATCGATCAGGCCACCCAGATCGCCTGGCGCATGGTGACTGAGTTCGGCATGAGTTCGCTAGGCACGGTCAACCTGCGCCGCCGCGGCGAGTACGGCCAGCTCGAGCACCTGAGCGACAGCCTAGCCACGCGCATTGACCAGGAGGTGCTGGCGCTGGTCGAAGAAGGGTACCAGCTTGCTCGCAGCATCCTGCTGCGCCAGAAACAGAAGCTGATCGAGATCGCCGAGTACCTGATGCAGGTCGAGACCATCGACGGGGACGAGCTCGATCGCCTGCTCGGCACGCCCCCACCGGAGAGTATCGCCCGGCCTGGGGAGCCATCTCCGCTTCCGGCGCCCCGTGCTGCTGAACCGGCGTGTCGGCATGTCCCGTCCCGGCTGCGGCGCTTCCGGCGGGTGCTCGAACCGGTTACGTATGTGGCTGCAGTAACCTGGCATGCTGCTGAGACACTGGCTAGGGGTACACGGCTTGCCTGGAAGGTCGGCCGCCTGGTGATGGCCCTGCTACGCCTTCGCCACCGCCGCGTGCGGGAGGCGCAGCTCACCCTTTCTCAGACGTCTCCCAGCACATCCCTCAGCCGTGCCTCGGCAGCTGCGCGCGCCATGTCGCCGCGCACACCAGCGTAGGCCTCGTGGCAGAGGGGGGGCCAATGGCTACGCCCCGCAGCAGCGCTTGTACTTTTTCCCGCTGCCGCAGGGGCACAGGTCATTACGCCCGATCGGACGTCCCGGGGCACGTAGCACAGCAGCCGGTTGCCCACGCAGCGATCGCTCTGGCGACCGCGGTGGGGCAGCTACAACGGGGAGCGGCTCCAGGATGCGGGCCGTCGGTGGCGTCCTGACCTCCCCAGCGCCGGTCCGAGCCGTGCGCACAGCTTCCAGGAGGGCTGCGTCAAACACCTGCACGCCGCCGGTCGGGGCTCCGGCGAAGCGCGGCATTACCGGCGCCGTCAGCCGCCGCTCGACCTCCGCGGCAATCCTGGAAAGACGCGCCCACTCGGTGTTGAAGAACTGCTTATAGGATGAGCAGAAGTACGTCACCGCCCGGTGTGTGCCCGCGTTGATGATACGGTAGCGCGGGCACTCCCCATAGCACATCGAGCGCCAACGGCAGGAGAGGCACTCTGCCGCCAGCTCGCCCTTATTCAGGCCAAACTGCCGGAACTTCTGGCTGGAGACCAGCTCGGCCAGCGGCGCTTCATAGATATTCCCTAGCTTCCAGCCGGGCTCGACGAAGAAGTCGCATGGATAGAGGTCGCCGTTGTGTTCCAGGACCACGTAGCCGCCACAGATCGGCACAAGCTGGCAGCTCTCCGCCGGATACCCCAGCGCCATCTGGATGAGGTTGTCAAAATACCGGATACGGACTTTTTGGTAGCCGATCTTCAGCCACTCATCAAACAGTTCGCAGAGGAATGTGCCGTACTGCTCCGGGGTGATGGAGAAATCGGCGAGCTGCCCGGCGTATGGATGGTCTTCGGAGAGACGCTCCACGCACGGGATGAACTGCAGGTTCGTCAGGTCATGGGAGACGAGGTACTGCAACAACTCGCGCGGGCGCTCGACATTGGCCGCCGACACAACGGTAAGGATGTTAAAGTCAACGCCATATTCCTTGAGGAGCTCGATAGCGCGGAGCACGCGGTGGTGCGTGGCCTTTCCCCCCTGGTCGTAGCGATAGCGGTCATGCCACTCCGCCGGGCCATCGAGGCTGACGCCGACGAGGAAGCCGTTATCGCGGAAGAAGCGGGCCCATTCGTCATCAAGCAGCGTACCGTTCGTTTGCAAAGCATTGGTGATCCTCGCCGGCACCTCAGGACGGGTCCGGCGCAGCCGCTCCAGCGTGCGCTGCTCGATCTCCACTGCGGCACGGAAGAAGTCGAGGCCCATCAACGTCGGCTCGCCGCCCTGCCAGCTCACCGAGAAGAAGGGCGCACTGAGCTCAGCGTACTGCTCAAAGAACAGGCGAAACGTGTCAAGCGAGAGCTTTGGGGCATAGCGCCAGGGATAGATCGCCTGCTTCTCCAGATAAAAACAGTACGTGCACTTCAAATTGCAGCGGCTGGATGTCGGCTTAATCAGCACACCCAGCGGACGGTGCGCCGGCATACGCGTCCTCCCCTCAGCCGGCCGCTTCAAGCGGGCCCGGCACGCGCCACTATACGCCCTGGCACGCTACGATGGCAAGGTGCGCCGGGCCCGCCGGCGCTTAGGGGCAAACAGCCACCCCCTGCGCCTTCAGCGCGCCGTTATAAGCCGCTTCCTGCGCAGGCAGAATGCGCTTGTAGTCTGTGTCACACAGACCACCCGGCCGGAGGTCCGGCGGGAGCTCCGGCGGCTGCACGTTGAGCGCCCGCATCTCCCAGCTCACCTCCGGGAAGAAACGGCCGGCCTTCAGCCCTTCGATCAGCGCCTTCTTGTCTGTCGGCGGCAGCGGGCTGGACATATACTCGTTTGACTCCTGGACCCTGCGGTTGGCATACACGGTCAACGCGCCCTGCGCCCGCACCGTCTCCAGGAGATAGCTCGGATCATTGCTGAACTCGATGTAGGCCCACGCGATGTCCTGGACTTTCGAGAGCGTGAAGATCGACATCCCACCGCCGATAATGGTCTGGATCCGTGGCTTCCCCTTCTCGCCGAGAGGTGCTGGCAGCCAATCCCACCGGAAGCTGTTCTTGATTTTGTCGTTATACTCCCCGATCGTGTAATGCCGGAACTGCATCGCCACGCGGCCACCTTCGAACAGCAGCCCTTCCTGCGCTGCCAGATCCTCGGTCACGCCAACACGGTACTTGCAGAAGACATCCTGATACCACTGGTAAGCCTGGATGACGCCGGGTGCGCCGTAGTTTACTTTGGTGCAGACCCCTGGCTGGGTCAGGCCTCCCTGCCACATGCCCACGCCCTTCGCCCCGGCATAGTGGATGATCCACCAGCTCGGCATCATCGCACCGGCTTGCACGATACGGTTGCCTTCACGCTTGGTAAGCTTTAGTGCGGCAGCAAGCCAGTCGTTATCGTAATCCCAGGTCATATCGGGATATTTGAGACCTGCCTCGTCGAACAGGTTCTTGTTGAAGAACATCCCATAGATGCCGATGGTATCAGGCAGAGAATAGAGCTTGCCGCCGATGCTGTTCATTTCGACCGTGCTCTCATAAAAATCGGTCTTCTTGAGCACGGTGCTCTTGGCCAAGTACGGTGTAAGGTCGATCACCGCATTCCGGGGTGCCAGTGCCGGAAACTCCGCCTGGCGGCGCAGCCGAGCCGTATCAGGGGGTGTACCGCCGGCTACCATCACCGGCAGTTTCTGCCAGAAATCATTGGTACGGATTTCCTCGATGACGACGTTAGGGTACTTCTCCAGGAAACGCGCCTTGTGTTGCTCCCAGCGCTGCCTCGCTTCGTCGGTGCTCAGCTCCCAGTCCATATACACCAGCTTGCCGGCGAGCGATGACGGCTTTGGCATCCCAGTCTCTGCGGCCGGCCCGCGGCGCTGGCAGGCAGCCGGCGCGACTGCGGCCAGGGACGCGATCGTCGCAAGCATCCAACGGCGCGTGAGCACGGGTCGCGTTGACACCTTTGGCTGCATGGCCTCCTCCTCAGCCACTATAGCTGTTAAGCCATCGTGTATGGCGTGCACCGGCACTGTACGCGAACGGACGATAAGATGCATACCGGCACACTGGCAGTATAGCACCGGGAAGGGCAGCGGAGAAGGCCCTCACTCGCCGGGAGCGGAAGCGCCGTGCTCCGGCGCTGATTCAGAGGCTGCCACGCTGGGGAAGCGCTCCTCGAGGCGAAGCTCTGCCCAGCGGCGTAGACCGGAGCGCACGAACCAGAGCACGGCGGCGATCGCCAGCATGGGCAGGCCAAGACTGAACTGTCCTTGCACACATGCTGCAGCCGAGATCAAGATGGCTACCAGCACCAGCAGCCCCAGCACCGTGGTGACCAGCTGGCTTACGTGAATCGCCGTATCAAAGCTGGCATATTGCCACTTGAGCACGTCCAGCACAATCTCTGCGAGCAGCGTCTGCTTGCCGCGGGCCAGAGTGTCCTTACGCACAAGACGCCACCATTCTTCTACGGGCAGCCCCTCGCGCAAGAAACGATCACGGAGCAGGCTCCGGAACTCCGCCTCGCGGCGGCGCAGCACCGTCGCAAGCGGATCATCGGGCGAGAGCTCATCGCGGGCGCGCAGCAGCGCCTCAGCCTCCTGCTCAGACAGGAAGCGACGCTGGTCGGCCAGCTCTTCGCGTAGACGCTGCAGGATCTCTTCCGGCATCGCTGGCTGGCGTACTGTGCTTCAGCGGCTCATCAGCGGCTGAACAGGAAATAGATGACGTCGCCATCCTGGACGACGTAACTGCGGCCTTCCTGGCGCACCAGGCCATGCCGCCGCGCTTCGGCCATGCTCCCCAGGCGCACCAGGTCGTCGTATGGCACCACCTCGGCGCGAATGAAGCCGCGCTCCATATCGGAGTGCACCGCGCCGGCCGCCTGCGGCGCCAGCGTCCCGGCGGGCACAGGCCAGGCGCGCACCTCCTCCGGGCTGACCGTGAAGAATGAGACAAGCCCCAGGAGCGTAACGCACAGGGGGATGATGCGCCGTGCCGCCGGCTCGGCCAGCCTCGCATCTTCCATAAACGCTCGGGCTTCCTCCGGCTCCAGCTCGGTGAGCTCATACTCAAACCGAGCGGCCATCGTCGTTGCCGCGGTGTGGCGATGGCGCGTATACGGCTCAACAGCGGCCAGCAGCTCATCCTGGCGAGAGAGCTGCCGCTCGTCAATATTCACGACCACCAGCGCCGGCTTAAGAGTTAGGAACTGGAAGCCGCGGATAAGCTTTTCTTCATCAGGGTCGAGGTCCAGATCGCGGACCGGCGTTCCGTGTTCCAAGGCAGTGTGGATGCGCTGCAGGAGCGTGAGCTCGCGCTCCTGCACCTCACGCTCCTGTGGACGGGCACGCCGCAGGCCTTCCTGTAGTCGTTGCATGCGGTTCTCGGCCACCTGAAGATCGGCCAGGATCAGGTCAGCGTGCACACGCGCCAGGTCGGCGGCAGGATCGATTGGCCCCTCATGCGGGACCGTTTCGTTTTGGAACGCGCGCACGATGTACAGCAACATGTCCATGGTGCGCAGCGTAGCCAGCCGCGCCGTCTCCTCTTTGCTTCCCCCAACCGCCGTGCCGGGCAGGTCCACGAACTCGATCTCCGCATGGGTGGTCTTGCGCGGGCGGTACAGCTGCGCCAGGACATCAACGCGCGCGTCCGGCACCTTGATGACCGCGATACGTGGTTCGGTGGGCTTAAACGGACCCAGGGCGCGCCCATGCGCGGCCGTCAACGCCTGAAACACCGTGGTCTTGCCACTCTGAGGCAGCCCGACGAACCCGGCTCGCATTGCTCCAACCGCCGCTTTTCTTCTTTATCGCTTCTCCAATAGATTAGGTATTTCTTTGTTAATACTTAGGAAACTTCTCCAGAATTTTTTTCGCCCCAGCCGTGGAAATTGTACCACGCAGACTTCCACCCACCTGCACTGCCCCGGCCACCCCCGTGGGCGCTGTGCCCCACGGGGGCGATACCCCACACGCGACCACCTCCCCGGCATTTCCTCGATCTTAGTACCACTAGTCTTTTAGTCTTTACACTACAACATTTACCAGTTACAATCGACCTAACCCTCGGAACCGGGTGCGCGCGTCACCCAGTGCGCGCTCGTTGTTATGAGCGTTATTACGATATTAGCAGAAGTATGACACACACTTTTGAGCAGGAGGGTTCCGATGCAGAAAGACAGTGGCACCCCGACCCCTGGTACGCAGACCACCACCGGCCTGGCCCCGAATGTGGCGGCTGCCTTGAGCTACCTCCTCTGGGGCGTCACCGGCCTGATTTTCGCCCTTATCGAAAGAAATAATCAGTTTGTCCGCTTCCACGCCTGGCAATCCATCCTGCTTACTGTCGCCTGGATCGCCCTTCAAGTCGCCTGGACGATCTTGAACCTTATCCTTGGTACGGTGCCGGTGCTCGGCTTCCTGCTGGCCCTGCTGGGCATCCTGGTGTGGTTGGTGCTCGGCCTCGGTGCCTTCGTGCTGTGGATCGTGCTGATGGTGCGAGCCTACCAGGGACAGCGTCTGAAGCTGCCCCTTATCGGGGAGTATGCCGAGCGCTACGCGGTTGCCGCGCCGTTCTAGGGTCGTCTCATCGCCGCCTGCACGCCCAGCGTGTGAGAGGAGAAGCCGGAGAGTTTCGGGATCAGAGGGCCCGGATCGCTGTGCGCGCCTGGGCGGATGCAGCCATGTGTTCGAGGCCATCTCAGGCTTGGCGCCGAAGACATCCATACACAGTGTGTAAGGCCCGAGACTAAACCGGCGCACCGGCTGGTCCGCTCATCACACCGTAGCTCTTAGCAATCATCAGCCGGAGCTCTACGTGCTGTGAACGCGGTCTATACACCGGCACGCGCACTGGCCTGCAGTACCTGCCTATCCGTGTCATGTAGGCCTCGGAGCCGCTTGGTGTCGGTGGCCCTTGTTGTATACAGACCTGCGGTGCCTGTCTATCCATATCATCCGTTTCCCTTAAATCCGTTAACAGTGGCATCTAGATGTAACAAATGATTCGTGCGAGAGACAGGACATGCAGAATATCGGCCGTGCTTTCACGTATCCTTTTGAAGATCCGCGCTGGGTGGCAAAGTTCAGTATCGGGGTGCTTTTTACTCTCCTCTCCTTTATTTTAGTCGGCATCCCGTTCATTATGGGATACATGCTTGAGATCATTCGGAATGTGGCACACGGCGACGAACGGCCGCTGCCTGAGTGGGAGAACTTAGGCAGCTATTTTATCCAAGGGCTGGGTGCGGTACTAGTATTTATTGTGTACGCCATACCGTATATCGTGCTGACCATTCTCGCGATCATGGGCGGCGAGCGCGGCGGTGCCCAGGTCCTGTTTGGGTGTCTTGGCCCCCTCTACGCACTTGTGCTCTGGTTCATCTCTCCAGCAGTTATGCTCCGCATCGCGATGACGCGGGATATCGCTGCAGCGCTCCAAGTGCCGGAGATCTTTTCCTTCATCCAGCGCAACTTGGGCAACTACATGCTTGTCTTCGCGCTCTATATCGTCGCCGGCATCATCGGATCAATCGGCTTTTTCGCTCTCTGCATCGGGGTACTCTTTACCAGCTTCTACTCGTACCTCATCGACGCCTACTTGCTCGGTCTGCTCCAGCGCGCTGCCGGCGAGGACATCCCGCCGATGCAGTCGCCCGGATTTTAAACAAGGCAGCATTTTGCAGGCATGAATTGCCCGAAGGTGCATGCCTTGCCTGGCAAGGCATGTACCTTCGAATCCAGACCTCCGGGCACCCCATTCCCCAACCTGCCACATCCGTTCCCCCACATTCGCCGGCCGCGTGCGCTCTCCGGTGCCAGCGGCCCCCTCAGGCGATCCCCCAGGTGCGCAGGTGCTCAAAACTTAGCCGGACGCTTTCCAGGGGCGGTCGGCTGCAGCGATCCTGCTCGACAATGTACCAGGCCACCCCGCCCTCTTCAGCCGCAGCGAAGATCGGCCGGAAGTCAATGATCCCCTCTCCCACTTCGGCAAAGGTGCGCGCCTCGTCGCCGGTCATATCTTTGAGGTGAATGAGCGGACAGCGGCCGCGATAGCGACGGATCAGCGCGGCCGGGTCCTCCCCACCACGCACGATCCAGTACACGTCGGGTTCCCATTTCACTAACGCAGGGTCAGTGTTGCCGAGCAGGAGGTCCAGGGCATATTGCCCCTCGATGCGCTCGAACTCGAAGGCGTGGTTGTGATAACAAAGCTGGAGTTCCTCGCGCTGGAGTTGGACGCCGATCCGGTTGAGCGTCTCGGCCACGCTCAGGTAGCCGGCAGCATCACGCCGCCGCGGCTCAGGGATCGACGGCACGACGACGAACCGATTCCCCAGCGCATGCTCCAACTCGATAACAGCGCCGAGCGCGTTCTCAAGGCGATCTAAACTCACATGATCTCCGGCCACGGCGAGTCCCACGTCATCGAGCAGCCGCTTGAGTTCGGGACCGGACAGACCACCGTAGCCGGCTAGCTCTACACCGGCGTAACCGATCTGCGCCACCGCGCGGAGTGTGCCGGGGAAATCTTCGCGCGCTAGGTCGCGCAGGGTGAACATTTGCAAGGCAACCGGAACCTTCGCCATGGCTTGCTCTCCTCTCATCGTTCACAATCGGTAGGGGCACGCCGCCTGAACCGGTTTATGCGTGCGGTACTGTGTGCGCCCTGACCGCGTCTTCGTCAATAGTGAGGCCTAGCCCCGGCCCCTCAGGGAGGTGGATCGCGCCCCCGCTGCGCGTGAGCCCGCGTGTGAACAAGGGGTCTCCCAGAGGATTGTGCGCCAGCGGGTTGGGATACTCACAAAGCAAGAAATTCGGCGACGCAGCAGCAAGGTGCACGGCAGCGGCGAGGTGGATCCAGGAGCCGATGCTCACATGGGCGCACCAGGGCACGTTAAACAGATCCGCAACCAGGGCAATCTTCCGTCCTTCAGAGATCCCACCGGCGCGGCAGATATCAGGCAAAATAATATCGGCGGCGCGGCGACGCAGCTTTTGATGGAACTGCCAGCGTGTACACTCCGTCTCGCCGCTGGCCACCGGCAGGTCGAGCGCAGCGCAGAGTGCAGCGTACCCTTCGAGATCTTCGGGTGGCAGCGGGTCTTCCAACCAGCGCACGCCGGCGCGCTCCAGACGCCGGCCGGCCTCGACGGCGGTGCGTGCATCGTAGCAGCCGTGCGCATCCACAAGGACGTCCGCCTCGCCGCGCAGCGCGTGGGCAAGGGCCTCTGCCAGCTCGAGATCGCGAGCCAGGCTCTGCCGGCCAATGGAGAGCTTGACCGTGGTGAAGCCCAGTGCCACCTGGCGCCGCGCCGCCTCGATACGTTCATCAGGGGTCGTGCCCGGCACACCGGAGGCGTAACAGGGGATAGCGGTACGGAACGGGCCGCCGAGCAGGCGGTAGATCGGCTGCCCCATGAGCTTGCCGGCGAGGTCCCACAGCGCGATATCCACCCCGGCGAGCGCTTCCAGCATAAAGCCGGTGTTATGCCCGCGCAGGCGCATCGATGCATAGAGGCGATCCCACAGCACCTCGATGGCGAGAGGGTCTTGCCCGATAAGCTGGGGGGCGAAGAGCTGCTCCACAATGGCTTTGCTCACCGCCGGGACCGGCGGTGAGTGCGCCTCGCCCCAGCCCGCGTACCCATCGTCGGTCGTGATCCGCACCAGCAGCGTCTCGGCCCGCGGCGGATAGACGCACAGGTGCCGGCCGGTGTTTGCGTCGAGCGCCCGTGGAGGGGTCGCTTCGACCTGGACCGTCGGGACGCGCAGGCCGGCGCTGGCCTGGTAATCCCCCGGGGCCGCTACGTGGAATGCTTCGACGCGCGCGATCTTCATAGCGCAGCACCCCGCGCTCTGTAGAGTATGCTGTGGCCGGCGGCGCCTGCCGCCGCTCATGCGGCAGGGTACGCCACCTGGGCCCCAGAGTCAAAGAGCCATCGGCACACCCAGTGTCGTGGGTCGCCTGGGGCAGAGGCAGCGCAGCGAAAACGTAGAGTAGAGAGGACGGGCATGCACGCTACACTGCGTGCACGTGCGGCCACTCCAGTTCCACGCCCTGGGCACGGAGCAGGCTCTGGAACTCCTGGAGCAACGCGGGCTGCTCGCGGACTTGGTGTGGCTCCACGTTGCGCTGCAGGCAGAACGCCGCCAGCGCGCCGGCCGCTTCGCCGATATTCCACTCCACCGGATGGAGCCGGTAGCAGCCGTTGGTGATGTGCGTCACGCCGAGGTTCTTGCACGCCGGCAGCAGGTTCCGTACCCGCACCGGTAGCAGCGCCCCCAGCGGGATCTGGAACGGCAGCGCGTCGATGTCGATGGAGTTGTCGTAGCCGGTGCTGGGATGCAGATCAATGCGATAGCAACCCACGCCCACGCTGTCGAAGAAGCGCTCGCCCACGCCCGGCTCGCCCCGCTTGATCCCGCGCGCTGCCGCGCCCACATGTAACTCAGTTACCGTGAAGACGGCTCGGATGCGCCGCGACTCGCGGATATAGGGGTCCTTGGCAAGCCCATCCTCCGTGCCGACCAGGTCCGGCCGTAGGTACAGCCCGGGATAGCCGGTCCCACCGTCCGGCCGCGGCGCCTCGGTCTGCAGCCAGTACAGCAGGCTGAGCGAGAGCTGCCTGGCCTCTTCCAGATACCGCCGTACCACGTCGTCGGGCTTGTCGATGATGTTGCCCTCGAAATAGTCATTCTGCGGCCAGTTCACCAGCGTGACCTCATGGGGCATCAGCCCCTCCGGGTAATGCTCGCGCGTGATGATGCGCCGGTAGCGCCATAGCGACTGCCCGGGCACCGTCTCTTCATGCGGAAACAGCACTCGCCGGCGCGGCTCCAGCGTCTGCGGGTGTGGATGGGTCCAGTCCAGGAGCCGCCCGGTCCAGGGTGGTTTGGTCGGCGGCACATAGTTGCGCCAGCGCTCGTACTGTGCCGGTTTCTCGATCACATGGTTGGCACCGGGCGTAGGATCATAGGCAACGGGAAAGCACCACGTAAAACTCTGCACGTTCTCGGGCTGGGGTGGACCCGACACGGCGTGGGGTTCCCCGGTCTCGTCCTGCGACTCGGCCCCGGTGACGTACTCGATCCCGCCCAGCGGCAGCAGGTCGCCGAGCTCGGTAGCATCGAGCACGTACGGTGCGGCGATCACCTCTTCGTCGCCGCTCTCCTGATGGCGCAGGCGTACGGCCCGCACGCGGTCGCCGTCCATCTCGACTGCCACCGGCTTGCGCTGCAGCAGGACCTCGACCAGGCCGGCTGCCCGCGCGTAGGCCAGCATCTGGTCGATCACCGCAAGGCCGACGCGGAACTCGTGGCAGAGGCGCGAGACACTGCCCAGCCCGGGATTCAGCACCGGATTGGCCCGCGCCTGGGGCATCAGCGGGTAATGCTCGCGGTAGTAGCGCCGTACCCCCTCGCGATACTGGCGATAGCGTCGTGTACAGCCGAACCACTCAATCCAGCGATGCTCATCGGGTGGCACCGCCTGGGCAGTAAGCTGTCCGCCCAGCCAGTCGGTCTCCTCGGTCAGGATGACGCGCCGGCCCAGCGCCGTTGCCACTAGAGCCGCTGCCACACCCCCGGTGCCTCCGCCGACGATTAAGATGTCCGCGCTCCGCTCGCGTACCACAGTCGACCTCCTTTGCTCCGCTCGCATGCAAGCGTCCCAGGGAGTATACTCCATCCCGCTGTGGGAGGAATACATGCCAGTAGATGCCCTGCGTGAGGCGTGTCTCAGGTACTTCGCTTCGATTATCTTTTTCTAGATTTCTAGCTAGATTTTTCTAGAGGAGGTTCCCTCAATGGCCGGCGCTGTTACGCGGCGCGCAATGATCGTCACCGCCCTGGGTACCGCCTCGCTTGGTGCCCTCAGCGCGTGCCAGCAGGCGCGGCCAGCCGGCACACCTGAGCGGGCAGGCCAGGCGGCGCGGCTCCAAGCACTCACTCTCCAGGCATACGGCGATACAACGGTGGCTCAGCAATACGAGCAAGTAGCTGCAGTGTTTAACCAGCAGTATCAGGGACGCTACCGGGTCACGACGACGATCTTTCCCTTCAGCGAGTACATCGATAAGACGGTCTCAATGGTGGTAGCCGGTAATTCCCCTGACGTATTCAACACCTGGGCCCAATACAAGATGGAGTGGGTCAGGAAGGGCATGCTGCTGGACCTGACCGACCGCATTAAGGCCAGCAGGAAAGCCGGCACCAGTCTCTTCCTCGATCCCATGGTTGAGGCCATGACCTACCAGGGTAAGCTGTGGGGCACAGCGCAGGACTTTAACGGCACGCTCTTTTACGTGAACCTGGACCTCTTCGAGCAGGCCGGCGTCTCACCACCGTCCGACTCCTGGACCATGGAAGACTACCGGGAGCTGGCCCGGCGGCTCACGGACAAAGATAAGAAGCTCTTCGGCACGACGAACATCGCCAACACGAACGGCTCGAACAATTTCGCGCTCATGTGGAACTACGGCCGGCACTTCTGGGTGAGCGATGATCTCAGTCGGGCGCTCATCAACTCGCCGGACTCGGTGGCGATGCATCGCTTCTTCCAGGAGATGCAGTTCAAGGACCAGAGTGTGCCGTGGCGGGACAATCCATTGCCGACTGGCCTGGGCCACCGGCAGGGCATTGTCGCCATCTTCAACGCCTGGGGCAACGAGCCGTTCTGGATCCAGGACACGGCGGCCAGAGAAAATCGCCGACCGTTCCGCTGGAAGCCGATGCCGTTTCCGCGCGGTCCGAAGGACCAGAAGCACTTCTCTCAGGGCCACCTGTGGTCGATCTGGTCGGGCCACAAGAAGCCGGATGTCGCATGGGTAGTGGCCGAGTGGTTTGGCGGGATCGACGGCTGGCGCGAGTGGGTGAAGTTCCACCGGCAGCCGCTGCCTGTCAAGGACGAAGAGCTCTGGCGCACCTACTATAGCTTCCTGCCGCCACAGCTTGCGCAGCAGATGACCGACTTCATGGTCAATAAGATGTACCGCGGTCTGGCGTTCAACTTCCAGTACTGGCCGACCTACGGCGACTGCTCACGGGTGGTCGCCGACGCCCTGCGCAAGATGTACACCGATGGTGCCGAGGTGAAGGCGGTGCTGGACGAAGCGGCAGAGCAGATCAACGTCATCCTGCGGCAGCAACCAGCCTAGGCGCGGCCCGTCGCAGGGGTACCACGGCCTAGGGGCAGCCGGCGTATCTGCCCGGCAGAGCACTGTGAAGCAAGGGCGGGGCACGCCGCGGCGTGCCCCGCCTCGGTCCGTCACCACACCCGAGCTACCTGTCCGTGCTGGGTGCCATCCTGTCGCAGCCCGTCCCGCTCCGCAATTACATAGCGAGCGAACCACTCATCCATCAGGCCTTTCAGCTCACGGATGCGCTTAGCCTGGCTGGGATCATCGGCCAGATTGCGCCGCTCGTCGGGATCGTTCACCAGGTCGTAGAGCTCATGCGGGCCATGCGAATGCCGGTAAACGTACTTCCACTCCCGCGTCCGCACCATGCGTACCGGGCCGTACTCATCGAAGATCACCACGCTGTCGCGTCCATCCATCGGCCGGCCCTCCAGCAGGGGCAGGAACGACCGGCCGGGCAGGTTGCGCTCATATGGGACAGGCAGGCCCAAGTACTCCAGTAACGTAGGCATGAAGTCGTACGCTGATACCAGCGCATCCTCAACGCGACCGGCCGGAATACGCCCCGGATGGCTGAAGATCGCGGGGACCTTAATCGAGTTCTCGTACATGTTGCGCGGGTTCGTGCCATTGCCCTTGCCCCAGAAGCCATGGTGCCCGCAGGAGAACCCGTTATCGCTCAGAAACACAACCAGCGTGTTCTGGCGCAGGCCGCGCTCCTCGAGCCGATCCAGGATGCGCCCGACGTTCAGATCCATCGCCGTCACAGCGGCGAAGTAGCCTTTGAGCATCTCGCGGTTGCCCAGACATTCGTCGGTCAGGCTGCCGGCCCAGGGATGCCGCGGCTCCTGGGGACAGGACTCAAACGGACAATCGTCATACGAGTCCACGATATCCTGGGGATGGCCGGTCCAGGGGCTGTGCGGCGCCGTATAGTGCACACTCAAGTAGAAGGGGATGCTCCGCTCCGCGTAGCGATCGATCACCGCCAGCGCCTCATCGGTGATCCGGTCGGTAATGTAGCCGGGCTCGTTGACGAGCTGGCCGTCGCGCACCATGGGCGCATTATTGTACGGGCCACCGCCGCGCTGATGCACGAACCAGTGAGTGAAGCCGGCCTGCGGGATCTGGCTGTCGCCCAAGTGCCACTTGCCGCTGAGCGCACAGCTCCAACCATGCCGCGCCATGATTTCAGTGTAGGTGAGCTCCCCCTCCAGGTAGCGGATGGCATTGGGGCCAACGTTCCCCTCGCGGATCCAATCATGAATGCCATGTTGGGAGGGAATGCGCCCGGTGAGCAGCGTGGCGCGGCTTGGCGAGCAGACCGGCGTCGCCACAAAGAAGTTCTGGAAGCGCAGGCCGGACGCAGCCAGCCGGTCGATGTTCGGCGTGCGGATTTCCGGGTTGCCGTAGCAGCCGGCAGCCCAGACGCCCTGGTCGTCGGTGAGAATAACAATAACGTTCGGTTTGCTCTGCCCTCTCGTGGTACTCTCAGGCTGGACCGGCTGTGTAGGTGACATGACTTGCTCCTTACACAAGCACTTAATATAAACTTATACTTACACTTATACAAGTAAAGGAATTGTGTGGAAGGAATCGTGCATACAGCCTCCTGTGTACCAGAAGCTCAGTGGAAGGGTCAACCCGCGCACATCAGGCACATCAGGGAAAAATCTCTCCATGTGTCGGGGAATCTCCCGCTAGCCTGATCGGGCTCCGCCGGCGATACTTGACCGCGGGCCTGAGACACCGGGTATGGTAGGCTGGGTGCTACGGAGTGCCGGTTCGGTACGCCCGCCGCCTTCTGGCGCGGCGTTCTAGGCATAACCGCCAGATACCCGCAACCGGAGGTCGGCGAAGCCATCCTGGGACTGCGGCGGCCTGCCCGCCGGGCTGCTCCAGGAGAAGCAATCGCCTGGCGAAGAGGGGAGAATAGTCCCTGCGCCTGGAGCACGGATCTGGCGAATGCAGTGAATAGAAGCACGGGTAGGCATGCCCGGCGTCGCCTGATGAAGGGGAGACGAAGGGGAGACCATGCCACCGTCATCGCCGGCTCCTTTGCCCGACCGAAGCTCTCATACCGACCGGACATCCAATGCCATGACTGAAAGTTCACCGGCCACGCCTGTACGCGATGCAACGGCCTCGAGCCGGGGCACCATCCTGGCTATCGACGACGAGGTCGGCCTCTGTCATATGCTGGGGTTTATGCTGCGAGTGGACGGCTACGAGGTGGTGTCCTGCGCCAGCGGCGTGGAGGGCCTTGCGCTTTTCCGCACACGCCCATTCGACGTCGTGTTTACCGACCTCGGCATGCCCGACATGAGTGGCTGGGAAGTTGCCCGCGCCATCAAGGCATTGGCGCCCGATGTCCCCGTTGTGCTGGTGACCGGTTGGGGGATCGAGCTGGCACCCGAGCGCCTGGCAGAGAGCGGCGTAGACCTTCTGATCTGCAAGCCGTTCCGCGTGCACGAAGTCCGGCAGGTGGCCGCTGAAGCGATGCGGCTGCGCCAGCAGGCGCGAACGCGCTCCTAAGTCAGGGCAGCATCGCGTCGCCGGCAGCTATTCCCCCCGTAGGCGGCGGATGAGCTCCTGGTGGCGCTGTCGCTCAATGGCTCCTCGATCTTTGCTCCGAGGGGGCTCTGGGCTCGGTGCTCCAGCAGGCTTCCCGAAGCGACGCTGCAGATCGGCCAGGGTGAAGCCACTCTGCTGCGGACGCTCACCACCCTCTGGCTCGGCAGGCTCACTCGCTGCCGCAGTCTCTTGCTGCGCCGCCAGCACCTCCTGCCAGGGCTGCGGCACGCCCTTTAACGACAGGGCCACGCGAAAGCGCTGCGGATCAACCGAGAGCACGCGCGCATTCACCTCCTGGCCGACCGTGACAACATCCTCAACTCGGTTCACGCGCGCCGCGCTGAGCTCGGAGATGTGCACCAGGCCTCGCACCCGCGCTTGTAGTCCCTGGATATCGACGAACGCTCCGTAGCGCTCAATGCGCGCCACCGTCCCGCGCACGATGCTACCTGGCTGCAACTCGTTCAGTATGCTGCGTACCCGCGGCCGTCCGGGCAGCTTCTCCGGGGGTACTCCCTCAGCCGCAAGCTCTTCCGGCGATGGCTCCGGCGCGCCGGCAAGCACCTCGGCCATCGTCTCGGGCTCGCTCTCTCCCTCCTCCACCGTGCCCATCGCTGTGGCCATGCTCGAGAGCTCGTCCGTATCGCTGCTCCACGCAGCGTCCTCACCAGAGGGCGCAACCGTCTTGCCACGCTCTTGACCGGCCGATGACGGCGCAGGGTTTTCAGCATTCGGCAGAACCCCGCGCTGCTCCTGCTCTTCAGTCATAGATCTCCTGCTACCTTCAATAAACTACTTTTTTCTTAGTTTATTATTCAATTAATTATTCAATCCTATTTTCAATCCTATTCCCTATTCAATTTCAATATAGTTCTCAGCGCGACCCGGCGTGAAACCGGCCCCCCCTCATCGCTATAATCGCGCGCCTATCCCGCTCTGCTCCCTTGATCCAGCGCTGGGGATACGTTGGCATTACGAACCGGCCGACACCACCCACTCAGAGCGGGTATAGCGGGCAAGGGCGTGCCGCCAGAGCTCACGCACAGCTGGGAGCGCCGGCGCGTGGCGCAGTAGAAACGTCTGGCGGTCAAGCCGTCCGACCACGTCAATAACTCGGGCTGGTTCCCCAGGGACGGCCTCGGCACGCCTCTCTTCAGGCTCCTCCACCTGGGGCGGCATAGGAGCTCTCCAGTGCACTGGATACAGCCGGGCAGCGGTACACCAGACCTACAGTCCAATCACCGGCGAGCGGGGATACTCCCGAGCACGTCCTAGGACACAGCCCCGGTGCGGGGACCGGTCGGGCTCCTGCTCCAGGAGCTCAATACAGCACGCCAGCGTACCACGGCTGCGATTATACGGATATGGTGGTGGTACCGTCAACGCGGCCGCCCTGAACGGCCAGGGGATGCTCCGACATCCAGCCAAGCCGACAGCAGCGCGCCGGGAGTCATTCGAGGCGTCCCCCGCGCCTCGGTGTGCGGGCCGGACCGCCTCTCCCCCAGAGAGCGACGCGCGACCGCGCGCCGGGTTTCTTGACCAAGCGAAGGTGTCAAGCAAGACCGATGCCATGCCGCGCCCACTTATCGCTGCCCGGTAAATAGGCCCTGCGGGTAGTTCGGGTACCCCTTAAGACGGGGTCCAGTTCCATCGCAGGGCGGTAGCGCGCTGACAGGCGATCGGCTATGCTCTGCTACGCGCACGTACCTCCGTGGAGTAACTGCTCGGATCCGTGTAGCAACGGCTCAGAGGGAAGAGAGCGAGGGCCACGCCATGGAGCACGCCTTTGTCCTGTTCCGAGGGGCGGCTGTCGAGCGGCTCTGGGGTCCCCCGGGCCCGGAGCGCACGCGCAGCGTCATTTTTATGGTGCTCACCGTGCTGGCGCTGGTCACGGCCGTCGCTGATATAGCGACGGCGTACCCGAACATCCTGCGCTGGGGTATAGCGGGAGAGGGCAACCCGTTCGCCCAGCTTATCCTGCAGCGTTTTGGCTTCACCGGCTTGGCCGCTGTCAAGCTGGGCGGGATCGCCTGGTCTGCCCTGGTGGCCTGGCTGCTGTACCGCGTGGGGCACCACCGCCGCACCTGGATCCTCCTCGGCTTCGCGATTGCCGTCAACCTCTTCGGCACATTCACGAACATCACGGCATGAGTATCACCCGTCGCGGCAGTCACGCGGTGCCCCAGCACACGACATTCGCCATGGTGCATGCCGGCGTTGCTGCCTGACCGGGATGGCGCGGCCATCTCCTCTTCTGCTGCGCCGCTGTGCGAGCGAGCGATATAATGGCCTGCAAGTAAGGCGGCATTTTCTCCTCTCCGCAGGGTATGAAGTCACTGGAGAGTATGAAATCGCTAGTGAGGAAATAGTCACTGCGATGGCCGGGAGCATGCACATTGGCTCGACTGAGCTGCTCGTGCTGAGCGATGGGCGCTGCCGGATGGATGGCGGCGCACTGTTCGGCCTGGTGCCGCGTGTACTTTGGATGCGCTACTACGAGCCGGACGAGCGCAACCGCCTGCCGCTGGCGCTCAACTGCCTGCTGCTGCGCTCTGGGGGGAAGACGATCATCGTAGAGACGGGCATCGGCGAGAAGCTGGACGAACGGGCCCGCGACATCTTCGCCGTGGAGAAGCCGGCGCACGGCGGTCTCCTAGGCGATCTGGCACGCCACGGCGTTGCGCCGGAAGACGTGGATATTGTGATCAACACCCACCTGCACGCCGACCACTGTGGTGGCAACACTCTCTGGAAGGATAGCCGCGCCGTACCAGCCTTCCCGCGGGCTGAGTACTGGGCTGTACGCGGCGAGTGGGAGGATGCCACCCACCCGAACGAGCGCACCCGCGCCACCTACCTCGCTGAGAACCTCCTGCCGGTGCAGGAAAGCGGGCAACTGCGCTTGATCGAGGGCGAGGCGCAGGTCACAGATGAGGTGCGCATACGACCGGCGCCGGGGCACACGCGCAACCATGTTATCGTGGAGATCGCCGGGGGCGGCCGGGTCTTCCAATTCTGGGGCGATGTAGCGCAGAACCGCGTGCAGATCGAGCGGCTGGCCTGGATCTCCGCCTTCGACACCTTCCCGCTCGATAGCCTGGAGACCAAGCGCCGCCTGATCCGCGAGGCCATCGAGCGGCAGGCCATCGTATTGCTCGCCCATGAGCCCCAGCCCGGGCGGCTCCGCCCCGCAGAGGGCAATCTGGCCTGCATCTTCGAGCCGGTCGCCCTGGAGTGAGCCGACGCTCATCGGAGCCGGGCGCCTCGAAGCGCGCGAACTCAAGAAGCCCCGCCACCTGGATGGCACCGTCCTCAACGCTCAAGCGCTCACGAGCGCCCGGCGTAGCATGGACGCTACCGTCATGTCCAGGGTGCCGGTCTGGAAGCGGGCCAGGCGCTTGAGCTGCGCAAACTCGGCCCACACCGCGGACTTGCCGGCGACCAGTGTCGTCGTAGAAATTCGTCCCGACGCTCTCTCACGAGAGAACCAGCTTGCACCCTGAGGGCCGCCGTCCATAGAGCCGAGGCCTTGAAGGGCCTAATTTGGACAGGTCCGGTCTCGAGATGGACCGGCCGGTCGGCCGCCTGCCTTAAAAACCCAGGCAAGGAACCTCCTGATATGAGCCAGGCGCTCCTCCTTGGCGTGCTTTTGCCTTACCCAGGAAATCTCTTCCCATGGCTTGTTCGAACCCTTGGCCCCATCGTCTTAGCGCTTAACGATGCCGGAGACCCGACAAACGCCGATCTTATCTGGTGGAAAGAGGACGGCCGGGTGGCCGTCGTCGAAGACATTCGGTGGGCGAAGGAGTAGGCCGAAACCTTAAGACGGGCGGGGCTCGAGGCCCTTGCGGTCGCCACCGGCAAGCGATAGGTCCCAGGAGCTAGGGAGCTTGCTGGAGCTAGAGGGCTTGCCGAGGCAGAAAAGTCATGACCTCCACGATCGGGAGTGCTTTCCCGATCCGGAACGGTTGGCGGGACAGGGGGCCCAGGGTTTTTTCATTGTCCACCTGAGGCTGGGACCAGGCCCAGCAAGCGCAGGGCGCCCTGGGGCTGCCAGCCGTTCTCCCGTAGGACCGCCGCCACGTTCGGCACCCCACGCCGCCGAAGCAGCCCCAGCACCACGTTCCACAAGGCTGCCAGCACCTGGGGCGCCCCACCCGTCCGCACCCGCCACCCCTCCTCTCCCCGCGTCACATCCCGTACCAAGTGCAACCGGTTCTCGCTGGCCCCGTGCCCACGCACCAGTGCCCACGCCCCAGCTCCAGCAGCCGCTCAGGACCCACTCCCGCCCCCAGACTGCTGACCACGGAGCGCCCCTCGCTGCGCCGCCCCCTGCTGCCCTGCACCTCCCGCTCCACCTCGCACACCTGCTGCACCCCCGGCCAGTCCAGGTACCCAGCCAGCGCCAGCGACGCCCACCGCCGGCGCACCGCCGCCGCTCCTCGTGCCGGGCCCGTTGCGCCGCAGAGCCGAACCGCTCCCCAGGCGGCGGCTCGCTAAACACCAGCGCACTATCGGCCTACAGCGGCGGCTGGGTGCGTTTGCCGAGGAAGAGGTAGTCCCCACCCGCCTCCAGGAGCTGCGGGCACACGGCCCGCTGGGCAGCCAGCGCATCGCCCCTCACCACCCGCCCGGCCAGCGGCAGCTCGGCCAGGACAGCCGGCGCCACGCGCAGCTCGGCCGCGTGGACCTCAGCCCTGCCCTCCCGATTGGGCCAGCACCAGGCCGGCCCGCATCGCATAGGCGGCCACCAGCCGCACCCCTGGCAGCTCTTCCTCGTGGAGGCCCCGCACCCCCGTGCCGTCGCTGGCGCTGGCCTCCGCCCCATCGCCCAGATTCGCCTGCGCCCACCGCTGCAGCACGGCTTCGAACGCGGCGACGTCCAGCCGACGGAAGATGCGGTGCCGCGTGGCCACGGAGGGGGCTGCTGCCGGGTGAAGCCGAGGGTCTTGACCACCGCTGGCGCCTGGAGTCGCCCCCACTGCCAGATGGCATCCAGCCTTCGAGCCCCTTCGAGCCCCACAGCGCATGGCTGCGGGGGCCAGGGCCAGCATGGCAGGCAACGGGTGGCGACGTCCGCGGGGATGGCGCGGGTCGGGCACCGTGGCAAATGCCGCCAAACGACTGCGAACCAAGGCTTCCGTCTCTATCCCTCAAGCCTCGCATGAATGCTTAACAATGAAAAGACCCTGCAGGGGGCCGCGGCGGCTTGACGTTGGGGGGCGACCGCGATAGAATGATGCGTGTTGGCGCACCACGCTCTGTGGTGTGTTTTTTCTGCCGGTGAGGACGGTGGTTCGGTCACGGCAGAGCAGGGGTCGGTGGCCGAGTGGTTAATGGCAACGGTCTGTAAAACCGTCGGGCGGAAGCCCTTCGGAGGTTCGAATCCTCCCCGGCCCACGAGGTTGCTGTACCTCCCATGCGCTGTGTACTCCGGCGCGGAACATGCCCCCGGAGGACGCAGGGCGTCGGAGTTCCCGGACCCGTGGTGTAGTGGCCCAACATACGGCCCTGTCAAGGCCGAGATCGCCGGTTCGAATCCGGTCGGGTCCGCTTCCATCCTAAACCAATAGCCCAGGCCCTTGTCTCGGTGCCTGGGCTATTATGCTTCTTCGCGTATCTCCCGATCCCCCGGTTAATCATCGTCACGCGGGGCTTGCGCCTGCTCGCCCCAGTTGCCGTAGACGTCGATCGTCTGGCCCTCGATCTTGGGCCGCACTCCATGGACCATGATGCCGGGCCGACCCATTGCCTGCCCGCTGAGCTGCAGGTTGCGTGGATTGCGGTAACCGACGCGCACGACCCGCCGCCAGCGCGGCCGCCGGTTCAGCGCTGAGCCATGAATGGTCCAAATGCTGAACAGCACGACGTCGCCCGAGTCCGCCGGGCAGGACACCGCATCCTCGAGACGGTATTTGTCCTGCGGCAGGTGCGGCGAGCCCTCACGAATATGCTCCAGCGGCCCCAGCTTGTGACTGCCGTCAAGGAACTTTAGACAGCCGCTTTCCTCGTCCGCAGGGTCCACATGGATGATGGCATCGACATAGCGTCCATCGGCGTGGGGGTAGAAGGGATAGTCTTGGTGCATGGGGAACGGCGCGCCGTAGTCCGGACCTTTGGCATGCAACGTACAGTGGTGGAACTCCACCTCAGGCCCGATCAGGTCGGCCACGGCCTCGGTGAGCCGCCTGTTCAGAATAGCTCGTGCCCAGGCCTGCGAGTAGCACTGCAGCTCATGAATGGCCACCAGCACCGACCTGGCTTCTTCCTCCGGTGTCATGAGTTGCTGCCGCCACGGGCCGCGCCAGCCCTTCCCATGCATGGCGAAGTGCTGAATGATGTGGTCCAGTTCCTCGCTGAGCTCGGCGATCTCTTCCGGCGTGAACACCTGCCGGAGCCGGAGGTAGCCGTGCTCGTTGTAAAACGCGATCTCGTCTTCCGTGAGGCGCAGCGGCCGCGCGGTGACCGTCATCTGGCTGGTCCTCCTTTCCATCGGTCTATCCGGTTTATCAAGGCCTGTGCACTATACCCGTGCACCCATAGACGAACGCCCTCCTATGGGCACGTTTTGCATCTCGGGAGCGGCGTAGCTGGGCCCTGCCGCCATGCCGGGTACGTGCCGGCCCTATAGTACGCCATTGTTCCAGAGGACGCACGCGATGAGCAGGTGGCATGATAATCCGGTGGCATGATAATACAAGGGGAGCCGGTGTTTCGATGAGCAGGCGTGAGGACGTGCACGCGCTCGAGCGCTTTACACCTGCGGTGGCAGAGCAGACATCACGGGTCTGTCCGCTGGCGCACCTGTGCCTGAACGGCCTGCGCTGCCGCACGCGCACGTTCCTCGTCTGCGAACGCCACGAGATCCCGCTCTATATCTGCCCGATCAAGAACCGCGGTCGCATCTGTCCGGCCTGCGGGGAATGGATCGCGCAGTTGGTGAGGGCTGCAGCCTCGGTAAAGTAACAAGCCCGGCAGATCGCTTCTGCCCTACGCTCAGGCGGCCTAGCACTGCACGCCGGTCCTTGCTTAACACCGCGGCGTGACCCAGCCCATATAGACCGCGAGGGCAAGAAGCCAGACCAGGGCCACGACAAGGAGGTGAGCCGGGCTGGGTCGGGTGAACTGGACCCACACGCTGGAGAGCCATTCGGCCGGCCAAGGGGCTAGCCGGACGCCCGGGAAATGGCCGGGGTAGCGCCGGTGAAGCTCCGCCGTCGTGGCAACGGGCACCACCTGGGGTGGCTCGGTCCGCGCATCGAGCACGTAGAAATGCCGGCCGGCCAGAGCTCCCATAGGACCCGGGAGTAGAGAATGCATCTGGTGGGTCACCGGCAGCGCCGGCAGCCACTGCAGGAGAACAACGCGCGGGTCCACGACCGAGCGCGCGACCAGAACCAAGCGGCAGCGGCCGAACTGGGCAGCCAGGATGGCACGCTCCTGCGGGGTGAAGTCGCCGTGAAAGGTGACGTTGTCCATTCCGTCGCCGTGCATGCGCGCGAACAGACAAGCACACCCGGCACGCCGTGGGGCATAGAGGCCATAAATGAAACGGCGTGGCCCGGTGCTTGCCGGGCAGCGCGTTGATTTGCAATAGCCGATGGAATCCCTGCCTGATTATAGCGCAGCAGGTCATTGCCGACGGGCCGACCGGCGACCTTGCGCATACTGCCTGAGGAGGGGTGCGGCCATCGGGCTTGGTCCACTTCTTCTTGCTGCACCGGGCTTCTCGTCGGCTGAGCGTTCCCGTAGCATGCGCTTTCTTGGTCGCTTCTGCTATCCTTCCATCCATAGTTTATGCCGGCGGGGTGGCTTCCGCGGAAGGTTTGGCGCTATCGCAGTGCGCGCTTCGAGGAGTGCCGGAGGGGCAGCGATCGTAGCCGTCTTCTTGCTCATGTGCTTGACGCATCGCTCTCAAGAGATCATTTAGGATGTGCATTCTCACAGGCGAGCACACCGCAGCACCTACACATGGCTTGTTCGATCTGATGGCGATCCAGAGCCTGAACTCTCGGCCAGGGAGTGAGCATGCCTGGCGACGCGCTACTGCAACTAAACCTGCCGACCCGTGCTTCTCACCGGAGAAGACACGAGATTCGTGTATGCTGCATACGAGGCCTTGCCGGCACGCCCACACGCTCGAACCAGTGTGTAGCCTTCCTCGCATCGTCTGGGACACGACTGTTAACACGTGGATCGCACAGGAGTATCGGCTGCTGCACAGGAACACCGACGAGAAGTTTGTGCCGGACAATGCGACAGCGTTCTCCTCGCGTGTTTGCAGGTTTCCCTCCAGTTTCTGGTATACTAGAGGTGACTTTCAGCACGCGAGGTTGATAAATGCCGATCTTCGAAAAGCTGTCTGAGGAAGAGGTGCAGAAGTTGAGAAGAAGGCGGTCTCCCACCCTGGATCTGAGCGAGTATCTGGCGTTTCTTGATACGCTCGGACCGGGGGACTGGGGCGCGGTCACACTGAAGGAAGGCGAGACGCAGCGTGCTGTGAAGCGCCGCCTGACGATGGCGGCGAAGCAGAAGGGGTGGCAGCTTCGCTACCGCCGCAGCCCCGATGGCCGGATCGTCTTTGAGGTGCGCGAGGCCAAGCAGGAAGGGTAAATCGGCCTGCACCTGCAGGAAAGCCGGTGCAGTCTGGTATACTACCAGCCACCTGCACCGGCCGCGCGCCCCGGGGCCGTGCGGGTACTCTCGGGTACAGATGCGGGCGACCCACTGAGGGAGGCCAGAGCACTCCGTGCATATAGATCTTGCAACGCTCACCGACCTGAAGACGCTCATCGTCACGGCCGGCTATGTGGGGCTGTTTTTTATTGTCTTCGCTGAGTCCGGTCTCCTGTTTGGCTTCTTTCTGCCCGGTGATAGCCTGCTCTTCACGGCGGGCTTTCTAGCATCTCCCGCAGGCAAAGCCGTCCTGCCCAACGACCTCGATATTCAGGTGCTTATTCCGCTGCTCTTCGTGGCTGCAGTAGCAGGCGATGCGGTTGGCTATTCATTCGGCCTGCGGGTGGGACGGCGCCTGTTTCAGCGTGAGGATTCGCTCTTCTTCCACAAACGTAATTTGCTCAAGGCGGAGGCCTTCTACCAGCGCCACGGTGGGAAGGCGATTGTGCTGGCGCGCTTCCTGCCGGCGATCCGTACCTTCGCGCCGATCGTCGCCGGCGTGGCGGCGATGCGCTATCGCAATTTCGCATTTTACAATTTCTTCGGCGCCTTTCTCTGGGTCTTTGGCATGACCCTAGGCGGCTACTTCCTCGGAAGCATCATTCCTGATCCCGATAAATATCTGCTGCCGATCGTCCTGCTGATCATTATCCTCTCGGCGATGCCGACGGTGATCCATGTGCTGAAGGAAAACCGCGGTGAGCTGACGGCGCGCCTGCGCCGGCGGCTGCACCCGGCGCAGGAGTGAGGGGCGGCCGGCCTGCCACCGTCTCCGGCATACCCGGCACACGCGGTTCATCTGTCCTCCCAAGACACCGACGCGGCGAGACGACCGCTCCTCGCCACTGTGCCGCCGACGCCGCTTGACGCAGACCCTCCAGCCTGCTCGGCCGTTCCCCTGTGGCGCGGTGCTGGGAGGCCGTGCTCCCACAAGGGCTGTGCGGGGCAACTAGGTGGTTGTTACGTCAAGTTAATTTCTACGCGCTTCTGACGAAGTTTTAGCGCCCCTCCTATTGCAGTCTCTCCGACAGCCGCGCTAGATAGAAAACGGAACTGGGCTACGGTGCCGGCAGGCAAGAGAGTCTGCCGGTGAGCAGGTGTTCGTCAAAATTCAAACCAAAAAACAGAGACCAGCAAAGACTAGTGAAGACGATGGAGGTCTGGCGCGGGTTTCGCCGCTGGACTTCCCGTCAAGACCCACTTACGAAAGGGTATGCGAAAGTGTATGGTTAAGGATAAGGAGGTGAGGAGCCATGGCGATGGTCCAGCGCTATGAGCCGGGCGCCGGTGCGCTCACGCTGCGGGAGGCCTTCGACCGGCTCTTCGACCAGGCGTTTGTGCGCCCGTTTGAGACGTTCTTCCGGGAGTGGCAGACCTGGACATGGCCGGATCTGCGCACCTCGACCTCGCTCTATGAGACTGAGGACGCGTACTTGCTGTACGCGCCTGTGCCGGGTGTCCGGCCCGAGGACTGCGAGGTGACGGTGCAGCAGAACCATCTGATCATCCGCTGCAAGCGTTCGTATGCCCTGCCGGAGCGGGCCACCGCTATCTGGGAGGGCTTCGCGCCATCCGAGGAGTTTGTGGAGCGGATGACGCTGCCCAGCGGGATCAACACCGACCAGATCGAGGCGCGTATTGAGAATGGCGTGCTGATGCTGCGCATGCCGAAGGCGGAGAGCCTGCGGCCGAAGCGCATCCCGGTGCATGCGGAGCCGGTCGCCCATTAATCGGTAAATGATGCGTGACGCTACCCCCGCGTCTTACCCTGATACCAGGTGACGCGGGGGAGTTTTTTGTTCTCTGCTTCCTAGAGATAAAGCCTTCTTTCGGGTGCTTCGCCTCTTGGCGCCTTGCCTGCGGCTTCTGTGTGCAACGTGCACCGCTGCGGCGCTGCCCGTATAATCGTTCTTGTTGTAGCAGCCGGGTGGCGGCCCCTCTGACATGACCGCTGCGTAGAGCAGTCTGCCGGAAGGAGCCGCCTCGGGCGTCTCAAGGATTGCTCGCTATGCGCACACGACGCCTGCTTGCGGCGCGGCAGCGCCGCCCTCTGCGAGGACAGTACCAGCCCTGGATCGTCTTTGCCTTCAGCGCGCTCCTGGCCGTCCTGGCTTTCGTCGGCGCCGGCGCAGCCGGTATCGGGACGGCCTACGCGATGATCATGCGTGATCTCCCATCGCCTAGACGGCTCTCCGAAGAGCCGGTGGCCCAGCGCACGGTGATCTACGATCGGAACGGAGAGGAACTCTTTGAGTTCTACGAGGAGCGACGTATCGTCGTACCGCTGAGTGCAGTGTCCCCGGCGATGATCCTAGCCACCCTCGGCGCTGAGGACGTGCACTTCTACGCGCACCCGGGCCTGGACCTGCGCGGCCTGATCCGTGCTGCCATCACTGACCTACGCCAGAGGCGTATGGTGCAGGGAGGCTCCACTATCACGCAGCAACTGGTGAAGTCGGCGTTGCTGCGCACGCCGGAACGCACCTTCGAGCGCAAGCTGCGCGAACTGGTTCTGGCTCTCCAGGTCGAGAGTGCTTACACAAAAGACGAGATCCTGGAGATGTACCTGAACCACGTATTTTATGGGAACCAGGCGTATGGTGTGGAGGCAGCAGCACAGCACTACTTCGGCAAGAGCGCCAAAGACCTGAACCTGGCGGAGGCGACGTTGCTGGCGGGAGTGCCGGCGGCGCCATCCATCTACGCTCCCACAGTGAACTGGGAGGCGGCGCGACAACGGCAGCGCAGTATTCTGGATACGCTGGTACGCTGGGAACTGATCACGCCGGAGCAGGCCGAGGAGGCCTGGAATATGCCAATCCAGCTCGTTCCGCGGGTCGATGTCCCGATCAAGGCGCCGCACTTTGTGTTCTATGTTAAGCAAGTGTTGGAGCAACAGTTCGGGCCGGAGGTCGTCCGTCGTGGTGGTCTGCGCGTGTACACGACGCTGGATATGGACATGCAGCAGATCGCCGAGGCGGTGGTACGCGAGCGCGTGGCAGCACTGGCGCGTCAGCGCGTCAACAACTCGGCCCTGGTCGCGATCCGCCCCCAGACAGGCGAGATCCTCGCCATGGTCGGCAGCGTGGATTACTTCAACAAGGCGATCGATGGTCAGGTGAACGTGGCGCTCGCCGAGCGGCAGCCCGGCTCGTCGTTCAAGCCCTATACGTACGCCACCGCTTTTGCCAAAGGAAAGTGGACGCCTGCCACGCGGATTCTGGACGCGCCGGTGACCTACCGCATGCCGGAAGGGTCATGGAGCCCGAAAAACTACGATGGGTATTATCACGGCTGGGTGACGCTCCGGCGGGCGCTGGCGAACTCTTATAATGTGCCGGCGGTGAAGCTTGCCGAGCAGGTTGGTATACAGGATATCATTAAGACCGCTCACGACATGGGGATTACCTCAAACCTACCCCCTGTTCTCTCACTCACGCTGGGATCCGGCGGCGTGCGCTTGCTGGAGCACACCGGCGCCTATGCCGTCTTCGCCAACGGCGGGGTGCGGGTGCCTCCAACCCCCCTCCTCAAGGTGCTCGATGCCCGCGGTCGTGTCATCCACGAGCTCAAGCCGCAAGGGCGCCAGGTCATCTCACCAGAGGTGGCCTATCTGATCACCGATATTCTCTCGGATGCGAATGCTCGCCGGCCGGCCTTTGGAAACACCCTTGACCTGAAGGGTGGGCGCACTGCTGCAGTGAAGACCGGCACAACCGACGATTGGAAAGATTCCTGGACGATGGGCTACACGCCGGACCTGGTCGTCGGGGTGTGGATGGGCAACACCCGCGGGGAGGAGATGCAGCGGGTGCCGGGTTCTCTGGGCGCGGCCTCGGTCTGGAAGGAGTTCATGAACCGCGTGTTGGAGGGCCAGCCGAACAAGCAGTTTGAGCAGCCCGAAGGGGTGGTGCGCGTCTGGCTCTGTATCTCCAACGGCCTGCTGGCGTCCTGGGGCTGCCCATCATATCAGGAGGTGTTTATCAAAGGTACCCAGCCGACCCGCTACGGCGGGTCGCCACCGCCACCACCTCAGCCGCGCCGGGATGAATGAGCTCTTTTCAGCGGCGGTTGTCGCCAGGCCTGCCATCTCGCCGAGGCTGGCAGCCTACGCCATCTCAGCGTGGCTCTTCTTCCTCATTGGCCTGGTGCTGACCATTCTCGGCCCCACAGTGCCGGCCATCCGGCGCACCTTCGACCTGGATTTGGCCGCTGCCGGGCTTCTATTTGTCGCCCAATCAGGTGGGTATATGGTGGCTATCCCGCCGGCCGGCTACCTGGTGGACGCGCGCGGGCGCCGCCTCACCGCAGCACTCGGCGCCGGTGCGCTGGCTGTCGGAGCATTCCTCATGGGCTTCGCTCCCGCATGGCCGGTCCTACTCGCCGGCAGCGTGCTGTCAGGTATCGGGTTTGCCTGCGCCGACGTCGCGGCAAACGCGCTCGTCTCGGATGCGAGCGGCCCCGAGAAGACGGTGGCGATGAACCTGGCCCACGCCTTCTTTGCCCTGGCGACCCTGCTCGGCCCCCTTGGACTGGGCTTCCTGCTGAGCGCCGGCGTATCCTGGCGTATTGCCTATGCCCTTGTAGGTATGGCAGCGCTGCCGGCGCTCCTCATCGTACCGTTTACGCCCTTTCCTGCATACACCGCCCAGCCTCTCCCCGGCCTTCCGGCGCTCCTGCGGCTGGCACAGCGCCAGGAGGTGTGGCGCGCTGCGCTGGTGCTCGGCCTCTACGTCGGCGCGGAGGTGAGTATTGCCGGATGGCTGGTCACGTTTCTCCAGCAGCAGTTCGGCTGGAGCGAGGCACTGGGGTCGTGGGCGCTCTCCGGCTACTGGGGCGGCTTCCTCGGCGGGCGGCTGCTCATTGGGATACTGGCGCGCCGGCTGGCCTCCGGACGCCTGCTCCGAGGCTGTTGTGTCGGAGCACTGCTCTCGAGCCTGCTCGGAGCGGTGGCGCCCTGGCCCGCGCTGGCAGTGGTCTGCTACACGGTGACGGGTGTTTCGATCTCTGGTATTTTTCCGACCGTCATGGCCATCACCCTGCAGCGTTTTCCCGCCTACACCGGCGCGGTGACGGCGCTGCTGATTATGGGTGGCGCGGTCGGCAGCACCCTGCTGCCCGGCACCCTTGGAGCGGCCGGGCAACTCGCCGGCATGCGCGGGGCAATGCTTCTGCTTCCGCTGATCTTTGCTGCAATGCTGGTGTTAGTAGTCGGTACGAACGCTCCGGCGCATCCCGTGCAGGCCGTGAGGCGCTGACATGAACGGTATTCTCGCTCAGAGACGCACCCGAAGATGGCTGCTCCTGGCCCTGGCGCTCCCCATCACCATCTGGATAGCGTCCTGTAAGGACACGGGCAGCGCATCTGAGCAATCGGTGCGCGGCATCATCACCGCCGTCGAGGCACAGTCCCTTACGAACACAGAGCGTATTGTGCTGCGTGACGCGCAGGGGAAAACCTGGGAGTTCCGCGTTGCTCCTGAGGTCGAGTTCACCCCTGGCCATCTGCGACAGCACATGGCCTTCGGTGAGCCCGTCACGGTATATTACCGCCGCACGCCTGACGGCCTGGTTGCCTACTTAATCACCGACTAAGTGCTGCGCCGCCGGTATATCCCGTACAAGTGGAGCAAGATGCCGGCAGCCACCGTAAGATGCACGGCCAGCGCCACCAGACTCGCTGCGGGGCCGAATGCCCCACCGCTCAGCCAGAGGGGTGCATTCTGTTCACTTCCCAGGGACCAGAGGCTCGCTGCAGGTAGCCCACTCACCGGCAGGCCAAAGAGCGGGCCGGTGACGACGTTCCAGGCAGCATGGTAGCCGACAGTGAGCCAGAGTGAGCGGAAGGCTACCAGGAGCACCGCCAGGGCAACGCCCAGCGCCAGGCTTCCGGCAAAGGCCCACAGATCGGCATAGGGGTTCAGCAGGCGTGCGCAGGCAAACAGGAGCGCGCTGCCAATGATTGCAGCCGGCGTGCCCCACTCTTCCTCCAGGTTCGCCAGCACATAGCCCCGGAAGAGCACCTCCTCGCCGAACGCCCCGGCTGCCATGATGGCGAGCGCGGCAACGACAGCAGCCGGCGCCTCTCCACCTGGCCGAAGCACTGCGCCTTGAAGGAGGAGCGCAACCGGCACCACCAACCCCAGCAGCCCGCCTATGAGGATGCCTGTAGCGAGGTGTGCCAGGGCTTGCGCTGGCTCCAAGCCAAGGCTGACGAATGAGCGTCCGTCGAGCGTCCGCCGGCCTACATACACGGCGGCGAGCACTGCCAGGGTGGCCAGAAGCTGCGCAGCCAGCGCGCGCCCGGTGCCTTTTGACAGGTCTGGCTCGAGGAGCACCGCCCGGAGCGGCGGCACGACCACGCCAAGCGCGCCAACTATAGCGACCTCACACAGAAAGAGGAGAAAAATATAGGCCGCGACGACGGCCAGGCGTACCAGTGGCCGCACCGGTCGCTCTTCACGGCCCCGATACACCGTCGTCCCATTCGTAGGTATGCTGGTATGCATGAATGCCTCGCTCGTACAGTCCGTGGCCCGGCGGCACAGCTCCCACCTACCGGGGAACTCTCTCCGCACTCTGCCACGTCGTTGCAGAGTCTAGCCGACACGGGGCCGGTACACCAAGTTTAGGTTGACCCGCCGCGTGCCACCGCTCTAGAATGCCTCCAGGAGGATCAAGTCCGTGGCAGAGATTATTGCTCCTTCAGGTGCCCGCGCAACCCCATCGCCGGCGCGCAGCGCAATTGCAGCACGGCTCCTGGCATTGGGCGTGGTACTGGGGCTGCTGGGCCTGCTGGCATGGGGACTCACCGGTGACCGCACTCGCCTTGGCACCGTCCCCCTGGAGGGGAAACCGGCGTCGGATTTTGAACTGGAACGCTTCGACGGCGGAACACTCCGGCTCTCAGAGCTCCATGGGAAGCCGGTCGTGCTGAACTTCTGGGCGTCCTGGTGCCAGCCCTGCCGCGAGGAAGCGCCACTGCTTGAAGCTGCGGCACGAGCCCGGCCGGACATCGTGTTCATCGGCATCAATATCCAGGATAAGCGCCCTGATGCCGAGGCTTACCTGTCCCAGTTTGGCATCAGCTATCCGAACGTACTTGATGCCAAGGGCACGGTATCAATTGATTATGGTGTCTCCGGTATCCCTGAAACATTTTTTATCGATCGAACCGGTCGGATCGTCAAGAAGTGGATCGGCCCGCTGAACCAGGCCCAGCTCCGGCAGTATCTGGAACGAATTACGTAATGTGCCTTGCATCACTGGTATGAGGCGTTCTCCATCACGCTCGATGAACTGCGACGCATCTAGTCTTTAGCTCCCTCGGTACGGACGCGATGACCGCTGACGTCTTCCGCGCCTTGTTGCGTTTCGTGCATCTCGTGGCAGCGGTCACGTGGATCGGCGGCTCATTGTTCTATGCTCTCGTGCTCCGTCCACAGCTCCGTCAAGAGACTATTCCCCCCGAGGTGCGATTGGCGATAGCAGCACGCTACCGCACAATCGTCCAGGCCTGTATTGCCGCGTTCATTCTTACGGGCGTCCCCCTGGCTTTCGATCGTCTCTCGCAGAGCCCCAGCCTGATGTATGCCGGCCTGCTATGGCTGAAGATCGTCCTCTCGGGAGCGATGCTGCTCCTGGCGTACAACCTGCGCGTGCGCCGGGGGCGTCGCCCTGGACCTGTCCAGGCACCCGTGCGCGGGTGCTCCACTGAGGACCTCATCCTGATCCTCGGCCTCCTCATCTTGCTGATCGTAGTCGCGCTGCGGGTGACATATGAGCGGGCATTGCAATAGGTATACTTCAAGAGAGATCTTCGAGCTCAAGACAGCCGGTGCCGGGTATTCGCCCTAGAAGGCCGGCCTTCCGGGGATACGTCGGCCGGATGAACTCGGCGCGGTGGGATGCAGGGGATGGACAGCAGAAGAGGGCGAGCCACCTGCGCTATAATACCGCGAAGAGCGGCCACACCGGCCGCCGTAGCCCAGGAGCGTCTATGAGCGCAACGAGCAGCGACGTTCTTCAGCACGCCCCGGCCGACGTGCCACAGCTGACCAAGCCGGGCCTGGCAGGGCGCGGCCCCGCTGTGGCAAAAATCGGGCTCGCCGCCGCAGTGGTCGCTCTTGCTGCCGGCTTTCTGATTTTCAATGGCCTGCGCAGTGCGTCGGTCTACTACCTGACGGTCTCTGAGCTGCAGGCCAAGGGGCCGGCAGCGTACCAGCAGCCGGCTCGCGTGGCCGGCGTGGTCCGGCCGGGCAGTATCCAGCGGCTGAGCGGCGGGCTGGCCGTGCGCTTCGTCCTTGAAGACCAGAGCGGCGCCATGCCGGTGGAGTACCGCGGAGTGGTCCCTGATATCTTCGGCGACCACACCGAGGTGGTCGTCGAGGGCCGCTACACCGAATCGGGCGTGTTCGTGGCGAAGACCTTGCTAGCGAAGTGCCCGTCTCGTTTTGAAGCAGAACAGTAATGCTCCCGCTTAGCTCTCTCGGCTTCCTTGCCCTTCAGCTTGCGCTCCCTGTGGCTATGTACGCCGTGGTCGCAGGACCGCTCGCGCTCCGCGTGCGCTCGATGCCCCTGCTGCTGAGCGCGCGGAACGGCGTACTTGCCGTGGCTGCGCTGCTCACGCTTGTCTCTGCCACGCTCGTCCACGCCTTCGTCACCCACGACTTCGGCGTGCGCTACGTGGCCGAGCAGTCCAGCCGCGACATGCCGCTGCAGTACATCATCACGGCTTTCTACGGTGGCCAGGCGGGATCTTTGCTGTACTGGGCATGGACGCTCTCCCTGCTCAGCAGTGCCGTGGTCGTGCTCTCCTGGCGCAGTGCGCGCCCGCTGATGCCCTATGTGATCGCCGTGCTGATGGGCGTCGAGACGTTCTTCCTCGTCGTGCTGAATTTCGTCAGCAATCCGCTCGAGCGACTCCCCTTTACCCCGGCCGACGGCCGCGGGCTGAACCCCTTGCTCAAAGACCCCGGGATGTTCGTTCATCCGCCGCTCTTGCTGGCCGGCTACATGAGCTGGACCGTGCCGTATGCCTTTGCCATGGCCGCGCTCTTGAGCGGCCGGCTGTGGAACGAGTGGCTGATCGTAGTGCGACGCTGGGCGCTTCTTGCCTTTACGATCCTCGGCGCCGGGCTGCTGATGGGATCATGGTGGGCGTACCATGTGCTCGGCTGGGGAGGCTACTGGGGGTGGGATCCTGTAGAGAACGCTGCCTTGATGCCCTGGCTCACCGGTACGGCCTTCCTGCATTCAATCATGGTGCAGGAGCGGCGCGGTATGCTCAAGGTCTGGAACCTGGGGCTCGCCATCGCCACCTTTGCGCTGGCGATCTTTGGCACGTTCGTCGTGCGCAGCGGGATCCTGACCTCGGTGCACTCGTTCGCCGTGTCGGCCATTGGTCCGTTCTTCTTTGGCTTCCTCGCTCTGACGCTCATCGCGTCGTTGGCGTTGCTCTTCTACCGCCTGCCGCTCCTGCGGGATGAGCAAGAGTTCGACTCGCTCGTCTCTCGCGAGACGGCGTTTTTAGTGAATAACCTGCTCCTCGTGGCGCTCACGTTTGCCGTCTTCTGGGGCACCATTTATCCGCTTATCTCGGAAGCGGTACGCAACGTGAAGATGACCGTTGGACCGCCATACTACAACCAGGTTGCCGGGCCGCTGCTGTTTGCGCTGCTCATCCTGATGGGGATTGCTCCTTTGATGGCCTGGCGGCGCGCCTCGCTGGGAAACCTGGCCCGCAGCCTGCGCTGGCCGGCCGCAGCAGCGCTGAGTGGGACTATGCTGGCGGCTCTGGCCGGGGCACTAAAGCCGGGCGCCCTGGCAGGCATCCTGGCCGCGGTGTTCGTCGCGGCCACGGTAGCGCTGGAATTCTGGCGCGGCATAGCGGTGCGCCGCCGCCTGGCCAAAGAGCCGGCGGCAGTTGCGCTCACCAGGCTGGTCGCACGCAACCGCCGCCGCTACGGTGGCTACATCGTACACCTGGCCATCGTGCTGATAGCACTTGGAGTGATCGGGTCCAGCTTCTTCCAGCAGCAGCGGGAGGTAACCCTCGCACCTGGTGAGCGGGCACAGCTCGGCCCGTACACTATCCAGTACCTCGGGCTCTCGGAGTACCGCACCGCCGAGGCGCGTCTCATACGCGCTGAGCTGATCGCCGAGCGGGATGGCAAGGAAGTCGCGCAGTTGCGCCCCGAGCGGCAGTTCCATAAGAACTGGGAGCAGCAGCCAACTACTCGCGTCGCTATTGAGACGCTGCTGCCGCGCCTTGAAGATCTGTATGTTGTGCTGGTCGGCTGGGAAGAAACAGCGGACGGCTATCACGCCAGCCTGCATCTCTTTGTCAACCCCGCCGTGTCGCTGATCTGGCTCGGCGGTCTGGTGTTTCTGGTCGGTACGACGATTACCCTGTGGCCGCAGCCTCAGCCGGCTCGCGCCGTTCTGCGAGTGCCCGCTGCCCTCAGAAGGATGGCCGGTAGTGAAGCATGAACTCTGGTCTAGGACCTGGAGAGTACGGTTGCGGCGCCGGCGTCTGCCGGCGCCGCTGGACCTGCCGGTGACAACAATCGTCTGGAAGGCGCAAGGGCCCCGGCGTCCTGGGTACGCTCTAGGGCTCCGCAGCCGCGCCCGCGTCGGGCTCTGGGGCGGAGTATGCGGTGCCCTCGTGCTGCTGCTGGCCCTGGCGTGGCTGGCTGCGCCGGTAGTGCACGCCGACGACCTGGACGAGCGCGTGCGCCAGATCGCCTCGCAGTTGCAGTGCCCGGTATGCCAGAGCGTGTCCGTCGCCGACTCGCCAGCTGAGCTCGCCCGCCAGATGCGCGGGGTCATTCGAGAGAAGCTGGAGCGTGGCGAGACGCCGGAGCAGATTATCCAATACTTCGTCGACCGGTACGGGGAAGGCGTGCTGCTCAACCCACCGAAGCGCGGCTTCGCCCTCGGCGCATGGCTGGCCCCGCTGGCCCTTCTCCTGGTAGGCGGCTGGGTCGTGGCATCGTTCGTGCGGGCGCACACACGGCGCGCCGGCGCACGCGAGGCCCCGGACGAGCTCGAACTCGCGCTGACAGCCGAGCTTGAGCGCTATCGTGAGGCGATCCGGCGCGAGCTAGACGACCGCCTCGGGGAACTGACACGATGAGTGTGCTGCTGGCAATCCTGTTGGCTTTGATCGTCGCTGCCTATGTGCTCTGGCCACTCTGGCGCAGCCGGCGCGCTGGGGCCGGCGACGACCCCAACGATGCTCCTGCGAACACGCAGGCGCCGGTGCAGCGTGCGGAGGCCTACCTTACCGCGCTGCGTGAGCTAGAGTTTGATCGGGCACTCGGCCATCTGTCGGAAGCCGACTACCAGGAGCTAGCACGACGCTATGAGCTGCGCGCTGTGGCCACCCTGCACGCGCTCGAGCAACAGTCCGACGAACTCGATCGCCTGATCGAGCAGGCAGTGCTGGCCCTGCGCAGACGCACACCTGAATCGGCAGGCCACCGGCCAAATGTGCCGGGCCTCCCGGTACAAGACGGGCTGGTATGCTGCCCGGCGTGCGGCGTTTTCGTGCCGGCACAGCGCTTCTGCGGAGCATGCGGGGCCGCCCTGGGCATTCCTGCCGGAGGACCACGGTGAGCCGCCGGCTTCTTTGCTCGCTTGCCTGCGCGCTACTCGCCATCGCGCTGAGCCTGGGGCTCGTCCAGGCACAGTCGCCCGGCGTAATCACCGGACGGGTGATCAACCGCACTGTCGGCGAAGCCACGGTGCCTGGCCAGCGCGTGGTCCTGTTTGCCTTCCGCGGACAAGAGCGCTTTGAGCCGCGCCTTGCCACTACCGACGCCGCCGGACAGTTCCGCTTCGAGGGCCTGGCGCTCGGCGAGGACATCCTATACGTGGTCGCCACTGAGTTTGGCGGTGTCACCTACATCTCTGACCGTGCGACGCTCACCCCGGCAAGCCCGGCCGCCGGGGTGGACCTGGACGTGTTTGAGCCTGTAGCCTCCGACGCAGATATCCGGCTTGAATCGGCCACAGTGCTCCTCGCCGGGATCGATCCAGAGGCAGGACAGGTGCAGGTCCTGGAGATGCTGACGATCGCGAACGTTGGGACGCATACCATCGTGGCAGGCGGAAGCAGCGGAAGCGGCACCCGCTCGGGAACCGTGCATCTGACCGTAGCCGACGGCGCGGTGGATGTCATGCCACAGTTTGGCCTGCGTCCTGAGGATGTTCAGCGCCTCCCCGACGGTCTGGTGGCGACGACGCCGGTGCCGCCGGGGCGCTGGCAGGTGGTGCTGTCCTACCGGCTGAACTACCGCTCCTCGCGCTTGCAACTGCGTAAGACCATCCCGTATCCGGCAGACGAGGTGCGCCTCTTGAGCGCCGACCAGCGGCTCGGGCTGACGAGCCCGCAGCTCGCCCCGGCGGGAACGATCGAACTCCAGGGACGCAGCTACCGTGCGCTGGCCGGTCGGATGTTGCCGGCCGGCACGCGCATTATCGTCGAGGTGAGCGGATTGCCTGTGCCTGCTACCGAACAGGGCGAGGCGCTGCGACACGAGCAGCGTCTTGCTGCCGGCATTGGCGCTGGAATTGTAGCGCTGGCCCTTGCTGCAGGGTTGCTTGTCCGTGTGCTGCTGAAGCGGCCTGCGGCTGCCCTCGCGGTCGAGGAGGGTGACGGCCTGTTGCGCGCTACGCTGGAAGCGCTGGCGCGGCTCGACGATGCCTACGCTGCCGGAGCCATCGGCGCAGAGCAGTACCAGCACCAACGCGCTGTCTTGAAACAGCGCGCCCTCGAGCTTGCAGCGCGTAACGGCTCTCCCCCCGGTCCCCTGGCCCTCCGGCATGCCCCGGAGCAGGCAGCGCGCGAAGCTTCGGCCGGTGCAGCGCCGAACGCACCCATGAAGCACCAGGAGCAGGAGTGAGGCATGGCAGCGACGCTTCCGGCTCGTCTGGGACATGCTGCATCTCATGCGGACTCACCCCAGCAGCCTCTTGACATTTATGTCCAGGGCTTGCACAAACGCTATGGACACCGCCGGGTGCTGCGCGACGTTTCGCTGGCGGTGCCCTCCGGCTCGATTACCGTCCTGTTCGGCCCGAACGGCGCTGGCAAGACGACGCTGCTGCGCATCCTGGCCGGGCTTTTGCGCCCGGACGGCGGAGAGGTGTGTGTTGCCGGCTGCCGGCTGCCGGCTGAGCGGAGCCTGCTTCATGCGCGGGTTGGCTTTGCCTCGCATCAGCCATTGCTCTACCCTGATCTCACGGTCGAAGAGAACCTGCGCTTCTACGCGGAGCTCTTCGCGCTGCCCCAGGCGACATATGCCGTTGAGCGAGCACTGGACCTGGTTGGTCTTGCGCCTCGCCGCCGTGATCCGGTGCGGACACTCTCGCGCGGGCTCCAGCAGCGCGCGGCACTTGCCCGCGCCATACTCCATGACCCGCCGGTGCTGCTACTAGACGAGCCGGATACCGGCTTGGACGATCCTGGGCTGGAGGTCTTGCACAGGTTATTACGGCTGCCGGCAGCCGGTGGAGGGCCATCCGGCCGCCCGCGTACGGTCCTGCTGACCACGCATAGTCTGGAGCGTGGCCTGGCACTGGCCGACCGAGTGCTGCTTCTGCTTGATGGGCGGATTGCTGGAGAATGGCCCGCTGGGCCCGAGATCACCGATGAACTGCGTGCGCGGTACCGGGCTGGTAAACCCTGAGGGCTGGAACCAGGCCCCGCGTCCGGTCTGGCGCAAGAGCACTGTGTGTGTGCTACGCCAGCTTCGGGCGCTCCTCTGGAAGGACCTGGTACTGGAATACCGTACGCGTGAACTGCTGAGCGCGATGGGCGTCTTTGGGCTGCTCACGCTGGTGGTCTTTAATTTTGCTCTGGACCTGCGCGCCGAGTCCGGCGAGGCGGTGATCCCCGGCGTGCTGTGGAGCAGCATCGCCTTCGCCGGTGTCCTCGGGCTTGGCCGCTCGTTTGCCCAGGAACGCGACCGCGGCAGTCTGGACGGCCTGCTGCTTGCGCCTGTGGATCGTGGCTTGATCTATCTGGCGAAGGTTCTCGCCAACGCCCTGTTCATGCTGGCAGCTGAGGTGGTACTGCTGGGGGCCCTGGCCATCCTGTTCAATCTCGATGTGCTGCGGCCGGCGTTGCTCACACCGATGCTGCTCGGCACGCTGGGCCTAGCCGGCGCAGGGACGTTACTTGCTGCTGTGGCAGCCAACACCCGCGCACGAGAGATCTTGCTGCCGGTGTTGCTCTTTCCGCTGCTCACGCCGGTGGTGATCGGTGCCGTGCAGACCACCGGCGCCGTCCTGTTTGGGGCGCCGCTTCAGGGCACACCGCCCTGGAGTGCGCTCCTGGTGACGTACAACGCAGTTATTGTGGCGTTATCTTATATTATGTTTGACGCAGTGCTCGAAGACTGAGCGGCAAGCCCGCAACCGGGCAAGGACCGGCATGAACCAGGGTCTTCACCGTACCTTTACGTCAGCACCCATCCATGGCACTGGAGCTGAGGGAGCATAGGGAACATGGCGAACGTACGTCTCCATCCTGACCCAGTGCGGCACGCGACGGCATCCCTCGCGCGCGGCCGACCGGCTCCTGGGCTCCCGCTCCAGCTCACGGTGCTTGCCGGCGTAACTGCGGCGGCGTTGCTTGTGTCCCTGTACATGGCGCTGGTCTTGGCACCGACTGAGCGCGTGCAGGGAAACGTACAACGTCTTTTCTACTTCCACGTGCCCTCGGCTTGGGTTGCCTACCTGGCCTTTGCCTTGGTGCTTGTTGGCAGCGTCGCTTACCTGTGGAAACGGAGCTTGCAGTGGGATCTCCTGGCTCATGCCGCGGCTGAGATCGGCGTGGTCTTCACCACGATCACCCTGGTCACCGGCTCGATCTGGGGGCGGGCTGTATGGGGGACTTGGTGGACCTGGGACGCCCGCCTGACAACGACGTTGCTGCTCTGGTTCATCTATGCCGGCTATCTGATGCTGCGGGCGTATGCTGGCGAGCGCGAGCGCGCGGCGCGCTACTGTGCCGTGCTTGGCATCATCGGCTTTGTGGACGTGCCGCTCGTGCACATGTCGGTGCGCTGGTGGCGCACGCTGCACCCTCAGCCGGTAGTGGTGCGCCCAGAAGCCGGGCCGGCGCTCCCGCCGGCCATGCTCGTGACCCTGCTTGTTGCGCTGACAGCGTTCACTCTCCTGTTCGTCCTGCTGCTGATCCTGCGGGTCTGGATCGGGCGACTGCGTGAGGAAGCCGCTGAGCTACGTGACATTATCGAAACTAGTTAAAAAAATACAGGCTAGAATATAGACTGGATAGATGTCAGGATACGCCGATGTCGCTGAATTCCCTGCTCTTGTTCGCCGGCTTTGCCGCAGTGTGGATAATCCTTTTCGCCTATGTGTACTACCTCATGCAGCAGGTCCAGGCAGTGCGAAGCGAGCTCGACGAACTGCGACAGCTCGCCACATCCACCGCCGAGACGGCTCGCGCAGAACCTCGAGCATAAGGTGCGGTGGCAAAAGGCATGGATAGACGCGATCTCGCACGACGCTTACAGCCGCCCCCCAGGGAGGTGATCCTGCGGGTGGTGCGGGCGGCTCTGGAAGAAGATCTGGCCTGGGGCGATGCCACGACAGACAGCCTCATTCCCCCGGAGCTCTCGTGCACCGGCGTGCTGCTGGCCAAGGCCGCGGGTGTCGTCGCCGGGCTGCCGGTGGCCGAGGCTGTCTTCCGCGAGGTTCAGCCGGACATCGTCTTTGAGGCGGCAGTGCATGACGGTACAACGGTGCGGCCGGGCGATATCCTGGCTCGCCTCCAAGGACCGGCCGCCGGACTTCTACGGGCCGAGCGCGTGGCGTTGAATTTCCTGCAGCGTCTCTCGGGCATCGCCACGTTGACGCGCCGGTACGTCGAGGCAGTCCAGGGCACGTCGGCGCGCATCGTGGACACGCGCAAGACGACGCCGGGCCTGCGTGCGCTTGAGAAGTATGCCGTGCGTGCCGGCGGCGGGCAGAACCACCGCTTCTGCCTGGCCGACGGGGTGTTAATCAAAGACAACCACATCGCCGCGCTGGCCTCTGCCGGAGTGAGCCTACGTGAGGCGGTTGCCCGCGCGCGGCAGCAGACTCCGCACTCGTTGCGGGTCGAGGTGGAAATCACGCGGCTGGATCAGATCGAGGACGCGCTGGCCGGCGGAGCCGATGCGCTCTTGCTGGATAACATGCCGCCGCCCATGCTGCGTGAGGCAGTCCGCCTGGTGGCCGGGCGCGCTCTTACAGAGGCATCCGGCGGGATCACCCTGGAGACGGTACGGGCAGTCGCGGAGACCGGCGTCGATCTGATCTCGGTTGGTGCGCTCACTCATTCGGCGCCGGCGCTGGACATCAGCCTTGAGCTCGAGTACCACGCCTAAACAGAGTAGCCTGGGCGGCCAGGGCGTAGCCGCAGCGGCCCTCCTGGTGATGGCCGGTTTTATTGGCAGCCGGACCCTGGGGCTCCTGCGCGACATGGCGATCAGCGCTCGCTTCGGCACGAGCGGCGAGCTGGACGCCTACGTTGCCGCCTTCCGCATCCCTGACCTGATCTTTAACGTGCTGGCCGGGGGAGCGCTCAGCTCTGCGCTGATCCCCACGTTACGTGCCTACCTGGAACGCGATGAGCGCGAGGCAGGCTGGGCTATGGTGCGGGCCGTTGCTGTGGCGCTCCTCGGGGGGATGCTTGTTTGTACGGCGCTGGTGTGGCTGGCTGCACCGGCGCTCGTTCCGGCGCTTGCGCCCGGCTGGCACGCTGATCGCCTGCGCCTCACCACCGATCTCGTCCGGCTTATGCTGGTGACACCGCTGCTCTTTGGCGCCAGCGGCATCGCCACAGCCGTGCTCCAGGCCCACCAGCGGTTTACCACGCCGGCTATTGCACCGACGCTCTACAATGCCGGGATCATCGCAGGCGCCCTCTTCCTCGCAGGTCCCGGTGGCATGGGTGTCTTCGGTCTGGCCACAGGCGTCGTCATAGGCGCGCTGCTCCACCTGGGTGTGCAGATGCCGGAACTGGCTCTGCTGGGCCGGCTACGCGGGAGCATCGACTTGCACCACCCCGGCCTGCGTCGAGTGGTGCTGCTGATGGCCCCGCGGCTCTTCGGCCTGGCGGTCGTACATCTGAACTTTTTTGTGCTGACGGTGCTGGCATCGTTCCTGCCTGAGGGGAGCCTCGCCGCCTTGAACTTCGCCTGGCTCCTGATGATGCTGCCCCTGGGGGTCTTCGGCATGGCGATTTCCACCGCGGCCCTGCCGACACTCTCAGGACTCGCCGCGCGGGGTGAGCTTGAGGCGCTGGGGACGGCGATCACTCAAGGGCTGCGCGCTATTCTCTTCCTGAGCGTTCCCTCGGCGTTTGGGCTGATCGTGCTGCGCGAGCCCCTTATCCGCACGCTCTTTGAGCGCGGCCGGTTTTCGAGCACGTCCACGGATCTGGTCGCCACTGCCCTGATCTTCTACTGTGCCGGCCTGGCTGCCCATGCCGCGCTGGAGCTGATCACCCGCGGCTTCTATGCCCTCCAGGATACACGCACGCCGGCACTGGTAGGCGCCGGGGCTCTCCTGGTCAATATTCCGCTGTCGGTTGCGCTGATGCAGCCGCTGCGCCACGGTGGTCTGGCGCTCGGCATCTCCCTGGCTACGACCATTGAAGCGCTGTCCCTCTACCTCCTTTTGCACCGGCGTGTCCAGGCGCTGAACGGCCAGGCCACGGTGTGGGCGTTGCTCCAGGGAGCAGCCGCATCGCTGGTAATGGCGGGTGTGCTGCTCCTTATCTTGCCTTTGCTCACTCCATTCTTCACGGGGCCATTCATCGTCCGTGCAGCCATGCTCGGGGTCCTGCTTGGCGTCGGTGCAGGAAGCTACGCGCTCACACTTTGGGTCCTTGGTGTACCGGAGGTGCGTATCCTTCCCCATGTGGTTGCTGCACGGGTGCGGCCATGGCTGCTCCGCCTACGCCCTTCAATGCACTAACCAAGGGGGAGTAATGATTGATTTCTTTCACGTCTCCGACCTGCTCACACTGGAAGAGCGTGCGCTCCAGGCACGCGTGCGCGCCTTTGTTGATGCCGAGGTCCTGCCCATCATCGAACAGGCCTATGCCGAGGGGCGCTTCCCCCGAGAGCTGATCCCCCGCCTGGCCGAGCTGGGACTCCTCCGCCATCACTATCCATCCCTTACCGGGGGCGATGTAGCGCATGGCCTGGTCTCCTACGAGCTTGAGCGGAGCGACGCCGGACTGCGCAGCTTCGTCTCGGTACAGACCTCGCTCTGCATGTACCCGATCGCGCGGTATGGCTCGCTGGAGCAGCGGGAACGCTACCTGCCGGCCATGGCGCGCGGTGAGCTCATCGGCAGCTTCGCTCTCACTGAGCCCGGGCATGGCTCCGATCCCGGCGGGATGGAAACGACCGCTACCCCGGACGGCCCCAGCTACGTGCTTAACGGCGTGAAGCGCTGGTCCACGAACAGCACGATCGCCGACGTAGTGATCGTATGGGCGAAGTGCGAGGGGCAGATCCGCGGCTTCCTGGTCGAGCGTGACACGCCCGGGCTGACCGTTCACCCCATCCATGACAAGCTCAGCATGCGCGCCTCGGAGAGCGGCTGGCTGGAACTCGTTGACTGTCGTATCCCGAAGGACAATGCTCTGCCGGGCGCGGTGGGCCTGCGGGCCGCGCTCACCTGCCTCAACGAGGCGCGGTACAGCATCGTCTGGGGCGTCCTCGGCGCAGCCGAGGCATGCTATACCGCTGCGCTCGAGCGGGTGCAGGGACGCGTGCAATTCGGCAAACCGCTCGCCGGCTTTCAGCTCGTGCAGGCAAAGCTGGTGGACATGCTGGCTGAGCTAACCAAAGGGCAGCTGCTGGCCGTGCAGCTCGGCCGCCTGAAAGAGCGGGGGCAGGCGCACTACGCCCAGATCTCTCTGGGCAAGCGCGAGAACGTGCGGGCGGCTCAGCGCGTGGCCCGTCTGGCGCGCGAGCTCCTGGGTGGCGACGGCATCACCCAGATGTTCCCGGCAATGCGCCATTTGTGTAATCTCGAAACCATCGCCACTTATGAAGGCACCGACGACATTCACACGCTGATCGTCGGCGAACACATCACCGGGCTGGCGGCGTTTCGCTGAGCGCAAGCTGCAGGCAGGCCAGCCCGCGCGGCGGCAGGTCGAGCGTCACGGCACCCCCGGCTACAGGCAGCGGTTCCAGGGCCTGCTCCAGCAGGTCGCAGCGCTGGGCAGCTTCGATGCGCAGCAGCGCGGACGCGATGCGCGCCGCCGCGGGCGCGTCGCTGGCGTTGAGCAGACGCAGCACCACGCTCCGGCCGGCTGCAGCCGGCTTGATCCGTAGCGTCAGCACCGGCTCACGGGGTAGCTCCAGCAGCGTCCCTGCGCGCGGTAGTGGCGGCGGTGCGGCCACCGGTGGCTCCCCCAGGTGCTGCACCTGCCAGGGGACCGTTGCCTCGGCCCCAAAGCGGTGCGCCAGAGCCTCAGAGAAGGGACCGCGATACGGCAGGAGCAGGTACCGTGCCCAGACCCGGCCGGGCTGGTGCGCGCGGAAATTGGTCTCCCAGTAGTTATTAGTTACCCAGCCCAGCAGCAGTGATCGCTCCAGCCGAAAGCGCGATCGGTTCTGCGCAAACGAGAACGCTCCAAGCTGGACCATCGGCGTCGTAGGGCAGGCCACGATCACGCCATCCTCTTGCCCGCAGAAGGCCACCCACCGCTGCACCGTGAAGTAGTCCCGGCAGGCGCCGGGGAGCTGGTCTGCCTCAGGCTCGATGGGCTGGCCTCCCAGGTCGAGGAGCACCCGCGCCGCGGGCACAGCCAGCGGGAAGGCCAGGTAGGTCGCCTCCGGCGCGGTCTCCTGCGTCATCTCCCAGGAGGCGCTGCACTCGATGTGCGCGGCGTAGTCCGGCAGGAAGACTTCTTGCACCAGGTTGCGCACGCCGGGCGCCTCCAGCTGCTGCACCACCCGTACGCCCAGAGGCGTACGCTCGATACGATGCTCGATCACCCGTGCAGGCCCGCGCCGCTCGGCCGGCCAGTCGGGCCGCCAGCTGCGCCGGGGCGGGATCGGCTCGCCCGGCGGGCTCCAGAGCAGATGCCGCGGCCAAGGCGCACCCTCGCCGCGCACACGCTCGTGCACGAAGCCATGCAACGGCCATCCGGTGCTGCCGTCCACCAGCTCTCGGCCGAGTTCACGGGTGACCCAGCTTGTGATGCCGCCATGCTCAACGTCGAAGGTCAGCCGGTGTCGGTCGGTTTCGACGGTCGGCTCTGACGACGAAGTGCCCGTTGCTTCGACCACGCCGGTCGATGGCACGACGACATAGCCGAAAGCCGGCACGTGTACTGGTGCAAGCAGGCGCATCGCCCGCGGCCGGGCGCGGTCGAGGAAGTGGCGCGAGGCAGTGGAATCATCCGCCCGGCCGCGTTGCGCCGCAGGTGACGGATCGGGTATAGGACCGGCAGCGATACGCTCCCAGGGCAGTGGGTTGAACACCACCAGCACATCATCCGGAGTACGTTCGATGCGGCGGGCCAGCTCTGCGACACCGTCGCGGGCGAGCATGAGCGAGAGGCTCCGCGCGGTGTACGCATAGGATGCTTTGTGATACCACTGGGCAACCGTATCCTCATCCTCAGGCCGCCGGATCGAGACGTCGGCGCCCCACGTGTGTTCGTCCCACAGGTTCAGGGCATGGTGCGCCCGCTCGCGCGTCTCCGGCACCGGCTGTCGTGCGGGATGGGGCTCGCCACTGAGCGCGTGCACGGCCATCCAGGCAGCATCGGCCAGGAGCAGCCTGGCACGGCTCTCGCGGTTGATAGCCACCTCGCGGGCGCTGGAGCCGCAGCCGAAGTTCCAGAAGTCGGTCCAGTCACCGCGGAGCACTGGCAGTCGGTGTGCATGCCGGCGAACAACCTCCCACCACTCGTGCGGAAGGGCAATGCGCAGCCGCGGCTGCCGGCCTGCGGCGTTCCAGTCACGCACGAAGACCGGCAGCATGGGGTCGGCGGAGCCGTTATCGCCGAAGGGATGAAAGATCTGGAGCATCAGCGCCGGCAGCGGATAGTTCACCTCGGCCAGCCAGGCGTCGAGCCTGGGCCACCACCGCTCAGCGAAATCACGGGCATCACGCCCAATGCCGAGCTGACGGGCCAGGCCATAGGAAAAGCCGTTCCAGGCGAGGATCGTGCGGCCGCTGGGCCCCTGCCAGTGGAACGCTAGAGGATGCGGTTCCAGGGCGCCGCCGAAATGCGTGTTGATCGACATGCTGAAGCCAGTGATGCCCAGATCCAGCAGGACATCGACCAGGGGCCAGTTCTGCCCGTTGACATCACTATTCATTGCCGAGCGCACCGGCAGCCCGAGCTCATGGCGGATCGTGCGCAGCGGTGCGAAGCTCTCGATGAGCTGGTCGGTGTCGTAGAGCGGAGTGATGATATTGGCGAACATCGCCGTGACTTCGATGCGGCCGGCGCGGGCCAGCTCGACGAAGCGAGCGATCTGGCGATCACTGCTGGTGCGCAGCCAGTGCTGTAGCACGCCGGTCGTTTCTACGGTCCAGCGGAAGGCCCCGTCGTCGTCTGAGCCGGCATCGCGCTCGCATAGATCGAGGGCAACGTCGATGAAACGCCGGTGCAGGTCCCAGACAACAGGCTGGTCGTGGGTGTAGCCGATATCGGTATGGCTGTGGTGGATGAGGTAGATCGTCTCGACCGGAGACGCAGCCATGTTATCTCCCTCCGTACCACCCCTGGGGTAAGAAATGCGGTTAAGGAAATGCGCGGGCTCATCTTAGCCCACCGCTGGAGCGCTGCCAACATCTGGGGCGTAGGTGAAGCCACAAGGAGCATAAATAACAAAACAAAAAAGGGGAGTAGGTGTGTGAACCTACTCCCCTCCCAGTCAAGAGGACCCTAACCGTTGAGCTGCTTGAGCACACGCTACCGCCGCAAGCGGCGCCGCTGGCGATCGTACTGCGCCTGGCAGGCCACACAGCGCGTGGCCTCCGGCACAGCCTGCAGGCGCTCCGGTGGGATCGGCTGGCCACAGTCCTCGCACCGACCATAGTCGGCCTGCTGGAGACGCGCCAGCGCCTGCTCAACCTCCTGGATGTGCCGCTCAAGGACCGAGCGGATTGCTTCATCGGTCTCCTGGAGCACGATCGCCTGGGCCATGTTCACCATGTTGCTCAAGTCGCCGTCGGCCAGCGGCAGCTCGTCCCGGCCATCGGCGGTCGCGTCGTCATGCCGCACGCGCCGCAGCAACGCCAGGAGCTCTGCCCGCCTCCGGCGTAGAAGCTCCTCAGGCGGCAAGGATGCCTCCGTCGTCTGGACTACCACGTCGCTTGCCATAGTACGTCCTCCTCACCACCTCGCCATCACCATCGAGATGGAGCACGACCTCATGCCGACCGGTGCCCCCGGCCTTGCCCCTCCATGAGGCCTATGAGGTATACACACACCATAACGCTCTGCAGTCTGGGTCGATAGTCCGCTGCCTGGCACAGACTGCAGGACTGTATACGTTGCATTACCGCATCTGGATGCGTGGCCCACCCGTGCCACCCAGACCATCTCCGTGCCACCCAGGCCATTGCATTGATACGGATGCAATAAAATATAGCCTGTTTTGCCATCCGCGCAGCTGCATTTCCCCCACCTGCGAGCCGGAAGACGGACGCCTTCCTGACGCCTTGCCGACGGCTACACTTCTGCAGCTTCCTCACCTCCCCTGGAACAGATCCCGGCGCGTGCGATTGACGAGCTATAGGGAAAACAACTAGAATTATGTATCGGCACTCCCGGCACAAGCGGGAAAGAGGGACTTTTGTGCCGAGCCGGTCGGGTGCCGGTACTATATTTATCCTGCTGCCCGGCAGCCATGTGGTGGTACCGAGCAGCGGAGCACAAGACGATAGTGCATACGACGCTGAACCAGAGGAGTAGGCAGGACGGGCCGCCAGAGAGCGCAGGCCGCCGGCTGAAAGCCTGCGCCGGATATCGCCTGCCGAACGTCGCTGGGGAGTCGGCCGGACGAACGCGCTCAGGTCTGCAGCGCCGGTAGCCCGGTCCGGGAGATGCCCGTTAGCGCCACAATGAGGGCCATGCCCGTAGAGGCTCCCATGTCCGGAGCGCAGCGTGGCCGAACCAAGGTGGTACCACGACGCAGAGATGCCGCTTCGTCCTTGTGGATGAGGCGGCGTTTTTCATAGTGTTTGGGGAGACCGGTCCCACGCCCGAAGGTGAGGAGGCAGGTGCATGGCGACGACGGAGACGGCGATAACGACCGCGCCGCAGCGGGACGAGGACGAGCTGCGCGAGGAACGGATGACGGCGATGCCGAAGGCGTACGACCATCGCCCGGTGGAGGCGAAGTGGTATGACTTCTGGATGCGCCAGGGCTACTTTACCCCTCGCATCGACTGGGAAAAGGAACCTTTCTGTATCGTCATCCCTCCGCCGAACGTCACCGGCGAGCTCCACCATGGCCATGCCATGTTCGTGACGTTCCAGGATCTAATGATCCGCTGGCGGCGCATGCAGGGGTATGTGACCCTGTGGCTGCCCGGCACCGATCATGCCGGCATTGCCACGCAGAACGTGGTAGAGCGCGAGCTGGCGAAGGAAGGGCTCACCCGCCACGATCTGGGGCGTGAGAAGTTCCTGGAGCGGGTGTGGCAGCATAAGGAAAAATACGGCCGCATCATCACCGACCAGATCAAGCGCATGGGCGCGTCGTGCGACTGGACCCGAGAGCGCTTCACGCTTGATCCCGGTCTCTCCAGGGCAGTGCGGGAGGCCTTCGTGCGCCTGTACGAGCGCGGTCTGATCTACCGCGGCCCACGCCTCATCAACTGGTGCCCGCGCTGCGAGACCGTGCTCTCCGACCTCGAGGTGGACTATGCCGAGGTGGCCGGCAGGTTCTGGTACATCCGCTATCCGCTCGAAGACGGCAGCGGGCATATCACGATCGCTACTACCCGCCCGGAGACTATGCTGGGCGATACCGCAGTGGCGGTGCACCCGAAGGACCCACGCTACCAGCACCTGATCGGTCGCTATGCCATCCTGCCGCTGCTGGGCCGCCGCCTGCCTATCATCGCCGACGAGGCGGTGGATATGGAGTCCGGCACAGGCGCGCTGAAGGTGACGCCGGCGCACGACCCCGTGGACTACGAGATCGGGCAGCGCCATAACCTGCCGGCAATCAACATCATGAATCCCGATGCAACTATCAACGAGAACGGCGGGCCGTATCAGGGGCTGGATCGGTATGAGGCGCGGGCGCGGATCGAGCGAGACCTGGAGCGCCAGGGCCTGCTGGAGAAGGTGGAGGGGCATACCCACGCGGTGGGCCACTGCTACCGGTGCAATACGGTCGTGGAGCCGCTCATCTCCACGCAGTGGTTCGTGAAGATGAAGCCGCTTGCCGAGCCGGCACTCAAAGTCGTGCTCGACGGCCGCATCAAGTTCGTGCCCGAACGCTTCGTGAAGGTGTACCAGAACTGGATGGAGAATATCCAGGACTGGTGTATCTCGCGGCAGATCTGGTGGGGACACCGCATCCCGGTGTGGACCTGCCAGCAGTGCGCCGAGACCATCGTGGCACGTGAGGACCCCACGGCATGCCCGAAGTGCGGCGGGCCGGTGGAGCAGGACCCGGACGTGCTGGACACCTGGTTCTCGTCGGGTTTGTGGCCTTTCTCCACGCTCGGCTGGCCGGACGACACGGAGGACCTGCGGTATTTCTACCCGACCACCGTAATGGAGACCGGCTACGACATCCTGTTCTTCTGGGTGGCGCGCATGATCATGCTCGGGCTGGAGATGACCGGCCAAATCCCGTTCAAGTGGGTGTACCTGCACGGGCTCATGCGCGATGAGCACGGCCAGAAGATCTCCAAGTCCAAGGGGCACACGGCCGACCCGATCGAGGTGATCAACCGGTACGGCGCCGACGCCCTGCGCTACACTATCATCACTGGCAGCTCGCCGGGCAACGATATGCGGCTCTATGAGGAGAAGCTCGAGGCGGCGCGCAACTTCGCCAACAAGCTCTGGAACGCGGCGCGCTTTGTGCTCTCTGTGCCGCCGCCCACGGTGATCCCTCCGAAGGAGCACCCGCTGCCGGACCGCTGGATCCTCAGCCGGCTTGCTGCGGTGACGGCCGATGTGACCCGGCTGATGGAGGACTTCCAGTTCGGCGAGGCCGGCCGGCTGGTGCACGACTTCATCTGGGACGAATTCTGCGACTGGTATATCGAGGTGGCGCGCGTGCGGCTGTACCGCGGCGCCGACGAGGCGACGCTGGCGCTCACCAGTCAGACGCTCCGGCGGGTGCTCGAGCAGAGCCTGCGGCTGCTGCATCCCTTTATGCCGTTCGTGACCGAGGAGGTCTGGCAGCGGCTCAAGCAGGTCGAAGGCCGCAACGGCTTCACCGGCGATGCGCCGAGCCTGATGGTGGCGAAGTGGCCCACGCCCGGCCGGCGCGATGAGGCCGCCGAGCGCGACTTTGCCCTGCTGATGGAGATCATTCGCGCGATCCGGAACGCTCGCGCCGAATCAAACGTGCCGGCAGCCCGCTGGATCGAGGCGATCGCCGTGGCCGGCGACCGTGCCCCGCTTTTGCAGGAAAACCTGGAGATCCTGGAGAACCTGGCGCGCGCCCGGCCGTTCACCGTCCATGCTACCCTCGAGAGGCGGCCGTCCCAGGCGATCACCCTTGTGGCCGGCACGGTGGAGGTGTTCCTGCCGCTGGCCGGTATGGTGGACATCGCCGAAGAGCGGGCGCGCCTCTCGAAGGAGCTCGAGGAAGCCCGCCGCGACCTGGAGCGCTCGCGCAGCCTGCTGGCCAATGAGAATTTCGTGACGCGGGCCAAGCCCGAGGTGGTGCAGCGGGAGCGCGAAAAGCTGGCCGTGCATGAGGAGCGCGTGCGCAAGCTCGAAGAGCGGCTGGCCCAGCTGGCTGAATAAGCCCTCCATGCGCAGAGAAATGTCACGACGCCGGCACCTGCTTCGCATGCTCGGGCTGAGCCTCCTTGCCGGCCCGAGCATGCTTCCGGCTGCCTGTAACCCGCCGGTCGGAAGGGCCATGCAACCGGAGAACACCCCGCAGCCTGCTGCCACCGCTACGCCTCCGGCTGTGTCACTTCTTCCTGCAGACTCGCTCGCTGCGTTCCGGCTGGGCGGCCGCAATGCCGCCGATGCACGCATGGAGCGGGTTACGGTCACCGGCATGCCGTTCTCCGCTGCATTGCGTGTCCGCACCGAGCGGCGGCCGGAGAATACCTACAATATCCAGCTTGCGGCCAGGATCATCGCACCGGTCGAGAAGGACGATGGGCTGCTGGCCAGCTTCTTTCTGCGCGCCATTGACTCCACCGATGAGACCGGCGAGGCGCGCACAACCTTCATCTTCGAGCAGGCGTCGGAACCGTACACGAAGTCTATCATGCTGCCACTCAGCGTGGGGAAGGAGTGGAAGCGCATCGACTACCCGTTTCAGGCGGTCGATCGCTACGGCCCCGGGCAAGCGCAGATCAATTTCCAGCTCGGTTATTCTCCGCAGACGATCGAGATCGGCGGCATCTCGGTGCTGAACTACGGCAAGAACGTGAAACCTCAGGATCTGCCGCGCACCCGCTTCAGTTATGCCGGGCGCGAGGCCGCCGCTGCCTGGCGGACCGCTGCCCTGCAGCGCATCGACGCGCTGCGTACGGCCGAACTCGCCATCTTTGTATACGACGAACAAGGCAGGCCGGTGCCCGATGCCACTGTCGAGGTCCGCATGCGCCGCCATGCCTTTGGCTTTGGTTCTGCGGTCGACGCAACGACCCTGTTGAGCCAGACTGCAGATGGCCAGCAGTACCGCGAGACGGTGCGGCGGCTCTTCACCAAGGTCGTCCTGGAGAACGACCTGAAGTGGCCCGCGTGGGAGGATCCCGCCCGCCGGGCACGCACCCTGCAGGCGATCGAGTGGCTGCGCGGACAGGGTATCGCCGTGCGCGGGCATAATCTGGTCTGGCCGGGCTGGCGCTACCTTCCGCGCAGCCTGTATGACCTGCGCACCGATCCCGAGACGCTGCGGCGGCGCGTCTATGAGCATATCCTAGACGAGGCCGGCGCCTTACAGGGGATGATTGCGGACTGGGATGTCATCAACGAGCCGAACTTTAACCGCGACCTCATGGACATCCTTGGCGACGAGGTCATGGTGGAGTGGTTCCAGGCAGCGCGGCAGGCCGACCCGGGGGCCCGGCTGTTCCTGAACGAAGCCACGGCGCCGGGAACAGGCGAACGGCAGGAGCACTTCGAGCGAACCATTCGTTTCCTGCTTGAGCGCGGCGCCCCCCTCGATGGCATCGGCTTCCAGTGCCACTTCGGCCTCACCGTCACAGCACCGGAGCAGCTCCTGCGCTCGCTCGACCACTTCGCTCAGTTTGGCCTGCCGATCCAGGCCACCGAGTTCGATATCGACACCATAGACGAGGAGTTACAGGCGGACTACACGCGCGACTTCCTGATCGCTCTGTTCAGCCACCCGGCCGTCGATGCTATTCTGATGTGGGGCTTCTGGGAGGGTCGTCACTGGCGCCCGAACGCCGCGCTCTTCCGACGGAACTGGGCGCTTAAGCCGAACGGACAGGCGTGGATTGACCTGGTGACCCGCCGGTGGTGGACGGACGTGCAGGGACGCACCGATCAGGCCGGCCTCTACAGCACGCGCGGCTTCCTGGGCGAGTACGAGGTGACCGTTACGACCGGCACCACCACCATAACCGTGCCGGTCTCGCTGCGCGCGGGCGGATCCTCTGTTGCGGTTGAGTTGAGGTAGGGATTTGAGAAGGGGGCTGGTTTGAACTCGGCCCTTCCCCGGCGCGCCGGGTCCTCTTCGGTAGCAGGGAGTGAGGGAGCGGTGAAGTTCTCTGGTCATCGCCTGCCTGAGAGAAGACACACCTGCACCGGCGGCGCAGCGCGGGAAGCATCTGGTGCCCAGCCCCGGAGTGCAAAGAGGCAATTCGGTATACTCTGTGCAGGAGAGGCGCGACGTGCCTGTTGAAGTGATCCATCATCCGGTGATCGAGCATGCGCTGACGCACCTGCGCAGCCGCGACACCGATTTGGAGAGCTTTCGGAAGTACGCCCGGCTGGTGGCGCAGCTGCTCTGCTACGAGGCCACACGGGATCTGGCGCTGCGAGAGCAGCCAATTGAGACGCCGCTGGAGCCAACGACCGGTCGGCTGCTGGCCGAGAGCATCTGCCTCGTGCCGGTCTTGCGTGCCGGGCTGGCCATGCTCGATACACTCACCGGCATGCTGCCGCACAGCCGGGTGGGATTCGTGGGACTGGAGCGCGAGGAAACGACGGCCATCGCCCGCGACTACTATCACAAGCTGCCGCCCAACCTCGATCAGAGCAGAGTAATCATCCTGGATCCGATGCTCGCCACCGGCGGCTCGGCACGTTTGGCCATCGAGCTTCTGAAAGCGAGCGGCGCGCAGGACATCCGGCTAGTCTGTATTGTGGCCGCGCCGGAAGGCCTGCAGCTTCTGGAGCGCCTGCATCCGGACGTGCATATCCTTACCTGTGCGATTGATCGGGGGCTTAACGCCGCCAAGTTCATCTTGCCGGGGCTAGGTGATTTTGGCGACCGCTATTTCGGTACTTGATTATCGCCGCTATCGGCACTCTCAGCATATCGACGTAGTAGATTAGCACAGTAGATGAGCTCGGCACACCAGCAATGAAGCCACCGGCGCCTGCCTGGGTTCCGTTCCTGAATACCAGCCTCATCGCCATCAGCGGTTTCTTTCTGCTGCTGGGGTATTACTTCATTAAACAGCGCCGCATCGCCGCCCATCGCCGCAGCATGCTCACAGCGACGGTTTTTGCCGCGCTCTTCTTGCTCGTCTACGTGAGCCGGGCCATGCTCTTCGAAACGAAGCTCTTTGCCGGCGAGGGCCTCCTACGCGCAGTGTACCTTACCATCCTGGCCTCGCATACGCTGCTGGCGATGGCGGTCGGGCCGCTGGCCCTACTGACTCTCTACCGCGCCTTCAGAGGACAATACCGCCGCCACCGTCGCATCGCACGCATCACCTTGCCGGTGTGGCTGTACGTCGTAGCGAGCGGCTGGGTCGTCTACTGGATGCTCTATTCCCTGTGATCGCTGCCGCGGGGCCCTCCGGTCTGGTCCGCCAGCCGCTTCAGGTCCTGCATCAGGGCCTCAACGTTAAGCTCGCTGCCGCGCAGGAATGCGCGAATCTGCCCTCGACCGTCGATGAGAGCAAAGCGATCCGTGTGCGTGACTTCAATGGGGCGTTGAGCGCCGGGCAAGACGGACACGCGCTGCACCCCCAGCTTGAAGCCGCGCACGATCACTTCCTGCACGTACAGCGGATCGCCGGTGAGGAACTTCCAGCCTGCCGGATCGGCCGAGAAGCGCTGCGCATACGCGCGTAAGACAGGCGGTGTGTCATGTTCGGGATCGACGCTGAAGGACAGGAGGATCGCCCGCGTGCCCAGCAGGCGTTCCTGACGCAACCGCTCCTGCACACGGCGCATGGTCGCTGAGAGCATCGGACAGATGTCGGTGCAGCTCGTGTAAATGAAGTTCGCCACTACCACCCGCCCGCCGATATCGCCGGAAGAGAAGGGGGCTCCGTCCTGGTCAAGGAGCGTAAACTGCGGCGCCGTCCAGTAGACCGGCAGGTCGCTTTGCCCTGCACAGGCCTGTCCCAGGAGCATGGCGACAGCACCCAGGGCATGCAATGCAGCGCGGCGCGTCCAGGCAGCGCGCCGGAATGCACTACCGGTCCGTCGATGGTGCGAGGTAGCGACGAGGGAGAGCGCGGCGGGACAGGCTCCCATACCGGTTTCCTCCCGGGCACTTCCACAGGGGCTATCCGCTCGGGTTGCCCACGGCGATGACAGTGAGCGGGCGTGCAAAGAGCTGCTGGTCAAGCACCATCGCCCCGAACAGCAGCGCCAGGTACAGCAATGAATACAGGTACACGCGGCGCGCGGCCAGGGGCGTACCCTCCCGCCAGAGGCGCAGGGCGAGATACACGAACCAGCCCCCCAGGCCCAGCGCCGCGACCAGGTAGAACGGTCCCATCATGCGGAAGGCGAAGAGGGCCAGGGTCACCGCGAGGAGCAGCAAGGTGTACAGCAGGATCTGCCGGCGCGTTTCGTCGTCGCCACGCACCACAGGCAGCATGGGCACCTTCGCCCGCGCATACTCCCGCTTGATCAGCAGCGCCAGCGACCAGAAATGCGGCGGTGTCCAGTAGAAGATCACCAGGAACAGGAAGAGGGCCAGCAGGCTGACTTCGCCCGTCACTGCGGCCCAACCCACCAGCGGCGGAATGGCTCCGGCAGCCCCACCGATGACAATGTTGCTTGGCGTGCTGCGCTTCAACCACCGTGTGTAAACGAAGACGTAGAACAGCAGCCCGCTGAGCGCCAGCACCGCAGCCAGCAGGTTCACGAAGAGCGTAAGAATGACGAATGACAGGGCGCCCAGTATCACCCCGAAGGCCAGCGCATGGCCCGGGGGAATGCGTCCGGCGGGAATCGGCCGCCGCCGCGTGCGCGCCATCACTGTGTCGATGTCGCGGTCGAGGTAGCAATTGATCGCGTTGGCGCCACCCGAGGAAAGCGCCCCACCCAGCACCGTGAAGAGCAACACCTTCAGCGGTGGAAGCCCCCCGGCGGCGAGAATCATCGCGCCAACAGTAGTGACGAGCAGCAAGAGAATAATCGCCGGCTTGGTGAGGCTTATGTAGTCTTGGATAACCTGGGCGATCCGCCCCCCTGACGCAACGGCCGTCCGCCGACTACGTCCTTCTTGCTGGGGCTGCCCCGGCTCAAGTCGTCGCGTGCGCTGGGCGATGCAGGCGAGGGCAACCACTGCCGCCCACACCGCCGCGGCGCCGGCAACGTGCAGGGCCTGTAACACCCACGATGGCCTGATGCCGACCATCGCCGCACCGAAGCTGCCCTGGAGCAGCACCAACACGAGCGCAGCCAGGGCCGTTCCTACCACGACGCGCACATGCCGCCGCAGCTTCCAGGCCTGCCAGGCCGTCAGCCCGATCACCCCGGCGACCGCATAGGCGGTGAAGCGGTGCAGCAGATGGATGTTCACCAGGGTGCTGCGGCCAACCGGAGCAAGCACGCCGTTACAGTCTGGAAAGCCCTGGCAGACCCAGCTTGCCCCGCTGGCACGCATGAACGCGCCGGTCAGGATCAGCGCGAATACTGCTGTCATGGCGAAGCGCGTCCACCGCACAAACGCATCGCCTGCTCTGGACGTACGGCCGGGCGCCTCAGGGACAAGCACAGCCGTCGCCAGCCAGACAAGGCAGCCGAGGATCAGCATAGCGAAGCCGAGATGCACCAGCACAGCCAGGGGATCGAGCTCCAGCAGCACGACTACGCCGCCAAGCGGGATCTGTACGGCAAGCAGCAGCGGCACCGCGACCGCGGGGACGAGCACGTCTCGACGGTAGCGATAGCGGAGAAGGGCAACGCCGGTCGTAGCGACCATCAGGACCGAGGCCACCGCGCCGGCGAGACGATGCAGATACTCGATGATCGCCGCCGCTTCAAGCGGCGGAATGATCTGTCCATGGCACAGGGGCCAGTCAGGGCAGCCCAGCCCTGAGCCGGTGACACGCACGATGGCCCCCATGACGATCAAGAGATACGTGGCGATCGCTGCTGCGATGGCAAGGAACCGAAAGGTACGCATACTGTTCAGAATACCCTCGGGCGTTTACTTCGGCCGCTGACTCATGCGTTGAGACCCTGGGAGGGGATGCGCCCAATTAAGTGAGGACACGCCAGGACTGGAAGCCGGTGTGCGATCCTGCCCGATGAATTCTAACCAACGCGCCGGAGACGGGTCAAAGGCTGGCTGGCCGCTCTACCTTATCCAAAGTTAGCTAAGATCACTCGCCACGGACGGCTGCGGTGATCCTCGTATGGAAGCTCAAAGCCGCGCTGCGCGGGTCAGTGAATCGTTTTGCCTCTTCTGGAACCCCTCGGAGTTCTAGAATCCCGAGGGAGAAGAGCCGGCGCCGGTAGGCCGCGCGCTAGGGCATCGCTGGCACCAATGTCTTACTCCAGCTCGCACACGGGTATCCCAGTGCTACAATTTAGGTGAACAGGACCGGGGAGCGCCATATCGGCGCTATGTTCAAAACAGAAGTAATGTTGCAATCATATTTCCGCCCCGGGCAGCTGGGGCGGACTGGAAAGGCGGCGGCCGGCTCCACGGAATGCGGTGGATGAGGTGGAAGCCCGCATAGACGGCGGAAGCGGGCGCCGAGGGTGGTGGGGGATGAAATTCATCACAGAGATCTCCGCACGAACTTCAGAGACCGTTCAGCAAGGTGAGCAGCGGGTAGCGCAGGCGACGTTGAATTCACAGACGCCGAGCGGCCAGGTTGTTATCCCGGCGAGCGAGGCTACGGCGCGACCGGCGCCACGCCGTATTGTGAGCGTGGGCTTTGCCGCGCCCCGGACGGTCGGCTGGTTCTCGTATACAGAGGGGGAGCTGGCAGAGCACCAGTTCGATCTGGACACCCTGTATTCAGGCATTTCAGCCGGCACAGAGCTCACGCAGTACCGGGGCTCGAACCCCTACCTGCACGCCCGCTGGGACGAGCACTTAAAGCTCTTCCTCTATGAAGGCACAGGAGCGTATGAAGGCGCAGGAGTGGGTGGAACGGCGCAGGCGTATCCGGTGCGCTTCACCGGCTATATGGAGGTGGGCCGCGTTGTGGCCTCGCGGGCAGCCGGCGTACGCGAGGGCGACGTGCTCTGCATGGCATACGGGCATAAGAGCGGCCATCGCGCCGATGCCCGTACGGCCTTCTTCGTGCGACTGCCCGAGGGGCTGGACCCGATCCTCGGCATCTATGTGGCACAAATGGGCCCTATTTGCGCCAATGGGATCCTGCATGCCGATGAGGACCTGCTCGGCGAGCATGTCACGCGCCTGGGAGAGAGCCTGCGCGGACGCAATGTAGCCGTATTCGGTGCCGGCGTCGTTGGGCTGCTCACAGCCATGATGGCCCGCTGGGCCGGGGCGGCCCAGGTGGCGGTAGTGGACCGCGCGCCGGATCGTCTTGCCGTGGCGGCGCGACTGGGCATGCTCCCGGTGAACACGGCCGAGGGTGACGCAGCGGTGTATCTGAAGCAGCTTTGGCAGACGGGGGACCCCGACGATCGTGGCGCCGATGTAGCGTTCCAGTGCAGCGGCTCAGATTATCTCCTGAACCTGGCGTTCAATAGTGTGCGGCCGCAGAGCACGGTGGTTGACCTCGGCTTCTACCAGGGCGGTGCGCCCAACCTGCGGTTGGGCGAGGCGTTTCACCACAACGGTCTGCGCCATGTCTGCGCGCAGATTAGGCGTGTGCCGCGGCGGCTGGCCGGCACCTGGAACCGCAACCGCCTCGCCCTGGAGACGATCAGTTTCCTGCGCGAGTGTGGCCAAGCGATACGCGAGCACCTGATCACCCATGTCGTCCCATTCGCTGAGGCGCCGGCTATCTTCGACGCCCTTGATCGCGGCCAGAGCAGTATCATCCAGGCTGTGCTCTACCCGGGCGACCTGAACACCCTCCGCACGCTGTCGATTTAACCCTTCCCCCGGTCTCGCCCCGGTCTAGTCGGCGAGGCCGGGGTCTCCGGTATTTTACGCTGCATCCCCCAGGGCGCTCCTGCGCTCGCTTAGCAACCGTTCAAACAGTTCCTCCCACTGACGGCAGACCACCGCCGTGGCGAACTCGCGCTCCACACGGCGGCGCAGGTTCATGCCCAGGCGCGTGGCCAGAGCCGGCTGGGTTAATACCCGCTCGAGAGCCGCCGCCACTGCTGCCGGCGCTTGATGCGGCACAAACAGGCCGGTCTCACCATCGACGATCACGTCCGGCGTGCCACCGTCGCGGGTAGCGATCACGGGAAGCCGGGCTGCTCCGGCTTCGAGGATCGCATGCGGCATGCCCTCGCCTCGGGAGAGCCACACATAGGCATCCAGCGCATGAAGCAGGCGGGGCACATCGTCACGATCCCCGGTAAAGACCAGATAGGGCTCCAAGCCACGCTCGCAAGCCAGAGCGCGCAGCTCATCGGCATATTCGGGCATGAAGGCGTCCGGCCCGCCGATGATCACGAAACGCGTCCGGCGCAGCCGCTCACGCAGGATGGCTGCTGCTTCGATAAAATCCTCCACACGCTTCTTCCGGTCCAGGCGTCCAACCCATCCGACAACCAGGTGCTCCGGGGCGAATCCCAGCTCCCTTCGGACCTCGGCGCGGTCATGGCCCTCGAACTCGGCCAGATCCACCATGCTGGGGATATAGTAGGCCCGCGATGGATCCGGCATCACGCGCTGCGCTGCCTCAACAATGTCTCGGCAGACGCCGATATAGGCTGTCGTGAGATGCTTGGGCGTACGCGTGGCCTCGACCACAAGCCCGCCGTGCTCAATGAGAATAGGCCGCTCGTGGGGCTCTAGCAGTTCCAGCGCGCGATAGGCGTGTGTCACGCCCTGGCAGGCCACCACGATGTCTGGCTGCTCTCGCCGGATCTTCTCGGCGAGATAACGCCGGCGCCCCTCATCGTCCAAGGCATAGCAGGTGGTATCGAGCGGGATGCCCATGCGCTGCAGATTGCGCACCGTCAGTTCAGTCATGTGCTCGTTGCGAAAGCACGCCGCCACCGAGATCTGATAGCGTGGACGCAGGTAGCGCGCCAGCAGCCGGAGCTCGGTTTCCTCTCCTCCCACGACCAGCCAGTCAAACACGAACAGGATCTGCGCCTGCTTCTGCATCGCGCTGCTCCTTTCCCGCGGCACCGGTGCACTGGGAGCCGGTCGGTGCCACGTTCTCAGGACACATCTTCGAGCTCGTCGAACGTAAACACCACTTGGAGCGGCTGGCAGCGCTTCGCAGCAATATCCTCAAACACCTGCTGCGCCTGTGTAACCGGTACGATGTCGGTAATCATGTGGCGCTTAATGTCATCGCCACACGCCAACAGGAACTTCACGGTCTGCTCGCTCAGACGGCGGCGGTTCCATGCGTGCTGGAGCTTGCGCGGCACGCGATAGATCTGGGCCGAGATATGCCGCAGGCCATTATGATGGAACGCCTCGCCCAGGTAGAGGTTTGGCGCACCGCTCTGGTAGAACGCCAGGTCGATCACCGCTCCCTGAGGCCGCAGACAGTTCAGGGCGTGCGCCAGCATCTCGTCAAGCGCGCGGCACTGAAAGGCGAGGTCCGCCCCTCGATCGCCTCCCGGTCCGCAGGACCACCGCTCCTTCGCCCATTCCGCCGGATCGGTGGTCGCGACATCAATCGTGGGAAAGCCCAGCCGGCGCGCAGCCGCCAGCCGACGCTCGCCCGTATCTGCCACGGCGACCTCTGCTGCGCCGGCCCAGCGGGCCATCATGGCTGTAAGCAGCCCGACCACGCCACTGCCAAAGACCAAGATCCGCTGATCCTCCACGCCACACCCGAAGTGGGTCGCTTCGGCGCCATAGGCATCTTCGTCTGCGTGCAAGATCGCGTTGGCGCAGATCGGGCCCATCTGGGCGACATAGATGCCCAGGATCGGATCAAGCTCGGCCGGCAGCCGCACGTAGAACTCCCGGCGAGCCTCGGCGGTATGCCCGCTCTTATGGCCATAGCTCATAGCAACGATCTCGCCGACGCCGACCGCCTGACAGCGGCTGGCGCAGACCTCACCGACCTCCATATAGCCGGAGAACATCATTGGGTAAGTCTGGCTGGCCGGGCCGGGCCGGAAGAGCTTCAGCGTATCGTCCCAGGTCTTGTGCAGATACTGATTGGTTCCTTTGAAATGCGTGAGCTCCGTGCCGGCAGAAAGGCCGCTGTAGAGCGTGCGCACACGGAAGTGCCCGTCGGGGAGCTCTCCTTCGTCATAGCTGAACAGCCTCGTGCGGTAGGGCGCGGCGAACCCAAGCGAATACACTGTCCACGGGCCGGCAAACGCGCTCTCCAGGTACCTGTCCTTGAACGGCCGCACACCGGCCGATTCAATGACGTTCATCTTTCGTCTCCTTCACCCTCAAGCCTCAAGGCGGCAGCGCCGCGGACGCCGTCCGGACTATGCCGGCCGAGATGCACCGGCGTCTAGAAGGCAACGGCCGACCTCGGCCGGGCCAAGCCGGGCGCAGCTGCAAGAGCAGCAGCCCGCCGAGCGTGCCTTACGCAGCCGCGTGAGCAAGCAGCAGCGCCTTCTGGTAGACCAGCGCAGTCCGCTGCGCCATGCGCTCTGCCGTGAACTCGCGCTCAACGCGACGGCGTGCCTGGGCGCCCAGGCGTGTGGCCAGGTCAGGATCGTCAAGGATCTGTTGGATTGCCTCAGCCAGTGCTTCAGCGTCGTGGGGTGGTACGACCAGACCGCTCTCGCCGGCCACGACGGCCTCGTTGTTACCGATCACATCGGTGACGATGACCGGCAAGGCCGACGCCATGCCCTCGAGCACGGTAAGCGGCAGGCCCTCGAACTCCGACGGCTGCACCAAGACATCGGCGCAAGACAGCAGCTCCGGCACGCGGGCATACCGGCCAAGAAAGCACACGTGCGGCGCAATGCCGAGCTGCCGGGCGAGGCGCTCAAGCTGCGGGCGCAGGGGACCATCGCCGGCCAGGGCCAGCAGCGGAGGCCGGCCGTGGCCGCGGCGCCGGTGGACCCTTGCCATTGCTTCAAGCAGGAGCGCCTGTCCTTTCTGGGGCGTCATCCGGCCAACGCACACCACCAGCGGCCAGTCCGCCGGGATACCCAGCAAGGAGGGGCGCAATTCAGGGCGGCGTCTTGGGCAAAACGCGGCGAGGTCGATGCCATTCCAGACCACGCTGATCTCCTGGGGCTGGACGACGCCATGTTCGACAAAGGAGCGTGCCACTCCGTACGAGACGGCGATCGTGCGGGCGACGAGCCGGCTCACCTGCAGCTTCAGATGGTGCTGCGTCGGATCGGTAATCAGATACGGTAGGTGCTCTGTGCAGATCACCGGCACACCAGCCTCCGCCGCGGCCAGGGTACCCCAGCAGCCCTCCCAGGCAATGCCCGCATGGTTGTGGACCAGATCATAGCAGCCCCGACGCAGCAGGCCCACGAGCCGCCGGTAGTCCTCGATGTCGCCGGCCTCACGGACACACAGCGCCTGCACCTCCAGCCCCAGTGCAGCGCACTGCGCAATGACCCAGCGCCCGGCCGGCACATCCGGGCACACCAGCGTTTGCTGATACCCGCGCTGCTGGAACTCCCGCGCCAGCAGGCAGATATGCCGGCCCACTCCACTTGGCTCCAGGCTATCGGTAAAGTGCACGACGCGTAAGGGCCGATTCGTCTGCCCCGGGGTGCGCCCAGCGGGCGATGAGGCAACGATGCTCATGCCATCGTCGTAGCAAGTTCTGTGCCAAGTCCGATGCCATGGACGTGCAGGCCATGCTATTATGGCCTGGCATGAAGGGAGGTGGGCACGCATGAAGATCACGGATATTCGCACTGCAGAGATACGCGGGCATGGCTACTCCACCTACGTGCGGGTGTATACCGACGAAGGGCTGACCGGTACTGGTGAGTGTATCCATGGCGGGGCGGGCTGCCCGGCGCTGGTTCACGAGCTGAAGCACCTGTTGATCGGCGAGAACCCGCTGCAGGTAGAAATGCTGTGGGAGAAGATGCGCCGCGCCCACATCTTCAACGGCGCGCTGGCCGGCAACCTAGTCACCGCGATGACCGGCATCGAAATCGCCCTCTGGGACCTCAAGGGCAAGGCACTGGGGCTTCCGGTCTATGAACTGCTCGGCGGCAAATTCCGGGATCGCGTGCGCGTGTATTGTGATTGCCACGCCGGCCGCGACGAGACGCCGCAGTCCTATGCTGAGCGTGCTCGCGAGGTCGTGGCCATGGGTTTTACCGCCATCAAGTTCGACGTAGACAACGCGCGCAGCCCGTACCGCTACGACCGCTGGAACTGGACTGCGCCGCCTGGCGAGATCGCTCAGATGGTCGAGCGCATCGCCGCCGTGCACGAGGCGATCGGCCCGGACGTGGATCTGGCGGTTGACATGCACGGCCGCTACGACACCACCAGCGGCATCCGCGTGGCGCAGGCGCTGGCTCCCTTCAAGATCATGTGGCTGGAAGAGCCGGTGCCGCCGGAAAACGTTGCCGCCATGCGCGAGGTCAAGCTGCACTCGCCGGTGCCCATCTGCGCAGGCGAGAACCTCTACCTGCGTTGGGGCTTCCGCGACCTGATCGAGCAGCAGGCCGTGGACATCATCATGCCGGACATCCCCAAGTGCGGCGGGCTGGCGGAGTGTCGCAAGATCGCCAACATAGCCGAGGTGTACTACATCCCGTTTGCGCCGCACAATGTCTGCGGACCGATCGGCACGATGGCCAGTGCCCATGTCTGTGCCACGGTGCCGAACTTCCTCGTGCTCGAGTGGCACTGGGTAGACCGTCCGCACTGGCACGAACTCGTGCTGGCGGACCCGCCCATCATTCAGGACGGCTACATTCGGCTGCCGGACAAGCCCGGACTAGGCGTCGAGCTCAACGAGGATGCTGCAAGGAAGTACCTGCGTCCCGGGACGGAGCTCTTCGGCGAGCGGCCATAGGCCAGAGAGCGGATGAGCGCCGACTGCATGTCAGTGACCCGCACCAGCCGCGCGCGAGATGGAGCTTGGGAGCTGGTGAAGTGGCTGTGCGATCGCGAGGGCCGGGTGCTGCTGGGCCTGCAGACCACCGGCTCGCTCACCCTAGGCGGCCGGCCGGATGTCTACAACGACCCGCGCATTCTGGAGGCACCGAACGTGCCGCGCGAGGCCAGCCTGCTGCGCGCACGCTCCATGGAGGTGCCGGAAGATGTCTCTATGGCCGGGCTGGGCGGCGGGCCGTGGAACCTGCGCGGGCAGGAGGTGTTCCAGCGCATCAACGCACGTCTGGCAGAGATCGCCACCGGCCAGGCCGAGCCCTCCCAGGCGTTCCTGGACACGCTGGCCGCTGAAGCAACGGCGATCATGGACCAGCCCCGCCTGACAGTCGGCAGATGAGCCCGGCCTGCAGGTGCGGTACCATCATGCTCGCCCACTCTCCTGCCGGCCATGCCGGCGGCATAGGCTCAGGAGGTCGCACGGATGCGCACGGCGGCCTGCCGTGCGCCTGAGCCTGTGCCTGCTCCCCACACTGACCACGTCCTAAACCGACCTGGAGGACGCAGGAATGAAGATCACGGAAGTGCGCACGATCCTGGTAAGCAAAGGGTCCTTCCCCTGGGTGATGGTCGAACTGCGCACCGATGCAGGTCTGACCGGCCTGGGCGAGGGCACGCTGGAAAGCCGGCCTGAGACCCTGGCCGCGGCCATCCGCGAGACCGGCCGGGCGCTAATCGGCCAGGACCCGGCGGACATCGAGCGGCTGTTCCGGCAGCTCTACCACCCACCCTTCTGGCGCGGCGGGCCGGTACTGATGAGCGCCATCGCCGCACTCGATCAGGCGCTGTGGGACATCAACGCGCAGGCTCTGGGGGTACCGGTCTGGCGGCTGCTGGGCGGGCGCACGCGCGAGCGAGTGCGTGCCTACGCCACCGGGGTAGGCGGGCCGGTCAGAAGTCCTGAGGAGCTAGCCGAGCGGGTGCGCGAGACGGTGGCGCGGGGCTTCACCGCGTTCAAGATCGACCCATGGCTCATGGCCGGCGGGGGCGCGCCGCCGCCCTGGCCCGATGCAGCGCTGCACCGCAAGGCCGTCGCCTTCGTTCAGGCCGCCCGCGAGGCCGCCGGCTGGGATATTGATATCCTGATCGAGTACCACGGCTGGTTTGCCCCGGCCAAGGCGATCGAAATCGCCCATGACCTGGCGCCGCTCAGGCCGCTCTTCCTGGAGGAGCCGGTGCCGCCGGAGAACCTGGCTGCGCTGGCGCAGGTGACGCAGGCCACTCCGGTGCCCATCGCCACGGGTGAGCGGCTGCACACCAAGTTCGCCGTCCGTGAGCTGCTGGAGCGGCAGGCGGCGGCCGTCCTGCAGAGCGACCTCAGCCACGCCGGGGGCTTCACCGAGATGCGCAAGATCGCGGCCATGGCCGAGGCGAGCTACGTGATGATGGCGCCGCACAACCCCTACGGGCCGGTGGCCACCATGGCGAACATTCACTTCGACACGGCTATTCCGAACTTCCTGATCCAAGAGGTGCTGCGCACAGATCCGCCCTGGCGGGAAGAGCTGGTGGAGCCGCCGGTGCTGATGCAGGACGGGTACTTCATCCCGCCAGAGCGGCCGGGCCTGGGCATCCGGCTGAACGAGCGGGTGGTGCGCGAGCACGCCTGGGTCGAGCGCACCACAGACTGATCGCCATATCCTTTTCGCAGGGGCGAGGGCGCCAGTTTGTTTTCGTCTCGCTCAACCCTTCTTCAGCAGCGTCAGGGCCCGCTCTGTTTTCGCGAGATCGTCTCTGGTCAGAGAGCGTAAGAAAAAAATATTGGTGTCTAAGAACCGCGATGACATTTTCCCGCCGTTCCAGCGGGCGCAGCGGAAGTCCGGCGCCGTCCCTTTGTAGGTATGCCTGGATAATCTGTGCTGCAGTGCGCCGGCCACAGGAAGAGGCCACGTGGCAGACGGTGACGTTCCTATCAAACCATCCAAGGAACAGTGGATGAGGCCTTCAGGGCGTCTTTTACGTCTCTACCACGTCTCCGCGCCTGCACGCTTCCCGGTGCTCTAGGCCCGTCTACCGCACCTGGGCCATTACTTCATTCGCCTGTCGCTCAGCCTCGGCCAGCGCTTCCCGCACAGGGATCTTGGTGGTATAGGCATCGACCAGCAGCGGCATGATCCGGCGCGTGATCTCGGCGTTGCGGATGAAGGCATATGGGCCCCCGAGGTCGGCGATGCGGCGCTGCTGGCCGTGCGCGGGGATCTTAGCAATCATTGCCCGGAACTCCGCAGACTCAAAGAAGTCTTTGCGGGGATGCAGGCTGTTGAGAATCTCGAAACGGCGCACGGCTACGGCAGCACTGGAGAGCAGCGCCATGACGGCCCAGGCTGCCTCCTTATTGCGGGAGGTCCGCGGCATGGTGTGCATGTTCACCCAAGCGGTGGTCGCCTGTCGCGTGCCCTGCGGTCCGCGCGGTATCGCCATGATATTAAAGTCCAAGGTGGGGGGCGCCTCCTGCTTCTCAATTGCATCCATAATGGAGCCAATGTTCCAGTTGCCGGCCCACAACATGGCACAGGCCCCGCTCGTGAACATCTGCAGCGAGTTCAGTCCTGGACGCGTGGCAAAGATGCGGTACTTGTCGCGAATGTCGATCTGCAGTTGCACCGCCTGGGCCGTCTTCTCAGTGTTAAAGGCAACACGGGTCATGTCTTCACTGTAAAAGGTGCCGCCGTTCGAGTAGGTCCAGGAAGTAAAGCGCTCGATATCCATGCCCGGGCCCACGAAGCCGGCGCGGACGATCTCGCTGCCTTCCGTCCGAGTGAGCTTTTGCGCGGCGCTGAGGAAGTCCTCCCAGGACCAGCGTGCCAGGGCCTCCGGCGAGGGGTCGAGCCCGGCCTCCTGAAAGAAGGTAGGCCGGTAGAAGATGGCGTTGTAGTCGGGTTCGCCTGCCGGCAGGCCATAGATCTTCCCGTGCTTCTGGTTGTAGAAGAGCGCCGCCGGAATGAACTGCTCCATGGCAACCTCAGGCGTGCGAGCAATGTAGGGGTTAAGCTTTTCAATGGCGCCCTGGTCCCACAGGTCGCGTCCCCAGATAATCGAGGTAGCGGCGACATCGAGAGGCGAATCACTGGCCACCGTGGCAATGAATTTATCCAGGTACTCCTGGCCCCATGGCACGAACTCAAACTCCACTTTAGTCCCGCTGTAGCGCTGGGCGACTGTTTCTTGGATGAATTGGTACCAGCGCTCCAGACGTGGCGACCCGGCCGGCGCGCTCCATGAGCGATACAAGACCGTGCCGGAAACCCTGGGAGCCTGCGTGGCCGGGGACTCGCCCGGCCTGCTCGGCGCGCGGCAGGCAGTAGCGACGCTCGCAGCGAGGGCTGCACAGTGGAGGAGCATCGCCCGACGCGAGACCACCGTTCGGAGACTACACAGGTGATGTAGTTCAGTTTCTGCTCATAGAGGGGGTGTTCGTACACTCGTTCCGGGACATCCTTGCCCCTCTGCTCCTTGACCACGTTAGATGTGTCCTTCAAGATACACACGGCCAAGGACCATGTGGTTGTACTCCCCTATGTGCTATGTGCCGCTATGTGCCATAAAGCCGCGCAGGTGCGGGCTGCTAGAATTGCTCCCTGACCCGAGTATGGCCGCGGTGGCTGGCGTTGTTCTTGAAGTGGCGTATGTCTTTTGTACCATATTGTGCTCCATCAACACCACAGCATAGCCACAATGTAGTGGCAGAGACCACCTGTCGTCATTCTCAGGCTCAGGCAGGTTTCACCACATGGCGCTTGTCCCCCTGCTCAGCCCGGTAGCCGCGAACGAGCTGCGCAGGCCGGCACCACCAACGCGACGTGCCGGCTCGGTGTCAAGACCAACGCGTCGTGGGCGGCTAAGTACTGCCAGATAATATGCTCCAGATAGTATGTTCAGATGCTATGTTTATGTCAACGAAAAGCTCGTCCAATTAGACGAGATGGTATACGCGTAATAATCGCGTGGCCATACTGGAGCCTCACCGGCACCGTGCTGGGGTGATACGTTTGATGACAGAGGATTTTTGAAGGCAATTTGGCTGATGGTAGTAGCGGAGTGATCCTGGTTTCGGACTAGCGAGACAACCTGTCCCTCACGCCTCTGAACACGTCTGCCCAGGCGTAGGTGCAGGCGGTCCCCCCAAAAAACACAGGCGCCGGCCTTCGTGTAATCGGTCATCCCAACGTCGCGCCGCGCCGGGCGGGCACCGGTCAGGAAAGTACGGGCTCCTGGACGGCAGCATGGCTCCCCCTCGCCCCCAGCGCCCCGCCCGAGGCCGGCCCCCGCGGCGGGCCCCTAGGAACTACCCGCCTCGCTGTCCGCCCCGACCCGCGGCGTCCAGCTCAGATGGCGGTCCAGGAAGGCGAAGGCAGCCTGGCCGTGAATTTCATGGCCGCCCAGGAAGAAGGCAATCTCCGTGCGCTCGGGGAGGCCCAGCTCGGCGTAGCGGCGGCGCACCCGGGCATACTCGAAGGCGACCCATTCGTCCAGTCCCACACCGTCGTGGTGGCCGCGCTCGACCAGGAAGGGCCGCGGCGCAATCAGCCAGGCCAGCTCGGCGTGGTTAAAGCTATTGGCCAGGTCGAACTCGAACATCTCGTACTCGCCGGTGAACAGGTAGCTCATCGGCAGCTCGGTGCCGGCCAGTTTCACCGCCCACTCGTTGAAGTTGCCCGAGCACACCACCACGCGGTACCGCGGCAGCAGCGGCGCCACCCACAGCGCCGTCTTGCCGCCGTAGGAGAGGCCATAGAAGCCGATGCGGTCGGCGGCCACGAACGGCTGGGCGCCCAGCCAGTCAAGTGTGCGTTCGTGTTGGGCGAGAATGAACGAGTAGAGCGAGAGCTTGAGCGGATTGGCCTTGCGTTGGAGCACGCGGAAATCGTCGCCCAACGGGCCAATGTACGGGTTCTGGGGCGCATAGACAATGTAGCCGCGCTCGGCCAGCCGGGCGGCGAAGGCGTGATAGGGGTTGCCGGGGTCTTCTATCAGGAGCTGCGGCCGGCCGGAGAGGCCGTGCTGGCACACCACGAGCGGGCGCCGCTCCCCCGGGCCCAGGTCCTTCGGCACGAGCAGGATGCCGTAGGCGAAGACGCCTTCCCACACGTCCAGCATCACCTCGTAGCCGGTCCATCGGGCTGCGTCGTACACCCGGCACGTGCGTGGATCCGGTGGTACATCTGGTGCCGGGGCGCGGCCGATGATCTCATCCCAGAAATAGGTGCGGTACGGCGCGCAGGCGCGCTCCCAGGCTTCCGGCGTGCTCACAGCGGCTTCTGCCTCGCGCCAGAAGGCGGCCCGCCGCCGGGCCGCGTGCTGGAGCAGCCCCTGGGTGTACCGGCAGAGCTGCGCTACATGCCGCCGCTGCCGGTCTCCTGCGCGGGTGTGCAGGGCATCGGTATCAATGAAGAGCCGGATCGCTGCCGCGTGGCCGGCAGGCACGGTGGCAGCCTCCACACCCAGTCCGCGCACGAAGGCCCGTAACGCAGATGGCACGCCTGGCTCGACCTCTCCGCCGGAGGGCTCCACCAGGGTCAACCGCTCCGCCGCTCCCAGCGCTGTATACACGGCCTGCGCCAGCGCTACCTCCGCCCGAACCTCCTCGATCGCCGGGGGCTCGAGCACGCCCGGGGCCGCACCGCGCCGGCCCGGCCGCGGCGGGGGCGGCCCGTCCACCTGCGGCCACGCCCCGGCATCGATCACCAGCGTCCGCGGCGCAATCGCCGCGGCCACCTCGGCATCGCTCGTCCCGCGCAGAAGGCCCCACACATTGCGATAGATCGGCTCTCGCCAGACGTGGATGCGGTTGCGATAGGCCCCGCTCACGCCAACAGCACTCAGGCGCTCGTCCAGGGCACCGACGTAGAGGGCTACCAGCCCGCCTTCCCCGATGCCGTAGACGCCCACCGGCGCTCCCAGTTGCTGCATGCAGACGTCCACCAGCGCCAGCACCTGCTGCACCTCGTAGCCCAGGATGTGGCGGCCCAGCGGATACGCCATGCGGTACACCCACTCCCGATGGGGCTGGTTGGTCATCCGGCCCAGCACCGGGTTGCCTGACCACGTGTCGGCACGATCCACCAGCACCGGCACAATGACCCGACAGCCCGCCTCAACCAGGTGACGGGCGATCTGCCGCTCTGGCAACAGACCGGGCAGCAGGCCGGCTACCTGCTCCGGGGTGCGGTCCGCGTCGGGCAGCACAATCACCTGCGCCACGGGCGGCCGCGCAGCAGGCTCAAGCAGCAGACCCTCGCCGTACAGGCATCCAGCCGGGCCCTCCAGCACCGGCCAGCACACAGCATGCATCGCGTAGCCAGGGCCGCTGGCGATCAGCGAGGACGTGGTGATCGTGGCTATACGCGTAAGCTCAGGGCACGTTACACGCTCCGGGTCGTCTGGCCCAACTACTCCCAGCCGGCGGGCCAGGAGGGCTCGCCGGGCGGCAGCCCACTGCGTATGCGACTGTGGGGCTGCCGCCAGCGCGGCCAGAGCGGCCCGCCGTGCGGAATCGGCCTGCTCGAGCAGCCGGTCCAGGAAGGCCGACAGCCCAGCGACCATGGCCGCAGCGCGGTCCCCTGTCTCGGCGAGGAGCGCTGTGCCGGGTAGAGGCAGGGTGTCCGGTGCAGGGACGCTCATAGCCGGTGCCTCCAGCTGCAGGTCCCGTGCCGGGGCCGGGCGGCGGCCCGGGCCACCGGTTCATCCGGCCGGCAGCGGCTGCGGCCGCCCGGTGCGCACGGAGTCAAAGATCGCCAGGGCGATTGCTGTAGCCCGCATGCCGTCGCGCGCAGTGGCCCCGATGACCGGCGGTGCGCCGGTCTGGACGCAGTGGACGAACTCGCCCAGTTCCTGGGCCAGGCCCTCAGGGTCTTGCCCGGGCGCGACCTCCTCGGCACGCAGCTCACGCGGCTGCGCCAGTGCCGGTCCGGAAACCGTCATACGGTGCAGGCGGTCGGTGAGCTGGACGGCCAGCCGGCCGTCGAAAAGCTCAAAGAAAAACTTGGAGACAAACGCCGGCAGGCCGGCGTCGCTCTGAATAATGGCCGCTGCAGTACCGTCGGCGAAGCGCAGCGTCGCGGCCACAGTGTCGATGACGGAGGTGGTGGCCGGATCGTGCGTGAAGGTGCCTCCCGCCGCATAGACCTCCACCGGCGTGCCCCGGTGGAGGTAGCAGACCAGGTCAAAGGTGTGGCAGCCCTGCGAGAGCACGTTGCCGCCGCCCTTCACAGGGTCCTGGGCCCAGTGCGTGTCTGCCCAGCGGTTATCCACCATCTGGCCCGCGGTGAGCACCGGCCGCTCGATCAGCCGCCGCGCTTCTTGCACGAGCGGGGCGAAGCGCAGCTTGAACCCCACCACGAGGACGATCCCGGCACGCTCCACCGCCTCCTCCACCCGCCGGCAGTCCTCGACGGCCATGGCCAGCGGCTTCTCGATCAGCACATGCTTGCCGGCCTGCGCGGCCGCGATGGCCAGCGCCGCGTGGCTGTCATGGTGAGTGGCGATCAGCAGGGCATCGATTCCCTCATCACGGAGCAGTCGGGCAGGATCGGTCGTGGCATAGCGGCCGCCGAAGGTGTGCAGGAACTCCTGCGCCGCTGCTTCCCGCACGTCGGCATAGGCCTGCAGCTGCACCGCCGGATGCGCCGCGGCGTTACGCAGGTGCGCCCGAGCCATGCTGCCGCATCCAATCACGCCGAGCCGCACCGGTGCTGCCATAGCCCCTCCTCGCTGTCCTGCGCTTCCTGCGGCCAGTCGCTGCCGTGCCGCCAGGAGCATAGCTCGCGCTGCCGGCAGCGTCAACCGCGGGACGTCCGCGCGCAAGCGTATACTGCGCTATAATGCTGCCTGCCCCTGATGCTGCGCCCGGAAGGTGGTGAGAGGCGCGCCAGGTGTGCACGGGCGCACGCAGGGGGGCTTGGCGAGAGGCCAGCCAGGGAGGAGTGCATCATGATCACCATGGTAGAGCGCCGTACCGGCCATCAGCTGCCGGCCGCCACGCGTCGCGCCGCTGTGCGCAGCTTCGCCGTCCTGGCCGGCATGGCCGTGCTGGGAGCTTGTCGGCCCGGCCAACCAGTGAAAGAGGGAGCCGCGCCGGTAGCCAAGAAAGTGCAGGGCCGCGTGGAATTCTGGAGCAATGCAGGCTACCCGTACACCGGGCGGATTGGCGCCAAACTGGTGGAGGAATTCCAGCAGCGGCATCCCGGGGTGACCATTGACTACACCGATACGACGTACAGCGACTTCATGCAGAAGCTGGTGACTACCACTGTCGGGGGCACTCCGCCAGACATTTCCTACATCGACCGCTACGTCACCAAGAGCTTTGCCTGCAAGGGCGTGTTGCAGCCCCTCGACAGCTACATGAAGACCTCCCAGGTCGCCAAACCCGACGCCTTCTGGCCGCGGCTCCAGTTTGACATCACCTACCGCGGAAAGGTGTGGGGCATTCCGCACGGGCCCGATGTCGGCCTGGTGTACTACAACAAGGGCGCCTATCGCGAGGTGGGCTTGGATCCGGAGAGGCCGCCCACAACCTGGGATGCTGCCGTGACTGCCATCCAGCGCCTGATGAAGCGAGATGCGTCCGGCGCGCTCGAGCGCATTGGCTGGGCCCCGCAGCACGGCTGGGGCGTGCCGTGGATGGTGATGTACTGGCAGCTCGGTGGTGAGCTCACCAATACCGAGGAAACGCAGGCCATCTTCAACAACGAGAAGGCGGTGCAGGTATTCGAGTGGCTCCTGCGCGTGTACGACCTGCAGGGCGGGCTGGGCGCTATCGAAGAGGCCTTAAAAGGCACCAACCCCTACGAGGCCTTTGCCAATGGCAAGATGTCCATGGTCTGGGCCACCCACGCGAGCTGGGAGCTCACCTTCAAGCGGGCCACCGGGATCGAGATCGGGATCACCTACTGGCCGACGCCGCCCACCGGGCAGCGGGCCAACTACATGGGCGGCTGGACGCTGGGCATCCCGCGCGGGGCCAAGAACCCCGACGCCGCCTTCGCCTTCCTGGAGTTCTTGTGCGAGGACGATCCGCAGATCCGCTGGGCGCACGAGTGGAACAATGTGCCGGCCACGAAACGGGCTGCCCAGAGCGAGCGCTACCTGGAGGGCCGGCCGGAACGGAAGATTGCCGTGCAGGACATGCCAGTGGCCAAGTGGGTGATCACGGCACCGGGCGGAGATACTGCCCTGCGGTACCAGACCGGTGTGGCCCGGGCCATCCTCAGCGGGGAGAAGAGCGTGCGTGTGGCGCTGGAGGAGCACGTGCGCCTGGTCAATGAGGAGTTGAGCAAGGCGCAGGCCCAGTGCCAGGTGTGACGTGGATACCCGGGGTGCGCCCCGGGCCGGGAACTGCTGCCGCCTTGGCGAGGCTGGACGCACGCAGCCACTCTTGGCGGGCCAACCAGCATGCGGGCAGATCCTGGGCGGCATGGCCGGGGCGCGTCCGTAGGCTACAGTACCACAGGAGGCGAAGCCGGTGAACAGTGGACGCGCTGTATCGCTGTATCATTGTATCATTGGCGAACCACCCTCGGTAGAGGCCTGGCAGTACCTCACCGACCTGCGCCTGACCGATTGGGTCTCCCCTGATGTGGAGACCCTGCGCGCCGAGTCCTCCAGCCGCCTGTTCATGAGCGGTAAGCTGGCGATCTGGCCCGGCGGAAGCTGGAACATGAAGACCTTAGAGATTAAAAAAGACTATTGACTATAATTATAAATAAAGAGATTATAATCAGATAAGTGCTGCCGGAACGGCCAGGGACCTGGCGGCGCGGGGTGCCAGGCGCCGGGATTGTCGGCGGAAAGGGGGTCAGCATGGCTCTGCAGCAGCGGATGCTCTCTCGCCGGCAGTATCTGCAGGACGTGGGCCTCGTTGTGCACACCGGGGCGGTCGCCCTGCTGGCATCCTGCAGGCTGCGCGGCGGCTCGACGGGCGAGCAGGCACCGGAGATGGCGGGCGGCCCGCAGGTGACCATCTGGTTTTTCTGGCGCGGGCCGGCCACCTCCCCGTACCAGTACCAGGCCGAAGAGAAGGTGACGGCGTTCACCCAGCGGTTCCCACAGTATCCCGTGAAGCTGGAGATCCAGCCCAGCGACTACGCTACGAAGCTCACCGCCATGTATGTGGCCGGCGACGCCCCGCATGTCTTCTACACGGACCATCAGGAGGTGCTCGGCCGCATCAAGCAGGGGATGCTCCAGGAGGTGAGTTCGCTCGCGAAGGGCGACAGGCACTACAACCAGAGTGAGTACGTCCCGCAGGCGCTGGAGGCCATGACTGTGCAGGGGAAGCTGTACGGGCTCTCCTCTGGCAACTTTACTGGCGGCTTCTGGTACAACGCCGCGCTCTTTCGCAACGCTGGCTTGCCCACGCCGCCGGAACTGCTGCGGCAGGGGCGCTGGACCTGGGACACCTTTCTTGACGTGGCGCGCACACTCACTCAGTGGGAGGGCAGTATACCCGTCCAGCTCGGGCTGGGCGCAAGTGTGCAGCACCGCCTCTTCCTAAACAGCAATGGCGCTGTAGAAGTGGACGATGTGAAGCTACCCAAAAAGAGCGGCTACGATGACCCAAGAGCTATTGACGCGGTACAGTTGTGGGCAGACACCGGGCTGAAGCACCGGGTGCGCGCCGGGTGGGGCGAGAACGAATTTCTGCAAGGCAAGCTGGCGATGTACTTCGCCTGGACCACGCGCATTGCGGTGCTGGCACCGGTGCAGGAGTTCAACTGGGGCATGGTGCCGATCCCCAAGGGGCCGGCCGGTACGACGCCGGCCGGGGACTTTACCTTCTGGGGGATCACCATGTCCAGCCTGATCAAGGACGAGCGGGTGCGGCGAGGCGCCTGGGAATGGATGAAATTCTACTGTGGGAAAGAGGGGCAGATGATCGAGGGCGGCAAGTACATGCTCTCCATCCCCTATGTCCGGGAAGCCATGGAAGAATGGCGGAAAAACCTGGCCACCACGCGCTTCGAGCATCCCGAGGTAATCTTCGAGTCTCGTGATAGGTACTCCTTCCAGCGCATCATGGCGCCGAACCAGGCAGAGATCGTCAAGCTGCAAAACGATGCTCTGGCCCCGGTGTGGCGGGGCGAGGCCAGCGCCCGTGAGGGCTGTCTTGAGGCTGCCCGCGCGGTGAACGAGTATCTCCGCCTGAACCCGCAGACCGTCCCCTAAGATGCCCTACTAAGATGCCCTACGATGTGGACACCATCGCTTTCTCATGCCGCTCGGAAGCCCCTGGCGATCACGTCCATCTCTTGTCAGCTCCTGGAGCAGGGACCGAGCAGCACACGGTGCGACGCGGGGCACAGAAGACGCAGGCGCGACACCGTTGGCCTACGCCGGGTCCACCGCGCCGGCGACCCCGAGGTCCGCCCGGCATGGGCAGCGGAGCAGAAGAGAGAAAGAAAAGAGAGGAGGAGCGCGATGCGAGAGCATGGGCAGCAACCTACCGGTGTCTCCCGACGTCAGTGGTTGCGCGTCGCAGGTTTGGCGCCTGCGGCGCTGATGAGCGCCGCGGCCTGCCGCCCGGCCCGCCGGGTGGTCCCCGAGCCGGAGGCCAAGCCAGTCACCCTGGAGTACTGGCACTCCTGGACCATGCACTGGGAGGACATGACGAAGTTCGTCGCCCAGGCGTTCCACGGGCGCTATCCGCACATCACGGTGAATCAGGTGGTGGTCAGCCCGTTGATGGACAAGGTGCTAGCCGCCATCGCCGGAGCCTCGCCACCCGACGTCGCCACCGTGTACTCGGCAATTCACATCCCCAGTCTGGCGGAAGGGGGTGCGGCGCTACCGATGGAGGAGCATGCCACCAGGGACGACGTAGCGCGGGCCAAGGCCTGGTACCATCCCATGGTCTGGGAACTTGGCACATACAAGGGCCGGGTCTACGGTCTCTCCTACTGGCAGCAGGCTGCCTGCCTGGGCTGGAACAAGCAGGTCTTTGTCGAGGCTAACCTGGACCCAAACCGTCCGCCGCGGACGATCGCAGAACTCGATGAGTTCGCCTTCCGCCTGACTCGCTTTAGCCAGGATGGGGCCATCGAACGGATGGGTTTCTTGCCGGCCTCGATCTGGCACTGGGTGCCGGTCTTCGGCGGACAGTTCTTCGACGACCGGGCCGGCAAGATCACGGCCAACCACCCAAACAACCTGAAGGCCCTGGAGTGGATGGTCGGATACCGGCAGCGGCTGACGCCCGAGCGGATCGATGTCTTTATGAAGAGGCTGACCGGCGCACAGGATCGTGGCCAGCAGGGTGAGCCCTTCCTGAACAACCAGTACGCCATGGTCGAAGTGGGCGGGCCGTGGAAGCTGGGCGACTGGAAGAAGTTCGGGCCGGCGGACTTCCAGTATGGCATCGCCCCCTATCCGAACCCGCCCGGCCTCTCCGGCACGGCCACCTGGACCTACGGGGATCTCTCGGTGGTGCCGCAGGGGGCGAAACACCCGCGGGAGGCCTGGCGCTTCGTCATGTTTACCGGCGGGGTCGGCGGCGAGGACGACTACGCCAAGGTGCTGCTCTGGGGTGGCGGGCATCCGATCAACGTGCCAGTGTCCACCAGGATGCTAGGCCACCCGGCGGTGCAGCAGGCGATCCGTGACTATCCCGGCTTTGACACGATGATCAAGCTGGTGTTCGAAGGCACGCGCGTGGGCATCCCGCCGAAGACGCCGGTGGGCACCCTCTACCAGCAGCGGCTCAGCGCCGCGGTGGCGAGCGCGCTCCGCTTGGAACAGCCGCCGAAAGTTGCCCTCGACGCCGTGACCGATGAGGTCCAGAAGGAGCACGACCAGTACTTCGTCCAGAAGAAGTAGCACAAGGGGCAGGCGCGGTCCACGGCGCCCGGCGCCACCGTATCAGGGCCGGTGCCCGGCGCTGTAACGCCATAGTACTAGTATCCGGTGCGAAATGGGCGGAACGTGGCGCTCGGAAGGCCCATTTCGGCATTTCGCACCAGCGTCCCGCCCCGTTGTGTCTCATCATGCCGTGTTCGGCGGGACGCGGCCGGGTCTTTAGACCGCTATGGCAGCCCGTCGGGCCGATCGGGCTGCCACCGTCTGGGCGATTCTGGCCAGGTTCGCGGTCACGATGCCCCAGCCGACCCAGCGGCCCAGCCCCGCTTCCCCGTGGTCGCGACAGCGGTCCAGCCCAAAGCAGCGACGGAGCACGCTGATCCGCCCTTCGATGCCCGCCTGAAAGCGATACCCCCGTCGAAACCACCCCTGGCGCTCCTGCGCCTGCCGCTTGGGCGAGGCCCGTCCCCGGTACGGCAGGACGACCCGTTGGACGCCAGCGGCCTAGGCCAACCGCTCGTTGTCGGGCGACGCCACGCCCCGATCGCCCGTCACCAGCCCCGGCGGTTGGCCAAAGCACCGTTGGTGCTGTGCCAGGCTTTCGGCCAGATACGCCGCGTCCTGACCGGCTGCGTCGAGGAGGCGGTACCCACTGACGATCCCGCCATCCACCTCGTCGAGCCAGAGCTTCCGCCCGAACTCGACGTCCTTGCCCGCTTTGTGCCGCACCATGACCTGGGTGTGCAGCTCGAACAGGCTCAGCAGCTTCTCCTTGGCCGGCACTGCCTCGCCCCGGAGGACGCGACGGGCTGCCTAGGCGATCGCCCGGTCGCCCAGCGGCAGGACGTGGTCGCACGCAGCCCGCAGTCGCGCGGCCGCACGCGCGGCCTGTCCCTGCAAGGCCGCCCGCGCCTGCTCGGCTTGGGCCCGCGTCGCCCGGGCAATCCCGATGAGCGTCCGGTAGGCTCCTGTGAGCTCCTCGGCCGCAGCTGCACCCGTGCGCCGGGCGACCCGATGGAGCTGCTGCGTCAGCCGTCGGACGCTCCGGGTGCGGCTCCGAAAGGCCGCCGCGCCGAGGTGGGCGCGTGCGCCAAGCACCTCCTTCGCGCGCCGGAAGAGCCGGCTCAAGACACGCACCCCATCGTCGAGGAGGCGGCTATCGGTCGGATAGTGGATGTTCGTCTCGACCACCGTGCTGTCGACCAGGAGCTTCCGGCCGCGGGTCACTGTGCGCGCCCGCGCCAACGCCACCACCCGCTCAGTGAGTTGCTCGACGGTTTTCGGACCGATGAGGTTGGCCCAGCGGAGGAGCGTAGTGTCGTCCGGGACCGCCGCCAGGTAGACGCGGCAGCACTGGCGTAGGACCAGGCTGTCGGCGACGAAGCGCGCGGTCTCCGCGTAGCTCCAGCCATAGAGCCGCTTGACCACCAGTAGGCGCAGGATCACCTCGACGGGGGTGCTGTGGCGGCCCCGGGTCGGGGTGTACGGATACCGCTTGGCCAAATCGGCTTTGACCCGTTGGACGATCGCGTCGTCGAGCAGGCGGTCCAGCTCCCGCAACTCGGGCTCGAACTCCAGCGTCAGCGTGGGCACCAGGGCGAAGAGGTTGACGGGGTCGTACCGGTCCACGATCATGATCGCGAGGCCTCCGAGGGCACCACGATGGTGTTGCACTTCCATCCTACTCCCTCGGCGGCCTCATTTCGCACCGGAAACTAGCACTAGGGAAGAGACCGCGAGAGCCGCGTCTAGCACGAAGCGGCTGCTGTGCCGGACGCCCCCGGCTCCTCGTGCGCGAAGGGCCCTCTCCTGGTGGGGCGCGAAGGCGGTGATGCGCCACACCCGGCTCCCCATGCGTAAAGGGCTCTCAGCGCCGGTCCTGTACCGGCTATCATGCGCTGCAGGAGGGCTCCGTCTCCTTCGTCCCATTTGCCGGTGCACCACTCCGCAGGGAGTGGGAGCAGCCTTACCTGGAGCGCGGGCCGGGGTTACAATAGGGCAGGTAGGGGGTACGGATGGCACAGGGCGCGGGATAGGCCGGCGCCGGGGGCCGGGCCGGTCGCGGAGATGCTGACGCCCCGCAGGCCCGGCGCGGCGCAGGCGGGGGGGCGGAAGGCTCTGTGCGGGGCATACAGCAGGGTACGGAGGCACCTATGGAGCGGCGACAGATAGGGACAACTAGACGGATGCTTTTGATGGAGATCGCCGGGCTGTGGGGGATAGGGAGCATCCTCCTGAGCGCCTGCCGGAGGCCGGCCCAACCCCCGCCCAGCGCGCCCTTGGTCCAGCCGGCCCGCGGGCCGGTCCTGGTGATGCTCCAGGACGACATCGGCGCAGATGTACGGGAGCAGCAGCTCGCGCGCCTGCAGGAACGCCAGCCGGCGCTACAGCTGAAGACCGAACGGTGGACGGGCAATCGCTTTCAGAAGCTGGTCGTAGCCCTTGCAGCGGGTAGCGGCATTCCCGATGTCTTTCACTTCGTGCCCGCCTCCATCCTTGAGCTGGCCAGCAAGCAGGCGATCGTGGGCCTGGATGCCCTCATCCGCCGCGACGCATATGATATCGAGGACTTCCATGCGCCTACGGTTGAACAGTATCGCTGGAAGGGCACGCTCTACAGCATCCCCTGGCCGGGCGTTCGTGCCCTGTACGTGAATGTGGACCTGTTCGGCAAAGCCGGCGCGGCCCTGCCGCCAGTCAGCTGGAACCAGCCAGCCTGGACCTATGAGGCGTTCGTTGACCTGGCGCGCCGTCTGACAGTGCCCGGCGAACCGCCCCAGTTTGGCTTCGACTGGAGCACTGATTACCGCGGCTGGGGACCGATCGTCTTCGCGCTCGGCGGGGAACTCTTCAGCCGTGATCTGCGCAAGGTCCTGTTGACGCAGCCGCCGGGCGTGGCTGCCCTGCAGTTCCTGCAGGACCTGCGGTACAAGTTCGCGGTTGCCCCGACGCCGCAGGTGTACCAGCAATATCAGACCAGCAACGTCAAGCTCTTCAAAGAAGGTCGCACGGCGATGTTCTTCTACTGGGCGGCTGCGCTGAACGAATTTCGCAGCGAGATCAGCGCCTTCACCTTCGATGTCCGGCCTATGCCACGCAGTGCCGGGGGTGCGGTCACGTCCGGGGGCGGGCAGGGCTGGTCCATCGCCGCCCAGTCGCGAGCGATTGATGCGGCCTGGGAGGTGCTGAAGTTCCTGGGCAGCAGGGAGAACATGGAAGTCGAGATGCACGCCGGCATTACCCCTCCGGCGCGCAAATCGCTGGCGGACTCCCCGGCCTGGACCGATCCGGTGAAGCCGCCGCGCAATAACCGGGTCTTCGCCGACGGGTTCGCCTACATCCGCGTGGATCCCCTCCTGCTCAACTGGAATGACGTGCAGGCGGCTATGCAGGCGGAGATCGACAAGCTCCTGACCAACCAGCAATCCGCCAGCGCGACGGCCGCGGCCATCAAGGACCGTGTGGAGCCCTTGCTGGAGGAGAACGCCCGACTGCTGGGCCTGTGAGCGGCGGCGGAGCACGCCTGAGGAGGAGCGGGCCGGCCGGAGCGCGAGGAAGTATAGGGACGGTATGAGCGCCAAGGGCCGCCAGCCGTGTGCTGGTCGATCTGAGCCGGCCGGTGCGCCCGGTGCGCCGCCTGCTCTACGGGGCCAATCACCGGTACCGCTATGCTGGTTTCGGCATGTGGGACCCCAGTGAGGGGCACCCCAGGCAGGTTTTCTGGAGCAGGTCCGTCCCCTCGGCCTGACGTTGCTGCGCTTCCCAGGCAGCACGGCAGCCAACACCTACGACTGGCGCCGGGCGGCCGGAACGGCCGCGCAGCCGCGCGTGCACCGCGCGCAGCGATCCGCTCCTTCCCTGTCGACGGGCCGAGCGGCCCGGCAGGGCGGCTCGACCTACGGATCCAGGTACGTTCCGCCACGGTATTCACCTGGCCGCTCGTCGGCTCATACGTGCCCGCCGCGGCCGACGGGGAGGCCGCGCGCCGATGCGCCTGGTCCTGCCCCGTCGCCCAGTGCCACCGTAGTGCGTAGTACGGACTACGGCAGCAGCCTGGTCTCCCTCCGCACCGATGGGACAGCGCGCTCAATACTGAACTGAATCTATTACTGATCAATACTGATCAATGCTGAAGGAGAGGGAGACCGCCCCGCCGGACAGGCCGTAGCCATGCACTGCATGGCCCACAGGAGCGCAGAGTGCCGTAGTGCCAGGAGCGGCCCTACGGCAGGACCTGAACAGGACAGGGAGCGAGTTCAGGCGCGCTCCTCAGGCCAGCACTGTCGAGCAGCCAGATCGCCCGGCTAACCTGCGTGCACGCCTCGCCAGTGCTCTGCCTGGCACCCGTGAGCCAGGGGCGCCACCGTGGCCGCCGCGCGAACCGCCATAACCACCAGCCCGGCACTCATGAGCCAGGGGCGCTACCGCACCCGCAGCGCCTCGTCCAGCGCGGTCTGCAGCTGGTAGGTGGCCTCCTGCAGCATCTCGCGGGCGCCTTGCTGCCCGGCGAGCACACGCTGCACCCCGGCGTTCACGGCCTCCGTCTCCACCGGCAGGATCACCGGTGCCAGCACCTGCTGCGCCAGGCGCGGCGCGTCCAGCACGAAGCGCAGGTTGGGGACGCGGTCGATGCGCAGCCCAGTAGCCACTGCTTTGTTGTAGCCGATCCAGCCAATTTCGTCCAGGATGCGCTGGTTGGCCTCCGGTGTGGTCAGCCACTCCATGAAGCGGAAGCTCGCCTCCGGCTGCGCCGCTCCGCTGACCAGGCTCACCCGCCAGCCCCCACCAAGGCTGATGAAGGTGCGCGGCCGGTGGGCCGGCGCCCAGCCGATAGCGATGGGCTGCTGCGGGGCGTTGCGCGCCAGGGTACCGGCGGAGACGTAGCTGCTTACCTTCATCGACTCGGCTCCTTGGGCCATTCCGGCTTGGGGTGCATTCCAGCGGGGGTACTGCCGGCGGAAGTCCTGGATCCGCTCCGGCGTCAGGCGCAGACGTTGATAGACCATCGTGAGGTACTCGAGCGCAGCCAGAAGCCCCGGCTGCACCAGGTTGACCCGTCTTGCCTGCGGATCGTACCAGGATACCTCGTAGGCGTTGGCCCAGTAGCCCAGTAGGCTGTCCCCGGCCTCGGTGAGCGGTTCCCAGCCAAGGCGCGTGATTTGCCCGTCGGGGCTCAGCGCAGTGAGGCGTTCGGCGTATGCGGCTGCCTCCGCCAGGGTGGCTGGGGGCTGCTCCGGGGGCAACCCGCGCTCGGCGAAGTGCTGCGTGTTCCAGAACAGAAACGGGCTGGGGCCGTGCTCCCAGGCCGGAATACGGGGTGAGTTCAACGGTGAGCTGGGGGTGCTGCGCTTGGAAGGCCTCGATCACCCGGCTCATGCCCTCGACCTGCCACTGCCCGGCCCAGGTTGGCCAGAACTGGATGGTCGCCGGCTCGCGCGGGGCCGCCACCTCACGCGGCGCCGCTGTCCCACCAGGGACCGGCCGGCCAGACAAGCGGACGCAGGCTGCCAGCGTTGCGGTGCCAGCAGCTGCGGGCATGATCTGCGCCAGCAGGGCCCGCCGGCGCAGAGGCACTATGCCAGCGAACAAGCCGGCTGGGGCGGAAAGCGGCCGGCACGGGATACATGCCTGTTGCATGTTGCACCTCCTTGCTGTGCTGAGCACCGGCCGTGGCCGGAGCGCGCTGCCATATCACGCCGCGGCATAACCCCACCCTCCGCCGGCTCGTCCCGCAGAGGCCCGTGGCGGCACGTGCCAGGGGCAGCCAGTAGCGGTCGCTGTCGCCCTGCAGCCGCAGAGCCTCCGGCAGGACGAGCCGCCCTCGGACGCCGCGCTGGTCACTAGCTCGGCGCGCGAGCACGGCCAGGCCGGCCTGGTACTCCGCCAGGCGGACAGCTACCCCGACGGCTGGGTCGGGGTGGTCGTGCCCCCGGGCGCGGGTACTGTGCCGGCGTGACCCCTTCGGCCGCAGCCAGGGCAGGCTATTGCACCGGCTGCAGCCGCCGCAAAATCAGCGGGAAGGTCAGGTGCCAGAACGCCCCGTTCACGTAGGGGTTCAGTACCGTCGGCCAGCCCGTCCAGTAGGTCTGGTTCATCGGAATGCGGTGGTAGAACTGCACCAGCGGGCACTCCGGTAGCTCGCGCAGCCAGATGGCCATGGCCGCATGGAAGAGGTCTAGCAGGCGGGGATCCTCGCGCGGTACCGTCGCCATCTCGTCGACAATGCGGTCGAACTCGGCATTGCGCCAGCGCGAGAAGCGGCCGCCCGAGGCCGGTTGGCCGACGGGCACCCAGTACCGCCCGTGATAGAGCGTGAGGGTGAAGTAGGGATCGGCGATGCTGGCCCCATGCCCGAACAGGAACGTCCTGGCCTCCCCCAGGGCAATGCGCGTGATCCAGTCCGCCGGCATGGTATACGAGGCGTCAAACCCGGCGCGGCGCAGCATCTCGGCTAGCAAGGGCCCGATGTCGGCGAAGTGCGGATAGCCATGGATGGCCATCTCAATGCGCTTGCCCTCCTTCACCCACAGGCCGTCGCGGTCTTTGGTGTAGCCCTTCCCCCGCATGATCCGCTCCGTCGCCGCCGGATCGAACTTCGTCGTGGGATACTGCTGCACGAGGTCTTGCACATAAGCGATGAACGGCCGTAGCGGCGGGAAGTCGGGGTAGGGCAGCGCGGTGACCTGGCCGGCGCCCTCCTGGCCCACCTGCACCAGTTGCTCGCGGTTGATCGCGTAGCTGATGGCCCAGCGGATCTCCGCCTCGTTGAAGGGCGGCTCGGCGCAGTTGAACCATAACGACGTGGGCCACCAGTCGACGTACCCGTACGGCGGCTTGTCGAAGGAGTGCGTGATCACGCGCTTGTTCTGCTGCAACACGCTCCTGATCGTGGGGGTGAGCAGGGGGAAGCTAGTGTCGATCTGATTGGTGATGACGAGCTGGGCCACCCGCGTGTCATCCGACCAGGGCAGGAAGATCAGGCGCTCGACCCTGGGCAGGCGGGACAGGCCGGCCTGGACCGCCCACCAGTCGTCGCGCCGATCCATGAACTTCTGGGTGCTGTCCCAGTAGGTGATTTGGTACGGCCCAGTGCCCACCGGCCAGCCGCGCTCGGGGTCGTAGAACGGGAAAGATGAGGGATCGTCCACATCCTTGAAGATGTGCTCGGGCACGAACTTCAGGCCGGTGTCGAACTTGAACGTGAGGTAGTCGAAGACAAAGCGCGGGTTCGGCCGGGCGAAGATGAGGTGGACGGTATAGTCGTCGTCGGCAATCGCCTCTTTGACGTAGTCGCGCACATCCGCCGAATAGGGAAGCTTGGGGGCATTGGCGATGAGCATGTTCAGGGTGAACACGACATCGCGCGCTGTAAAGGGCATGCCATCGCTCCACCGCGCGTCCCGGCGGACCTTCACCCACACCTGGGTGTAGTCCTCGTTCCAGATCGGCTCGCCCTCCGCCAGCCAGGCAATGGTCTCATCGGCAAAGGCCGAATAGTAGTAGAGCGGCTCGGAGATAGTGTTGTTGCCCATCTGGTGGGTATAGCCCACCGCATAGGGATTGCCGATGCCGGTGTCCTGGAACTGGCCGCCACCTCCACCGCCCATCAGGATCAGCGTGCGGCTGCGCGGGACCTGCCGGGGCGCCTGGGCAGCGACGGGCGCCGCCGGCACGAGCAGCCCTAGCGCCCCACCCAGCGCACCGGCGCTCACCGCCGCGGTCTGGCGGATGAATCCCTGACGGGTCAATGTCCCTTCGCACATCGCTTCTTCCCTCCCTTCGTGCATGGCTGCGCTCTTCTCGCACGATCGCTCATATACGCCATATATCTCACGCGCTTTCTCCTACGCAGTACGCCCGCACAGTACGCCTGCACAATCAAGGGACGTGCCGCGCCCCGGCGGGCAGCTGGGAACTCACAGCTTGCTTACGGTTTGGCCAGCTCGCGGGCGACGGCCTCGGCCATATCCCGCAGCGCCACCCGCGGCTCCTTCTGCCCGGTGATCGCCGCCATGTACTCGGGCAGCATCACTGCCTTGAGCTGCTCGAACTTCGTCGTCCAGGTTGGCGTGGCCGCCTGCGCTGCCTCGCGGAAGGGCAGAAAACGCGGGTCCTCTTTGAAATACCGGTTGTCGAACTGGCCGGCCAGCACTGGCAGCCCGTAGCCCTGGGCCACGATATGCTCGACCTGCACCTCGTCGCTGAGCAGCCACTCCAGGAGCGCCCAGCAGGCGGCGCGGTCCTTCGTCTGTGGCAGGATGCCCATAGTGTCGCCGCCCGGCGCACAGCCGGTGCGCTTCCCCAGCGGGCCGACCGGCAGCACCGCCGTGCCCACGGGCAGGTCCGGCGCCGTCCGCTTCAGCGTGTTCAGCAGGCCAGCCCCGGTGTGATACATGGACAGCCTGCCGGTGGTGAAGAGGTCGGTAGCGTTAAACGCCGTGCGTGTGCGGAAGCCTTCCGGGGTGACGCGGTACTTCTGGGCCAGATCAGCCCAGAGTTCAAAGGCCCCCAGCGCCTCCGGGGAGTTCACCAGCACCTGCGTGCCGTCGTCGGAGAGTAAACGGCCGCCGTTCGCATACACCCAGGGCATGAACTGCCAGGTCGGTGAGCCATTATAGGGGATGGCCACGCCGTCCACCTCACCCGGCCGGCTGACCTGCTGGGCCAGGCGAATGAGCTGCTCCCAGGTCTGCGGCGGCTTCTCCGGGTCCAGGCCGGCGGCGGCGAAGTGGCGCTTGTTCCAGAACAGCCCGGAGGTGTCCACCCAGAAGGGCACCTGGTAGACCTTGCCCGCGTGCCCGCCGTAGCGCACCATGGCCGGCGGGAACTGCTCTTTGCGTGCCAGCCCCTTGTACTCGCGCGAGAGGTCGGCATAGACGCCCTGCACATTGAAGAGCGGGGAGATGTTCAGCTCGATCGTGGTGAAGTCCGGGGCGGTGTTGCCGGCCACCGCGGCAATCAGTTTCTCCTGGAACTCCAGGGGGCTGCCCAGGGTGGTAGGCGCCAGGGTGACCTGCTGCGCGGCCCCGGGGCCAGCAGTGTAGCGCTCCGCCAGGTCTTTGACCCAGCGCAGGCGTGACCAGACCTCCAGGGTGATCGGAGCGCGCCGTGCTCCCTGCGGGGTGCCGGCACGCTCGCGGCAGGCGGCTACAGTGCTGCCCGAGAAGCCGGCCAGCACGGCGATCGCCTGCCGGCGGGTCAGGGTGTAGCTCCGCGTCATGGCTCTGCTCCCTCCTCGTGTTAGCTTCGTGTTAGCTATTGTATTTACATGTATTTACAATTTACGTTACTGTCTCTGGCTGCGCTGTCTGTTCCGTCTGTGCTCGGCTGTTTCGTCGAGCCCCGGCAGTGCGGTCGCCGATATGCGCGGCGTCCTGCCGCCTGCTGCGGTGGGGTGTACCAGCAGGACCCGAAGCAGGCGACTGCTCTCCCTTGCGCGCCGCTGCGCGTGCCGGCCGGTCAGGCATCCCGGGTGAGAAGGCCGGGCGCACCTCCGCACATCCCCGGCACAGCCCGGCGTGGCCCCAGCCGTCTCCTTCCTCGGAGGCTCCGCCCGTCCAGCTGTCCGGGCCGGACGCGCCCTGCGGTAGGCCTGCCCGCGCCGGCGGCCCCAGCTGTCCTGCCCCGCGCTGCGCCGGCACGATAGGCGATCCGCCAGGCTCTGTCAAGTGGTGCCCGCGGCGGTGGCAGGCGTATGGCGACACAGGGACCACACAACCTACGGTGCTGCACTGACCCCTACCGCAGCCGGCAGTGCTGGACGCCCGGGCGTGCAGTCAGCCGGCTGCGCGCGGGCAGGTCTGGGGCAGGCGCGGTCGGGTGCCGGATGATGGCCGCGCCGAGCAGGCAGGCCGGCCCACGCGCACCCCTCCGCGCGAAACCTGGCGCACCATGCCTGTAGGGCAGCGCGAAGCGGGCAGGTAGAGCCTGCGCCGGCGGAGCTGTCCGCAACGTGCCAGGCTGCAGCGCGCCTGCAGTCTGCACGCGGCGGGCTACCTGGGCCGTCTCGCCGCGCAGCCGGGCGGCACCGGGCCGGTGCGGCAGCCGTGCAGGCCCGGCAGACGCTGCCCTTGACAGGAGAGGGTGGAAGACTATGATCACCGCGCGAATCCCCTGGGTGCTCGTCTGGCCGTGCGCGGTGCTGGTGCAGGGAGACAGATCAGGCGGGCATACCGCGGGCAACTGTGCCGGCGCACCAGGGTGTGTGCGGCTGGAGGTGCCATGCGTCCGGCAGCACGGTGGTGAGGCGGTACGGCGGTAAGTAAGAAATTAATAGATGAAGATAAAGGGTATAAGTAGGATAAGAGAGTTAAAGAGGAACGAGGCAGCGCATGCAAAAGCTGGAGGTCGCCATCATCGGCTGCGGTGGCATGGGCACGCGCCACACGCAGAACTTGGCGAAACTGGCTGGGGTGCACATCAGCGCGTTCGTCGATCGAGACCTAGAGCGGGCACAGCGGTTACAGGCGCTGGTTGGCACAGGGCATGCCACCACCGACCCCACGGAAGTGTTTGACGATCCCCGCATTCAGGCAGTCGTTATCGCTACCCATCACGATTCGCATCCGGCGCTGGCGATTGCTGCGGCACAGGCTGGCAAACACATCCTGATCGAAAAGCCGCTGGCGCTGACCAATGAGGCCTGCCGCGCCATCGAGGCAGCCGTGCAGGCCGCGGGCGTCCAGCTCCTGGTGGGCTTCCAGGCCCGACATGCCCCGCTGGTGCGCCGAGCGCGGGAGTGGCTGCCGGATTCGCGGGTCCTCTTCGGGCAGTTCGTGTGCAGCCGCTGGGGCGACCATATCTGGGCGCAGCAGCCAGACATCGGCGGCGGCAACGTGCTCTCGCAGGGAGTACACTGCTTCGATCTCCTGGCGTACTTCGCCGGAGCAGCCCCGACGGTGGTGTACGCCCAGGGGGGACGCTCACCCCACGATCCGGCGACGACGAGCGTGATCGACAGCGTCTGTGCAACCATCCGTTTCGCCAACGGGGCGGTGGCCGGCGCCGTCGTGGGCGACTTCGGGCCCAGCCCCTGGACGCTGCTGGCGTACTACGAGCTCTTCGATGCCCGGGGCAAGAGCGCCACGCTGTACCACTACTACGAAGGGCTGTGCCTCGGCACGGCCGGGGCGCGGGACCGCCCCGGCGGGCCGGAGCGTGAGGCACCGCAGCAGATCACCGTGCAGGACCTCTCCCCGGCCGAGCAGGAGGACCGCTACGGCTACGCTGCTCTAGTCAGCGAGTTTGTTGCCTGTGCGCGGGAGAACCGGCCGCCGGCGATCGCAGCCGGCGTGCGCGACGGCCGCCGCGCCACCGCGGTAGCCCTGGCCTGCTTCGAGAGCATCCGCACCGGCCGGCCGGTCACGCTGGATGAGGCGTGACCCCGGCCTTCGCTGTATCACCCAGACCGGTAGAGCGCACAGCGCGAGCAGATGCCGCTCGCCTCAGGTACTGCCGGGCTCCTCCCTCTCGGCGCCAATCGGCGGGCCGGCAGCGCCGCGAGAGCGATCGCAGGTGCCCGCTTTCTTGGCGTGAGCCCAAAAACCGATCGCTCACGCTGCCCTCAACGACTCGCCCCGGCACTTCCGCGTAAGCGTATCCTTGAGGCGTACCGGGCTGCAGGGAGCCGCGGCAGGCACTCAGGCCTTCCCCTTCCACTTGTCCAGCACCGCCTGGATCTTCTGAGCGGCATCTTGCAGCGCCTCGCGGGGAGAGAGCTTGCCGGAGAGGACATCGACCGGGAATTGCCCGTTGATCGTGAGGATCTCGGCATAGCCGGGCACGATCGCCGGGATGCGCTGGCTATACGCCACCACCCTCTGCAGCACGGCCCGCACGGCGCCTCCGCGCTGGTACTCCGGGCTGTTCAGCGCGTCCAACGTGGTGGGGATGCGGTTGAAGTGATCGTTGTACTCCACAATCGGCCCCTTGCTGAACGCCCATTCCAGATAGTCCCACGATGCGTCCTGTTGCTTGGCCGCGCTGGGGATCACCCAGAAGAAGCCTCCCCGCACGCTGGCGCGCTTGCCCGTGGGGGCCATGGGGATCTCGCCCATGCCGTACTGGACACCCGGCCAGTATTGGGCCATGAACGTCACGACATCGCCCACTTCAATGAACATGGAGACACGTTCCGTTCCAAAGCCCCAGCCCAGGGGACGGGTAGGCGTGGCGTTGATGGCGTTCGTCCAGTAGGCCTGGATCGCGTTCCAGCTGCCCTGGAGCGCGGCCTGCCGTACCATCCACTCAAGGGCCTGCACCGCCTGGTCGTTGACGATCGTCACCTGGAGCGTGTCAGGATTGATGTACTGGCCGCCCAGGGCCCAATACCAGGCCTCCCAGTAGTGTGCGCCCACACTGTTATAAGTGGGATGAAAACCCAGCCGCTCGATCTGCTCTGCTGTGGGGCGCTGCACCAGCTTTGTGATCGCGGTGGCGAATTCGTCCCAGGTGTTGGTGGCCTTCTCTGGGTTCAGGCCGGCGGCGGCGAAGTGCTGCTTGTTCCAGTAGAGGATGCGCGTATCCGCGCTCCAGTACAGCCCATAGGTCTTGCCTCGCCAGCCACCTTCCTCAATGGCTTTGGGGATGAAGTTTTCCTTCCGGATCACCTTTGACGTCTTGATCCGGTCATCCAGGGCCACGACCACCCCGTCGATCCCCCACTCGGCGACGGCGCTGCGGCCGGTCCAGAACAGATCAGGCGGCGAGCCGGCAGCCACCGTCACGAGGAACTTCTCGTCTCCCGGGTTGCCGCCGGCATCGAGGATGACCACCTCGACGGTCGCTTTGGGGTTCTTCTGTTGGGTATAGCCCTGGAGGAACAGAGTGGTCCAGTCGCGCTCAGTGCTCCATAACATGAGCTGGAGCTTGATTGCCGGTTGCGCCGGCGCCGCCGGGCCTGCGGGCGCCAGCCGGCACGCGGCGGCCGCCGGCAGGCTCCCACCCAAGGCGGCCAGACGCTGCAGCAACGTACGTCGGCTCACCGGCGGGACTCTCGCCGGTGGTGTTTCTAGGAACTGGAACGGTGCATGCATATCGTGCATATACTGTATGCGCATAGTGTCTCTTTCCGTACGTACGTATACACAATATACATAGAGATTTCTTTCCAGGGGACAGGGAACCGTGCCGGGTACTCCCGTCCTAATAGTATAGTCGATAGTATAGTCGTAACATCCATGGCACCACATCTGCGCGAGGGTTACGATGATCCGCCTCAGCACAGTCTTGCGGCTGGGGATCGAGCGGCCGGAGCTTGAGCGGCTTGTGCGTAATTGTGCAGCGCTGGGTATCCACACGATCTGTGGGGCTACCCAGCTCGAGTGGAGCGATGAGGCTGTCATGGCGCTCCGCCGTTACCTCGACGCTGCAGGTCTGCGTATCGGCGAGCTGAGCCGCTTCCACTATGGCCTGGCATCGGCTGATCCTGAGGCCCATCGAGCAGCGCTCGAAGCTTACCGGCGCCACCTGGCCCATGCCGCCATCCTGGGCGCCACCTGCGTGGGGTTCAGCTTCAGCGGGCTGTACAACCGCCCGGACGTACGCTCGCCAGAGGTGTGGGACCGCTGTGTCCGGGCCACGGAGGCCCTGGCACGAGCCGCCGAGGAGGCGGGCATCGACATTGCTGCGCATCCCCACCTGATTGGACCGCTCTACTCGGCGGAACGTCTTCGGCAGCTGCTCGCCGCGGTGGCATCCCCGCGGGTGAAGGTATTGCTCGACCCGGTTAACCTGGTCACGCCGGACACCTACTTCGATACCACGGCGTTGGTGCACAGCTTATTCGATATGCTTGGCACTCATGTCGTGGCTGTGCATGCCAAAGACGTGTCAATATCCGGCTTGCGGCGAAACGAGCGAGGGCGATTGTCGGTGTGCCATCTGGATGAAGCACTCCCTGGTGAAGGAGTGCTCGACTACGCGACGCTGTTACGCCGGTTACATAGTCTTAGCCAGGACGTTGTGCTGAACGTGGAGCACCTGGCGAGCCTTGAGGAGGCCCACGTTGCACTGGCTTTCGTACGCTCGGTGGCCTCGCAGGTGAATGTACCGCTCGTATAAAATTCGTATAAACGTATAAAACTTGTGTAAAAAAATAAAACTCGTATAAAACTAGGTCCATTTAAGCCGTTCAATCCGCCTCTCGCAGTCCGCTGACAGCCCGCGCCGTGCGCGTTCTTGCTATGATTTGGCCACGACCCAGCTGTACAGCACAGTAGGAAGAGGCGAGGAGGGACTGATGGAGCTTGGCTTGCGTGGGAAAGTGGTGTTGGTGACTGGAGCCAGCCGCGGCATCGGTCGGGCCATCGCCGAGGCGTTCGCTGAAGAGGGCTGCCGGCTCTGTATCTGCGCCCGCGGCCGGCAGGCCCTGGACGAGGCCGCCGCGGCGCTCCGTGAGCGAGGCGCAGAAGTGCTGGCTGTGGCCGCCGACGTCACGCAGCCCGACCAGGTCGAGCGGGTGGTGCAGGCCGCGCTCGAGCGCTATGGCCGCATCGATGTTCTGGTAAATAACGTCGGCGGCTCCACCGGGGGCGGTATTGCCGAGACGTCGGACGCCGAGTGGCAGCAGGGCCTGGAGCTCAATCTGCTCTCGTCCGTGCGCATGAGCCGAGCCGTTGTGCCCATCATGCAGCGGCAGGGCGGTGGGGCGATCATCATGATCTCGTCGATCTACGGCCGCGAATCGGGCGGCCGCATGGTCTACAACGCCGCGAAAGCCGCCCAGATCAGTCTGACCAAGGCGATGGCCCGTGAGCTCGGGGGACAGGGCATTCGGGTGAACACGGTAGCCCCCGGTTCAATCTTGTTCCCCGGCGGCGGCTGGGAGCGACGGTTGCAAGCCGACCCCGAGGGTATGGCGCAGTTCATCCGGCAGGAGCTGCCCTATGGCCGCTTCGGGCGGCCCGAGGAGGTGGCCAGCGTGGTCGTCTTCCTCGCTTCTGAGCGCGCCAGCCTGGTGAACGGTGCCTGCATCCCCGTGGACGGCGCCCAGGGTCGCTCGAATATCTAGACCCCGATAGCCATGCTCTCAACGCGCGCGCCGGCGCGGTCTACCTTGATGGTGAGGACACAGCGGTCGGTATCGATAGTGATGCTGTAGCTGCCGGGCGCGCTGGCGCTGACCTGCACAGAGTCAATAACCTGTCCTCTGAGGGCAGCAAGCGCGGCGTTCAGCGTTTGGACTTGCTCGGCAGCGGCGCGGCCACGGGGGGTGCGGTGGAAGAGCCGGATCAGCGCCTGCTCGCCCTCGGCGCGGTGAAAGCGGCGTGCCCGGCCGGTCTGAAGCGCCAGCTCGATGAGGTTCTCGAGGTGCCCGAAGAGGTCTTCAGGCACCTCGCCGGTCTCGACGGCCGCGCGCAGGCGCAGATACGGCGCGCGGGCCGCCTCATCGGGAAGCCGGCGCACGAGCACATCGAGCTCGTGTGCCAGCACGTCACGCTGGACGTCGTCAAGCGTCAGGCTTTGGCTCATCGCCGGCTCCGGTAGGCCGCGCCGTCCAGGCCCGGCTGATCGCCGTGTGCTTCCTTGAGCAAGGCCTCTAGCTCATGCTCGAAGCCGCCCGTCTCGATGGCGCAGTGGATGCCGCACTCCTTGGGAGCGTTGATCTCCCACCACCACCGCCCGGCGCGGGCCGGCTCACCTTCTGCCACCGGCCTGGTGCAGGGAGCGCAGCCGATACTCTTGTAGCCCTTCTCGTACAGCTTATGCACCGGCACGTCGTGTGTGCGGATGTAGTCCCACACTTCCTCTTCAGTCCAGTCGGCCAGCGGGTTGACTTTCACGATGCCGCCGTGATCGTGGTCGAGCTCGATCTTGCGGATGTTCGCCCGCGAGGCCCACTGGTCGCGACGCAGGCCAGTGATCCAGGCGTCCAACCCGGCGAGGGCGCGGCGCAGCGGGCGCACCTTGCGAATGTCGCAGCAGAGCAGGCGCAGCGGCACCGCACGATAGAAGAGATTCGGGCCATGCCGGCGCACCATCGCCTCGACCTCGCGCTGGTCGGGCAGGTACACCTCGATCTCGATCCCGTAGCGCTGCCGCACTTCTTCCATGATGTCGTATGTCTCCTGCGGCAGTCGGCCAGTGTCGATGGTAAACACCCGCACCTTCGGGTCGATCCGCCAGGCCATGTCCAGGATGGCCATTCCATCGGCCTGGAAGCTGGTGCAGACGGCGACGTACTTCCCGAACGTCTCCAGCGCCCAGGCGATGACCTCCTGCGGCTCCTTGTCATCATATTCGAGAGCCAGCTCCCCGGCCTCGTAGTCGTCTAAAATGATGCGCTCGCGCTCAAGCTCACGCTCCTGAATATCTACCGCCATCTCCTCCCCCTCGGGTTTAAAGAACTCGGTGCGTAGGGCCCTCACCCCCGGCCTCTCTCCCGCGCTGCGGGAGAGGGGAGAAGCCTCCCAAATGGCGCAGCGTCGTGTTGACCCGGCCGCGCTCCCGCGCTCGCAGTGCGGGAGAAGCCCTCGCTTCAGTCATCCTCCTGAGCAGCCGCGGCAGCGGCGCCGCGGCGCTCGCCGATCACCCGGCGCGGCACCTGCATGGTGCCAGCGCTGGCGATGAAGACCAGCTCTTCGTCGCTCTTGCGATCCGCCCATCGCTTGAACGTCTCGCCATCCTGGCGCTCGCTCAGCCAGGCACGCACCAGCCGCTCAACAAAGAGGTGGAGCTGGTCTGAGGGCACGCGCCGGATGAGCGGCGTGCCGATGGCCGCCTCCAGGCCCACGCCGCCGCGCAGATAAATGTCATAGGCCTGCAGCTTCTCGCCGCCCTCGCCGCGCTCGCGGGCGGTGGTGCCCTGGATACCGATATCACCCAGCCAGTGATGACAGCAGGAATGCGGGCAGCCGTCTAGATGGAGCCGCAGGCCCTCGACCTGCCGACCGAAGGTCTTCTCCAGGTGTTCGATGATGACACCGAGCTTGGCTTTGGTTTCGGTGACCGAGTAGTTGCAGTGCGGGTCGCCCGTGCAGCCCTCGGACTCGCCGCGCAGGCGGTTGACATCGAGCGGGAAGCCGATTTCGGCTACCTCGTCGATCACCCGCTGGGTCTCATCGACCGGGATGCCGCTCAGGATGAAGTTCTGCTGCCGGGTCAGGCGCATTTCACCGGTGGGATAGCGCTCGATGAGATCGGCCAGGCGAAGCATCTGGTCACCGGTCACTAGGCCCAGGTGCACCGGAAAGCCAATGTAGTTTAGGCCCTCCTGCTTCTGCGGGTGCACACCCAGGTGGGTGGTATAGCCGATCGGCGGTGGCGCGGTGAAATCCTCCAGGCGGCGTCCCAGGCGCTCCTCCACCTTCTGGCGCACTCCGGCCGCGCCGTAGTCGTCCACCATGAACTTGAACCGCGCCTTGACGCGCGAGACGCGGTAGCGCAGGTCAGACTTCCACACATCCAGGATGGCACGCAGCACCGGGATGGCATCCTGGAGCTCGACGAAGACGCCCATATCCTGCGAGAGGCGCGGGGCCGTGGAGAGCCCGCCACCAATGCGCACGGCGAAGCCGAGGCGTTCGCGCCCGCCGGAGGTGTTCTTCACGCCGATCAGGGCAATACAGTGCATCTCTGGCAGGTTGCACTGGTAGGGGCAGGCAGCGATGGTGATCTTGTGCTTGCGCGGCAGGTCGGAGTATTCGGGATTCCCGTAGAAGAACTCCGCAGCCTCGAGCGCGACTTGCCAGGCATCGAACAGCTCTTCGCGATCGATGCCACTCACCGGACAGCCGGTGATATTGCGCACCGTATCGCCGCAGCCGCCGGCGGTGGTCAGGCCGTTCCGTTCAAGAGTGGCAAAGATGTCGGGCAGATGCGCCAGCTCGATCCAGTGGAGCTGGATATTCTGCCGCGTCGAGAGCTCACCATAGCCGCGGCCGTAGCGGTTACTGATCTCGCCGATGGTGCGCAGCTTCTGCGGCGAGAGGATCCCGTTGGGGATCTTGATCCGCATCATGAACGTGCCGACCTTCGGCTTATCGTGGTAGAGCCCCCACCACTGCAGGCGCACGATATCCTCTTCAGAGATGTTCTCATATCCCTGCTCGATCAGTTCCGGCAGGTCATTGCGCACGTCGAGTGGGAACTTCTCGCGCTTCAATCGCTCGACATAGTTTCGCTTGACCACCAGGTCCCAGGTAGGCTCTTCGCGCAGGCCCGGCCGTGGCGGGAGCGGACGCTGCAGGGTCTCGGTCATAGGACGCCTCCTTCCAGGGCCTGTCCGCTCCCCTGCCTTCCTTGCCACCGGCAGGAGGAGCGGTCCAAGCCGGCACTACGCCGGCACTGCCTGCCGCGCGGCCTCGATCAGCACGCGGGCTACCTCCGGGCGCGTGAACTCCGGGGGCGGCAGCTCGCCGCGGGCGAGCATCTGGCGCACCTGTGTGCCGGAGAGGATCACATGCTGCTCCTTCGGATGCGGGCAGGTCCGCGGCGACGCCATACCGGCGCAGGCACGGCAGTAGAAGGTGTGCTCGAACTTGAGCGGAACGATGCCCAGCTCCTCAGGAGCGAACTGGTCGAAGTACTCCTGTGCCTCGTAGGTGCCATAGTAGTTGCCCACGCCAGCGTGATCACGGCCGACGATGAAGTGGGTGCAGCCGTAGTTCTTGCGGATGAGGGCGTGGAAGACAGCCTCCCGCGGGCCGGCGTAGCGCATAGCCGCCGGCAGCACGCTCAGGAGCACACGCTCACGCGGGTAGTAGTGTTCCAGGAGCACCTGATAGCAGCGCAGACGCACCTCCGCCGGGATATCGTCGTCCTTGGTTGCGCCGACCAGCGGATGCAGCAGCAGGCCGTCTACGATTTCCAGAGCGACCTTCTGCAGGTACTCATGGGCGCGATGCACCGGGTTACGCGTTTGAAAGCCGACGATGGTGCGCCAGCCACGCTCGGCGAAGATGCGCCGCGTGTCGGCCGGATCGAGCAGGTAGCCCTCAAAGGCCGGCCGCGCCGGACGGCGCAGCAATGTGATAGGACCAGCGAGCAGCACCGGGCCGCGCTGGTACACCGCCCGTACGCCCGGGTGGGCCTCCTCGGTGGTCTTATAGACCAGGCGTGCCTCCCGCTCGGGCTCGGCGGCAAACTTCTCGTGGAGCTCGAGCACCGCCAGCGGCCCTTGCTCGTCCACCAAGGCAATGCGCTGACCTAGGGCCAGGCGCTCAGCCTCCTCTTCACTCACCCCCAACACAACGGGGATCGTCCACACCAGTCCGTTCGCCAGGCGGGCATGCTCGATCACGCTCAGGTAATCGGCGCGGCCCATGAAGCCCTCGAGCGGGCTGAAGCCGCCCACGGCGATGAGTTCAAGGTCGCAGGCCTCGCGCCCCCCAATGCGCACCTGTGGAAGGCGAGCCGCCTCGGCCAGCGCCTCGCGTGCCTCATCGCCGCTGAGCAGGCGCTGCACCAGCCGACCGCCATGGGGCGGCGGTGACCCCTTCGGCAACGCCAGACCGACCGCGGCAGCGACACCGTTGCCACTGCGTACGGTGATCGTAGGGCCGGAGCTCGGCACCGCAGGCTCCACAGTCGGCTTCTCAGCGGCGCCATCGCCGCTGACCGGCGCGACTGCTCCGCCGTCGCCTGCTGTCGCGGCCGGGGCCGGCGCCAGGTAGCCCAACCGTTCCAGGGTGGCAATGATCTTCGCCACGCTCTCCTCTACCGTCTCGCGGTCGGTCTCCACGACGACCTCAGGCGCTAGCGGCTCTTCGTACGGATCGGAGACGCCGGTGAAGTTCGGGATCTCGCCCCGCAGGGCCTTGGCATAGAGCCCCTTTACATCCCGACGGATCAGCTCTTCCAGAGGGCACTTAACGTAGACTTCCACAAAGTGGCCGATCATCCGGCGGGCCTCTTCGCGCACCTCGCGGTACGGCGAGATAGCGGCCACGATCACCGTTGCGCCGTTGCGGGTCAGCAGGTGCGCCACAAAGGCGATTCGCCGAATGTTCGTATCGCGGTCTTCTTTGGAGAAGCCCAGTCCCTTGGACAGGTGCGTGCGCACCACATCCCCATCGAGCACCTCGGCGAAGCGGCCGCGGCGGCGCAGCTCTGCCTCCAGACGGCTTGCCAGCGTGCTCTTGCCGGCGCCGGACAGCCCGGTCAGCCAGATAGTGACCCCTCCCTCACGGTGGCTCATGCCCTGTGCGGTCCTCCCCCTGCCCGTCTGTTATTGATTTTATCGCGCGATGAACTCAAGTATCTGCCCGCTATAGTAAACTATCATGACAGGATAAGTCAAGTATTGCTGAGGATAAGCCTGCTCGCCGAACGCGCGGCACCCTGCAGGGTGCACACGAGACATCCCCAAGCCGCCCACGCAGAAGGCGACCGGGGAGCATCCGACTACGCTCCTACGGGGGTACTCATGGGCGGCGGACGCGCAGGCGAGCGAAGCTGCGCTTGCGGGCGCGCAGCACCGCGCCGTCGTGAACGGTTACCAGGGCCAGCGGATCCTCAATGCGCGTGCCGTCGAGCTGCACGCTCCCCTGCTGCACCAGCCGCTTCGCCTCGTTCTTCCCGGCGACAAGCCCCGAGGCCACAAGCAGGTCGGCGATGTGCCAGGTGGTCTGCTCCCCGATGAAGACCTCCGGTAGCTCCGCAGGGATCTCACGGCGCTGCACCTCACGTTCGAAGCGGCGCTCAGCCTCCAGCGCTGCCTCAGCGCCGTGGTAGAGGGTTACGATCTCTCGGGCCAGGCGCTTCTTGATCTCCATGGGGTTAACCCGCTGCTCGCGCAAGAGCTGCTCGATCTCCCGCAGCTCCTCGTCCGGCACGTCGGTGGCCAGCTCGAAGTAGCGCACAATGAGCTCGTCCTTCAGCGACATCACCCGCCCGTACATCTCGTAGGGTGGGTCGGTCACGCCGATGACGTTGCCGAAGCTCTTGCTCATCTTGCGGCCATCGGTGCCTTCGAGCAAGGGGCAGGTGATAACGACTTTTTCCTTCCCCTTGAGCCGAAGCAAGAGCTCCCGCCCGACAAGCATATTAAACTTCTGGTCCGTACCCCCGATCTCTACATCGGTGTCGAGCGCCACGCTATCGTACCCCTGCAGCAAGGGATAGAGCATCTCGTGTAGGCCAAGCGGCCGACCTTCCTCGAGGCGTCGGGCGTAGGTCTCGTGCTGTAGCATCTGGTTGACCGTGAAGTGCGCGGCCAGCTCGATCATGTCCTTGGCGGTCATGCGGTCCCACCAGTCCCCGTTGTAACGGATCTGCACAGGGTTGGTGGGTGAGTCGAAGTCCAAGATCTTGGCCGCCTGCTCGCGGTAGGTCTGCGCATTGGCCAGCACCTGCTCATGCGTGAGCTGCACACGTGTGGCCGAGCGATCAGTCGGATCACCGATGCGGCCGGTGAAGTCGCCGATCAACAGCACGACTTCATGGCCAAGCTCCTGGAACTGGCGCAGCTTACGGAGCGGCACGGCATGGCCAAGGTGGATCACCGGGCTGGTCGGATCCACCCCCATGTACAGGCGCAGGCGCTCACCTGCCGTGAGCTTCGCAACGAGGATATCACGTGGGATAATCTCGACGACCCCGCGCCCAAGCAGGCGGCGGAGATCTGCCTCGGTGGCCGGCCGCGCGCGCCCTGCCGGCAGCGTATTGACTTCGGTCACCATCGACGTCGGCTGCTCCTCCTGAGCTCCTGTCTCTATGTGCCCTTCCTATAGGTGTTCTCCTAGTGGTGTTCCCCTGGAGGTGTTCCCCTGCAAGGATGGTATCGAGATGGCGGAGCAGTGTCAAAGGGCCGACTCCTCTCCCGGCCCCTACATCGGAGGAGGGTGATCCGCGCCATATTTCCTGCTATTTCTGCGTGATCACATACACCCCGTCCCAATCCGGCGCAGGTGGGGACTCCAGCAAGACAAGGCACCGCTGGAGATAGACGGCGCTAGGGCCGTCGTTCGGCACCTCGCGGAGCACCTCGACGAACGCTTCCTCAGCCTGGGCAAAACGCCAGCTCCGGTACAGGGCAATGCCCTCCATGTACCGGCGCAGCGCCCGGCCAGACAGGTGGCCGGCTCCGCCGTCAGAGCGACGCTCGCCCAGGAGCTCGTAGATCGCCACCGGCTCGCGACGTCCAGGCACTGCCACAAGGTCGATAAAGCGAGCCACCAGCTCGAAGGGATGCAGGTCGCACACCGCCAGGATCGCCGAGCGGTCGTCCGTCCCTGCAGCTGGGGACAGCCCGGCCAAGTGCAGGAGCGCGCGCCAGGTCGCCTCGCTCAGGAGAATACGGGAGCCGTACAGCTTGTTCGCGCTTTCCAAGCGGGCGCCGAGGTTCACTGCGTCGCCGATGACCGTATAGTCAAAGCGTTTACGTGAGCCCATGTTCCCCACGCTCATCGGCCCGGTACTCAGCCCAACGCCGATGTGGATCTCCGGCAGGCCGGCCTGCGCCCAGACTGGACGCAGGCGGCTGAGCTCAGCCTGCATGTCCAATGCCGCGCGACAGGCCCGCAGGGCGTGGTCCGGCTGCGGCGTCGGCGCGCCCCAGAACGCCATGATGGCATCGCCCATGTATTTGTCTATGGTCCCGCCATGAGCGAGGATCACATCCGTCATGGCTGTGAGATACTCGTTCAGGAACTGTACCAGGGCCTGTGGCTCCATGGACTCCGCCATCGAGGTGAAGCCCCGGATATCAGAGAAGAGCACGGTCATCTCCCGCCGCTCGCCGCCGAGGCGGAGTTGCTCCGGGTCGCGGAGCACTTCCTGCATCACCTGGGGCGAAAGATACTGCGCCATCACACGGCGGTAGGCGCGCTGCGTTGCCTGTTCCATCACCGCGCGGTAAGCGACCACCCCGGCGAACGTGCCGATGATGCCGAAGGCCGGATGCACCACGCCCAGCAGCTGCCCCGTGCCCCCATGGAGTAGCACGGCATCGAAGAAGATGCCGGTGGCGAGGTAGAGATAGGCGACCAGCAGTGTCAGGGCCAGCACCGCGGCACGCCAGATCCGCCAGGTCGCTGCGGCGCCGGCCACAGTCATGCAGAGGGCCATGAGCGTGAAGAGCAGACTCGCCGGTCCCTGCTCTTTGAGGAATGCACCGCTGAGCAGTGTGGCCACGGCATTCGCATGGATCTCCACCCCGGCCATCTTCGCGCCCTGGCTCGTCGGCACCCAGTAATCGTCGGCGAAACCGGTGGCGCCGGCCAGGCCGATAAGCACGATCTTGTCCCTGAAGAGGTGCGGGTCGGCGTGTCCGTCGAGGACATCAACAAACGACACCAGCCGGTATGGCCCTCCCTCCCTGGACGAGGGCGCCCCGGCATAGTGCACCAGCATATGGGAGTGCTCGTCCACCGGAATCACCCGCCCGGCGGCACGCAGCCATCCGCTCAAGGGATCAGGGGGCGCATCAAGGGGTTGGGGGCGACGGAGGTAGAGGCTCGCCAGCGCCAGCGACAGGGCCGGGTAGTGCCGGCCCTGAATGTCAAGCACGAGGGGCACCCGGCGTACCGTCCCATCGATATCAGGGATCACATTCACATGGCCGAGCTGCCCGGCTGTGGCAATGGTCGGCTGGGGCGCCAGCAGCATTGGAAAGGAGACAATGCCCCGATCGGGCCGTCGCGGATCCGTGCTCGCTTTCCCAATGACCGGCTGCACAACCATACCGGCTGCGGCCATCGCCGCAGCCAGCTCCGCGTCATCCGGCGACGGCTCGGCAAACAGGAGGTCCACGCCGATGGCGCGAGCGCCGGCAGCATGGAGGAAGCGCAGAACATCGGCGTAATAGCGGCGCGGCCAGGTGTGCCAGGCACCCAGCCGCTCGAGCGAGCGATCGTCGATCGCCACGATCACAATGCGAGAGGTGACCGGCGGGGCTCCCAGCAGGCGCTGTACTCGCTCATCGCCCAGATACCGGCCGGTGGCCTTGAAGTGCACCAGGTCGTCGGCCTGAAGCTCCCACAGGTTCAGGATCGACCACTGCCGCCAGCGATCTACGGTCAGGGCCAGCGCCACGGCGAGGGCAATAAGCAGACTGACCAAGAGTCGGCGCACGTGAGGATCGGCCTTGCGCCGTATGCGTTGCCGCTGGGGTAGGTCATGGCTCATCGAGACACACGCCGGTGGAGCGGCGGGCATAGCCCGGCCGGCAGATTGTATCCCTGCGTCCGGCCATCTGCATTGTACCGGGCGTTTTCCCCGCGACCGTAGAGCCGGCGCAGATGGTGGGGGAAGAAAGTACGGTCGCAAGGCTGGTTGCGCCGCAGGCCGTCAGCGGGACAGGTCTGGGTGTGCCGCCTGCGGCGCAAGAGGGACCTGCTCAGCCGCGAAGCGGCGCTCCAGGTCGTAGATTGCAGTGAGCGAGTCCTCAATGATCTGCTGCAGCGCCTGCAACAGAGCAGGCTGACGTGGGTGCGCCAGGTACTGGTCGAGCAGCGCCTGAACGACGGCGCGCGTCGGGGTAATGCGGTAGACAAAGTCCCGCGTTTCATACGCATAGATGCTGCGCCGCTGCTGCAGCGTCTCGAGGGCGCGGGTCAGTTCCAGGGCCTGCGTGCGCGGATGCGGCGGGGTCGTCTCCAGCGCGTAGAAGATCGCCGGGGTCAGGATATAGCGTCCCACAATAGCCCAGCCCGCTGCCATGGCACCGTTGGCCGGCGGCTTCTCTTCAAGGCCCTCGACCAGGTAAAGATGCGGAGCGACAGGCGGCTCGCTGATACGTACCACGCCCCCGTAGGCGCTCTCACGGTCGCGCAGGCGCTGCATCGCCAGGACCCCGGCGCGCAGCCGCTCGTACACCTCGATCAGCTGGCGGGTGCAGGGGCGCCAGGACGGGTCCGGCGTGTACGGCAGGACGATGTCGTCGGGCAGGATCACGGCAAAGGGTTCCTCGCCGATAAAGCGACGCGCCTGCAAGATAGCGTGTCCCAGGCCCAATTGCTGCTGCTGCACCACGAAGTGCAGGCGCAGTTTGCGGGAGCCGCCCAACGGCGCATGGTGCCGGTGCAGGCTCTGTTCCCACTGGCTGATCGGACACCCCGGCGCCACGATGATGATTACCTCGTCGAGGCCTGACTCGAGCGCCTCCGTAATGGCCGGGCGCAGCATCTTCTCCACCTGGTCGGAGGAGAATAAGCGGGATTGCCAGCCGGCAATCGGGATCACCGCCTTATGGACACTGCGGCGGCGCAAGCGTTGCCAGCCAGCAATGAGTGAGAGCACTTCCGCGGCCAGCTCCTCCCGTGCGGCCTGCGGTACCGCAGGATCACCCAGGGCCGTAGCGAGCGCACGGACGGCGGGATGCATCGTGGAGCGTGGCGGGGGAGCGTAGCCGGCGATTGCAAAGAGCTCATCACGCTCTGCTTCGCTGAGGCGGTAAAGGTCGGACAGGCGAGCAAGCAGCTCAACCTGTGGTCTGCGGCGCCCTTTCTCGCAGTAGCTGATCAAGCTCGCCGAGACCGCTGCTGCAGCCGCCACATCCTGCTGGCGGTACCCGCTGCGCTGGCGATAGCGCAACAAAAGCCGTCCCAGTTCCACCCATGAGGGAGCAGCTGATGCTCCATGCTTCTGTCGAGGCTCTGAAGCATTAACCTGCATCTCCTGCCACCTCCATTTATTCATATTATTCATAAGCATCTAACTAGCATACTTACTCATTATCAAAAAGCCACCTCCATACAACTCCCCACCAGCCTTCTATGGTCACCTCATAGTTACAAATGCAGGAGGCAGCCCGACACAGCTCCGGTACGGAACGTAGCATATCCAATTTCACTTGACAAGATGAATCGCCTCGCGATCTCAACTTGACGATTCTTGACAATTTCAAACGAGCAGCCCAGATTCTCTAGACAAAGCAACTTCTACTCGGTAGCATGGGTGATGAAGGGAGACTATACCGACCGCGCGGCAAGGGAGCTGTCGGTCGGTGCTCTCCCTTTTCCAGAGTACGTTGCCTTTCTCGTCTGAGGCGTGGCGGCCTAGACGCACCGACGGTGCACGTGCCCCGGCTTGGCACGTCGGCGACGACACGGTCCCCCTTATGCACAGCTGACTGGTGCACCAGAAGAACACTCAAGGAGGAGGTAGCAAGACGATGCGCATCACGATCTCGGTGATTAAGGCCGACATCGGCAGCATCGGCGGGCACTTACGTCCCAGTCGTGAGCTGCTGGAGGCGGTCGAGACGGCAGTGCGGCAGGGAGCCGGTGGGCTCGTGCTCGATTACCGCATTTCGACCACGGGCGATGACGTAGCTATCTTGATGACGCACACCCGCGGCCCGAACGATCGGGCCATCCACCAGCTTGCCTGGGAGGCTTTCCAGGCCGGCACGCGCGTGGCGCAGCGCCAGGGCCTCTATGGCGCAGGACAGGATCTCTTGAAAGATGCCTTCAGCGGGAACGTGCGTGGCCTGGGCCCTGCCGCCGCCGAGATCGAGTTCGACGAGCGCCCGAACGAGCCGTTCCTGTTCTTCGCGATGGACAAGACCGACCCGGGCGCCTTCAACATGCCCCTCTACCGCGCCTTCGCCGACCCCGCGAACACCCCGGGGCTGTTCATCTCGAGCAAGATGGCCCAGGGCTTCCGGTTCACCATCATGGACCTGCGGCCGCAGGACGGCGAGGTCGATCGGGTGATCGAGCTGAACGCGCCCGAGGATCTGTACGACCTCGCCGCGCTGCTATCCCTGCCACAGCACTACGCCATCGAGGCGATCCACAGTCGCGCCACCGGCGAGCAGGTGGTGGCTGTATCGACGTCGCGCCTGCACAACATCTCGGGGAAGTACAGCGGCAAGGATGACCCGGTCGCCCTCGTGCGGGTGCAGAAGGACTTCCCCTCCACCGGCGAGGTGTTGGCGCCGTACGCTATCACGCCGCTGGCCGGTGGCTTCATGCGCGGCAGCCACGTCGGGGCGATCATGCCGGTGCGGCAGAACACGATTACCTCCTTCTTCGATGGGCCGCCCCTGGTCTCCTGCGCGGCCATGTGCGTGCAGCAGGGCCGGCTGACCGAAGTGGTCGATGCCTTCGATCAGCCCTTCTGGGATGAGGTGCGGCAAGAGGCTGCGCGGCGCAACACCTGGATCCGGCAGCAGGGCTTCAACGGCCAGGTGATGCTGCCGATGGACGAGCGAGAGTATACCGAGTTCCGTGACCGGGTTGAGGCACTGGCGCCGCGCTTCCGCCTGCGGCCGCGACGGGAGGCTGCAGCCGCGGCAGCATGATCCCGCGTGAGGCGGCTTCACCGGTGGTGCCGCGGCATCAATGAGGCTGCCCGCTCAAGCGCCACCGGCGAAGTACTCATGCTGCCGATCCTGTCATACCAATCCGGCGCCCAACGCAGTGCGCTGGAAACCGGCACGGGCCGACTGTGCGCCGACAGTCGGCCCGTGCTGTGTCCTCGGAGATAGCCTTGCCTTGCCGTCCCAGAGCGGGACCTCACCTTCCGCAGACAGGGCATCAGCCGTACAGATTGGCGCGCATCGGCGGGAGCCGCACACTCCCATCCGGCTGCGGCTTCACCGCCGACACCCGGCAGAGTTTCAACCACCTGCGCCGGAAGCCATACACTGCCCCGGCCATATACAACCGCCGGCTCAGGCTGCCGGCGGCTCAGGGTGACGCCGGGAGCACCCACCCAGAGCACTCACCGGCGTAGCGGCACAGCCCTCCCCGGCCCCAGCCGATGTCCAACAGCCGCTCGCCGGGCTGGCGGCGCAGCCCGCAACAGATGTAATCCAGGTTGCACTCCTGGGCCCTGCCCGGCGTCTCAGCTCTGGTCGGGGAAATGGGCGCACAGGCAGACCATCAGCCGGTCCAGCGGCAGGAATTGCTTGGGATACAGCGCCACGCTACCGCCGCCTATATGACGCCTATGCAGCACTTCCCCCAGGGCCCCCTGAGCGCCCTGCGTGGTGCTGCTCGATCACGAGGAGCCCGGGAGTCACCCTGCGTGCGAACTGGCGTCGACAGGACGTGAACCTGATCACCTGTGGTATGATCTCGCCATTAAGGGAGGGCGGCCGGAAAGTAGGTGCACCGGCGGCCTACAGGAAACATCGAGGCGAGGGACTGCCACGCAATGTATGGAAAGCTGAGCGCTGCAGGCCGGGAGCTGAAGCAGCGGATCGATCTCTATCAGCGGGTCCTCCGGCATCCACGTACGCCAAAGCTGTCAAAGCTGATTCTGACGCTGGCAATCGGGTACACTTTCCTCCCCTTCGACATCATCCCGGACTTTATCCCGGGGCTGGGCCACCTGGACGACGTGATCATCGTTCCGGCGCTGGTCGTGCTGGCACTCAAACTCATTCCACAGGACATCATTGAGGAATGCCGCGTACACGCGGCAACAGAGCGCCAGACTGGTGCCTGATAGCCGCCGGGCACCCCTTCAGGGCGCCTTCGTGCCCTGTGCGCTGTACCAGTCACTCTTGCGCTGTACCAGTCACCCTTGATTGAAGTGCCAATCGCCGGCACTCGTTGCAGCTCCCTGCACGCGTACCGTATCATCTGAAACACGTGGCAGCCAGACGCGGCGGCAATTCTGGGCAACAAAGGGGGAATCAAGGCGTGGCGTTAGGGAGCATTGGGGGCCTTGGAGGCTTTGGAGGATTGGGAGGCGGAGCAGGCGGCGTCCCCGGCAGACGCTTCAGCGCTGGGGAGCTCGCCGCGCTGCATGCGGCCCGGCGTGGCGGCCTGGGGCTGGGGACGCAGCCCCCGGGCGCCTGGGATGCCATGCGGCGAGCCTACCGCTACCTGGTTCCCTACAAATGGTGGGTAGCACTCTATATTGTGCTGTGGCTTATCAGTACAAACCTGGACGCGTTCATTCCTCTTGTCGTGCGCGCTGCCATCGATAAGGGCATCGTTGCCGGCGATGGGCATGCGCTTGCCTGGTCGATCATTGCCGCGCTGGGGCTGTACCTGGGCAAAGCGCTCTTCGGCTTTGGCCATCTGTTTACCTTCCACTTTTACGAGGCCATCATGGCCCGAGACCTGCGCGCCGACCTTTTCCGGAAGCTGCAGACGCTCTCTTATCGGGTACTTGATCGCGTGGACACCGGCCAGCTCATCGCCCGGGCGGTGAGCGATGTCGATGCTCTGCAGCATTTCATGGGCCATGGCACCAACAGTATCGTCACGTCGCTGGGCAGCTACATCATCGTGCTGGTGTATGCCTGGAATCTCTCCTGGCAGCTCACCCTGCTCTCCATGGCCGTGCTCCCGCTGCTGGTGCTCACCGCCACCGCATATGGCCGCGCCACGCGCCCGCTTTACTCCGCGGTCCAGCAGTCCTATGGCCGCCTGACCGGCGTGCTGGAGGAGTTCCTGAGCGGCATTCGTGTGGTGAAGGCATTTGCCCGCGAGTCGGAGCAGCGCGCCCGCTTTGAGGAGAGCGCGCGCGAGTTCCTGCAGCGCAACAACCGCCTCTCGCTCGTCTCCTCCGTTTATGTGCCGGCGCTGGTCTGTGTGGCCAGCCTGGGCACAGCGGTAGTGCTGTGGTTCGGCGGCCGCATGACGATCGACGGCACGATTACCGTCGGGACCATCATTGCTTTCAACTACTACCTCGCACGCCTGGTCGGTCCAACCCGTCGGGTCGGCTTTATCATCGGCACGCTCTCCCGGGCTGTCGCCTCAGCACAGCGGATCTTCGAAATTATGGATACCGTGCCGGATGTGCAGGATCGTCCCGGGGCCATCCCACTGGAGAACCCGCGCGGGGAGGTCGTGTTCGACCACGTCAGCTTCGAGTACGAGCCTGGTCGGCCAGTGCTTCAGGACATCTCTTTCGTCGCAAAGCCCGGCCAGGTAATTGGCATCGTCGGAGAGACCGGCTCGGGCAAGTCGGCGCTCATTGGACTGATCCCGCGCTTTTATGACGTTACCAGCGGCCGTGTCCTGGTGGACGGCTACGATGTGCGAGACCTGACCCTGGCCTCGCTACGAGCTGCCATCGCCATTGCCCCGCAGGATGTGTTCCTGTTCAACGAGCCGCTGCGAGAGAACATCGCCTACGCCCGGCCAGAAGCAAGCATGGATGAGGTCGAGCGCGTTGCACGCTACGCTCAGGTGCACCGCTTCGCCGCTGCCTTGCCGCAGGGCTACGCCACAGAGGTGGGAGAGCGCGGTTCGCGGCTCTCCGGTGGTCAGCGCCAGCGCACGTCGCTGGCCCGCGCGCTCTTGCCGGAACCGCGCATTCTGATTCTGGACGACACCACCTCGAGCGTGGATACGCAAACCGAGCGCCAGATCGAGGCAGCGCTGCGCCGGGTCATGGCTGGCAAGACCACTTTCATCGTTTCGCACCGGGTGAGTTCCGTGCGCCGCGCTGACGAGATCCTCGTGTTGGAGAAGGGCCGTATCGTCGAGCGTGGCACGCACGAGGAGCTTGTGCGGCTGGGCGGCATCTATGCACGGATGGTAGCCGTGCAGACCGGGGAGCAGCCGGTCGCCGTGCAGAATGTGTAGGGGAGTGGGGGACCTCTCCCCTGGCCCCTCCCCTCTCAGGGGAGGGGAACGGTGAGCAGAAGGCGCAGGAGTAAAAATGGGGAGGGGAGTAGAAGGCGCAGGCGTGGAGGAGAAAGGACCCTCCCCTGGCCCCTTCCCTCTCAGGGGAGGGGTCCCCCACTCCCTTCCATGCCCTACTTCCAAAAAGTCACTAAGGTCACAATCGAGAGCACCTACATCGCTGAGGGTACCGTGCAATGATGGCTATGGGCTATGGCGCAGATTATGAGCTTACCGAGCGGGCCAAGCGCTTTGATCGTGAGCTGATCCTGCGCCTCCTGCAATTCCTTGGCCCATATAAGAAGCGGATCGCCCTGTCGCTTGTGCTGGTCTTTCTCAGTTCAGGCGCAGCGCTGGCACAGCCATACCTGGTCAAGGTTGCCATCGATCAGGGCATCCGCCGGGGCGACCTCCATACGCTGACCCTGAGCACGCTGGCGTTCCTCCTGGCCCTGCTTCTGTTCTGGGTGACGTCATTTGGGAATAGCTACCTCTTGAGCCTGACGGCAAACCGCGTACTCTACGACATCCGGACCACCATGTTCCGCAAGCTCACCCAGCTCTCGATGAACTTCTATGATCGAGAGAGCGTGGGGCGTACCATCTCCAAGGTTACCAGCGACGTATCTGCCCTGAACGAAGTACTGACGCAGGGGCTGGTCACCAGCATCGCCGACCTGGTGACGCTGCTGGGCATCGTAGTTGTGCTGTTCAGCATGAGTTGGAAGCTGGCACTGGTAACGATGATCGTTGTGCCGGCTCTTGCTCTAGGAGCACGCTGGTTCGCCACCTTCTCCCGCGATGCCTACCGCCGAGTGCGCCGCGCTATCGCTGAGATGAACTCGACCCTGGCCGAGAACATCGTCGGTATGAAGACGGTGCAGGCCTTCCGGCGCGAAGACCGGAACTACCAGCAGTTCCAGCAGATCAACCGTGAGAACTTCCGGGCGCTGATGCATGCCAACATCTATCACTGCATGATCTTTCCCACGGTCGATCTCATGGATGCAGTGGCGATCATCTCCCTGCTGTCGGCCGGGGGAGTGCTGATCTTCACCGGCATGGCCCCGGAGATCACCGTCGGCGTGCTGACAGCGTTTATCCTGTACGTCGAGCGCTTCTTCGAGCCGATCCGCGACCTCTCGCTGCGCTTTGACGTGCTCCAGGCCGCCCTGGCGGCAGGGGAGCGGATCGTGGAGCTGCTGGACGAGGAGCCGGCTGTCAAAGATGCGCCGGATGCGGTGCCGCTGCCGTCCATCCAGGGGCACGTGCGCTTCGAGCACGTCACCTTCGCCTACCGGCCCGGCCATCCAGTGTTGCATGACATCACATTCGAGGCCCGTCCCGGCGACCGCATTGCCCTGGTGGGACGTACCGGCGCCGGGAAGAGCACGATCATCCGTCTGCTCAGCCGCTTCTATGACGTGCAAGAGGGTCGCATCACCGTCGACGGCTACGATATCCGCACGGTGACCCAGGAGTCACTGCGACGGCAGATGGCGGTGGTGCTGCAGGAACCGTTCTTGTTCACCGGCACACTGCGCGAGAACATCCTACTCGGCAAGCCGGACGCCTCTGAAGAGGAGATGCTGGCGGCCTCACGAGCCGTTGGCCTCCATCCGTTGGTGGAGACGCTGCCGGACGGCTACGACACCTACATCGAGGAGCGCGGGCGCAACCTGAGCCTGGGCCAGCGGCAGCTCGTGGCGCTGGCGCGGGCCCTGGTAGCCGACCCACGCATCCTGATCCTGGACGAGGCCACGGCCTCGGTGGATACCGCTACCGAGCTGCGTATCCAGGCGGCGCTGGAGCAGGTGATGCGCGGGCGCACGAGCATCGTGATCGCTCACCGGCTCTCGACGGTGCGCCATGCTACGGAAATCCTGGTGCTGGAACACGGCCGCATCGTCGAGCGCGGCACGCACGAGGAGTTGTTGGCGCGGGGCGGCCGCTATGCCGAGCTCTACCAGCTCGGGCTGGCCTGGCAGGAGGACGATGACCTGGCTGTGCTAGGCGAAGAACTCGAAGAGATCGAGGAGCCGGCCGTAGCGTCGTAGGGACCCTCCCCTCGCAGGGGAGGGGCGCTCGAGGCGGGCGAAAGCACGGATCAACATCCCCGCTCGGCAGGGTGCCGGGAAGCACAACCGTCAATGGCCGGGCTGCTGGCCCGCTTCCGTTGCACGTCCTCTGGGAGTTGGCATGCGCCGGCGCAAAACCGGGCTGCCCTGCCGGCTAATATCCTACGAACCGCACCATCTGAGCTTCCCTCCCTTTGCAGGGGAGGGACCGGGGTATTGGCCAATGCGGCGGCCGGTGCATTTCTCCCCCTCCCCATCCATATCAGGGAGAGGTGTGATCGTCGCCGCGAGCTACGCGCTGGCTGAAAGCGCCCCTCCCGTATGAGGGGAGGGGTCCCGCATCTCGACTGGGCGTCCTGGCAGATGCCGACGCCCCTCTCGTATGAAGGGAGGGGTCCCTACACCACAGGGTCACCTCGAGCAGTGGCATGCGGCCCCGGAGCCTGCTATCATCTGAAGCCGCCTGCCACAGACACTACACGATCGTCGTGTACTGTACATTGCAGACAGGAGCCGCGATGGAAACACTTCCTGTGAGCCGCACCGTTTATGCCCGTATCGTGTTCAGGGGTCCGCACCGGCAGTGCAATGGACTGGCAGCAGCCCCTGAGGGGTTATGGGTGTGCGACCAGCTAGACAACATTGTGCATCTGGTGCGGTATGAAGACGGTGCAGTGCTGACCAGCTTTCGCACACCTGCACGCAACGCCAGCGGTATTGCCTGGGGCGCCGGCAGCGTGTGGGTGGCGTCGAACATACGGCCGAGCGCGATCTACCGTCATGATCCTGCGACCGGGCACTGTCTTGCGGCCCTGATCCTGCCGGACAGTGACCGAGGCGGCGTCCATGGCATCGAGTGGTGGCCGTACCGCCCGGGGGAGCCGGTGCCGCCTCCTCCGCCACCGCGGCCGCAGCTCCATCCCAGGACACCCGGCGGCGAGCCGAATGCAGGCCCGGGCGTGAGCGGCACGCTGTGGGTGACACGACCGGGAGCTCGTATCATTCAGCATCTCGACGCGGAGACCGGCGACGTGCTGGGCACCATTCCTTTCCCCGCGCCGCGCTCGCACGGCCTCTACTGGGACGATACGGATGGCTCAATCGTATGCGTGGAGACGAACACGAACGTTTGCTATCGGCTCGATCCGGACACCGGCGCCATCCGCGACGCCTGGCGCATTGAGGGGGTCGAGGCTCACGGCTTGACCCGCAGCACCGACGGCCGTGTCTGGGTCTGCGACGCTGCAACAAACAGCATTGCTGTGCTAGAGCTGTGAATCAGGTTTCTCTACTAGCTTGGCTGGAAGGTTGGTTAACGAGGAGGGAAAGCGCGTCGCGCTCCTGACAGGCGCGCACTGCCTGGTATGGCACTGCCGTCGGCAGCTTCAGATCAGGCGTTCGAATGACCGGCAGCGGTCCCGGCCCAGGGGTCGGCGCCGGCGCGTCGATCTCCTGCCTCACTGTACCTTGGCAGCCTCTTTGCGTGCCGGAGCGAAGTAGTCATAGAGATCCTTGGGCCGCTGGGAATTCCGCGCCTACCCAGTCGCCGGCAAGAGCTTCATCCGTAGCTCACCGTTCTCAGTAGTTTACAAGAGTAAGAGTTTACAGAAGAGTTTACAAGGGTAAGCTGGAAGCAACGTTTCCGCAGTGATGCCCAGGCGCCTGCACAACTCAGCCGGAAGCGTGATCTGCGCCGCGCAGGGCACGAACTCCTCTCGTCAGGTATTGCTCTTTCCCTGTGATCGCGCCGATCTAAGGCACCGCTCACGCTTCCGCTCCCCGCTGAGCAAGCACGATGCCGACTAGGATTGCTACCGTGCCGGCCAGCAGACCGGGCGTGGCAGGTTCACCCAGTAGCAACACGGAGAGCACCACACCCAGCGGAGGGATCAGGTACTGCAGGTTGGAGACGCGCGTCACCGGCACGCGGCTTAAGGCAAAAAACCAGAGAGCGAAGTTTAGCGCCGTGCAGGCCGTGCCTAGGTAGAGCAAGAGCGCTTGTGTGATCACAGGTGCGTTCCAGATGGGTTCCAGACCATCGACGACCAGTGTGATGGCCAAGAGGGGGAGAGTGGCCCAGCCGGCGGCCAGCGCTGTGGCGGCCAGGGCGTTGGCGCCGCGCAGGGTGCGCCGCGCCACGACATTCGAGACGGCGATCAGCGCGCTGCCGGCGAGCGAGAGGACCACGCCGCGCCAGTCCAGCGGCGCCGCGCCGAAAGGAGCCGGCCCGGCGCCTGGGAGGAGCACAAGCGCGACGCCGGCGAGAGCGATGGCCGAGCCCAGCACCAGCAGCGGGCCATTGCGAGCTCGTCCGAGCACGGCGGCGCCGAGGGCCAGCCAGAGCGCGGCGGTGTTGTTTAACAACCCGTTGACCGCAGCCGGCAACAAGCGCTGCGCCGCCATAGCAAGCAAGGAGGTACCCACGAAGCTGATGGTGCCGAGGATGACTAGGGCGCCCGGCCGGGCGCGCCACTCATCGTACAGGGCGCGGCGGCCTCCTGCGACGGTGGCGAGCAGGCCGAGCACGAGCGCGGCGATGACGGCACGGGTCAGGGCGATATGCAGGGGCGTGACGTGCACCAGCGCCAGCTTGGCCGCCGGGTAGAGCGAGCCCCAGCCAAAGGTGGCGACAATTGCGGCGAGATAAGCCAGGCGATCATGAGCACCGACGCGGTCTCGCGCCGGCGCAGCCGGAGATATGTGGGCAGACTGCGCAGGTGCGCCGCTCACCGTTGTGACACGCCCTCTGCCTGATCTGATGCGGTACGTGGTACCGCCCGTGGCCGGCTGGTGCTGTCCCGCCACGGCTCGTCGGCTGCGAGACCGGCCATGCCACCATGCCAACCGCTGGACGGCGCCGAGTCCAGGCCGAAGAGCTCCCGCACAATGGCGCGGTGGCGTGGCTCAGTGTCAGGAGGCAGGGCATCCGGCGGAAAATAGGCGAAGCCGCTCACCTCGTCGCTTGCCTGGAACTCGCCGCCAATGATGCGACAGCGGAAGACGAAATCCAGCAGGCGCCGCTCGCGGTTATCTACCAGCACAAGATGCTCCACAGCGACCCGCAGGCCGGACTCTTCAAGAAACTCACGCTCCAGCGCGGCAGCGAGTCCTTCCAGACGCTTGACCGCGCCACCGGGCAGTGCCCACGGCGTGGCGCCGCGGTAGCTGTGCCGGAACAGGAGCACCCGTCCCTGTTCGTCGGTAACGATGCCCAGCACGCCGATGATGTACTTCGGATTGACCAGCCAGAGTACCAGGTAACGGCTCCATAGTGGCAGCCGACCCCAGACACGCAGCACGATGCGCTTGATCGCTCGCCGTAGTAAACCGCGGCGCACCCTCCCCTCCACAACCTGTGGCTACCCTCGCCGGACTCGGTGAGTCCGGCGTTCCACACATGTGTTCAGGATACCTGGTGAGCGCCGTTGGGGTCCAGCAGGAAGTGCCGGCGTACTAGGGCGGTTTGCTGGAGCACCGCCTGCCCCACCAGACATCCTATGGGCATGTTCTTCGGCGACCCTTTCTCGCTATGTGCGCCTGGGAATGTACCGCCCTGATCTTGCCGTGCGAGCCCCTGCGCAGGTCCTCGCTCTGGAGGGAGAATCATGAGCCGGCACCCTGCTTTGGAGACGGCATGGAAGGGGAGACGGCGAGCCACAGGTAGCCGGCCAGGCACACCGCCAGGCCAAGGCTGCTGAGCAGGTAGGTCAGGGGCAGCCCCAGGACGCCGAGCAGCGCATAACCTAGCGCCGGGCCCGTGGCAGAGCCCAGGTCCCACCACGTAGCGTACCTGCTCATGGCGCGGGCACGCCCTTCGCCCAGCGCAAGGCGGCCCGCGCCGGCATCCAGCACCACAGCAAGCCCGCTTCCACCCGCATACGCCAGCGCTATGCCGGCCAACATCGTGCTCAGCCCGGGCGCTTTGATCAGAATAAGCGGGCCTGTGGCCGCAGCCACTGTGAGTGCAGTAGCCACAGGGCGCGTGCCCAGCCGGTCCATGAGTATGCCGAAGATCGGGCCGAGGGCCAGATCGCTGACCCAGCGTGCGGCCAGCACTGCTCCCGTAAATGTCGTGATCCCTATGACGAGACCCAGCACTTCGATCTGCATGCCAAAGCGCGAGCGAAGGAGGAGGCCAAGACTGCTTCCCAGGAGCCCGGCAGCCAGCGCAGTCCAGAGCGCTGCCGCGTACAGCAGCGCCGCCTGCAGGACAGCACGGCCCTGTTGCTGCTCGTGCAGGGGCCGGCTCCGGGTATGCCGACCAGGCTCCTGCACGGTCCGGCGCGCGGGCACGCGCGCATGCACGTGATCGAGCGGGACGGTCAGCGCGAGTGGAAGGCCCAGAGCAGTCACAGCGCCGAACAACAGAAGCGCCGGTCGGGCACCGAGCGTATCAGCCAGGATCCCACCGAGAAGCATGCCCGCCAGGCTGCCCAGCCGGCTGATGCCCTGGTACGCTCCCATCCCGCTGCCCAGCCGGCCGACGCCGCTATACCGTAGCACGGTGAGATGTCCGCCCAGCCGCAGGAGCGACCAGCTTGCGCCCCATAGCATGCGGACCGCGACGAAGAGTGGCAGGTTTGGAGCCAGGCCGTATACCGCCGTCGTGCCTGCGCCGAGGGCAACCGCGCCCAAGAACGGCAGGCGCACGCCGGCGCGGTCATACAGCCGTCCTGCCAGCGTGTTCGATACCAGACGGATATAGCGGTTCACGCTCAGCAGCAGGCCCACCGCGCCGACTGGCAGCCCGAACACCTCGTACTGCACGGGCAGCACCGCATAGAGCATAGAGTCGCCGAGCAGCGATAAGGCAACCACCAGCGAAACAACGACCACGGGTCGTGGCGGCATTGCCGGGCAACCCCCCTTCAGAGGTGCAGACATGCTTGTGTTCATTGCGCTAAACTTGGTAGATGGTCGGTCTGTGCGGTACCCTAAACTACAATGCAGTACCGAGGCCTTTTTCGCTTTGCCCGGGAAGCGCCGCTGAGCGCGTTCCCCTACCATCGCCGTCTCTCATTTGAGGTGGCGCCACCGCTGCCGGATGAGCCGCTCGATCCGCTGCTGCGGGTGGCGGAAGAGCTTGCCCGTCATGAGCCGGTGGCATTTGCCGTCACCAACGACCAGCGGGGTATCCCGCGCCAGCTTCCGTTTGCCACTGCCGCCGCCATCCGCCGCGTCACCGGACGGCCGGTGCTGGTGCACTGGCGGGCCCGGCAGCGCGCCGGCAATACACCTGCCCTCCTGCTGGACGAACTCGCGCGCTACGACCTCACGGATGTACTGATCATCGGCGGCGACCCGTATCTGCCGGAGGCCGGGGTAGAGCTAGACCGGACATTCCGGCGCACCGAGGAGGCTCTGGTTGCCCTGCGTGCCCGGGCACCGGCGGAGGTGCGCTTTTATGCCGCCGCACACCCGCGCCGCCCGCCAATTACCGAGGACCGCCGTATCAGCGACAAGCTCCGGAGCGGTGCCGAAGGGTTCATCACGCAGGCCGTCTTCAGCGTGCAGGAGTACCAGGCCTACCGCGACCGGCAGGCTGCGCGCGGTATCTCTGCAGTGATTATCCCGGGCATTTTGCCGATCTCCAGCGCCGGCTTCCTGGAGCGCCTTACTACCTTAAAAGAAATTCGCGTGCCGGAGCACTACGCCGAGCAGTTCGCGGGCAAGACGCTGCGCGAGGCGACGCGCCTAGGCGGCCGTCTTGCCGCCCGGCTCGCCCGAGAGCTCTTCGAGGCCGGCGCTCCGGTGGTGCATATCTTCAACGCTGAGCGCCCGCGGCTCATGGAATGGCTGGTGCGGGAGCTCCAGGATGGGGCGGCGTGAGCGGGCGTGGGAGTAGACCCCTCCCCACCTACTCCATCACCACCACTGATTTCAGCCCGGCCCGGCTGGCGGTGAACTCGAAGGCAGCTTGCACCTCGTCCAGCGCCCAACGGTGGCTGATCAGCGGCTCGACCTGGACGATCCGGTAGGCAATCAGCTTGAGCGCCGTCGTAAAGTGGTGCGGCGTGAAGTCATGGCTGCCTGTGAGCAGGATTTGCTTGTAGTGGATCAGGTTCGGATCAAGCGGCACCTCAGTCGGCGGATACGTGCCGGCAAAGAGATTCACCCGCCCAGCGATGCCGGCCATCTGCAAGGCCTGCCGAATCGGCTCAGGGTGTCCGACGGCCACGATCACGGCATCGGCGCCGCGCCCTTCGGTGAGCTCTTTCACACGCTCCACCGGATCCACCTGCGAAGCATCGATCACGTCGTGCGCACCAAGCTGCTGCGCTACCTCTAGCCGGCGCGCAATGGGATCGCTGACGATCAGGCGCGCGCCGCGCCGGGCGGCGAGCTGCAGGTGCAGCAAGCCGATCGGGCCGGCCCCAACGATCACTACATCGTCGCCGAAGCTCATCGGCGTCATCAGATTGCCGTTAATGCAGCAGGCCAGCGGCTCGCAGAAGGCGGCCATCTCATAGGTAACGTTAGGCGGCAGCACGCGCACGTTCGCCTCTGGAGCAACCCCGTATTCGGCAAAGCCGCCGCGCACACGGCGCTGCAGGTTCGTGCAATAGTTGAAGATGCCGCGGCGGCAGTAATGGCACTGGCCACACACCACGCGCCAGTCCGCCACCACGCGATCACCGACCTTGACCGTGGTCACCCCTTCACCGACGGCCACAACATCACCGGCCCACTCGTGACCCGGCGTGCGCGGCAGCCCTGTTGTCCCTACTCGCGTGCCAACATATGCACGAATGTCGCTGGGACAGACCCCACAAGCGCGCACTTTGATGAGCACCTCGCCCGGCCCCGGCGATGGATCAGGTACTTCCTCGACCCGTAGATCACGCGGGCCGTATAACCGCGCTGCTTTCATGTGTGATAAACTCCTGCCGGGTTAACGTCTCCCCCCAGCCTCTGTGTTGCCCGGATTGTACGCAGCCCTGCCCCCAGCGTCAAACGTTCGCCACAGCCGCTTTCTCGCCGACGAGCGCTCAGAATTGAGCAAGAAGTGAGCATGTCTTGATCAGGTACGCCGCGCGAGGGCCGGATATACTTACACAGACGCTTTCTGCCCACTCCCCAAGCCTGCACAGGCAATCTACTTGGCAGCCTCGAGTCAGGTGGCTAGTCCGGTGCACCAGGGAAAACACTAGCCACTCGACTGGAGCATCCATGCTGTGGTCTCGCTATCCTTGCTCTGAACAGGCTGGTGTGCTTTGCATTCCGACACGCGCGGGAAGGGGGACTGGCCCGCCGAGGCGTACTCAGGTCTGGTGCTCGCATGAGGGGGAGCTATGGTCCTGCGATACATCCGCCGGCTCTTGGAGAGCGATCCGTTACGGCAAATCCGCTGGGGTACGCTCGGGAGCCGCTCTCTGGCGATCGGCCTAATCATGGGTTTGTCGGCACTGGCCGTTGCTTGGGGCTCTAGAGCCCCAGGTAGTCAGCGCAGCGCGATGTCTGGGGTCGAAGCGGCAGCAACGGATCAGACCGGTCAGGTACGAGAATTCACCCTAGAGGCCATCGAGGCCCCGATCACCCTGGCTCCAGGCATAACCGTGCGCGCCTGGACTTACAACGGCCAGCTCCCCGGCCCGGAGCTGCGGGTGCGCGAGGGCGATACCGTGCGCGTGGTGGTGAAAAACTCACTGCCGGTGCCGACGACGATCCATTGGCATGGCATCGATCTAGCGAACGCCATGGATGGTGTGCCGGGCGTGACGCAGGACCCTATCCAGCCCGGCGAGACTTTCACCTACGAGTTTGTGGCAAAGCCGGCAGGCACGCGCTGGTATCATTCCCACCAGGACCCTGAAGTGCAGGTTCCCCTCGGTCTCTACGGCCCGCTCATCGTGGAGCCCAGAGATATCGCACCCGCTGCAGGCCAACCGGCGCCGGTGCGGTACGACCGGGAGTACACAGTGATGCTGCAGGAATGGGCGTTGGGACTTACGCCGGAGGTAGCGATGGGCGTGGAGGGCGCTGTGCCCCCAAAAACGCACTCCAAGGAGATCGATCGCGATCTGTTCCTGATGAACGGCCGTGCCAGCGATGGCATCCTACCACTGCAGATCAAGCAGGGACAGCGTATGCGTATCCGTTTAATCAACGCCGGCAGCCTCGTGCACAGCATTCACCTGCATGGGCACCAGTTCAAGATCGTCGCTACGGATGGCAATCCCGTCCCGCCCGCGGCACAGCTGATCAAAGACACGGTGACCATCGGGCCGGCCGAGCGGTTCGACCTGGAGATTGTAGGGGATAACCCCGGTTACTGGATGTTTCACTGCCATATGGAGCATCATATGGCAAACGGGATGATGACGCTGCTGCAGTATGAGGGTTATCAGCCACCGCTTCTGAGCACCACCCATGTGCATGCCCCGCAGCCGGCTGCGCCGGCGGCCTCGGCCGATCCCACCACAGCCACTCAGCGCATCAGCATGACCGATAACCGGTTCGGACCGGCCACGTCGACGGTGCCGGCAGGGACAACCGTGGCATGGACAAATCAGGGGGTGAACCTGCATACTATCACCAGCCTGGATGGGCTCTTTGACTCGGGCGCCGTCAAGCCGGGAGACTCGTTTGCCTACACCTTTACCAGACCCGGCACCTACCGGGTGATCTGCCGGCAGCACCTGCTCAACGGTATGGCAGGAGTTATCCACGTACAGTAGCCTGCCGGGGTAGCCGCCGGGCCTAGGCCCGGCGGCTACCCTCCCCAGCGCCGTCGAGGCGTGATGGATCACGCCGGATAAAAGCATGTCACCGCAGCACCCTGCGGTGGGAGGAGGGAAGCGATGCGGTTCCTCGCCCGGCTTTCTCAGTCCCTGTGTACGGCCTGCTCCCCTGTGATGCGCAGCCTTGTCGGCTTGTGCCTCAGCATTGCTAGCCTGCTTGTGCCGGCAGGTGGCCAGCTCACGACCGTGTACGCAGCCACGCAGTACACGGTCAGGGTCGGAGGGGAGAGCATCGACAAATCGGCGCAGGCGCTGGGTTTTTATCCAGCAGTAATCACCATTGTCGAAGGTGACTCCATCACCTGGCAGCAGACGACCGAAGAGCCGCACTCGGTGACCTTCTTCGGGAGCATGCAAGACCTTCCCACCTTCACTATTCCTGCGCCGGGCGGTGGAATCGCCATCAACCCGGCCTGGTTTAATCCCAACGGCGCAACGAGCTTCGCCGGCACAGGCCTGGCCCACTCCGGCTTCATGCCGGCGGTGGGAACCAGCTTTACCCTGACGTTCCCCAGGGCGGGAACATATCAATATATCTGTCTTGTGCATGGTCCCGGACAGCGCGGCGTGGTACGGGTGCTTCCGGCCGGCCAGCGGGCACCGATGACACCGGCCGAGGTTGATGCCCAGGGCGCAGCAGAGCAGAGCGCTGGGGTGGCCATCGCCGATATGCTCGGGCGAGGGATCAGCGACCGGCAGACACCGGCAGCAAACGGCAGGACGGTGCATAACATTCGGGCAGATGTGCCGGTACCGCAGGGGAATATGGCTGTGCTCCGCTTCCTGCCGGGGAGCCTGACGGTGCGCGTAGGCGACACCGTCCGCTGGGACATGAGCGGGAACCCGGCCGCGTTCCACACCATTACGTTTCTCTCCGGAGCGCCGGTGCCTGATTTTCTGATCCCACAACCACAGCAGAGCGGGCCGCCGCTGTTGCTGATCAATCCGCAGGTGCTCCAGCCAGCCGGTGGAGCAATCTACGAAGGCCGTGGCATGGTTAACTCCGGGCTGCTGTTCTCGCCCATTCCGGACCCGCGCGAGGCGATCGTTTCGCAAGGACTGTCGTTCCAGGTGGCCTTCACCAGGCCGGGCACCTACGAGTACATCTGCGTCGTCCACGCCGCGCTGGGCATGCGGGGCACGATCACGGTGGTCGAATGACAGTGAGCCAATGCCGGTGTACCCCAGGGATCTGTTCACAGCGTGGCCCCGCACGCACCGCTCACTATCAGCTTCGTCGGAGGCTGCTCCAGACATGAGGTCCGAGAGTTCGATTTGGCTCGAGGTAAGTTGAGTTGAATGTTGAGTTGAGTAAGGAGGTTTCATTGCATAATTTAGCGGGGATCCTAACCGTCTCGTTTTGGTATCCCATGGCAGCGCTACTCTCGCCACGGCTGGTACGACTGGCGCTGGCGCTCGCTCTGCTTGCCACCCTGGTCGGCGCAGCCGTACGCAGCCATCAGAGCGCCACGCCGGTTCAGGCAGCCCAGACCTGGGAGGTGCAGGTGGGCTATGACGATATGCAGAGCCTGATCTCGACCCAGGCGTACTTTCCGAACCCGCTGACCGTCAACGCCGGAGATACGGTCGTCTGGCGGTTCGCCGGTTTCCACACTGTCACGTTCTATGGGAATGAGACCCCACTGCCGCTCATTGGACCGGGACCGAACTCCGGCGAGCTGGCGCTGGGGCCGGCATTCTTCCCAATGGGTCCACAGGGCTCGAACGCAACCTATGACGGCACGGGCCGAGCGAGCTCCGGCACACCGCCGGAAGGCGGGCCACAAGACCAGCCGTTCACCTACAGCCTGACCTTCACCAAGCCCGGCCTTTACGGCTATATGTGCACGCTGCATCCCGGCATGCGCGGCGAGGTGCTGGTACAGCCGGCCGGGGCGCCGCTGCCGGAGACCCCGGCTCAGGCGAAGGCCCGCGGCCAGGCCACGATCGGGGCGCTGGTAGGGATGATGCAGTCCGCCCTGGAGCGCGCACGAGCGGTCAGCCTCGGTACGACACATCTGGCCTACGCCGGCCTTGGGGACGCCTTTGGCGTCAGCACGCTGCGCTTTGTGCCGGGCGATGTGACAGTGCGGCGGGGCGAGACCGTTATCTGGGGCTTCGCCGATCCGTTCGAGATTCACACCGTGACTTTCACTTCAGGCCAGCCGGATCCAGCGTTCATAGACGTGCGCCCCCAGCCACAGGGGCCGCCGATCCTGGCAATTCCGGCGAACGTGGCCGGGCCGGTGGGAGGCACGACCTACACCGGGCAAGGATACGTGACGTCGGGGATTCTCGCGTACGGCGGATCCTACGCCCTAGCGTTCGATGCCCCGCCGGGTAAGTACGAATACCTGTGCACCGTGCACCCCTTCATGCGGGGCACGGTCACCGTCACCGAGTAAACCGGCCCAACAAGTAGTCCTGCACCACCCGGCAACCCTGTTCCGGGCAGGCTCGCGAGCCTGCCCGGAACTTTTTTCAAGCGCGGAGGAGCGATCCCTCCCCTGGTCCCTCCCCTCGTAGGGGAGGGGAATTTCGCGAGCCGTGAACCAGAACCTCTCCCCAGCCTCTCCCAGGGGAGGGGCTGGAGGAAGGGTCCTCCTCAGCCCTTTTACGACATTGCGCGAAAAACGGCCGTTTTCCTTCTCAGGAGCGGCTGGATCTGGCCAACAACGCTGGCCTCTGCTCCCAGCGACTATTCTCCTGTCCCCCTCCCCGCTCAGGGGAGGGGCCGGGGGAGGACTCCTCCCCGCACTGGCATCCAACGCTGCTCTGCGCTACCATGCAGGCTGCCGATGGCCCGCGGCGATCCGGAGCTCTGCTGCTGGGTCGGCCGTGACATGTGTGATGTTTTCTCCAGTTTCAGCAGGGGATATATCAGCGGGGGAATATAGATGAAAGCGGCGATCTTCTATGGCGGCCCGGACATTCGTGTCGAAGAGCTGCCCGTGCCGGAGCCGGGGCCGGGTGAGGTGTTGGTGCGCGTGCGCGCAGCGGGTATATGCGGCAGCGACCTGCATGGCTACCGCGGCCATCGCTTTCGGCCCGGCGCCGTGCAGCCGCACCAGAGCGGCCATGAGCTGGCCGGAGAGATCGCAGCGCTGGGGCCGGGGGTAACGGGTCTGCAGATCGGCCAGCGCGTTGGCATTGAACCTGAGCACCTGGTCGGCTGTGGCGAGTGCCGGTACTGCGTGCGCGGCGATTATCATATTTGTCCACAGCGGGGCATGCGGCACGGCGAGCGCCACAGCAGCCACGGCTTCTCCGAGTACGATGTCTGCCTGGCGCGCAACTGCTATCCATTGCCGGACAACGTGTCAACCGATGCCGCGGCTATTCTGGACTGCTATGCCTGCGGCGTCCATGCGGTCAACCGCACTCAGCCGATGCCGCACCATACCGTGGTGATCCTCGGCACCGGCGCCATTGGGATGACGCTCGGCCAGGTGGCACGCGCCGCCGGGGCAGGCCGAGTGATCATGGTTGGCACGCGCCAGGAGCCGCTGGCAATCGCTCGGGCCGCCGGCGCGGCTGACGACACGATTGCCGGAAACGTCGAAGACCCGGTGCAAGGGGTGCTTGAACGCACGAATTGCGAAGGTGCCGACATTGTCTTCGAGACCGTCGGGGGCACTGCGCCGACGCTGCACCAAGCGGTCGAGATGGCGCGTCGCGGCGGCACGGTGAGCATCCTGGGCATCTTTACCCAGCCGCAGGAGCTGGCGGTGCAGACCGGCTATCGCAAGGAGCTTGTAATCACCTGGTCAAACAGCTACTCGACCTGGCAAGGTGTGCGCGAATATCAGATTGCCTTGGACCTGCTGGCGTCGGGACGCTGCCGCGCTGAGCCCATCATTACCCACCATTTCCCACTCACTCGTATTGCAGAGGCGTTTGCCGCCGCCGCAGATAAACGCACCTCAGGAGCAATCAAGGTGCTGGTACATCCGTAGCTGGTATGTCCGTAGCTGGTATGTCCGTAAGGAGAAAGAAAATTAAAGAAAATTAAGGAGAAAAAACAAGGAGAAAAAAGCTGCGTCTCTGCCATCCCTGCGTACGGGAAGAGCGAAAAACCGGTGCGTGGAGGGAGCCACGATGATGAAAGTCCTGCTTCGCGAGCGTGATCTCTCGGACGACTACATTCGCTTCGCCGCGCAGATCGGTGCTGATGGCTTTGACATTCACAACGAGTACAACGTGCCGGGCGTGAAAGAGCAGGGCTACGCCGACGAGCATGGCGTGCGCAAGCTCCTCGAGCGGCTGCGCCGCTGGGGATTGAGCGTCTATCGCGTGGCTCCACCCACGCCACGCAACTATCTGCTTGGCCTGCCCGGTGGCGACCAGGAGGTCGACAACCTGTGTCGCACCCTCGAGGCGCTGGGCAAAGCTGGCGTGCCGTTCATGTCTATGCCCTTACATCTTGGGGTGAACCCGGGCTACCGCGGCGCGGTGCGAGCGGTGCATCGCGGGGGCTATACCATGCACGCGTTCGACATGGAGGTCATGCGGCGGAGCCTGGCTGAGAAGCCGCCGGAGCTCGTGGTGGATGTCGAGGCGCACTTCGAGCGCTCGGTGCGGCTGTACGAGCGCCTAGTGCCCATTGCCGAAGCCTATGACATCCGGCTGATCCTGCATCCGTCGGATCCGCCGTTGCCTGAGACGGAGTTCTCGCCGCGGCGCTGGTCGGCTATCCTGGACGCCGTACCGAGCACGCACAGCGGGCTCTTGTACTGCGTGGGCACGCGTTACGAGTCGGGGGTGAACATCTATGACGATATCCGCGCCTTCGGTCGCCGTGGCAAGATCTTCCACGTACACTTCCGGAACGTGCGCGGGCAGATCCCGACCCACGGCGGCTACGAGGAGGTCGCCCTGCATGACGGCGACATGAATATGTTCCGTGTGCTGCTCACCCTGAAATCGGTCGGCTACGACGGCGGCCTACAGATCGACCACTTGCCCAGCTACACTGGCGACAATGCCTTCCAGGGCATGGCCTCAGCCTATGCTGTGGGCTATGTCAAGGCGCTTCTCGCCGCCTTGGAGGTGGTCAGCGTCCCGGGTGGCTCGGAGGGCATGCGATGATCGAGATGCTTGCCGCCAGGAAGTAACCGACCGCCGCCGGGCGACTATCGAAATCCATCGGCTCCTTGCATTTTTATACTAAGGCCGCGGCTGTCTTAGGGGATCGGTGTTGCGGTCGGCGCTGTGAGAAGGCCGGGTGCTCTATGACTGGGCTTGAGCCTCTTCGCGAGGCACGGTGCCGGCTTCGTTCGTGACCCGCCACGGACGCGAACGAAGCTCTGTTCGCAGGACGCTAGACCTAGTACAGCAGCCTGCGCAGGTATTCGATCGTCTCGCGCGCCTGGCAGTTGATCTCCTCCAGGGGGCCTTCGGCCAGGGTCTCGACTAGAGCCGGGCCGCGGAAGCCGGCATCCCGTAGAATAGCGAACAAACGGGCGAAGTCCACATCGCCCCGCCCTGGCTGGAGGTGCACGCTGCCGTGCCGACCTCCGGTGGAGTCCTTGATACAGAGCGCCACCACGTAGGGAGCGAGGGCCTCCAGACCAGCGAGAGGATCGGTGCCGGTGTAGTAAATCACATTGCCGGGATCGTAGGTGATGCGAAAGGCGGGATGGGCGACCTGCTGCACCACACGCAGGCAGTCGGCTGCTATGGCCGAGATCCCGCCATGCGGCTTGAGCACGATGGTGCAACCGTGCCGGCCTGCCCGCTCGGCTACCTGCTGCATGAGCAGCACGTACCGGTCATACTGGGACGCGTCGTTCGTGCCGCCGACCTGGAGGTACGGTGTGCCCAAGCGCACGGCGACGGCAATCTCACGGTCCCACGCTGCCAGATAGTCATTGTCTGGCAGGCTCAAGGGAACACGCGGCACATAGACGGCTGGTTCCAGGCCGTGCTGCGCCACCAGCGCCTTGAGCGCATCGACTTCTTCTGGCAAGGAGTCGCGGTTGACTAACGGCATGCCCGGCTGGGGCATGTATCCAATGAGCCGTGCTCCGCTGGCGGCGATCCCGGCCACGGCCTCTTCAACCGTGTACCCGCGCCAGGGGCGGGTAAAGAAACCGAGTAAAACCTGTGGAGCGCTTTCCATTGCTTTCCTCTTGTTGTTGTATAGCTCGTTGCTGTATAGCGGTTGTTGTATAGTGGGTCTACCTCAAGCGCATGAAGCATAGCTGGGCCTCTGCCCCCGGTCAAATACCTGGTCTCCGCGCTGCATCCTTGCCCCTACTGCGCTAGAATAGCGTGCACGGGTCCTTGATTGCCTCTCTACCGGGAGGATCAGCTCGGGGGACCTGCGCTGCAAGGAGGACGCTCATGTACCCATTCAATGCCGAGAAGCTGGCTATGCTGATGGAGCAGGCCGGGCTGGACTTGATTCTGGCAACGACCAGGCATAATGTTCGCTACCTCACTGGTGGGTATTACTATCACTTTCATGCGAAGTTCACACGGATTGGCACCAGCCAGTATCTGCCGGTGGTGGGGCTGCCACGGGGGCGCTTCGCGGATGCCTTCTACATCGGCACGATAGGGGAACGCGGCCAGATCGAGGCGGAAGGGCTCTGGATCGAAAACCGCGCTGAGATCGGGCGCGGCACGATACCTGTGGCCGAGCGCGCGGCTGCAGAGATCGCTCGTCGCGGCCTAGAGCGCGGGCGTATCGGGCTGGAGTTGCCGTTCTTCCCAGCCGATGCCTATGCTACGCTCCAGCGCGCTCTGCCACACGCTACTTTTGTGGATGCCACGCCGGTGCTGGACGAGCTACGCGCGATCAAGACGCCCCAGGAGCTTGCTCTTTTACGCAGCGTGTATGACCGCACGGCCCAGGCGATCCTGGCGACATTTGCCTCTGGCACACCCGGCGTGACCACCAAAGAGCTGGCGCGGCGGGTGCAGCGAGAAATGGGGCAGCGTGACCTGAACTTCCTCTGGGTGTTCACCTGCGCCGGGCCAAGTTACCTGCGCGCCCCATCAAACCAGACTTGGCAACCCGGCCGCGTGCTGCACCTGGATGCCGGCGGCGAGGATGGGGACTACCTGGCCGATCTCTGCCGCATGGGGTGCCTGGGCCGGCCCTCCGCGCTGGCGAATGAGCTTCACGCCGCCTGTCTGGCGGTGCAGACCAAGGTGCGCAGTCTGATTCGCCCCGGGGTGCCGTGCAATGAGCTCCTCCGTGCCGGGGAGCACGCCATTGCTGAGGGGCCATACGCAGAGCTGGGGCGCTTTATTGCCCACGGCATCGGCATGGTGTCCCATGAGCAACCGGTGATCACGCCGCAGAATAGCCGACCGCTGGAAGCCGGCATGGTGCTATCGTTAGAGACGGAGTATAAGCATCCGGAGGTCGGTCACGTCAAGATCGAAGATGCGGTGGCCGTGACCGCTGACGGCTGTGAGGGCCTGGGCGACCAGGGCCGCGAGTGGCAAATCGTGTGAAGGGCCCGCATTCCTTACGCCTCTTCTCCTAATCCTATGCTAAATCCTATGCTACGAGAGAGGGCGTAAGGAATGCGGGGCATCCGGTTCTACCGCAGCAGGCCGGTCGCACGGGCCTGCAGGATGCGCGTGTACGCAGGCCGTGGCGTACCATCAGGGTTTGTGATCGCCCACCAGTATTCTTCCTTCTCAGGCGTGGAGCCCGGCTCAGCCAGGTGCCACACGGTCATCACGCCGATCCAGGGCGACCAGTTGGCCTTGGCATACCGGAAGGCACGGATAATGTACTCGGCCTTCTCCTCCTCGCTGACCCGGTGCCAGGCATACTCTGGATGCACCGGGTCGCTGGTCCAGCCGAACTCCAAGATCCAGATCTGCTTGTCGGCATCGCCATTGGCCACCATGATCTCGCGGAGCTGCTCGATCCGGCGGAAAGCGAACGACGGATGCCCGCCTAACGCCGGATCGGCGGCGACCTGCGCTGGACTGAGCTCGGGCGGAGCCTTATAGCCAGGCGCATGGGCGCCCAGGGCGTCAAAGTAGCCCTTTACGCCGGCAGCGTACATTTGCCGCAGATACTCGTCATCCGGCATTGCCTGCTCATTGTAGACGCCGGTCGGGGTAAGGCCTGCGCTGACTACGATGATGCTGGGGTCAATCGACTTGGCAGCCGTGTAAGTGGCCTTCAGGAGTGCCACATAGCCGGCCGGATCCGGGCGTTTTCCACCCCACTCGCGCGCGAGGTTTGGCTCATTCCACACCTCGATGGCATGGATACGCCCAATGGGCGAGTCTGACGCATACCGGTTTAAAAGAGCCCGCACGAAGTTGGCATAGTCCTCGACGTTATCAGGCGGTCCGTTCTGCAGGGTGCGATCAGCGCGCGCCCATTGCGGCTGGTAGTCCACGCGGGCAATTACTTTCAGTCCATGCTTTTTTGCCGCAATCACCACGCGATCGGCTTCATCCCAGGTGATCACGCCGCGCGCATCACGCTCCATGGCGCGCCAGGGGAACAGGATGCGCACCCATTGGAAACCGGCATCGACGGCAAGCTTGAGATCGCGATCGGTCGTGGCCGGCTGGAACCACACCCACGGCTTCACACCGTACTCTGGCGAGGCGACCTTCGGCGCCTGCTGCTCGATAGGCTCAAAGGCAGAGTGCAAGTTGGTGCCCGGCAGCCGCTGCGGGTCCTCGACCCAGTTGGGCTTGAAGCGATTGTATTGCTTGTAGAAACGGCTGGTCCGCGCCTGTTCTTCGAGGTCCGGCGGCAGGTTCTTGCCGGTTATGATGGACTTGAGGTAGTCTGCCAGCAGGAGCCCTTGCGTCGTCCCGGTGGTAGCATCGTAATGCATGATGCCGCGCTGGAAGCGCAGGTAGATGAAGTTGTGATTGCGGGGGTCGTATGCCGGCCGGCTGGTTGGCGCGCCCCAGATCTCCAGGTTGATCAACGGCATCAGGGCGGGATCGCCGTTGCCGTCCGGAAAGGCGTCCTCGAAACGCACAGTGTTCAGGAACGTTTGGTAGAAGTTGACCTTGCGGCCCTCCCACTCGTCTGGGGCATAGCGGCGCACAAACTCAAGGATCTTGCGCCCGTATTCCGGATCATCCGGCGACGGTGCTTCTGCCACCACGAGGGGATCGATGTTCGGGAACGTAGAGGTATTGATGCGCTGGTACGGCATCAGGCCCGGGTCAAGCACGTTCAGTGTTGTGACCGAGCCGTCCGGGCGCATCTGCATGATCCCGCGCTGGAAGAACTGCACCGTGAACCCGTCCAGGGTGAATGGACGGGAGACCGGATAACCAAACGTACGCAGCCCACCGCGGCGATGAAAGTACTCAAAGAACTGATCCAGGCCAATGCGGTAGCCGGTCTCAGGGAAGTAACGCGGCAGCGCCGCGGCGTTCAACGGCGCACCTGCCTGCGCCGACGCCGGCTCAGCCCGCGCCGACACGGCCGGCAACAGGGTGGCAAGCGCTGTGAGCAGCGAGATACCAAGTGCACCAAGACGGATGAGCCAAGCCCTCCCAAGCAAGATCCGATTACTCCTTTCCATATGTTCCATAATCTACGTGATCTTCTCTTGGCCCCTGACTGTCTCCTCCAGCGATGCTACACCGCCGAGCTCAGGCAAGAACACGACTGTACCTGAGCTCCCACCGAGACGAACAGAGAGGGCAACACGGGCATGCCCGCGAACAGCCGGCTGCGCCGCGCCATGAGACAGAACGCACCGTTGTCGTAGGAGGTCGCGTCCGGCCGGACCCATGCCGCGCCACAGCAGGAACCACTGTCCGGCACGTTGCGTGCGACGCAAAGATGTGGTATCACTTGGGCGGTACGGTTCTATATATTGTGCTTTATACGGCTGTAGTGGTGTCCCCTGGACGGTATGCCGTCCAGGCAGCAGGGGGATGCGCTGGAACAGGAGCTGTCGTTGGATTTTCTGTCTTTGATGGCGCGTGCCTGCCGGGAGCCAAGGTGCTATGCAGTGCCCTTTCTGTAGCCATCCGGATACCCGAGTGATCGATAGCCGCGAGTACCCTGATAGCGTGCGCCGCCGTCGTGAGTGTCGTGCCTGCCACCGTCGCTTCACCACCCGTGAGCGTGTGGAAAAAGCGGTCTTGACGGTGGTCAAGCGGGATGGGCGGCGGGAAGACTTCATGCGCGAGAAGATTCTGGCCGGCATGCGGAAGGCCTGTTATAAACGCCCGGTGTCCGATGAGCAAATCCGCGCTGCCGCGCAGGAGATCGAGTACGAGCTGCTGCAGCGTGGTGACAGTGAAGTCACCAGCGAGGAGATCGGGCGGATGGTGCTGCAGCGCCTGCGTGAGCTCGACGAGGTCGCGTTCCTGCGCTTCGCCACGGTCTATAAACCCTATCGAGACGTCTCCGAAGTCGTCGATGATATCGAGCAGCTTCGGCAGCGCCGCTCCCGCACGCCCGAAACCGAAGGCCAGCTCAAGCTTCCCCTCTAGCAGGGTCTCGGAGCGCTCGGCAGCACACGAGGACACCGCCGCGGCCCGGCATCCGCTAGCGATGGTGGTCGATGCCTCGCCAGCGGTTAATGAAGCGCACAATGCGCTCCTCATCAAACTCATCGAACTTGTCGATGCGCGTCCAAGCGGTGAGCGCAATCTGACGGTCCATCGTGGGGTACGGCGCCAGCAGGACTTTATCAGGATAGCGCTCCACGATGCGGCGCAACTGGCTTTCGAGCTCCGGGCATGCCTCCGGCCCGGCGCACCTATACTGTACGATCACCCCGCCGTCCTCGAGAAAGTGCACTTGCAGGCGCTTGTCCACCGGCTCCGTGTGCACCCCCGGCCGCGGTAAGCTGCTGAAGTGCGGCCCCGATGTCGGCGGGTCGCTGTTGTATACCGGCATCGGATCGCCGGGTAAAACGTGAGCGTTGCCGAGGTCCGGCACGCGCTGCCCTGGATCAGACTGACGGGCCAGCAGGTTCACCGCAGACGTGGACAAGACCGGCACGGCAAATGATACGGCCAGGGAGAGCGCCGTCAGCACCGCTAGCCCTGCAGCAAGCCAGCTCCAGCGCCTGATACGGGCGCGCCGCGCAGCAGCGCGCTTGCGCTGCTCAGCACGCTGCTGGACCAGTAGACGCTTGCGCTGGCTGCGTGTCAGGCGGGGACTTCCCGGCGGACGATCTTGTGTCGAACTCTTCGCTGCCATCGTTGTTAGCGTCATTGTACCCTGACGGCAGATCGGCGGCCAACTCGAGAGAACCACGTGGGCTACGCCGTGGCTTCGGCAGGCACCTGGTATACTCGAAGTGAGGTGGCCGGCCGACCCATCAGCCGGCTATACGGCACCGGCGATGCTTATACAAGAGAGCCATATGGTCACGACGCGCCCAGGCACGGCCATTCGTGCAGTGCCGAAGCGCTTTCAGCTGCCCCGCTGGCTGGCAACCAGCTGTGTGCTTGGGCTGGCGATTGTCCTGCACTGGTTGTTGCTGCCGGCTGCCCCGGCAGCGGCACAGACAAACTCGCTCTACGCGCGGCGCTTTGAGGTCGTGCTCTCCCTCGAGCCTGCCGGGTCACTGCTGGTTACCGAGACCCAGGAGGTAGTCTTTCCCTCCACTCACCGGTTCAGTACAGGCTTCCGTGAGATCCCTCTTGAGCGTGTGGAGCGCATCGCAGATATACGCCTCGAAGAGCCGGGCCAGCCGTATCGCCACGCGGGCGGGCCGCTCGAGGCATCGCGGGCAGGAGGCGGCGGGCTACCGGCACCGGCTGAGCCGACTGCCCCACAAACCTTCGTGACCTCAGTGCAGGATGGCAGGCTGCGCATCACCTGGCGCTTTCCTGACACGCGCGGCCAGGCGCGTACGTTTCTACTGAGCTACCGCGTCTACGGCGGAATCCGCGTCTATCCAGACGGTAATCAGCTCTACTGGAAAGCCATCTATGCCGACCGGCCGTACCCAATAGAAACTGCGAGCGTGCGCGTGCAGTTTCCGCTACCGGTGACCCTGGCCGAGCTACAATGGGCAGTCTCCCCCGCGCGGCTGCAGGTACGGGTCGAACAGCCCGACGCCTCGTCGATCCGCTTTCAGACATTGCATGGGCTGGCGGCCAACGAGGAACTGGAGGTACGCGTCCAGTTTCCCCACGGTCTGGTGCAGGCGCAGCCGCCGGCCTGGCAGCCTCAGGCAGACCAGCAGGAATACTACGACCAGCATACACGCCCGCTGCTGAACTTTGGGCTCGGCCTGCTCACGCTCCTGATCGGCCTGGCCGGCAGCCTGGGGGTATTTCTCGCCTGGTATGTACGCGGCCGCGACCCGGTGATCGGCCAAGTCCCGCCTGTGCTGGAGGAGCCTCCGTCAGACCTGCCGCCCGGCCTGGTCGGCACCCTGGTCGACCAGAAGGCCGATGTCCAGGATGCTGTTGCCACGCTGCTGGATCTGGCCCAGCGCGGTGTGCTGCGTATTACTGAAGAGCCATCAGTGCCCGGGAAGCGGCGCGACTATCGCCTCACCCTGATACCGATGGACCCTGCTCCGGATCTCCATCCCCTTGAGCGAGCCGTGCTTGATGCTGTCTTCGATGGGCAGCACGCTGTCCGCCTTTCTGAGGTGCGCCACCGCTTCACGGCGCGGATCCCTGAACTGCAGGAGCGTTTCTATGCCCAGGCCGTTGCGCTGGGCCTGTTCGAACGTGATCCGGTTGCGGTGCGGCGCGGGTATGCCCGCGCCGGGAGCCTGCTGCTGGCAGGTGGGCTCCTCGGCGCCTTCCTGATGATACTCCTGTTTGCCCGCTCTGTGGACCTTGCCTTTGCGCCCTTCTTAGCGCTTGCGGGGATAGGCGGATTGCTGCTGGGCGTAGCCGACCATATGCCGCGGCGAACACGTACAGGCGCGCTGGAAGCGGCGCGCTGGGCCGCTTTTCGCCGCTACCTGCGGGATCTGGAGCGCGGCCCTGAGCTGCGCAGCGATCTTCCCCTGGAGGAGCGCCGTGCACGCTTTGAGCGGTTCCTGCCGTATGCAGTAGCACTCGGCGTGGATCGCTTGTGGATGCAGAAACTTGCGACTGCTGGAACACCGGCACCGCAGTGGTACGACATCGAGATGCCGGTACCAGCCGGTCCTTTGCCACGGCCGCTCGGCCCATATGGCTGGCCGGGAGCCGGCGGATGGACTGGTGGACCGTATCCTATGGAGCCGCCCCGCCGAAGAGCGGACAGAGGACGCAGCCTGGATGAGGCAAGCGAAGGCGGGGCACGCAGCCTGGAGGAGATAAGCCGCCGCCTGGCCGAGCTGCTGAACGAGGCGTCTGATGCATTGGCCGGTGGAGGTTCTGCGCGAGGCGGGTGGAGTGGTGGTGGGAGTGGAGGCGGAGGCGGCAGCGGGGGGTTCCGCTAAGTGCGCGTTTTACTGGGTAGGGGGAAAGGCGGCGAGGCATCCCGCTGAGACGCAGGAGGGCGATGGTCGAGGCAGAGGGACATTGGCAGGTAAGGCGGAAGGACATGGGCAGGTAGGATTAGGTAGGATGGAGCAACGGAGCTTCTCACAGAGCCGCACGCTCGCCACTATTCTGTTCGGCATTGCCGCAGTATTGGGAGTGCTCTGGATCGCCTGGATGCTCATGGCAGCGGCTAGCGGTACCCTGCGCGCCGGTGGGTTTGCCCTGGGCCTCGTCATCGCTGCGGTACTTCTTCTTCCGGTGGTCGGCGCGGGCTGGTATCTGTGGCAGTACGCCGGGGCCGAGCAGGCAGCGCAGGCGCTTTTCGAGCGCGCCAGACTGGCCGCTGAGCAGGAGCAAGCCTTTCGGCAGGAGCTCGCCACAACGCTCAGACGCTACGCGGTCCGTCTGCGCGGCATGCTTACGAGAGCGAATGGGAATGCAACCGCGCGCATGCTCCGCTATGCCGGATCGCTTGAGCAGGCTGCGGAGGAGTTGGAGCATGCCGGCATATCCCTGATGCGCCGGCTTGAGCTGGGTGGACTCACGTCTGAGGACCTGGAAACACTCGATCGCTATGGCGACCTGGTCCGGCAGCAGCTCCGCAGCGTTGACCTGGCGCTTGACCGGCTTGAGGAGCGCGGGCCTGCCCCAGAGAACGTTGACACACTGGGGCGCGCCCTAGAGCAGCTTGAATACACGCTCCGGCAGCGGCATGAATTACTCGTACGTGGCCGGCGCGTCCCGGCCGCTGCGCCGCTGGCGCTCCTGGAACGGCATGCTGCGGCCGCGGATTACGCTGCTGTGGCTGCGCTCAGGCTGGGGGACGCAGTCACCTACGAGGGCGAGGACTACCTCGTGCGCGCCATGCTGCACTACGTATCCAGCACAGCTCGCTGGACTGTCTTCCTGCTGAGCTCGACCGAGGAGCGCTGGCTGCTGGTTGACGCTGCGCGGACGCTCCTGGCAGTGCTCCGCCTCGAGCCCGGCGAGGCTCCCGAGCCCGACGCCCTGTCGGTGCGCCTCGATGGTTCCACGTTGCAGCTAGCCGATTCCGGCGTAGCGCAGGTTGAGGTAGAGGTGGCCGGTGCTCCGCGCAGCAGTGCGATCATCCAGTACTGGAGCTACATCGAGCAGGAGCGCGGCCGGCGCATGGCCTGGCTGGAGCAGTGGCCGCCTGAAGCGGCACCGCTTGGCGGCGCGACGCGGCGCTTCTACACCGGCCGCCGCGAAGACCCCGGCGTACTGGACCTCTGGACCAGGGTACCTGAGGAGGGCTAGGTCCAGAGCAGTGCCACAGAAGGGTCGGACAGGGAGGGATACAGGTATAGCAGGGAGGGATACAGGTATAATTGAGACATGCAGCAAGTACAGCAGACATCAACACACAGCACAGGTGAGCAGCCGACAGGAACAGGCGCAGCCAAGAAGCAGATGCGCCTTCAGCGCTTCCTGTCCATGGCTGGGGTGGCCTCGCGTCGCGACGCCGAGGAGCTGATACGCGCCGGTCGTGTCACCGTCAACGGCGTGCGCGCCGAGCTCGGCATGAAGGTTGATCCGGCAACCGATCGGGTGGAAGTTGACGGCAGGCCGGTGCGTCTGCGCACGCGCCACTACTACATCGCCCTGCACAAGCCACCCGGGTACCTCAGCACGCTCGAAGACCCGCAGGGGCGCAAGACGGTCATCGACCTTCTGCCGGCGGCGCTGCGCTCCGAGCGGCTCTACCCGGCGGGACGCCTGGACAATGACAGCGAGGGGCTGATGCTGCTCACCACCGATGGTGAGTGGGCCCACCGGGTGATGCACCCCAGCCACGGCTACGATAAGGAATACCTGGTGCTGGTTTCTGGGCGCCCCGAGCGGCACGCGCTCCAGCGTCTGGAGGAGGGGATCGAGCTCGACGGTGAAAAGACCGCCCCGGCCCACATTGTGGTGCGGCGCACCGATGGCCGGAATACGTGGCTGACCGTGGTGCTGCGGGAAGGCCGTAAGCGCCAGATCCGGCGCATGTTTGAGGCAATTGGACATCCGGTGCTGCGACTGATCCGCCAGCGCATCGGACCGGTGCGCCTGGGGAATCTCAAGCCCGGGCAGTTCCGTGCCCTTACCCCGCAAGAGATTGCCATCCTGGGCGGCACGATGACGGAGGCCCCAGCGCAGGCAGAGAGCACAACAGCACTGCCCTCTGCGCGGCCGGTGCGACCACGCAGTGGGCCGCGTGACTGGTGGCCACCGCGCAAGCAACCGCGCATCAAGCCGGTGCGGCCGGTGTGAGGGACCGGTGAGCGAGCAGCCATCGCACCGTTCTGGCCGGGCGTTTGTCATTGCAGTGGATGGTCCGGCCGGCTCTGGGAAGAGCACACTGGGACGCCGGCTGGCTCAACTGCTGGGCCTGCGATACTTAGACACCGGCGCGATCTACCGGGCCCTCACGCTGGCGGCCCTGCGACGGGGCATCTCGCCCGACGACGAGGCTGGTCTGGCGGCACTGGCGCGCAGCATTACCATCTCGATCACGCCGGAGCCGCCTGAGAGCCCCTTCGATAGTCGCATCTGGCTCGACGGCGAGGACGTCACGACGGCGATCCGCTCGCCCGATGTCGATCGCTATGTGTCGGCAGTGTCGGCACATGCAGCTGTGCGGCAGGCTCTTGTCCCGGCGCAACGCCGTGCTGCCCTGGAGCCGCCCGGTGCGGTCGTGGTCGGCCGTGATATCGGCACGGTTGTGCTCCCGGATGCAGATATCAAAATTTACGTAGATGCCGCGGTCGAGGAACGGGCGCGGCGGCGCTGGCGTGAGCAGGTCCAGCGTGCCGAACGCACCGGCACGCCACCGCCCTCGTTCGAGGCGGTGCTGGCCGACCTGATCCGGCGGGACCGCCTGGACAGCGCGCGGGCGGTCAGCCCACTACAGCCGGCTAAGGACGCGATCCGCCTCGACACGACGGGGCTCAGCATCGATGAGATGGTCGCTCGGGCGCTTGAGCTGGTGACTGCCCGGAGAACGGATAGCCATGCCATTGCAGGTTCCTCTGACCACTGAGACGGCTACCCTGCGACCAGTGCACACGACCTGGCTGCGCACGCGGCCCCAGCCGGGAGTACGTCGCACCGGCCTCACCATCTCGTCTGTAGATCCCGATGGCCCCGGCGCCGAGCTGGGGCTGCAGCCGGGTGATGTGTTGCTTGCCATAAACGGACACCCGCTGCGGGATGTGATCGACTACCGGTTCTACTGCGCCGACGGCGACGTCACCATCACCGTCGCGCGCGGGGAGCAGGAGTTCACGCTCCACGCCGACCTTGATAGCGTGGAAAGCCTGTACGTGTCGTTCGTCGAGCCCTTCCCCGACGGCATTCGCGTCTGTCACAACGACTGCCCCTTCTGCTTCGTATACCAGAACCCCAAAGGACGGCGCCGTACGCTATACATCAAGGACGATGATTACCGCTATTCGTTCTACTTCGGCCACTTCGTCACCCTGACAAACCTGACCGAGGAGGACTGGCAGCGTATCGCCGAACAGCGGCTCTCGCCCTTGCACGTCTCGGTCCATGCGACCGACCTGGAGCTGCGGCGCTTCTTGCTCGGCTATCCCCATGCGCCCGACGTGCTGGCACAGATCCGTCGGCTGGGCTCGATCGGGGTCCAGGTGCATACGCAGATTGTGCTCTGTCCCGGCTACAACGATGGCCCTGCGCTGGACAAGAGCATCGCCGATCTGCTGGCGCTGTGGCCGATCGTGCGCTCGATTTCCATTGTTCCGGTAGGGCTCACCAAGTACCAACGCCATCTTGATGGCGGCCCGGCAGCCCTGGCCGGCCAGGCCATTGGCGACCCGCTGTACCCCGCGAACTCGCATGGGCGGTTCCTGCCGGGCGGACACGGGAAGCTCCGCCTACGCCGGGTCACCCCCCAGGAGGCGGCCCAACTCCTTGAGCGTCTTGAGCCGCTGCAGCGGCGCCTGCGACGCACGTACGGGCTCACGCTGGTGTATCCCTCGGATGAGCTCTACCTGCTTGCCGGCGCGCCGCTCCCCCCGGAGAGCTGGTACGATGGCTATGCCCAGTTCGAGAATGGGGTGGGTATGACACGTTGGCTGCTCCAGGAGTGGGCGCGCGTACGCCGCCGCTTGCCCCCGGCGGTGCCGCAGCCGCTTCACGTTCGCCTGGTCTGCGGTGAGCTCATTGCCCCGGTGCTGCAGCAGCTCGGCCGGGAGCTCGCGGGTATTCGCGGCCTTTCCGTCGAAGTAGTCCCGGTGAAGAATGAATGGCTGGGCGACAGTGTGAACGTCTCGGGCCTGCTTGCCGGCGCGGATGTGCTTCGCGTGCTGCGTAGTCTGCCACCGGCCGACGTGACCTTCCTGCCCCGGCGCATGTTTGATGAGGATGGCCGGATCACCCTCGATGACGTGACCTTCGAAGAGATCGCTGCGGCAGTGCCCGGACGGGTCGAACTGGCGCAGAGCATGGGCGAGGTGCTCCGCGCCCTGCTTCCCCACGGTGCGCGCGCTCGACGGTCCGCCGGCACCACGGTACCGGTGGGGATCAGCACGCTGGCCGGGAGGTTGAGCCACTATGCCGTCGAACCGTGAGCGTGTTGAAACAAACCAGACGCCGGAAGTTACGGCGCCCGGCGAGCGTGTCTTGGCAGACGGCGCTGCGCCCCAGGCGGCGCCCTCGCCACAGTTCATCGTCGCTATCGTCGGGCGGCCGAATGTAGGCAAGTCAACGCTCTTCAACCGGATCATCGGAGAGCAGCGGGCTATCACTGCCGAGTGGCCGGGCACGACGCGCGACCGGATCTATGCCGAAGCGGAGTGGGCGGGCCGTCTGTTCACGGTCGTGGACACCGGCGGGATCGATCTTACCGCTGAGACAGGCTTCGCCGCGCAGGTTACCGCGCAGGCCCGGCTCGCCATGCAGGAGGCAGATGTCATCATCTTTGTCGTTGATGGCCGAGAGGGCATCACGCCGGCCGACAGCGAGATCGCTGAGCTCCTGCGTCACAGCAAAGTGCCGGTTGTCGTAGCGGTAAACAAGGTGGACAATCCAGCACGAGCCGACCAAATGCGCAGTGAGTTCTATGCCCTCGGCCTGGGCGAGCCGCTGGCCATCTCTGCGCTCCAGGGGATTGGTATCGGCGACTTACTGGATGAGGTAGTGGCGTCGATCCCGCGCGCCCCGCAACTTCCTGAGGAGAGCGAGGTCGAGGAGCCCAAGATCGCGATTGTGGGGCGGCCGAACGTCGGCAAGTCCCAGCTCCTGAATACTCTGCTGGGCTATGAGCGTTCTATCGTTAGCGAGATTCCCGGTACGACGCGTGATGTCATCGACACGCGCTTCCAGGTCGACAGCCGTCCAGTGGTGCTGCTCGATACGGCTGGAATCCGGCGGCGCGGCCGTATCGAGCCAGGCGTCGAGAAGTACAGCGTGCTGCGGGCGCTGCGGGCGATCAACCGGGCGGACGTGGTGCTCTGGATAATCGATGCGACGGAGGGGATCACGGCTCAGGACCTACACGTGCTGGGCTACGTCGTGGACGCCGCGCGCGGCGTCGTCATGCTCATCAACAAGTGGGATCTCATCGAGGACAAGGCCAGGGCGCGTGAGGAGCTTGAGGCCCAGATCAAGACAGAGCTGAACTGGGCACCATGGATACCATATCTCTTTATCTCTGCCTTGACCGGGAGGAACGTCAACCGCGTTCTTCCTCAAGCGTTAGAGGTATACGAGGAACGCAAGAAGCGCGTCCCTACCGCAGCGCTTAACGATGTGATTCTACGCGCAGTGGCGGCGCATCCACCGCCGTTCGTCGGACGCAAGCGGCTGAAGATCTACTACGTCACTCAGCCACAGGTGGCGCCGCCGACTTTCGTGTTTTTTGTCAATGACCCGACGTTGGTGCACTTCTCATACGAGCGGTTCCTGGAGAACCGCATACGCGAGGCGTTCGGCTTTACGGGCGTACCGATCCGGCTGGTCTTCCGCGGTCATCATCCCGCGGGGGAACGGGACCGCCGCGGCCGTGGCTGAGCAGCAGGTTCTCGCGGGCGCGGCGCAGGCGGCGGTGGCGTTCAATGAGGCTGACCGCTACCCACGCCAGCAACCAGAGGAGCGCTGCGCCCGCTACAATGGCCAGGACGCGCAGGAGGCGCTCATCTAGGCCGCGGGTGTAGAGGTTCCAGGCAAAAATTCCCAAGTACGTCAGTGGCAGGGCCCAGGCGAGCCGGCGCAGCTCCCGACGATAGAAGAGCCAAAGGAGGGCGAAGAGAGCAGCTAGGAGAAATAAGGTAAAAAAGAAGCGCATCATTTCACGCGTGGGATTCTCGCATGAGCTGTAGGCAGTTGTCCGGATCGCCGGATAGGACTTCTTGGGGTCGAGGTGCAGGGCTTTTTACCTGGTATTTTACACTACATCCAGGCTATGATAAACGCGGCTCTGCAGGAAAGCGAGGAGAGCCGGTAGCCCCTGGCCGGCAGGCGGCAGTCTAGGTGGAGGTGTAGGGGCGTGTCACACCAATCAAGCGGAACGCACGAACCGCGCGCTGCCCGTGAGGCAGAGGCCGGGACGATCCCGCAGACAGAAGGCATGGGGCGGGCCATTTTCCAGTGCGTGCGCGTGGCGCATCGCTATGGGTGGGACTCTATCACAGCCCGTACGGTCGCGCTCCTGATCCTGATGCGCCAGCGCTACCTGGCCGGCGAGCTGACCGAATACCCTATCGACCGCCATCGGTTGGAGTTCGCGCGCTACCTTTACCAGAGCGGCCGGCTGAAAAAGTAAACGGTAAAGGGACGGTAGCGCCGGACACGCGCCCTCACGCCGTCCAGCTGCGCCTGGCTCCACCCTCATTCGACACGTCTCGTCTGATATACGTCTCATCACCTTCCTTGTGCGAGCGAGTATTTTCGAGTATTAAGGCAATTCAAGGTAATAAGTAAGAAGGAAGGGGGAATGAGCAGGCGAGGCGCACGGCCAGGAAAGACGCCGCAGAGCGGGGCAGGATCGATCCTGCCCCGCTCTGCAGTTCTCCGATCCTCACCACAGAGCACTAGCGCTTGGTGTACTGCGGGGCCTTGCGCGCGCGCTTGAGACCGAACTTCTTGCGCTCTTTCATGCGGGCATCCCGGGTCAAGAAGCCGCCTTTTCGCATGACGCTGCGCAGGTTTTCATCGAACCGGACAAGCGCCCGCGCCAGGGCGTGGCGGATAGCTCCGGCCTGGCCGGTGAGCCCGCCACCAACGACACGGATCACCGCGTTGAAGCGCCCCAGAAGGCCCGCGGCACGCAGAGGCTCCAGGGCATGGACGCGGTAGTACTCGCGCCCGCCGAAGTACTCCTCCAGCGGCCGTCCGTTGACGATGATATTGCCTTCCCCTTCCATGAGGCGCACCCGCGCGACGGCCGTCTTGCGGCGGCCCACTGCATAGTAATACTGAATTGCCATGCTCTCCTCTTCGTCCCTCCAGGATCCCTCCAAGGCTCCGATGCTCTGCACCGTGCCCGGGCAGCAGCCCCCAGGCAGTCGCGTAATCGGTCAGCTGCCACCGTGGCTCAGGCCTGCGGCGCTACCGGCGGGGGCCGGTGCAGCGCCTCATCAAGGGGGATAGGTTTCTGCGCCTGGTGCGGGTGCGTCGGGCCTGGATAGATCCGCAACTTGAGAATCAACCGATCGCCCAGCGCCCCTTTCGGCAGCATCCCGCGCACCGCATGCTCGATGACGCGCGCCGGATTGCGCTGCATAAGCTGGCGCAGCGTTTCCACCTTGAGGCCGCCCGGATAGCCGGAATGGCGGTAGTATTTCTTATCATCCAGCTTGTTGCCGGTGACCTTAAACTTCGCCGCATTCACCACGATCACGAAGTCGCCCACATCGGCGTTGGGCGTGAACGTTGGCTTATGCTTGCCGCGCAGGGCCACTGCGATGTCGCTGGCAAGCCGGCCCAACGTACGTCCAGTGGCATCCACGATCAGCCACCGGCGTTCAATCTCCTTAGCCTTCGGCACGTATGTCTTGAAGGTGGTCATAGGTCCTCCTAGCGGCCGAGCCAGCCGCCGCTGTATCTCCATGCTCGAACAGCCCGGGCGGATACGCGACCTGCACCAGGCACAGCCCGTGGGGGGCGACTGTCGGCCCGGCCAGCCGCTTATCCTTCGATTGGATAATCTCTGGGATCGCCTCCGCGCGCAACGCCCCATGCCCGACCCGCAGCAGCGAGCCGATCATCCGGCGCACCATGTGCCGGAGGAAGGCGTTGGCGCGGATAGCGATCTGCACCAGGTGGGCGTCGTCGCGCTCCTCCTCCCAACAGCGCACGTCCAGTACTTCTCGGACGGTACCGGCTCCCGGCTCCTCCTCTGCGGCGAACGCAGCAAAATCATGCACGCCGATAAAGAGCTGTCCAGCGCGCCGCACTGCCGCCAGATCGAGCGGCTGGGCGTGATAGAGGGCAAAACACCGCCACCTGGGCGAGCGCACCGGCCCGACCTGGACGCTGTACACATACTCCCGCCAGAGCGCGCTAAAGCGGGGATGGAATGCTGCCGGAACCGGCTGAAGCGCTCGCACAGCCACATCTGGCGGGAGAACTGCATTGAGCGCCCGCTGCAGCTCTGATAGCTCCAGACGACTCTGCGTCCAGAACGCTGCGACCTGGCCGATCGCATGGACGCCGGCGTCGGTCCGCCCGGCACCGATAACCCGGGCCGTCTCTCCTGTGATGCGCAGGAGCGCGGCTTCGAGTTCGGCCTGAACGGTGCGCTGGCCCGGCTGCACCTGGAAGCCGGCGAAGTCTGTGCCGTCGTAGCTCACCAGACACGCCAGATACCGGCCCCGGGGCCTTCCTTCTCTCAGCTCTGCTATAGGCGTCTCTGTGGTAGTGCCCTCCTGTACGCGCCTCGTCACTCCACCAGCGAGATCTGGACGATCTCCGCCGCGTCACCGCGGCGCTGACCGATCTTCAAGATACGGGTGTAGCCGCCCGGCCGGTTCTGGTAGCGCGGTACGAGCAGGTGGAACAGCTTAGCCACCGCCTGCGGGTCCGGCAGCATTGCCAGGGCAAGCCGGCGCGCATGCAGGGTGTTCGCCTTGGCTGTAGTGATCAGCCGCTCGATATGCCGGCGCAACTCCTTCGCACGCGCCTCGGTCGTCTGGATTTTTTCGTACTTAAGCAGCGCCGCCATCTGATTCCGGATCAGGGCGCGGCGCCTGTCGGAAGGCCGGTGGAGCTTCCGGCCCTGGAGACGGTGTCTCACCGATCCTCTACTCCTCCTCCTGGCCAGTCACGGCTGCCGCCTCCAGAGGGGCGCTTCCCGAGGGCGCGCCGGGCAGCAAGCCGCGCGAGCGGAGCGCTTCCTTCAGCTCATCGAGCGACTTCTGGCCGAAGTTACGCAGGCTCAACAGTTCCTCTTCGGTCATTTCGAGGAGCTGGCCCACACGGGTGATGCTGTTCCGCTTCAGGCAGTTCAGCGTGCGGTTCGAGAGCTCCAGCTCCTCAACGGGGGCCTCTGCCCAGCGTGGCGGCACCGGCAGCGGCGTCAGCGGCTGCTTCACGACCGGCTGCGGCACCACGCCTGTAGCCGTCAGCGCCTGGAACTGCCGCGTCAGGATTTCGGCAGCCTTATGCAGGGCATCTTCCGGAGTGATCGTGCCATCGGTCCAGATCCGCAGCACCAGCCGGTCGATGTCCGTACGATCGCGAAAACGCGCCGGCTCGACGAAGTACTCCACCTTGCGGATGGGCGTGAAAATCGCATCGACCGGGATCACCCCGATTGGCTGGTCCTCGCGGTGCTCGCCAGGACGATAGCCAACGCCCTGCTCCACTGTGAAGCGGATGGTCAGGCGGGCATCCTCGGAGTCCAGCGTGGCGATGTACTGGTCCGGGGTCACCAGCTCGACCTCCGCGGGCAGCTCGATCTGTGCCGCCGTGACCGTGCCGGGGCCATGCGCGTCGAGGATCATCTCGACGGGGGCCTCGCTGAACGAGCGCAGGCGGATCTTCTTCACGTTGAGCACGATCTGCGTCACGTCCTCGCGCACGCCAGGCACATCGGTGAACTCATGCCGGATCTCGCCGTCCCGGCCGATGATCCGGATCGATGTGATCGCCGCACCCGGGAGGGAGGACAGCAGAACGCGCCGCAGCGCATTGCCGAGCGTATGGCCGAAGCCGCGTTCAAGTGGCTCGATCTCGAACTGGCCGTAGGTTGCCTCCTGCTCGGTAATGTTGACCTCAGGCAGGATGGGTTCGATGGGCATCCTAGCTCTCGCCTCCTTTGGTCCCCAAACGGGCAACCAGCCGTCAGGCGCTCTGCCTGACGGAGGGATAGGTAGACCGACTGTTCGGAGCGGTCAGGCATGCTAGACCGTGGACCGGTCTACCTATCCGGCGCACTACCGCGAATAGTACTCGACGATCAGCTGCTCGTTCACCGGCGTATCAATTTCCTGGCGACTGGGCACTGCCAGGACACGCCCGGTCATCGTGGCCGGATCGAGCTGCAGCCAGCCCGGGATTTTCTGCGCCTGGACCGCCGCCATACGCTCCTGGAAATGCTGCAGCTCGCGGCTGCTAGGTCGGACGGTGATCTCATCGCCCGGCTTCAGCAGCGCGGACGGGATGTCCAGCCGGTGGCCATTGACGAGGAAGTGACCGTGCCGCACGAGCTGGCGTGCCTGACTGCGTGAGACCGCAAAGCCCAGGCGATAGACGATATTATCCAGGCGCATTTCGAGGATCTGGAGCAAGTTCTCACCCGTCACTCCCGGGCGGCGCTCCGCCTCCTCGAAATGCCTGCGGAACTGCCGTTCCAGGATCCCGTAGATGCGGCGTGCCTTCTGCTTCTCACGAAGCCGCAGCCCGTACTCGGTCGGCTTCTTGCGCTGCTGGGCATGCATGCCCGGCGGGTATGGACGCCGCTCAAATGGACACTTCGGCGTCAGGCACTTCTCTCCCTTCAGGTAGAGCTTCATGCCTTCCCGGCGGCACAACCGGCACACCGGTCCCGTATATCGTGCCATAACTCCTCCGTTTTCCCTCCTAGAGCCCCCGGCCCCGTGCAGGCGCAGCCGTGCTGCACCGGCAGCTTAGACGCGGCGCCGCTTCGGTGGCCGGCACCCATTATGTGGAATAGGGGTCACATCCGTGATCGAGACGACCGACAAGCCGGCGGCCTGTAGCGCACGGATCGCCGCCTCACGCCCGGAGCCCGGGCCTTTCGCGAAGACCTCAATCGTGCGCATGCCGTGCTCCATCGCCCGCCGCGCGGCCGTCTCGGCAGCCACCTGCGCCGCAAACGGCGTGCTCTTGCGGGAGCCTTTGAAGCCGGCTGCACCGGCGCTCGACCAGCAGATCACATTCCCATTTGGATCCGTGATCGTCACAATTGTATTGTTAAACGTCGCTTGAATATGCGCCTGGCCGCGCGGCACAATCTTACGTTCACGCCGCCGTGCCCGCGCGGCCTGCGCCGCAGCCCTCCTGGTCGGTGTGGCCATTGATGTCCCCTCACCTCTGCACGGGCCGAACAACCGTCCGGCCGCTGGTTACTTCTTCGTCGCCCGCTTGCGACCGCCCACTGTCTGGCGCGGGCGGCGGCGAGGCGGCCAGCCCACCGTGCGCGCGTTCGTGCGTGTGCGCTGGCCGCGCACCGGCAGGCCGCGGCGATGGCGCAGCCCGCGGTAGCATCCGATCTCCTTCAGGCGGTCGATATTCATCTTGATCTCCCGCCGCAGATCGCCCTCGACCACGTACTCGCGGTCGATGATCTCACGGATGCGGTTAACCTCCTCCTCAGTGAGGTCCTTGACCCGCGTGGCGCCATTCACCTGGGCCTTCTGCACCACCTGCTTGGCTGTGGTTGGCCCGATGCCGAAGATGTATCGCAGCGCGATCTCCACCGGCTTTTCGCGCGGCAGATCGACGCCGGCTATGCGTGCCATGGGCCTGCGCCTCCCTTGTTACCCTTGCTTCTGCTTATGCTTTGGATTCTCGCAGATCACCATCACGACGCCGCGACGGCGGATGATCTTACACTTTTCGCAGCGCCGCTTCACCGATGCGCTGACCTTCATCGCTTTGTTCCCCTCCCCTGAGCTTCTGCCGCCCTGCCTGGGCGCACGAATACGCGCACTGCTAGCGTGCAAGCACCGGCACGCGCGCACCGGCGAGCGCGGTCAGAATCTCCGGCTCGCCCTCCGTAACACAGACGGTGTGCTCGAAGTGCGCCGACAGGCTCCGGTCGCGTGTGACGACCGTCCAGCCATCCGGCAGCTTCTCAGTTTCGTGTGTCCCCAGGTTCGCCATCGGCTCAATGGCGAGCGTCATCCCCGGCCGCAGGAGCGGCCCCTCGCCGGGCGCGCCGACGTTCGGGACCTGGGGCTCCTCGTGGAGAGAGCGGCCCACGCCGTGGCCAACATACTCGCGCACCACGCCGTAGCCGCGCTGCTCGAGGTAGCTCTGGATCGCCCAGGAGATATCCCCAATGTGCTTGCCGGGCAGTGCCTGCGCGATCCCTACGTACAGAGCGGCCTCGGTATCCCGCAGCAGCCGCTCTGCCTCGGGGCTAATCCGGCCGACCCCCACAGTGACGGCCGCGTCCCCATAAAAGCCGCGGTACACCGCGCCCAGATCGAGGCTTATTATATCACCTTCCTGCAGCCGCCGCGGCCCGGGAATGCCGTGCACGATCTCCTCGTTAATCGAGGTGCATATGCTGGCCGGATAGCCATTGTAGCCTTTGAAGGCCGGGCGGGCCTTCTGGCTCAGGATATACTGCTCAGCGATCCGGTCCAGCTCACCGGTGGTCACGCCGGGCCGGATGTGCTCGATGAGCAGCGCCAGCGTCTCGGCCACAATGCGGCCGGCACGGCGCATATACTTCAAGTCTTCGTTCGATTTAATGAAGATCATCGCTCGGCTCGTGTGGCCGCTCCTGCGCTGTACCATCTCCCTCGCCGGCCTGCCACTGTCTTAGCGCGGCAATCAGCCGCGCGGTTACCTCGTCGATCGTTCCTTCACCCGACACAACCTGAAGCACACCCCGGCGGCGGTAGTAATCGAGCACCGGCTCCGTGCGCTCCGCATACACTTTCAGACGGGTCCGTGCCGTCTCCAGCGTGTCATCCGGACGCTGGTACAGCTCGCCGCCACAGCGGTCGCACACCCCCGGCTGCTTCGGCGGGTTCAGAGTCCGATGATAGGTCGCCTGACAGACCCGGCAGATCAACCGGCCACTCAGCCGCTCCAGCAGCACCTCGGGTGCAACCTGCAGATCCAGCACTGCGGTAATGCGGGCACGTCGTTCCTCCAGGGCGCGATCCAGGGCCTCTGCCTGCGCCACTGTGCGCGGGAAGCCATCCAGCAGAACACCATTGCGGCACTCGGCCTGGTCGAGCTGCTCCACCACGATCCGCACCATGATCTCGTCTGGCACAAGCAGCCCACGCTCCATATACTCCTTCACCTGGCGGCCGAGCGGTGTCCCCCCGGCCACAGCCTGCCGAAGGATATCGCCGGTCGAAAGGTGGCAGAGCCCAAACGCGGCCGCCAGGCGGACTGCCTGTGTACCTTTCCCTGCGCCTGGAGGCCCCATCAAGATGACGTACACTAGCGAATAAAGCCCTCGTACTGCCGCATCATGAGCTGGGCCTCAAGATGCCGCATGGTGTCGACCACCACGCCCACCACGATGAGCATCGCCGTGCTCGAAAGCGTGAGTGCCTGCGTTCGCGTAAGCAGAGACAAGATATACGGTAGAACAGCGACTACTCCCAGGAAGACCGCCCCTGCCAGGGTGATGTTGTTCAACACCTTCGCAAGGTATTCGGCCGTAGGCCGGCCCGGGCGGATGCCCTGGATGAACCCACCAGCCTTCTGCAAGTTCTCTGCCAGATTCTGCTGCTGGAAGACGACCGCCGTATAAAAATATGTAAAGAGCACAACAAGCAAGAAGTACAGCACCCAGTACGGCGGATTGGCCGGGTCCAGGAATGTGCGGACACCACGAGCGATGGCCGCCACCCAGGTGATCTGCGAGACCTCCAGGTAGCTGGCAATCGTCGCCGGAAAGATCAGGATCGATGTGGCGAAAATGAGCGGGATCATTCCCGCCGAGTTTACCTTCAACGGGATATGGGTGCTGGTTCCGCCAAAGACGCGATTGCCCCGGATACGTCTCGCGTAGAACACCGGAATACGCCGCTGGCCCTCTTGCACAAAGACGATCGCCGCTACGGTCAGCACGGCAGCGACCGCAAACACGACCAGCGCCACGTAATTCTGTCCGGCGACCAGCCCACGCACGACCATCCCGGGCAGGCCGGCCACAATCCCGCCAAAGATGATGATCGAGATGCCGTTGCCGATGCCGAACTCCGTAATCAGCTCACCCAGCCACATCAGGAAGAGCGTGCCGGCGACCATGCTGATGATCATCGCCAGCGACTGCAGCCAGTACGTCTGGCTGAAGAGGTCGTAGCCGCGAATGAGATGGACGCCGCCGCTTTGCCGGCTGGACAGCAGCACCAGCGTGCCATGGGCCTGAAGCGCAGCAAGCGGCACAGTCAGGATGCGCGTGTACTGGGCGAGCTTCAACCGGCCGGCTTCGCCCTCCTTGGCCAGCTCAGCCAGCCGCGGGATCAGCGGCATCATGAGCTGCATGATAATCGTCGCTGTAATATACGGATAGACACCCAGGGAAGCGACGGAAGCGTTCTGCAGGGCACTTCCCGAAAAAATATTGAGGATACCCAGCAACTGGTCGCTCCGTGACAGCAGGTCACGCAGCTCTCGCAGGGCAGCCGCATCGACGCCGGGCACAGGCACCTGCGCGGCGATACGAAACACCACAAGCAGGCCGAACGTGAACAGGATCTTCCGGCGCACGTCCGGCAATTTAAAAGCATTGAGTACGGCGTCGAGCATGCTCTTTCCCCACAATCTGTACCGGCGCGGCCATAGCAGGCAGCCTTCTGCCCCGGTGCCGAAGAGCAGGGCCGGGCCGCTCGGCTCCTGCTGCCTACTCTACCGCGCCCGCTCCCGTCACTTCAGCGCTGCCCTGCTGCGCCGGTTCCTCGGCAAAGATCGGTGGCAGGTCCGGGCGCCACGGCTTAGCCAGGATGGCGATCGAGCCTCCCGCGGCAAGGATCTTCTCGCGTGCGCTGGCCGAGAACTTGTGCGCCTGGACGGTGAGTGGCCGGGTGAGCTCCCCGTCGCCCAGGATCTTTACCAACGTCCCCTTCTTTCCCTGGGAATCGATCATTCCCTGCTCGATCAGCAGCCCCGGCGTCACCACTGTCCCGGCCTCGAAGCGGTTAAGCTGCATCACGTTTACGATCTCATATTCCGGGCGCACCAGGGGACGCGGCCGCATGTACCGACCCTCGCCGCGCTTGAGGCCCACCCGCATGGTGATAGGGGTCTGGCCGCCTTCGAAGTGCAGCGGAATTCGGTCGCCTGTCCTGGCCTTTTGGCCCTTCGTTCCTCGGCCCGCCGTCTTTCCCCGGCCGGAGCCATGGCCGCGCCCAACCCGGCGGCGCTCCTTGCGCGCACCTTCCGGTGCCTTGATCTCATGCAGTCTCACAGTCTCGCCCCTTCCTCAGACCGCGTACGTTCCCGTGTGAGAGACACGAGATCGTCCCCTCACTGCGTCGAAGCCGGAGCAGCCTCGCCCGTCGCGGGGCGTGAAGGCCGTGTACGGCGACGCTCCGGTTGCTCGATTTCCGTGACATGCAGCAGATGCTGCACCGTGCGGATCATGCCGCGGATGCTCGGCGTGTCCGGGTGGCTCACCGTCTGCATCCGCCGCGTGAGCCCCAATGCCCGCACGGTTGCTTTGTGCTCCTTCCGGCTCCCAATGGTACTTCGCACCAGCGTGATGAACAAACGCTTTGGCATAGCGACACCACCTATGGGCCGGACCACTCCCGGCCTAGCTTGTGGCTGCCCCGGCCGGGGCGGCTACCGGCACCCCGCGTTTCTGTGCTGCCTGCTCCGGCGTGGTCAGCTTCTGCAGGGCCAGCAGCGTAGCCTTCACAATGTTGATCTGGTTAGACGACCCCAGCGACTTCGTCAAAATGTCCCGCACACCGGCAGCCTCGACCACCGCGCGCACCGGCAGGCCGGCGATCACGCCCGTGCCGGGCGCGGCGGGGCGCAGCAGCACTTTTGCTGCACCGTACTCGGCGATGACCTCGTGTGGGATCGTCGTGCCGCGCAAGGGGACCTCCACCAGGGCCTTTTTCGCCTGCTCGACCCCCTTGCGGATGGCATCGGAGATTTCGTGTGCCTTCCCCATGCCCACGCCGACATGGCCCTGGCCATCGCCGACGACCACCACCACGCTGAAGTTGAAGTGCCGGCCGCCCTTCACCACCTTCGCGACCCGGCGAATATGGACAACCCGCTCCTGCAGGTTCAGTTTCGATGCGTCAATCCGTGCCACACTGCCTCCTGGTCCAGGCCCAATAGTCGGGCCGGGCTCAGCCGCAGGCCACGCCGCCAAGCAGCGGCGTGCGCCGGCGCGGTGTCAGAATTTTAACCCGCCCTCGCGTGCCGCATCCGCCAGCGCCTGCACGCGGCCGTGGTACAGAAACCCGCCGCGATCGAAGACCACGGTCTCGATGCCCTTAGCCCGCGCACGCTCGGCAACGACCCGACCGACCAGCCTCGCGACGTCGGTCTTCGTCATTCCGTCACTGATTTGCGCGCGCACGGCCGGCTCCAGATCAGACGCGGCCGCCAAGGTATGCCCGATAGTGTCGTCGATCACCTGGGCATAAATATGCCGTGAGCTACGGAACACCGCCAGCCGGGGCCGCTGCGGCGTGCCGAAGATCTTCTTCCGCACGCGCCGGTGTCGCCGGCGGCGCATCTCCCATGGAGTTGCCTTTGGCATAGCCTAAACTCTCATCCCTCCAGCTGGCCAACGCACAGGTTCGCCGACATAAGGCGACCCCCGGCGTTCCCCATTACTTCTTGCCGCCCTTGCCCGCGGCCTTGCCGGCCTTCCGGCGCACACGCTCGCCGACATAAAAGAGCCCCTTCGGCGGGTTCCCATAGGGAGAGACCGGCCGAATAGCGCGGATCGTGGCCGCCACCTGGCCGACCAGCTCTTTATCGATGCCCTGGACGATCACGCGCTGCGGGCCCTCCAGCTGGAACGTGATGCCCGGCGGCGGCAGCATCTCCACTGGATGGGAGAAGCCGAGCTGCAGGACCAGCTTCTCTCCCACCTTGTTCGCGCGCAGGCCCACGCCGGAAATCTCGATGCCTTTGCTAAACCCCTGCATCACCCCGGTCACCATATTCGCGATGAGCGCGCGCGTGAGGCCATGCAACGCCTTATCCTGCCGCTCGTCGGACAGCCGCTTCACCACAAGCTGGCCATCCTGCTGCTCAACGCGAATGCGTGGGTGGATATCCCGCTCCAGCTTGCCCTTCGGACCTTGCACGACGATATGCTGGCCGGTAATCTCCACCTTGACCCCTGGTGGCACAGGGATCGGAAGGCGTCCAATACGTGACATGCCTGATCCTCCTGCTCTCGTGGCGTGCCTGCTGCCCGTGTCGCATCACCACACGTAGCAGACCACCTCACCGCCTAGGCCTTGCTTCCACGCCTCGCGGCCGGTCATCAGGCCCCGCGGGGTAGACAGGATCACGGTGCCCAGGCCCCCCATCACGCGCGGGATCTCCGTGCGGCGCGTGTACACGCGCAGCCCCGGCTTGCTCACCCGCTTGAGGCCGGTCAGCACCGGCTGTTTCTTATCCGTGTACTTGAGCCAGATCTTGATGGTCCCCTGGGGCCCATCCTTAATGAGCTCGTAGTCCTTGATGTACCCTTCCTGCTTCAAGATCCTGGCAATGTCAAGCTTGAAGCGGGAAGCCGGCACTAAGACGTGGGCATGCCGGGCGGTGGATGCGTTCCGCAGTCGGGTCAGCATGTCTGCCACAGGATCGGAAACACTCATTGCCACGAACTCCTTCACCGCCTGGACCTGGGACATCGCCGTCGCCGGAGCGTGGCCGGCACAGGGCACACCAGCGTTCCCAGGGCAGACTGCGCCTTGGTCCTTGTCACCAAGTTACCAACTCGACTTCGTCACTCCCGGCAGCTCGCCCCGCAACGCTAGCGTGCGGAAGCAGATGCGACAGAGCCCGAACTTCCGCATGTAGGCGCGCGGCCGGCCACACAGCCGGCACCGGTTATGGAACTGCACCCGATACTTCGGGGGGCGCTTCCACTTTTCGATCTTTGCTTTCTTGGCCAAGGATGCCTCCTTATGTAGCCCGGAAGGGCATACCCATCAGCTCGAGCAGCCGCCGGCCCTCTTCGTCGGTCTTTGCTGTCGTTACAATGCTGACCTCTAGGCCGCGCAGCTTGTCGATCTGATCATACTCAACCTCTGGGAAGACGAGCTGCTCCCGGAGCCCCAGCGTGTAGTTGCCGTGCCCGTCGAACGACTTCGGGGAGAGGCCGTTGAAGTCACGGATGCGCGGCAGCACCACCGCCATCAGCTTTTCCAAGAAATCGTACATCCGCTTCCCGCGCAGCGTGACCATCACGCCGATCGGCATACCCTTGCGCAGGCGAAACCCGGCGATCGAACGCTTTGCCCGCGTGACGACCGGCTTCTGTCCGCTGATCACCGTCAGGTCGCGCACCGCGGCATCAACCGCGCGCGGGTTTTGCACGGCCTCTCCCAGGCCGATGTTCAGCACGACCTTCTCGATCTTTGGCACAGCCATGATATTGGGATAGTTAAACTCACGGAGCAGTTGCGGACGCACCTCATGGAGATAGCGATCACGCAACCGCTGCATTGGTTGTACTTGAGCCATCACTGCGTTTCACCCTATGCGGTACGTCGGCCGGTTTCCGGCGGCCGGATAACTTCGTTGCACTTCTTGCAGTAGCGCACCTTGGTGCCGTCCGCCAGGAAGCGGTGGCCGGTCCGCGCCGGCTGGCCGCAATTCGGACACACGAGCATGACGTTCGAGACGTGAATCGGCGCCGGCATCTCCACGATGCCGCCCGGGCGGTTCGGCCGGCGCTTGAGATGGCGCTTGACGATATTGACGCCTTCGACGACCACGCGCTCCTTCTCCGTGATCACCCGCGTGATCCGTCCGGTCTTCCCGCGATCTTTCCCGGCGATCACCATGACCAGGTCGCCGGTCCGCACGTGAAACTTGCGCATCTTCCGCACCATCCTTTAGAGCACCTCCGGCGCGAGCGAGACGATGCGCATGAAGTTCTTCTCGCGCAACTCCCGCGCGACCGGCCCGAAGATCCGCGTGCCGCGCGGGCTATTCTGCGGGGTCAGGATCACCGCCGCGTTGTCGTCGAAGCGGATGCGCGAGCCATCGGGGCGCGGATACTCCTTGGCGACGCGGACAATCACCGCCCGGACGACGTCGCCCTTCTTGACGACGCCGTTCGGGTTGGCGTCCTTCACCGACGCCATGATAATGTCCCCGACCTCGCCGTAGCGCTTGTTTGAGCCCACCATCACGCGGATACACATAATCTCTTTCGCCCCCGTGTTATCCGCCACACGGAGGCGGGTGCCAGGCTGGATCATCGTGTGGCCTCACTTTCTGTGGCGGCCTCCCCGGCAGCCTCCCCCTCGAGAGTGGCCGGCAGCTCAGTCGGCGCCGGGGCCTTTGCCGCAGCCTCCCCGGCCCGGCTGATGATCTCGACCAGGCGCCAGCGCTTCAGCCGTGACAGCGGCCTGCTTTCCTCGATGCGCACCAGGTCGCCGACCTGACACTGGTTGAAGGGGTCATGCGCGTAGAACTTCTTATGGACGCGAATCACGCGCTTATACCGTGGATGCCGCCGGAGCCGCTCGACATCAACGGTAATCGTCTTGTCGTTTTTGTTGCTCACCACCCAGCCGATGAGCTGCTTGCGCTTCGAGCGGCGCTCAACATCGGCTGGGGGAGTGGGAGACGTCGCCTCCATAATCTGTTGCTCCCCCGCTTACTCCTCACCCTGCCGCTGCTTCTCCGTCAAGATCGTCAGCATGCGGGCGATGTCGTGGCGCACCTCTTTGATGCGCTTGTAATTCTCCAGCTGACGCATCGCGAGCTGGAGCCGGAGATTAAAGAGCTCCCGGCGAGCCTCTTCGATCCGTTGTCGCAGCTCAGCGACCGAGAGGTTCCGCAGTTCCTGTGCTTTTGCGCTAGGCACTGCCCACCTCCCCTTGCTCGGTGGCCGGAGTTTCCGCTCCGGCCTCGCCAGCAGGCGTCTGCGGCGCCGCAACCGCCGCCCGCCTGACAATACGGGTCTTGATCGGCAGCTTATGGGAAGCCAGCCGCAACGCTTCGAGCGCTATTTCTTCGCGCACCCCACCCAGCTCGAACAAGATGCGGCCGGGCTTGATCACCGCCACCCAGTGGTCAGGCGCGCCCTTGCCGGAGCCCATGCGGGTCTCCGCCGGCTTCGCCGTGACGGACTTATCCGGAAAGATCCTGATCCACACCTTCCCACCACGGCGGACATGGTGGACCATAGCCCGGCGCGCCGCCTCAATCTGCCGGCTATCGAGCCAGCAGGGCTCCAGCGCCTGGAGTCCGAAGTCGCCGAAGGCGACCGTCGTGCCGCGGTGCGCCTCGCCCTTCATACGGCCACGCTGCTGCTTCCGGAAGCGCACCCGCTTTGGCATCAACATCGTCCCATACTCCCGCTCGGTGCCGAAGATAGCTCTCCGGCACAACTTCGCTTCTCAGGTATCTAATCAGGTATCTAAGGTGCGGTAGTTGTCTCAGCCGTGGTCGCCGCGGCGCGTGTGCCACGGCCACCGCGACGGCGGCGGGTCTCCCGCGGCTCGCGCCCCTCACGTACCTCGCGCGGCGCACGCTCGCGCGGCGGCGCAGCCACCTGCTCGCGCATGCCATCGGGCAGGATATCGCCCTTATAGATCCACACCTTCACACCAATGCGGCCGTACGTGGTCAGTGCCTCTGCTTGGCCATAGTCGATATCCGCCCGGATGGTTTGCAGCGGCACCTTCCCCTCGCTGTCCTTCTCGCGGCGAGCCATCTCAGCGCCGCCCAACCGGCCGCCGACGACGATCTTAATCCCACGGGCACCTAGGCGCATGGCACGTTGGACTGCCTGACGCATGGCACGGCGGAAGGCCACGCGCTTTTCGAGCTGCTCGGCAATGTTGCGCGCCACGAGCGTGGCATCCAGCTCCGGGCGGGTGATCTCGACGATGTTGAGCCGCACCCGCTTGCCCGTGAGCTGCTCAAGCGCCTTACGCAGCTCCTCCACCGCCTGCCCGCCCTTGCCGATTACGATGCCTGGCTTCGCCGTGTGGATGGTTACCGACACCTGGTTCACCGTACGCTCGATCTCGATGCGCGAGACCGACGCGTTGGCCAGCCGCTGACGCAGCATGGCACGGATATCCAGGTCTTCGGCCAGCAGGCGCGGGTAGTCACGATTGTTCGCATACCAGCGTGCATCCCACGTCCGGGTCACGCCCAGCCGAAAGCCTACCGGGTGTACTTTGTGTCCCACAGCTACCTCGCTCCCTTCTCTTCCACGACCACGGTGATGTGGCTGGTGCGCTTCAAAATGGGACTCCGCATCCCTCGTGCCCGTGCGCGCGCCCGCTTGTACATCGGGCCATTGTCCACGTAGATCCTCTTAATATAGAGGTCGTCCGGGTTCATCGCATAGTTATTTTCTGCATTCGCCGCCGCCGACTTGACGACCTTCCAGACAAGACGGGCCGACTTCTGCGGCAAGAACCGCAGGATGGCCAGCGCCTCCTTCACCGGCTTGCCGCGCACCGTGTCGACCACCAGGCGCGCCTTCTGCGGCGAGACGTGCAGGTATCGTGCAACTGCGCGTACTTCCATGTTTTTTGCCTCACTCCCGGCGCCCTGCACCCGCACCGGCACAGGGCATGCGGGATACGTGGATGCGTCGTCGTTCCTCCGTGCCCCTGCCCGGCCCTACCGGCGCGTCGTCCGCTCGGCTTTCACGTGGCCGCGGAAAGTCCGCGTTGGCGCGAACTCGCCCAGCTTATGGCCGACCATATTTTCCGTAATATAGATCGGGACATGCCGCCGCCCGTCGTGCACGGCAATGGTGTGTCCGACCATATCTGGGAACACCGTCGAGTCGCGGGACCACGTTTTGATCACCCGCTTCTCGCCACGGCGGTTCATCTCCTGGATCCGAGCCAGGAGCTTTGGATCGACATACGGGCCCTTCTTCACTGACCGAGACATTGCCGTTCCCTCGTTGCCTCACCCCCCGTTGCTCCGGTCGGCTCGCCGGCGCAAGGCTCTCTACTCGGAGAGACCGGGGCGGTTCCTGCCTACTTCGTGCGCCGGCGTATGATGAATTTGTCCGTCTTTTTGTTCCGGCGTGTCCGATAGCCCAGCGCGGGCTTGCCCCACGGTGTCTTGGGCCCCGGCAGGCCAATCGGCGCCTTGCCTTCGCCGCCACCGTGCGGATGGTCACGCGGCGTCATTGCTGAGCCACGCACGGCCGGACGCCGGCCCAGATGGCGCGCCCGTCCGGCCTTGCCCAGCGAAATGTTCGCGTGGTCGATGTTCCCGACCTGGCCGATCGTCGCCATGCAGGTTGCCAGGATCCGCCGCTGCTCGCCGGAGGGCATGCGCACCTGTACGTACGCGCCCTCCTTGGCCATCAACTGCGCGGCCGCGCCGGCTGCGCGGACGAGCTGGCCCCCTTTGCCCGGGTGAAGCTCGATGTTATGGATCAGCGTGCCGACCGGAATGTTCGCCAGTGGCAGGGCATTGCCGGGCCGGATCTCGGCATTAGGGCCCGACATGATCTTGTCGCCCACCTTAAGTCCCAGCGGCGCCAAGATATAGCGCTTTTCTCCGTCGGCGTAGACAACCAGCGCGATGCGTGCCGAGCGGTTTGGATCGTACTCGATCGACACCACCGTGCCGGGCACGCCGACCTTGTCGCGCTTGAAATCGATGATCCGGTAGAGGCGCTTATGGCCACCGCCGCGGTGGCGGGTCGTAATCTTGCCCTGGTTATTGCGGCCGGCGTGCTTCTTGAGCGGCTCGGTCAGCGACTTCTCCGGCTCGGTCTTCGTGATCTCCGAGAAGTCGGAGACCGTCGCATGCCGCCGCCCCGGCGTCGTCGGCTTGTACTGACGAATACCCACGGCTCTACTCCTATCCTCGACCGGCCCGGCCGGCCCGTCCACGAGAGCTCACCCGCTCCGGCTGGACCTCCCGGCGGAGGGGATGCCATTCCCCGACCGCCCGGTGGCACCGGCCGTCATGGCACTCAGGCCGGTGCCATAGCCCGCGGGCCAGGCCGGCATGACACCTTACTGCTCGAAGATATCGATCTTCTGGCCTTCGGCCACGGTGACATACGCCTTCTTCCACGACGGCGTACGGCCGACGACGCGACCGCGCCGGCGTGGCTTCCCGCGGACATTGAGCGTATTCACCTTCACTACATCGACCTTGAAGATCTCCTCGACCGCCCGCTTAATTTCGATCTTATTTGCCTCGCGTGCAACTTCGAAGGCATAGGTGTTGTGCTGACCGCTCAGCATGGTCGTCTTCTCCGTGATGAGCGGGCGGCGGATTACCTCATAGGGATTCATTTTATGCCAGCGCTCCTTCGAGCTGTTGCACGGCACGACGGCCTAGCAGCAGATACTTGTGCTTGAGAATGCTGTACACATCCAGCGCCTCGACACGCTTGACCTCGACGCGCGGGATGTTCCGTGCAGCGCGGCCGATCCATTCCGCCTGCGGATCGTCTGCCGCTAGACCGATTAATACGCTATCGGTAATTCCCAGCCGCTTGAGCAACTCGACCATGAGCTTGGTCTTCGGCTGTTCGATCGTCAGCTCATCCACCACGATCAGCTCGCCGTCACGAGCCTTCGACGCCAGGGCACTCTTCAGGGCTAGGCGCCGCATCTTCTGCGGCATGTCCTGATGGTAGTCCCGCGGATGCGGCCCGAACACCACGCCGCCGCCCTTCCAGTGCGGCGCGCGGATCGACCCCTGGCGCGCGCGGCCGGTTCCCTTCTGGCGCCATGGCTTCCAGCCACCACCGCTCACCTCGCCGCGGGTCTTGGTATCGTGCGTGCCCTGGCGGCGGTCGGCGAGCTGCCGCACTACGGCCTGGTGGAGCACGGCGTGGTTGGGCTCGATGCCCCACACACTGTCGGCAAGGGGAAGCGTGCCAACCACCTCCCCGGCGACATTGCGCACCTGTACCTCAGCCATCGTCACTCCTCCGCCGCCTAGACCAGTTCCTCGCTCACCACGCGGCGCACCATCACCAGCCCTTTGATATGTCCGGGCACGGAGCCTTTCACCAACAGCAGGTTGCGCTCCGGGTCGACGCGCACGATCTCCAGGTTTTTGATCGTAACCCGCTGGTTGCCCATATGGCCGGCCATGCGCGTGCCCTTGAGCACGTGGCCCGGCGTTGTGCCTGCACCGATCGAGCCAGGGGCACGCAGCCGGTCGGACTGGCCGTGCGTGCGCGGGCCGCCGCGGAAGCCATGCCGCTTGACAACACCGGCAAAGCCCCTGCCCTTCGAGGTGCCGATGACATCGACCTTCTCGCCCGGCCGGAAGATACTCACAGTAAGCTGCTGGCCGAGCTGGTAGTCCGTCGGGTTATTGACCCGGAACTCACGCAAGTAGCGCATGGGCGACACACCAGCCTTGCGCAGGTGGCCGCGCTCAGGCCGCGTCAGCTTACGCGTCTCTCCGTAGGCGAGCTGGATAGCGTTGTAGCCGTCTCGCTCGACCGTCTTAATTTGGGTCACGTAGCACGGGCCCGCCTGGATCACGGTCACCGGGATGACTCTGCCATCCTCGCCGAACACCTGCGTCATCCCGAGCTTCGTCCCCAGGAGGCCATCAGCCGGTCGGGCCATCCTCTCCTCCTGCTCCCCGGCAGCGGACCGCTACGTCCGGTCATGCCGGGCGCCCTGCTTCTCTCAGCACAAGGAATATTATAGCAAAAATGTTTCGTTGTCGTACCCTTCCAACGTCCTACGCCTTGATCTCGATGTCCACCCCTGCGGGCACGTTGAGCCGCATGAGCGCGTCCACCGTCTTTGACGTCGGCTCTAAAATGTCGATCAGGCGCTTATGCGTACGCATCTCGAACTGCTCGCGGGAGTCCTTGTCGATGAACGGCGAGCGCAGGACGGTGAACTTCTGGATCTCAGTCGGCAGCGGCACCGGACCGACCACCCCCGCGCCTGAGCGCTGCGCCGTCTCGACGATCTGCCGCGCGCACTGGTCGAGGATGCGATGGTCAAACGCCTTGAGCCGGATACGAATACGTTGCCTCGCCATAGCTGTCCCTTACCTATCCTGCTGCACCGGTCGCCTTAGACGACGCCTGCGGAGCGACCCGACAGCACGCCTCGCCAGATCGCCCCGCGGCTCCGGCGGCGGATGCCTCGGTGCCGGAGACTACTCGACGATCTTGGTGATGACGCCGGCGCCCACCGTGCGGCCGCCCTCGCGGATGGCAAAGCGCAGCCCTTCCTCCAGCGCCACCGGCTGGATGAGCTGCACCTGCATCTGCACGTTGTCCCCCGGCACCACCATCTCCACCCCTTCCGGCAGCTGGATCTCCCCTGTCACATCCGTCGTCCGAAAGTAAAACTGCGGCCGATACCCCGAGAAGAACGGCGTGTGCCGCCCCCCTTCCTCCTTCGTCAGCACGTACACTTCCGCCCAGAAGGTCGTGTGCGGCTTGATCGACCCCGGCGCCGCCAGCACCTGCCCCCGCTCTACTTCATCCCGCTCGATGCCCCGCAACAAGCACCCAATGTTGTCCCCCGCCACTCCCTCATCCAGCACCTTGCGGAACATCTCCACCCCCGTCACCACCGTGCGCCGGATCTCCGGCCGCAGCCCCACGATCTCCACCTCATCCCCTACCCGAATGCGCCCCCGCTCTACCCGGCCCGTCACCACCGTGCCGCGCCCCTTGATCCCAAACACATCCTCGATCGGCATCAGGAACGGCCGGTCCACCGCCCGCGGCGGCGTGGGAATGTACTCGTCCACCGCCTTCAAAAGCTCCCAGATGCACTGGTACTCCGGCGCATTCGGATCCGTCGAGGGGCTCTCCAGCGCCTTCAGCGCCGAGCCGCGGATCACCGGCGTCTCCTCCCCGGGATAGCCGTACTTCGACAGCAGCTCCCGCACCTCCAGCTCCACCAGCTCCAGCAGCTCCTCGTCGTCCATCATGTCCACTTTGTTCAAAAACACCACGATGCGCGGCACCTCCACCTGCCGCGCCAGCAAAATGTGCTCGCGGGTCTGCGGCATGGGCCCATCCGGAGCGCTCACCACCAAAATGGCCCCGTCCATCTGCGCCGCCCCCGTGATCATGTTCTTGATGTAGTCGGCGTGCCCCGGACAGTCCACATGGGCGTAGTGGCGCTTGTCCGTCTCGTACTCTACATGCGAGATGTTAATGGTCACGCCACGCTCGCGCTCCTCAGGCGCATTGTCGATGGTGTCATAGGGCCGAAACTCCGCCTCCCCTTTGAGCGCCAGCACCTTGGTGATCGCCGCCGTCAGCGTGGTCTTGCCGTGGTCCACATGCCCAATCGTCCCCACGTTCACGTGCGGCTTCGTCCGCTCAAACTTCCGCTTCGCCATGGC